>Ga0078972_1000267_pt1 | contig 218063 bp, 226 predicted proteins | sample YelNatPaOPGAMG01_FD_67568 | JGI IMG/M metagenome (GOLD analysis project Ga0078972, IMG submission 67568) | Hot spring thermophilic microbial communities from Obsidian Pool, Yellowstone National Park, USA - OP-RAMG-01 (SPADES assembly) (version 2) | ecosystem: Environmental > Aquatic > Thermal...
CTTGGAGTAAATCTCTAATATGAGCAAAATTACAATTCTGATATTTTTCCATAACTAAATTGAATACTTTTTCTTTAAATTCATCAGAAAAAGCATGTTTAAGTTTTCTTCCCCTATTACCATGGATGAGAGAATATTATTAATTTGTCTAACACTGAGATTCAATAGTTTAGTAGTCTCTCTGTTAGAATAGAAACCTTCTACTGCCATCTTAATAATCATTACTCTTTCATACTCTTTTTGAGATAAACAAATACACTCCTTTCTCATAATAATGTCATTTTCTCAGATTCCTTATGCTATGACAATATCACAGACCTATAACAGAATACTCCCTTGTCATTGACTTCAGCATCTTGTGCATTTTATACTTAATATCATTCTAATAGGAAAGAAAAGATATATGTAGCAAAAATTTATGAAGAGAGAAGGCTTCAAAGAGCTTTTGTACAATATAGAGATAAGAGAAATAGGGAGTTTATTTTGAAAAATAAAAATAAGATACCTTTTTTATTGATAAATTGTTAAAATAATTGAAGCTTTAATTTTGGAGGGAGTTATATGAGAAAATTTGTAAAATCTTTTTTAGTTTTAATTATCTTTACGATAATTTATGTTTATGCATATGCCTATGTAGAACCAAGAGCCGATATTAATTCAAGAAAGGATTTTAGTCCAGAGTCTAAGATTTATTATAAAGATGCAGTAATAGTTTTAACTTATCATGTTTTAGATCCTAAAATTTTAGGACCAATAAGTATATCCCCTACACTTTTTGATGATCAGATGGAATATCTCAGATACATGGGATTTCATTTTATTACCCCTTATCTTTTAGAGAAATTTATGGAGGGAAAAGAAGATGTGCCCCCAAATGCTGTTCTTATAACTTTTGATGATGGTTATGAATCTTTCTATAAATTTGCTTTCCCTATTTTAAAAAGATATAAAATACCAGCGATAAATTTTATAATAGTTTCTAAGATTGGTAAAAAGGGAGCTTTTCCTCATCTTACTTGGGATGAGATGAAAATTATGCAAAAAAGTGGTCTTATATACTTTGGTTCTCATTCCTATGATTCTCATTATTTAATAAGGACAGGAATATTTTCAAAAGCACCTGCACTTGTAGGTAGAAAATTTGAGCTTTTTGGATATAAGGAAAGTGAAGCAGAATACGAATCAAGAGTATCTTTTGATTTATGGTATTCTAAGATTCTTCTTGAAAGAAATTTAAATATAACTGTTGATGATTTTTGTTTTCCATATGGAGCTTATAATTCAAAAGTTTTAGAAATAGCTAAGAAGATAGGATATAAGGTTTTTTATACTACTGAAAAAGGAATAGATAAAACCAGTAAATCTGTCTATATCCTTATTAAAAGAATAAATGCAGGAAGTTATAAAATGACAGTAAAAAGACTTGAAAAAATTTTGTCTTTATATTTTTCTAAGAATAAAAGTACTGTAAGTATAAGACTTTAAAGGATCATAAATAAATCATCTTTCTTGTCATACTACCATCAACTATGAAGTATCTTCTCTATTATACTATTAACACTTTCTACAGAGTTAGTGGTCTGCTAAGGGAAATATTGGTCATCTCTAAAAATATTTTTTTCATTTTTATAATTTTTAGAACATTCTCGTCAGATATTGACAATTTACAATTTAATCATTATCATTACTTATAAAATCCTTAGGAGGTGATATTTTTATGTGGAGAAGCCTAAGAGTATCAAAGATGTTATTAATTTTTCTCTCCTTATCTTTGTTAATTTCCTTAATAATTTTTTCCTCATCCGCTCAAGCAGTCAATATTAATAAAAATGGTTGGTTAGATCAAGTTGCATTTATAGCAGAAAAGGATATGGCAAAGGCTGTTGAAATGATGTCCAAAGGTGATTTGGATATATATTTCAATGAAATTAGTGACCCACAGCTTTTTAGAAAAGTTAAAGAGGATCCAAATCTTACCTATGGAACATCTTTTGGGCTTTATTATGAGTTAACTTTTAATCCTGTTGGCCCTACATATAAAGATGGTAGATTCAATCCTTTCAGTAATAAAAAGATAAGAGAAGCAATAAACCTTATTGTTGATAGGCAATATATTGTAGATGAAATTATGGGAGGACTTGCAGAAGTAAAACTTCTACCTCTAAATAAAGGATTTCCAGAATATGAAAGATATAAAGATACTATACAAAAACTTGAGGATACATACAAATATGATTTTGCTAAAGGAAAGAAAATTATTGATGCAGAGATGAAAAAAATGGGTGCAGAATTAAAAGGAGGAAAATGGTATTATAAAGGGAATCCAGTTGTAATAAAATTCATAATAAGAACAGAAGATAGAAGAAAAATGATTGGAGACTATGTATCTACCCAACTTGAAAAATTAGGATTCACAGTAGAAAGAATGTATAAAACTTCTCGTGAGGCATCACCTCTATGGGTAAGAGGAAATCCTGAAGATGGGCAATGGGATCTTTATACAGGAGGTTGGATAACTACTGTTCTTACAAGAGATCAGTCTGATAATTTTAGATTCTTCTATACACCAGATTCTGAAATGTCTTACTCTCCTCTATGGAGAGCATATAAGCCAGATAAAGAATTCAGAGATATAGCAAATAAACTTGCACAAAAGACTTTCAAAAATATGGCAGAAAGAAATCTTCTTATGAGAAAAGCCTTAGAATTATGTCTTAAGGACTCTGTCAGAGTATTTCTCATTGACCAAAAAGCAGCATGGGTAAGAAGAAAGAATATTGATATCGCAGTTGATTTCGCTGGAGGTAACTCAGCAAGAGTGTGGCCATATACTTTAAGAATTGCAGGTAAAGAAGGAGGAAGTGTTAAGGCAGGAATGGCTGAGGTCATTATAGATCCATGGAATCCTATAGCAGGGTCAAATTGGGTATATGATAGAACATTTATGGAAGCAACGTATGGATTCAGTTGGATCTATCATCCATATACAGGACTTCCAGTTCTCTTTAAAATAGAGAAGGCAGATCTTACTGTTGTGAGTGAAGCTCCCACTTTCCCTAACAAAGGATCAGATTGGTTAACATTTAAAAAAGTAAGCAAAATATCTGTTCCTTCTGATGCGTGGTATGGATGGGATGTTAAGAAGCAAACAATGGTCACTGCAGGTGAAGCAGGAGTAAAATCTTCAGATGTAAAAGTTGTAGTTAATTATGGTGATATTATTGGAAAGGTAAAATATCATGATGGAACTCCACTTTCTCTTGCAGATTTCATTGTTGAATTTATTATATCATTTGAAAGAGCAAGTAAAGACAGTAAATTATATGATGAAGGATATGTTGATACTTTCAATTCTTGGAGAGAATCTTTTGTTGCATGGAAGATCAAGAGTGAACATCCATTAGTTATAGAATATTATACAAATTATAAAGAATTAGATGCAGAACTCACAGCACTTTGGCCAACAAGCTCAGCAGTTTTTCCATGGCATGCTCTTGCTATTGGAATTAGAGCTGAGGAAGAGGAAAAGCTTGCATTTTCTGCTGACAAGGCTGAAGCAAAGAAGGTAGAATGGATGAGTTATATAGGTGGACCAAGTCTTGCAGTACTAAAAGATATGGCTGAAAAATCTCAAAAGGATGGATACATACCATTCAAGAATTTCGTAGGAAAATATGTCTCAGAGAGTGTTGCAAAAGAAAGATACTCATCATTACTTGATTGGTATAAGAAATTTGGACATTTCTGGGTAAGTAATGGTCCATACTACTTAGAAAAAGCAGATACTGTTGCACATACTATCCTCTTAAAGAATTCTAAATTCCTAAAGTAATTTTTGTTGTATAATATTACCCCAGGGAGAAGTTTTCTCCCTGGGGTTTTTTATTGAAAAAATTAATATAAAGAAAGGAGGTTTAACTACCATAAAAGAAATAATTAAGCTAATTAATTATTTTGGGAAGAGAGCTATTGCTCTTTTTATAACTGCTGTTATTGCTATATATCTTACTATTATTATTGCAAATGCAGGTGGATATGTTGATAAAATTGTTGAGGATGAAATAAGAATAAATGTAGCAATGATGGTTAAAGAAAGTCCTATTTTTAAAGGATATACTGATGAACAAAAGAGAGAATTGATTGAAAATAGAGTAAAAAATGAGCTTAAAAGAAGAGGTTTAGATAAGCCTTTCCTCATTAGAAGTATATATCATCTGAAAAATGCTCTTCTTTTAAATTTAGGAACTGCTATGAATATGACAAGTGATAGCGGATCTATGCAGGTGAAAAATATTATCTTGGAAAGACTTCCTCTTACAATTTTATTATTTACAACTGCATCAGTAATTAATTTCTTTTTACATCTTTTTTTAGGATTAAAATTGGCAAGAAAATATGGATCCTTTTTTGATAAATTAGTTGTTTATCTTTCTCCCACTTCAGTAATCCCAGGATGGTTTTATGGAATATTTCTTATTTTAATTTTTTATTCATGGCTTCATATTCTTCCACCTGGAGGATTTGTAGATTTTCCTCCTCCTACAAATCCTATTTTATATGCTCTAAATGTTCTCAAACATATGATTTTACCTTTAAGTGCTTGGATTATAAGTGCATTCTTTTGGGGAATTTATAGTGAGAGAAATTTCTTTTTAATTTTCTCTACAGAGGATTATGTAGAAGTTGCTACAGCAAAGGGGCTTCCTGATAAAGAGGTTGAAAGAAAATATATTTTATATCCTGCTCTTCCACCTATAATAACAAATTTTGCATTAACTGTTATTTCTTCTTGGATGGGTGCCATAGTCACAGAAGCTATATTTAACTGGCCAGGATTAGGACAAATATTGAGTAGAGCAATTGGTCTCTTTGATGCTCCAGTTATAGTTGGTGTGACTGTTATTTATGCCTACCTTTTAGCTGGAACAGTTCTTCTTTTAGAGTTTATATATACACTAATTGATCCAAGAATAAGAGTTTAGAGGTGACTTTAGATGAATGAGGTAGAACTTAGTGGATATAGTTTAAAGGGAATTATAAAAGAGGTTCTTAGGTATAAAGTAGGAATTTTTGCAATTGGTATCTTAATATTCTTAATTTTATTAAGTATATATGCGGTTATAACAATGCCTTATGAAAAAACGATATATATGTGGAACAATAGTCAGCTTTGGCTGAAAAATCCAAGAAATGCAATACCAATTTGGTGGAGCATTTTTATTGGTAAAAAGTTACCAACAAATATAAATCTTTCAAAATATGTTAAAGAAAAACATATTTCTGATAATCCAAAAAGAATTGAATATATCTATTCTTTTTCTTACAATTATGATGAATTTCCACCCGAATTAAACATATTCTTTAAAAGTAATTATAAAAAGGATCCTCCTGTTATCAAAATTTATTGGGAAAAACCAAATGGTGATAAAATTTTTCTTTTAGAGAGGTCATTGAGAGGAAAAGAAGATACTCTTTATATTCAAAATATTGATAAGCTTGAAAATGTTCTCGCTTCATATATTAAAGAGAAAGTAGGGTATTATCCAACTTATCCTTTAACTGTTATGAGAGGTCTCTTTGTTGATAATTCAGGGAATCTCTCTATTTATAAAGGAAATTACAAACTTTATTTAGATGTGACCTTTAATGACCAGAATGATACAATAAATATTGAACCTATATTATATGGTCTTGTTTATGGTATAGCAGGAACAGACCATCTTAGAAGACCATTAAGTATTGCATTACTTTGGGGAGCACCATTGGATATATCATTTGGTGTAGGTGCTGCTTTAAGTATAACAATTCTTCATTTAATCTTTGCTACTATAAGTGGCTGGTATGGAAGAAGAATAGATTTTATTATACAAAGATTCACAGAAATTTTTATGCTACTTCCTTTTCTTCCATTAGTAATTATGATTTCTCTATTTTATAAACTAACAATATGGAAATTACTTCTTGTAGTTATTTTAACAAGTTTATTTGGGACAGGTGTTAAGACTCAGAGAGCTTTAGTTCTACAAGTTAAAAATTTACCATACATTGAAGCTGCAAAAGCTTATGGAGCAAGCAATATGCGAATTGTTTTTCTATATCTTATTCCTAAGATTCTTCCACCAGTTATACCTAATCTTGTTATATCTATTCCAGGATTTGTATTTTTAGAAGCAATCCTTTCTCTTTTTGGTGTTTTAGATCCTACACAACCTACTTGGGGAAGAATTATAGAAGATGCATTTCAAAATGGAGCCTTATATAAAGGATATTTCTATTGGGTTTTAGAACCATCTTTTATGTTAATACTTACCGCAATATCTTTTGCCTTTTTGGGATTTGCCATAGATAAAATTGTAAATCCAAAATTAAAAGAAATGTAGGTGTTAAAAATGAATGATATAATTTTAAAAATAAAGGATTTAACAATATCTTATAAAACAAGAAAGGGAAGTCTTGTTGCTGTTAAAGATGTTAATCTTGAATTAAAGAGAGGAGAAACCTTAGCAATTGTTGGAGAGTCTGGCTGTGGTAAGAGTTCCTTAGCTAAGGGTATATTAAGACTTTTCCCAAGAAATATAGAAAAAGTCATTGGCGAAATTTATATAGATGGTAAAGAAATTCTTTCATTAGATCAGGAAACTTTTCGTAAGGAAGTTAGATGGTCGAAAATATCTATGGTTTTTCAAGGAGCAATAAATTCATTAAATCCTGTATTGAAAGTTGTCCATCAAGTTGCAGAACCTCTTATTATACATATGGGGATGGATAAAATATCTGCATATAAGAGAGCAAAAGAAATTCTATCCTTGGTAGGAATATCTGAAAATTTTGCAGAAAGATATCCCTTCGAGCTTTCTGGTGGAATGAAGCAAAGAGTTGTTATTGCAATGGCTCTTATTACAAACCCACAAATTGTAATTCTTGATGAACCAACATCAGCTTTAGATATAATAACTCAGGCAAATATTATGAATCTTTTGAAGATCTTAAAGAAAGAACTCAATTTAAGCTATATCTTTATAACTCATGATATTGCAACTACAAGTGAACTTGCAGATAAAGTAGCTGTTATGTATGCAGGAGAAATTGTAGAAATTAGTCCCTCAGAAGAATTTTACAGCACTCCTGCTCATGGCTATACTATGATGCTTCTTAATAGTGTTCCTACATTAAGAACAGATAAAAAATTAAAATCAATTCCTGGAACACCTCCAAGTCTTATAAATCCACCTAAGGGATGTAAATTTCATCCACGCTGTCAATATGTAATGGATATATGTAAAGAAAAAGAACCTCCATTATTTAATAAAGGAAAAGAACACTTAGCAAAATGCTATATAGGTGAGAATCATGGATAAAAATGAAACTTTATTAAAAATTGATAATCTAAAAGTATGGTTTGAAATAAGAAAAAGTATTATATCTCCACCAATATATGTTAAGGCGGTAGATGGAATAAATTTTGAGCTTAAGGAAGGTGAATCCATCTCTTTGGTTGGAGAAAGTGGAAGTGGTAAAACTACCTTAGGAAAGACCATTTTAAGATTATATGAACCTACAAGTGGAAAGATATACTTTGATGGAAAAGATATTACAAATATAGATGAAAAAGAACTTAAATGGTATAGGAGACAAACAGGATTAGTTCAACAAGATCCTTTCGGTGCTCTTCCCTCACATTTCACAATTTATAGGATTCTTGAGGAACCATTATTAATAAATAAGATTGGGACACCTCAAGAACGAAAAGAGATGATATTCAAAGCATTAGAAGAAGTAAAATTAACTCCAATAGAGGATTTCGTTTCAAAATATCCACATATGTTAAGTGGAGGTCAAATGCAAAGAGTTGTAATTGCAAGGGCATTAATAATGAGACCAAAGCTTGTAGTAGCAGATGAGCCAGTATCTATGCTTGATGCATCTGTAAGAATTGAAATATTGGATTTGCTTAAGGAACTTCAAGATAAGTTCCATATGAGTCTTATATATATAACTCATGACCTTGCTACTGTAAGAATGTTCTCCAAATATATATTTATTATGTATGCAGGAAATTTAGTGGAAAGGTCAACTACTCAAGAAATTTTAAAATATCCACTTCATCCCTATACAAAAGCACTACTATCAGCTATACCAGACCCAGACCCTGAAAATAGAAAAAAATTAAGAGATGTTCCTCCAGGTGAGCCACCAAATTTAGTAAATCCACCAGAAGGATGTAGATTTCATCCAAGATGTCCTAATGTTATGGATATATGTAGAAAAGAGGTTCCACCAGAAAAAGAGGTTAAGGAAAATCACTGGGTTAAATGTTGGTTGTATTAAGAAAATTTGGGGTCAAGAATTATCATCCTTGACCCCTCTTTTTTAACCTATCTAAAACAATTTTATAACCATCCGCACCATAATATAAAAATTTTTTAACTCTACTTATAGTTGCAGAGCTTGTACCTGTTGCTTTTTCTATCTCTTCATAAGATTTTCCCTCATCTAACATTTTTGCTACAATCAATCTTTGAGCTAATTCTCTAATCTCATTTATAGTACATATATCCTCCAAAAATCGCAAAACTTCCTCTTCTGTTTCAAGAGACAAAATAGCACGTGCAAGCTCCAAAATATTTTCATCTACCCATTTTGGCTCATAGCTCAAAGACTTCACCTCCAATATTCTTAAGAATATTTATAAATTCAGGGAATGAAATATCAATACTTTCCCTTTCTACTATTGTCTCTCCTTCAGATATTAAACCTGCAATTGTAAAAGCCATAGAAAGTCTATGGTCATAAAAAGTATTTATCTCAATTCCTTTCAATATTGCGGGCCCATCAATATAAAATCCATCTTCTAACTCTTCTATTTTTACACCCATTCTGATTAAATTTTCAACAATACCCTTAATCCTATCAGACTCTTTTACTCTAAGCTCGCTCATATCTCTAAAAAAGCTTCTACCCTTTGCTTGAGTAGCTAAAATAGCAAGTATGGGAACTTCGTCTATTAATCTTGGAACTATTTCTCCTTCTATGATAAAGCTATTAAGCTCTGAAGTTTCAATTAATATATCACCAATTTTCTCTTTTCCCCAAAAATCTTCTCTTAATATCTTTATTCTTGCACCACTATTTCTCAAAATTTCAAGCATTCCAATTCTTGTAGGATTTAATCCTACATTTTTTATTATAACTTTTGAATCTGGAACTATTAAGGCTCCTCCTATAATAAAACTTGCAGAAGAGAAATCTCCTGGAATATAAAAGTCCTTTGCAGTAAACCTATCCACTCCATGAGTTGTAAGTTCCAGACCATCTATTTTTAAAGGTAATCCCAAATATTCAAAGATAAGTTCAGTATGATTACGTGATAATGATGGTTCTATAATTTTTGTTTCCCCTTCTGCCAAAATTCCAGAAATAAGAAGAGAAGATTTTACTTGAGCACTTGCGATAGGCATTTTATAAGTAATTCCTTTTAATTTACTACCCTTTATTGAAATAGGAAGAAGTTCACCATCTTTTCTGCCCATTAATATTGCTCCCATCTGAATAAGAGGCTTAACAACTCTTCCCATGGGTCTTCTTCTTAAAGAATCATCACCAGTTATAACTGAAAATAATCCCTCTTGTCCAGCTAATATTCCCAATAAGAGTCTAACTGTTGTTCCAGAATTTCCAGCATCTAATACATCATCAGGTTCTAAAAGACCTCTTAAACCTCTTCCCTCAACATATACATCATTATCTATAATCTCTATGTTTACTCCTAACTTTTTAAAACAATTTAATGTAGATAAACAATCTTGAGCAAATAAGAAATTTTTTATTTTAGACTTACCTTCTGCAAGAGATGAAAATATTATAGCTCTATGGGAAATTGATTTATCTCCTGGAACTTCAATCTCTCCTTTTAATCCTTTACTCTTTTTAACTATAACTTTTCTCATCTTCTTACCTCTAAATTTAATCTTTTTTCTCTAATGGAATTAAAAATCTCTTTTAATTCCTCCCATTTATTATTTTTTATTATCTCATATATCAAATCCATCTCATATTTAAAATCATCTAATGAATTTAGAATATTTTCTTTATTATCTCTTATAATATCTACCCATAATTCAGAAGGACTTTTAGCTAATCTTGTAGTATCTATAAAACCAGTTCCTACAAATAAATCAAAATCCTTTTTTAAAACAACAGAAGATAAAATATATGAAACAATTTGAGGAAGATGGCTTGTATAAGAGATTATTTTATCATGCTCATCAGCAGAAATAGTAAATGTTTTAGCACCAATTAGATTTAAGATTTTTTCTAAACTATTTTTTTTCTCAAAAGAAACTAAGGATGCTGGTGTCAAAAAGTATAATTTTCCATCAAAAAGTTTTGAATCTGAGTTTTCATAACCAGATTTTTCTTTTCCAGCCAATGGATGTCCACCAATAAATATCCTTTTTAAAAAATTATCTTCTTCTACATAATTCATAATATGTTTCTTAACACTTGAAGTATCAGTCAAAACTAAATCATCTCTTAATACAGATTTTATATTTTCTATTGTAAAAATAACTTGTGAAGGATGAACAGAAATAAAAATTAAATGACTTTTTTTAATCTCATCTAAAACATCGTTTATATCATTGCTACCTTTATATATAATATTCTCTCTTAAAAATCTCTTAATAGAATTTTCATTAATATCAACACCCCAGATTGAAAAATTCTTTTCTTTAAGGGCTAAGGCTAAGGATCCTCCAATTAGACCTAAGCCAATTATTCCTATAATCATATATATCTTCCTAAAACTTGGGAAAGAATTTTAATCTCATCCATAAGTTTCTCAAATGAAGGAAAATTTAATGACTGAGGACCATCAGAAAGAGCTCTTTCTGGATTTGGATGAACCTCAATAATAAGTCCATCTGCACCAGCAGCTATAGCAGCCTTTGCCATACTTGGAACTAATTTATAGCTTCCAGTTCCATGACTGGGATCAACAAAAACAGGAAGATGACTTTTTTCTTTTAAAGCAGGAACAATAGCAAGGTCTAATGTATTTCTTGAAAAATCTGAAAATGTTCTTATTCCTCTTTCACATAGTATAACTTCAGTGTTTCCACCAAGAAGTATATATTCTGCTGCAAAAAGAAATTCTTCTAAAGTAGCAGAAGGTCCTCTCTTAAGCAATACTGGTTTTCTAATTTTACCTACTTCTTTTAACAAAGTGTAATTTTGCATATTTCTTGCACCTATCTGCACAATATCTATATAATCTAAAGCTTTTTCTAAATCTCTTGGATCCATTATCTCTGTTATAACAGGTAACTGAAATTCTTCTCTGACTTCTGCAAGAATTTTTAATCCATCTATTCCTAAGCCTTGAAAACTATAAGGAGATGTCCTTGGTTTAAAAGCACCCCCTCTTAATATTTTTACTCCCTTTTCTTTTACAAATTTTGCTACTTCCCTTAGTTGTTCTCTACTTTCCACAGCACATGGTCCTGCTATAATAACTACATTATTTCCACCTATTTCAATATCATTTATATAAATTTTTGTTCCTTCAGGCTTTAATTCTCTTAAAACTAATTTATATGGAGTTAATATTGGAATAACCATTTCTACAAAGGGAAAAGTCTCAATTTGTTCCATAATAAGGATCTTTTCTTCCATTCTTTTCTGTCCTATAGCTCCAATAACAGTTCTTGTTTCACCTCTTGAGATATGAGCACCATAATTGAATTCCTTTAATTTATCTACAACCTTTTGAATATCATCATCGGTAGCATTTGGCTTCAAAACAATAATCATATATCATCCTCCTTTTTATCAATCACATTTTTAATAACTTCTAAAGGAATATTGTCTGCAATGAAAACTTTTCCAATCTCTAAGGGGAGAATAAATCTAACTTTTTTAAATATATTTTTCTTATCTCTCAATATATATGGACTAAGACATGAAAATTTATACGAAAAAGTTAGATCAAATCCATATTTCAAAAGAATATCTTTAATTTTAATATAAACATTTTTATCACAATAATTAAGAACTGAAGATATCTTCGTTTCCAATAACATACCTATTGCTATAGCTTCTCCATGTAAGAATTTTTTATATCTTCCCTTTGCTTCAACCGCATGTCCAATTGTATGCCCAAAATTTAATATCATTCTTAAATTCTCTTCCTTTTCATCTTTTTCAACAACTGATTTTTTACATAATACACTTTCCTTTATTATAAAATTGAGAGATTTCTCATCCCTTGCTAATACTTTTTCATAGTTTTTATCTAAAAATTCAAAAAGGTCTTTGTTTAAAATGACACCATATTTAATCACCTCAGCCAATCCACTTCTAAATTCCCTTTCGGGAAGAGTTTCTAAGGTTTTGATATCAATAAATACTCCCTTAGGATGATAAAAGGCACCTATAAGATTTTTTCCTTCTGGTATATTAATACCTACTTTTCCACCTATGGAACTATCTACTTGTGAAAGAAGAGTTGTTGGAATTTGAAAATAATCAATACCCCTTAAATAAGTTGCAGCAATAAAACCTGTAAGATCACCAATTACCCCACCACCCATTGCAATTAATACACTTTTTCTATCCGCTTTTGATTGAGCAAGAATTCTTTGAATTCTTATAAATTCTTTAAAAGATTTAGACCTTTCACCGGGTTGTGTAAAGATAAAATCAAGCTTAATCCCATTCTTTTCCCATTCATCCCTAATTTTCTCTCCAAATTGCCATGCTAAGAATGGGTGAGTTATGATAAAAATTGAGGAATAAGAATTAAAAAAAGAATATATAGATGGTAAAAAGTCTTTACCAATGATTATAGGATATTCTTTTCCCGGAATATTTAATATTATTTTATCCATATTTTCTCTTCTATATACTTTTTATAGTTTTTAAAACTTTCTTTTATTTCATCAATATGATCTCCTGAAAATTTTTTAAGAAATTCATCCGCTATTATCCATGAAATCATTGCTTCCGCAATTATTCCCACAGATGGAACAACACAGACATCACTTCTCTCATAAAAACTTTCTTTTAAATTTTTATCATCAAAATCAAAGGAAGTAAGGGGTTTTCTCAATGTCGGTATAGGTTTCACCGCTCCTCTAACAAATATAATTTCACCATTGGACATACCCCCTTCTATACCTCCAGCATAATTTGTACTTCTACAAATCTTACCATTAATTTCTATAAAAGAATCTAAAACTTCTGAGCCTCTCTTTTTTGAACTTAAAAATGCTTCTCCAATCTCAACTCCTTTAACTGATGGTATACTCATAACTGCTTTTGCCAACAATCCATCTAATCTTCTATCCCAATGAACATAGCTACCAATACCTGGCGGAACATTTTTTACCAAAACAACAAAGGTACCTCCTAATGTATCACCTATTTCTCTTACTTCATCTATCAATTTCTTAGCTATCTTTTCAGTTTCCTTATTTACCCATCTTAAAGGAGAGTTTTCTACAATATTCTTTATCTCATCCCAAGAGAAATTATAAAATTCATCTTTAACATCACCTATGGATTCTGTATAACTTAAAATATCTATATCAAATTCTTTGAGTAGAATTTTTGCAAAAGCTCCTACTGCAACTCTAATTGCAGTTTCTCTTGCACTTGCTCTTTCTAAAACATTTCTTATATCATCAAAATGATACTTTAAAAATCCTGAAAAATCAGCATGACCAGGACGGGGAATAGTTATTCTTGTTTTTTCTATTTCTCCTATTGGATTCATTATTCTTTTCCAGTTTTCATAATCCCTATTTATAATTCTTAAACCAATAGGAGAACCTAATGTGTAACCCCCTCTTAATCCAGATGTGATTTCTACTTCATCTTTCTCAATCTTCATTCTTTCTCCTCTACCATAGGTTTTCTGTCGCCTCTCAAGATCTTTATTAATTTCATCAATAGATATTTTTACACCTGCAGGAAACCCTTCAATAATTGCAGATAGACAAGGACCATGAGATTCCCCAGATGTTAAAAATCGCATAAGTATTTTTCTCCTTCCCTTTTTAAAACTTCAAAAGGGGGCATAATTCCAAACCAATTTTTCCATGAAAATATTCCTTGGTATATAAGCATATCCAAACCATTTTTCCATGGAATTTTATATTCTTCTGCTAATAATATTAATGGTGTTTTATATGGATTGTAGATAATATCATAGACAAAAAATATTTTTTTATTGTTCTTAGATGATAACTTAAAAGGTAAGCTCTTTCCATCTAAACCCAGAGAAGTGGTATTGATGATTATAAATGGTTCATTTAAAAAATCCTCTTTCTCCTCCCATAATATAAATTCTATTTTAATATTTGGATAATAATTTTTTAATTCTTTAACAAGATTCTCACCTTTTTCTTTTGTTCTATTTGTTAAATAAATTTTCTCAACTCCGTATTCGCATAAAGAAAATGTTACACCTCTTCCTGCTCCGCCTGCTCCTAATACTAAATATGAAATATCCTTAGGAAGATTTGAATCCTCTAAAGTTTTAATAAATCCTGGAACATCAGTATTATCACCATACCAAAATCCATCTTTTACAGTTATCGTATTTACTGCTTTAACCTTTATAGCTAAATCTGATAGTCCATCAAGATATGAGATTATATTTTCTTTATAAGGAATGGTAACATTTAATCCGTAGATAGGTAGATATTTTAATCCCTCAATTGCTTTTTTAAAATTCTCTTGAGGTATAGAAATATTTATATAAATAGCAGATATATTCATATAATTAAAGGCAAAATTATGCAGAATGTAAGAGATAGAATGTTTTAAAGGATAACCTATAAGACCTAAAATCTTGATATCTTGTGAAATCATATTTCCTTTCCTTTTTATAATTTGTGGATTAATTTACCAAAAATTTAAGAGGTTGTCAATTTATAAAATTAAGATTGTTTTTCATCTATTTGTTTTTTAATAATTGTTTCTTGAGAGGTTATCTTTTTCTTTACGTAAGGTTTTAATGGATACCCTCTTTCCAGATCTTCTATTAATTCCTTAGGTGTTTGATATCTATCCTCAGGAAATCTTGCTGTCATTTTTTGTATAATCAATGCTAAGCCTTCTGGAATATCTTTAATAATTGTTCTTGGGTCAGGTAATTCTTCATGAAGTTTCTTAAACATAACTGAAATAGTAGTATCTTCAGAATAAGGAAGATATCCTGTAAGCAATTCAAAGAAAACTACGCCTAAGGAATATATATCTGATCTTATGTCAACTTTTGAACCTTCCGCCTGCTCTGGTGAAGCATACTGAGGTGTTCCCATAAACACACCAGTTTGTGTTAATGTAGAAAGACTTCCTAAATGTGCTATTCCAAAATCCATCAATTTTAATTTTCCTGTTGGAGTAATCCTTATATTTTGAGGTTTTATATCTCTGTGGACAATATTTTTTGAATAGGCATGATCAAGAGCTTTTGCCACCTCAAGTATAATTTGCTTTGCATATAAAGGAGGCAAGGGTCCTTTTTCTTCAATAATTTTTTTCAAATCTTTTCCAGGAACATATTCCATAACAATAAAATTATACTCATCTTCTTTACCATGATCTAAAACTCTTACAATATTTGGATGATCCAAAATAGTAGAAGCTTTTGCCTCTCTTAGAAATCTCTCCACAACTTCTTTATCTTCTGAATATTGAGAATGCAAAATCTTAACAGCAACATCTATTTTAGAATTTAAATCCTTAGCCAAATAAACTGTTGCCATACCTCCTGATCCAAGCTTCTTTATAAGCTTATATCTTTTCTTTATTACTAAACCTTCTAAAGCTTCCTTTGGTAACATACCTTGATAGATTACATTTCCTAAGGAGCCTAAAAAAATACTCAAAATAGGAAGAGTAAATGGAAGAATTATACCAATTTTAAAAAAATAAAGATTTATTATGAAATAAACAATTGAAAGTATAAAGAATAGAATCAGATTAAATAATACTCTCTTTATTCTTAATAATCCTAATATGGTAATAATTATAAATATAAAAAGTGTATTACCCCATGAGGGAATTTCTTTGAGATAATCATTATTTAACATGTTAAATAATATATTTGCATGAATCTCTACTCCAGACGTATTTGATAAAGAAATTTTTCCCCATCTTTTATATCCTGTATATGGAGTAGGAAGAGAATCTTTTAAAAGTTCGGAAACAGAGCCAATAAAAATAATTTTATCTTTAAGAATAGAAGGATCTATTTCTTTATTTAAAACATTGATATATGAAATTATTTTTATATTTGAAGGGCCACCTAAATAATTAATATAAAAAGAGTGTGGAAATTTTAATAATGCATTTTCTAAGGATATTTTATTCAAATAAGAATAAGCGTATAAAGATAATGAATAGTATCTATTTCTACTGAGATCTTCAAAATATAATTTATGTCTCCTTACAACACCATCTTTATCTAAAATTAAATTAGAACATCCATTATAAAGAGCAGATTCTTTCAATATAGGCGTAGACTCTCTCAATTGAAAAATAATAATATTTAGTTTTGGATCAGTATTTGATGAAAGATAATTTACTAAAATAACTTTTTTTATTTCTTTTATTTTATTAGCAAGTAGTAAATCATCTTTTGAGGGGACATCAAAGATAATATCAAAGATAATTAATTTTGGATTATACTCCCTTAGGATATCTAAAAGTTTTGCATGGATCGAACGAGCCCATGGCCAATTTCCTATCTCCATTAATGATTCATCATCTATTCCAATAATGACAATATTATCTTTTGGTTTTCTCTCTCCTCTTAAATGAAATCTTAAGTCTATAGTTTTATTTTCAATAATATTTGTAAAATCTAAGAAATTTAAAATTATTAAAATTATAAAAATACTTATAAAGATCAATAACTTTAATAAAAATTTATTTTTCAATTTCATTCTTTATATATTCTCCTAAAACCTTTACTTTTAGCAAGGTTAATAGCGGATTTATATTCATCCCAGGATATCATCCTATTAATTTCTGGATATTCCCAAGCTCTATAAAGAGGTCTATATTGATCCATTATATTTATAAAAACATTAAGAGATATTTCTTTTTTTAAAAACTCTAACCAATCTTCTAAACCTGATAGACCATTAGGAAGTATTAAATGTCTTACAATAAGTCCTCTTACTGCAACTCCCTCCTCATTAATAATAAGATCACCAACTTGCCTCTGCATCTCTTTTAAAGCGGATTTAGCTACTTCAGGATAATCCTCTGCATTAGCAAATCTTTTTGCTACTTCAGGAGAAGAAAATTTTATATCAGGCATATAAATATCAACAATCCCCTCTAATAATTTTAAAGTATCTAAATTTTCATATCCACTTGTATTATAAACTATTGGTATATTTAGACCCTCAATAATTGCAATTTTTAAGCTTGCAAGTATTTGTGGCACGTAATGTGTTGGCGTAACTAAATTTATATTTTTACAACCTAAATTTTGCAAGTATATCATAATTTTAGCAAGATTTTCAATAGAGATTTCTTCACCCATTCCCAGATGACTTATAGTATAATTTTGACAAAAAATACATCCTAAATTACAATTTGTAAAGAATATAGTACCAGAACCCTTATTCCCTACTAATACTTTCTCCTCACCAAAATGAGGAAAGAAGTCAGAAACCATAGGTTCTCTTCCTGCCTTACAATATCCTTTCTCACCTTTTATTCTATTTACTTTACATTTTCTTGGACAAAGATCACAACTTTCAAGCCTTTTATATGCTTTCTCAATTTTTATATCTAACTCTCCTTTTTCAAAAGTTTCCAAATAGATAGGTTTCATAAAGATCTTAAAAATTCTCTTACATAAAATTTTGCAAAGTTTACCTCTGCTATTTCTCTACAAATTTCTTTATTAATATCTGGAATGTCTACTACAGTAACCTGCACATCCTTAATGTATTTAGATGCAAGCCTTATAAATTCTAAAACTTGATCATAAGCATCTTTAAAAATTGGTCTACATATTTTATTATACTTCTCTGAATTTTCTGCATTTAAGCTTATAGATATTGCATCTACTAAATCCTTTAATTCAGGAAGAATATTTCTTTGATGAAATATGTTTCCATGTCCATTAGTATCAATTCTTATATAAGAAGAAGGGAATTCAATTTTTATATATTCTATTATCTTTTTAACTATATTTAATCTTAATAAAGGTTCACCAAATCCACAAAAAACAATTTCTTTATATTTATTCAATGGATAATAATTTTTAAGTTCTTCTAAGATTTCTTTTGAGGTTGGTTCTCTTTCTAACCATAAAATTTTTCCACCTACATTATCTGTAAAATTCCTTATACAAAATACACATCTATTTGTACATTGATTAGTAATATTAAAATATAAATTTTCACCTAAGGTATATATTGTATTCATTTATTAAAAATATTAGGGAAAATCTTTTTTATATTTTCTTTAAGTATTTCTTCTAAATTGTCTAAGGGGATATTTTTTATTTCTGAGAGCTTTTTTGCAATTTCAGGAAGATAAGACGGTTCATTTATCTTCCCTCTATACAATTGAGGAGCTAAATATGGAGAATCTGTCTCTATTAAAATAAGATCTAAAGGAATCTTACTAACTACCTCTCTTAATCTATTAGAATTAGGATATGTTATAGGTCCTGAGAAAGAAAATAAAAAACCATAATCTGCCAATATCTTAGATATCTCATAACTCCCTGAATAACTATGTATTATTCCTTTTATCTCCCAAGCTCTTTCTTCTTTAAGGATTTTAATTAAATCTTCAAATGCATTTCTACAATGGATAATTATAGGTAATTTAAATCTTTTTGCAAAATTTATACCTTTTCTAAAAATTTCCTTTTGTCTTTCCCTGGAAGAATACATCTTAAAATAATCAAGCCCAATCTCACCTATAGCTATCATTTTAGAAGATATAAGTTTTTCCCAAGGAAGATTGTCATAATCTAAGGAATCTGCATCATGTGGATGAATTCCAATAGTTGAATATATGTCTTTTTCAATTTTTGAAAGATCTACAGCAATTTTACTGGATTCAAAATCATACCCTATTACAATTATTTTTTCAACTCTCTTTTCCCTTGCCCTTCTTAATATCTCCTTCCAATTAGTATATAATGGATCTTGATTTAAATGAGCATGAACATCTATTAACATAAATCCATACTCCTCAGGGCTATGCCTCCACCCTCGACTTAAACCCTCCAGATAGTAGAGAGACGGTAAGCTCTGATGAGGGAATCTGCGGCACATAGGCAAAGTTCCTTACCGTTGCTTCCTTTCGGACCTGGCGGGGTTTGGAACCTCCCTATTGCACAGAGCCTCATCTTCATCGCCCCCATATCTCTCCCTATTCTACAGGGATAAGCCTCAGGTGGCCTTTCGGTCCTGCTATAGCGGATTGCAGGTACAGGGCACCGCTAGCTCCCCACCTAAGCATAGCCCTGAGTTTTTATTCTTGAATTCTTATTAGTATAAAAAAGGAACTTAAAATAACCCATACAAAAGATGTTATTAGAAGAAATATTATTGCTTTAGCAATCCATGCACCAATACTCTTCTCATTTTTGAAAATAACTGAAAAATTTATCTCTTTAATAACCGCATAAGCTGCTAAAAATCCCAAAATGAAACTTACAATAATACTCCCAGTACTCAAAAGGCTTTTTATATCATCCATATTCCTTACCTTTTCCAATTAATTAATGGCGGAGAGGGTGGGATTCGAACCCACGAGACCGCTTTCGCGGCCTACTCGCTCTCCAGGCGAGCGCCTTCGTCCACTCAGCCACCTCTCCCTTTTCTGAAATTATATTTTATCATAAAATTATAAAACTGAAAAATGCCTAATTTCTTCAAAAAATTTTTTAATCAGCTCTGAACATTCATCTTCTAAAACTCCTCCTTTAACTTCTATATATTTATTAAAGATATTTTGAGGCATTAGATTAAGTGAATTGTATATAATTCCTAATTTAATATTTAATGCTCCAAAAACTAATCTTTTTATTCTTGCTTGAATTATAGCATAAAAACACATAGGACAAGGTTCCAATGTAACATATATTGTAAATCCAGATAATCTCCAATTTTCTATCTTTTTTGCTCCTTTTCTTATAGCTATAATTTCCGCATGAGCGGTAGGGTCTTTTTTTGATTCTTTTAGGTTATATCCACGAGATATAACTTTTCCATAATTATTAACCAAAACTGCTCCCACAGGAACTTCCCCTTTTTTAAATGCTTTTAATGCTTCTTTTATTGCTAATTTCATATAATATTCATCTAAATCAATGATTCTTCTATCCATTTTAAATACTCTGGATTTCCATAAGTTATAGGAATAGCTATTATCTCAGGAATTTCATAGGAATGAAGCTCTTTAATTTTCTTAATTAAAATATGAAATTTTTCCTCTTTTGTCTTCAAAAACATCATTGCTTCATTAATTTCTTCTTTATTGTTTTTCCAAAAAAAAATAGATGTAATATTTGGAATAATATTTCCACAGGCAATTAAATGCTCATTAAGTAAAGTATCAATAATTCTTTTTCCCTCATCAATATCTTTTACGGTTGAAATCACTAAAATCATAAAATTCGCCTCCTTTTAAATCTTTTATTATAAACCTTTCAAAAATTTCTAATAAAGATCTATCAGGACCAGTATTTATTACATAATCTGCCTCCTCTTTAATTCTTTGAGAACCACTACTTAATGTAATTCCAAGGCCTGCTTTTTTAATCATATCAATATCATTATCATGATCACCAATGGCTATAACATCCTTGGGAGAAATATCCAAATATTTTAATAGTTTCAGCATTGCATTACCTTTTGAACACCCTTTTGGAAGAATTTCTAAGTATATATCTGATGAGAAAAAAATTTCTACTTTATCATTAAAATAAGTTTTTAATAATTTTTCTAATTCTATTAAATCTTCATTTTTTCCTTCAAAAAATAGTTTGATTATATTTTTAGATTCTCCAACATAAAGTTCATCTTTCCCATAAACACCAATGGAAACCTTAGGACATAAAGGACGAATAAATTCTAAAATTTCTAAAAAAATATTATAATTTAGAAACTTTCTATATAACCATTTATCCTTTAAATGATCATAAATTCCAGCTCCATTGTATAGAATAATTGGAAGTTTAATATTCAATTTATTAACAAATGGTTCAATAGAATTCCATCTTCTTCCTGTTGCTATTGTTATATCTATTCCTAACTTTCTAAGCTCAGATATTGCCATATAATTTTCTTTTGATATATTTAAATCTTTTCCTACTAAGCTCCCATCAAAATCAGTTATAATTAATTTATACATTAATCAAGATTTCCCTTACCTGATTTTTTATAAAAGGTTTATAGGTAAAGATATTAATAATTTCTTCGCCCCTTATAAGGTTATTATTTTTATAAAAGGTTTTAGCTATAATAAGAATCTTATCTTTATTCTTATTAATTTCTATCTCATTTATAAAATCCTTAAGATCTAAAATTTTAATCTTTTCTCCTCTTCTCACAAGAATATTATAAGATTTAAGATTATAAAACCTCCCAATATCTTTTAATAATAACTCTATATCATGATGAAAAATTTCCAATTCATAATTTATAAATTTTACATCTAATTTATCCTTTAAATCTTCTACATAATAACATTCATAAAACTGAAGTTCTATAGGGAGTTGTCTATTCCATTCCTCTAATATATATTTCTCAGAAATCTTTTTAGAAAGATATATCTCTATCCATTCTCTTTTACTTTCCACACCAACAGGTATAGGAATAGAAAATGAGATACGAGGTTGTGGATTAAACCCACAAGAATAATGAACAGGAAGATTTGTTCTTCTTAAGGCTCTTATTATAAATCTTGTAAGATCTATAAATCCTACAAATTTTATATTTCCCTTTTTATAATAACAAAGACGATATTTATATTTATCCATGAGAAATACCACAAAATTCACAATATTCACCCCATTCACATGGGGGTGTTTCTATCTCTTTATATGCCCTTTCTCTTTCTTTTATTAAGAAATCTTTTAAAACTCCAGTTTGAATATGATCCCAAGGAAGAATTTCATCTAATTTTCTTTCCCCTAAATAGTCTTGAGGATCAATCTTGTTTTCTTTAAAGGCTTTCTCCCAGATAGATATATTTAGATAGTCCTTCCATCCTTCTAATCTACTTCCCATTTTCCACGCAGAGTATAATACAATTGATAATCTTCTATCACCTCTTGAAAATATTGCCTCTAATTTACTCATATTGTAATCATGAAAATCTATTATAAAAGGTCCTCTCTTAAGATTTTTTAAAATATATTTTTTTCTCTCCTCAAAAATTTCCCTCTCACAAAATTTTTCCCATTGAAAAGGTGTATGAGGCTTAGGAATAAAAACAGAAAATCCTAAATGTAATAAAATACCTTTATTTTCCTTTGAAATTCTAAATAATATATTAATCAACTCTTTAATATCATCATTCTCTTCCGTAGGAAGTCCTAACATAAAATAAAGCTTTATTTTTCTCCATCCCATTTCATAAGCAATTTTAATAGTATTTAAAAAATCATCAGTTTTTAGTCCCTTGTTTATCACTTTTCTCAGTCTTTCTGTACCTGCCTCTATAGCAAAGGTAAGACCAGACTTTCTTACCTTCTGAATCTTTTCTGCAAGCTCTAAGGAAAACTTATCTGCTCTTAATGATGGAAGAGAAAAACTTAAATATTTATCAGAAAATTCCTTATTTAATTCATCAATAAGATATTCAATATAGGGATAATCATTACTACTTAGAGAAAGAAGACTTATCTCTTCGTATCCTGTATTTTTAAACAATTCTTTAACACAATCTTTAATTTTCTCTACAGATCTTATTCTTTTAGGTCTATAAATATATCCTGCAAGACAAAATCTACAATTTCTTTGACATCCTCTCATTATTTCTACCATTCCTCTATCATGAACTATAGAATTTAAAGGAACTAAAGGCTTTGTAGGGAAATAGGAGTTATCTAAATCTTTAACTATTCTTCTTTTAATTTTTTCAGGAACAAAATAATATTTTGGCTTTATTCTTCTATCTTCTTCATCATAAAATGATGGTATATAAATACCATCAAGTTTAACCCATCTTTTAAATAACTCAAACTTTGATTCCTTATTATTTCTCCAATCTAAATAAATTTCTACAAGCTCATCAATACTTTCTTCTGCTTCACCAATAAAAAATACATCTATAAATGGCACAATAGGTTCTGGATTAAGAACTGCAGGTCCCCCTGCAATAATAATTGGATCTTTTTCTTTTCTCTCTTTACTAAATATAGGAACTTTTCCAAGATCTAAAATATTCAATATTCCTGAAAAATTAAGCTCATAAGATAAGCTAAATCCAATTATATCGAATTCAAAAAGGGGTTTTTTACTTTCTAATGAAAATAAAGGAATATTATATTCTCTAAGATAATTTTCCATATCTAAATCTGGATGGAAAAATCTTTCACAAAGAGTATCATTTCTTCTGTTGAATAGATGATATACAATTTGAAAACCCAAATTAGACATTCCAATCTCATAAAGATCTGGAAAGACTAATGCAACATGAAGCTTTACATCTTTCCAATCTTTTTTAATAATATTAAATTCTTCACCTATATATCTTCCAGGGTTTTTCACATTATATAAAATATCGTTTATATCCATAATTATTAATTTCTTAAAGATATATTTATTAAAAACTCAAGCATTATTATATTTATTATTAATGAAGTCCTTGCATAGCTAATAAAAGGTAAAGGTACACCAACTACGGGAATTAATCCTAAAACCATTGCTAAATTTATAAAGGTTTGTATAAGCCAGTTAAATAAAATCCCTCCTGTTATCAATTTTCCGTACTCATCCTTAATAGTGTTATATATTTTCCAAGAAAAATAGAATAACAGATAATATAATGCAATTAATATTAATCCTCCAACAAATCCAAATTCTTCAGCTATAACTGTGAATATAAAATCAGTATGTTGTTCAGGTATAAAATTAAGATGAGTCTGTGAACCATTTAACCAACCTTTTCCGAAGAGTCTGCCAGAACCTATTGCTATTAGTCCTTGTATAACTTGATATCCACTACCAAGTGGATCTTTTTCAGGACTTAAAAATGTAATAATTCTTTGTTGTTGATAAGGTTTTAATAAGAACCAGAAAAATGGTAAAAATATCATAGCAATCATAAAGCTTTTTATAATATATCTTTTAGGTATGCCTGCTAAAATGAATATAAAAATTCCTGTTAAAAAAATTATTATAGAAGTTCCTAAATCAGGTTGAATAAACACAAAAAGAAATGAAGATAGAAGTAGAAAAGATGAGATTAAAAAATCTTTAAATATTAGTTCATTATTATTTATTTTAGCTCTATGAAAATATCCACTAAGAGATAATATTATAAAAAGCTTTGAAAGTTCCGAAGGTTGAAAAGAAAAACCATAAATTGAAAACCATCTTTGAGCTCCCAAACTAACTTTTCCGAATAATATTACAAGGATAAGTAATATTAAGTTAATAATGTATAAAGGAAACCATAATCTTTCAAAAACTCTATATGGAAAAGATAAAAGAATTAGAGATAAAATTAAGCCTATTGAAAACGCAAATAGTTGTTTTTTTAAAAAAAAATATGGTGATAAATTTTTGCTTACTAATCTACTAATAGTAGCACTATATATAGCAAAAAGACCTATTAATATTAGTAAAAGACATAAGATTATTAATATTAATACATGTCTTTTCATATTATTTTCCAGAATATAAGCCCTGATACTGGTTTTGGATAAAAATAAGTTGATTTTTGGGGCAATCTTTCATTTTTCAATGCAAGAGTATATATTGTCTCTAATTGAATAGTAGGAAGTATAAAAGAAGAGCCATATTCATCTGATGAAATTATTTCTAAAACCTCATCAATACTATGAGAAAATCTTATTAATCCTTTCTCTTGTAATTCTCCCTCTTTTTTATTTAATACGTTTTCCCATACTCCCTTTTGAAGAAGAGTAGTAGGAAGAACCCACCAAATATTAGACTTTTCAGAGTTTAGTGAAAGATAATTAATATTAGGTGAAAGTTTATAGAGTCTTCCATTTGAGTAATAATATATAAATGGATCTGAAGGATTAAAACTTAAATTTATTCTGTCTTTATCAAAATTCTCTTCATAAATATCAAAAAACTCAGAAAGATCTAAGATTGAAATATTTATACTGCTTTTTAACACTCTATGTGTTGGAAGGACTTTTATTCCAGGATCATATAAATCTGTTAAAAGTGTAAATATATATCTAAATCTCTCATCCTTCTTCTCATTATAGAAAAGCCAAGATGCTTCATATCTATGATGACCATCAGCTATTAAAATTTTTTTCTTATTGAAAAATTCTCTTATATCTTTTTCAAAATTTAATGGAATTTTCCAGAGAAAATGTTCCCTCTTATCCCAACTGACAACTTTAATAATTGCATCTTTCTCATTTAATTTCTGATATATTTTTGATGTAAATCCTTCCTCATCTTCATATATTCCCCATATAGGTTCAAAATTAGCATTACAATATCTTAAAACTTCTAATCTATCTTTCTTTGGTCCTTTAAATGTCTGCTCATGAGGAAGAATATCTTCTTCTCCCAAAGCCTGAAGCTTTAAAAGTGCTAAAATACCCCATGTAATTTCCTTTCTTCCATACCATGAATATCTCTGTTTGTAGATATAAAATGCTTCATCTTCTTTTATGAATATATCATTATTTATCCATTCATTTAGTATCTTAGAAATCTCCTGATAATCTGTAGGATGTTTTTTACCAAGGGTTAAATGGACAAAATTATAAGGATGTAAATTTAAAAATTTTTGTTTTTCTTCTGGTGATATAACATCATAAGGTGGACAAATAACCTTTTCTAAAGGAAGATCTTTATATCTATATCCTGAAAAAGGTAATACTTCAACCATAATGTCATCCTTCCCTTCTTTTTGGAATTAAAATTTTAAAAGTTGTTCCTTTATTTAATTTACTACTTACTTCTATATTCCATCCATGTTTCTCTACTAACCTTTTTACAATAGAAAGACCTAAACCACTACTAAATCCATCTTCACTACTTCTCGCTCTATCTACTCTATAAAATCTATCAAAAATATGTGGTAAGTCCTTCTCTGAAATTCCTATACCTGTATCTTTTACAGATAATACAATCTTATCCTCATCTTCCACTGCTTTAAGCTCTATTTTACCTTCCTCCTTAGTATATTTTACAGCATTCTCCAATAGATTAAAAAGAATAGTCTCTAAATGCTGTGGATCCGCAAATATTTTCAATTTAATAGGAACATTTAATTTTATTTTTAAATTCTTATTCTTTATAAGAGGACTTAAGCTTTCTAAAACCTTTTCTACAGATTCTATTAATAAAAGATCTCTTGGTTTTATTTCTACAACTCCTGCCTCTAAACGAGAAAGACTAAGAAGATTACTTATAAGTTTTGTCATTCTTGCTATTTCTCTTCTTAGATATGGGAAAAATTCTTGATATATTTCGTCAATACTAATTTTCTTCTCCGAAAAAAGATCTAATAATATTTGAATAGATGTAAGAGGAGTCCTTAATTCATGAGATGCACTTGCTATAAAATCTCTAAAATTTTCTTCAAGCTTTTCATAAATACTTTTATCATTAATTATAAAAAGAACTTCATCATTGTTTAAAAGATAAAATGAATTAATTTCCAATAACCTTTTTTCCTTTCCCCAAAAATTAAGAGAAATCTTTTTAGAACTTTTACTTGCTATCGTCTCTTTAAAAAGTCCATCTATCTCATAATCAGGAACTAACTCAAATAGTTTTTTCCCAATTAATTTTAATGAGTTTAATTCAAGGAGGTTTATTCCATAAGAATTTATATATTTTAAATATCCATCCTTATTTAGAAGGATAACTCCAACAGGTATATTTTCAACAAGAATTTCCCATCTATCTTTATAGTTTTCTATTTTTCTGATCCCCTCTCAAATTTATAACCTACGTTTCTAACAGTAATGATATATTTTGGATTACTTGGATCATCTTCAATCTTTTCCCTAAGCCATCTTATATATACATCAACTATTCTTGTCTCACCCCAAAAATTTTCACCCCAAATATTCCTAATAATCTCTTCCCTTGTTAATACGATTCCAGGTGATGATAGAAAGAGCTTTAAAATTTCAAATTCTCTATAAGATAAATTTACCTCTTTTCCTTTAACTTTTAATATCCTCCTACTTAGATCCATTTCAAAAGGTGGTATTATTATTTTATCCCCTTTTATTATATTAGACTGATATCTTCTAAGTACTGCTTCTATCCTTGCTAATAACTCTTTAGCACTAAATGGTTTTGTTATATAATCATCTGCTCCTATCTTTAATCCTAATACTTTATCTATCTCTTCATCTTTTGCGGTAAGCATAATTATAGGTACATTGCTCATTTTTCTTATTTCTTTACATACCTCCCAACCATCCTTCTTAGGTAATAATAAATCTAAAAGAATTAAGTCAGGATTAAATGACATAAATTTAGAAATAGCTTCATCACCATCATATGCAGATTCAACCATATATCCTTCTTTAGAAAGCAATAAACTTAATGAATTAACAATACCCTTATCATCTTCTACTAAAAGTATCTTATTCATCCTCTCACCTCAAAATTTTTTGAAAATATTATTCTCCCTAATCTCAAAAGATTTGCTCCCTCCTCAATAGCAATGGTAAAATCTTCAGACATTCCCATAGAAAGGATAGGAAGATCTAATTTTGTCTCTCTTTTTAGTCTCTCCCTCAACTCATATAATTTTCTAAATGACATTCTTATTTTTTGAGCTTCAGAGGTCAAGGGTCCTATAGTCATAAGACCTAAAATCTCTAAATTATCTAATTTCATTATATCATCAAGTATCTTAAAAAATTCTAACTCGTTAAATCCAAATTTTGATAATTCTCCAGATGTATTAAATTGAAGCAATATCTTTATTTTTCTTCCCAATTTTTTTCCTTCCTTATCAATTTCTATGGCTAATGGTAAGTTATCTACAGAATGTATAAGATTAAAAAGATTTATTGCTTTTTTAACCTTATTTCTCTGCAAATGACCTACCATATGCCATTCAATTGGATACTCCTTTAGCTCTTCAATTTTTTTATTTGCCTCTTGAACTCTATTTTCACCAATAGTTTTTATTCCAGCTAAAAAAGCCTCCTTTATATGGGAAGTTGAATATCCTTTTGATACCGCTACAACTTTAATCTCATCTTTTTTTCTTCCCACTCTTGAGGCAGTTTTTTCTATCTCTTCTTTAACTTTTTCCCAATTATTCTTAATATAACTTAAATCTTCTTCCATACCTTTTCAAATTTTACAATATTATTTTAGATAAATAAACCCAATATTTCTTTCAGAAGTCTTATCTCTTCTATAAGAATAAAAATTTGGGTTACATTTTGTACATATTTTTGCAATATCAATATTTTCCCGTGGAATATCTAATGCTAATAGTTGGGATAAAATATTTTCTTGTAGATCGTAATAAAATCTCTGCCCTTTAAGAATTAAAAATTTTTTATCGTCTTCATGGAGATTTATAACAAACTCATAACTAACCTCAAAACAACATTTTTGAATCCCAGGACCTATCGCTAAGTATATATCTTTTGATAATATATTAAAGGTGTCTAAAAGATTTTTAACTACTTTAAAAGGGAATTTTTTAAATACACCTCTCCAACCAGCATGAATAATCCCTACCAATGGAATTTTTGGAGAATATATAAATATTGGAAAACAATCTGCAAAAAACATTATTAAAACTCTTTTTCTTTCAAGGGTTATAACGGAATCTATATTTGAAACAATTTGGGGAAAGAACAATTTTTTGTCTTCTTTTACAAAATAAAATTCATCACTATGAATCTGCTTTGTTAATACCCAATTTCTAAAAGAAATCTTAGTATAATTATATAATTTTATTGCAGATATTATATTTTTAATATTAAAAGAAAGATTAAAAGAATAAGGATTTGATAAAAAACCATGTGAAATATTATAAAATCTATTTAAGATATTGGAGCTCCAAAATCCTTTTCTCATAAACCTCTTTCATTATATGCTTTTTCTCTCTCATTCCACAGATATTCCTTATTAATTCCAATATCAATTATATCCCAAGGGAAAAATTCATCTCTTTCCCTTTCTCTAAAAATATAAAAATTTTTTTCCTCAATAAGATTTTTAATTAGCCTTTTTAAAGGCTTATTCATCTTCCATATTTTACTTAATCTCCTATCACCTCTACTGATAATTCCTTGAAGAATACTTAATTCTATACTTTCTTTTTGCAATTCCACATTTTCAATCTTAAATATCTCCCTCCTTATATATTCCTGTTTTTTAATAAAATATTCTTCTCTTTCCATTTTTTCCCATTGAAATGGAGTATGAGGCTTTGGAATAAAACATGAAAGACTAATTGATATTTGAGTCTTTAATATACTTCTAATCTCTTTAATAAGCTCTACAATGGATTTTATATCATTAAAATCTTCCGTAGGAAGTCCATACATAAAATATAGCTTTAAATTAGATATGGAAAGGTTTTTTATTTTATAAACAAACTCAATAATATCCTTATTACTAAAATTTTTGTTTAAAAATTTTCTAAGTCTATCAGAGCCTGTCTCTGGAGCAATAGTTAATGTTTTCTGTTTGGATTTATTTAATATTTCCAATATATTATCATCTAATTGATCTAATCTTAAAGATGAAAAAGAAATTAAAATTTCATTTTCTTTTAAAAACTCTTTAATCTCATCCCATGAGATTGATTTATCTATAGAAGGAAGTATTAATCCAATTTTTTTATTTGATGTGAATAATTTGTTAATCTCTTTTATAGCAATGGATAAATCAGTTTTTCTATAAGGTTTATAAAAATGACCTGAGAGGCAAAATCTGCAATTATACATACATCCCCTTCCACCTTCAAGAAGAACCATGTTTGAGAAAAAAGATAAAGGACTGATTATAGGTGAAAATATTGGTTTTTGATAAAAATTATTATTTATTTCCTTTTTAATAGGTAAATTTTGAAAAGATTCATATTTCAATATTTTACCATCATCATTATAAATAGGTTTAGAAAATCTGGGAATATAAACCCCTTTTAAATATGAGGCTTTTTCTAAAAGCTTTTCCTTTCTCAAGTTATCTTTTTTCCATTGGATTAATAGTTCTGAAAAATTCTCAATAAAATTCTCCCCCTCACCAATAAATATAAGATCAAAGATATCTGCAACAGGTTCAGGATTTGAGCTTACCGCTATACCTCCAGAGATTATTAAAGGATAATCCTCTCCCCTTTCATACCAAAATAATGGAATATTTTCCATGGATAATATTTTTACAACATTAAAATAATCCAGTTCAAAACTTAAAGAAAATGCTAAAATATCAAATTCCTTTGCAGATTTTTGGGTTTCTATAGATAATAATGGAAATTTTGTTTCTTTTGGAAAATTCTCAGGAATATAAGCTCTTTCACATAATATTCCTTTTTGTTCATTAAATAATTTATAAATAGTTAGATAACCTAAATTACTTATGGATAAAGAATACCGATTTGGAAATATTAATAGTATATTTACATCTCCACCTCTTTTATGTAGCTTATATCCTCTCTCTTCTTCAAATACTTTCCGTATTTCTCTTATAAACCTCCAATTCAATTTATTACTGTCTTTTTCTCCTTAAAAAGGCTGGTATTTCAATATCATTGTTTGGGATATTATAAATCTCTCTTCTTTCTCTTGAAGTCTGTTTTTCTTCATTATATGATTCCTTTTGTTCAAAACCTGTTGCAATTAATGTCAACTTAATTATACCTTCCATACTCTCATCTATTACCGCACCAAATTTTATAGATGCCTCAGGATCTACATATTGCACTATAAATTCTGAAATTTCAGCCAATTCAGCAAAAGTTAAGTCCTTACCACCAGTTACATTGTATAAAATACCCTTTGCTCCATCAATGGATACATCAAGTATAGGACTTTGAAGAGCCATCTTTGCAGCTTCTTTTGCTCTATTTTCTCCTTTACCTATACCGATACCCATATATGCGGTTCCTGCTTTCTCCATTATATTTTTCAAATCTTTAAAATCAATATGCACAAGACCAGCTACATCTATAATATCTTTTACTCCCTGAATTGCCTGTTTTAAAACATCATCTGCTAAATTGAAGGATTCAACTAAGGACATATTTTTATCAGCAATTTTATGTAATTTATCATTATTTATTACTATTATAGAATCTACTTTTTCTTTTAATTTCTGAATTCCCTCTAATGCGGTTACCCTTTTCTTTCTACCTTCAAAAGAAAAGGGAAGAGTTACAACTGCAACAACAAGCTGAGCACATTCTCTTGCTATATCAGCTATAACTGGGGATGCACCTGTTCCTGTCCCACCACCCATACCTGCAGTGATAAAAATCATATCAGAATCCCTAAGGTATTCTCTAATAATATCTTCACTCTCTAAAGCAGCTTTTTCTCCTAATTTTGGATCTCCGCCTGCTCCTAAGCCTTTAGTAAGTTCCGCTCCTATCTGTATTTTTATTGGCGCCTTATTTAGTTCTAAAACTTTTAAATCTGTATTTATTGCAATATATTCAACCCCATGAATTCCTGCATCAATCATTCTATTAACTGCATTTCCCCCTCCTCCCCCTACTCCCACAACCTTTATTATTTGTCTTTTATTTTCATTATCAATAAACCTTTGAGGTTGCAAATATATCACTCCTTTCTTAAATTATAAAGTAAATATCTTTAAATGGTTTAAATATATCTCTTATTTTATACTTAATATTCTGAAAAAGGGAAGATCTTTTTTTTAAATTTAATCTATCTTCCCTAACTCTTAATAATATACCCATAGCAACAGAATAAAAATAAGAGTCTTCTTTAGGAATATATTTTGTTAACTCTGTAGGAAATCCCATTCTTACAGGAATTTTAAGATAATCTGATGCAAACTCTATAAATCCATCTAATAGAGAAGTTCCTCCAGTAACAACTAATCCCCCTGGAATAAGCTCCAATGGATAATTTAGATCTTTAAATTTTTTCTCAATAAACTCTAATATCTCTTCAACACGAGGTCTTATTATTTCTCTAACTTGAGATGTTGAAATTTTTATAGTTTTTTCCTGTAGCGAAATCACATCTAAATATTCTTCTTTATCACTTTTTAAAGAGCCTATCAATTTTTTTGCTCTTTCTGCCTCTTCAGTCTTTATTTTCAAACCTACCGCTAAATCCTTAGTAATTTTTTCTCCTCCAAGTCTAAGAGTTCCTATTGATAGAATATATCCATCTTTATATACTGCTAAGCTTGTTAAGTCTCCACCAATATCTGCCAAAGCAACACCCAATTTCTTTTCCTCAGAACTCAAGACTGCAGAAGAAGATGCTATTTCCTTAGGTATAAATCCTTCCACTTCTAAATCCGCTCTCTCTAATGCATTTCTTATATTTGTTAATTGTGTAATATCGTATGTGATTAATAAAACATCAACCTCTAATCTTGTTCCTGCTAAACCTATAGGATTGTCCACATTATTTTGTCCATCTACAAGAAATTCTCTTCTCATAACATAAATTATTTCTTTTCCTGGAGGAATTGGTGTTGCTTTAGCTGCCTCAAGAACCCTCTCAACATCTTGTTCATTTATTTGTAAATCTTTATTTTTTACAATAATCATCCCTCTACTTTGCTTAGTCATTACCTGATCATTACCAATTCCTACAATAACCTTTGGTTCAATTTTTTCTCTTGACATTCTACAGGCTTTTTTTACCGCTTCAGCTATACAATTACTTGCACTATTTATATCCACAATACTTCCATACTTGATTCCTTGGGAGGGGACTAATGAAAAGCCTAATATTTCAATATCCTCTTCCACTCTTCCAATAAGAACTGCTATTTTAGTAGAACCTAAATCTAATGCTATAATAGAATTTGACATGTTAATCTCTTAAACATGGAATTTTAAATCTCATATCTATCAAATAATTATCTTCATCTAAGAACTGATCTATAATATTTATATATTTTAATTTCTCTTTATAATCATCATAATTCATTATAATTGTTCCTCTTTTATTCTTTATCATAAAATAATTTGTATTCAAAACCAAATCTTTAATTTCCAAATTTTTAGATAAACTCTTAACAATATTGATAATTTCCTCTTCTTTAAAATTTCCATTATTATCTACTTTAATTGTATTATATTCTTTAAAATAATTCATTCTTATACCATTTTGATTAATCCAATTTTCTTTATCTTTATTTTTAACTACAATCCAAGTATAGCTTTCCTCCCATATAACTCTTACTGTCCAAGGATAAAAATCTATCTTTTTAATAATAATATTTTTTTCCAATAGGCTATCAGAAAACCTTCTTATATTCCATATTGGGAAAAACTTTTTATAAAAATAAATTTTAGCAAAAGAATAAATATCTTCCCTATAAGGATATATTTTTAAATTAATTATAAATCCCATTGATAAAAAAATTAATATTATAAAAATTAGTAAAATTTTTTTCATTTCACCAAATCTTTATCTCTAATTCTAAGGATATATTATAAGCATCTTTAACTTTATCTCTCATCATTGAAATCAGCTCTTTAACCTCTTTTGCTTTTCCACCACCTAAATTTACAATAATATTTGCATGTTCATAAGATACCATCACATTTCCTACTCTCTTTCCCTTCATTCCTAAATTATCTAAAAGGTAACCTGCAGAAAAATTAGGAGGATTTTTAAATATGCTTCCAGCAGATGGTAGATTTGGTAATTTCTGTCTTCTCTCCTTTAATATTTCAAGAATTTTTTTATAGGTAATTTCACCTTTCTGAAAATTTACCTTTATAATTATTGACTTTATTATCCATTTATCTTTTAGTCCAGAATTCCTATATGAAAAGTTCATATCATTTCTCTTAATAATTCTTTCCTTTAAATTTTCGTCAATAATAACTATCTCCTCAATATAGTCCCCTATCGCCTCTCCAAAGGCACCCGCATTACAAAAAACCGCTCCACCTATAGTCCCAGGTATTCCTGCTAAAAATTCTAAGCCCCCTAAATTATTCTCATATAGGAATCTTAAAAATTCTGAAATAAGACATCCTGCTTCTACTTTTATAAATGTATCATCAATTAACATGATATTTCCTAAACTCCTATCTATTTTAATTACAGCTCCCTCAACACCTTCATCAGAAATCAAAATATTACTCCCTCTTCCCATAATTTTATAAGGAAATTTAAATTTTTTAATCTCCTCTAAGATTAATAAGAGATCATTCCAAGAATTAGGAATTATGAAATAATCTGCTTTTCCACCTATTTTAAAAGATGTGTAATTTGCTAAATCTTTATTCCTAAGTATTTTACCTTTAAAGTGAGAATTAGTGAGAATACTCAATTTTATCTCCCTTTACATAGCTTAATAATACTTCCCCAACTTTCCAAATATTTCCAGCCCCTAAGGTAAGAAAAAGATCATTTTCCATCAAAATTTCTTTTGCTTTCTTTGCAACTTCTAAAAGATCGCTACAAAAATAAATCTCTTTTTCAGGAAATTTTTTCTTTAATATCTCATAAACATCTTTCCCAGACACATTATAGATTGGCTTTTCTCCTGCAGAATATATCTCAGATATTATAAGTACATCAGCATCTTTAAGGGAATCTGCAATCTCCTCTTTTAAATAATAGGTACGAGAATAACGATGAGGTTGAAAAGCAACAACTAATCTTCTATTATAAAGTTTCAATGTGTTAAGAACCATTTTAATCTCTGTGGGATGATGTCCATAATCATCAAAAATTAGTATATTATTGATAATACCTTTAAATTGTATCCTTCTTTGAACCCCCCTAAATTTCTCTAAGGCAGAAATAACATTAGAAATATCTAATCCTAATATTTTTGATACCGCTATAGCGGAAAGGGCATTATAAACATTATGAATTCCTGGTATATTTAACTTTATTTCCCCCAAATATTCACCCTTATAATAGGCTCTAAATAAAGAACTATTCTTTTCTAAGCTTATTATTTCAGGATAAAAATCACTATCATTATCAAGACCATAAGTAAAATAAGGACGTTTTATTCTTGGAAATATTTCTTTTATATATTTACTCTCTTTTCCTAATAATATAAATCCGTCTTCTGGAACTTTTTCTATCATTTTATAAAAAGCTTCTTTAATATTCTCAATATCTTTGTAATAATCTAAATGGTCATTGTCAATATTTGTAATAACAAGAAAAAAAGGGAAAAGTTTTAACATTGAGCCATCACTTTCATCAGCTTCAGCAACTAAATATTCCCCATTACCCAATTTTGCATTTCCTCCTATATCTTCTACTTCTCCTCCAACTAAAACTGTAGGATCAAGCTTACAATTCTCAAGCACCATAGCAATCATTGATGTAGTTGTAGTTTTACCATGGGCACCACATATAATAATTGATTTCTTTTCTGAAGTCAAAAGAGCTAACAATTCTCCCCTTTGAATAATTGAAATATTCCTTTTTTTAGCAGCAATTAGCTCCTCATTATCTTCAGGAATTGCAGATGAAACTACAACTACCTGAACATCATCTATTTGTTCAGCTTTATGTCCAAAGTAGATTTTAACACCTTTTGTTCTCAATCTAATTGTTGACAAATTCTCTTGCAGATCAGAGCCAGATACTTTATACCCTTTTTCTACTAATATATATGCAAGGGCACTCATTCCTGATCCACCGATACCGATAAAATGAATTTTTTCATCTAAGGAAAGCAATTTAATTCCTCCCTTCTAAATATCTATATATAATTTCAAAGAATCTTTCCCGAGCTCCATAAATTACCATTGATTTACACCTTTCTCTTGCATTACTAATCCTTTTTTCATCCCATTCTAAAATTTTTTTGAGCAAAGTTTCAATAGTAATATTTTCTTCTTTAATTATTTCTCCACATTCGTTTTCTACAATAAGTTTTGCATTTACTTCTTGATGGTTATCCTTTGCATAGGGATAAGGGATATATATTGCAGGAAGTCCTGCTAATAGGAATTGATAAATTGTAGTTGCTCCCGCTCTACTTATTGCAAAATCTCCTGCTTTTATTGCTACCTCCATATTATTGATAAAAGGAACAGGTTTATACCCTTTATCTTTCCATTCCTCAGGAATATCTTTTACAAAATCATCATAATTATTAAAACCTATTTGATGAAGAATTTGCCATCCCATAGAGAGAAGTTTTGGAATTAATCCTTTCATAATTTCATTTATCCTTCTCGCCCCCTGACTTCCTCCTGTTACAATAAGAAGTTTCTTATTTTCTTCAAATCCTAATTCTTTTTTACATTTCTCTTTTTCTTTTGTCAATAATTCTTCTCTTACAAAATTTCCAGTATGAAAAATATTTCTATTTTTAATATATCTCTTAGTTTCCAAAAAGCTTATTGCAACTCCCCTTGCAAATGGGGCAAAAATTCTTACAACTCTTCCAGGAATAACATTTTGCTCATGTAAAAAGAATGGATATCTTTTTATAATAGCTTCTATTAAAATAGGAATAGATATATAACTTCCAAAAACAATGAGAAGATGAGGCTTAAGTTTTTTTAAAATTCTTCTCCCTTCTAAGTATGCTTTTATATAATCCCATGGTTTCACTTCTGAAGCCCTTTTGAGAGATATACCAAAAAATGGGAATTTTTCTGAAATAATCTTTTCCTCTACACTATTTTTTCTACCAACAAAATATATTTTCATATTTCTATCCTTTTCAGCTATAAATTCTGCAAGACATAGAGCTGGAAATAGATGACCTCCAGTTCCTCCTGTAATAAAAATTAATCTTTTCATTTTTCACTCCTGGAATAATCTATTTTAAGAATTAAACCTACATTTAGCCAATTTGTTATTAAAGATGAGCCACCAAAACTTATAAAAGGTAATGGAAGACCCATAACAGGTAAAAATCCTAAGGACATGAAAATATTTATCAATATTTGCCAACACCAAAAACTTATTATTCCTGATATTAACAAGTAATTAAAAATATTTTTTTCATTAATAGCTAATAAAAAGCAATTATATATTAAAATAATATAAAGTAAAGTTAAGAAAAATCCTGCAATCCATCCTCCCTCTCCAAGTATTACTGGGAAAATGAAATCATTATATGATTCGGGAAGATAAATCTTACGAAGATCTCTACCCCAACCCTTTCCAAATATTCCCCCTTCTTTGATAACATTAATTGCTTGTAACTGTTGATATGAAGAAAAAAGAATAGAATTTTCTATAGAGAAATTTTTCAATCTTTCCTCTCTATAGCTTGCTGATTTAATAAGAAAAGATGTTAGGATTAAAACAATGAAAAAAATAGGGATCAATTTTTTAAGGTCAAAATTTGATAAGAAAAGAATTGTAAATGTAGAAAGAATTATAAGAATAAACATACTCATATTAGGCTGAAAATATAAAGCAACTCCTATTAAGCTTAGGAAAAATAAAATCCACATAAGATGATAAAAAGAAAGATCCTTTTTCTTCTTTGATAAAAAAGAAGCAAGAAATATTATTAATGAAAATCTAACAATCTCTATCGGCTGAAATTGAACAATACCAAAATCAATCCATCTTCTTACCCCTCTTATCTCCCTTCCAATTCCATTTATAAAAACACTATATAGAAGAAAAATTGAAATAATTAAAAGAAATAATGATATTTTTTTCCATGTTTCCAAGGATAAAAGATATATGATAAAAGAAACTGCAATACTGAGAATTAAATAAATAAGTTGATGCTGAATAAAATAATATGGATTATTTAAATAAATTTTACCCCAATACCAACTTGCGGTATATATAGCCAATAAACCACATAAAGAAAGTATTAAAGAGACTAAAAATATTATTTTACTCTTCCTCATTTTTAATTTTATTTACAATTTGAGTAAAGATCTCTCCCCTCTCTTTATAATCAGAAAACATATCAAAACTAGCACATGCAGGAGATAGTAAAATTATATCCATCTCAGAAGAATCAAAATATGCTGATCTTACAGCATATTCAAAGTCTTCACATATTAAATATGGTATATTAAATTTTTTTGCAAGATTTTCCATAATTTCTCTTGTTTCTCCTATCAAATATATTTTTTTCACATTACTATTTTTAATCTCAGAAAAAAGCTCTGTAAAATCAAAATTTTTATTTCTTCCACCTAATATTAATAAAATTGGATTATCAAGGGATCTTATAGCGGATATGGTAGATATAGGATTAGTTGCTTTTGAATCATTTATAAATATTCTTTTTTTTATCTCTGCAATCTTTTCTAAAGCATAAGGAATTCCTTTAAACTCCTCCCCTACTTCTCTTATAATATCAGGCTTGATATTCAAGATCAGTCCCACCAAAGCTCCTGCCATAAAATTTAAAAGTAGATTTTTGTTCCAAATTCCTTTTATTGGTAATTCAAAAAAACCCTCATTTTTATTTACTCTATAAATTATTCTATTATCTTTTAAAAATATTCCTTCCTCTTTTAATTCATAAAGACTAAAAAAAGCTTTATTTATATTAAGAATTTCTATACTTCTTCTTACTTCTTCTTGATCATAAAATCCTATAGCCCAATCGTTATCTCTTTGATTCTTAAAAATATTTAATTTTGCATTTTTATATTCTTCTATTGTTGAATATCTATCCATATGATCTGGATAAAAATTAATAAATAATGATATATAGGGACGAAAACTCTCTATATCTTCTAATTGGAAACTACTAACTTCTAAAACAAAAAATCCTGTATCTAAGTTTTCTACATTTTTAATAAATGGTATCCCAATATTTCCAGAAACAATAACTTTAAAACCAGCCTTCTTTAATATTTCTCCTATAAGAGTTGTAGTGGTAGATTTACCCTTTGTTCCTGTAATTGCAATTATTGGAACTTTTGAAAAAATATATGCAAGTTCCAATTCACTAATGATTTTAATATTAAACCTTTTTGCTTCTTGATAAATGGGATTATGCTTTGGAATTCCTGGACTTATAATAATATAATCAATATCTTTTACAATCTCCTTAGGATGACACCCAAATATATAATCAATTCCTCTTTTTTCAAGCTCTGGGATAATTTTTGTAAAATTTTCTTTATCTTTTATATCATTAACTATTATCTTTGCACCTTTGTCTCTAAGAAAAATAGCAGAATAAAAACCACTTTCTCCAAGACCTAAAACCAAAATTTTTTTATTTTTCAAATTAAGTTCCATATTAAATATCCTCCAAGAATAATAAAAAGATGAATTACTGAAAATCGCCCTACTATTTTTGTTTCTTTCCATCCTATCAATTCAAAATGATGATGTAATGGACTCATTTTAAATATCCTTCTTTTTTTCCATTTATAAAAAAGGACTTGAATAAAAACAGACAAGAATTCCAAAAGAAAAATTCCTCCTATAAAAGGAAAGAGAAATTCCATTTTATTAATAATTAAAAGACTTGCTATTGCACCACCTAAGGAAAATGCCCCCACATCACCCATAAATATCTCAGCAGGATATAGATTATACCAAAGAAATCCAATTAATGAACTTAATAGACATGAGATTGCAATTGAAATAATAATATTGTTTTTTAGAAGTTGAAATATTAAAAGAAAAAGGATTGATATAAAGGATGTTATTCCCGCTAAACCGTCTAAGCCATCAGTAAGATTTACTGCATTTGGGAAGAAGATAAATATTATTAAAAAGAGAAGGGGATAAAATGAGCCAATATTTATAGAAAAATTATGAGAAAATAATCTATGGTCTACAGGATTCCAGATTAAATATAAAATTAAGGAGATAATAAAAGTTAAAAATATTTTTTTTAGAGGTTTAATACCATAATCTTTGTTTATAAGAAGAAGGATATCATCAGTCAATCCTAAAAGTCCCATAACAATTGTACTTATGGCAAAAAGAAAACTCTCTTTTAAAAACAAAAAGGGAAATAAAGTTAATATAAAAATAATTCCCCCCATAACTGGGGTTCCTTCTTTTTTATAATGTTCTATCGGTCCTTCTTTTCTTATATATTTACCTATCCCTTTATTTTTTAAGAGATTTATAAAAAATCTTAAAAATATTAATGAGAAGATAAAAGCTATGAAAGAAAAAAATATTACTTTTATCATGTTTCATCCTCAATGTCTTTAATAAATCTTTCCATACACATTCCCCTTGATCCCTTCACAAGGATTACATCTTTCTCTTTTATTTCATTTAATAATTTCTTTTTCATATTTTCAAGATTATCTTCAAAAATTATAGGATAATTTTTATATCTATCATTTAAGCTTAAAAAAGCTTTTTTCATTTCATCTCCGAAAAGAAAAATGATATCTATTTTTTTCCTAATAGCATAATCTATAACCTTTTTATGTAAATCAAGACTAAATTCACCCAACTCTAACATATCACCAAGAAGAGCAATTTTCCTATTTCCTTTTATAATTTTTAAGAAATCTATGGCAACCTTCATAGAATTAGGATTAGCATTATATGTATCATCAATTATTAACGAATTATTTTTACCTTTTTTAATATTTAATCTTTGCTTAGGAAAGGAGATATTAATCTTTTCATTAAACCATTCCATAGATAATTTGGGAAAATTAAGCCAAAGAAGAGAAATACCTCCTAATAAGTTTTGATAAATTTCTAATGGAAAAAGAGGAAGTATAAGATCTATTTTTTTTCCATCAGGTAAAAGAATATTCATATATGCCTTATCTTTCTCATAATTAATATTTCCTTTTACATCATTATGATTTTTAAAGCCAAAAGTTAATTTTGAATATCTATCACCAAGGGATTTAAAGATTTTTCTACAGTAATAATCATCACCATTTAAAACTGCCCATCCATTTGGATTTAGATAATCAAATATTTCTGATTTTGCTTTGGCTATATTATCCTTTGAACCTAATAATCCGATATGTGCGGTTCCAATATTAGTTATAAGAGCAAAATCAGGTTTTGAAATTCTACTTAATATTCGTATTTCTCCAAGACCTCTCATAGCAAGTTCCAATACTAATAATCTTATATCCTCAGGGGTATCTAAAATAGTTAATGGAACTCCTATTTCATTATTATAATTTTCCTTACTAAAGTTAAGGGGAATTAAGTCTTTAAAAAGATCCACAATAAAATATTTTGTTGAAGTTTTACCTGAGCTTCCTGTTATTGCAATGACTTTAAATTTAGCTTTCTCTCTATAATAACTTGCAATATCTTGAAGTGCTTTTAATGTATCTTTTACCTTAATAACAATTTCTGCACTTTCAATTAATCTAAAATCTATATCATTACTAAAAATAAATCCTATAGCACCCTTATTTAAAGCATCAGATATGAAGATATGACCATCATAATTTTTCCCTATTAAAGGAATAAATAAATCTTTTCCCTTTAATCTTCTTGAATCAGTAGATATTGAATATATCTCTGAATTTAGATTACCTTTTATGAGAACTCCATCTGTTGCTAAAATAATTTCTTTAACATAAAGTTTCATCTAATCTTCTCCTTTATATATCTTTTTGCAATTTCTCTATCACTAAAAGGAATCTTATTATATCCAATAATTTGATACTCCTCATGACCTTTTCCTGCAATAATAACTGAATCCTTAGGAAGAGCTATTTTTATTGCATATCTTATAGCTTCCTCTCTATTTTCAATAATCTTATAATTTTTAAATCCTGTCATTTTTATTCCTTCCTCAATGGAATTAATTATCTTTATAGGATCTTCTGTTCTTGGATTGTCCGATGTAATAATAACAAAATCTGAATACTCCCCTGCAATCTTACCCATTATAGGTCTCTTAAAAGGATCTCTATCTCCACCACAACCAAAAACCAGTATTTTTCTACCCTCTGTAAATTCAGAGACAGTTTTTAATAAACTCTTTAGACTCTCAGGAGTATGAGCATAATCTATTATGACAAAAAAGTTTTGTCCCTCATTAATAAATTCTAATCTTCCTGGTACCTGAGGAAAGGTTTCCCATGCCTTTTTTATAACATCTAATTCTTCATCAAGAGCTATGGCACAACATGTTGCAGACATTATATTTTCAATATTGAATTTACCTCTGAGGTTTAAATTTAGATCTAAAATACCTTTTGGTGTATGAAGTTTAAGAATCAAACCATAATTTGTATTTTCCCAATATATAGGATAAATATCTGAGTTCTTACTAAAAGAAAACCAGTATACTTTTCTATTATTTATTTCAATCTTATTTATCCAAGAATCATCTCTATTTAAAACACAAAAACCATTAGGCTTTAAATGATCAAATATCTTTTTCTTTGCTAAAAAATAATCTTCCATAGTTTTATGGAAATCCAAATGGTCTTGAGAAAAATTTGTAAATATGGCACCATCTAAATATAATTCTTCGGTTCTTCTAAGAGCTAAAGCATGAGAAGATATTTCCATAGCAACATATCTGACACCTTTATTTAACATATTTCTAAGAAGTGAATGGATTTCTGGAGGTTGTGGGGTAGTAAAGTTTGCTGGTAAAGTTTCATCATCAATCTTATTATGAATTGTTCCAATAAGACCAGCTTTTTCTCCCTTTATCTTCCATAGATGATATAATAAATGAGAAGTAGTTGTTTTTCCTTTTGTTCCTGTAATTCCTATAATATTAAGTTTTTGAGATGGAAAATCATAAAACCAACTTGAGAGTTTACCTAAAACTTTATAAATATCATTTACTTTTAAAAACAAAATATTTTCTGGTTTTTCTTCAATATCTTCTTCGCATATAATTACTCTTGCTCCTTTTTTAATAACATCAGGAATATACTTTTTCCCATGCTCTTTTTGCCCTTTAAGAGCAAAGAAAATATATCCAGGCTTAATTTCTCTTGAATCTAAGGATATTCCTGATATATATCCTTCAATATCTCCTTCAATATCTAAAATTTCATTCTTTACATAATTTAAACAATCTTTTATAGGCTTCATCTTACTCTCTCATGCCATAAAGAATAAGTTTTTTTACAATCTCTCTAAAGATAGGCACTACAGTTTCTCTTGCATATTTACCAATCTTTGGCTCTTCCAACATAACTATGATAGCATAGGTTTTATCATTAAGAAATAAAAATCCTAAAAAGAAATGATTATATATATCATTATATCCATTATTTTTTGCTACCTCTGGTGTTCCTGTCTTTCCTGCAATCTTATACCCTTTAATATTTAAGTTATTTGCAGTTCCTTTATTAACTACCCCAAATAAATAGCTCAAGATTTTCTTAGATGTATCTGATGAAATCGCTTGATATAATTTTTTGGGTTCATTTTTAAATATTATTATTCCTTTTTCATCTTCTATTTTTTTAATTAAATGAAGCTCGTTAATCCATCCATCATTCGCAACTGCTGAAAATGACCATAAGATTTTAAGTGGTGATAGGGCAATACCTTGTCCAAAACCAATTGTTCCTAAGGTAAATTTACTTTCATATAAATTAGGACATAAATAGTCCTTTAAACTTATTATTATATCTCCAGAAATAGGTGATATTAAATTAAATCTATTGAGATATTTATACCAAAGATTTGCACCAATTTTCTGTGATAGATGATAAAAGTATATATTACAAGAATCTATGATAGCTTTTTCTAAATTTACCTTACCATGCTCCTTTGTGCAATGAATAATATGGTTATCCACTTCTTCTTTCCCTTTACAAACAATTTCCCATTTAGGATCTATAATCTTCTCTTCTAAAGCAATTGCAGTAGTTAAAATCTTAAAAATAGAACCAGGCTCATAAATATAATTTAAAGGATAATTATCTTTCAATCTCTCAATAATATCTGCTAAACTCTCTTCTTTTATATCAAAGTCAGGCATAATAGCATAAGAAAGTATCTCTCCTGAATTTACATCTAAAACTCCTACTATTCCTCCTTTTGCCTTATATTTTTCTATTCCCTCTTTTAGATAACTTGCACATAAATATTGTAAATCCTTATCTATTGTAAGAAAGATATTTTTACCTTCACTAAGATATGGATCTAATATAGCTTCTAAGCCAAATAGCCCTTGATTATCAACTCCAACAATTCCTAATAATGGGGATGTTCCTATAGAAATGGGATGTGTTCTAAAAGTTTCATTAACAAAGAAAACTTTGTTATCTGATATAACATCTTTTAACATTTTTATTTCCCTTGGACTCAATATTCTCTTTATCCATACAAAATTTCCTTTATAATTAAATTTTTTTATAAGATTGTTTTTAGAAATATTGAGACAAAGACTTAATTTATCTATCAATAAGTCTTTTTCTTTATCATTAATATTTGATGGATTAATTGCCAGTGATTTTCTTGAAATATTAAATACTAATTCTCTTCCCCATCTATCGTATATAATTCCTCTTTCTTTTTCTCTCTTTAATATCTCCCTTTTAATAGGTTCTTGAACTTGTATTCTAAAGAGAAATCCATCTATGAAAATTATTGATAGAATCCAAAATATTATAAATATTTTTAATCTTCTATAATCTTTCATTTCTTAATTAAATATTTTTCTCTCTTAAATTCTAAGACTTTATCTTTTTCTATCTTAACTCTTAATATCTCATTAGGATAATTAAGTCCTATATCTTTTGCACATTTCTCCAATTTCTGTAATGGTAAATTTTTTGATAAAAAGTCTTCAAGATATGATTTTTCTTCTTCTAATGTCTTTATTTTATTTAAGATAATACTATTTTCAAGTTTTAATCTATTCACTTCAATATTGATCAATACTGCTAAAAAGGTTAATATTAATGCAAAGAAAATGAATTTAAATATTTTCATATCTTCTCCCCTACTCTCATCTTAGCACTTCTTGAACGGGGATTACTTTTGACTTCCTCCTTTGAAGGAGAAATAACTTTTTTTGTTATAATTTTTATCTCCCTTAGTTTTTCTTTTTCCCTTAAAAAATTTTTTACAATTCTATCTTCTAAGGAATGGTAAGAAAGAGTAACTATTCTTGCAGAAGAATTGAGAAAGGGAAGAATGTTTTCCAATGCTGAACAAATTGTTCTGAGTTCATCATTGACTTCAATTCTTAAAGCTTGAAATATACGAGTTGCAGGATGTATTTTTCCTCTTCTTGGAATATTTTCTTCAATTATTTCAACTAAGTCCTTTACCTTTTCAAATGGTTTTTTTTCTCTTCTCTCAATTATCAAATCTACAATCTTTCTATAAAATGGCTCTTCTCCATATTCTTTAAAAATTCTTTCTAAATCTTTTTTTGAATAAAAGTTTAAAATATCAGATGCCTTTAATTGAGTTTTTAAAGAAAATCTCATGTCTAAGGGCTCATCTAAATTTTTGAATGAAAAACCCCTATTACTTTTTTCCAATTGGTATGATGAAAGACCAAAATCATACAAAATTCCATCAATTTTTTCAATCTTTAAATCTCTTAAAATATTTGGTAATTCATGAAAAGAATTATTAATTAAAATAAAATTTGAATTGATATTTTTCAAAATATTCCTTGCTATTTCTAAGGATTCTTGATCTTTATCTACACATATAAGAAGTCCTTTTCCCATTAATCTTTTTAAAATCTCTTTTGAATGTCCACCAGTTCCCACAGTAGCATCAACATAAATTCTCCCTGGTTTTATATTTAAAAATGAAATAACTTCATTTAGCATAACAGGAATATGGACATTCATTTTGAATATTTTCTCTCAATTTTATCATTAACTTCTCTCATTTTTTCCAAAAGATCTATCTTCTTTTTAAATTTTTCCCAATTTGCTTTATTCCATATTTCAATATATCTACCAACTCCTATAATAACTACTTCTCCATTTAACTCTGCATATTCTCTAAGATATAGAGGTATAAGGACCCTTCCCAATTTGTCCCATGTTCCTTCTACAGAACCAGAAAACCAGAATCTCCTAAGATTTATAGATGCTTCATCGGTAGGTGAAAAATTAAATAAGAAATCTGAAAATTTTTGCCATTCCTCAATGGTATATAAGTGAAGACATTTATCAAAACCTCGGGTGATATAAAATCTTTCTCCTAATTCTTGTCTAAAAATATTAGGTATGGTAATTCTTCCTTTTTCATCAATGGTGTGAATATATTCCCCTGTAAACATCTGTCCCCATATACCCTTTTCCACTTTTTTCCACTTAATACCACTAAATTATAGCACAAAAAAATAAAAAAGGAAAAGGAAGTGGATCATAAGCCGAATTCTGTTCCCCTATAAATAGGGGTGACAACCATCTATCTAAAGCAATGATTACTCATTGCCTTAAGCGGCCAACCCGAGGGTCAGCGGGCCACCTCAACCCCTCCTATTTGGCCTTGCACCGGGTGGGGTTTGCCAAGCCAGGTAGTCACCTACCTGCTGGTGAGCTCTTACCTCACCTTTTCACCCTTACCCAATCCTATTTTGGGATTGGGCGGTTTATTTTCTGTGGCACTATCCTTCAGGTCGCCCTGACTGGGTATTACCCAGCACCCTGCCCTGTGGTGTTCGGACTTTCCTCAGAATCCCCTTTTTGGGATTCCGCGGTTGTCTGATCCACTTCCTTTTCCTTATATAAATCCTTCCAGGGAATTACTTCAAAACCCCGAAAGCCTTCTTTTCTGATAATCTTCCAATAAGGTACATTATACTTTATTCTTTTCTCATATCCACATTCACAATATAAAATTTTTTCTTCAATTCCATCCTCTGTAGGTGTAGGAGTTTTATGAAGAATATATTTTGTTAACAATATTTTACCACATTTAGGACAACGGGGTGTAGTAAGATATTTTAAAATCTTATCAATAATATATACAACTATTAAACCTAAAATTAAAAAAATAATTAAGCTCATTATTCCATCCAAAGAATTCTACCACAATTTGGACAATTCACAACTTCCCCTCTTTTCAATCTATCAATAGTTAATTTAGGTACAGCTAATTTACATCCTTCACATATTTCTTTATTTACTACTCTTGCAATAGCTCTATTTGACTTTTGCTTTAATAACCTTTCAAACTCAAGAAAATCATCATGAGGTACATTTTCTTTCTCTTTATCAATATTATTATGTATTTCTTCTATCTCCTTTTTTGTATTCTCTACATAATCATTAAATTTTTTATTTTCTAATAATATCTCATTTGTAATATTTCTTATATCTTCTTTTAATTTTTTAAAGTAATTGTTTTTTTCTTCCAATATTATCATTAAATCTAAAACTTCATCCTCTAAATTTCTTATTTGTTTTTTTAAATTCTCAATCTCTTTCTCCACATTTAACACTTCCTTAGGATTTTTAAGAAGAAATAACCTTTTCTCCTCTTGTTCATACTTTTCCTTAAGAATATATAACTTATCCTCTATTTCCTTTCTTTTATCCTCTATATTTTTAATTTCCTTTTCTAAATTATTTAATTCTTTTTCTTTTTCATCAAAAGCTTTTTTCTTTTCCTCAATAATCTTTTTATTCTCTATTTCATTATTTCCGAGTTCCTTCTCTTTATCCTTTAAGAGGATAATTAAGTCTTGAATTTTAAGAAGAATTGGGATACTTTCTATTCTCATGGTTTCTATACAAAACTTCTATGGTGGGCGGAGCAGGATTTGAACCTACGACCTCCTGCGTGTGAAGCAGGCGCTCTAACCTCTGAGCTATCCGCCCTTTTTTACCCTTCAAAAATTGGTGGGCCCGCCAGGATTCGAACCTGGAACCAACCGGTTATGAGCCGGCTGCTCTGCCGTTGAGCTACGGGCCCTTGCAATAAAAATTATAAGATATTTACATTAAAATGACAAGAGGAATAAATTTTCAATAGTGAAATAATTTTTAAATATTTATGGTATAATTTTAAAAAAGGATAGGGGGGTTATTATGAAGATTAAATTCATAAAAAAGAGGGGAAATGAAAGGGGAGATTTATCTCTCATCACCGCTATAACTTTTGCATTTCTTATTACCTCCTTAGTATTTCTTCTTTTAAATACTGCTATAGAACAAAGCGCATTTGTGAGAAGAGATAAAGCAAAAGATCAGGTAATTAATTTTGCTCAAATGGGAATTAAAAATGTTATTTCTGTTGCACGTTTTTTAATACAAACAGAACTTCCTAAAAGGAGAGTTTCTGATATTACTCAGGAGTTCCTATCAAATCTCCTTTCTCCAAATAATTCAGATTTTACTTCAAATATAGATACAATTTATAATCAGACAAAAAATACAGACCCAACCACTTCTTATACTATATTAAATTATTCCTTTTCCCTAATATCATATACAACTACTATATCAGGAATAGCAACAAGGGTTTTCTATACTTATGTTTATACAATTACGTCAAAGGCTTATAAAGTAAATTACAATCCAAGCTTAAGCTTAACAATAACAAGTCAAGGAAAAATTGAAGGTTCTGTCTTTATGGAAAATTTTGCAAGATTTGCCCTCTTTACAAATAATAATACTCTACCTGATGGAACACGAGTTTGGTTTACTTCAAGAACAATTTTTAGAGGACCAGTCCATACAAATGGTGAATTTGCATTTGCTTATACACCAACATTTACTGATCAAGTTTCATCTTCTGCATCTACCGCTTTGTTTTACAATAATGGAAATAGTACAAGATTATCTGCAAATAGCAATCCACCAAATGATACACCAATTTTTCAAAGAGGATTTATAAGAGGTGCACCACAAATTAATCTTCCTCCTACAACAGATGCTCAACTTTCTGCATCTCTTGGAGGAACCTTTACAGGAACTTTTCAAAATGATAATCAAAGGAATCAATATATAAGACAAATGTTAGGTCTTCCAGTTAATAACAATCCTCCACCAAATGGTATATATACCCAAACTATATTAAATAATGGTGGAATATATATACAAGGAGATGTAAATAGTATTCAATTTGGAGTAGATTCTCAAAATCGTGCTGTTTACACTATAACTCAAGGGAGTAATACTTTTGTTTTTACTATTGATACATCTCAGAATAAAACTTTTTTAAGGATAGGAAATAATACTTTAGAAATAAATTCTATTCCAAATGGTATAATATATGTAAATGGAGCTATAAATAGTGTTAGTGGTATTATACAAAGAGATCAAAAGATAACACTTTGCGCAAGAAATAATATTACTATCACAGACCATATCTCTTATCAGGATGATCCAAGAAATAATCCTTCTGCTGTAAATATCTTTGGAATTTTATCTGAAAATGGAAATATAATAATTAATCCACCTGAACCACCTACATCACCTGATGCGGATCCTTCTGATTCTGATTGGGATCTTGAGATTGATGCAACATTAATGGCACCAAGAGGAGTAGTCCAAGTAGCAAATTATAATACTCGTACTGCAAGAGGAGATGTGATTCTAACAGGTGGAATAATTTCCAATAATTATGGAGCTTTTGGAACATTTACAGGAGCGGGACAACCAAATAGTGGATTTGGAAGACAATTTTGGTATGATTATCGTATGAGGGAAGGTTATGCTCCTCCATTCTTTCCTACAACAGGAAGAACTTTAATTCAAGATGGCAGAACAGATGATCCAAGATGGTTAAAGATTGATAAATGGGAAGAAAAGTGGGAATAAATGAAGATAAAACCAATTCATATAATTTTAATTATTATTGCAATAATAATTTTATTATTCTCATTTAAAGAGAAGAATGAAAGTATAAAAATTGAAAAAAATAAAGTAGAAGAAATTTTAAATAAAGAAGAAATTAATATATCTCCTATGATACAAGAAGAGATTCCCCAAGTTAAAGAAGATACCTATGAAGAGAGAGTAAAAAAGATGTATGAATTGCTTCCTCCTTATGAGATTTTTGTAGAATAGACTTAAGGAGTGATATGAAATGAAAGGTGAAGAAGGGTATTCTTTAATTAGCTTAATAATAGTCTTAACTATCTTTCTTATAGTTTTTGTAGGTGCTGGAAATGCAGTTTTAATGGGATATATATTAAGACAAAGAATTTATGATAGTATGGAAGCTCATAATATAATAAGGGATCAATTAGAAAGCTTAAAAATTTGGGCACAAACACAAGAAAACTTTAATGACTTGATTGAAAATGATAAATGGTCTGCTATTCCAGCACAACCTGCAATTCCCCACGTAAGACCTGCAATTCCTGCAGAACCCCCATCACATAGAGTATATACAAATTTTATAGGAAATGTTTATAGAAATGGAAGAGCAAAATATGCAGAACAATTTTTAATAAAAGATTTTACATCTGGAGAAGGAAGTTCTCAAAAAATTATTGCAAAAAGAGTGACTATTAGAATCTATTATGCAAATTCTTCAGGTAATTATATTGATACTAATAGACATAAAGAACCTCCTGGTTCTGGTTATATAAAAAGATTTGAAAATCCATTAGCTGAACTTGTAGAAATGATTCAAAATCCAAATCCAGGAGATTAAAATGAAAGAGAAAGGGCTTTCCTTAATTGAGCTACTTATTTCTATTACAATTCTATCAATAGTTTTAGTAATTCTCTCAAATGTATGGCTATCTATTCAAAGGGATACTTTTATCCAAAGAATAGATTTTGAGTTGGAAAGAGGAGTTTCCTTAGCAATATCAAATTTAAGATCAGATATACTAAAAGCGGTTACTATTTATACACCTGGTGTAAGTATAACAATAAATGATAACTCTGGGAGCAAATATAGTGTTGGAACATATAGTTTTGTAACTAATACACAAAATCTTGTTATAATTGTTCCCAAAGATAATAATATTTATAGATTTAAAATATACATCACAAGGCAAAGAACAGGTGCATTATATGATTCCTTAAACCCCAATGCCTGCATGCTTTTATATTATTCTAAGGAACTATCATGGACCCCAATCTATTCCCAAGGAAACATTACAAATCTTGTAAAAAACTTTACATTTACTGCAGGAGAAAGCCCAAGGCTTTTAATAGACTATCTTGCAAATAATGGTTTAATAATAAAATATATTTATCTTGATGTAATACCAGGACATTCAGATATATATACTTTTTATGAACTTACCTCATCAAATTATACACCAGGTAAAAAGGTCCAATTATTAGAAATCACCATAAAAGCACAAAAAAGATGGACAAACTTACAACGGGAAAGGACTGCAACAATAACCCTTTCACCTTTTACATTTTAATATTAAAAGAATTTCCATAAGAATCTTTAACAACTATTTTTCTTTGAAGAGCATCTATCTTTTCTATTTTATATTTTTCTATATAATCTCCTTCATTTACAACAAAACTTCTCTCCTCATTTTCTAATTCTAAAATTGCAAGCTTTTTATCACTACTTTCCAATATTCCCCTTAGAACAAATTTTGGTTTTTCTATCTTTTTTTCTATCACTTTTGTCTCTTTTGGTTGAGGGATATATCTTTCCTCTTCTATATTTTTCTCAGATATCTCTTCTTTTACCAATGGTTCAAAGGGGTCTTTTCTGCCTAATTTTAAGTTTTTTAAACTCTCAGACTGATAGGATACAAAATTTTTTAATTCCTCTTTTTTCTCTTCTTGACTTTTTTCTTCCATATTTTCCTTAATATAAGATATATATTTTGCAGGAATCTCATGGTTTTTATTTATATCTTCATTCTGTTTTAAAAGAGTATATATATTAAAAGTTAATGATAATGATGTTGCAAAAAGAATTAATCCTCCCCACACCTTCTCTCTCATTTTTGCTCCTCCTCCAATAAATATATTTCAATTTTTCCCTGAAAACTTAATACATTTTTTTGGGTATCCATAGAAGTTATCTTATAATTTAAAAATCTTATGGGATAATTCTGCAATTCAAGATCTTGGAAGAATGATAAAAATTCTTGATATCTTCCAAGAAGCATAAAATTTATAGGAAGTCTTTTTATTTTAAAAGGAAAACCTTCTGGAAGATTTTCAGCCTCTTGAGGTTCCTCTGGAAGTATTGAGAAGGATATTAAATTATGTCTTTTTATGAAAATAGAAAGTTCTTTAAGAAAGATTGAAAAGCCTTTCTTATCAAATATTTTTTTCTGCCCCTCTGCAAGTAAGCTTTCTCTCTCTTTTGAGAGCATACTTAATGTATCTTTTAATTTGCTAAGTTCATCAATTATATTTGATAATTCTTTTTTCATCAAAATTATATCATTTTTTTCCTTCATCAAGCTGGAATATGATGGGAAAATGAATAAAATCCCGCCAAGAATAAGAACAACAAAAAATATTAATACATCTATTTTGCTTTTCATTTAATCACTCCTATAATTCTAAAGTTTTGGACTTCTTTATTTCCAATATTAATAAGATTTGAGCTTTGTAAGTTTACATCTTTAAATATATTGGAATAAGAAAGAGAGATTAAAAAATCTGCAACACCTTCACTATCCAAGCTGTATCCCTCAAAAGATATTTTATTATCATTGGAAACTTCTAAATTTGAAAGCCAAACATTTACAGGAGTTATATTACTTAGGTCTTTAAGGAAATAAGCAGGAGATAAATATCTATTCTCATTTATTTCTTTAACCCAATTTTCTAACCCCTTATTTAATTTTATTCTCTCCTCAATAATCCTTCTCAATTCCTCTAATTCTGCTCTCCTTTGATTTAAATTTTGTTCCAAATACATCTTTTCCCTTTTTAATGAATTTTTCTGAATTGTAATGTATAAATTAGAAGATGTAATAATTATAAAAGAAAGAAAGCATGCTAATAATGACCTGATAATGATACTCTTTTCAAAAGGAAAAACTCTTTCTTTTCCTAAAATATTTAGATTTGGAATAGGAGGAAAATTAAAAGAAGAAATAGATACTCCTATATTAGATAGCCACAAATTTTTATTTATAATTACAGGAAAATCAGAAAAAATATCTTGAATATAATTTAAAAGAGGAATAGACTTTTCCTCTTCACCTATTATAAGCAATTCATCAATATTAAAAGGAAGATTTAATAAATATGTCTTTATCTCATTACTCCATGAACTAAGATCAATATTAATAATAGATGTTTCATAAAGAAGGTCAGATGTGCCCATACTAAGATTATATAAATTAATAAGATTTCCTTCTTGAAAAACATATATATCTGTAACCTCATTACCTAAGAATAAGACTGCCTGATTTTTTGAAAGGTTATAATTTTCTAATATAAGTCCTCTTAAGGCAGAAAGAGAGGAAACTTCTATATATCTTAAATTAAGATTTAATTTTTCAGAAATACTCTTCCACGAATTAATAATATTTTTTGGATATGTGGATACTAAAATCCTAATTTTATCTCCTTCGGAGGGAAGAATGGTAAAAGAAAGGTCCATACTCTCTTCTCTAAAAGAATAAAATTCTTCTAACTCATCTATTATATTCTCTCTCAATTCTTTTATAGGCATACGTGGAAATTCCATAATTCTTAAGAAAAACTCTTTTGTTTCAAAAGTAATATACAAGTCTTTCTCTTTTATATCATTTTTCTTTAACTCATTATCTAATATTCTTATAATCTTTTCTTCCTCTTTTCTATTCCAAAAATCTCCCTCAGGAATATTTACTAAAAAGGATTTATCAATCTTAAAACTCCTTTTTATATATGAACCTTTCAATACTTTTATTTTTCCACTTGTCCAATGTAAACTAAGCATATTACTCCTCAACCCAAGAAGTTACAGTTAAAGAATAAGGAATAGAACCACTTCTCACTCCTTCAATGCTTAATGTTCTTGTATAAATGTATCTTACACCTGTATATATTGATTCCACTTGTGCAGTTGCAGAAATTACAAAGGAATTATCTGTGTTATCAAAGTTATACTCTAATCTTGCTGTTCCCCAAAAACCTGTAAAGGAAAAAGTATAAGTATTGGAAAAATAGGTGGCAGGACTTGTAAGCCATACAAGGCTATAAATAGCAATTTCTGCTACCCCTTCTGCAAGATATAGTGCCTGCTTCTCTCCAATTTGTGCAGATATACTTTTTATATTACCCTCCCACATAGATATAACTCCGCTTATAACTAAGCTGAGTATAACAAACACCAATAAAACTGCAACTAAAATTTGTCCCTTTCTCATGGCATTATTGAATTTTTGAAACCTGGAGTGCAATATGAATAATAATGATAATAATAGATTATTCCACCAATTCTTCTTTGTCTTCTATAATAATAATTTAAATTTGTACTACTGCCCCAATTATTAGGGTCTTGAGAAATACCCAATATATTTCTTTTTTCTAAGGAGTAATGATAGTAATAAAAATTTGGAGGTTGAGCATCATATACTCTATTTCCTCCCCAGGTATAGGAATAATTTACTTGATCTATAATGTTATTATTACTATCTCTTAAAACTACACTACCAGAAGTATTAGGCAAAAGTGCTGTACCACCACCAAGTCCAGAATTTAAAGTTCTTATGTAAGTATAAGTTCCTGGAAGATTGTATGATGTATTAAGTGTTGAACCACTTCCACCAATTATTACATAACCATTAGGGGGTATATTCCATGTCCCTGAGACAAGGGTATTAAATCTATTATTATTTATACTCCAATTTTGGATATTTATTGTCTGATTGGTAGGATTATATAATTCAACAAATTCCATGTTTCTTTCTCCCCTATTTGTACCATTTTTATCCCATGCAGGAGGATAATACATTATCTCAGAAATAATCAATCTTGGAATTAAACAGTAAACATATATTCCTGAAGTATAATAATTAAGAAAAGGACTACTTCTCCAATTAGATGGATCATTTGAAGGAGCGGATATGGATTTACGAAGTAATGAATAATAATTACTCCCAGATGGATAGCCACCCCAAGTGTAAGAATAATCTACTTGATCAATTATGTTTTGTCTATCATCTTCTAAAATAATAGATCCTTTATCATCTGGTATTTCAGAATTTCCTTTATAAAGTCCTCGCTGTTGAGTTTTTAAATATAAATAAGAGGAATGAAGATTGTAAAAATTGGGTAAATCCGAATTGCTTCCCCCAATAATTGCATAATTATTGGGTGGTAATAAGAAGCTATTTGATGGACTATCAGAAATCTTTGTAGTTTGATTAATTCTCCAATCCTTTAAATTAATAGTATAAGTAGTTCCATTATATATAACAATAAATTCCATATCTCGCTCATCCCGAGTATTTCCATTTTTATCTCTTGGTGCAGGGTAATACATAATCTCAGTAATAAAAATACCTGTAATTTGGGGTGGACTTTCTGCTCTTAATGAAACTATTGTTGAATATTTTTCATTATTATCCATAACAAGAGAAATAGATAGAGTCCTTATAGTAGATGTTAATGTGGTATAGGTACCATCAAAATCATAACCAGTAAATCTTAATTCTTTTATAGGACCTGCTTGAATATCTCCATCAACTGTAAAGTAATATTTTCCATTATATAAAGTATAGGAGAAATTTCTTGTGTCCCCTGTGCAAAGCTGAATGGAAAGTCTTCCAAGGGTTTCTGTAGAGGAACTTATATCTAATACTTGAGATCCTTGTCTTATCTCTCTTGTAAGTCTATCAAGAATAATTTGAGCATTAGAAAATATATCTTGTTCTTCTTGTTTTTTACTGTAAATATCAAGGGTTCCAAGGAGGATATTTGCAATGAGAAGGGCAATCATCCCCAAAATTAAAACTCCTATTAAAACTTCAATAAAGGTCAGTCCCTTTTTCATATTATTTCCTCTTTGAAACTATACTTAAAATTATACTTCTTCCCTCAAAATTATCCAAAATATTATTATTGTTTATATCATTCCAAACTGTTATAGTAAATTGTCTTAAAGAAGAAGTAATATTATATATGGTAATTGTATATAAATAAGATGTGTATCCAATGCTTGCAAAATTTCCAGAGATAGGAAAACTTGCTGTCCAGTTTGCAACAATAGCTTTTCTATAATCCTCCATAACTCTTTCCGCAAGAACTAAGCATTTGCTTTCTATCTTTTCCATTTCATCCTCATTCAATATATGATATAATCCAACCCCAAAGGTTGACATAAATATTCCAAGAAGAAGTATAGATATAAGAACTTCTAAAAATGTAAACCCATTTTTCATGGACCTTGAACCTCAATAAATCCCAATGAGTTTATTTTAATAGTAGAAGTGTAATTATCAATTGTTAAAGTTAAAACTGCATAGGTTTCTGTATCATCACCTGTAAAGTATCCATCCCTATCAAAAGAAAATAAAGTTGCAGATGAACTTACAGATATTTTATTAAAATCTCTTGTTATAATGTTTCCTTTATCATCAAGAAATGTATATGAGCTATATGTAGATGAATCTATAATCAATGTCCAATCAGTTTTATTAATTATTGCCCTTTGCCTTACATATCTTATATCTTGATTGAATTGACTAACAGTATTTTGCAAAAGTAGCCTTGAGTCAGGCTTGCTTGCAAAAGATGTAAAAGCAAGATATATTAAAACTCCAATTATTGCAAGAACAAATAATAATTCTAAAAAGGTAAAGCCCTTCTTCATAGTTTTATTTTAATAAAATTTTTAATTTCTAACAAGATTTTTACTTAAAAACTTACTTTTCCATTTTTATAAAATTTTATAGATCTTTTATAGAAATATGTGGAAAGCAAAATTTCTCCCTCTGGATATATATTTCCATTTTCAAAATAAAATGTATAAGTTTTTGTGGGACTTTCACATTTTATACCAGAAGGAAATAAATGGGGAAGAAGATAAGTTTTTTTAGTTTTCTCACCATACATCCAATAAAATTGTATTGATTTTGTTTTAGGTGAATAATAAAAGTTGTAAACAATCTTTTCATTTTTTATTATAGAAATCTGTAATGCATATCTTGCATTTATAATAATTTCATGAGATATTATAAAAGTTTGTATTCTTAACCATATAAAAATATTAAAGAGCATATATAAAAGGATTATAAGAATACTTATAAGGAAAGTATATAATAATGGTCTCTCAATTTTTTTAAGAATATCTATAATTTTATTCATCAATAAGTAAAAAGCCCCGAAGACAAGCTTCGGGGCAAGAATATTTTACTCATTAAACTATGGAGCAGTATAAGTTAAAGTATAGGATTTAGGATTAGCTTCATTATCTACTTGATAAACCAGCCATTCTGGATTATTTACCCAATTAGCTCCTGGATTTGAATCTGTATATGAATATGTCGCATTATTATATGGACAGGTAGGTGTTTCAGAAAAATACCCTGTACTTTTTAGAAAATCATTAAAGTTTAAATATGATCCTGAGCTAGTTGTTGATGTATATGGATACCTATTATTTTTATTTCTGTAATATTCTAAACTTGTCCTTATTATTGCAATATTAGTTTTTTGTGCATTTCTCTTTGCATCTGCTACTGCATCAAAATATCTTGGTAATGCAATAGCTACAAGGATTCCAAGAATGGCTATAACTACTAATAGTTCCAATAGTGAGAAACCCTTACTTCCCTTCACTTAATTCACCTCCTTTCTTAATTAAAATCATTTTAACTTTTGGAATTATATCATAAAAATTATCTACATAAAAGGATTTTAATCTCTTTAAAAAGTTTTTCAAAAGAAGATTTTTCTCTTTCTTCTATTACAATAATATCTACTGGAATATCAAGATATTCAGAGAAGAGAAAAAAATAAGGCTTTATTCTTTTAAAAGGGTCTTTTTCTTTATTTTCATATTCTACAATAATTAAATCTATATCACTGAGACCATGAATTTCTCCTTTTGCTAAGGAACCAAAAAGAAGGATTTCTTTTATATTTGGAAATTTTTCTATAGCAATTTCACATACTTTTTTTAATTTTTCTAAAACTTCATCTCTATCTAAATAAATACCTTTCACAGAACCTGATGATATTATTCGCCTCATCTATTGCCTCCTCAGCCTTTGATTTATCAAAATAATCTGCAGGTTTTAAAGCAGAAAATCCATTGGGATATCTTGCAGGAATATGATAAATATCAAGTGTTCTTGCAGAATTTTTAATTTCTTCAGGAATTTCTAATCTTTCATTTATAATTTTTAAAATTTCTATCAAAGAATGCCCCCATATATTAAATCCCAATTTCAAAGCTAATGCCTTTAATACCTTTTCTGCAGATTGTTGAGATGTAAAACATGCCCATTCATAAAATTTATATTCTAAATCAATTTTAGCTTTTTCCAAATCTCTTAAGCCTTGCTCATACCAATCTCTCCATCTATTACTCATTTCTCTCACCTTCTAAATAGTCTTACCATATTAAACATAGGGAGATACATGGAAAGAGCTATAAAGAAAACTACTCCTGCAAGTCCCAAGGTAATCATTGGCTCAATTATTGATGTTAATCTTTTTGTCTGATTATCAAGCTCTCTTTGAGAAAATCTTGAAAACTCTTCAAGCATTGCATCAACCCTACCTGTTCTTTCTCCAACTCCAATCATTCTTACAAGCATTGGAGTAAATATTTCTGCCCTCATAAGCTCAGAGAGAGATCTTCCCTCCATAATACCCCTATTGATTTCTCTCAAATGTTCTGCAAAATAAAGATTTCCTACTACATCTTGTAGGATTTCTAAGGAATGGGTAATTAAAATTCCACTTGATATTAGAGTATTAAAAGTGCTTGAAAATCTAACAAGAATTATTTGTTTCCAAATTTTTCCAATCTTTGGAATTCTTAATTTATTTTCATCCCACCATCTCTTTATTTTTGGATTTGTAAGAAGAATTTTAATGAGAATAAAAATTAAGATGATAAAAAGAAATATAATTAAAATGTAATTTTTCATAAAATTACTTATTGAGATTAATATCCTTGTGGGAAGGGGTAGAGGGACATTTGTCCTTCCATATATCCTTTGAAATACTGGAACTACAAAAGTCAAAAGGAAAATAACAACTGCAATTGCAGAAATTATAACAATTGTAGGATAGGCTAAGGAGGATTTTATCTTTTCCCTTAGTTCATGTTGCTCATCAAAATATTTTGCAAGTCTTTCTAACATAATATCTAAATTACCTGTTATCTCTCCTGTCCTTACAAGATTTATATAGATTGGTGGAAAAACTTTTGGATATTTACTTAATGCTTCTGATAGACTTTCTCCTGCATCTATATTTATTCTTATATTTCTAATAACTTCTTTAAAATATGGATTATCTGTTTGCTGAGCTAATGTTGTTAAAGCTTCTGTTAATATAATTCCAGATCTTAAAAGTGATGCAAATTGAGTTGTAAAAACAACAAGCTCTGGCAAAGTTACCTTTTTCTTATAAGTTAAGGCTTTAAGAAAATTTGATTCCTTTTTTAAAGAAACAATATATAGCCTTTGTCTTCTTATTATTCTCCTTGCTTCCCTTTCTGTTTCTGCCTCAACTATTCCCTTTAAAACTCTTCCTTGAGAGTCCTTTGCTATATATTCAAAACGGGGCAAGATTAATCACCTTCCCAGTGGATTACCCTCTTTGCCTCTTCAAAAGTTGTTATTCCAGAAAGTATTTTTTCTCTGGCGTTATAAAATAGGGTTTTCATTCCCTCCTCTTCTGCCTTTTCTCTTATCTCATCTAAGCTTGCTCTTCTTGTTATCAATTCTCTTATATCTCTTGTAACTCTCAAGATTTCAAATACTCCTGTCCTTCCAGAAAATCCAGTATAATTGCAAAGGACACATCCTCTTCCCCTATAAAGTTTTAATGGGTCCTCTAAAATTGTTGTTAGTCGCAATTCCTCAATCTCTTCTCTCTTTGCAATATACTCTTCTTTGCATGATAGACAGATAGTTCTTACTAATCTTTGTGCAACAATACCAAGAAGAGAAGATGCAATTAAAAATGGCTCAACTCCCATCTGAAGAAGTCTTGCAATAGCAGAGACTGCATCATTAGCATGAAAAGTAGATAAAACTAAATGTCCAGTAAGGGCGGATTCAATAGATGTATTTAATGTCTCTGTGTCTCTAATTTCTCCAACCATTATAATATTTGGGTCTAATCTTAAGATGCTTCTAAGTCCTGTAGCAAAGTCAATATTTATTCTTGGTTGAACCTGAATCTGATTTATCCCCGGTATTTCATACTCCACAGGGTCCTCTAAGGTAATTATATTTACTTGAGGTGTATTTAAAACATTTAATGCTGCATATAAAGTTGTAGTTTTTCCGCTTCCTGTTGGACCTGTTACCAATATTAATCCAAAGGGCTTTCTTATGAGATTTTCAAATGTATTTAAATCTTGAGAGGTCATCCCAAGACGATCTAACTCTATTAAAACTTTTGTTTTATCAAGGAGACGAATAACAACCATCTCTCCATGTGTTGCACCAATACTTGCAACCCTTAAATCAAAAATTTTATTCTCATATCTATAAGTTGCTCTTCCATCTTGAGGTCTTCTTCTTTCTGCTATATCCATTCCTGCCATAACCTTTATTCTACTTACTACTGCATCTTGAAGCTCCTTCGGAATACTCATAATATCAAAAAGTATCCCATCTATCCTATATCTTACTTTCATATCCTTCTCTTGAGGGTCTAAATGAATATCACTGGCATTTCTTATTATTGCCTCATTTATAATTGAAGATACAAGCCTTACAACAGGTGCCTCTTCTACTTCAATAACTGGTGGTGCAGTTACAACAGTTTCTACAGGTCTTCTTGATTGAAAATCCTGAATTACTTCCTTTGTTGTCTTATCTAAGGAGAAAACTTGAGAAAGAACTTGATTAAATTCCCTTTCTGTAATTAGAAATAATTTTATAGGTGAACGGACAACTCTTCTTATCTCATTTACAACATCAGAAGAAAAAGGAGGAACAATAGCGGTATGAATTACTCCACCTTCTCTTTTAATAGGCAAAAATCTATATCTTCTAAGAATATTTTCTGGAAAATTTTGAATGAATTTTTCATCAATCTTAATCTGAGAAAGAGGAATGTATGGAATCTCACTTTGTAATTCTAAAACTCTTCCAATATCTTCTGGCTTTACATATCCTCTCTCAATAAGAATCTGTCCTAATCTTGCTCCTGTTTTTTTCTGCTCCTCAAGAGCCTTCTCTAACTGTTCCTTAGTTATCAATCCCAGCTCTAAAAGATATTCCCCTAAGGGCTTTTTATCCTTCATTTCATCTTATCAAGCTCCTCTTCTAAGAGACTTTTAACTAAATCTAAACTTGCTCTTCCTTTTGTCTCCTTCATTACTTGTCCTACTAAGAAGTTTATCACATTTTTCTTTCCTTTCATATAATCAGAAACTGCCTTTTCATTTCCATCTATAACCTTTTTTACTACATCTTTTAAAAATTCCAAATCACTTACAGTCTTAAGTCCTTCTCTTTCTACTATCTTTTCAGGACTTTCATTAGTATCCAAATATTTTCTCAAAATTTCCTTCCCTACAGGTCTTGTTATTTCATTTTTATCAACCATTTCAATAATCCTTACAAAATCTTTTGGCTCAATCTTCAAATCTTTAAAGTTTAATTTCTGGTCATTTAAATAACTCATGAGTTCCACAGTAATCCAATTGCTTAAATTTTTAACATTTTTATATAACTCTAAGCATTTATCAAAGAAATCACAAAGCTCCTTCTCTGATGTAATAATTTCTGCCTCTTTTGATGTTAATGAATAGTTTTTTTGTAGATATAATTTTCTCTGTAAAGGTAAAGGAGGAATAGTTTTCTTAATTTCTTCTAATAGTTCCTTTGGGATTATTAATGGGGGAATATCAGGTTCTGGAAAGTATCTATAATCTTCTGCTTCCTCTTTTCCTCTTAAAGTAACTGTTATTTGCTTTTTCTCATCCCAATGTCTTGTCTCCTGAATTACTTCTTTTCCTTCTTTTAAAAGGTTAATTTGCCTTTCTATTTCATACTCTAAGGCTTTTTCCAAAGAATAAAAAGAATTAACATTTTTTATCTCAGTTCTTGTTCCAAATACTCCATCTTCTGTCATAATAGATATATTTGCATCACATCTTAATGACCCTTTTTCCATATCGCCACTGCTTACCTCTAAATATCTTAATATGGTTCTTAATTCTTGCAAAAATAATCTTGCTTCCTTTGCTGAACGTATGTCTGGCTCTGTTACTAATTCCATTAAAGGTATTCCACAGCGATTTAGGTCCACAAGACTATATTCTGCCTCTGCCAATCTATCACCCTCTCCCATATGGAGAAGCTTTCCTGTATCTTCCTCTAAATGTATCCTTTTTAATCTAACCCTTTTTATCTCTCCATCCACTTCAAATTCTACATATCCACCCTTTGCAAGAGGAAGATCATATTGAGATATCTGATAGCCTTTTGGAAGGTCTGGATAAAAATAATTTTTTCTATCAAATTTTGAAAAGCCTGAAATTTCACAATTTAAAGCCAATGCAGTTCTTATAACTAATTCCACTGCTTTTTTGTTTACTACAGGGAGAACTCCGGGCATTCCCATACAAACAGGACAGACTAAGGTATTTGGTGGTGCATTCTCATGGTCTGTACTGCAAGAACAAAACATTTTTGATTTTGTTAAAAGCTGGGCATGAACCTCTAATCCTATTACAGGAATATACATTATCTCATCTCCAAATTAGGATATTTTTCAGAAAAATCAACTATTTTTTGGAATGCATAAGATATTTGTAAAAGTTTATCCTCAGAAAAGAAAGGTCCCATAAATTGAAGCCCTACAGGAAGATTATCTTTAAACCCTGCAGGAACAGATATTGCTGGAATTCCAGCAAGATTAACAGGAATAGTCATTATATCACAAAGATACATCTGTAATGGGTCTTCTATTTTTTCGCCTAATTTAAAGGGTAGAATTGGACTTGTAGGTGAGATTATAATATCAACATTTTTAAAGGCGGACTCAAATTCTTTTCTTATAATAGTTCTTACCTTTGCCGCCTTAAGATAATAGGCATCATAATAACCTGCAGATAATGCATAAGTTCCTAAAATAATTCTTCTTTTTACCTCACTTCCAAAACCCTCACCCCTTGATACTTTATATAAAGAAATTAAGTCCTTTTGCTCTTTATTTCTATATCCATAGTGAATTCCATCGTATCTTGCAAGATTTGAGCTTGCCTCAGATGTAGCTATTAAATAGTAAGTTGGTAATGCATATTCCATAGAAGGTAATGATATCTCTATAAGCTTAGCTCCTAAATCTCTCTCTAATATATTTAGAGATTCTTTTAAAACATTTAAAACTTCCTCACTTACACCCTTTTCCCACATTTCCTTAGGAACACCTATCTTCCATCCTTTAATACTTTTCCCTAATAATTCTAAATAATTAGGGATTGGATTAGGTGAAGATGTAGAATCCTTTGGATCATATCCTGCGATAGATTGAAGAATTATTGCTAAATCTTCCACCTTTCTTGCAAAGGGACCTATTTGGTCTAATGAGGATGCAAAAGCTACAAGTCCATATCTTGAGACCAAACCATATGTTGGTTTTAATCCTAATACTCCTGTAAAGCTTGCAGGCTGTCTAATTGATCCACCTGTATCAGAACCAAGAGATAAAAGAGATTCTCCAACTGCTACTGCTACTGCAGAACCTCCTGATGATCCACCAGGAACTCTTTCCAAATCCCATGGATTTCTTGTAGGACCAAATGCTGAATTTTCAGTGGATGAGCCCATAGCAAATTCATCAAGATTGGTTTTTCCAATTATTATTGCACCTTTTTCCTTTAATCTTCTTATAACCTCAGCATCATATGGTGGAATAAAATTCTCAAGAATTTTTGATGCACATGTTGTTGTAAGATCTTTTGTCAATATATTATCTTTTATTGCTATAGGGATACCATAAAGAGGATATTTATCATTTAAATCTAATTTTTCAACTCTTTCAATCTCTCTATTTATATAATCTTCGTCAACTTTTAAGAAGGCATGAACAAGGGGATCAAATTTTTTAATTTTCTTAAGAAAATAATCAACAACTTCTCTTATTGTAATTTCTTTTTTCCTATATAGATCATGAATTTCTTTTATGCTATTTAATTCTCCCATATCTTAATCCTCTTTCACAATCTTTGGGACCTTAAAACAGTTGTTCTCAACTTCTGGTGCATTCATAAGGATAAGTTCTTGATCCATACTCTCTTTAATCTCATCCTCCCTCCATATGTTATTTAGAGGGAGAACATGAGCCATAGGTTCCACATTTGATGTATCTAATTCTTGTAGCTTTTGGAAATAATTCAGTATATCTTCAAGCTGTTTTGAATAAATCTCTACTTCTTCTTCTGTTAGATTTAGCCTTGCAAGATGAGCAGTTTTCTTAAGCTGTTGTATAAAGTCTTTCATGATTTTAATATAAATGGCAGGCAGTAAAATGTCCTTTATGAACTTCTTTTAATTTAGGTTCCACCTTAGAACAAATATCCATAGCATAGGAACATCTTGGATGAAATCTACAACCTGATGGTGGATTTACAGGACTTGGAACATCTCCTGTTAATATTACCTTTTTTCTTTTCTGAGCAACCTCTGGATCAGGAATAGGAACAGCAGAAAGTAAGGCTTGAGTATATGGATGAAGGGGAGAATTATAAATTTCTTCGTTATTTGCAATCTCCACAAGCTTTCCAAGATACATTACTAATATCCTATCACAAATATGTCTTATAACACTTAAGTCATGGGAGATAAATAAGTAAGTTAAACCAAATTCTTTTTGTAAGTCTTGCATAAGATTAATAATTTGAGCTCTTACAGAAACATCTAAGGCAGAAGTGGGTTCATCCGCAACAATAAACTTTGGATTTAATGCTAAGGCTCTTGCAATACCAATTCTTTGTCTTTGTCCACCGCTAAACTCATGAGGATATCTATTGGCATGATATGATGCTAATCCTACGAGTTCTAACAATTCTTGAACTCTTTTCTCCTTCTCCTTACTATTATTAACTATATGATGTACCTCTAAGGGTTCACCAATTATCTCACTTACAGTCATTCTTGGATTTAATGCGGAATATGGGTCTTGGAAAATTATCTGCATATCTCTTCTTAATTTTCTTAACTCTTCTTGAGATATCTTAGTTATATCCCTTCCTTCAAAAATTATACTTCCATCTGTGGGTTCAAGAAGACGTATAATAACTCTTGCTACTGTTGATTTTCCACATCCTGATTCTCCCACAAGACCTACAGTCTCACCTTTTCTAATATTAAAAGAAATATCATCAACAGCTTTTACATCACCTACATGTTTAGAGAAAATGATACCTCTTTTTATAGGGAAATATTTTTTTAAATTTTTTACCTCAAGAAGAATTTCATTTGAATAATTATTCATTCTCTACCTCCTAATTTTCTTTGCATGAATACATCTCACTAAATGTCCATTTTCAATTTCTATTAATTCTGGGATTTGTTCTGAACATTCCTTTGTCTTGTAAGGACACCTATCAAAATAATAACAATAATTAGGTAAAGCAACTAAATCAGGAGGTTGTCCCTCAATGGCATTTAATCTCTCTCTTCTCACATCTAAACGAGGAACAGATTCTAATAGTCCTATTGTATATGGATGGGCTGGATGTTTAAATATTGTCATTATATCTGAATATTCTACAACTTTTCCTGCATACATAACTAAAACATTTTCACAAGATTCAGCAACAATTCCCATATCATGAGTTATAAGTATAAGAGACATTTGAAGTTCTTTTCTCAATTGTTTAATAAGTTCTAATATCTGTGCCTGAATTGTAACATCTAAAGCTGTTGTTGGCTCATCAGCAATTAATATAGAAGGATTACAAGATAATGCCATTGCAATCATTACTCTTTGTCTCATTCCTCCACTAAATTGATGGGGATAATCATTAATTCTTTTATCTGCCTCTGGAATTCTAACAAGTTCTAACATCTCAATTGCTTTCTTCCTTGCATCTTTTTTATCTAATCCTTGATGAAGGGTAATTGCTTCAATTATTTGATCTCCAATTGTAAAGACAGGATTTAAAGATGTCATTGGGTCTTGAAATATCATAGATATTTTGTTTCCCCTTATATTTCGCATCTCTTCTTCAGATTTACTTATAAGATCATCACCATTAAAAAATACTTTCCCTTTTATAATCTTACCCGGGGGCTGAATTAAGCGCATTATTGAAAGTGCAGTAACACTTTTTCCACATCCAGATTCACCTAAAATTCCTAAGGCTTCCCCTTTTGATAATGAAAAACTAACATCATCAACTGCTTTTACTACACCTTCATCGGTAAAAAAATATGTTGTTAAATTCTGAACATTAAGTAATGCTCCATTACTAACCAATTATTAACCCTCCTTCTATAAATATTTTCCTTATATAAAGGGTTAAAAAATTACCTCTCCCAATGGGAGAGGATTTCTCATATTAAATTTCATAAAGTTTTGGTGCCGAGGCCGGGATTTGAACCCGGACGGGTTTGCACCCATAGCACCCTCAATGCTACGTGTCTGCCAAATTCCACCACCTCGGCACTTTTTCATCTTTGATTATAAATTGTATTGAAAAATTGTCAAGATTTTAAAATTCTCACATTTATTCTTTTGAAGATGTTTTTCTTGAAATTTTTTGCTCCTCTTTTACTTCTTTAACTTTTTCTGTAGACACTTCTTCCTGCTCAACATTTTCAATTCCCCAAATTTTTCTAATCTCTTTCTCTATCTCATCAGCAAGCTCAGGATGGTCTCTAAGATATGCTTTAGCATTTTCCCTTCCTTGTCCCAATCTTATATCTTTATAAATAAACCATGTTCCACTCTTATCAATGACCTTTGTCTCAACGCCTGTATCTAAGATACATCCTTCCCTTGAAATACCCTCACCATATATAAGCTCAAATTCTCCTTCTCTAAAAGGAGGAGCAACTTTATTCTTTACTACTTTTACCTTTACCTTTGTTCCTGTTATTTCAGACCCATCCTTCATTGATTCTGCCTTTTTAACCTCAATTCTAACTGATGCATAAAACTTTAGTGCCCTTCCACCTGGAGTTGTCTCAGGATTTCCAAAAAATACTCCTACTTTCTCTCTAAGCTGATTTATAAAAATAGCAACTGTTTGAGACTTACTTATTACACCTGTAAGTTTTCTTAATGCTTGAGACATTAATCTTGCTTGAAGACCAATAAAGGCATCACCCATCTCACCTTCAAGTTCTGCCTTTGGAACAAGGGCAGCAACAGAATCTATTACTATTACATCTACCGCTCCACTTCTTACAAGAATCTCAGCAATTTCTAAGGCTTGCTCACCTGTATCAGGTTGAGAAATAAGAAGGTTTTCTAAATTTACACCCAATTTTCTTGCATAATTTGGATCTAATGCATGCTCAGCATCTATAAAAGCTGCAACACCACCTCTTTTTTGTGCTGACGCAATTATTTGTAATGCAACTGTTGTCTTTCCAGAACCTTCTGGTCCATAAAGCTCTATAATTCTACCCCTTGGAACTCCTCCAACCCCTAATGCATAATCCAATGTAAGAATTCCTGTAGGTATTACTGAAACTTGAAAGCGTTCAGTGCTTCCTAAACGCATTATAGAACCTTTACCAAATTGTTTTTCAATTTGGGATATGGCGGATTCTAAATTCTTTTCTCTTTCCATATTCTTTAACTCCTTTTATAATTAGTTTCTGAAATAAGTTTAACAATAAAAAATAATCCTTGTCAATTTTTATTTCTAAACCATTCTATCTTATGCTCTTTACCTTTTATTAACCTTTTAATATTTGGAATATGGCGGAATACAATAAATAATACAATAAAAATTACAGCTATTAAATATTCCGCTGGAGGATTTTCAAATAAATAGAGTAAAATGGGATACAAAATGGCACAAATAATAGAAGCTATTGATTTATATTTTGTAAAAAGGACAATTAGTATCCCAATAGGTAAAGTGATAAGAGATGTTTTTGGAAAAAGATAAAAAAGAATTCCAAGAGAAATACCAACACTTCTTCCACCCCTAAAATTTGCAAATATAGGATATGAATGACCAAGTATTCCACTTCCTGCAGAAAGAAGAATAAATATATAATCCTTAGGTATTATTTTTTGAGTGAAGAAAACTATTAAAATTCCTTTTCCTACATCCATTATTGCAGTAATTATAGCAGGACCCCAACCTAATACTCTTAATACATTTGTTGCACCAAGATTTCCACTTCCATATTCTCTTACATCTTTGCCTTTCCACAATTTTCCTACAATTAATGCACTTGGTATAGATCCCAAAATATAACCCATTAAAATACAAATTATCTTTTCAATCATGACCTACCTCTCACTTCTATAATTAATGGGGTTCCAATCCAAGAGAAATAATTTCTAATTTTATTTTTTAAGAAGTTTAAAATATTTTGATGAATAAGATCAGGATAGTTAACGAAAATTACAAATTTAGGGGGTGATATGTCAACTTGTGTTATGTAAAAAAATTTTAAGATTTTTCCTTTTTTGCTAAATTGAACCTCACCCACAATCTCCCTTAATGCTTGATTAAGTTGAGAGGTTGAAATTCTTTTGTTTCTCAATTCATATAACTTATCAACCCATGGAATAATCTTTTTAACATTATAATTTCTTATTGCAGAGGTAAAGATATATGGGAAATAGTCAAAAGGTTTAAGCTCATTTTTTAAAATTTTTTCTAAACCTCTTCTTTGCTCAAGAGATGGGATAAGATCCGTCTTATTAAATATTATTAGACAAGATTTTCCTTTTTCCTCTATATAATGTAATATTCTCTTTTCCTGCTCCCTTATTCCAATAGAAAGATCAATAACCATTAATGCTATATCTATCCTTTTTATAGTTTGAAGTGCCTTTCTCACTGATAATTCTTCTAATCCTTCCTCTACACGAGAAGGTCTCCTAAGCCCTGGGGTATCAATTATCATATATTTTTTACCATTATTTTCCCAAAGAATATCTATAGCATCTCTTGTAGTCCCTGGAATTTCACTTACAAGACTTCTTTCTTTTCCCAAGAGAGAGTTAAGTAGAGATGATTTTCCACTATTAGGTCTCCCTACAAAGGCAAATTTTATTGTTTTCTTTTCATCTTCTGCTACTTTTAATTCAGGAAGATTTTCTAAGATTCTATCAATTAGTTCCTCTAAATTCTCTTTATGAATAGCAGATATAGCAATAATATTATCAAAACCTAAGGAGGTGTATGGAATTATGCATTCCTCTTTATCTGTTTTTCCCTCCATTTTATTGACAACTAAGATTGTTTTTTTACCAGATTTTCTGATAAATTCTGAAAATTCTAAATCTAAGCTTGTCAATTCCTCTCTTCCATCTACAACAAATATTAAAAGATCACTAATACTAATTATATCTAATATCCTTTCTTGAATTATCTCTTTAAGGGAATCAGATAGACCCCATCCCGCAGTATCTATTATGTAAAAATATTTACCATAATATTCACATAAATGAACCAAAGGATCTCTTGTAACACCTGGTATGTCTGCTGTAATAGATTTATTTTCTCCAGAGATTCTATTAAATAAAGTAGATTTTCCAACATTAGGTCTTCCCAAGATGCTAATTATTGGTATACCTTCTCTTAAAGATAAGAAATTTCTAAGGGAAACCATTCTTTTAACCTCTCTATAACATCAAAAACAAATTTTTCTGGTGTAGAAGTTCCACTTATTATACCTATCATTTGATCATCTTTAAACCACTCTCTATTTAGTTCTGAGATATCTTCTAAAAGATAAGCATTAGAATTTTCTTTTGCCATCTGAAATAGCCTTCTTGTATTTGCGCTATTTCTTCCTCCTAATATTAAAGTAATATCCATCTTTTTTGAAATTTCTTTTGTTTTTTTCTGTCTTTCTTCAACTTCTGGACATATAGTTTTGAAAATTCTTATCTCTTTTCCTTTATCTAATATTTTTATTATAATATTTTTTACCTCTTCCCAATCTTGTGTTGTTTGAGAAATTATTCCTATCTTTGAAAATTCACTTATCTTCTCTATATCTTCAATTCCCTGAACTACAATTCCACCATTTGCATAACTTAATATTCCCTTTATCTCTGGATGCTCTGCTTCTCCTACAATGATTACTTTATATCCATTTTTATTTAAATAATCAGCAAGTTTTTGACCTCTTTTTACTCTTGGACATGTGGCATCAAAAATTTCATTTCCCAATTTTCTATAATTCTCAATTTCATTCCATGGTAATCCATGAGCTCTAATCAATAGTGTTTTATTCTTAGGATTTTCTTTTGAATTCCATATTTTAATATTTTCATTATTAAGCTCTTGAATAATTTGAGGATTATGGACTAAAGCACCTAAGGTAAAAACCTCTTCTCTTTTTGACTTTATTTCCTTTGCTAAATTTATAGATCTTCTTACTCCAGAACAAAATCCAAATGGTTGAATTATGAATACTTTCATGTTATTAATTCTAAAATCTCCTTCCTTATTTTATTATTTAGAGCTACTATATCACTTTTTGATGGTTTATCTACTTTATTTACTTTAATTGGTTTTCCTATTCTTAAAATCAATTCTTGATTAAACTTGGGAATAAATTTACCTCTTGCCCAAGCCTTATCAGTTCCCTTTATTCCCATTGGAACTATTGTAAGACCATATTCCAATGCAAGAAGAGCTGCACCTGCTTTAAAAGGTAAAAGACCTTTCTCAGGATTTGTATTTCTTGTTCCTTCTGGAAAGATTACAATAATATTTTTTCCTTCTATAAGTTCTTTCAATTTTTTCCAAGATCTCTTTTTAAAATCTTTTCTATCAATTTCAATTCCTCCAAGCCATCTTATTAAAGGTCTTGTTAATGGAAATTTAAAAAGTTCTATCTTTGCAGCATAGAATAATCTGAATTCATAAATACATCCAATTAAGAATACATCTAAAAGACTTAGATGATTTGAGACAATGATATAGGGAGGATTTGGGATATTTTTCTTATCATAAACCTTAAAATTCCAAAATACTTTTAATAAAACTCTTACAATGTAAATTATACATCTATAAAAAAAATTAGATATTTTCTTCTTCATGTTTAATCATTATTTTTATTATCTTCATAAGCTCTAAGGTAAATTCCTTTCCCTTATCCTTATTATTAGACTTTTCATATATGATGGGTTTTCCAAATTTAACTTTTAATTTTCCTCTAAGACGAGGGATTTTCTTTTGAGGTGGCCATATTTTATTTGCACCTATTATTGCTGTTGGAATTACAGGAACTTTAGTCTTTTCTGCTAAATATGCAACTCCCCTTTTAGGTCCATTCTCCTTTTTAGATCCCCATCTTGTTCCTTCCGGAAATACTAATAAAATATTACCATTTAACAATGTCTCAATTGCAGACTTAATAGAAGATATGCTTACCTTTTCCCTATTTACAGGTATACCTCCTAAGAATTTTGCAAATCTCCCTAAGATAGGATATTTAAATCTTTCTATTTTTCCTAAAGCTTTTATAGGACGAGGTATACTTACTGCAATAGCAATTACATCTAAACTGCTTTCATGATTTGGTGCAATAATTGCAGGACCTTCGCTTGGTATATTTTCTGTACCTTCTACTTCAAGTCTATAAAGAAGCTTTAGAAGAAATCTTAATAAAAAAGCAATTTCTTTATATGTAATAATTTGAATGCTATTAAATTTCCTCTTTTTCATAAGGTATGCCATCTGCTGCAGGAGCAACTGCTCTTCCCACCGCTCCTGCAAGAACTAACATGGTAAGAATATAAGGAATCATTTGTATAAATTGGGTTGGAAGTCCTACACCTTCTAATCTCATTCTTACAGCCTCAGCAAGACCAAATAGAAAACATGCAGAAAGAGAACCAAATGGTGTCCATTTACCAAAAATCATAGCAGCTAATGCAATAAATCCTCTCCCAACTGTCATTGTCTCTACAAAAACCCTTGCATGTTCTAAGGAAAGAAATGCACCTCCCAATCCACCTAAGAATCCACTTATCAATACCCCAATATATCTATAAAGATAGACATTTATGCCAAGGGTATCTGCAGCCTGGGGATTTTCACCAACTGACCTTAATCTTAGCCCAAAGACTGTTTTATATAAAACAAAATGGGAAAGAATAAAGATTAAAAACATAATTATAATTAATGGTGAAAGATCTGAAAAAATTTTTCCAATACCTGGAATATATGAGAGAATTGGAATAGACCATGGTTTTAAGCCTTCAAGATGAGGAGATGAACCAGCAGCTTGAAATATAAGGCGAGAGAGAAATGTTGTCCCTCCTGTTGCTAACATATTTAATGCAACACCACTAACAATTTGATTTACCTTAAAATTTATAGAAACTACTGCATGAATTAAAGCAAGAAATGTTCCTGCAATTCCTGCCATAAAAATTGCAAGCCAAGGATTTTTAAAAAAATGAGCAAATACTGCAGCAAAAAATGCTCCTACAAGCATCATTCCTTCTAATGCAATATTTACCACACCACTTCTTTCAGAAAAAACACCGCCTAAGGATGCAAAGGCAAGAGGTGTTGTCATTCTTATTGCTGAGGAGATAGTCTCCCAGGAAAAAATTGCATAAAACATAATTTATAATTTCCTCCTTCTTAAAAATATCCTTGTGAATACTTCATTTCCAACAGCAACAGTAATTATAATTAAAGCTTGTAATATAGATATGATCTCCCTGGGAATATGAGTAAATACATCCATACCTATAGCCATTCTATCTAAAGCACCAAAAAGTAATGATGAAAATAATATTCCTACAGGATGATTTTTTCCAAGGAGTGCTACCGCAATTCCTGTAAATCCAGTTCCATGAGAAAAATTATCAAGGAATCTATGTCTATATCCTAAGACATCATTTATACTTGCAAGTCCAGCAATTGCACCACTAATAAGCATAGTAATAACTATTATCTTTGATAAATTTATTCCTCCATTTTCAGAAGCAGATGGATTACTTCCCACTGCTCTAATTTCATAACCCAATGTAGTCCTCCAGAGAAGAAAGTAAACTAAGATTAGCATTATAAAACTTATAAAAAGTGATGCGTTAACTGGATTACTATCAGGAATATTAATTCCTATACTTTGAAAAAAAAATCCTAATCTTGGTAAAACTGCAGATTTAGGAAGCTCAGCAGTTTGAGGTAGAGGATATATAACTCCTGTTTCTCTCACCACATTAACAACTAAATAATTTGTTAATGCATATGCAATCCAATTCATCATTATTGTGTTTATAACTTCATGAACTCCTAATTTTGCTTTTAATAATCCAGGAATTAGTGCCCACAACATTCCACCAATCATTGCAGATAAAAGAACAATAGGAAGATGTATAAACCAAGGTAGATTTGGCAAAGATAACCCTACCACTGCAGATAAAAGTCCACCAACAAGAATTTGTCCCTCTGCACCTATATTAAATAATCCTCCTTTAAAAGCAACAGCAACTGCAAGACCTGCTAATATTAAAGATGTAGCATTAAAAAGAACATATCCCCAACCTGTAGGATTACCTAAGGCAAAATTTATCACCTGAACATATACATCAAATGGATTGTGTCCTAAGAAAAAAATAACAATACCACCCAAAATTAATGCAAGAATTATAGAAATAGTTGGACTTAATACATTCCAAAATAATTCCTTAATAAATGAATTATCCTTCAAATCAATGCCTCCTTTGCTAAAACCTGCTTTTTAACACCCATCATGTAATATCCAATCTCTTTTTCATTTATATCTTTGTTATAAAATGCACCAACTATTTCACCATTATACATAACCAAGATTCTGTCACTTAAGTTTAATATCTCATCCAAGTCTGCAGAAACAAGAAGAATTGCTTTTCCCTCATCTCTTAATTTTACTAATAATTTATGCACAAATTCTGTTGCAGAAATATCAAGTCCTCTTGTGGGTTGAACTGCAACCATGAGGGGAGGAGATGTGCTAATTTCTCTTGCAACAACTACTTTTTGTTGATTTCCTCCAGAAAGACTTCTTACAGGTATCTTAACATTTGGTGTTTTTATATCATAATTATTAACTAAGTTTTCAGCATTTTTAAATATATTTTTATAATCCATTCTAAGTTTTTTAGAAAATTTAGGGAGATAATGAAGACCTAAGATCATATTTTCTGCAATAGAAAAATCAAGAATCAGTCCTCTCTTATGTCTATCCTCTGGTATATGACCTAAATATTTTCTTCTCTCTAAAACATTCGCCCTTGAAATTTCTTTTCCATTTATATAAATCTTTCCCTTTTCAATAGGTAAAAGACCTACAATTGCCTCAACAAGTTCTGATTGGCCATTTCCTTCTACACCAGCAATTCCCACTATCTCTCCTTCTTTAACATTAAAACTTACATCTTTAACAGCAATCATTCCTCTTTTATTTCTCACTGTTAAATTTTCAATTTTTAAAATTTCATTTCCAGGTTTATAAGGTCCCTTCGGGATTTCTAAGAATACTTCTCTTCCTACCATAAATTGAGCAAGCTCCTGTTTATTGGTCTCTTTTGTATTAAGAGTCTTTACAATTTTTCCTCTTCTCATAACAGTTACTCTTTGAGAAATTTCAAGAACCTCATTAAGTTTATGAGATATAAATATAATAGTCTTACCTTGATCATTAAGTTTTCTTAATATATTAAAAAGTTCATCAACCTCTTGAGGTGTAAGAACCGCTGTAGGTTCATCAAGTATTAAAATATCTGCACCTCTATATAAAAGCTTAAGAATCTCAACCCTTTGTGCCTGTCCCACAGAAAGATTTTCAATCTTTTCATTAGGAGAGATATCAAAACCTATACTCTCAGCTAAGCTTATTACTTTTTCTGTTGCTTTTTTATAATTTAAAGCTAAACCATTCTTAGGTTCAGCACCAAGAATTATATTCTCAGTAACAGTAAATGTTGGGATAAGCATGAAATGTTGATGTACCATTCCTATTCCTAAGGATATAGCAATTCTTGGATCTGTAATGTGAACTTCTTTTCCTCTAACAAATATTTTCCCTTTATCAGGACGATAAAGACCATACAAAATTTTCATTAATGTGGACTTTCCAGCACCATTCTCTCCAACAATAGCATGAATTTCACCCTCTTTTATCATTAAGTCCACATTATCATTAGCTATCACACCAGGAAATCTCTTAACTATTCCCTCCATTACTATAATTTCTTCTGACATATCTCCTCCATATAAAAACCCCTGCCAAAAAAATTTGGCAGGGGTATAATAATTTTTTACTTCTTTAAATATTTTGCTTTAAATTCATCAAAGGTCTTATCATCAAATGGAACTACGATTTTTCCTGCTATAATATCCTTCTTTAATACATCTACACGGTTTTTTACTTTTAATGGAATTAATGGCTTTGTATATTCACTATACTCATAATCTACGCCACCATTTGCCAATCCAAAATAACGAGGACCTCCCTTAAATTTCCCTTCCACTACATCTTTTATAGTTAAGTATATTGCCTCATCAACTCTCTTTAACATACTTGTTATAATTCTTCCTGGAGCTATCCAAGCCTGAGGGGAGTCTACACCTATAGCAAATTTTCCTGTCTCCTTTGCAGCCTCAAAAACTCCCTCTCCTGAAGCTCCAGAAGCATGATAAACTATATCTGCACCTTGTTTATATTGTGCTAATGCAAGCTCTTTTCCTTTTACTGGATCTTTAAAGGCCTCTCCTGTTACACCAATATAGTTTATAAGAACCTTAACTTTTGGATTTACATACATAGCACCCGCTTTATATCCCACTTCAAACTTATGTATTAATGGAATATCCATTCCACCTACAAATCCTATAATATTTGTCTTTGTCATTAGACCTGCTATTGCTCCAACCAAGAAGGACCCTTCATGCTCATTGAATAATAATGAAGAAACATTTGAAAGACCCTCTATATATCCATCAACTATTGCAAAGTTAACATTTGGAAATTCCTTAGCAACTTTTGTAATTGCATCTGTAAATAAAAATCCAACACCCACAACAAGATCATAATTTTGCTCTGCTAAGGTTCTTAACAGCTCTTCTCTATTTGCTCCCCCAGGTCCTGGCTCTAAATCCTTTCCTTCAACTTTAAGAAGTTTTATTGCTTTTTGAAGTCCTGCATAAGCAGCATCATTAAAAGATTTATCACCTCTTCCTCCAACATCATAAACTATTCCTATTCTTACCTTCTTTTGAGCAAATGATGGGTATAATGTTAAAAGGACGAGAGAAATAATTAAAAAAGATATGAAAAGCTTTTTCATAGAGAAAATACCTCCTTTAAAAGAGTTTAATTTACAAAAATTATTAAACATCATTGTTCAAAATTTCTATCACCTCCTTTTAATACCTTTTTAGGTTTCCCCTCTCCTTGTGATACAACATATCCCTTTTCTTCTAATATATCTAAAATTCTTGCTGCTCTATTATACCCTATTCTGAATCTTCTTTGAATATAAGAGGTAGATATAATTTTTCTACCTTCTAATAGCTCAATAATTTGAGGAAGCAATGGGTCTTCAAAAACATCATCTCTTTTTTCATCTATCTCTTCTTTTTTAATCTCTAATAATAATGATGAATCTAAATCTTTAAAGGTTTCAGATAAGTAATTTACAACCCTTTTTATATCTTTTTCTTCTACATATGGAGCTTGAAGTCTTATTGGGGATGTGCTCATTATGGGTAGATAAAGCATATCACCTTTACCTAAAAGTTTTTCTGCTCCATTGTCATCTAAAATAATTCTTGAATCTACTTGAGATGATACTGCAAATGCAATTCTTGAAGGGATATTTGCTTTAATTAATCCTGTTATTACATCTACAGATGGTCTTTGAGTTGCTACAACTAAATGTATACCTCCTGCTCTTGCCTTTTGTGCTAATCTACAAATCATATCCTCAACCTCTTTTGGTGCCACCATCATTAAATCATTTAATTCATCAATTATAATAATGATGTAAGGGAGATTTTCTCTTGTAGAAGTAAGTCCTCTATTTTTATATTCATCAATATTTCTTACTTCTTCCTCTGCAAAAATTTTATATCTTCTTTCCATCTCATTTATTGCCCATTTTAATATAGATACAGAGTGCGAATATTCAGTAATAACAGGATACCATAAATATTTTTTGTATAGTTTATTATATATGGAAAGTTCTACTCTCTTTGGATCTATCATTAAAAATTTCAAATTATTAGGATCATGTTTATAAAGAAGGCTTATAATTAGAGTATTTATAAACATACTCTTACCAGAACCTGTAGTGCCTGCTATTAATAAATGAAGCATATCTGATAAGTTACCAACCTGAGGTTTTCCTGCTAAATCCTTACCAAGAGCTATAGGAAGAGAATAGTTTGTATTCTGGAAAGTTTTACTCTCCAATATTTCTCTAAGATAAACCTTAGTTGGATTTTTTCTTGGAATCTCTATACCTATTAAGGATTTTCCAGGAACTGGTGTCTCAAATCTTATACTTGGCACTGCTAAGGCTAATGCTATATCATTAGAAAGACTTAAGATTTTATTTACTCTAATACCAGGAGCTAATGATAAATCAAATCTTATTACTGAAGGACCTATATGATATTCCTCAACTTTTGCATTAATTTTAAAATTTTTTAATGTATCTTCTATTTTTCTTGCTATTTTATCCAAATCCTCTTCTTCCTCGTATGATGATGGGGAAAGAGTGAGAAGGTCTAAAGGGGGTGGAAATGAAAATTTCTCTTCACTTACTTCTATTGACTTTCTCTCCTCTATTTTCTTAATTTCCTTGTTATTAGACTTTTTAGAAATCTTTTTTAATTCTTTCTCCTCTTTAATTTTATTTACAAATTTTATATTTATAGGAAAAGTATAATAAAGATAAAGTAAGAATAGAATAATAAAAAGGGTGATAAGTCCCAATACTCCTAAGTAATTATAAAACCATTTTTTAAAAATTTCAGATATAATACCACCATATTTTTGAAGATTATCAAGAAAGAGAAAAAGAGAGAAGAGAATAAAAAGGCTTAAGAAACAAAAGATGATGGAAATATAATCCTTTTTTTTAGGCTCTTTCTTTAAAAGAATGTAAATTAAAATAGATTGAAAAAATAGGAAAAGAAAATTATAAACTCCAAAAGCTCTTATAAAAAGATTAACAAAGAAAGATCCTAATTTCCCTCCTCCTTGAGGGAAAATCCAAGATAGTATAAGAAAAAGATTTAAAAAAATTAATATAAGAGATATTATAACTCTTTTTTCCATTCTAAATTTCCCATAATATCGGTATCAATATAGGTTTTCTTCTTATTTCTTGATAGAAGTGATTTTCCAATACTTCCTTTAATAATGTCTTTTTATCAATTTTATTTTTTAAATTATTTTTTGCGATATCAGAAAATACCTTCCTAATTTTTTCCTTTGCAGATTCAAAAAGGTCTTCTGATTCCTTTTCAAATACAAAACCTTTAGATATTATTTCTGGTCCCTCTAATATTAAACCTGTACTTTGATCCAAAAGAATACAAATAACTACAACGCCATCTTCTGATAGTTTTCTTCTCTCTTTTAAGACAATATTACCTACATCTCCAATTCCTAAACCATCAACATAAACATTTCCAGCATCAACCTTATCTACAATTTTAATATCATAATTATTTAGCTCTAATACATAGCCATTTTCCAATATTTTTATATTTTCATTACTATATCCTAAACTATTTGCTAATTTTTTAAATAATACTAAATGTCTATATTCTCCATGATAAGGGATTAAATATTTAGGTCTAAGAATATTTATAAGCATTTTTATTTCTTCCTGAGCTGCATGACCAGAGACATGAACACCTGCATTCTCACCATATATTACTTCTAATCCCTTTCTAAATAATTGATCTACTAAACGAAAAACCATTGGCTCATTTCCAGGAATTGGTGTTGTTGCTAAAATTACTGTATCATCAGGATTTAATGCCAGTTGTTTATATGAATGATTAGTAAGAAGAACTAATGCAGAATATGGTTCTCCTTGACTTCCTGTGGACAAAACTAATATTTTTTCAGGGGGAAGATGATTTACATCTCTTATATTTATAAACATATCATCAGGAATATTTAAATATTTTAACTTTCTTGCAACATCAATATTGTTTATTAAGCTTTTTCCAGCAATTGCTATCTTTCTATGATGTTTTATAGCTACATCTACTGCCTGTTGAATCCGATGAAAATTAGATGCAAAAGTTACTAAAAATATTCTTCCCTTTGCAGAACTAAATATATTTTCAAAAGTATTCTTTATTATACTTTCAGAAGGGGTTATACCTGGCTGTTCTATATTTGTCGTATCACAAACAAGAGCAAGAACTCCCCTTCCTCCAAACTCTGCCAATTTTTTAAAATCTGTCGGTTTACCATCTATAGGATTTTGGTCAAATTTAAAATCTCCACTTATAACTATAAGACCAACAGGAGTTTCTATAGCATATCCTACAGTATCTGGAACACTATGGGTTTGTCTAAAAGCTTCAATGGAAAATGGTCCAATATTGAATTTTTCTCCTGGCAAAATTCTATTTAGCTTTCTCTTTAGTTCAAATTCTTCAAGTTTTCTTTCCACAAGCCCTAAGGTAAGGGGAGTTCCATAAATAGGCACATCAAGGTCTTTTAGGATAAATGGGAGTGCACCTATATGATCTTCATGACCATGAGTTAGAAGTATTGCTTTTACATTTTCCTTTTGAGACAAAACATAAGATATATCTGGAATAACAAAATCAATACCAAACATCTCCTCATTAGGGAACATTAATCCCGCATCAATTATTAAAATCTCCTCTTTATATTGGAGAATTAACATATTTTTTCCAATTTCGCCACAACCACCAAGCGGTATTATCCTAATTCTATCATCACTCATTTAAGCTAAATCCAAACTCCTTCAATCTCTTAATTAATTCTTGTTTATTCTTTTCATCAATTGGAGGTAGAGGTAATCTACAATTTCCAACTTTATATCCCAATAAATTTAATGCAGATTTTAATGGTATAGGGTTAGTTGTTAAGAATAATGCTCTAAATATAGGAAAAAGCCTAAGATGTATCTGAGTTGCTTTTTCTACATCTCCAGAAAAGTATGCATCAATCATCTCTTTTATTTCTCTTCCAACTATATGGGATGCGACACTAATAACTCCATCACCACCAACACTAAGAAGGGGTAATGTCATGGAATCATCACCACTATAAAGAAGAAATGGTCTTGGTAATAATCTTCTTATTTCACTCATCTGATTTAGATCTCCACTTGCCTCTTTTACTCCAATAACGTTTGGAAAATCTTTTGCTATTTTATATAAAGTTTCTGGTAATATATTTACAGCGGTCCTTGAGGGAATATTATATATAATAATTGGTAAAGATGTAGAATTTGCAATAGAACCAAAATGTTTATACAAACCATCCTGTGGAGGTCTATTATAATAAGGAGCGGTTGCAAGTATACCATCTACTCCAACTTTTTCAGCCTCTTTTGTCAGTTCTATAGATTCTTTAGTACAATAATTTGTTGATCCAGCAATAACTTTTGCTCTACCTTTTGCTACCTCTTTTACTCTTTTAAAAAGTTCTATCTTTTCCTCATTAGATAATGTTGGGGCTTCCCCAGTAGTTCCAGATACTAAAATACTATCAGAGCCATCTTTAATCAATTTTTCCACCAATCTATCAACCTCTTCCCAATTTATTTCCCCATCCTCATTAAAAGGAGTTATCATGGCAGTTATTAATCTTCCAAAATTTTCCATTTTATTCACCCTCCTTTTCTAAAATTGTTTCTAACCCATAATAAAAGCCTTTTCTTTTATATATCTCTCTAATTCCCAATAAGACACCAGGAATATAACAATCTCTACTTGTTGCATCATGTCTAATTGTCAATATCTGACCTAATCCACCAAATATGATTTCTTGATGAGCAACTAAACCAGGAAGTCTTATACTGTGAATATTTATACTATCAATCTTTCCACCTCTTGAACCTTTTAATTTTTCTACTTTTGTGGGATCAAAATGGGATAAATTTCTCTTTCTCATTTCTTCTGCTAATATTTCTGCTGTAGTAATTGCAGTTCCAGATGGTGCATCTATTTTTTCATTGTGATGTAGTTCAATAATTTCAACATCTGGAAAGTATTTAACAATTTCTCTTGCAATTTTCATCATTATTACTGCACCAAGAGCAAAATTTGGAGCGATTAAAGTAGCAGATTCTTTCTCTTCAGTCTTTTTCTTTATATCATCAATCATTTCTTTTGTAAGACCAGTTGTTCCTATCACTACTTTCTTACATAAATCTAAGGAGAAAATAGAGTTTTTATATGCAGATTCTGGAGTTGTAAAATCTACTATTAAATCAAAATCTGTATCTTTAATTTCTTCTATACTTTTTTTTACAATAAGATTTAAACCTTCTACACTTATAACTTTTCCATAATCCATACCAGAACCTGCTGGATCAATTACATCTACTAACTTTATATCTTCTGATTGATAGATTGCCTTTCCTATAACTTTTCCCATTTTTCCCACCGCACCACAAAGAATAACTTTTATACTCATATAATATCCCCTCTCTCTAAAATATTTTTTAATTTAGAATTTAATGGACCTAAAACTGCAATTGAAAAAGGTTTATTAAATATAAATTCTATGGAATCTTTTATGTCCTCCAATTTCACTTTTCTGATTTTTCTAATAGTCTCAATAAAAGGAATAATTTTTCCATAAAGTAAAAGTGAATCCAGATAATAAAATAGTCTAAACTCTGAGCTTTCTATACCCATTAAGAAACTATAAATACTTTGTCTTTTTGCAGTATCCAATTCCTCTCTTTTTACACACTCCTTTTTAATTTTTTTAACTTCCTTAGATAAGTGAATAAGAGTTTTTTGAAAAAGTTTTGGAACCGTTGCTGTATATATAGCAAATAAACTTGTATCTTTAAAATTTATTCCCTGTGTTTCTACATTATACACTAATCCATTCTTCTCTCTCAACTCTTGGAAAAGACGAGAGCTTATTCCGCCTCCTAAAATCAATGAGAGAAGATGTAGTGAATATTTTCTCTCATCATTTGGTTTATAACCTTCTGTCCCAAATAATAATTGAATTTGTTCAAAATCATCCTCAACTAAAATTCTATTAGGTTTAAAAATAGGTGGCGAATATTCTTCTTTTATTGGATTTAAATTATTAAATTTTGAAGAAAAATTAATCTCCACTAAATCTAAAACCTTTTTTAAAGGTAAATCACCACTTATTGCAATTATCATATTTTGTGGATTATATTCCCTTTTATAGAAATCTATTATCTTATTTAAGGAATAATTCATTATAGATTTTTCAGTTCCTAAAATTTCTCTTGATAAAGGGTGTCCATTATAAGATGCTTTTATAAAAAGATCTAAAATAATTTCTTCTGGGGAATCTTTATACATTCTTATCTCTTCTAAAACTATCTTCTTTTCCAATTCTAAATCCTTTTCTGTAAAATTAGGTCTTAATATAATATCTGATAGTAATTTTAATCCTTGATTAAAATGTGAACGTAAAATCTTTAATGTAAAATATGTTCCCTCTCTTGTTGTAAAAGCATCAAGCCTACCACCTAATTTATCTATTTCTAAATGAATATTATTTTTATTCTCTAAATTATTTTTAAAAAGAAGATGTTCCAATAAATGAGCTATACCATGTTCATCATTTCTTTCATCTCTTGTTCCAGCATTAATAGATACTACAATATTTACACTTCTTTTATATGGGGTATACTCAAAAATTAATCTTAATCCATGAGATAAAATAAAAATTTGAGGATTCATTAAACGTCGCGTCTTGTTAAACTAATTCTCCCCTGAGAATCAATTGAATCTACTTTAATTAGAACCTCATCACCAAGATTTAATTCTTCTCTTACCTGTCTATTTCCCTTTGTTATAGTTTTAAATTTTGAAATATGTAATAAACCAATTTTTCCTGGTAAAATCTCTATAAATGCACCATAATCTGTCACCCTAACCACTTTTCCAAGAAAAACCTCACCCTCTTTTATCTCCCTTGTATATTCTTGGACCATTTTTGCAGCTTTTTCTGCAGATTCCATATTAGGAGCTGATATTATAACTAATCCTTCTGGTTTTATATTAATTTGTGTCTTTGTTTCCTCTATTATTCTTTTAATATTTTTACCATTAGGACCTATAAGATCTCCTATTGTTGAAGGATTAATTTCCACTATCTTAAGACGTGGTGCATAAGGAGAAATTTCTGGTCTTGGTTTTGAAATGACGCTGTCCATTATATCTAATATTTTATAACGAGCATCCCTTGCTTGATACACTGCCTTCTTCACCATTTCATAGTTTAATCCATCAACCTTTATATCTAATTGAACTGCAGTTATTCCATTTCTTGTCCCTGCTATTTTAAAGTCCATTCCACCAAGAGCATCCTCTAAACCTTGAATATCTGTTATTATCTCAAATTCATCTTCATCCTTTATAAGTCCCATGGCAACACCTGCAGCCTGTGCCTTTATAGGAACACCAGCATCCATAAGAGCAAGACTACTACCACAGACACTAGCCATAGATGTGGAACCATTAGATGATAAAACCTCAGAAACTAATCTTATAGTATATGGAAAATCTTCCTCCTTTGGGATAAGAGGAAGTAAAGCTCTTTCTGCTAATGCTCCATGACCAATTTCTCTTCTACCAGGTCCTCTTAATGGTTTTATCTCACCAACTGAAAAAGGTGGAAAATTATAATGATGCATATATCTTTTCGGTGGACTCTCCATAACACTCTCTATTATTTGTTCTTCTCCTGCTCCTAAGGTTGCAACTGTTAAAACTTGAGTCTCACCTCTTTGAAATATTGCAGATCCATGAACCCTTGGTAAAACTCCAACACTACAACTTATTGGCCTTATATCATCAAGCTTTCTTCCATCAACTCTCTTCTTCTCCCTTAAAATTAATTCTTTTATAATCTTTTTTGCTATATCATCTATGATTTCAGATACTTGTTTTACTTTATCACCATATATAGGTCTAAAATAATTTTCAACATTCTTTTTTAAGTCCTCAAGAGCCTTTTGTCTCTCCGACTTACTTATAGTTAAAATTGCCCTTTTCACATCATCAAGAGTGATATAGTTTAAAATATCTCTTTTTAAATCCTCATCAATTTTATAAGGAGTATATGGAAATGCTAATGGATTAATAGTATTTAAAATCTCTTCTTGAAAATCAATAGTTTTTTGTAGTTCTAAATGTCCCCTAATAACTCCTTCAATAAATATGTCTTCTGGTACTTCTCTGCCATCCCCTTCCATCATAAATACTCCTTTTCTTGTACCTGCAACAGCCAAATTTAATATGAGATTTTGAGAATTACTGACAGTAGGATTTATAATCCAATTTTCTCCATCAAAACCTACCCTAACCGCACCTACAGGTCCATTAAAAGGGAGACCTGCAAGCATTAATGCACAAGATGATCCAATAATACTTGGAATATCAGGATGGTTCTCTTGATCAACAGCTAAAACTGTAACAATTATCTGTACTTCATTTCTAAAATCTTTTGAAAAAAGAGGTCTTAAGGGTCTATCAATAAGCCTTGCCATTAAAATTTCATTTTCACTTGGTTTTCCTTCTCTTTTTAGAAAACCACCTGGTATTTTTCCTGCAGCATAAAGTTTCTCTATATATTCTACCGTGAGAGGAAAGAAATCAACATCCTCTCTTTGCTCTTCTGATGCAACAACAGTTATTAGAAGAACTGTTTCACCATATCTTATCAAAAGAGAGCCAGTTGCTTGCCATGCTACCTTTCCTACCTCAATTATTAGATCTCTTCCTGCAATTTCCTTCTTAAACGTATAAACTTCTCGCATAAATTATTTTCTTAAACCTAATTCTTGAATAAGCCTTTTATATCTTTCCACATCCTTTTCCTGAAGATAATTTAAAAGTTTTCTTCTTCTTCCAATCATCTTTAAGAGACCTACACGGGAATGAAAATCTTTTTTATGAACTTTCAAATGCTCTGTTAATTTTCTTATTCTTTCAGTTAATAAAGCAATTTGGACTTCAGGTGAGCCTGAATCCCTATCATTGATTTTAAATTTCTCAATTATTGCTCTTTTCTCTTCTTTTGTTAATGACATCCTTTACCTCCTTTTCTATTCCAAAAAATCGCCTATAGCGATGGAACCCCATCACTATAGGTTAATTATATTTTAGCATATTAATTAAAGAAATACCAGTATTTAATATTACAATCCATTTTTTGCTCTCTCAATTACTTCTAATTCTTTTTTAAGTATATCTTCAACCTTTGTAAGAAGAAGAATAGCATAGTTTTCTGCCTCTTTCTTAATATCCTCTGCCTCTTTCTTTGCATCCTCAATAATAATTTCTGCTTCTCTTTTTGCTTTTTGAGTAATATTGTTTTCATTCAATAGATATTCTGCCCTTTCTCTTGCTAACTTTATTATATTTTCTGCCTCCTCTTCGGCTTCTTTTAATAATTCCTCTTTCTTCTTTATTATCTTTTTAGCTTCCTCAATCTCTTCTGGAAGAGATTTATCCAACTCATCAACAAGAGAGCTTAGCTTTTGATAATCTATTATTGCCCTTTCTAATATTGGAATAACTAAACTTTTTTTAACAATTAATTTTATCTCATCTATAATTTTAAAAGATTTATTTAACATTTTCTTCTCTAAATTTTTTATAAAGTTTTTTTGCCACGATATCTGGCACTAAATCTTTAACACAACCACCAAATCTTGCAATCTCCTTTACAACACTTGAGCTTAAATATGCATATTTTAAATCAGTTATTAAGAATAAAGTTTCACATTCAGGATATAATTTCTTATTCACTAATGCCTGTTGAAATTCATATTCAAAATCGGATACTGCTCTTAATCCCCTTATTATAAATCTTGCATTTACCTTTTTTAAGTATTCTACTAAAAGACAGTCAAAATAATCAATATATACATTTTTTATATCTTTCACACTTTCCCTTAACATTTCTAATCTCTCTTCTAATGAAAATAATGGTGATTTTGAAACATTAAGAGCAACAGCTACAATAAGTTCATTACAAATATTTGCTCCTCTTTTTATAATATCTAAATGACCATTAGTGACAGGATCAAAACTTCCAGGATAGACCGCCCTATCAAACATTATTTTTTTCCTTCATCTTATAATATGAAAATATTGTTTCTCCAAATTTCTTTTCCTGAAATAATATCAAGTCACCTATACAATCAATTAATTTTATTTTCTTATGATGCTCTATAATTATAATTCCATCATTATTTAATATTTGTTTTTCTACAATTAATTTTAATAACTCATTTATTCTACCACCTAATATATATGGGGGATCTATAAAAATAATATCAAATTTCTCACCTTTATAGTTCTTTAAAAAGGAAAATACATCATAAGAAAAAATTTCAACCTTTTCTTCCATATTTAAATTATTAATATTAATTCTTAGTAATCTTATTGCAGGAAGATGATTTTCAACAAAAACTACTTTTTTCGCACCTAAACTTAATGCCTCTATACCTACTATTCCTGAACCAGAGAAAAGGTCTAAAAAATATGAATCTTTTATCTTTTCCCTCAAAGAATTAAACAAGGAAATTCTTCCCTGCTCCATAGTTGGTCTATATTTTTTACCACTCAATGTCTTAATAATTTTTCCCTGAAGATTTCCAATTGATATTTTAATTTCAGAGGACAAGAGTCTTTTCTTTCTCCTCTCTTAAAAGTCTTTTTCTAAGAGGTAAATTTTCTTCTTTTATAAGATCTGGGTCTTCTTTTAATAATTCAAAGGCTTCTTTTCTTGCTATTTCAAGAATTCTTAAGTCTCTTGTAAGATCTGTTAAGCGAAGATCTGGAAGTCCATGTTGTCTTGTTCCAAAAAATTCACCAGGACCTCGTATTTCTAAATCTTTATTAGCAATTAAGAATCCATCATTTGTACTTACAAAAACGTTAAGCCTTTTTCTTGCTTCTTCACTATTTAAATTTGCAATTAAAAAACATATAGATGGAGTTTCTCCTCTTCCTATTCTTCCTCTTAATTGGTGTAATTGAGCAAGTCCAAAACGATGAGCATCTTCAATTACCATAATTGATGCATTAGGAACATCAATTCCCACTTCTATTACAGTAGTAGCAACTAATATTTGTATTTTTCCATCTTTAAAATCCTGCATGATTCTCATTCTTTCATCCTTAGGAACCAATCCATGAATAAGTCCGATATTAAAATTTGGAAAAATTTTTCTCAATTTATCAAATAGCCTTTTTGCAGATTCCGCCTCCAATTTTTCTGATTCCTCAATAAGAGGACATACTACATAAGCTTGTTTGCCAGATAGTATTTCTTTTTCTACTAAATTATATACCTTCTTTCTCTCTGATATGTGAAAAAGATATGTACTTATAGGTTTTCTTCCTGGTGGTAACATATCAATAACTGAAACATCAAGCTCTCCATATATAGTTAGTGCCAAGGTTCTTGGAATTGGAGTTGCTGTCATAACTAAAAGATGAGGATTTTTCCCTTTCTTCCACAAATTTGATCTTTGTATAACTCCAAATTTATGTTGTTCATCAATTATAACTAAGCCTAAATTTTTAAATTTTAAATCTTCCTGTATTAGGGTATGAGTTCCAATAACAACATCTACTTCGCCTGTCTCTAAAGCTCTTGATACATAATTCTTTTCTTTTTTTGAAAGACTACCTATAAGAAGAGCGGTTTTTACTCCTAAGGATTCAAAAATAGGTGATAAACGAGTATAATGTTGTTCTGCTAAAATCTCAGTAGGAACCATAAAGGCTGATTGATATGAATTTTCTACAGCAAGAAGTATTGCCATGGCAGCAACAACAGTCTTTCCAGATCCAACATCACCCTGTAATAATCTATGCATAGGTTTTCCAGAGGATAGGTCTGATTTTATTTCTTCCCAAACTTTTTCTTGTGCAGAAGTTAATTTAAAGGAAAGCTTGTTAAGAAATTCATCAACCAAATGACTTTGAGTATTAAATATTGGTGCGGAAAGAGAATCTATTTCCTTCTTTTTTTGCACTAAGGTCAATTGCATAAAAAGAAGTTCTTCAAAGACTAACCTTTTTGTAGCACTTCCCATAGTTAAAAAAGATGTAGGAAAATGCTTTTCAAAGATACTTATAGGTTTATCCATTAAGTTATATTTTTCTTTTAATCTTTTAGGTAGAGGGTCTTCAATAAATGGAACATATTGATTTATTGCATCATAGATAATTTGTCTTATTATCTTTTGGGATAATCCCTGAGTAAGAGAATAGATAGGAACAATTCTCCCTACATGTAATGTTTCTTCTTTTCCCTCTTCTAAAATTTCATACTCTGGATTTTCAATTTCAAAATTTCTAAAACCCTTTTTTACCTCACCTGAAATAAGCACTTCTGTTCCTACAGGTAAATTTTGCTTTATAAACCTTTGATTATACCAAATAGCATAAAGAAATGAAGATCCATCAGTTACCTTAGCTTTTAATATAGGAATACCTTTATATGGTGTCCTTCCTTCTTCATAATCTATTATTTTTACCCTTAGAGTAACCTTTTCACCTACTGTAATCTGAGATATCTTCTTAAGTTTTGATCTATCATCATAATCTCTGGGAAAATAATTTATTAAGTCTTTCAATGTATTTATTTCTAATTTATTAAGAAGTTTCCCCCTTTTTGGTCCCACTCCCTTTATATACTGAACAGGTTTATCCCAAAAAGATTCATCAAGGTAAACATCATATGCAGAATTTATAATCTCATAGATATCTAAAACTATCTTTTTTCTCTCCTCTATAGATTTTTGGGAATAATTTGCTATTAGTTCTAAGATTTTTACTGTCCAATATCCCTTCCAAGATGGGAATTCCTTCATTGCAACTCCTATAGTTTTCTCAAGACCAAATCTTGTGCTTCTATCTGTAAAATTTAAAGAGATCTCCCTCTCTAAAATCTCTTTTAGCCCCTTTATAATTTTTAATTTATCTTTTAATTCAGATATCATTCTACTCCTAAATAATAAAAATAGAAGGGTTGACCGCCATATACCAATTCCACAGAGATATTTGGATGTTTCTGAGTTATTAATTGATATAATTTTTCCGCTTCTTCCTTAGATATATCCTTTCCGTAATATATAGTTAATAATTCTCTATTATTTAAAATTTTATCCAATATTCTTAAAGCTATATCATTTATATCTTTTCCGACAAAACAAATTTCATCATCTACTATTCCTATTATATCTCCTTCTGATATACCTATTCCATTTATGGAGGTATCTTTTATAGCAACTGTTATCTCACCAATCTTAATTTTATTTTTTCCATTCTCAAATTTTTCCTTTAACTCTTCCCAAGAATCTCTTGGATTATACTCCATAAGAGCTCTTATTCCTTCTAATATATGTTTTGTGGGAATTATTATAACTTTATCTTTATATAACTTTTCAACTTGTTGGGCTGCTAAAATAACATTTTTGTTGTTTGGGAATAGAAAAATTTTTTTCGCATCTATTTTTTCTACAGCATTAATTAGAGCTTCTACACTGGGATTTAAGGTTTGACCACCATTCACTATATAATCTACTGATAAACTTTTGAAGATTTCATTAAGCCCTTCGCCCCATGAAACAACAACAAAACCTATCTCTTTTCTTTTTTTCTCTGTATCCTCTATTTCTTTTCTTAATCTTTCTTCATGCTGTTCCGCCATATTATCTATTTTGATTTTAGAAAGACTTCCCAGTTCTAAAGCCTTATCTAAAATTTTTCCAGGATTGTTTGTATGAATATGAACTTTCAAAATTCCCCTTGCTTCAGCAGTAACAATACTATCTCCTTGAGTCTCTAACCATGATTTGAAATCTGAAAAATCTGTGTCTTCACGAGATGTAATAACAAATTCAGTGCAATATTGATATGTTACTATATATTTTTCAATTACTTCTATTTCTGGTTTTTCCTTTACTATAATTTCTTCCTTAATTGGAGCTATATATTCTCCAATAAGACCTTTATAAAAACCTTCCCAAAAATAAACTAAGCCTTGACCTCCTGCATCTACTACCTGAGCTTCTTTCAAAATAGGCAAAAGATTAGGAGTATTTAATAGAGCAATTTTTGCTTTCTCAAGCATTCTTCTTGTGATTATCCTTATATCATCAGTTTCCTTTAATGCTCTTGTTGCCTCTTTGACTCCTTCCCTAAGAACTGTTAGAATTGTCCCCTCTGTAGGTTTGAGAACCGCTCTATAAGCAACTTTTGTTGCTTCTTGCCATGCCTTTACCCATGTATAGGCATCAATTTTTTCTTTATCTTTTATATACTCAGAAAATCCTCTGATTATTTGGGAAAGGATAACTCCAGAGTTTCCTCTTGCTCCCATAAGAGAGCCTCTTATAGAAGCATCAGCAATATTTTTTAATGTTTTCACCTTTTGTTTCCTTATTTCTGCTATGGTGGATTGTAAAGTAAATAACATATTTGTTCCTGTATCTCCATCAGGTACAGGAAATACATTTAATAAATCAATCTCTTCTTTATGAATCTGTAACTGATAAAGAGCTTGTTCAAAAAGATTTGCTAATAATTCTCCATTCAGTTCTTGAAGCTTCTGCAAATTTATATCTCCTCCCAATTAAAGGATTCTTTTTTCTCTTCTATCACCCTTATTCCCAAAACATTAACATTTACCTCTTTTACAAGTAAACCTGTAGTTTTCTCTACATTCCATTTAACTCTTTCCATAACATTGTGAGCTACCTCTGGGATTCTTAATCCATAAGCAACAATAATATAAAGATCAATTTTTAATCCTTCATTTGTAAATTCTATCTGGACTCCTTTATTTAATTCCTCTCTATGAAGAAGTTCAGAAATACCATCTGCAATATTTCTTGCTGCCATTCCTACAACACCATAACTTTGAAGAGCGGATAAACTTGCTAAAGTTGCAATTGCATTTTCAGATATTTCAACCCAACCTACATCTGTGAAGTATTTTTGTAATGATTTTGTGTAATATTTAGACATATAGTCGTGGATCCAACGCATCTCTTAATCCATCCCCTAAAAGATTGAATCCAAAAACCACAATCATGATAACTATACCTGGAAAGATTGGGTACCACCATGCACTTCTCATATAAGCAAGTCCAGACTGGACCATTGAACCCCAACTTGGAGTAGGTGCTTGAACTCCTAATCCTAAGAAGCTTAATCCTGCTTCAAGCATAATCATTCCACCCATTCCTAAGGTTGCCTCAATAATAATAGGAGATAATGCATTAGGCAAGATATGTTTAAAAAGTATTCTCCAGGTAGAGGCACCTATAGCTTTTGCACTGGCAATAAAATCTCTTTCTCTAAGACTTAAAACCTGCCCTCTTACAATTCTTGAAACTCCTGCCCATCCAATTAATGCTACTGCAAGATAAAGATTCTGTATTCCTGGTCCAAATACTGCAACTACTGCAATCACAAATAGTAAAAATGGAAAGGCAAATAGAATTTCAACAATTCTCATGATAAGATCATCTATCCATCCACCATAAAAACCTGCTATTAGACCTAAAATTGTTCCTAAGGTGATAGAAATTACCTGTGCAAAAAAACCTATTTGTAAAGAAACTCTCGCACCGTGAATAATTCTTGATAATATATCTCTTCCAAACTCATCTGTGCCTAATAAATGTTCCTTATTTGGAGGTAATAAATGTTTAGATAAATCAACTTTATAAGGGTCAAAAGGGGCAATCCAATCTGCAAAAATTGCAATTAAAACAATTAATAAGACAATTCCAAGACCTAAAAGTGCAAGTCTATTTTTAATAAGTCTTTTCCATGCTATTTTCCATAGACTTCTTGGTTTTCTAACACTTTGTTTAACTAAAACATTATTCATAGCCATATTTATTCCCCCTATTCATATCTTATTCTTGGATCAATTAATGCATATGACAAATCAACTATTAAATTCGCAATAATATATATGAATGCAATAAAAATAACTGTTCCTTGAATTACTGGGAGATCTCTATCAAGAATACCTTGCACAGTTAACCTTCCAAGACCTGGCCAAGCAAATATTGTTTCTGTAAGAACCGCACCTGTTAATAGGTCTCCAACTACCATTCCAGCATAAGTTACCACAGGAATTAATGCATTTCTAAGAGCATGCTTGAAAATAACTAATTTTTCTGGAACCCCTTTTGATCTTGCAGTAATTATATACTCCTGTCTAATAACCTCTAACATTGAGGATCTTGCAAGTCTTGCAAAATATGCTGCAGGTCTTGTTCCTAAAGCAATAGCAGGTAGTATTACTGCTTTTAAGCCATATTCTGATATATAACCTCCTAAAGGTAACCAACCTAAATTAAAACCAAATATTAATAAAAGAATAATTCCAACCCAATAAACTGGGGCGGATACCCCAAGAAGGGCAATAATCATTGCAATATAATCAAAAGCGGAATACTGTTTAACTGCAGATATAATTCCTGCAGTTACACCAATTCCTATAGCAATAATAAAAGAAAATAATGCCAAAATTGCAGTTGCCTGAAATCTCTCAAGAATAGACTCTAATACAGGGATATTAGTCTTAAAAGACCTACCAAAATCAAGCCTAATAATTCTTCCTAAGAAAAGAAAATATTGAATCCACCAAGGCTGATCTAAACCCCATGCCTTTCTAATTAAAGCTAAAACCTCAGGATCTGCTCTTTGCCCTGCAATTAATCTTGCAGGATCTCCAGGAGCAATAAAAAATAATGCAAATGTTATTAATGAAACACCTAAAAATACAGGTATTGCTTGAATTATTCTTCTTATAAAATACCTATACAACTTCTATTTCTCCTCCTTAAATAAAATTTTTAAGGAGGGGATTTTTCCCCTCCTTAAAAAAGAACTTATCTCTTAGATAACCAAACAACTCTATATCTTACTCCAGAAAGTCCAGTTAATGGATCAATATATAATCCATGAACCCAAGGCTGATAGATTGGCTGAGATACATAATAATAAATAGGAACTATTGGCATTTCTTCTAAAATTATTTTCTCTGCTTCATTATAGTATTTTTCTCTTACCTTCCAACTTGATATCTTTCTTGCTTTATCAGTTAATTCATCAACTTTTGCATTCTTGTAGAAACTATGATTTCCAGCCTCTCCAAAATTCTTTGAATTAAATAGTACCCATAAGAAGTTATCAGGATCAATATAATCTGCAACCCATCCTAAACGATATACAGGAAGTTCTCCCTTATCCAGAAGGTCAAGATATACTGCCCAGTCATAATTTTGAATCTTTGCCTTTATTCCGATTTCTGCTAAATTAGCTTGAATGGCTTCCATAATTCTTTGGTGAGCCTTGCTTGTATTATAGAATATAGTTATTTCAGGAAGCCCTTTTCCACCTGGATAACCAGCTTTTTCTAATAATTTCTTTGCTTCTTCTACATTATAGCTGAAGTTTTCTTTTGCCCAGTTGTAAATATCTTTATTAAATCCTGGCATATTTGGTGGTAGAATTGTATATGCAACCTCTGCCCTATTTCTACGAATAACTCTTACTATTGATTCTTTATCAATTGCTCTTGCAATTGCCCATCTTAAATATTTATTATCAAGGGGTTTCTTCTGGACATTAAATCCTAAGTAATATATACCAAGTATGGGTTTTGAGAGAATATATGGTTTATATTTGGGATCATTACTTACTCTATCCCATTCAGGATCTGGAACTCCTGTAATATCTAATAATCCCTTTTCAAAATTTAGAAAATCTACCTGTTCATCAGGAATAATTGCCCATTCAATGGCATCAGTGTATGGTCTTCCTCTAAAGTATTTTAAATTGGCTTTAACTCTTACCTTTACATCATGCTTCCACTCTTCAAAGATATATGCTCCAGACCCCACAGGTTTAACTGCAAAATCTTTTCCAAGCTTTTCAACCTCTTCTTTTGGAACTACCCAGAAGCAGGAATATGTTAATGTTGAAAGGAAAGGAGCAAATGGTTCTTTTAAAGTGATTTCCAATATATATTTACTTTTAGCCTTAACATCTTTTATTGGTTCAGTAAAGTTTGCTCTTGGCGATGCAGTTTTTGGATCCATCACTCTTTTTATAGAATATACAAAATCTTCTGCGGTAACCTTTCTTCCATTATGGAAATAGACATTATCTCTAAGATAGAAAGTATATGTAAGACCATCTTTTGATATACTCCAGCTTTTAGCAATTACAGGTACTACCTCACCTTTTTCATTATATTCTACAAGTCCATCAAAAATCTGTCTTGCAACTTCATCAGATGCGGTATCTGTAATCATTGCAGGATCTAATGTAGGTGGATCATTAACTAAACTTCTTCTTAAAACTCCACCATATTGAGGTGCTTGAGCTAAAGAAGAGCCTAAAAGAGAAACTAAAAAGGTTAATATAAGAATAATTATAAAACGCCTCATAGCAAAACCTCCCTCATAAGATTTTTAAAAATAACTGATTATTCTTTCTCACCTCCTATCTTACTAAGAATAGTAAGGTAGATGTTATCATAAATAATATAGCCAAAATTACAGTGGCCTGTTTCAATGTTTTTTCCATCTTTCTTTTTGCCTTATAAAAAAAAGATTCTCCACCACCAATAAAACCCAATCCTTCTCCAACTTCTGATTGGAATAATATTACTGCTATCAAACCAACTGATATTAAGAAATGAAAAATCAATAAAATTGTAAACATAACTTATCTACCCCTTCACTTAAGTTTTTACAATTTCCCAAAAGGTCTGTGGGTTTAAACTTGCACCACCCACTAAAGCACCATCAATCTCTGGTTGTGATAAAAATTCATAAATATTTTTTGGATTTACACTACCACCATATTGAATCCTAATCTTATTTGAAGTTTCCTCTCCGTATTTTTCTTTTATAATTTCCCTAATTAATTTTGCAACTTCATTTGCATCTTCTCCCTTTGCAGAATGACCTGTACCAATCGCCCATACTGGCTCATATGCAATAACAAGATTTTTTACTTTCTCCCCATCTAATCCATCTAATGCTTTTTTAATTTGATTTTCAATTATCTCTTCTGTTTTTTCTTTTTCCCTTTCCTCCCATTTTTCACCAACACAAAGAATTGGGGTAAGACCAAAATCAAAAGCAGATTTTAATTTTTTATTGACAATCTCATCCGTCTCATTGAAATATTGTCTTCTTTCAGAATGTCCAATAATTACATATTCGCATCCTAAATCCTTTAACATGACAGGAGAAATTTCTCCTGTAAAAGCACCCTCTTTTTCCCAAAAAAGATTTTGAGCACCTAATTTATATGGTGTGTCTTTTATAAAATCTCTTACAACATAAAGAGAAGTAAAGGGGGGACAAAAAACTATCTCTTTTTCATTATAATTTTTTGAGAGAGATATAAATTCTTTTAAAAAAATTTCTGTTTCATAGGTAGTTTTAAACATTTTCCAATTTGCAGCAATAATTTTCTTTCTCAACTTTAACCTCCTTCATAATACTCTCATAAGTTTATAAACACATTTTTTTATATTATTTCTTATTTTCCCTAAATTAGCAGATGTGTTTGCTACAGTAACAATTACTGCAGGCTTTCCCTCTATAGGGACTAAAAAAACTGCACCATCCTCAAATATTATTACAACCTCTTTTGTTTCACCTTTTACAAGCTCATTTCCAATCATTGCTGTTGCTCTAAGCCCACCCGATGCAACAGCACCAATAGCTTCTACATCAGCATTTTCCTTTGCAACATAATCCACTACCAATCCATCTTCACTGGCTAAAAGAGATATTTGAACACCATCAGTCTGAATAATCTCTTCTAAAATTTCTTTTATATTCGCCAAAAAAAATCCTCCCAAAAAATTTACTTATCTAAAAGAACTGCAATACCTGGTAAAACTTTGCCTTCTAAAAATTCTAATGATGCCCCGCCACCTGTAGATATGTGAGTAAATTTATCTTCTAATCCAAATTTTGATACTGCGGATACAGTATCTCCACCTCCAATTATACTTACACAATTTTTATTCTCTGCTATTGCTTTTGCAATTTCTTCTGTTCCTTTTGCAAATTTATCTATTTCAAAAATCCCCATAGGACCATTCCAAATTATTGTTTTTGCTTTTTCAATTTCTACTTTAAACTTTTCTATACTTTTTGGACCAATATCTACTCCTATATCGTCTACTTCAAACTTATCAACGTCTTTTATCTTTGTATCAGCATTCTCAGATATTTCCTTAACTACTACTGCATCATCAGGCAAGAGAAGCTTAACACCTCTCTTTTTAGAAATTTCCATAAATTCCTTAGCAAGATCTACTTTATCTTCTTCTAATTTTGACTTTCCAACCTCATATCCCATTGCCTTAAGAAAGGTAAACATCATTCCTCCACCAATTATTAATACATCAACTTTTTCTAATAAGTTTCTAATAACTCCTATTTTATCTGAGACTTTTGCTCCACCAAGGATACATAAAAATGGTCTTTCAGGACTTTCCAATGCCTTACCCATAATCTCAATTTCCTTTTTTATTAATAAACCAGCAACCGCAGGAAGATATTGAGCAACACCTGCAGTTGATGCATGTGCTCTATGAACAGTACCAAAGGCATCATTTACATATATATCTCCAAGGCTTGCAAGCTTTTTTGCAAATTCAGGATTATTTTCCTCCTCTTCTTTATGAAAACGAACATTTTCAAGTAAAATAACTTCTCCAGGTTTCATATTATTTACTTCTTTTTCTACTTCTTCTCCTATACAATCATTTAGCTTTTTAACGGGTCTTCCTAAAAGTTCACTTAATCTCTTTGCAATAGGGTCTAATCTCAAATCATCTTGAATACCCTTTGGTCTTCCTAAATGAGACATCAAAATCACTTTCCCTTGTTTTTCTAATAAATACTGAATTGTTGGTAAAGCTTCTCTTATTCTTCTATCATCAGAAATATTTCCATTTTTAATAGGAACATTAAAATCAACTCTTACCAATATTCTTTTCCCTTTTATTTCATCATCTTTTAAATCCAATATAGTTTTCTTTGGCATTTTTGACCTCCTCTCCTTATCTTTCTTAAATATTATAGAATTATAGAGATTTTTGTCAATTTAAAATTCTGAAATAAAATTTTTTAATATGAAATTTGCTAATTTATCGGGATCATGTCTTACAAGATCATTTTCACATATGAGCTCTCCTGTCAATATTTTTACATTAAAATTCTTGATTTTTTCTAAATCTGGTATAACAATATCCGCTCCAGAATCTCTATATCTTTTTAAAATATTTTTATTTGGAATTTTTGTATTTATAATCATATAATCTACTGGAACAAAACCTAAATGATCAATTATTGCAAAAAGATGATCAGATGCAGAAAAACCAATAGTTTCATAAGGCTGAGTCATAACATTACATACGAAGATTTTATAAGCTCTTGATTTCTTAATAGCAGTCTTTATATCATCTATTAAAAGATTTGGTAATATACTTGTAAAAAGACTTCCAGGTCCAATAATTATTATATCTGATTCTTCAATAGCTAAAACTGCCTCTGGTGTTGCAGTAATTGGTGTTTGTGATATAAGAGAAAGTTTTTTTATTCTTCCCTCTTTATAAGAAGAAATAGCTGTCTCACCAATAATTTCTACACCGTTATCAAAAATTGCTTTCAATTTTACTTTACACAATGTAGATGGAAAGACTTGTCCCTTAATTGCCAATACTTTACTTGCCTCTTTTATCCCTAAAAGGAAATCTCCAAGTATTGATGACATAGCTACTAAAAAAAGATTACCAAAAGAATGATCTTTTAACTCTCCATTACTAAATCTATATTGGAAAAGTCTTGCCATTAAGGATTCCTCATCTGCTAAAGCAACTAAGCAATTTCTAATATCACCAGGAGGTAAGACATCTAAATCTCTGCTTAATCTTCCTGAGCTTCCCCCATCATCTGTAACTGTTACTATAGCATTTATCTTGAGGGGATATTTTTTTAATCCTCTTAAAACTGTTGAAAGACCAGAACCTCCACCAATAACAGTAACAACAGGATACTCTTTCTCAAGAAACATCTTTCAAAATATCTCTATGTAATAATCTAACATTATAATTTTTTGAGAGATAATTAGCTAACTCCTCAGCTATCACAACCGCTCTATGTCTTCCCCCTGTGCATCCTATACTTATATTTAAATAAGTTTTTCCTTCTTCTTGATATAGGGGGATTAAGAAGTTTAGAAGTTCTTTCACATATTTTAAAAAGTTCTGAGCCTCCTTTGTTTCTAATACATATTTTCTAATTTCTTCTGATTCTCCAGATAGATTTCTCAACTTTGGATCATAAAAAGGATTTGGTAAAAATCTTACATCAAATATAAGATGAGAATCCAGTGGAATACCATATTTAAAACCAAAAGAATATATTGTAATTAAAAGGGAAGGTTTGGTAAATTGAGTTATATTCTCTAAATAACTTAAGATTTTTTCTCTTAGAAGTTTTGGCGAAAGATTTGTAGTATCAATAATATAAGTTGCTAAATTTCTTATCTCTTCTAACCTCTGTCTTTCTAATCTAATACTTTCTAAGATACCCCTGCCTTCTTTTGCTAAAGGATGTCTTCTACGAGTTTCATTATATCTTCTAACTAATACTTCTTCTTCCGCCTCCAAAAATAGAATTACATATTTTATGTTATAATAATTTTTGATTTGTTCGTAGATATTTTTAAAATTTTCTAAAAATTCTTCGCTTCTAATATCTGTAACTAATGCTATTTGAGTTATCTTTCCATCAGTATTAAGACATAAATCTAAAAGGGTAGGTATAAGATTTGGTGGAAGATTATCAACACAAAAAAAGCCGATATCTTCTAAAATATGTAATGCTTGAGATTTTCCTGCCCCTGAAAGACCTGTTATAATTATTAAATAAAATTCATTTCTCTTCATGAAATTAATTATACATTAAAAATAATATAAGATAAAGGAGATTTTAGGAGGAAATATTAAAATGAGAAAAAAATATGTGAAGGAAATTCCATTAAAGAAAAAAAGATGGAGTCTCAGAAGATTTTTTATAATAACATTTATTTCATTATTTTTAACTTTTCTTATCATGTTATCTATTGCTTCTTTATACATCATCTCTGTATTAAAAACTGCACCATCAATTGAGAAATGGATGGAGCTTAGACCTAATGAGACAACAATAATTTATAGCTATGATAATAAAATCTTAGGGAAATTATATAAGGAAAATAGAATAATAGTTCCTTTACAAAAAATCTCTCCCTATCTTCAAACTGCTGTTATAGTTTCAGAAGATAAAGAATTTTACAATCATCCAGGTATCAGTATAAGAGGAATTATAAGGGCTATTTGGAAAGATCTTTTTGTAAAGATAAAAGAAAAAGGAGCAATTCAAGGAGGTAGCACTATAACTCAACAGGTAGCAAAATTAATATTTCTTTCTCCCGAAAGAACAATTAAAAGAAAAATTCAGGAAATATATATTGCATTAAAATTAGAAAAATATTATACAAAACAACAAATATTAGAAATCTATCTTAATTTAGTATATTTTGGAAATGGAGCATATGGTGCAGAGTCAGCTGCACAAACTTATTTTGGAAAATCTGCTAAGGATTTAAATTTAGAAGAAAGTGCTCTTCTTGCTGGTATACTTCCTGCGCCTGAATTATATAATCCATACAAAAATATGGAAAGAGCAAAAGAAATGAGAAATATTGTTTTAGAAAAACTTTATAAAGAAGGATATATTTCTGAGAAGGAATATAAAAAAGCTATTAATTCCCCAATAAAATTAGCTCAGCAGAAGAAAGCGCAATATCTTGCTCCTTATTTTTTTAACTATGTTGTTAAAGAGTTAGTTAAAAAATTTGGAAAAGATATGGTGTATCAAGGAGGTCTTAAGGTTTATACAACTATTGATATGAATTTACAAAGTATTGCAGAGAATATTCTAAGAAAGGTAATCCAAACTTATGGAAAAGATTATAATGTTTCTCAAGGAGCATTAGTTTCCATTGAGCCTTCAACAGGATATATAAAAGCATGGGTAGGTGGAATTGACTATTCTAAAAGTCAATTTGATAGAGTAAGTCAAGCAATGAGACAACCTGGTTCTGCATTTAAACCATTTGTTTATATAACTGCCCTTCAAAGAGGCTTTTTACCATCAGATTTAATAGAAGAAAGGGAAATCTCATATGTATTTAACAAGAAAGTTTGGAAACCTAAAAATTATGATGGAAAACTTCATGGTACTGTAACCTTAGAGCAAGCATTAAAGTTTTCTTATAATATTGCAACTATTATTCTTTTAGAGGAAGTTGGTGTTGGAAATGTAATAAAAAATGCAAAGAGAATGGGAATTGAGAGTGAATTAGAGCCAAGCTTAGCCTTAGCTTTAGGAACATCAGTTGTTTCACCATTAGAATTAACAAGAGCCTATGCATCTATAGCTAATGGAGGCTTTAGAATAACTCCTATATCAATTCTTAGAGTTGAAGACAGCAAAGGAAATATTTTGTGGGAAAATAAGCCTGAACTTGTTCCTGTTTTAGATAAAGATATAGTTTCAACCTTGGTTAGAATGATGAAGAAGGTGATGGAAGAAGGAACAGGAAGGAGAGCAAATATTGGCAGACCTTGTGCTGGTAAAACAGGCACCACTGATGATAATAGAGATGCATGGTTTATGGGATTTACACCAGAACTTTGCACAGGAGTCTGGGTTGGAAATGACGACTATTCAAGAACAAAGGGTGTTGTGGGAGGATTTATACCTGGATTAATCTGGAAAGAATTTATGTCTCAAGCTTTAAAGGATAAACCTGTAGTAGATTTTGATTTTCTATATACCACATCTTATCCAGAAGAAACTTATACCGCTACTGAGACCCTAACTCCTTAGATTTCTCATGTCTTATAACAAGTTTATTTATTACATCTTTTATAGAAAGATTTCTTAATACTAATGCAACTAAAAGATGATATATAAGGTCTGCTGATTCATTAATAAAATCATCATCCTTTTCCAATAATCCCGAGATTATAGTTTCAATTGCTTCTTCCCCTAATTTTTGCATTATTCTATTTTTACCTTTCCTAAAAAGCTCAGCAGAATAGGAATTTTGAGGAAGATTTTCCTTTCTTTTTCTAATAATATTTTCAAGATGTATTAAAAAATTTGCATCAATATCCATTAATCCACGATAAAAACATGAATAATTCCCAGTATGACATGCATTTCCCTTTTGATCTACAATGAGTAAAATAGCATCTTCATCACAATCAATTTTAATATTTAGAACTTTTTGGAAATTTCCAGATGTCTCACCTTTATGCCACAGTTTACCTCTACTTCTACTAAAAAACCAACCTTCTTTAGTTTCTATTGTCTTTAATAATGCCTCTTTATTCATATATGCTAACATTAAAACTTCTCCTGTTTTATAATCTTGGACTATAACAGGAATAAGCCCATTTTCATCAAATCTAAGTTTTTCAATAATTTCATTCATCTTTATACACTCCTTATTAATATATTTCTATCAGCCAAATATTTTTTAACTTCTTTTACAGAATATTCACCATAATGAAAAATAGAAGCGGCAAGAACAGCATCCGCACCAGCAATACATGCATTATACAAATCTTCTAAGGAACCTGCACCACCTGATGCTATTAAAGGAATATTTATCAAAGAGGAAGCAAATTCTAAAAGCTCCAAATCATAACCTTTTTTATGACCGTCAGCATCTATACTTGTTAAAAGAATTTCTCCCGCCCCTCTTCTCTCCACCTCAATAATCCAATCTCTTAGGTCTATTCCAGTTGGCTGTTTACCACTTTTTATATACACTTCCCATTTATTATTAGATATTTTTTTAGCATCTATTGCAATTACTATACATTGACTTCCAAATTCTCTTGAAGATTCATTAATCAAAAAAGGATTTAAGACTGCAGATGTATTTATAGAAACCTTATCTGCGCCTGCCCTTAGTAATTCTCTAATATCTTCAATAGTTCTTATTCCTCCACCTACTGTCAAAGGAATAAAAAGTTCTTTTGCAACATCACTAACCAATTTTAAAAAGGTTTTTCTATTTTCCAAAGTTGCTGTTATATCCAATAAAACAATCTCATCCGCTCCCTCTTCTTCATATTTTTTTGCAAAATATTTAGCAGGTCCAATTATTTCAAGATTTTCAAAGCTTTTACCCTTTACAACATTTTCTCCAATCGTATCTAAGCATGGAATTATTCTTTTTGCAAGCATATTATCTCCTCCATTTCTTCAAGACTTACTTTTCCTTCTAATAATGCTCTTCCTACTATTATCCCTTTAATTCTATTAAGATGTCTCTCATTTATTTTTTTTATCTTCAAAACATCATCTATGGAACTTATTCCTCCAGCAATCCAAATATCAAAATTTGTATTTTCCAGTAAAAAACATATTAATTCATCATTTATTCCTTTTAAGGTTCCATCTCTTGATATATCTGTAAAAATTATTTCATCAAAACCAGCAAATTCTAATTTATACCTAACTTCTTCCCAGGGTATAAATTCTTTCCAACCTTTTATTGATATAAACTTATCATTCCAATCTATACTTGGGATTATTCTTTTCCCATATCTTTCCCTTAATTCTTTTAAAAAATTAGCATCTCTTTTTAAAAGACTACTTATAATTACCCTCCAAGCACCTAAGGAAAGAATTCTTTCTATCTTTTCAATAGATCTTATTCCTCCTCCAACTTCTATGGGAATTGGAACATCCTTTATAATTTTCTCTATTATATCAATATTTGACTCTTCATCTCTTATTGCAGATTGAAGGTCTATCAAATGAAGGCCTTTTGCTCCCTTTTTATACCAGTAAATAGAAAGAGTATATGGGTCATCCATTTCAAAAACAATATTATTTTCTCTACCCATCTCCATTCTAACAGCTTTTCTTGAAAATAAATCAATAGCTGGAAGTATTATCATAGGCAAACTCCACAAAATTTTTTAACAATTTGAGCCCTAAAAAACTACTCTTTTCAGGATGAAATTGAACTCCAAATATATTTTCTTTTTCAATAACTGAAGGAAAAACATCTTCATAATATGTTTCCCCAACAATTATATCCTTATCAATAGGAGAAGTATAAAAAGAATGAACAAAATAAAAAAATGAATTATCAGGAATATCTCTAAATAAAATAGAAGGTTTTATAATTTTTACCTGATTCCATCCTAAATGGGGAAGTTTTCTTGCTTTCATTTTTAATACCTTCCCTTTTAAAAGACAAAAGCCTTTTTCTTCTCTTGCCTCTTCACTTTCTTCAAAAAGAATCTGCATTCCTAAGCAAATCCCTAAATATGGCTTTTCTTTAATTAATTCCCTTAAAATATTAATCTTATTTTCTTTCTTTAAATATTCTATAGCTTGTGAAAAACTTCCTTGCCCAGGAAAGATTAATGCCTTTCCCTTTTCCCAATCATTAGGATTAGAGGAAATAATATTTCTTATTCTTAAAAATTTCAGAGCTTTTAATATGCTAAAAAGATTTCCTCCTCCATAATCTATTACAACAATCATAATATTTTTCCTTTTGTTGATAATGTTTTTTCATTAATACTACATGCATATCTTAATGCTAAGCCTAAGGCTTTAAATATTGCCTCTTCAACATGATGATAATTTTCACCAGAAATAATATTAATATGAAGAGTAATTTTTGCCTCATTAACGAAAGCTCTTATAAATTCTTTAATAATTAATCTACTCTTGTCTAATATATTTTTTTCATCATGCCATCCTAAAAAAGGTCTGCCACTAATATCTAATGCAACCATTACTAAAGCATCATCCATAGGAATAATTTGATGAGAAAATCTCTGAAAATTGGAAGATAGTGCAGATCTTAATGCCATACCCAATGTGAGACCTATATCTTCAATAAGATGATGGGGATCAACATCTATATCTCCTTCTCCATAAATATCTAAATTAAAAGAAGCATAAAATATTAATGTTTCTAAAAGATGCTTAAAATATGGAAGGGGTATATTACCTTTAAGATTTCCTTCTCCATCTAAATCTAAAACCAAATTTATTTTTGTTTCTTTTGTTTCTCTTTTTATCTCTGCTTTTCTCATTCCTTAAATACCTCCAATAAACACTTTAAAAAACTCCTATTCTCAAACTCATTGCCAACAGTAACTCTTAAAGCATTTCTTACATCTTTACTAAAATCTCTTAATGAGATTCCATTATTTATCATATTTTCTTGTATTTTTTCTTTTAACTCACTGGTAAAGAATATAAAGTTTGCAAAAGAAGGATATACTGTTATATTAGAGATTTCTTTCATTTTTTTATACATGTAATCTCTTTCCCTTTTTATAAACTCAATTCTGTCTTTAAGTAAATCCCAATATTTAATAACAATCTCTCCAGCAATTTGGGAAAAAATATTTAAATTATATGGTAGGCGATAATTTTCAAGATATTCTATTACTTTTTCATTTCCCATAATATAACCTAATCTTACTCCTGCTGATGAAAAAGCTTTTGAAAATGTTCTTAAAATTAGAAGATTAGGATACATTTTTAAAAAAGGTAAAAAGGTTATTCCTGAAAACTCATAATATGCTTCATCAATAAGAATAAATCCTTTAAAATCTCTAAATCTATTTATATCTTCTGTATTCAAAAGGAGATTTCCTGTGGGATTATTAGGATTACAAAAAACTATTAATTTTATATCTTTATCTATATAATTTTCAATTTCTTTCCATGGAATATTAAATTCCTCATCCAAGTTGATATAAATAATTTCCACATCTTTCTGAAGAAAAATTTTAGGATATAAAGGAAATGTGGGAAATGTAAGAATAACTTTATCCTTTGGTCTTAAAAGAGCATTAGCAATAATATTAATAATCTCTCCAGATCCATTTCCAAAAAGAAATTGTTCCATAGGAAGACCTATAAATTCAGACATTGCTCTTCTCAATCTCAATGCTTTGCTATCTGGATATCTATTCCATGGGGTATTTATCAATCTCTCAACAATCTCCCTTTTGATATCTATTGGAATATCATAAGGATTTTCATTTCTTGCAAGAAAAATTGGAAGCTCATTTACTTCAACCTTATACCCTTTATATTCTCCCTTTATTATTTCTCTCCACATTTCTCTTCCTCCATATAACTTTTAAGGCTCTTTTCATGCATAAAAAAGCCTTCTTCTCTTGCTATAATACTTCCTAAGGATGATATTTCTTTTATATCTTTTTTATCTAATTTTATAAAACTAATTCTTTTCATAAAAGTATTCACACTTAATCCTGATGAGAAAATAGCTCTTCTTCCTGTAGGAAGGATATGGCTTGGACCTGCAATATAGTCTCCAAATACTGATGAATGATTTATAAAAATAGCACCTACATTTTTAATATAAGGTATATAATCTTCTCCATTGTTAGATATTATTTCTAAATGTTCAGGGGCTATATAATTAATAACATCTAAGGCTTCTTCAATATTAGCAATAATTATAAAACTTCTATTTAAAGACCCTTCTAAAAAAGCTCTTCTTGGATTATTTTTTAGCTCTTCCTCTATCTCTTTAATTACTAATGAAACTTTATTTTCATTGTTTAAAATAATTAAACCCCTATCATAGGGTGAATGTTCTAATTGAGCCATAAAATCACATACAATTCTCTTAATATCAAAATTTTCTTCTATTACCCACAAAACAATTTCACTGGGACCATTTATTCCATCTATTCCCACATCGCCATAAACAATCTTTTTTGCAATAGCGGTATAAATATTTCCAGGTCCAACTATCAAATCAACCTTTGGTATAGATTCTGTTCCATATGCAAGGGCAAATATAGCTTGTGCTCCACCAATAGTAAAAACTTCATTTATAGAAAGAGTTTTTAAGGTGTAAATAAATATATTACTAAATTTATCTTTTGGGGGAGTAGTTATATAAATATTTTTTACACCAGCTATCTTTGCAGGAACAACTGACATAATAATTGTTGATGGATATTCTGCTCTCCCACCTGGAATATATATACCTACATTCTCAACAGGTTTTAATATTTGTCCTAATATACTTCCATTATCATTTATATAAAACCAAGAATTTATATATTCTCTTTTATGAAACTCTTCAACTCTTCTTATTGCAGTATCAATTGCCTTTTTAACATCATCATTTATCTTTATTTCATCCATATTAATCTCATTCAGATTAAGTTTAAAACCTGTTTTTGTAAGATCATATCCATCAAATTTCTTAGTAAATTCAATTATTGCTTCGTCTTTTTTTTCTTTTACTTCTTTCTGTATCTTTTTTACTTCCATCTCTATTGATTCTTCCCACTCTTCTCTCTCCTTATCCAAATTCTCCTTTTTTAGTTCTTCATATCTCTTTACTCTTATCATAATTATTCCTCCAGATTTTCTATTAAAAAAATTAATTCTAAAATTTTTTCTTTATTCCATACAAAACTCACTTCATTTGCAATAAGACATGCAGATGTCTCAAATAGAATTTCCTTAATTACAAGATTATTTTCTCTTAATGTATTACCAGTTTCAACTAAGTCAACAATACAATCAGAAATTTCAGCTAAGGGTGCAAGCTCAATGGAACCATTGAGTTTAACAATCTCTATATCAAATCCCTTCCATATATTTTTTAGATATTTTTCTACAATATTAGGATATTTTGTAGAAACCTTAACTTTATTCTCTTCTAATTTCCATTGTGGATGACTTGCAATAACCATTTTACAATTTCCAAAATTAAGTTTTTTTAAAGTTACTATATTACTTTCTTTTTCTTTAATAACATCTCCTCCAACTATCCCAAGATCAGTTATCCTTTCTTCAACATATGTAGGAATATCAAAAGGCTTAACTAAAAATATCTTAAAAATTTCACCCTCCCAAATAAGCTTACGAGATATCTTTGAAATTTCGGGTAAACTCCTATCTATTTTTCTTAAGAAGTTCCAAGAATCATTTAGCAATCTACCAGTTGGAATCGCAATTTTAAAATTCATTCTAAAATTATTATTTCTCCTTTCAAATTTTCAATATTTAAATTCTCTCTATAAGGTATAAAAACTACCTTATTATTTTTTTCTCTTTCTTTTTTCATTAACTTAAAATAGTTTTTATAATTTTTAGGATCACCTAAAAATATCTTTCTATCATCAATATATTCAAAAAGATTCTTGATTTTTTCCTCCTCAAAGGCAAAACCAATACCAAAAATTTTATCTCCTTTCTTATTATATTGTATATAGCTTCCACCTCCACCCAATGAATTTTTTAAATCTTTAAGATATACTTGAAAAATTAACCCCTTATAATAATTGAAAGGTCTTAAAAGAGATGGTGATATTTTTATTTTCTCAATATCAATCTCAATATCAGTAAGTTTTTTTCTAAATTCTATCATGTTTTCAATCATATCTTTAATTTTGTTATTATTAATCTCCTCCTTTGGATAAAAAATTATACTTCTTATATCCTTAATTATCTTTTTGTCTACATTGATTAAAGAAAGATAATCAAAAAGCCCTACAAAATCTTTTTTTATAATAAACTTTCTTATTTTTTCTACAATATTTTCATTAAATTCTTTAAAAACTTCATCCCAAATTTCAGTATTATTAATCTCAATTATAAAACTATTAATTTTAAGATTTTTAAATATATCAAAAAAAATAGCTAAAATTTCCATATCTCTCCATTCTTCATATGGACATATTAATTCCCACCCAATTTGATATCTTTCTGTAATTTCTTTTTCCTTTTCTAATCTAAATATGGGTCCTATATAATATAATCTTAATGGAATATTTACGTAATTTACCTTCTCAATAATTAATGAAGTTATTTCTGGTCTTAAAGCAAGAACTTCTCCACCACTTATTATTTTTACAACATTATTATCTTTCCAAAGCTCCAAGTTACCAAGAATAGGAACTTTTATCTCTTGATATCCCCATTTCTCTAAGGTCCTTCTTAATACCTCTTCTAAAAACTCTTCCATTTCTTTACCTCTTTAAAGTATTAATAAGATAAATTATACTATGAAAATATTTTATGTCAAATATTTCAAATTCTTGACATATAATATATATTCTCATAGACTATTTTTGATGGAAAGAGAGAAATTTCATGATTTTTTCTCTCAAAGATTAGAAAAATTTAATATCCATCTTTCCTCTCAACAAGAGGAAAAATTTTATAAATATTTAATATGCCTTAAAAATTGGAGCATGAAGATGAATCTTACCGCAATTGAATCAGATGAGGAAATAATTCTTAAACATTTTATTGATTCATTAATATGTAGTTTAGCTATAGAAGAGGAAAAAATTGAAAGGGTTATAGACATTGGAACAGGAGCAGGATTTCCAGGTATTCCATTAAAAATATATTATGATATCTGGAAATTAACATTATTGGAGGCAGAGAAAAAGAAAATTTTATTTCTTAAAGAAATCGTATATAACTTAGAATTAAAAAATGTAGAAATTATATGTGATAGAGCAGAAAATCTTGCGAGAGATAATGAATATAGGGAGAGTTTTGATTTAGTTTTGGCAAGAGGAGTAGCGAAATCAAATATAGTTTTAGAATATGCAATACCCTTTGTAAGAATTAACAAAATATTTTTAGCTCAGACTGGAAAAAGGAGTTTAGAAAACTGGGAAAAAACAAAAGGAATAGCTAAACTATTGGGTGCTGAATGGGAAAGGATAATAAAATTAAATTTTGATGATTTTAATAGAGTTCTTATAGTATTTAGGAAAAAACATCCTACTCCAGATAAATATCCAAGAAGACCTGGAATACCTGAAAAAAGACCATTAAATTTATAGTTTTTTTTGGAGTATAATTAACAAAAATTATTAGGAAGGTGTGAAAATGGAAATATTAGAGGTTAAAACAAAAAAGGAGAAAAAAGCATTCATAATGTTTCCTTTTAAATTGTATAAAAATGACCCTTTATGGGTTCCACCATTAATAAGTGAGATGAAAAAAATTATAGAAGGTTCTGGATCTCTCTTATTTCAAAGTGGACCCCATACTTTCTTCTTAGCTTATGAAGGTAAAGAAGTATTAGGAAGATTAGCGGTAGGTATTGATGAAAAGATGAATAAGATAAGAAATAAACAAGAAGGATATATTACTTTATTTGAATGTGTTAATGATAGAAAAGTTGCCTTTACACTTTTAGATACAGCAATTTCATGGTTAAGAGAAAAAAATATGAAATATGTATCGGGATTTGTTTCACCAACAAATGGTGATGATTTTAGAGGAATGCTTGTGGAAAATTTTCAAGAACCTCCTCTCATATACACAACATATAATCCACCTTATTATGTTGATTTTTTTGAAAGTTATGGATTTAAGAGAGATCATATATTTTTAGCCTTTAAATATAACTTAAAATCCTTACCCTTAGATGATGCTATAAAAGCTATTGAGTATGCAAAAAAGAGATATGGATTTATTGTAAGACCTGCAGATTACTCAAGATTAAAAGAAGAAGCATTAGCATTACAAAAGGTTCTTGCAAGGTCCTTAATTCCCTTAGAATACGATTATCTTGTTCCTCCAACTGAAGAAGAGATGATAAGTATAGCTAAGGATTTGAAAAATTTTATTCCTCCAAATTTTGTTCAAATGGCATGGGTAAAAGATGAACCCATTGGATTTGCAGTTACAATTCCTGATTACAATCAAGTTCTCAAAAAACTTAATGGAAGACTTTTTCCCATTGGATGGCTAAAGTTCTATTGGTATAAAAGAAAAATAAATAGAGGAAGGGTATTTCTTCTTTTTGTTGTTCCTGAGTATCAATCAAAAGGTGTTCCTTCTGCACTATTTATTGAGTTATTAAAATATGCAAGAAATATAGGATATGAATTTGCTGAAGGTTCAACTATAAATATAGAAAATATTAAAATGTGCAAAGAAGCTGAAGGTGCAGGTGGAATCCCATATAAAAAATATGTAATATATGGAAAAAATATTTGAGCTTGACAAAATCTTTATTTATTTTATACTATTCAAAGTTATTAAAATTTTAAAAGAAGAGGTGTAAGAGGATATGGAAAAGAAACATTTAACCCCACAAGAATGTGAAGGGTTATCAGATGTTTTTAAAGCTCTTTCAAGTGCGGTCAGAATTAATATCCTTTGCACTCTTATTGATGGTGAAAAGAGTGCGGGAGAGATTTCAAAATTAGTTAATGCATCTTTTGCTAATACCTCACAAAATTTAAAGGATCTTTATAATTTAGGTTTATTAAAGAAAAGAAGAAGTGGACAATATGTTTATTATTCTCTTGCAAGTGAAGATGTTACGGAATTATTAAGTTTAGTTTATAAAATTCGCTTTGGTGCAAGGGTAAAATAAAAAAATTAGGTAGGGACCAGAAGGGGGTAAACTGGTCCCTACCGTTTATGGGATTAGAATTGAATTGACCCAGAGAGGGAAGCAACTATTGGCATAGTATTCTGAATTGTCTCTACAATAGATCCTTGAGCTACATATCCTAATCCTGCATCAACTCTTAAAATTAATAAGTTTAATCCTGCACCAATAGTATAATACAATGGTTGGAAATTAGTATCAAGCATTGCTCCACCCCTAACCACAAAGAATAATAATGGCTGTTCTATACCTAATCTATATAACGTTGGTTGGAAATTATTATCTAAATCTGCATCAAAGGCAATTCTTGTATTTAAAGTAGGAATTTTTAACATAGCTCCCGCTTTTAAAGAAAGGGGTGGTATGCCTAATTCTGCTTCTATTTCCTCTGGAGAGATTAAACCTTCTTCAGAAAAGCTACCTTCAGGATAATCTTTTTTATCAATTCCTGATAAATAATCTCCACTATAGATAGGAACAAAATATCCTTCTTCATGTTGCTTACTATATTCTCCACCTAACCACTTTGCATATACATTTTGAGCAGAAATTCCAAGAGCAAAGTTTTCTGAAAGTTTTAAATATGCTCCAAGATCTATCGCCCAGTTACTTATATTCCCTGTAATATTTTCATTTTCTATATAGTTATTTGCAGTATATCCTTCATAATTTACTCCATATGCAGGTGCTGAATATGTGTCTGAATAATATAATCCTGCAAGATTTACGTTTGAAACTACATATTGAGATGTATAAACAACAGCATTTACCCTAAGATTTGCTCCAATATTAAATTTTACATTTCTTAAATTTATAATAGGAAGTCCTAAGGTAATTGCACCATTTGCATCTACAATGGTATTAAAATAAACATTAAGATTAACTACATCATCTTCAGGATTTTCAGGATTTGGATTTAAGTTTGTATACTTATAATACCCTATATCTAAGTCTGCATCTCCCCATAAAGTTAGTCCCAATCTTCCAATTCCCAAATTTGCATAACCAGTTAATAAGCCTTGAGCATATACTTCATCATTAGGTGGCTCCTGCTGTCCTATTATATCTATATATTCTATTATCTTGTTAAAATTATTCCAATTTTTTTCATCTACAGGCCAAAATCCAAGTCCTGCTTTTAAAGAAAAAGCATTATATTCTCCCATTAATGCAGGATTAAATATAGCTGATGTGGGAGAATCCCCTAAGGCGGTCATTGCTCCTGCCATTCCAAGAGCTCTTGGATCTTTTGCAAGAGTGAAAAGAGGATAAGGAGAAACTTCCACTGCAAAAGTATAAACAGGTATCAAAAGGAAAATTAAAATTAGAGGAATTAAAAACTTATTTTTCATTCTACAATACCTCCTTTTTAATCTTTACTTATCATTATATCAAAAATCTTTATTCTAACCTACGATTGTATTATAAAATTAAAAACAATTTTTTGTATGTGATATTCGTCACATTAATAATGTGATATTTGTCATATAAAAATGGTATAATCAGTTTAGAGATAACAATTAAAAATGGAGGCAAAAATATGAAAAAGGATGATATATTCATATATAGAATAGTAGATTGTTTTTATAGAGAAGGTACAAGAACTCCCTTTCAATGGGGAGCATGGACTCCATCTGTAGATGTATATGAGACTGAAGACAAAATTGTTATACTTGTTGATATTGCAGGAGTAAACAAAGATAATATTGATTTAACTTTTTATGAGGATAAACTTTTAATTAGAGGAACAAGACCTGTAAAGATTCATTCTGATCCTGAAATTTATTATCAAATGGAGATTAACTTTGGTCCCTTTGAAAGAATAATATATCTTCCTTGCTCTGTTGATGGAGAAAGAGCTGAAGCAGTATATAAAGATGGTTTTTTGGAAATTGTTCTTCCTAAAAAATAAAGAGGGAAAGGAGGCGAAAGGAATGGATGAGCAAGAATTAAAAAATATAGAGAATATACCAGAGATTTTACCAATTCTTCCATTAAGAGAAACTGTGGTTTATCCTCAAATGCTTATTCCCTTAATTGTAGGAAGAGAGAAAAGTTTAAAATTAATAGAGGATGCTATCTCAGGAAATAAACTTGTTGGTTTATGCATGCAAAAATCTCCTGTGGAAGAACCAACATATGATGATATTCATAGAATTGGAACAGTTGGAGTCATTGTTAGAATGCTAAGATTTCCAGATAATACTATTAGACTTTTTGTTCAAGGTCTACAAAGAATAAGAATTGAAGAGTTCATTCAAAGCGAGCCATATTTTAAGGCAAAGATTAGCGTTATAAAAGAGTCATATGAGAAAACAATTGAAATTGAGGGAGCAATGAGAAATATCATATCCCTTTTTCAAAAAATGGCTTCTCTCATCCCTCAATTTCCACAAGAACTTTTAATAAATGCAATGAATATTCAAGACCCAAGTAGACTTGCAGATTTTATTGCTTTCAATCTTAATATTAATGTAAATGAGAAGCAAGAAATTTTAGAGACTATAGATATAAAAGAAAGACTTCAAAAAGTAACTTTCTATCTTAATAGAGAGATAGAAATTCTTGAGATTGCTAATAAGATACAAAATGATGTGAAAAATGAAATAGAAAAAAGTCAGAGAGAATACTTTTTGAGACAACAGATGAAAGCAATTCAAAAAGAACTTGGTGAGATTGATCCAAGAGAAATGGAGATAAATGAGCTAAGACAAAAACTTCAAGAGGCAAAATTACCACCAGAAGCCATGAAAGAGGCTGAAAGAGAATTAGAAAGACTTGCACAGATGCCTCCCGCATCTGCGGAATATACAGTAACAAGAACATATTTAGATTGGATGATATCACTTCCTTGGGATAAAAGTACTGTTGATAATTTAGATATTCAAAAAGCAGCTCAAGTCTTAGATGAAGATCATTATGATTTAGAAAAGATAAAAGAAAGAATTTTAGAATACTTAGCGGTTAGAAAACTTAAAGAGGATATGAAAGGACCTATACTTTGTTTTGTGGGTCCACCTGGGGTTGGAAAGACCTCTCTTGGTAAATCAATAGCCAGAGCCTTAGGAAGAAAGTTTGTTAGAATTTCACTTGGTGGTATTAGAGATGAGGCAGAGATAAGAGGACATAGAAGAACTTATGTTGGCGCATTACCAGGTCGAATAATTCAAGGTATGAGAAAGGCTGAATCTAATAATCCAGTTTTTATGCTTGATGAGATTGATAAGATTGGAACAGATTTTAGGGGAGATCCTGCAGCAGCATTATTAGAAGTGTTAGATCCAGAGCAAAACAATAATTTTGTTGATAATTATCTTGGTGTTCCTTTTGACCTATCAAAGGTAATGTTTATTACAACTGCCAATGTCTTATATACAATTCCTCCCGCTCTCTTGGATAGAATGGAAGTATTAGAACTTCCTGGATATACAGAATTAGAAAAAATTGGAATTGCAAAAGGATATTTAATACCAAGACAACTAAAAGAACATGGTTTAGATCAAGAAAAATTGGAAATTGAAGAATCTGCAATTAAAAAGATAATTAGGGAATACACAAGAGAAGCAGGGGTAAGAAATTTAGAAAGAGAGATAGCAACAATTTGTAGAAAGGTTGCAAAAGGATATGCTGAGGGAAGTATAAAAGATAAAATTATTGTAAAAGAAGAAAATTTAAGAGAGTATTTAGGACCTTCAAGATACACTTATGGCTTAAAAGGAGAAAAAGATGAGATTGGAGTTGCCACAGGTCTTGCATGGACAGAAGCAGGAGGAGATGTCCTCTTTGTAGAAGTTTTAGTTGTAGAAGGAAAAGGGAATCTAATACTAACTGGAAAGTTAGGTGAAGTCATGCAAGAATCAGCAAAAGCAGCTCTTTCATATGTAAGATCAAAGGCAAAAGAATTAAATATAAATTATGAGATATTTGAAAAATCTGATGTTCATATTCACTTACCATCTGGAGCAATTCCAAAAGATGGACCATCTGCAGGAGTTACCATTGCTACCGCTCTCGCATCTGCCTTTACAAGAAGACCTGTTAAGAAAGATATTGGAATGACAGGAGAAATAACATTAAGAGGAAAAGTATTACCAGTTGGTGGTATAAGAGAAAAGGTTTTGGCAGCACACAGAGCGGGACTTACATCAGTAATAATGCCAAAGGAAAATGCAAAAGATTTGGAGGAAATTCCAGAACAAGTAAAGAAAGAGTTAAAATTTTATTTTGTAGAACATGCTGATGAGGTCCTCCAATTAGCATTATTAGAGGTGAAGAAGGATGATTACCAAAGAGAAGTTGAAAGAACTTTCTAATCTTGACTTTAGTCCCTATCTTGTCACATCTTTATATCTAAATATTTCTCCTATAGAGTATCCAAAAGGTGAATATAGAGTTATTTGGAAAAATTTTCAAAAGGAGATTTATAATTTTTCAGATAAATATAGAGAGGTTAAGAAATCTTTGTTGGGAGATGCTGAAAGAATATCAGACTTTCTTGATCAAGAAATTAGCCCATCTGCAAATACATTAATTATATTTAGTTGTAGTGGAAAAGATTGGTTTGAAGTTTATCCTTTATATCCTACATTGAAATCTAAATTTTACATTGATAAAGATCCATACACAAAACCTTTGGTAAGACTTCTCTCATCTCAAAATCCATATCTATTTATATTATTAAGTAAAGATAAAGCAAGAATCTTTTATTACTATTTAGGAGAGCTTCATGAAAAGGGAGAACTTACAAGTGAAGTTCCAAAAAAACATAAGCAAGGTGGATGGTCAGCATCAACATGGCAAAGATGGCATGAGACTCATGTTATATGGCATCTTAAAGATGTTATAGATTATATACAGAAAAATTTAGGAGAAGAAAAAATTATTTTAGGTGGAACTTTACCAACTATTTCTGAATTTAAAGATCTTTTACCAAAGAATCTGCAAGAAAAAGTAATTGGTGATATAAGTATTGAATTTACCTCTGGAATAAAGGATATTTTAGAAAAAATACAGGAATTTGTTGAAGAATATGAAAAAAGAGAAGTAGAAGATTTAGTAAACAGAATTTTTGTAAATACTAAAAAGGGAAAAGATTCAACCTTTGGAATAGAAGAAGTTGCATATGTGGTTCATGAGGATAGAGTACATACTCTACTTGTAACAGAGAATTTTGAGAAAGAAGGTTTTCAGTGTTCAAAATGTAATTATATAAGTCCATATTTGGAAAAATGTCCCTTTTGTAATATAGAAATGGAAAAAAGAAAAGATATTGTGGATGAAATAATAGAAGAGAGTATAAATAAAAAGGCAAAATTAATATTTATCAAAGATAATAAATTAGGAGAAAAGATTGAAAATATTGGAGCACTTTTAAGATTTTAAAAAGGGGGAAATTTCTTCCCCCTTTTTATAATTATAACCTCTCTGCTATATATCTTGTTATATCTGCAAGTCTACAAGAGTATCCCCACTCATTATCATACCAAGCGAAGACTTTAACAAGATTTTTTCCAATTACAATCGTTGACGGTAAATCTACAACAGTTGAATATGTTATTCCTTTGAAATCACAAGAGACAAGTTCCTCCTCTGTGACACCAAGAATCCCTTTCATTCTTCCCTCAGCAGCTTTTTTAAAAGCATTATTAACATCCTCAACAGTAACTTCTTTTTGGAGAACACATACAAGATCAGTTATTGATACTGTAGGGACTGGAACTCTTAATGCAACTCCATGCATCTTGCCATCAAGCTCTGGAATAACTTTTCCAATAGCCTTTGCAGCACCTGTAGATGTTGGAATTATATTTAAAGCTGCCGCTCTTGCTCTTCTTAAATCTTTATGTGGTAAATCTAATATTCTCTGGTCATTTGTATAGGCATGTACAGTAGTCATTAATCCTTTCTCTATTCCAAAATTATCAAGAAGAACTTTTGCAACTGGTGCTAAACTATTTGTTGTACAAGACGCATTAGATATAATATGATGTTTCTCTGGATCATATTTTTCTTCATTTACTCCAAGAACAATTGTAATATCCTCACCTTTTGCAGGAGCTGATATAATTACCTTTTTTGCACCACCAGAAGTTATATGAACTTTTGCCTTATCAGCATCTGTAAATAGTCCTGTTGACTCTATAACTATCTCAACTCCAAGCTCTTTCCAAGGAAGTTTAGAAGGATCTTTCTCTGAAAAAACTCTTATTTCTTTTCCATCTATAAGTATAGAAGTATCAGTGTATTTAACATCACCTTTAAATATCCCATAGTTAGAATCATATTTGAATAAATGAGCCAATGTCTTTGTATCTGTTATATCATTAACCGCAACAACTTCTACCTTATCAGAATGAAAATCTAAAAGTGCTTTGAGAGCCTGACGCCCTACCCTTCCAAAACCATTTATTCCAACCTTTACTGCCATAAAACACCTCCTGGATTTTTATTTTTCAGCTTGTAATTATATCACATTTTATTATCTTTATATTATTAAAATCCTTTAAAATTAGATTGATATACTCAAAAGTTTCCCGGGAACAAAAACTATTTTTTTTGGTTTATTGTTACCTAAATATTTTTTTACATTTTCTCTTTGTAAAGCTATATTTATAGCTTCTTTTTCAGTTATATCTGAATTTACCTCTATTCTATCTCTTACCCTGCCATTTATTTGAATAACTAAGGTTACAATCTCTTCTTTTATTAATTCTGGATTATAAGAGGGCCAAGGTTGTAAATGTATGCTATATTCATATCCTAACTCTTTCCATAATTCTTCAGTTATATGAGGTACAAATGGAGAAAGAAGAAGTAGTAAATTTTTTATACAATTTTCAAATAATTTTGTCCTCCCAAATTTCTTTTTATAATCAATTAGAGCATTTACAAATTCCATAGTTGCAGCTATTGCAGTATTGAATTTGAATGCTTCTATATCCTCAGTTACTTTTTTAATAGTTTTATGCAACATTCTCTCAATTTTTTTGTTTTCTTCAGGATTCTCTTTTTCCTCTGCCTCAATTTCTTCTAATACCAGTCTCCAGAGTCTATTCAAAAATCTATTTGCTCCTTCAACTCCTTCATCACTCCATTCCATATCTACATCAGGAGGAGCAACAAAAAGAATAAATAGCCTTGCTGTATCAGCACCATAATTTTCTACCATATAATCTACAGAAACAATATTTCCAACTGACTTAGACATTATCTGTCCATCTTTATATACCATTCCTTGTGTAAAAAGTCTTTTAAAAGGCTCTCTCACAGGACTATATCCCGCATCATATAAAACTTTCGTTATAAATCTTGAATAAAGAAGATGTAAGACTGCATGCTCAATGCCTCCAGTATATTGGTCAACTGGAAGCCAATATTCTGCCTTTTCTCTTGAAAAGGGTTCTTTATTATTGTGAGGATCGGTATATCTAAAATAATACCATGAAGAATCAACAAAAGTTGCAAGGGTATCTGTTTCTCTTCTTGCAGGTTTTCCACAATTCGGACATTTGGTATTTACAAATTCTGAAACTTTTGCAAGGGGACTTTCTCCCGTCCCTGTTGGTTGAAAATCATTTAAATCTGGCAGGGTTACAGGCAAATCTTCATATGGAACTGGGACAGTTCCACATTCTTGACAATATATTATTGGAATAGGTGCTCCCCAATATCTTTGACGAGATATTAACCAATCTCTCAACCTATATTGGACTTTTCTTTTACCAATTCCCATTTCTTCAAATTTTTCCACAATTAAATTCCAAAATTTTTTACTATCTAAACCATTGTATTCATTGCTATTAATCATTATACCTTCGCCCTCATAAGGAAGTTCAGGCTCTTTTCCTTCCTCATTTGTTATTACTACCTTTATAGGAAGATTAAATTTTATTGCAAAATCATAATCTCGTGAGTCATGAGCAGGAACTCCCATTATTGCACCTGTTCCATAGGATGCAAGAACATAATCAGCTACAAAAATAGGAAGTAATTCTTTTGTTAAAGGATGATATGCATAACTTCCTGTAAATACTCCTGTTTTATCTTTTTCCAAGGTTCTTTCCAATTCGCTTCTATTCTTAGCTTTATTTACATAAGATTTAACAACATCTAAATATTCTGATTTTGTAATCTTTTCAACTAAGGGATGTTCAGGTGCAAGAACAACAAAAGTAACCCCCATAATTGTGTCAGGTCTTGTAGTATAAACATATATCTTTTCATTACTATCTTTTACTTCAAAATAAAACTCTAAACCTTCAGATCTTCCAATCCAATTTTTCTGCATTAATTTAACTTTTTCAGGCCAATTCTCCAAGGTATCCAAATCTTTAAGAAGATCTTCCGCATATTCAGTTATTTTAAAAAACCACTGTTCTAATTCTTTTTTCTCTACATCAGATTTACATCTCCAACATTTTCCATCTATAACCTCTTCATTTGCAAGAACAGTTTTACATGTTGGGCACCAATTTGCTGGAGCCTTTTTCCTATATGCAAGGCCCCTTTCATAAAGCTTTAAAAATATCCATTGAGTCCATTTATAGTAATCAGGAGAACAAGCAGTAACTTCTCTATCCCAATCATAAACAACTCCCATCTTAAATAGTTGTTCTTTCATTCTTGATATATTCCTATATGTCCATTCCTTAGGATGAACACCATGTTTAATAGCAGCGTTTTCTGCTGGCTGTCCAAAGGCATCCCAACCCATAGGATTGAGAACATTATATCCTCTCATAGTATAATATCTGGCAATTACATCGCCAATTGCATAGTTTCTCATATGACCCATATGAAGATCCCCAGAAGGGTATGGAAACATAACTAAGGAATAGAATTTGGGCTTATTATAATTTTCAGTAACATAATAAATTTTATCTTCTTCCCATTTTTTCTGCCATTTTGGCTCTATCTCCTGAGGATTATATTTCTTCATATAACTCTCCTCTCCTTAATATTAATTTTACTTGTTGTATTATAATAAAAATCAATTTTTCATGCAAAAAGTAAATTATTCTCCTAATCCTATAGATATATAATAATTTCCAGATTCCTTTTCATTTATTGTTCCCTGATATATAGGAAAAGCATATCCTATGTTAAATGATAAAGGAAGATCGAAAAATGTTGTAAATTTATAATTTATCTCTAAACCTAATCCAAGTTTAAAACCTTTCTCATCTATTTTTTGATCTGTATTCCATACACCTCCAAGTTCTGTATATATATTTAAATTAATTGATCTTAAAATAAAAAGATTAAAAAATTTAGTTTCCTGATCCCTTAATATAGGAAGATTCCATTTAGTATTAAGAGACCACTTAAAGTTTCCCAAATATTTATCTGTAAAAGATTTCCATTCAGAAAGATTAAAAAGTTCATCCTCAGGAGGATTTGGTGATACATATCCTAATTCATTATTTATTCTAAGATAACTATGAGGAAAAACTAAAATATTCTTTGAAAGAATCCAATTAAATTTATAAAATTTTTCCTGTTGAAAAGGTAATGATGTTCTAAAATTTAAAGTATTTTGTAAAGCTAAAGAATATATATCAGATAATCTTGTAATTTTAATATCTAAATACCCATAATTTATATAACCTAACCTCAATTGTAGTTGGTAGGATGGTTGCCATAAGTTTCCACTTATACCAAGATTAAATCTTTCCCAAAAATTTTTTGTAAGAACAAATTCATAAGCATAATAAGGAGGAATAGTAAGCAAGGCAAAACCTAAATAATCATCTCTTGGTAAAAATCTAATAAATTGAAAAAGTGTTCCTACATAATAATTTCCGTAAATATCAGGAATATAAAGACCTTCAAGACTCCACCAATGATTAATAGGATCGTATCCCTCAATATGATAAGAGAGATTAGTAATCTCACCTGTTGTAAGATCAAAGGAAAAAGATGGTAATAAGTCATAATATATGACATAAGCATCTAAGGGGTATACTCTTTTAGAGGTATATATAATTTTTCTTGGAAGGGAATTGTTAAGTCTATTAGTATCTGGAATCATAGAATTAGGGTCTAAAGTTACACTTTTAACTCTTTTATTAGTCTTAAATTCTAAATAAACATCTCTTTCTCTTCCATCATAAATTTCTCTAATTTCTTCATTGTTATCTAAAACTAAAAGAATCTCAACAGGTAAATAACCTTCACCTTCTCTTCTTATATGTACCTTAGTAACCCAACTATCCATATATTTATAACTTGAAAAGTCTAATAATTGCCAATCAATGGTTGCAGTTGAATAAAACCATGTATTGAAAAACTCTGAAAAATCCTTTTTAGTTACCTCATTTATCAATTCCTTAAAATCTTCAGTAGAAGCTATCTTTTCTTTATATTTCTCATAGAAAATTTTCAATATATCATTAAATCTTTCTTCTCCAATCTCAAAAGACAAAGCCCTAAGTAGAAGATATGCCTTATCATATATTTTTGTTGAATATCCATTATAAATACTATTCCAATAATCTTTTACTATAGGTTCGTCCCATTTATCTCTTATAAAATATAAATATGGAAATTCTACTTGAGATTCTCTAAGATTCCACTCTCCTAAGATATAATCCTTTAAATAATTCAAAAAGAAATCATCTCCAATATTTGGAAAAAGATTACCACCTTTTGCCCCATATTTCTTTTCAAAATAGTATATAGAAGAATATTGCGCTAAAGCTTCTGATATCCAATTTTCTTTATCAAAATCCACACCTACACCTATTCCCCACCATAGATGAGCAATCTCATGTGCAAGTAAATATTCATTAATCCTTTCTAAAAGAAATGGTGAAAATAAATCAGAGGAATAAAAAATACTATTACCTAAAAGAATAAAATTATCTGCTGTCATTCCCCAAAAACCTTCTATTTGTCCCTCTACAATAACTATTCTTCTGTGATTGCAAGGTCCAAATAGTGAAATATATTTTTCTAAAATTTCTTGAGAGTAAAGCGCAATTAATTTTGCCTTATATTCTCTACCAGGATAATAATATACAAGAATTTCAAAATCTTGGAATTTTGTCTTATAAACATTATATTTATTGCTTATTGCAATAGGTAGAGATCTTTTTGAACTAAAATTTTTCCCAATAACTCTTTTCCATTCATTGTCTAAAATTTCTTTCACTTCATCCATCCCTAATGCAACTTTATATTCTTTTGGAACTAATAATTCAATATTAAAATTACATGAGGTTAATCTTCCCCCTTTATCCCATTCTCCATTAATAAAATAAAGTTCTTGAGGAAACCATCCAAATCTCCATACAAAAGCATCCTTTGCAAAAGAAGCATCTCCAAGATATGCTTGTGGAAATTTTGTTGAAAAAAGAATTTTTAAAAAAAAGCTTTCTCCTGGTAATAAAGATTTAGGTAATAATACTTTAAGATAATTGTCTTCTAATGAATAGTTTGTAAAAAGAATTTTACCCTTCTCTAATTTATAATTTAAAGGATTTCCATCTTTATCATAAATATTTCTAATTATTGTAAAAGATGGATCAAAACCTTTTATATAAGAAGGATCTTGTAAAACTGGATGTATATATGGATTTTTCTCCTTTCCAAGATTTGCAGGAAGATAAAAATATATTTCTGATAATTCTTGAGATGTATTATTGAAGTATTCTACTTCTACATATCCACTTATAGTAAGATTTTTAGGATCTAACTGAGCAAAGATTCTATAATTAGAAGTCTTTGCAAAAGTAGGAATTATAAGAAAAATAATGAAAAAAATTATAAAGTATCTTTTCATACTAAGCACCTCTTAATAATTTCTTACCTCCAAATCTTAATTTCATAGTCAATATTTTATCAGTTGAAAATATTTTTCCTGCAATTAAAATTAGAAGAGTAAATATTAAAGACATATATATTATTCCATAAAAAACTACAGAGTAATTGCCAAGAAGTATATTTTGAGATGCTATAAAAGGATGACTAAATGGTATTATCATTACAATAATTTTCAAAGGTAAAGATATAGAATTAAAATCTGAAAATAAAGATAAAAAGTAAGGAATCAAAACAAGAAATGTTATAGGAATAGCCATACTTTGAGCACTTTTTAAATCCTCAGCTAAAACACCTAATATAGTGGCTAATGCTAATGCACATAAAATAGCTAAGAAAAGAGATAATCCTAAAAGAGTATATCCTTCTGGGGTAAATTGCAAACCTAATTTTTGAATAATAGCATTTGTCTGTTCTGATGTTGAAATATTTCCCATAAATCCACCCATATAGTTTCTAAATCCTATCATATAAATTCCTGCAGAGATTAATCCCACAAGCCCTGAGCTAATCATTTTTGCCATAACAATCTGATTTCTACTTATGGGGACTGTAAGAAGGGTCTCTAAGGTTTTATCTTGCTTTTCCATTGCTACAGCTGAAAGAACCATTTGAGAAGAGAATATTATTACTATCATTAAAATAACTGGAATAAAAACTGATTGTGAATAAACAAAATTAGTTACTTCTACTGCTGACCCTTCTGCAATTTTATCTTTTACTATAACAAAATCTTTACTTTTTATAGGATTTTTTAAATTATCTGGATCAATCTGGGGAAATTTAGATTTTAGAAAATTATTTGATAAATATCTATTTATGGCGGAGATTACTTGATTTACTACTGCAGAACTTGCTGTACTACTCATTGAAAAACTGCGAATAAAAGAGTAAGTTTCAATTTCTTTTAATTGAAATCTTGATACTGAATAACCAAATCCCTTTGGAACAATAAGTAAAAGATTAATATTGTTTTTCTTTGCATATTCTATTGCTTTATCCCTATCATTCTCTTTTAAAAGATTCACCTTAAAATTTGCAAAGGAGAGATTACTTATTACATCCTTAGATAATTCTGAATTATCTAAATCAGCTACATAAATATCCATCCTTGCTTCTCCTGCCTTTTTTATCTCTGTCCTTACTAAATTTCCTATGAGATAAAAAAGACCTATTGTAAAAAGAAGAGAAATTATAAGTTGCAAAGTTATTAATTCTCTTATCTCTTTCTTAAGAAGATTTTTAAATTTTTTCATTGAACAATCCTCCTAAATACTTCTTCTAAATTTTTAGCAGAATATTTCTCTTTCAGTTCTTGGGGAGTCCCTACTTCTAATATTCTACCATTATCAATTATAGCAACCCTATCAGACAAAAATTCTATTTCTAACATATTATGAGAAGAAAGAAGAACAGAAATTCCTCCTTTTACGAAATTTCTAATAATTTCCCTTATCTCTAAGGAATTTATTACATCAAGACCAGAAGTAGGCTCATCTAATATAGCAAGTTTAGGCATTGTCATTAATGCCCTTGCTAAGAGAAGTTTTCTTACCATTCCCTTACTATATGTTCCTATTTTATCATTTAATCTATTACCTAAATCTGCAATTTTCTTTGCTCTTTCTATAAATTCTTCAAACTCTGTATCTTTTTCAGCATAAAAGTTTGCCATAAATCTTAAATATTCTATTCCTGTTAAATTCTTATATGCTCCAGCTTCTTCAGGAAGATAACTTATACCTTCTCTTATCTTTTCTGGATTTTTTCTAAGATCATAACCCATAAATTCTACTTTACCATCAGTAGGTGTCAACAATGTTGATATTATTCTCAAAGTTGTTGTCTTTCCAGCACCATTTGGACCAATAAGAGCAAAAATTTCACCTTTTCTAACTTCAAAACTTATTCCCTTTAATGCTTCAATTTTTCCATAATTTTTCTTAAGATTTTCAACTTTAAGAATTAAATCCATTAAAAATTAGCTCCTCCCTTCACTAAATTATTTATGACTATTTTAGCATAATGATTATAAAAAATTTTTAAAATTATATTAAGAATAATATATTTGCAAAATTTTTTCATATAATTTATAATTATAATGAGAAAGTGAAAAATTTTTTCAATTAAGGAGTTTGTCAATGGAGTTAAGAAAAACATTTAAGGATTTTGGTTTAAGGATGAGTAAACAAAGAATAGCTGTTTTAGAATTCTTTGAAGAGAATAGAAAAGGACATTTTTCTCTAAATGAAATATACGAGGTAATATCTCAAAGAAATAAAAATATTTCTTTTACTTCTGTTTATAGAACCTGTAAATTACTTGAAAAATTAGGATTAATAAGACAAATATCCTTTGAGGAAAGACACATTCATTATGAAAGTAATTTAATGCCACATCTTCATTATCAATGCCTGATTTGTGGAAAAATAGTAGAAGAGAATCCAGAATGGTTAAGAATATGGGAAAATAATTTAAATGTAAAGGATTTTTTAATAACTTCTTATAGGGTACAAGTTTATGGAATCTGCAATGAATGTCAGAAAAAATATCCGGAAGAAACAAAAAGAAAATTAAGATTGGAAAAATAAATAATGGTAAAAGTATTATATGAGATGAATAAAGGAGAAAGAGGAAAAATTTTAGCAATAAGAGGGGGGAGGGGAAGAGTATTAAGATTAGCAGAACTTGGAATAATTCCTGGAGAGGAAATAACTCTTTTACAGAAGAGTTTTGGCCCTGTAATTATTAAAGTAAAAGATACTAATTTAGCCTTAGGAAGAGGAATAGCACAAAATATATTAGTTGAGGTAGAAAATGGAGAAAATAAAGATTAGAGTTGCTCTCTCAGGAAATCCAAATGTAGGAAAAAGTACAATATTTAATCTACTTACTGGATTAAGACAACATACTGGTAATTGGCCAGGTAAAACTATAGAAAAAAAAGAAGGAATTTATGAAAAAGATAATTATATTTTAGAAATTATTGATCTTCCCGGAATTTATAGTTTGACATCTCACTCCTTAGAAGAAATTATAGCAAGAGAATTTATTATAAAAGAAAAGCCTGATGTAATTGTTGTAATAGTAGATGCATCATCCTTAGAAAGAAATCTTTATCTTCTTATTCAAATCTTAGAATTATATTCAAGAGTTATATTAGTTCTAAATATGATTGATCTTCTTCATGAGAAAAAATATAAAATTGATATAGAAAAATTAGAAAAAAAATTAGGAATTCCAGTGGTTCCCATGATTGCAAGTAAAGGGATAGGTATTGGAGAATTAGTGGATAAGATTATTAAAGTTTATAAAGGAGAATTAATTTGTAAACCCGAAAAAATAGATTATGGTAACTTGGAATATATAATTGAAAATATTGAAGAAAAAATACCTAAAAATATTGATGGATATAATTCCAGATTTATTGCTTTAAAGTTATTAGAAGGAGATGATATTGTAAAAAATATCTGTAAAGAAAGAATAAATTATGAAGAAATAGAAAAGATAATAGGTAAAAGAGAAGATACTGCAATATCTTTAGCAAATGCTCGCTATCAATGGATAAAAAAGATACTTATGGATACTTTAGAAAAGCCAAAAACTCCAGTCATAACTTTAAGTGATAAATTAGATTACATTTTTACTCATCCCATATTGGGTCTTCCTTTAAGTTTTATAATTTTAGGTTTGGTTTTCTGGCTAACATACACTATAAATAATTTATTAAGTGACCCTTTAGAAAATATTTTAGGTATATTTCAAAAATTTCTTGAAAAATATTTATTATTTTTACCAAGTTTCTGGAGAGCGCTAATATTTAATGGAATATGGCAAGGAATATCTATTTTATTAACCTTTATTCCTCTTATCATTATATTTTTCTTTTTCTTAGCAATATTAGAAGATACTGGCTATTTAGCAAGAGTTGCATTTGTAACAGATAGAATTATGCATATTCTTGGTCTTCATGGTAAGGCTTTTTTGCCACTTATGATAAGCTATGGATGTAATGTACCTGGAATTATGGCAGTAAGAACCTTAGAGAATGAAAAAGATAGAATATTATTAATTTTAATAAGTTCCTTTATTCCATGTGTTCCAAGAATCCTTGTATCTGCCTTTTTTGCTAATGTCTTTTTCCCAAAATATGCAAGTCTAATTCTTTTATCTCTATATTTTATTAGTTTTCTATCTGTATTTATTAGTGGAAAGATTATAAGAAAATTCTTTCTAAAAACATCCTTTTCTCCATTAATTATGGAACTTCCTTTATATAAGCTTCCTAATTTCAAGATTGTAGGAATATATATTTGGGAAAAATTGAAGGCATTTTTACAAAGAGCAGGATCAGTAATTGTGATATTATCATCTATAGTTTGGCTTTTAGGAAATTATCCACAAAAAAATATAGAAAATTCATTATTAGCTTATATAGGAAAATTATTTTTACCATTGCTTAAACCTTTAGGATTTAATTGGCAGTTAATCTCTGCTCTTATTGCTGGATTTGTTGCAAAAGAAGCAAGCCTTTCAACAATATCTACTATTTATCAATCAAGTGGTGAAAATCTAAGAAATATACTTTTAAAAGAGATCTCACCTTTGACTGCATATAGCTTTATGGTTATACAATTATTATATATTCCCTGTGCAGGTACATCTGCAACTATTTATAAAGAAACAAATTCATTAAAGTGGACAATCTTTAGCATAATTTACTCTTTAACATTTGCTTATTTTATCTCCTTTATACTCTATATTATTATTTCTCTTTTTAAAACATTACTATGACTATGGTAACTAAAATATTAAACTATATAAAAGAAAAACAAATAGTAAATAAAGCGGAGATAAAGAAAAAATTTAATTTATCAAATAATGAATTAGAGCTTATCCTTATCCAATTAAGAGATTTAGGATATATAAGAGAAAAAAATATTACTCCACTTTGTAATAATTGCCCATATCTTAAATCATGCTCTCAAGAATGTCTAAAATCTGAGATCTTATTTGTTGAACTACCGAAACAGGATTTGGATGGGAAGTAATTGGTCTACCAATTACTAAATAGTCAGAACCTTTTTCTAAAGCTTCCTTTGGTGTCATCACTCTTTGCTGATCATCCTTTATATCTTTTGTAAGTCTAATTCCAGGCGTTACAATAATGAGCCTCTTCTTAAGATTATTTCTTATTAATTCTATTTCTTGAGGTGATGCAACAACTCCATCAAGTCCTATCTCTTGAGCAAGTTGAGCGAAAAATAGGACCTGTTCAGCAAGAGATCTTGATATTCCCCAACTTCTTCTCAATCCTTCTTCAGAAAAACTTGTAAGAACTGTGACTCCCAAGAGATATGGTACATTTTTTTTAAATTCCCTTTTGTAATTTTCAGTAATTTCTACCGCTTTTCTTAACATTTCTTCTCCACCTAAAATATGCAAGGTAATCATAAATGGATCAAGTTCCAAAAGTTTCTCTAAGGTTCTTCCCACAGTATTTGGAATATCAAAAAGCTTTAAATCAATAAAAACATTTCCTCCCATTTCTTTTATCTTTGAAACAATTTGGGGACCAGCTGAAACATACAATTCTAATCCTACTTTAAAATTTTTTACATATGGCAATAGAAGCTCTACCATTTTTAATGCTTGTATTTCAGAGGGAAAATCCAAGGCAACTATAAGAGGATCTTTCATTAAAACTCCTCCTTTCTTTTATGAGCTTTACCTATCAAATCTTGAATCTTTTCCTCTATAAAATAATTCTCAAGCTTTTCTATTACTTCTTTACAAATTAATGGATTAATAAAATTTGCAGTTCCAATCTCAATTAATGATGCACCAGCTAAAATATATTCAAGCACATCCTCAAAACAAATTATTCCTCCACAACCAATTATTGGAATTTTTACTTTCTCAAAAATCTCCCAAATATATCTAAGAACTAAAGGTTTTATAGCAGGTCCTGAAAGTCCTGCAAAAATGTTTTTGAATACAGGTTTTCTATTCTTCCAATCTATAGCTAATCCCAAAAAGGTATTAAATAAAACAATTGCAGAGACTCTTGCCTTTTTTAAGATTTTAGCTATCTCATCTATCCTTTCTGTGTGTGGAGATAATTTAATCCATAAAGGCTTTTGAGTTATCTTAATTAATCTTTTAATAAGTTCATAAAGTATTTCCTTATCTAATCCAAATTGTATCCCTCCTTTATTAACATTCGGACATGAAACATTTACTTCAATAGCTGATATATTTGTGTTATTAAGCTCTTTTACTAAGATTTCATATTCCTCAATACTCTCACCTGCTATTGATACGATAATATTTGTATTTATTTTTTCTAAAAAAGGAAGTTCTTCTATCATAAATATTTCAAGACCAGGATTTTCTAAACCTATAGAATTTAAGAGTCCACACGGGGTTTCCCAAATTCTTGGAGGTAAATTACCTAATCTTGGTTTTAGTGTTATACTTTTTGTAACAAAGCCCCCTAAAATTTCTAAAGAATAAAAAATAGAAATTTCTTTTCCAAAGCCTCCTGTTCCAGAAGCAATCAGTATAGGATTTTTAAATATTAAATCTCCAATCTTAATCTGTAAATTGGGATTCACTAAAATTTACCTCTACGCCTGAAAATACAGGACCATCTTTACAAATGTGTAAATTTTTTCCATTATTTCTAAATACACATCCTAAACATACTCCAAATCCACATGCCATTTTTTCTTCCAAAGATAAGTATAATTTTTCTTTATGTTTTACTTTTCTCCATAAATTCATAAGCATTGATGTAGGCCCACAAGCATATAATCTATCAAATCTATCAATATCAAATATAAAATCTAAAATTACCCCCTTTTCCCCAAGACTACCATCCTCAGTAGATAAAAGAAAAAATTTGCTCTTTTCTTTAAAATTCTCCCATATTCCCTCATGAATTTTTGTTGGAAATCCTATATATGAATACACATCTACATCTTTATAGATATAGTCTAATAGAAAGGATAAAGGAACAATACCCATTCCACCCCCAACTAAAGCAATTTTTTCCCCATGTATTGGAAGAGGAAATCTATTTCCTAAGGGTAATAAAACTTTTATTTTATCTCCTTGTTTTTTATTACTTAAAAGATATGTACCCCTTCCAACAATTTTATATAAGAATTCTATAGAATCATCAGAAACTTTATAAATACTTAATGGGCGAGAGAGAAGAGGATCATAAGAATCATTTATTCTTAACATCGCAAATTGCCCGGGAAAAATATCAATCTTTAAATCCCTTTCTAATCTTAAAAGAAATATATCTTTTTCCATTTTTTGATTTTTTATTATTTTCATCTCTCTAAGCATTTTTTACCATTCCATCTTGAAAAACAATTTTCCCATCTACAATTGTAAGAATAGGCCATCCTTTTAATTTCCATCCATCAAAAGGAGTATTTTTACCTTTTGAATAAAACTTTGATGAATCTACTTTTCTTTCTTCATAAATATCTATTAGTGTAAAATTTGCAAGATTATTTTCCTTAATAGGGATAAAGGGTATATTTAAAATCTTTGATGGAATGTAGGATATTTTTTTAAAAATTTTTGAAAGAGGTATTTTTCTGTAATAGTATCCAAAAGTTATTAATAAGGGAATCATTGTTTCTAACCCAGATATACCAAATTCAGCTAAGTCATATTCTTTCATTTTATCATCTTGATGATGGGGAGCATGATCTGATGCAATAACATCTATAATATCATCTTTTAAAGCTTTCCATAATGCTTCTTGATCTTCTTTTGTACGCAAAGGTGGATTTACTTTTGTATTAGTATCATAATCTTTTTCTTTCACATGTTCCTCTGTTAGGACAAGATGATGAGGGGTTACTTCACAAGTAACATTAATGTTATTATTTTTTGCCCATTTTATTATCTCTATACTTTGCCAACAAGAAACATGTGCAATATGGAGTTTTCCTTCAGTCAATTGTACTAAAAAGATATCTCTTGCTACCATACTTGCTTCAGCTACCCATGGCATTCCCTTTAATCCTAAAAGAGTTGCAGTTTTACCCCAATTCATAGATCCATCTTGAGTTAAATATGTATCCTCACAATGGTCAATAATTGGTACACTAAACATTTTAGAATATTCTAAGGCACATCTTAAAATCTCACTATTTAATACAGGATTTCCATCATCAGAAAAACCTTTTGCACCTGCATAAAACATTTCTCCTATCTCAGCTAACTCCTTTCCTTCTCTCCCCTTTGTAATAGTTCCAATAGGATATATTTTTACAAGACCTATTTCTTTTGATCTCTTATAAATATATTCAATAGAAGATCTTTGATCTAATGGTGGTAAAGTATTTGGCATACAAGCTATTGAAGTAAATCCCCCTGCAACTGCCGACATGCTTCCTGAAAGAAGATCCTCTTTCCATTCAAAACCAGGCTCCCTTAAATGAGTATGGATATCTGTAAGACTTGGAACAATAATTTTGCCCTCCCCTTCTATAGTTTCACATTCTTTTTCATTAATCCTCTCAGATATTCCTCTTATAATTCCATTTTCTATTAAAATATCTTTCTTTACTTCTATTTCATTTTCAGGATCTATGATTAAGACATTACGAATAAGAAGTCTCATTCTAATTTCCCACCTCCTAATAGTAAATATAAAAGAGCCATTCTTACAGCAACACCATTTGTTACCTGTTCATTTATCACAGATTGAGAGCTATCAGCAACCTCAGATGATATTTCTACTCCTCTATTCATAGGTCCAGGATGCATTATTAAGACATCTTTTTTAGCCTTCTTAACTCTATCTTCAGTTATTCCAAATAAATAGTGATATTCTCTTAAAGAAGGGAAAAGACTCTTTTTTTGACGTTCCAGTTGTAATCTTAAAACATATATAATATCAGAATCTTCCAATGCCTTATCAATATTATATTCTACTTTTACTCCTAAATTCTCTATACCAGGAGGAATTAAAGTACTTGGACCACATACTGTTACATTACTGCCCACAGTTTTCCACACATATATATTTGATCTTGCAACTCTGCTATGCATAATATCACCAACAATAGTAATTTTCATTCCATCAATTCTCCTCTTTTTTTCATAAACAGTATAGACATCTAATAATGCCTGGGTTGGATGTTCATGCATGCCGTCTCCAGCATTAATTACACTACATGAAAGCTTTTTCGCAAGAAAATTTGCAACTCCAGAAGAACTATGCCTTATGATTAGGGCATCAATGCCCATTGCTTCTAAGGTTTTGACAGTATCTAAGAGACTTTCACCTTTTTGAACACTACTTACAGATGTTGCAATACTTATAGTATCTGCACTTAAATATTTTGCAGCAAGTTCAAATGATGATCGTGTACGAGTGCTTGGCTCATAAAAAAGGATACATATAGTTTTACCCCTAAGTGTAGGGACTTTTTTAATAGTTCTTTTCAGTATTTCTTTCATATTTGAAGTAGTTTCTATGATGAGTTCTATTTCCTCCTTAGTTAATCCTTCTATACCCAAAAGATCCTTATGTCTCCAACTCACAATTTTCATATCACTCATCCCTCCATTCAGTAATAACAACTTCGTCAATACCATCTATTTCTTCAAGTCTTACTTCTATAAGTTCTTTCTTAGATGTGGGAACATTTTTTCCAACATAATCAGCTCTAATAGGAAGTTCTCTATGTCCTCTATCAATTAGAACTACAAGTTGAACTGTTTTTGGTCTTCCTAAATCCATAAGGGCATCCAATGCAGACCTAACTGTTCTTCCTGTGTATAAAACATCATCTACTAAAATTACGTCTTTATCCTCAATTGAGAAATCAATTTCTGTTTTTCCAACTTTTGGCTGATCTAATCTAAGGTTTAGATCATCTCTGTATAGTGTTATATCTAAGCTTCCAACAGGAACTTCTTTTCCTTCTATTTCTTTCAAATATTTTTGAAGCCTATACGCAAGAGGAACTCCCCTTCTCCTTATCCCTACAAGAACAATATTTTCTATCCCTTTATTCCTCTCTATAATTTCATGTGCTACCCTCCGTAATGCCCTTCTTATTCCTTCTTTGTCAAGTATTTTTGCCTTTTCCTGGTAAATCATATAAATTTCCTCCTATCTTAAAAATAAAAAAGCGAATACACCTTCATTATAGAAGGTATATTCGCTTTATAATTTTATACCTATAATTTTTTTTCAATTTTCCTCCCTTTTTAGCCTCACAGGGCTAATTTAAAGGTCTTGTTAGTATAAAAAGAATAATTAATTTTGTCAAATTTTTATAGTCCAAATAGGTATGGACATAGGTGACAGAATAAAAAATAAAGAATTTCCCTATATATCTAATGTAAAAATCTATTTTTTAAAATATAAAAATATAGCTTCTAAGGCTAATAAATAACTATAAATTCCAAAACCTGATATCTGCCCTAAGGAAATAGATGCAATAACAGAATGATGCCTAAATTCTTCTCTTTTATAAATATTACTTATATGAACCTCTATTACTGGCTTACCAAAAGAGGATAATGCATCTCTTAAGGAATAACTGTAATGTGTTAAGGCACCTGGATTTATTATAATAGCATCTGCCCAATCTCTATATTCTTGAATCCAATCAATTAGTTGTCCTTCATGATTTGACTGTTTTATTTCCACCTGTATTTCTATTTCTCTTGCCTTTTCTAAAATTAAATTATTCAGAGTTTGAAAATCAACATTTCCATAAATATTTGGCTCTCTTATTCCTAAAAGATTTAAATTAGGTCCATGTAAGACTAATACTTTAATCATCTTTTAATCCTTCTAAAATTTCATATACTATTTCATCAATACTTTTATTATCTATTGCGATAATCATATCCGCACAAGATTCATATAGAGGTAATCTATTTTCCCATAATTTAAATAATTCTTCTTTTCTCTTCCTTAGTAGAGGTCTTTTTTCATATTCTTCTTTATCTTCCAAATGCTTCATTAAATTTTCAAATTCTCCCTTTAGATATATAACCCTACTATTTTCTTTAAGAATCTTTCTATTTTCCTCCTTAAGGACAATTCCCCCTCCTGTAGAAAGAATTATATTTTGATAAAGAGAGAAAATCTCTTTTAAAAATTTAGTCTCAATATCTCTAAAATATTCTTCTCCTTTTTCCTGAAAAATTTCTGTAATATTTTTCTTTATCTTTCTCTCAATATATTCATCTAAATCTAAAAAAGGAATATTCAAAAAAGAAGAAACCTTCTTCCCAACACTTGTTTTTCCACTTCCCATAAAACCAATAAATGATAGGGAAGAAAACATTACCTTCTAAAAAAATACATTCCCCAAATAATAAAGATGCTTAATAGAAAAAATATTGATACGATAATAGCTACAACTTTTATAATTTTTTCCTGTTTTTTCTTATTCATTCTTGTATATACCTCTTAGCCTTCAGAATTGTAATTTTCTTTTGTATCATAACAGTCATTATAGTGAGGGCAACGAACACAACATCCTATTTTATGATTTAGACACTCATTATAATAGGGACAATCCTCACAACAAAACATTAAAACCTCCTTTTTTAATCCTCTACTGCAAAAAGAGGATTAGAATCGTAAGCAATTCTACTCTCTTCTTCAAGTGCTTTTCTTAAATGTTTAGGGAGTGAAAACATCATTCTATGAGTTTCACCATCATAAAATTTTAAATTTTCTATTCCTCTTTCCTCTAATCTTTTATTTATTTCTTTTTCATCTAATTCTTTTGGATTTATTTTATCACTACTAAAGATAAAACTCCAAATAAAATCATAAGCAGGAACATATGCTTGGTAGGAAAAAACATTATTGAAAATTTTTCTTAGTGTAGAATGCATTATTGAATGAAACTGAAATTTTAAATGATGAGAAGTTCCCGCCTGCATTACAAATATACCTTCATGATTTAAATGTTTTTTTACAATATTAAAAAATTCATAAGTAAAAAGCTTAACTGCAGGACTTCCATGCATAGGTTCAGAAAGATCGCTAATTATTATATCAAATTTCTCTTTAGTTTCTTCCAAATAGGATCTTGCATCTTTAAAAAGCAATGTTACTCTTTTATCATTAAAAGAGCCCATATGCCATTCTGGCAAAAATTCTTTTGAATATCTGACAACTTGTTCGTCAATATCAATCATTATTGCTTCTTTTACCTCTTTATATTTTAATACTTCTCTTAAAGTTGCTCCTTCTCCTCCTCCTAAAATAAGAACTCTCTGGGGAGATTGATGTGATATAAGTGAAGGATGAACCAATGCTTCATGATATATAAATTCATCCTTTTCACTGGACTGAATTCTCCCGTCCAGCACTAAGCACTTTCCATAAAAAGAACTTTCTACAATTTCCATCTTTTGATAAGGAGTTTCTGTTGTAAAAATAAATCTATCTATACCATGCCAGTGTATCTCACTGGGATGGTTCTTTTCAATTAACCAATATGCATTCATTTTTTATACACCTATTATAATTTGTAAAGACCAGTCAACCTACCTTTTCTTTACTTGTCTTATAAGAAAATTGATCAGCATCTAAGGGCAAAACACCTCTTTTTGCTTCAAATGTTATTACTTGTTCAGCCTGTAATTCATTATTTAGATATTCAAAAGCCTTCCAGGGATCCACATGATCCCCACATGTGAATAGATCTGCTGCAACAAAACCATATTCTGGCCATGTATGAATTGCAAGATGAGATTCGGATATTACTACTACTCCACTTATACCATATGGGTTGAATTGGTGAAAAACAACTTCTACTACTTCTGCTCCTGCTAAAATAGCAGCCTTTGTCATAATCTCTTTTATTTTTGTAATATCATTTAAAATCTCTCTATTGCAATTATACATCTCTGCAAGGATATGTCTCCCCAGAGACTTTCCTGTTATTTTCACTTTGGTCTCGCCCCCTTTCTAAAATTTTTACGAGAGAGATTTTATCATTAACTTTAAGATTTAGCAAGAGATTTTAGAGAAAATTTTGAAATAGACAGTTAAAAATCTGAGATTTTTGGAAATAATCTATTGATTTTTAATTATTAAACCAATTTTACTTAATTTTTCTTGAATTTACTTTTATAAACAGTTGTATAAATAGGTCCTGAGGGTGTTAACTTGCTCTCAAATAGAGTTAATTCTTCAGAAAGGAACATTATATCAGGAATATTAAAATTCATAATTTCATCTTTTAAATTTATTTTCTCCTTAACTCTTCCTATAGTTAAATGAGGAGAAAACTCTCTCTCTTCTTTTCTAAATCCCAATTTTCTAATTTTAGTTTCAAGTTTATCAGATAACTCTCTTAATTCATTTTCTCCTTTTCCTATTCCTATCCATATAACACGAGGATTTTTTAAATTTGGAAATGCACCAAGTCCTCCTATGGATATTAAAAAAGGATAGAAATTCGCACTCACACTATCCATTATTTTCTCTATATCAATAATCTTTTCTTCATCTGTTTCTCCTAAAAATCTAAGAGTAATATGTATATTCTCAAGTTCAACCCATTTTACTCCTTTTTCTATAATCTTCTTTAGTTCTAATTCATACTCATAAATTTTCTCTTTTAATTCAAGGGGAAGATCAATGGCAATAAATAATCTTTTCATTTTAGCCATCCCTTAAAATCTTCCAGTATTTGAGGAAATAAGATATCCCTGAATATATAGTAAAAAACATAGCTAAATAGAGTAAAATTTCTTTTCCTATCAAATTAAAAATATAAAATAGAATGCTAAAATCCTGTAAGAAAGTTTTTATTTTCCCCTCTTTTAGGGCAGGAAGAACAATATTTTTTTGGGCAAGAATTGTTCTTAAACCTGTGATTGCAAATTCTCTTATAAGAATTATTATGGGTATAAAAGAAGAAATTTCGCCTCTTTCCACAAAAGCAATGAATATACTTATTACTAATATTTTATCTGCTAATGGATCTAAAAATTTCCCTAAATTTGTTACTTTATGAAAATATCTTGCTATTTTACCATCTAAATAATCAGTAAATATTGCAATAAAAAATAATATTCCTACAATTATATCAAATTTTCTAAAAATCAAAAGGGATACAATGGGAAATGTTAATATAATTCTTGATAATGTTAAAGAATTAGGAAAATTTAGATCACTTCTCCCCATAGATCATAACTCCCAGCCTTTTTAATTTTTATTCTTACTTTATCCCCCAAATTTAATTCCTTTGAGGATCTTACAAAAATTACTGGATCTACCTCAGGAGCTTCTCTCCAACTCCTTGATAAATAGTAATTTTTATTTTTGCTCTCAATTAATACATCAATATATTCTCCTAAAAGTTGTAAATTAAGTTTTTTTGAGATATCTTTTTGTTTTCTCATCAAAATATTAAATCTTTTAATTTTTTCATCATCATTTATATGATCTGAAAATTTGTATGCCTTTGTTTCTTTTTCAGGATAATATGGGAAGACCCCAACTCTTTCAAATGTATATTCTTCTATAAAATTTAAAATTTCTTCAAAATCTTTTTCCTTCTCCCCTGGGAAACCAACAATAAAAGTTGTTCTAAGAACACTTTGGGGAAGAGTTTTTTTAATGTTTTCCCATAGATTTATTATATCCTTCTTAGTATAATTTCTACCCATCCTCTTTAATAATTTATTATTCACATGTTGAAGAGGAATATCAAAATAAGGAATAATTTTATCAGAATTCTTTATTAGATTAATAAGATCAAGATTTACTCTAAGAGGATGTAAATACAAAATTCTTATCCAAAAATTTCCAGGAATTTTATCTAATTCTTTTAAGAGATTTAATAGTGAAGGTTTTCCATAGATGTCTTCTCCATATCTTGTAGTATCTTGGGCTATTATATTAATCTCTTTCACACCTTCTTTAACTAAATTTATTACTTCTTTCTTAATATCATCTATCTCTCTACTTCTCAAAGCTCCTCTTATATAAGGAATAGTGCAATAAGTACAAAAGTTACTACACCCATCTGCAATCTTTACATAAGCCCAATGTTTTGGGGTAACCCTAACCCTCAAATAATTCGCTGTAGGAAGAAATGAAAATATTGGTTTTGTAAAAATCTTTTGGTAATAATTATTTTCTAAATATTTTTTAAAATTTTCATATTCTGAAGGACCAATAAAAAGATCCACGAAGGGAAACTTATTCGCAACTTCAGACTTAAATCTTTCAATATAACAACCGCATACTACAATTTTCTTATTCTCCTTTTTATATTTTCTCAATTCTTCGATAGTCTTTTCTGTTTCTTCACATGCAGGAGAAATAAAAGCACAAGTATTTAATAATATAAGATCAGCATCCTCCTCTAAGGGTGTGAATTCATATCCTTTTTCTTTTAGCATACCCATTAAAACCTCAGTATCTACTAAGTTTTTTGCACAACCCAATGATATAATTCTTGCTTTCATTATGGTATTTTTCTCTTTATTACTTCTCCTTTCTTTCCTAAAATGCCTAAGCTTTTATCATTATAAAATATTTCTAAACCACCTGCATTGCCCACATAAAGATCAAGATAGGAATATGTAAAAATTTTTGATTCACCAGCCTTTAATATTCCTTCAAATAAAATATTATCTTCAAATTTTATTCTTAACCATGTTCTTTCCTTTGCAATAATCTTTATAGTTGGCGTATAAACCACAGTTTCGGTAGGTTTAGTTAATATTGATTGGGTATAAGTTTTTACCTCTTCTTGATATTGAGTGGGTAAAGGGGGAGGTTTTGAGTATGTCTTATAAGCTACATAAAAGGAAAGTGCTATTATACTCCCTACAATTATATAGATTAAAAAAATGAGGCTTTTTGATTTCTTTTCTTCCTTTTTTATTTCTTCAATTATTGGTTTTTCATATTGCTTGTTATATAAATCAAATGCTAATTTTTCATCTAATTTTAAATAATTTACATATTTTTTCAATATTCCCTTTTTATATATTTCTGGAAGATTTAGCTTATCAAAATTATCTTCTTCCAATGCCTTAAGATATTCAAAAGAAATCTTAAGTTCCTTAGCGATGGATTTTAAATTCTTATTTTGAGATTCTCTTTCTTTTTTTAATAACTCTCCTAATGTCTCCATCATATATTTCTTTTAATTTCCTCTTCAATTAAAAAATATTTATAAAAATTATCTGTAACGCCATAGATAAAAGGTCTTCCAATTACATTTTTTCTACCCAAAACTTTTATTAAGCCCTTCTCTAAGAGACTATATAATACTCCATCACATTTTACTCCTCTTAATACCTCAATTTCTGCCTTTGTGATAGGTTGATGATAGGCTATAATTGCTAAAGTTTCTAATGCTGATTTACTCAGTTTTTCTCTTCTTATTTCTAAGAATTTTGATATTAAAGGTGCAATATCAGGAGAAGTTCCAAATTCATATTTCCCATTTATTTTATATAGATTTATTCCTCTATTTTTATACTCCTCCTCCAAACTTTGCAAAATTTCCAAAACTTCATCTTCATTAATATTCAATAGTTTAGAAATTTCTTCGGGGCTAATACCTTTATTAGACAAAAATATTAAGCCTTCTATTCCTCTTTTTAATAAGTTTTTATAATCTTGCATAATCATGTCTAATTTCTAACAATATATCACCAAAAAAATTTTCTTGATAAACATTAATTTTTCCTTGATTTGCTAATTCGCATAAAGCAAGAAAATAATAAATTTTTTCTAATTTTGTTAAGTCTTTACTTATTTCAGAAAAATAAATCCTATAATTCAATCTGTTTAATATATCCTCCATTATCTTTTCTATACTATAAAAATCTTTTTGATATAAACAAGGAATTGGATTATTTTCTTTTTTATTTAGCCAAGTAAAATAAATCTCTGTAATATTTATTTTATTGTTCTCATCTAAGCTAAATTCTTTCTTATTATCTCTCCAAAATACTTTAATTCCTTTTTCCTCTTGCTCTTCCAAATATTTTTTTACTTCTTTCCACTTTTCTGATATATTAAGCTTTATTTTTTCATCATTTTCTTTTATCTTAGTTGAGAAATTAGAAGGAAATAAATATTTTAATTTTATCTCTAAAACTTCTACTACTGTATCTAAAAAATATGTAGTTAATTCCAAGTCTTTCCATCTCTCTTTACTTAAACTCTGATATTGAGAAATAAGATTTTTCAATGGAAAGATATGGGAATTAATATCATTATTTAATAATTCTTTTATATGAGAAAACGGATTAATTACTTCTTCCAAATCTTCAACCCCATAGCTTCTCTAACTAATTCAATTGTTTTTTGTGCCTCTTCCCTTGCTTTTCTATTTCCATCATATATAATGCTCCAAACTTCATCTCTATGTTCAACATAAAATCTTCTTTTCTCTCTGGCTGGAGCTAAATATTCATTTAGCCTTAAAAATAATTTATTTTTACAATCTACACAACCAATTTCTGCTGTTCTACAAGCTTTATCAATATATTCTGTTTCATTCTTATTAAATATTTTTTGATACGAAAAAACTGGACAAACATCTGGATGTCCAGGATCTGTCCTTTTAACTCTTGCTGGATCAGTAACCATATTCATTACAATTTTTCTAAGTTCTTCCTCTTCTGTATCAAGAGGGATTGTATTTCCGTAACTTTTATGCATCTTTCTTCCATCAGTTCCAATTAATTCTGGAACTTCAGATAAAATAGGCTGAGGTTCAGGAAATATAGGTTTATAAAAATAGTTAAATCTTCTTGCAATTTCTCTTGTTAGTTCCAAATGTGGTAATTGATCTTCACCTACTGGAACTGCATTAGCTCTATAAATAAGTATATCTGCAGCTTGTAGAACAGGATAACCTAAAAATCCGTATGTAAAGAGATCTCTTCCTTCAGATTCTCTTAATTGTTCCTTATATGTAGGATTTCTCTCAAGCCATGGTAATGGGACAAACATTGAAAAAAGAAGAAATAACTCACTGTGTTCTATCACATCTGATTGTCTAAAAATAACACTTTTATTAGGATCTATTCCTGTAGAGAGCCAATCACATGCCATATGAAATATATATTCTTTTATATCATCTGTTTCTCTATAATGGGTGGTTAAGGCATGCCAATCTGCAATTTCAAAAAAACACTCATATGAGTCTTGTAGCTTTACCCAATTTTCTAAGGCTCCTAATCTATTCCCTAAATGAAGTTTTCCTGTAGGTCTCATTCCACTTAAGATTCTTCCTTTTTTCATCTATTACCCTCCATCTTTTATTTTTATTATATTAAAAAATTCCTAACCCTAAAAGATAAATGAAGAAATATAATATAGGTTGAATTATTCTTATTAAAACTCCTGTAGATATTAATAAAATAAGTATAAAAAACCCATAGATTCTTAGAAAATCAAAGTAATGTTTATAAGAATAAGGAAGAATTGATTCCAAAATATGAGAACCATCTAAGGGAGGAATAGGAATTAGATTAAAAATTCCAAGATAAAGATTTAAAATAGCAAGCTCTATGGAAAATTTTATAAAGTTAATAGGAAGATGAAGATCAACTCTCCAAAATATACTTAATAAAAATGCAAATATTATATTAGATAATGGACCTGCAAGAGAAACTAAAATAATACTTTTTCTTCCTCTTTTTAAGTTATAAAAATTTATAGGGACTGGCTTTGCCCATCCAAATCGAAATATAATAAGCATTAAAAAACCTATGATATCTATATGAGCAAATGGATTTAGTGTCAATCTTCCAGCAAGACGAGGAGTTGGATCTCCTTCCCATTCAGCTACTTTTCCATGGAAAAATTCATGAATAGTGATAGCAAAAAGTATTGCTACAAGTCTCCATATTATTTCTTGAATATTTGAGTCAAAAATCATTATATTCCTCCTAATTAATTACTTTATATATAAGTTTTTTCTCAATTTTACCCTCTCCAATTTTATAGGCATTTTTAAAAATTTCTTGGCACATCTCAAGTCTTGAAGGATCATTTGCATAAAAAGTAACTATTGGCTCATTTTTATGAACCTCATCTCCCAATTTCTTATGTAATTTTATACCAACTGATAGATCAATAGGAGCATCTTTTTTATCTCTTCCAGCACCAAGAACCATTACGCATTTAGCAATGGATAAAGCATCTAATTTTGTAATATATCCTTCTTCTCTTGAGAAAATCTCCTTTTGTATCTTTGCTTGTGGAAGTAATTTATAATTCTCTATAACCTTAGGATTTCCCCCTTGAGCTATAACCATTTCTTCAAATTTTTTTAAAGCGGAACCATCTTTTAATAGTTTTATTAGTTTTTCCCTAAGGTCATTTTCCCTTAACTCTTTTTCTACAAGAAGAATTGCTTGGGTTGCTAAAAAAAGAACTAGCTCTGTTAAATCTAAAGGACCATTACCTTTTAATGTTTCTATAGCCTCGATAACTTCCAAAGAATTTCCAATCATATTTCCCAATGGCTCTTCCATATTAGTTATAACTGCAGATATTTTCTTACTTAATCTTTTTCCTATATTAACCATAATATCAGCTAATTTCTCAGCCATATCAAAATTTTGCATAAAAGCTCCACTTCCAACCTTAACATCTAAAACAATAACATCAGCACCACCTGCAATCTTTTTACCCATTATACTACTGGCAATTAATGGAATAGAATCTACAGTTCCTGTTACATCCCTTAATGAATAGATTTTCTTATCAGCTGGTGTAAGATTTTCTGTTTGTCCTATTATTGAAATTCCAATATTCTTAACCTGTCTAATAAATTCTTCTGTGGATAAAGATGTCCTAAATCCTGGAATAGATTCCAATTTATCTATAGTTCCACCAGTATGTCCTAAACTTCTTCCAGATATTTTAGCAACTGGAAAGCCGTATGCTGAAATAAGAGGTGCAAAAACTAAGGTTGTTTTATCTCCAACCCCTCCTGTACTATGCTTATCTATTTTTATCCCAGGGATTTCTGATAAATCAATAACCTCTCCACTGTATGCTATTTTTTCTGTAAGATTAGTTATCTCATCAATATCCATTCCCTTAAAATATATTGCCATAAGTAGAGCGGACATTTGATAATCTGGAATTTCACCTGATAAATATCCATTAATAATAAAATCTATTTCTTCCTTAGTTAATTTTTCTCCATTTCTTTTTTTTATTATAATATCAACCATTCTCATTTTTTCACCTCAATTTTTCAAAAAAAGTTTTACCATCTAAATCATTCTTTATCTTAAAAATATCTCCAATTGTTTTACCAAGATCAGAAAAAGAAGATAATATTCCTAAATTAGATGGGTTTTTAAATTTCTTTGAATATATCAATAAAGGAACATATTCTCTTGAATGATCAGTACTTTCTGTTGTAGGATCACAACCATGATCTGCTGTTATGATTAAAATGTCATCATTCTTTAACTTTTCTAAAATTATAGGTATAAAAGAATCAAACTCTTCTAATGCCTTTGCAAATCCAAAGGGGTCATTTCTGTGTCCGTAAAGCATATCAAAATCTACAAGATTTACAAAGATTAATCCATCATTTGAAATATTTAGTGCCTTAATAATATTTTCTATACCTTCCCTATTGTTTTCCTGATGCATACTATAAGTTAAACCTTTTCCAGCAAATATATCTTCAATCTTCCCAATCCCTATAACATCTTTTCCATTTTCTTTTAGATAATCAAGAATAGTTTTCTTTGGAGGAGGAAGAGAAAAATCTTTTCTTTTTGGGGTTCTATAAAAATTTCCTTTTTCTCCTAAAAATGGTCTTGCAATAACCCTTGCAACTCCATGTTCACCCTTTAATAATTCTCTTGCAATTTGGCATATCTTGTAAAGTTCTTCAACAGGTATTACATCTTCATGAGCTGCTATTTGAAAAACACTATCTGCTGATGTATAGACTATTGGATATCCTGTTTTTATATGCTCCTCTCCCAATTTCTTAATAATCTCAGTGCCAGATGCTGGATAATTTCCTAAGGTTTTTCTACCAATTCTTTTCTCAAATTCTTGTATAATTTCTTTTGGAAAACCATTAGGATAGATAGGAAAGGGCTTATCTAATATTATCCCTGCAATTTCCCAGTGTCCTGTTGTAGTATCTTTCCCTGGAGATTTTTCTGCCATTTTTCCAAAATATGAAAGTGGATTTTCCCTATAATTCAATCCCATTATTGGACATATATTTCCAAGACCAAACATTTCTAAGTTTGGAAGATTTAAGCCACCAACTACTTTTGCAGTATTTGCTAAAGTATTACTCCCTTCATCTCCAAATTTATAAGCATCTGGAAGTTCGCCAATACCAACACCATCTAAAACAATTAATAAAACTCTCATTTATCTTTCCTCATTAATGGATGTGCCTTTTTATAAACTTCATGTAATCTATTTGATGTGATATGAGTATATATTTGAGTTGTAGAAATATTTGCATGTCCTAATAGCTCTTGAACTACTCTTATATCTACACCTCTCTCAAGAAGATGAGTTGCAAAAGTATGTCTAAAAGTATGAGGAGATATTTTCTTAGGAAGATTTAAAATTTTTGAATATGTTTTTATTATAAACCATACACCTTGTCTTGTAATTCTTTCACCTTTTTTATTCAAAAATAGAGCTTTTTCATTATTCTTAGGTTTAAAATAACTTCTTATATCTAAATATTTTTCAATACTTTCCTTAGCATATTCTCCTATGGGAATAATTCTCTCTTTTCCACCTTTACCAAAACATCTTATTAAGCTTCTTTTTAAATCTAAATCATCAATATTTATTGAGATAAGTTCAGAGACTCTAATACCAGTTGCATATAAAGTCTCTAATATTGCTTGATTCCTTTTACCTAAGGGTGTTTTTGGATCAGGCAATTTCAAGAATCTCAAAACTTCACTTTCTTCTAAAAATGATGGAAGATATTGAGAGATACGGGGAAGAGTAATAAAATATGAGACATTTTTTTCTATATATCCCTCTCTGATTAAAAATTTAAAAAAAGTTCTTATTGCAGATATTTTCCTTGCAATAGAACGAGAATTATATTTAGTGTAAAGATAAGAAAGATAATCATGCCATATTTTTCTATTAAATTTTGATAAATCTTGCAAATTCTTATCTATAAATATTAAAAAATCCTCTAAGTCTCTTTTATAAGATAAGAAAGTATTTACTGATAAATTCTTTTCATATTGTATATATATGAGAAAATCTTCTAAAATTTCATTCATATCTTTTCTCTTATTTTATAAATTAAAATACCTAAGGCTACTGAAAGATTTAGGGAATCAACTTTTCCATATCTTGGAATTTTAATAAGAAGGTCACAAGACTCTTTAACAAGACGATGCAATCCTTCCTCTCCTCCTATAACTAAAGCCAAAGGGAATTTATAATTAACTTTATCATATAATAAATCTGTATTTGGGTCTGCACCAACAATAAACCAACCATTTTCTCTTATTGTTTTCAAAAACTGAGATATATTGGAAACTCTAACTAAAGGAATATAGCTTAAAGCTCCGGCAGAAACCTTAAAAACTGTTGAGGTAACAGATGCAGACCTATATTTAGGGATAACAATAGCCTTTGCTCCACCAAATTCAGAAGTTCTTATAGCACTACCTAAATTTTGAGGGTCTTGAACATGATCTAAAACAACTATAAAACAATGAGAAAGATCAATGTTTTTTATAACATCTTCCCATTCATAGTATTTTATAGGAGATATATATGCTAAAATACCTTGAGATTTATCACTTATCTCATTATCAATCCATTCTTTATTTACAAACTGTATTGGAATACCTTTCTCTTTTGCTAAAGTTATTATCTCTGTAACTTTTTTATCTTTATAAATTGTTTTAGAGATTAAAATCTTGTTTATGTTAATTTCTCCTTTTAATGCTTCAAGAATTGTATTTTTCCCATATATTATATCTTTCATATTTACTCATTCTCCTTTGATAATAAGGCAACTGCAAAAACAGCTATTCCTTCTTTCCTACCCACAAAACCTAAACCCTCATTTGTTGTTGCTTTAATATTAATTGTATCTTTGGAAATTGATAAAATAGAAGAGAGATTTGATATTATTTTTTCTCTATATGGTGAAATCTTTGGCTCTTCAGCAATGATCATTACATCAATATTTTCTATATCAAATTTTTTTTCCTTTAATTTATATACCACTTCTGATAACAATATAGAACTTTTAATATTCTTGTATTCATCTTTATAATTAGGAAAAAGAATACCTATATCTGGAAGTCCACTTGCTCCTAAAAGGGCGTCAATTATTGCATGAATAAGAACATCACCATCAGAATGTCCTAAAAGTCCTTTTTCATAGGGAATTTCAATTCCTCCTAAAAAAAGTTTTCTTCCTTCTACAAAGGGATGGATATCATATCCAAGTCCAATTCTTAATTTTTTTTCCTTATCAAACATTTAATTAACTCCAAGTCATCTTTTGTTGTTATCTTTATATTCCATGGTTCACCCTCTATAATATAAACAGGTATTCCCAATCTTTCCACTAACACACTATCATCTGTTCCATAAAATCTTTCTGTCATAGCTTTTTCATATGCAGATAATATTAAGCTAAATTCAAAAAATTGTGGAGTTTGAATTTGCCATAATTTATCTCTTGGTAAAGTTCTCTCAACCTTTCCATCTGTATTTATTAGTTTTATTGTATCTTTTACAGGTATACCGGTAATAACTACTTTTTTTTCTTTTCCTTCCATAATTAATTTCTTAATTAAATTTTTTGAAACTAAAGGTCTTGCAGAATCATGAATTAAAACAAAATCACAAGAAGAAATAAATTTAAGAGCATTGTAAACTGAATCCTGCCTTTCTTCTCCTCCTTCTATAATATTTTCTACTTTTTTAAATCTCCATTTCTCTATTAAATCCCTAAGTAACTCCAACTTTTTTCTATCACTAACTAACAAAATACTACTTATTTCATCTATCTCCTCAAAGGTGAGAAGGGAATAATATATTACAGGTTTTCCATCTAAATCTTGTAAAAGCTTATCTTCATTTCCAAATCTCTTACTTTTTCCAGCAGCAAGGATTATTCCAATAATTTTCTCAAACAATCTTTTTCTCCTCCTTTACTTTTGCAAATATAATTCTCCCTGCAGCAGTTTGGAATACACTGGTAACTACAACTTTAATATTAGAACCAATATATTTTTTACCATTTTCTACTACAACCATAGTTCCATCTTCCAAATATCCTACTCCTTGACCCACCTCTTTTCCTTCTTTTAATATATTTAATTGTAACTCTTCCCCTGGTAGATATATGGGTTTTAAAGCATTGGCAAGTTCATTTATATTTAAAACTGTTATTCCTTCTATCTTTGCTAATTTATTAAGACCATAATCATTTGTTACAATTTTGCCATTTATAAATTTTGCTAATTTCACTAATTTTGAATCTACACTATGAACATTAGGAAAATCTTTCTCTTCAATTACAATCTGATTACCTAATTCTTTCCTTATTCTGCTTAAATTATCAAGTCCATATCTTCCTCTGTTTTTTTTTAAAGACTCAGAGGAATCTGCCAATTGTTGAAGCTCTTTTAATACAAATCTTGGTATAACAATTTTTCCTTCAATAAAGTTTACTTTTAAAATATCTACTATTCTCCCATCTATTATTACACTTGTATCTAAAATTTTGGGTGCTGAGAAGTTAAAAATCTCTGAAAATATCTTTTTTCTAAAATAAAAGTAATATATAGTAAAAATATATAATGCAATTAAAATTGAGATGATATATAAAGAAATTTTATTATATCCACTATATATTTGAAAAATAGAGATTATAAGTAAAATTATGAAGAGAAAATTATAAATTGCTACTAATAATTTCAATTCTTTTTTCATAAAAAATCATTCCTCCAAATAAATAATAAATGAAGGATAAACTATAAAATCAAATAACTTTTTTGGAGTCTAATTAAACCCTCTTTAATTCTTTTTGCTCTCACCTCCCCAATACCCTCAATACTATCAAGTTCTTCTAAACTACTATCAAGAATTTTTGGAAGATCACCAAATTTTTTAACAAGATTTTCCATAACATTATTTGGTATAAAGGACAATCTATTTAATAATCTATATCCTCTTGGAACAATAGAAATATTTAAGTCAATTTCTTCCTTCGTATATCCTAATATTTCACCAGCAATTAGTGAGAATGATTGAAAATCACCCTTAAAATTTCCTAAAAGTGATTTATAATTTACCTCTGGATCTAAATTATTTTTAGAGTAATCTTTAATAACCAACAAACCTTCTTCCATAACACCTGTGAGTAGTGTTTCCAATTGAAGCTCAATTAATCTTCCTTCAGAACCTAATTCAATAAGATAATTTTCAACCTCCTTCTCTATTTCAAGAATCATACCAATTCTATGAAGAAATAATAGAACTTCCGAAAGTGTAACTTGATTTTCTAATTCCAATGTATTCAGTCTCTGTAATAATCCATCATAAATATTCCTATATCTTTCTAAGGTTTGTAAGGCTTGTGTTGCTTTTGCTAAAATCTCTTCCATATCTCTTAATACATATTTCCAATCATTTTGATACAGGGTTATAGTATCCTTTCTTTGAGATACACTAATAACAAGTTGTCCTGTTTGACGTGCAACTCTCTCTGCAGTAGCATGTCTTACTCCTGTTTCTTGAGATGGAATACTGGCATCAGGAAATAAGATAACATTTGCAAATAAAATTTTCTTACAATCCTTACTTAATATAATAGCACCATCCATCTTACAAAGTTCATAAAGTCTATTAGGAGAAAAATCAATATTTATTTGAAAACCCCCATTAATAATGGGCTTTATTTTTTCTAAATCACCTATAACAATTAATGCTCCCGTTTTAGCTTTCAGTATTTGCTCTAAGGCTTCTCTTAGTTGAGTTCCAGGAGCTACAGTTTTAATTGCATTTATAGCAAATTTTTTTAATTCTGCCATTTCTCTCCCCAAATAACTTTTATACCTTCATTAATATTCTCAATCATATATAAATCTATATTATCAAAATTTGATAATGTTTTATATTTAGGTAAAATTACTTTCCTAAAACCAAGCTTTTGAGATTCTTTTATTCTCTTCTCAATATTTGAGACAGAACGCACTTCGCCCCCTAATCCCACTTCTCCTATAGCTACCATATCATCTGGAAAAACTATATCATAATATGAAGAAATAAGAGAAAATGCAATACCAAGATCTATTGCAGGTTCATTTATTCTAATACCCCCTACCACATTAAAAAATACATCTTTATCATAAAATTTAAGATTTAATTTCTTTTCAAGAATAGCAAGAATAAGAGAAAGTTTGTTAATATCTAAACCCATACATATTCTTTTTGGAAAAGTAGTTATACTTTTGCTAATTAAAGATTGAATTTCAACTAATATTGGTCTCGAACCTTCCATAATTGGTACAACTAATGCTCCAGAAATATTTTTATTTCTTTCCTCTAAAAGTCTTCTTGATATATCTGTAATTTCTAAAAGACCAATATCTCTCATCTCAAAAAGGGCAAGATCATTTGTAGGACCAAATCTATTCTTGATAGCTCTAAGAATTCTTAAATCTTGATATCTATCCCCTTCTAAGTATAAAACTACATCTACCAAGTGTTCTAAAATCTTAGGTCCAGCAATATCACCTTCTTTTGTGATGTGTCCCACAAGAAATATTGCAGTATTATTCTTTTTTGCAAAATTCATAAGTTTTGAAGTGCATTCCCTTACTTGAACTACACCTCCAGGAGATGTGGGAATAGAATTAGAATATATTGTTTGAATTGAATCTACAATTACTAATGAAAATTTATCAGAATTTAATACAGCTAAGATTGTCTCTAATTCATTTTCAGCCAGAAATTTTACAGGAGGTATTTTTTCAGAAATTCTTCTTGCCCTAAATTTTGTTTGAGATAAAGATTCTTCCCCTGATATATATAATACAGGATAATTCTTTTCTTGAATTGAAAAGGCAATTTGTAAAAGAAGAGTAGACTTACCAATTCCAGGTTCACCAGCTAAAAGAATTAATGATCCAGGAACAATTCCCCCTCCCAATAGATTGTCAAATTCTTTCATTCCACTTAAAATTCTCTTATGCTCTTCAGTAGAAATCTCTTCTAATGATAATGGGCTAATATCTTTTTCAAATTCTTTAATTTCCTCTTCTCTTTCTTTTAATTCAATTAAGGAACCATATGTTCCACAATTGGGACATTTCCCAAACCAGCCTATTGATTCATATCCACATACTTGACATACATACTTGGTTTTTAGTTTTTTCATTAAATTTTCATTTATCTATTAGCTACAAGAGACACCTTTTTAAATTCAATATTATTATTCTTATCCAAATCCACTCTCACCATATCTCCCTCAACAAATCTACCCTCAAGGAGAAGTTCTGCAAATGGGTCCTCAATATAACTTTGAATAGTTCTCCTTAAGGGACGAGCACCATATAAAGGATCATAACCTTTCTCTACTAAAAATTCCTTCACCTTTTCAGATACTTCTAAAGTTATTTTCTTTTCAGATAATCTCAATATTAGTGGCTTTAAGAGAAGTTCAACAATCTTCTTCAGATCATCTTTTGTTAAAGGACGGAAGAATACAATCTCATCTAAACGGTTTAGAAACTCTGGTCTAAAATATTTCTTAAGTTCACTTAAAATAAGATCTCTTATTTTTTCAAAAGATTTTTCTTTATCCTCTTTTGATGCAAAACCAATGGTAGATTCTTGTTTGAAATATTCTGCACCGAAATTAGATGTCATTATCATAATAGTATTCTTAAAATCAACTTTTCTACCCTGACCATCAGTTAATTGTCCGTCATCCATTATTTGTAACAAAACATTGAAAATATCTGGATGAGCCTTCTCAATTTCATCAAAAAGTATCACAGAATAGGGTCTTCTGTGAACCTTCTCTGTCAATTGTCCTCCCTCTTCATAACCAACATATCCAGGAGGTGCTCCAATTAATCTTGATACACTATGTTTTTCCATATATTCAGACATATCAAGGCGTATAAGAGCATTTTCGTTACCAAAAAGATATTCCGCTAATGCTCTTGCAAGTTCTGTTTTTCCAACTCCTGTGGGTCCTAAGAATAAGAATACTCCAATAGGACGTTTAGGATCTTTAAGCCCAGAACGAGATCTTCTTATAGCCTTTGAAACTACCTTAACTGCTTCATCTTGAGAAATAATCCTTTTATGAAGCTCCTCTTCCATTCTTAATAATCTTTCTCTTTCTTCTATCAATAATTGAGCTACTGGAATTCCTGTCCATGCTGAAACAACTTGTGCTACATCTTCAGGTGTTACTGTTCTTTCTTCTAAATTTGTAGATTTTAAGAAATTCTTAAGATATTCTTCTAATTTTCTTTCCTCATCTCTTAATTGAGCAGCTCTCTCAAAATTTTGATTTTTAATGGCAATTTCTTTTTGTTCTCTAATTCTTATAAGCTCCCTCTCTAAATTACTATGGGTAGATGATTTTAATCTTGTTAATCTTACCCTTGCAGAGGCTTCATCTATTATATCTATAGCTTTATCAGGTAAATATCTATCATTAATATATCTAACAGAAAGTTTTACAGCTTCTTCTATAGTCTCATCAGGAATTTTAACATTATGAAAGTTTTCATATCTTTCTCTTAATCCTTTTAGAATCTCAATAGTTTCATCATATGAAGGTTCTAAAACCCTTATTGGTTGAAATCTCCTTTCTAATGCACCATCTTTCTCAATGTATTTCCTATACTCTGTAGGTGTTGTTGCTCCTATAAGTTGAATTTCCCCTTTTGCAAGAGATGGTTTTAATATATTTGCAGCATCTACCGCTCCTTCTGCAGCACCTGCCCCAACCAATGTATGAATCTCGTCTATAAATAATATAACATCCTTAGACATTTTCACTTCTTCAATAATTCTCTGCATTCTCTCTTCAAATTCTCCTCTATATTTTGTTCCAGCTATTATAGTTCCCATATCAATAGCAATAATTCTCTTGTTTTGAAGAGCATCAGGAACTTCATTCATAACAATTTTTTGTGCTAATCCTTCAACTATAGCAGTTTTTCCAACTCCAGGTTCTCCAACAAGAACAGGATTATTTTTTGTTCTTCTACTCAATATCTGTATAATTCTCTCTAACTCTTTTTCTCTTCCAATTATAGGATCAAGTTTTCCCTGTCTTGCTAATTGAGTTAGGTCTCTCCCAAACTCATCTAATGTGGCGGTTACTGTTCTTCTCTTTCTTGTAGGAGAAAGGGGTGATTTTCCTCTTATCTTTCCAGGGTCTATTGATTCTCCTAATATTTTAAGAATTTCAATTGTTACATCTTCTAATCTAACACCCATCCCTTCTAAAACATGAGCTGCAACTCCTTCGCCTTCTTTCAATAAACCTAAAAGTAAATGTTCTGTTCCTATATAATTATGATTTAATTCTTGTGCTGACTCAGAAGCATATTCTAAGACCTTTTTTGCTCGGGAAGTAAAGGGAAGTGCACCATAAGAGGTTCCATCTCCACGTCCAATAAGGCGCTCAATCTCTGCTCTTAAATAGTTAAGATCTAAGCCCAAATTGATAAGAGCTTGTGCAGCTACTCCCCCTTCTTCACGAATTAGTCCTAATAAAATATGTTCTGTTCCTACTGTGGAATAATTAAGACGACGAGCTTCTTCTTGTGCTAAAAGAAGTACTCTATATGCTCTTTGTGTTAGTTTATCCATCATAATTTAATGCACCTCCTTAATACACTTCCCTAATTTATTTTATAACTTTTAAAGACTTCTCGCAACAAATTTGCCCTTAAAATATCTCTCTCTTGAGCTGTAAGTCCTTTTTTATATCTCAATTGCATATGAACAGGCTGAATAAGAATAGAGAGAGTATCAATAAACTTTAAGGATATTGAAAAAATATTTAGAGAAGAAGCTAATCTAATGTTAAATAAAAGTTCTAATGCTCCTTTAAAACTTAAAATTTTACTATATTTCAAAAGTCCTAAGGATTTACCTGCTAAATCTTCAATAAAAATACCTTTCTCTTTCATTAAATTATCTCTTGCTTCTCTTTCCTTAGTAACAATTTTATCTACTATTTTTTTTAACTTTGATAGAAGTTGATCATCGGAAGATAATCCTTCATTTAAAGAAATTTCATAAAGATTACCCACAGTATAATCTTCTTCTTCAAATACCCCTTTTATAGACAATTTTGAACTTTTTAATGACTTAAATAAATTTTTTATTTCTCCTTTTTGTTTTACTCCTACAAGATGAACCCAAAAGGTAATTTTAATTCCAAGTCCTATATTATCTATATATGAATTTAAATATCCTAATCTTGGATCAAATGCATATTCAAAATATTCGGACATACTTTCCTCCAAATTATAAAGGGAAGTGAGAGAACTATTTATTTCAAAACCTGGAAAAATTTTCTGAAATTTGAGATGAGAATCTTCATTTATTAAAATACTTAAATCTCCATTTAAATTAATAAGAATTCCTTTACCCTCATCTTTTGCATCATAATCAAGAATACCCTTTTCCCAAAAGGAGTGTCTTACAAAGGATGGGACTTTATCAAAATTTATAAAATTGAAATTTTTTATAAATCCATTATTTTTAATAAGCCATTCAACCTTATTTAAGAAAGTCCTTTTTTTAACATCTCCCGCTTGTTCTGGGAAAGGAAAATCCGCCACATTTCTTAATAGGCGGATTTTTGTCCTAACAAAAACATCTCTAAAATCATTATCTAAATTAAGCCAACCTAAATATTTATAAGTGATATTCTCCATTCCTCAGCCTTTCATTAATTTTCTTAAATAATCTCTTATCTCTGCAGCCCTCTCGTAGTTTTCTTCCTCAATGGCTTTTGAGAGTAATATTTTATTCTTCAAAATTTCCTCCATTTTATCTCCATAAAATTTAGGTGCTCTCCCTTTATAAGTTTTATTACCATATCTTTTCTTTATTAATTCTTCAATTTCTTCTTTAAAGAATTTGAAGCAATTGACACATCCAACCTTTTTTTCCTCTTTTATTTCATCCAGATCTTTTCCACAATAGGGACATGTCTTTTCTTCTCCAAATATAGTTTTTTCTATTATTTGTCTTAAGGTTTTATTCAAAAGATGACTATAATAATCCTTAAAACACTCTCTACATAGAGCGATCTTTTCTTTTCCCTCCAAGCTATGTATTTCAATAAAAAGTTCTACTGGATTTTTTCCACAATTTTGGCAAAGCATCTTAACTTATCTTACTAAGAAAATATCTATGAATTCTATCATCATCTGTAAGTTCTGGATGAAATGTAAGTCCTAAAATATTTTCTTGTTCAATAAAAACTGGATTTGTATTGAAAATTGCATGCACTTTTACATTATCACCCACATATGTTATTTGTGGGGCTCTAATAAATACCGCCTCATAAGGTTTTTCTCCTAATATAGGTATTGATAAGTAGGTTATAAAACTTTCTCTTTGACGACCATAAGCATTACGAGCAACATGAATATCTAAAATTCTGAAGGATTCTTGATCAGGATGATTCTCTATATATTTTGCAAGGACTATCAAACCAGCACAGGTTGCAAGCACTGGAAGTCCTTCTTGAATTTTTCTTTTTAAATTGTCAAAGATTTCCATATTTTTTAATACTGTTAAAAATGTTGTGCTTTCACCTCCAGGAAGCACTAATCCATCTATTGAATTAAGATCATTTAACTTCTTTAATAAAATTACTTCTACTCCTAATTTTTCTAATATTTTTTTATGTTCCTCAACAGATCCTTGAATTGCTAAAACTCCAATTTTCATTATTTTTCACCAACCTCTTACTTGTAATAATTCTTTTTCTGATAATTGTCTTAAATCAATTCCTGGCATTGGTTCTCCTAAATCTTCAGAAACTTCTGCAAGAACATAAGGATCATTATAATATGATACTGCCAATACTATAGCTCTTGCTCTTTTTTTTGGATCCTTAGATTTAAATATTCCTGATCCAACAAATACACCATCTGCGCCCAAATGCATCATCAATGCAGCATCAGCTGGAGTTGCAATGCCACCTGCAGCAAAATTAACTACAGGAAGTCTTCCCAATTTTTTAGTCTCAATTAGAACTTCAAGAGGGGCACCTAATTCTTTAGCCTTAGTTACTAACTCTTCGTCTGGAATAAGAGCCAAAGCTCTTATTTCATCCATTATCTGTCTCATATGTCTTACTGCCTCTACTACATTTCCTGTTCCAGCTTCCCCCTTAGTTCTTATCATAGCTGCTCCTTCTGCAATTCTTCTCAAAGCTTCACCTAAATCTCTGGCTCCACATACAAAAGGAACTTTAAATAAATGTTTATTTATATGATATTTTTCATCAGCAGGAGTTAGAACTTCACTTTCATCTATAAAATCAACTCCTAAGGCTTCTAAAATTTGTGCTTCTACAAAATGTCCAATTCTAACTTTTGCCATTACAGGAATACTTACTGCAGACATTATCTCTTTTATCTTTTTTGGGTCAGCCATTCTTGCAACTCCTCCTTGGGCTCTTATATCTGCAGGAACTCTTTCTAAAGCCATAACTGCAACTGCCCCAGCCTCTTCTGCAATCTCTGCTTGTTCAGCACAAGTAACATCCATTATTACACCGCCTTTTAGCATTTGGGCAAGACCTCTTTTTATCTTATCTATACCTACTATTATTTCCATTAATAACTTACCTCCCTTCTATTTTTGATTATACACCATATACTCCTTTTATTAAATTTTGTCAAAGGGTTTTTTAATTGCTTTCATGAAAATAATTATAAATCTTTTCACCTAATTTTTTAGAAATACCAGTTATGTTTAAAAACTCTTCTTTTGGTGCTTTTTTCATCTCTTCAAATGATTTAAACTTATCTAATAATATTTTTAATCTTTTTTTACCTATTCCAGGAACATTTATAATCTTTTTTTCTATAATCTTTTTTGTCCTTAGTTTTCTATGGTAACTTAATGCAAATCTATGAGCCTCATCCCTGACCTTTTGTAAAAGATGAAGAGCAGGAGAATCTTTACTTAAAATAATTGGATCTTTTCTTTCTGGAATATAAATTTCCTCCTCTTTCTTAGCCAATGCAATAATAAGCTTTGGTTTGATGTTTAATCTTTTAAATACATCTAAAGCACAATTAAGTTGCCCTTTCCCACCATCTATTAAAATTATATCTCCTAATTCATCATTATCTTTAAGTCTTCTTTCAATGACCTCTTGAAGCATTAAATAATCATTAGGTTCTTCATTAGTAAATTTAATTCTATATCTTCTATATTTATCTTTATAAGGTTGTCCTTTATAAAATACAACTTTACTTCCAACTGCTTCTTTTCCTTGAAGATTTGAAATATCAAATCCTTCTATCCATAAAGGAATATTATCCAAATTAAAAATTCTTTGCAATTCTAAAAGTTCATTCCATATTTTATCTTTTTTAATCTCAATAATATTGAGATCTTTTAATGCCATTTCCAGTAGTTCCAATTCTTCCCCTTCTGCGTTCCTAATATTTACTTTTTCACCTCTTTTTCTTGATAATATTTCTTCTATCTCAATCTTTTCATCATGTAAGTCAATAGGAATAACAATATCCTTTGGTATTTCTCTCTGAGAGTAATATTGAGAAATAAAGCTTAAAACTATTTCCTTCTTATCACATTCTACAGGTATTTTTAATGTTTGAATTCTCTTTTCAATTAGTTTTCCTTCTCTTATTAAATATACAAGAACTCTTGCTATATTATCCTCTATATAAAATTGTATTATGTCTTTATCTTCCCTATTTAAGGAGACTATCTTTTGTTTCTCACTAAGACCCTGAAGATATTTTATTTTATCTCTATATCTTGCAGCCTTTTCAAATTCTAAATTTCTTGCAGACTCATTCATCTTATCCATTAAATTCTCTATTAATTCTTGATACTTTCCTTCTAAAAATAAAATTACATCTTTAACAATTTTATTATATTCTTCAGAAGAAATATAGCCTTGACATGGAGCATAACATCTTTTTAAATCATAATAAATACAAGGTCTTTTAGGATTTTTCTTAGGCAAATCCCAAGAACAACTTCTAAGGTTAAAGATCTTTTTTACAATAGAAATAGTTTCTCTTACTGTAGAACTTTGAGGAAAAGGACCATAATATTTTGCAGAATCATTTTCAATTCTTCTTACTAAAATAAGTCTGGGATATGGCTCGTTCAATGTTAATTTTAGTAAAGGATATTGTTTATCATCTCTTAATTGCACATTAAACATAGGCTTATATCTTTTTATTAAGACAGATTCTAAAATAAGTGCTTCTGTTTCAGAATCTGTTATTATATAATCCAAATCTTTTGATTTTTTTAAAAGAAGTATATTTTTAGGTGAATTATCTTTAAAGTATGATAAGACCCTCTTTTTTAAAGACCTTGACTTACCAATATAAATTATATTCCCTAAGGTATCCTTAAAAAGATATACCCCTGGAGCATCAGGTAATAAATTTGCTTTATTATATAAATTATTCTCTTCCATAAAATAGGTTGCTTTTAAGACTTTTTTAGAGTATATTTTAAATTAAAATTCTAAAAAATAAAAGATAAAGACTGAGGAGAAACCTAAAAATGATAAGGGAAAAAATTAGAAATTTATTTAGAAATGCTCTTCAAAATTTAGAAAGAGAAGGTATAAATATTAACGGAATAGAAATTACAATTGAAGTTCCAAAACAAAAAGAATATGGAGATTATGCTTCTCCTATTGCATTATTAATTGCTCAAAAAAATAAGAAGCCTCCAAGAGAAATTGCACAAAAAATTCTTGACTATATTGAAGACGAAAAAATCTTTAACAAAATAGAGATAGCAGGTCCAGGGTTTATTAATTTCTTTATATCCCATGAAACTCTTTTAGATGTTGTAAGATATATTAGAAATAATATGGATAATTTTGTCAAAATTCCTTCCCCCTATAATAAAATTCAGGTTGAATTTGGAAGTATAAATCCTACAGGTCCAATGCATATAGCTCATGCAAGAGGTGTTGTTATCGGTGATTCTTTGGCAAATCTATTTAAAAGAATTGGATGGACTGTAGAAAAAGAATTTTATATTAATGATGCTGGAAATCAGATTGATCTCTTAGGAGAATCTCTTTATGGAAGATATATGGAGCTTCAAGGAATAGAATATCCTATTCCTAAGGATGGATATAAAGGAGAATATATTATAGAGTTAGCAAAGGATTTATTAAAAGAGAAGGAAAAAATTAATAATATGAGTAATGAAGAAAAAAAGATTTTTTTTAAAGAGTATGCTCTTAAAAAAATTTTAGAAAATATTAAAAAAACTCTATTAGATTTTGGTGTAGAATATGATTGTTGGTTTAGTGAAAGAACTCTTCATAAAGAAGGAAAGCTAAATAAAGTTTTAGAAATTCTTGAAAAAAATGGTCACATTTATAAAAAAGATTCCGCTATATGGTTTGCATCAACCAAATTTGGAGATGAAAAAGATAGGGTTTTAGTAAAAAGTGATGGTTCTCCAACATACTTTTTAGCAGATATTGCCTATCATTTAAATAAAATTGAAAGAGGATTTGATTTTATCATTGATGTTTGGGGAGCAGATCATCATGCTCATGTTCAAAGAATGAAAGGAGCATTAAAAGCTTTAGGATATGATTCTAAGATTTTAGAGATTATTTTAGTTCAGATGGTAAGGCTTCTTAGAGGAAAAGAGGAAGTTAAAATATCAAAAAGAACAGGTGATTTTATTACTTTAGAAGAAATGCAGGAGGAAATAGGAAGAGATACTATTAGATTTTTCTTTTTACTAAGAAGTGCAGAAAGTCAATTAGATTTTGATATTGATTTAGCAAAAAGACAATCTTTTGATAATCCAGTTTATTATGTTCAATATGCTCATGCACGTTGTTGTAGCATATTAAGACAAGCTAAGGAAAAGGGAATAGATTTGAGAGAATTGGATAATGCAAATCTTAAATTATTATCAGATGAAAAAGAAAAGGAAATTTTAAATTTATTAATGAGATATCCTGAAAAATTAGAAGATATAGCAAGGACTTTTGAGATTCAACTTCTTCCATACTATCTTATAGATTTAAGCAAAGCATTTCATGCTTTTTATGATTCTTGTAGAGTATTATCAGAGGATAAAGAATTAACATTAGCAAGATTAAGTTTAGTAGATTGTGTTAGATTAATTATTAATGATGGGCTAAGTATTTTAGGGGTTTCCGCTCCAGAAAAAATGTAAAGGGGGGATAAAAATGAAAATTAGGTGGTATGGACATGCATCTTTTTTGTTTACAAGTAAAGATGGAATAAAGGTATTAACTGATCCTTTTGATTCATCTGTTGGTTATCCTATTCCAGAAGTAGAGCCTAATATTGTTACAATAAGCCATGAACATTTTGACCATAATGCTGTAAATACATTAAAAGGAAAATTTACAGTCTTAAAGGGAAAGGTTGAAAAAGAAGTATCAGGAATAATTATTAAAAGTATAAGTTCTTATCATGATGATGCCTTAGGTTCTAAACGTGGTGAAAATTACATATTTAAATTTCTAATAGATGAAATAAATATTGTACATTTAGGTGATTTGGGACATATTTTAACTAAGGAGGATAAAGAAAAAATAGGAGAAATAGATATAATTTGTATTCCAGTTGGAGGAATATACACTATAGATGCAAAACAGGCATTGGATATTATAGAAAAATTTAATCCTAAAATTGCAATTCCCATGCACTATAAGACTCCTCATTTAAAATTTGATTTAGCACCTGTAGATACATTTATTTCACTTGTAAAATATCCTGTTAAAAAACTTGCAGAGAAAGAAATAGAAATTACAAAAGAAGTTTTACCTATATCAACAGAAATATGGGTTTTACCTTATTAATATGGAGGTAAAAATGACAAGAGAAGATGCTTTAAATTTAATAAAAAAATATGTTAACAATAATAACTTATTAAAACATATGTTAGCAGTAGAAGCTATTATGAGAGCCCTCGCAAAACATTTTAATGAAGACGAAGAAATTTGGGGATTAACAGGACTACTTCACGATATTGATTACGAACTAACTGAAAAAGAACCTCAAAAACATAGTCTTTTATCAGAAGAGATATTAAAGCCTTTTAATCTACCTTTAGAGATGATTCTTGCAATAAAAGCTCATAATGAGATTCATGGATTTCCAAGAGATACTCTTTTAGCTAAGGCATTATATGCAGTAGATCCACTCACAGGATTAATAGTGGCATCAGCATTAGTTCATCCTGATAAAAAATTAGCTCCCTTAGACACAGAATTTATTCTCAAAAAATTCAAGGAAAAAAGTTTTGCTAAGGGTGCAAATAGGGACCAAATAAAAACATGCGAGGAATTTGGTCTATCTCTTAATGAATTCATAAGTATAGGTTTGGAAGCCATGAAAAATATTTCTAATGAATTAGGATTATAGGAGGATTTTATGAATTTTAGTCTTTTAGATTTTAAAGAAAAATGTAGAGAAGAAGAACTTTCTCTACTAATTCTATCTTCTTCAGATGGTTTAGTATTAAAAAGTAGTTATGAGGGAAAAGAATCAGAGTCTTTATCTGCAATTATTTCAATAATTTACAAAGAAGCAAAAGGTTTATTTGATCTTTATTTAAAAAATGATAAAATAAAAGAATTATATATGAATGGAAATAAACAAAAAATAATTTTATTACCATTTAATGTGAATAATACAGAGTTAATTCTTATTGCCTTAGGAGATGTTAGAAAATCAATGAAGAGAAAGCTGAATAAAATTAAGAGGGAGGTCTCCTCTTGTCTACAAGAAATATTATAAAGATAGCAATATATGCAGGTATATATATTGCATTAACATTAATTTTTAGTCCCATAAGTTATGGTCCAATACAATTCAGAATTTCAGAATTTCTTGCAGTATTTCCTTATTTAGATCCCACTGCTATACCTGGATTATTTTTAGGATGTTTTATTGCCAATATATTTAGTCCTGCAGGATGGATTGATGTCTTTTTTGGGAGTATTTGCACATTAATTGCAGGATATTTAACACATAAAATGCCTAAAATACAATTGGCTCCTATCCCTCCTATTATAATAAATTCCTTAGGTGTAAGCTTATACCTTCATATATTTTTCAAACTTCCTTATTTGCTCAATGTTCTTTATATTGCCTTAGGTGAAGGGGTAGTAACTTACCTTATTGGACTTCCCATCTTAATTTATATAGATAAAAATCCATATATTAAAGATAAAATCTTAAGGGTAGGGGTAAGACTATGATTAAAAAAATAAGTCTTGAAGAAGAATTATCTATATTAATGGATAATACAGTAGAAATAATTCCTGAAAATGGATTAGAAGAAAAATTAAAAAAGGCAAGAGAAGAGAGAAGACCATTAAGAGTAAAATTAGGAGCAGATCCTTCTGCACCAGATTTACATTTGGGACATTCAGTAGTTTTGAAAAAGATGAGACAATTTCAGGAATTAGGTCATCAAGTAATTTTTATTATTGGAGATTTCACCGCAAGGATTGGTGACCCTTCAGGAAGATCAGAAACAAGAAAACCATTAACTTTAGAACAAGTTAGGAAAAATGCATTAACTTATCAAGAACAAGTTGGAAAAATTTTAGATATTTCAAAGGCAGAAATTAAATATCAAGAAGAATGGTTTGGTAATATGAAATTAGAAAATGTAATAAATCTTCTTTCTAAATATACTATAGCGAGAATCTTAGAAAGAGATGACTTTGCCTTAAGATTTAAGGAGAATAAACCAATATTTCTCCATGAGGTTCTTTACCCTTTATTACAAGCTTATGATTCTGTAGCCATAAAGGCAGATATTGAATTAGGAGGTACAGATCAAAAATTTAATCTCTTAGTGGGAAGAGAAATACAAAAGGAATTTGGTCAAGAACCACAAGTTGCTATTCTTATGCCAATTTTAGAGGGTCTTGATGGTAAGCAAAAAATGAGTAAGAGTCTTGGAAACTATATTGGACTTACAGAGCCTCCCAATGCTATGTATGGAAAAATTATGTCTATTCCAGATGAATTAATAATAAGATATTTTCAATTAGTAACTGATTTACCTAAGAATGAAATAGAGAAAATAGAAAAAGGATTAAAAAATGGTGAATTACATCCAAGAGATGTAAAAGCAAGATTGGCAAGAGAGATTGTAAGAATGTATCATGGAGAAGAGGAAAGTCGTAAGGCAGAAGAAGAATTTGAAAGAGTTTATAGAAGAAGAGAGATTCCAGAAAATATAGAGGAATATATACTTAATGAAAAGAAGATTTGGATTGTTAAACTTTTAAATTTAACAGGTGCTGTAAAAAGCAATAGTGAGGCAAGAAGATTAATATCTCAAGGAGCTGTAGAAATAAACGGTGAAAAAATCTTAGATTCAAATTTAGAATTAGAGATTGTAGAACCTATAATCTTGAGAGTAGGTAAGCATTTCTTTAAAAGAATAATACCTCAATGAAAAGAAAAATTTTATTACTAATACTAACTTTTAATTTCTTATTAGGAAATAGTAAAGGGGTAATTAATGAATTTTATTTTGATCTTTCTAAATTATTGAAAAAACCTTATGAAATAACAATTATTGATGGAAATAAAAAGATAATAAAGACAAAAACAAGAGCAAATTTTGTTTGGGAAGTTATAAAAGAAAAAAATATTAAAATAAACAAGAAGGATAGAATTATTCCTTCAGCAAGAACACCAATAACTCCTAATCTTAAAATCATTAAAATAGATAGGATTACTGAAAAGATTGTTAAAAACTATGTAGTTGAAATACCTGACACAATTTTTAAAATATCTTATGGTAAAAATTATAAAGAAAGATTAATACAGAGGGGAAATACAGGTAAATTTGAAGAAGAATGGTATCTTATATATGTTAATGGAAAATTAGAGAAGAAAATACTTAGAAATAGAAAAGTTTTAATAAAAAAAGAATCAAGAATATATGAAATTACAAGTCCTATATTGAAAAATCTAAAATTAACATCTGCAACATTTAGAACAAAAAGAGTATTAAGAATGACTGCAACAGCGTATTATCCTTGGGAAGGAAAAGGTATTAATGATATCACTGCCTTAGGTTGGAGGGCAGAAAGAGGAGTTGTTGCTGTAGATCCAAGAATAATTCCTCTTAGAACCGCATTATATATTCCAAATTATGGTTTTTCAATTGCAGGTGATACAGGTGGTGCTATTAAAGGATATAGAATTGATTTACTTCTTCCCACACGCCAAGAAACATTAAATTTTGGAAGGAGAAAAATAGCTGTGTTTATATTAGAAAGAATTAATTAAAATATGGACCTTACTAATAAAGAGGTATTACTAAATATTCTTAAAGAAAATAATATTTTTTTAAAGAAAAGTTTAGGACAAAATTTTTTAGTGGACAAAAATATTATTAATAAAATTATTTGCGCAGGAGAGCTTAAAAAATCTGATATAGTATTAGAAATAGGAGCAGGAATCGGAACATTAACTTTAGAGCTTGCTAAATATTCAAAAAAGGTGATTGCTATAGAAATAGATAAGAGATTTGAAAAAATTTTAAAGGAAAATTTAAAAGATTTTGATAATGTTGAAATTATTATTGATGATATTTTAAAATTAGATTTATCAAAAATAATAACTCCACCTTATAAAATTTTTGGAAATCTACCCTATTACATATCTGGGACCTTTCTTGGTGAATATTTAAAAAGGGGACCATATGCAGATATAATGGTCTTTATGTTACAAAAGGAGATGGCAGAAAGAATTATCTCAACTCCTGGAAGTAAAAGATATAGTCCTTTATCTCTTTTATTAGGATTAACATATAAAGTAGAGACAATATGTTTTGTCCCTTCTCATCTTTTCTTTCCTATTCCAGAAGTTGATTCTATATTATTAAAGTTTATATATTCATCTAAATTTGAAAAGATAAAAGATAAAGAAATATTTTTTAGACTTATTAAATCAGCCTTTAGACATAGAAGAAAATATCTAATAAATAATTTAAAAAATGAATTTCCTTCTTATCCTTGGGAAGAGATTTTTAAAAATTTATGTATAGATCTTAAAGAAAGAGCGGAAAATTTACCTTTAGAAAAATATATTGATTTAAGCAATTTTATTTTTAATTATGACATTAAAAATTTTCTCATATGCTAAGATAACTTTATTTCTTGATGTAATAAGTAAAAGATCTGACAATTATCACAATGTAAAAATTGTTCTTCAGAATATTGACTTGGCAGATTTTATTCTTATAAAACCTCTTCCTTATCCTTATTTTCTATTAAGATCAAACTATTCTATACCATTAAAAGATAACTTAATATATAAAACATATAAAAGTTTTATCAATGAAACAGGTTTAAAAATAGGATGTTATATATATCACTTAAAAAAGATTCCAATTCAAGGAGGTTTAGGAGGAGGAAGTTCCAATGCAGGAAGTATACTATTTGCTCTTAATATATTAACAAAAGCAGGACTTAAAAAAGAAGATTTAATCTCTATCAGCATAAATTTAGGATCTGATGTCCCATTCTTCCTATATGGGGGAACCTCTTTAATAGAAGGAAAAGGAGAAAAAATAAAAAAACTTCCTTCTTTATCATCTTACTATGTTCTTTTGATTACACCATCCTTTGGAATAAAAACAAAAGATATATATTCTCAAATTGACATAAGAGATTTAGGATACCATTTAGATTGGGATTCTATTATTAATGAAATAGGGACTGGGAAAATTTCAAGGCTTTACAATTTTTTTGAAAATATAGTTTTTAGAAAGTATCCAATATTGATGGAAATAAAAAATATTTTACAAGAGTTTACACCCTTAGTCTCTTTATCAGGGACAGGCTCATCTATTTTTGCATTATTTGAGGATAAAGAAAAATTATTTTTGGTAAAAAGCATACTTTCTTCATATAATTTTAAGGACCTAAAATTTAGAGTATGTAAATTTATTGATAAGGGATTTTTAATTAAGAGGTGATAAAATGATTGGATTAAAAGAGGTCAAAGATGCCTTTGAAAAAATTTCTCCATTTATACATCAAACCCCATTAAGTCTTTCTCAAACTTTTAGTGATATGACAAATAAAGAAATATATTTAAAATATGAAAATTTTCAGAAAACAGGTTCTTTTAAGATAAGAGGAGCACTCAATTTTATAATGCAGTTGAATAAAAATGTAAAAGGAGTAATTGCATCATCTGCAGGAAATCATGCTCAAGGAGTTGCTTACGCATCTAAATTATTTTCTATCCCAGCAACTATTGTTATGCCTGAAAATACACCATTAGTAAAGATATTATCTACAAAAAATTATTCTGCAAAAGTAATTTTACATGGCTCTTTATACGATGATGCCTATCAATTTGCCCTAAAAATAGCTAAGGATGAAAATTTGATTTTTATTCATCCCTTTGACGACCCCCTAATAATCGCGGGACAGGGAACTGTTGGATTAGAAATTCTTAAAGAATTTTCTGATTTAGATGCAATAATAGTTCCTATAGGTGGTGGGGGCTTAGCATCAGGCATATCTATTGCAATAAAGGAGCAAAATCCTAAAATAAAAATATATGGAGTTCAAACTTATGCATTTCCAACATTTTTTGAAATAATCAAAGATACTAAGATAAAAAATAAACCATCTTCTACTATCGCTGAAGGAATAGCTGTAAAAAAAGAGGGAGAAATAACAAAAGAAATTTTAAAAAGATATCTTGATGATATATTTCTTGTAGACGAAATGGAAATTGCTCAAGGAATACTTCTCCTTTTAGAAAGGGCAAAGACTTTAGTAGAAGGTGCAGGTGCTGTAGCATTATCTGCTTTATTAAAGAATTACCAATATATAAAAGAAAAAAGAATTGCTTTAATTCTTTCTGGTGGAAATATTGATGTAAGCTTACTCTCAAGAATTCTTGAGTATGGTCTTATTCATTCAGGTAGATTGGTACATTTTAAAATTAAGGTTTTAGATATACCTGGAAGACTTGCTAAAATTTTAGAAATTATTGCTGAAGAGAAGGCAAATATTATTGCAATTCATCAAGACAGAGCAAATCCCCTTTTTCCTATAGGTGAAACTAATGTAGAGATTACCTTAGAAACAAAAGATTTTCTACAAATTGATAGATTAATTGATAAAATAAAAAAGGAGGGTTATCCTATAGAAATTTTAGAGAAAGGAGAATAATAAAATGGAAGAAGAATTATTAAAAATGTTAAAAGAAATTACAGAAGCAAGTGGTGTCTCGGGTTATGAAAAAGAGATAAGAGAAGTAATTAAAAGAAATACAATCTCATTTGGGGAAATAATGGAAGATAGATTGGGAAGCTTAATTTTAAGGAAAAAAGGAGAAAAAGATACTCCTAAAATAATGCTTTCTGCTCATATGGATGAAATTGGTTTTATGGTAAAAAGCATTACTAAGGATGGATATATAAAATTCCTTCCCTTAGGTGGATGGTGGGATCAAGTTTTATTATCCCAAAAAGTAATAATAAAGGGTAGTAAAGGTGATATTATTGGTGTTATTGGATCAAAACCTCCACATATTTTAACTGAAGAGGAGAGAAAAAAAGTTGTTGAGAAAAAAGATATGTATATTGATATAGGGGCAAAAAGCGAAGAGGAAGTAAAAAAGATGGGAATCTCTCCTGGTGATCCCATAGTGCCTTATAGTGAATTTACACCTCTTTCAAATCCTAAATTACTTCTTGCAAAGGCATGGGATGATAGAGTTGGTTGTTCCTTAGGAATAGAGATACTTAAAGAGTTAAACAATATCTCCCATCCTAATACAATATATGTAAGTTTTACAGTGCAAGAGGAAGTAGGTTTAAGAGGTGCAACTACAAGCTCTTATTTAATAAATCCTGATGTAGGAATTATATTAGAATCTGATATTGCCACTGATGTTCCTGGAATGGATCAGGAAAAACAAATATCCTTAGGAAATGGACCATCATTAATAATTTATGATGCTACAATGATTCCTAACGCTAATCTTAGAAGATTATTCATAGAAACTGCTGAATCTTTAAATATTCCTTTACAATTTTCAGCATTAGAAAGGGGCGGAACAGATGGGGGAAGAATTCATATTAATGCAAAAGGTGTTCCTTCTGTTGTAATAGGAGTTCCTGCAAGATATATTCATTCTCATGCCAGTATTATTCATTTGGATGACTTTTTGTATGCTAAGAAATTAATAGTTGAGGTGATTAAAAGGTTAGATCAAGAAATTGTCCAAAATCTATGATAAGTAAAAAGCCAAGAGCCTTAGCCTTATTATCAGGAGGATTAGATAGTGCAATAGCAATATGGCTAATGCTACAACAAGGGATTGATATTATTGGAATAAATTTTACTACCCCATTCTTTAATCCCCAAGGTGCCATAAAAATCGCGAAATTTTTTAACATTCCTTTAGAGATTATTGATATAACTGATGAATTTATAAATATTTTAAAAAAACCTAAATATGGTTTTGGTAAAAATTTAAATCCATGTATTGATTGTCATGCCTTTATGCTTAGGAAAACTTTTGAATTAATGGGTAAATATGAAGCAGATTTTATAATCACAGGAGAAGTTTTAGGTGAAAGACCTATGTCCCAAAACAGGAATTCCTTAAATATTGTAGCAAAATATTCGGGAGTAGAAGACTACCTTTTAAGACCTCTCTCTGCAAAGCTTCTACCAGAAACGAAACCTGAAAGGGAAGGAATAGTTGATAGAGAAAAACTATTAGATATACAAGGAAGATCAAGAAAAAGACAATTATTTCTTGCTAAAGAAATTGGGCTAAAAGAAATTCCAACCCCTTCAGGTGGATGTCTTCTGACAGAGCCTAACTTTTCAAAAAAATTATTAGATTTGATTAAAAATAAGGAAGATATTAAAAGAAGAGATTTAGAATTATTGAAGATTGGGAGACATTTTCGCCTGCCAAATAAAATAAAATTAATAGTGGGAAGAAATAAAGATGAAAATGATAAGTTATCCAAATTTTTTAACGAAAGTGATACAATATTTAAAGCAAAAGATCCAAGTGCTATAGTATTAGTCCCTGATATTATTATAGATAAAAAAGAAGAAAAAGAATATATTGCAAAAATATCCGCATATTATAGTGATCATAGAGAGGATTTAGAAATTCCTGTTTTATATAAAACATATTTTAAAGAAGAAATTTTATCAGTAAAAGGCCCTTTAAAAGAAAATTTAGATTTTTTAAACTATAATGTAACATGCAAGTAATATTTTCTCATAATTATTTAGACTTTGACGCCTTAGCTTCTTTGTACGCTGCAAAAAAGCTTTTCCCACAAGCTTGGGCCATACCAAGTAGAAGTATGGAAAGAAAAGTTTATGAGTTTTACTCACTTTATAAAGATTTTTTAAAATTTCAAGAAAAACTACCTGAAAAAGTTGAGAGGGTTATTCTTGTTGATAATCATTGGTTAAATAGGTTAGAAAAAGATTTTCAAGGAATAATTTTAAAAGAAAAGAGACCTTTTATAGAAATATATGATCACCATAAATCTGGAGATATAAAAGGTGATAAAGAATATATCGAAGAGGTAGGAGCAACTACTACTATATTAGTAGAATTAATTATTAAAAATAATATACCTATTGATCCCATAGAAGCAACTCTTTTTGCATTAGGAATTTACCAAGATACAGGTGGATTTACATTCTCTACCACTACACCAAGAGATTTGAAAATTTGTTCTTATTTATTGGAAAGAGGAGCTAATCTATCAATTATAAATTATTACAATAGAGAAAGGCTTAGTGACGAACAAAAAAATCTTCTTAATGAACTTATTCAAAATTCTAAAGAGGAAGATGTAAGTGGTTATAAAATTATCTGGGTTGTTATAGAGAGAGATAAATATGTTGAGGGTTTATCTATTTTAGCCAATATTTTATTAGATGAAAAAAATGCAGATGCTTTATTTATACTTCTTAAAATAAAAGAAAAAATATATTTAATGGGAAGATCAAGAACATCTAAAATAAATCTTTTAGAAGTTTTAGAAGAATTTAACCCTGGGGGTCATCCTACTGCATCTACAGTTGTCTTATCTAACCAAGATCTTGATGAAATTGAAAAATATCTTAGAAATAGATTAAAAAAAATATTACCTTATAACCTAATAGCAAAAAATATTATGTCTTATCCTGTAGAAACAATATCTGTTGATACAACCATCTCTGAAGCCCATAAAATTATGACAAAATATGGATATGGAGGACTTTGTGTAGTAGATAAAGATAATTTAGTGGGAATAATAAGTAGAAGAGATGTAGAAAAGGCTATTAATATGAAACTATCAAAAAGAAAAGTTAAATCTATTATGTCAAGACCTGTTATCACTGTAGATCCTGAAACTCCATTATCCATTATTGAAAAATTATTTGTAGAGAAAGATATTGGAAGAGTTCCAGTAGTTAAAGATGGAAAAATATTAGGGATAATTACAAGACAAGATGTATTAAAATTTCATTTTTTAAAGAATCACTTACCTTTACCATTAGGAAATATAGCAATTTTAAGCGAAGATCATTTTAGAAATTCTCAATGGTGGGAGATATTACAAAATATAAAAGAAATTTCCTCACAACTTAATATTAATATATATGCAGTTGGAGGCTTTGTTAGAGATTTATTATTACAATATCCAAATAATATGGATTTGGATATTGTAGTTGAAGGAGATATTTATCCATTCTTACAAAGCCTTTTAGGAAAATTAAAGGGAAAGATTAAAGTTCATGAAGAGTTTGGAACTGCAGAGATTATATTGGAAAATGGAAGTAAGATTGATATTGCATCTACAAGAAAAGAATATTATTCAGCACCAGGTGCATTACCACAAGTTGAAAAAAGCTCATTTTGGATTGATCTAAAAAGAAGAGACTTTACAATAAATACTTTAGCTCTCTCTTTAAATCATGAAAGATGGTTAGAAATTATTGATCTTTATGGAGGTCTTGAAGATTTATCAAGAAAAGAACTTAGAGTTTTACATAATTTAAGCTTTATAGAAGATCCTTCAAGAATTTTAAGGGGAATTAGATTAGAGCAAAGATTAAATTTTAACTTTGAGGAGAAGACCTTTGAATTATTGAAAGATGCAATTTCTCAAGGTTTCTTAAAAAGATTAAGCAATGAAAGAGTAAAAGAGGAAATCTTATTAATTTTAAAAGAACCAGAACCTGAAAAGGTATGGAAAAGATTGGAAGAATTATCTGCTCTTTCTTATCTTCTTCCTATTACAGTATTACCAAACAATTTTGAAGAGATAAACAAGAAAATTAGAGACGAAAAAAATTTTGATCATATATTGCTTCAGATACTAAATCTTTTGAGTGATGCAGGGAAAGAAAAAGCAATAACATGGCTTAAGATGATTCATTTCTCACATAAGATAATATACATGGTAATAAATTATTATGAATATAAAGATTTAGAATTTACAAGAAAAAATTTAGAGAAAATTATTGATCTTCCTATAGAATTAATCTTCTTCTTAAGTTTAAAAACCAATGACGATAGAAAAAGGAAAATTTTATTAAGAATAAAGGAACTTAAAGAGAAGAAAATTCCATATTTAAAAGGAAAAGATTTAATAGAAATGGGCATAAAAGAAGGAAAAATTATTGGTAAAATCTTAAAGGAACTTACCCTTGCATATTTAGAAGATAAAATTTCTACAATAGATGAAGAAAAAGAATTTGTAAAATCTCAATATTTATAATGGGTTCCAAGTCTTTTTGCCCTTCCAAAGTCAGTTAATATTTCATAAGGAATAGTATGTGCTAAATTAGCAAGATCCTCAGCATCTATCTTTAAATTCCCATTTTTTCCTAAGATTATAACTTCATCACCTATATTAATAGAAGGATCAGAGGATATATCAATTGTAAACTGATCCATAGATATTCTTCCTATTACTGGAAATAATTTATTTTTTATTATTACATATGATTTATTAGAAAATTCTCTTCTATATCCATCTGCATAACCCAATGGAACTAAGGCAATAAGAGTAGGAGCTTTTGTTACAAATATATGATTATAACCAATTCCCCAGTTTTCTGGCACTCTTTTAATTAATGTAATTTTTGCTTTTATAGACATTACAGGCTTTAAACTTTTATCACCATATCCATAAAGTGCAATACCAGGTCTTACTCCATTATAATGAAACTTAGGGAAATTAAAAATTCCTCCAGAATTAGCAAAATGACAAAGACCATTCCATCCGATTTCTCTAAACTTTTTATAAATTTTTTCAAAAATTTCACCCTGTCTTTCATTATAAGGATCAGACTTATCTTCAGAACTTGACAAGTGTGATGATAATCCTTCAAGTATTAAACCTTTATATTTATTTTTTATCTCTATAACTTTGTCTATATCCTCCTCCATTATGCCCTCTCTTCCCATCCCAGTATCTATCCCTAAATGAAAAGAATATTTTATCCCTTTTGAGATGATATATTCTCCTAATGCTTCTAAAAAATCTAAAGAAGAAACTACAGGAGTGAGATTATATTCTACCAAATATGGGATAGAATCTAAAAATTGTGGTGAAAGTATAAGTATTGTTTCTTTTATTCCATTTTTTCTAAGTTCTATAGCTTCATCTATAGTAGCGGTAGCTAATATTTTTATTCCTTTATCTATCAAAAATTTACTTACCTCATTTGCTCCATGACCATATGCATCTGCTTTAACTACTGGTATAATTTCAACATTCTTTCCTATTTTACTCTTAATGACAGAAAGATTATGAAAGAGTGCTGATAAATCTATTTCTTTCCAAGCTAATTTATTCAACATTAAGACTCTTTTAATCTAAGAAGTCTAATAAAATTACCTCTCTCTAATTCTTCTAATTTGGAGGTTATATATTTTACTGTTTCTTCAATTTGAGGAATAAGTTTATATTCTAAAGCATTTACTCTTCTTTTTGTCTTCTCAATTTCTTCAGAAAGAGCTAAGATTTCTCTCTCTTTATTTACTAAATTAATTAACCCTTCTAAAAGCTCTTCCCATTGAAGAACCAATTCATCTAAGGATTGAGGAGTATCTTTAAGATTATAAATAGGAGTATAAATATTCACAATTTTAACTAAGGGGATAGAAATATTCATTTCTTTTATAATTTTCTCTTTTAATATTGTTTTTCCATCATTTATTAAAATTAGGTCATTCCAAATATAATCAGGAATCCTAAAATAAGTAAAAGACCCAATAGATAGAAAGTTTAAAAATTTTTCTGATACTTCTTCTCTTAATTCTTTATAATTTTTTATCTCTTCCATAAATTTTTGTATTAAACCCTCTAATTTATCCTCAAGAAGTTTATGTCCTCTTTGAGCAACAGATAATCTTCTCTTAAGTCTTAAAAGTTCCATTCTATTGGGATTTACTTTCAATGGCATCTATTCTTCTCCCCAAAATTCTTCTAAATATTCAGGTCTAATTCTTTTTAAAGAACTCTTAGGTAACATATGAAGTAATTTCCATCCTAAATCTAAGGTTTCAAATATACTTCTGTTTTCATATTCTCCTTGTTTAATAAATTTTTCTTCAAACTCTTGTGCGAATTTTAAAAATAAAATATCTTCCTCAGTTAAAGCAGCTTCTCCTAAGACAACTGCAAGTTCTTTTGCCTCTAAACCGCGAGAGTATGCAGCATAAAGTTGATTTGATAGATCACCATGATCTTTTCTTGTTCTCCCCTCCCCTATCCCACCTCTCATTAGTCTTGATAAGGATTGCAATACATCAATAGGAGGATAAATTCCTCTTCTATGAAGTTCTCTACTTAAGAAAATTTGTCCTTCAGTTATATATCCTGTAAGATCTGGGATGGGGTGAGTCCTATCATCCTCAGGCATAGTAAGTATTGGAATTAAAGTTATTGATCCTTTCCTTCCTTTTATTCTTCCTGCTCTTTCATATAATGTTGCTAAATCTGTATAAAGATAACCAGGATATCCTCTCCTTCCTGGAACTTCTTTTCTTGCTGCTGAAATTTCCCTTAATGCTTCAGCATAGTTTGTCATATCAGATAGGATTACTAAAACATGCATATCTAAATTAAAAGCTAAATATTCGGCACATGTCAAAACAAATCTTGGAGTTGCAATTCTCTCAATAACAGGGTCATCTGCAAGATTAATAAATAGAACTGATCTTTCTAATGCTCCAGTTTTTCTAAACTCTTCTATAAAAAAGTTAGCTTCTTCAAAGGTTATACCTAAGGCGCCAAAAACAACTGCGAACTTTTCTTCCTCATTTAAAAGTCGTGCTTGTCTCGCAATTTGTGCTGCTAATGTAGCATGAGGGAGTCCAGCACCTGAAAATATAGGCAATTTCTGTCCACGAACCAAAGTGTTCATTCCATCAATAGCAGAGATACCTGTTTGTATAAATTCTGATGGGTATGCTCTTGAATATGGATTAATAGGACTTCCATTTATATCTCTTTTCTCCTCAGGAATTATATTAGGACCACCATCACGAGGTCTTCCCAAACCATCAAAGGTTCTTCCTAATATTGCTGGAGAAAGATTCATCTCTAAAACATGTCCCAAGAATTTCACTCGCATTCCTTTAAGAGAGAGAGCTTGAGTGCTTGTAAACATTTGGATTAGAGCTGCACCCTCATAAGCTTCAAGAACCTGTCCTTGTCTAATCTCTCCTGAACTTAACCTTACCTCTACAAGTTCTCCATATTTTACATCATCTATATTTTCTACAAATACTAAGGGTCCGCTAATTCTTGCTATAGATGTATATTCCTTAGACATATTCTCTTACCCCCTCTTTTATATCCATAATTCTTTTCTCTACAAGTTCAATTAATTCTTCTAATTTATAAATTTCATTTTCAGGAATATATTTCATTTGAGCAATTTTTTCTCTTTCTGGAATTTTAAGAATATCTCCCAAATCAATACCCATATCTATGGCTTTACTTCCTTGTCTATAGAAATTTATAATATTCTTCAACATAAGATATTGTTTTTTAAGAGAAGAAAAAGTATCTACTTCATGAAGAGCATTTTGATGAAGAAAATCTTCTCTTATTGATCTTGCTACTTCTAAAACTAATCTATCTTGAGGAGATAAAGCCTCCATTCCTACAAGTCTTACAATATCTTGAAGCTCTGCTTCTCTTTGCAAAATAGCCATTGCAGTCTGTCTTAAATCGTAAAGATCTATGGCAACATTTTTCTTCCAATATTCAGATACTGGTTCTACATAAAGAGAATAACTTATAAGCCAATCTACTGCAGGAAAATGTCTACTAAAAGCAAGATGTGCATCTAATCCCCAAAATACTTTTGTTACTCTTAAAGTAGCCTGAACTACAGGATCAGAAAGATCTCCTCCAGGAGGAGATACCGCTCCAATAATACTTACAGAACCAATTCTATTATCTTTACCAAGACAAATCACTAATCCTGCCCTTTCATAAAATGATGCAATTCTTGATGCAAGATAAGCAGGATAACCCTCTTCTCCTGGCATTTCACCTAATCTTCCTGAAATTTCTCTCATGGCTTCAGCCCAACGAGATGTTGAGTCTGCCATTAAAGAAACATGATAGCCCATATCTCTAAAATATTCAGCAATAGTAATACCTGTAAAAACAGAAGCTTCTCTTGCAGCAACAGGCATATTAGATGTATTAGCAATTAAGACAGTCCTTTCCATAAGAGGCTTTCCTGTTCTTGGATCTTTTAATTCAGGAAATTCTATAAGCACTTCTGTCATCTCATTTCCTCTTTCACCACATCCGATATATACGACAACTTCTGTATCAGACCATTTTGCTAATTGATGTTGGATTATTGTCTTGCCACTTCCAAAAGGTCCAGGAACACATGCGGTTCCACCTTTAACTAAAGGGAAAAATGTATCTAAAACCCTTTGTCCAGTAATTAAGGGAACAGTAGGGGGTTTTTTCTCCTTTACAGGTCTTGGGTATCTAACTGGCCATTTATGCATTAATTTTAATTCAATTCTATTACCTTTTTCATCTTCAAGAATTCCTATGGTCTCATCAACTGTAAAGCTTCCTTCTCTTATATCTATAATCTTTCCTCTTAAATTTGGTGGTAAAAGAATTCTATGTTCTAAAATTGAGGTTTCTTGAACAACCCCTAAGATATCTCCTCCTTCAACATAATCTCCAATTTTAATTCTTGGCTCAAAATCCCATTTTCTTTCTCTATCTAATGCAGGTAAAGATATTCCTCTACTTATGAAGTCACCAGTCTTTATAGCAAGTTGACTTAGTGGTCTTTGTATACCATCATATATCTGTCCAATAATTCCTGGTCCAAGTTCTACACTTAGGGGCTCACCTAAGGGATATACAGGTTCTCCTGGTCCAATTCCTTGCGTTTCCTCATAAACCTGAATTGCACAAGTATCTTTATCTAATCCAATAATTTCGCCAAAAAGTTCTAAATTTCCTACTCTAACCATTTCATACATTTTTACATCAGTGAGTCCTTTGGCTATAACCAAGGGTCCTGCTACTCTAATAATTTTTCCTTTCATAATATCCCTCTCCTTCTGCTAAAATATCTACTCCTAATGATTTCTCAATATTCTTTCTTATAATTTCTATACCTAAATTATAATTTGAAAAAGTATCAGGAAGAATTAATACTCTTTTTTTAGTTTTTAGATCTATAATTCTCCGAGAAATACTTTCTAAAACAATAATGAGCTTATAATCCTTTTCTGAAAGGTTGTTAAAAATATCAACAGCTTGCAAATCATTCTCAACTTTAAAAGTATCTATACCAAAAATTTTAAAAATTTCTATAAGATCACCAAAACCGATTATTGCAATTTTTCCTTCAGACATTTATCTTCAAAAGCCTCTTTTCCCACAGTGAATTTGGAATTTTATTTTTCTTCAATTTCAAAATAGATATTAATTCTTCTCCTTCAATATATTTGTTATAAAAATAATATAAGATTACCTCAGGTCCACTTACTATTTTTGAAAAATTCTTTTTTAAAAATTTATAAATATAAATTTTAATTAGAAAATCTATGTCTTCTTTATTTTCCAATAAATCCCTCATAAAATCCTTATATTCTGCACCAAAAAAATCTAACCATTGTTCATATTGAGACATATATAAATCTTTAAAATTAATGCCATATTTTATTCTATATATTCCCATTTTATTAATTTCTTCCCAATTCTTCCCCAAATTTTTAGCTCTATAAAGAATTTTTATAAGAAGAAGATTATTTCTAAAGATAAAAAATGAATAAATGTTTTTATTACATAAATATTTAATAAATTTTTCAGAAAGTAATATATTTTCTATATCTAAGAACAGGTCAACTTCAAAAGCATTATTAGTCTCTTCCCATATCTTAATAGCTTTCTGATATAATAACTTTGATTCTTGTTTAAATCTTTTTGAAAATGCTATAGGATAAAAAACCCATTTATCAACTTCTTTATTAGTTTGATGTATTAAGGATCTTAAATTGTGGAAATAAAAATCCCACAAAAGGATAGACTCAAAAATTTCATCATTTACACTTCTTTTAATATCCATTATTTCCTTATTCAAATTTTCCCATAAAGCTCTATCCCAATCTTCTCTCTCTAAGAGGAAATTATATGGCGTATCTCTCAACCAATCCTCAATTTCTAACCACTCTGCATCTTTCAACCATAAAAAAGCAGAAGGTTGTATAAACCTCACAGTTCGTGCTTTTAAATTTGTAGAAATAAATAGATACTTTTGATATTCCACCTAACTCCCTCTCAATATTTTTGCTAAATCTAAAAGATATTCATTTACTTTCTCTTCAATAATATTCTCTAAAGTCAAATCAATTATAAGATTACCTTTCTTAAGCATAAAACCTGCCTTTCCTTCATATCTCTGATTATTATAAGTTAAGTTATATTTTTTACATAAATCTAACACATCTAATTTTTCTTCCCCTTTTGCTAAAATAATCTCATATGAATCTATTCTTTCTTTTTCCAATATCTTTTCCCAAAATCTCTGATATTCATTATTATCAAGGGATAGAAATTTATTTAAAATGTCTTTCTTTAATCTTGATATCATTTCATTTTCTAAGATAGCTATCTCTTCTTTTAATTTCAGTCTAATTTTTGCTAATTCAATATTTTCTTCATTTAACAATATATCTTCTAATTTTCTTCTCTTCTCTTCTTTTAAATTTTCCAACTCTTTTTTCTTTTTCTCTAAATATTTTTCCAATTCCTTTTCAGAACGAGATTTTATTTCATGGATTTTTTCTTCTTTCTCTTTTTCTAATCTTTCAATGATTTTTTCTATTCCCATTTATATTTTCACTCCATAAAATAAAAAGATTATAGATGTAATTAAAGATAGAATAGCATAAGTTTCTACTAATGCTGGAATAATAATTGCTTGACCTGAAGCCTCTGGCTTTTGAGCTACCATCTGTAGGGCTGCAGCACTTGCTCTTCCCTGCCATACCGCACTAATAAATTCTCCAAACATTATAGGAATACAAACTGCAAAAACCATAAGTCCTTGATAAATTGTTAATTCTGGTAATTTTCCGCCAAGAATTCCTAATCTTAATAATATAAGAAATGCAGAGATAAAACCATAAAATCCTTGAGTGCCAGGTAATGCCTGAAGAATTAAAACTGTACCAAAAAGTTCTGGCTTTTCTGCAAGGACCCCTGCAGCTGCCTCTCCTGCTATACCTACACCTTTTCCAGAACCTGCAGCTGCAAGACCAGCACCTAAAGCAGCACCAATTAAAGCAATAGCTAAACCTAACATAAAATCTACCTCCTATTTTGATTCTTTTAATCTAAAATATTTACCATCTATCTTGAAAGAATTAAACATTTTTCCACCTGCAGAATAAAATCTTCCAAAAATTTCAAGAAATTGCAAACGTGTAGAATGAACAAAAGCACCAAGAACACTTAATATAAAATTTAAAAGTTGTCCTGCAATAAATATAATACTAAATAAAATCCAACCTATTACAGGTATATTTCTAACCATATTTGAAAGTTCTGTTATAACAAATCCAAAAACTGAACCAACTAAATTTAATGCAAAAAGACGAGAATAAGATAAAATATCACCTATAAATGATGTTACCCCATATCCTCCTAAAATTCCATATATGCTTATTAATCCTACAATCAATCTTGTAATACCTTTATATTCTCTGCCTTGGGTAAATACAAGTGATATCAAACTTATTATTAATATATATTTAACAAAAGTAAGGGAAGAAATATTTTGAAATCTTGAATAAATATAAAATAGTATAGAACCCAAAAAGATAATCCAAAGAAGGGCATCAAATAAGGCGGATTGATAATCTTTATTTTTCCAAGATGAAATAAATTTTAAGATTAATGCATAAAATTGAGAGATAATTCCTATAAAAAGAGCAATACTTAATGCTTTTATTAAATCTACTGATGGATTAATTATAGGGAAAATTCCTAAAAATCTTCCATCAGGTCCTAAAAATAATTGATTGCCAAAAAAGCTCCAAGTTAATATACCTACAAGAATAGATGGAATACTTAATACTGAAAGTAAATCCATAAGTTCTCTTGCAGAACCTTCAGGTTTAAACTTTCTCTTTATCCAAAAAGAAGAAAGAAGTAGTAAAAGTCCATAACCAAAATCTCCGAGACAAATACCAAAAAATAAAAGATAAAAAGGTGCAACAAATGGAGTAGGATCTATAGATTTATATGAAGGAAGACCATAAAGTTTTGTTAAAAATTCAAATGGTCTAAATAATTTTTTATTCTCAAGAAGAACAGGTGGCTCTTCCTCATCTAAAGGATCCCTATCTTCCCAAATAAAATCTTCAATTTTATCTTTTAATTTTTTTAAGAATAAATCCCTTAACTTTACAGGGATCCAACCTGAATAAATTACAAAATAATTACTATTAAAGCTAAAATTTTTAAAAATCTTTTCTTGAGATTTTATATAGAAATAATCATACCATGCTAATAAATTATTCTTTTTATTATAAAGTTCTTTTGCTCTCTCAATAATTTCTTCTAAATCTTTTCTTAGTTTTTCTAAACTTCTCTTTAACCTTTCAATATTCTCTTTTGGTGTTCCTTTAAGATATGGAATCCTATGATATTCAAATTTATATTTTTGAAGAGCATCCTCAAAATCTTTGATATATTCTAAAGGGATTAAAAATATGACCTTAACTTCACTATTCTTTTCCCAGAATACATACCAACTATCTTCTAAAATATCCTTTAAATCTTCTTTAAATTTTACAAAATCTTCATTTTTAAAACTTCCACTATAAAGAGAAAATCTTTTAAAGATTCTTGGGAAATTTAAAGGTTCATCTAAATCATACCAATACATTGTTTCCTCAAATAAAGATTGAAGATATTTCTCTTTCTCTTCTAAAATATCTAATGATTTTTCAATATATTTTGCTTCTTTATATAATTCTTCCCAAGACATTTCATTTTTTAATCTTTCTAATTCCTCTCTTGTAATTTCTGATCTTCCTCCAAAAAACCCTTCTAAAAATCCTTTTTTTTCAGGAAATATTCTAATAAGAATTTTAATAACCTCTTCCAATTTATTTAAAAGCTCATTATATTCATGATTAGAGATATTTCCCTCTATTGAAAGATCTTCCCAATGAATTAGAGAGAATTCTTTTAAAATTCCTAACAATTTTTCTTCATTTTCCTTAGAAACTACAATCCAAAATCTTTTTAATGGAACAATTGCCATTTTTTATTCTCCAAGCTTTTTCCATAGAAATTCAATGGCTTTTGTATAATTTTCTTCTAATTTTTTTCTATATTCTTCTAATGTTTTTTTATTTTCTCTTTCTAATTCCTCAATTTTCTTATTAATCTCTCTTTTTCTATCTTCATATACTTTTTCTAAATGTCTCTCAAACTGCTCAATCTCTTCTTTTTCTTTTTCTTCCCACTTTAATATCTCATCATTAAGCCACTTACTCCAGTATTTTTTTGCTTCCTCTATACTACTTTCTATTTCTTTCTCCTTATTAACAACAAAGCTTATTATATCTCTTACTTTTTCTTCCATAAATGTTAAACCGCCCTCACCACTTTTCCAGCCTTAAGACATCTTGTACAAACCTTTAAGGTGACTACTCTACCATTTACTATTGCTCTCACTTTTTGTAAATTAGGAAGCCATCTCCTCTTTGTTCTTCTATTGGAATGGCTTACTTGTAAACCAGTCCATGGTCCCTTACCACAAATATCACATCTTCTTGACATTTCCTTTAAGTCCTCCTTTCAATCTAAATCTATTCAAAAAATTATACCACAAAGTTTAATCCCTTGAAGTTTAAAATAATTTAAAATTCAGTTTATTTGACAATAAATCACAATATGTTTTAAACTATTTCAAAAAATTATGTGGGGGCGTAGCTCAGCGGGAGAGCGCTTGCTTCGCATGCAAGAGGCCGTGGGTTCAAATCCCATCGCCTCCACCAAAACATCAAAAAATAGATTTCATCTTTATCCTCTCCATTTTAGTTTTTTTATTAAATATCTCTTTTTATCTTAATTTTTTGGGGAGGCAAGCGTATTATGAAAAACCAAGTTAAAAACTGGAAAACTCTTCTTGATAATTTTTTCTTTATATCCCAAGTAAATAGCAAGACAACAAAAACCATAGAATGGTATAAATATACTTTGATTCCTTTTACACGAAATGTCCCTTTAGAAGATTTAAATGCCTATTCTGTATTAAAATACATTTCTTATTTAAGAGAAAGAGGATTTAAACCTTCTGCAATAGATAGTAACATTAGAGCCATAAAAACTTTTTTAAAATTTTTGTATGAAGAAGGATATTTAGAGGAAAATATTTCTGCATACTTTAAGATATACTTTTGCAACAAACTTTATAAGAAATGGTAGAGATGTTTTTACTCTTCAAAAGATATAGGGGAATGCGGATATAACTACATGTATGATCTATGTACATAGGGGGGAAAACAAATACAGGAGGCAATGATGAAATTCAGTCCAGGAGAGAGGATGGAGAGATATTGAATAGATTGATATACTTTTCTATAATACATGCAGAAGAGTGTCAAAAACTTTGGGAGAAAACCTTAGGTATTACAAAAGAAGAAATAGAAAAGGTAATCATAAATCCCGATCAGATTGTTCCTGGAGATGGAGAAGTTCTCATAGTCCAATCTAAGAGAGGAAATGGACTTTTGAGAGTTCCGTTTATTAATGAAAGGAATGTTATAAAAGTTTTAACTGTATATTGGACAAGTAAAGTAGAGAAATATTGGAAGGAGGAAACAAAGTGAAAATAAAATATGATAAAGAGGCCAATATCTTAATATTTATATTGAAAGATGATCCTCCAGTAGATGCTATTGAAGAACCTGGTGGGGTAATAATTAGCTATAACGATAAAAAAGATCCTGTAAGTATTGAAATATTAAATGCATCTTGTAGACTTCATCTTCAACCTGGAGAATTAAACGTAATTTTGCAGGGATGATACATAATAATACTATAATGAATTAAGATATACTCTTTATCGCGATTTTGCTCATAAAAAAGAAAAATAAGTTACTCTTTTATGAAAAGAAGGATTATTCGGGGAGAGTAAAGCCTTTTGAGAAAAACTTTTAGAAAAGGATAGAAAATAGAAAAGAAATTTAAAGAAATGATTAAATCTATAAAATAAAAAGGGACAGTAAATTTCTCCCTGCACCCTATAAATTTTTAAGACTTTATTATATATTATTGAAAATTAATAGCATACTTTTACTCCTCTACTTTGAAGTATTTTGATATTTTTCATATCATCTGACCCTATAGAAAGGTCTAAAAGATTATTTTCAAGATAAACTTCATCTCCTTCTCCTAATCCAGTATTATTAACTAATGGCCTGATATCACTTATCTGGTTATTGCTAAGTCTTAACTCTTTCAAATTAGTAAGATTAGCTAATGGGCTAATATCAATTATCTGGTTATTATCAAGTCTTAAATATTGTAGGTTAATAAGATTAGATAATGGGCTAATGTCTTTTATCTTGTTATCCACAAGGAATAACACTCGCAGGTTAATAAGGTTAGATAATGGGCTAATGTCACTTATCGGGTTATGTTCAAGATACAACAATTGCAGGTTAGTGAGTTTAGATAATGGGTTAATGTCACTTATATTGTTACCCCCAAGGTACAACTCTCGCAGGTCAGTGAGGTTAGATAATGGGCTAATATCAATTACGTTGTTAATTACAATGTCTAACATCTTCAAGTTAATGAGTTTGGATAATGGGCTAATGTCACTTATATAATTATTAGCAAGGTTCAACCATTGCAATTTTACTGCATATTCAAGACCAGTTAGGTTAGAGATAGACCTCTTACTTGCATCTAAAGATTTTAATTCTTTCATCTTTTCCTTTGTTATGGGTTGTCCTGCAGGTATTTTCAGAGCATCTCGTACTGCTTTTTCAAGATTAGGATCGGTAAATTTCACCACAGAATCCCCAATAGTAACACTTATTACTAAGCTTTTTCCAATATTCCCAGCCTTATCATATGCTTTTGCCTGTATTGTATGAGTTGAATTATATTGAAGTGTGTTTGTATTCCAACTATACTCATATGGGGATGTTGTATCATCTCCTACTTTCTTTCCATCAATGTAAAACTCTACTTTTGTTACTCCTACATTATCTGTTGCTTTTACTTCGATTTTTACAGTTCCACTTACTACTTTTCCATTTTGTGGATTTATAATTGAAACCTGTGGTGGAGTATTATCCTTCTGCGTATATTGTGTAGTAGAAGTAGGATATGGTTTTGTAATATCATATGCATTTATTTTGATCATGTAAACATCAAAATCTCCTGCTCCAAAAGAATTTGTCACTCCTGCAACAATATATCCTCCATCTTTTGTCTGCTGTATTGAATTTGCCCAATCATCATTACTTCCACCATAAGTTTTTTCCCAGACCTTATTCCCATATATATCAAGCTTTATTATGTAAATATCAGCTTTTCCTATCCCCAAAGATCTTGTATATCCTGCAACAATATATCCACCATCATTTGTCTGTTGGATTGAATATGCTTTATCATCACTACCTCCACCGTATGTTTTAACCCATTCTACATTTCCATCTGTCTTAAGCTTTATTATGTAAAAATCATTCCCTCCTAATTCAAGAGATCCTGTACCTCCTGCAATAATATATCCTCCATCTCTTGTCTGTTGTATTGAACTTGCCCAATCTTTACTATTTCTACCATAAGTTTTTTCCCAAATCCTATCTCCGTCTTCATTAAGTTTTATTATGTAAACATCCCATCCTCCTCCAAAAGACTCTGTACTTCCTGCAACAATATATCCTCCATCTTTTGTCTGCTGTATTGAATTTGCCCAATCATCATTACTTCCACCATAAGTTTTTTCCCAAATCTTATCTCCGTCTTCATTAAGTTTTATCACATAAACATCCCGTTCTCCTGCTCCAAAAGACTCTGTACTTCCTGCAACAATATATCCTCCATCTTTTGTCTGCTGTATTGAATTTGCCCAATCATCATTACTTCCACCATAAGTTTTTTCCCAGACCTTATTCCCATATGCATCAAGCTTTATTATGTAAAAATCAAAATTTCCTGCTCCAAAAGACTCTGTATATCCTGCAACAATATATCCTCCATCTTTTGTCTGCTGTATTGAATTTGCCCAATCATCATTACTTCCACCATATATTTTCTCCCAAACCTTATTCCCATTTGCATCAAGTTTTATTACATAAACATCCCAATTTCCTGCTCCCAAAGAACTTGTCATCCCTGCAACAATGTATCCCCCATCACTTATTTGCTGTATTGAAACTGCTACATCAAGAGAACTTCCACCATAAGTTTTTTGCCAGTATTTATAATTTATCTTGTTACTAACCTTTATCTTGATACTAACCCCAATTGTAGATCCTGTTTTTTCATAAGCTTTTACTATTACAGTATATTCTCCATTTGGAAATAATGTTGTATTCCATATATATTCAAATGGACTTTTTGTTACTTCCCCTACTTTTTCTTTATTTATGTAAAACTCAATCTTTGAGAGTTTTTTAGGATCTGAGACCTCAACTTTAATTGTTACATTTCCACTTACCGTTTCTCCATTTTTGGGACTTACAATCTTTACTGATAACTGAGAATAACTTATTTGAATAAAAAGGGTAAGAATTAAAAGAGTAAGTAATACTTTCTTCATTTTATTCCCCCTTCTAAAAATATTACCCATATTATATCATCCTATCATCCTCATATGCATTTAAAAAAATCAATAAAATTACTTTTCCTTTTTTCTTAAAATCCTTTTTAAGCCTATAAATCAAAAAGCTCAATTATCTCTTTTGCCTTTATTTCCATTTGCAATCTCTAAAAAGGTGTTAAATTTCATAACAACAAAAAATTTTTCTATCAACATACTTTAAATATTAAAAAGTTAGAGTATAATAATAATCATGAAGAGGGATGCACAAGTTGCAGGATATTTTTATCCAAGAGATAAGAATGAGCTTTTAAATATGCTTAATAATTTTATAAAGAAAGAGGAAAAACTTATTCCTGCAAAGGGATGTATTTCTCCTCATGCGGGATATATATATTCTGGATCTGTAGCTGGAAAAGTTTTCTCTACCATAAATATTCCTAATAATATTATTATTTTAGGTCCAAATCACCATGGATTAGGATATCCTGCTTCTATTTATTCAAAGGGATTATGGGTAACACCTTTAGGAGAAGTAAATATTAATACAGAATTAGCAGAGAAGATTTTAAAAAATTCAAAATATTTAAAGGAAGATTTTTCTGCACATATGATGGAACATTCTATAGAAGTTCAGATTCCTTTTCTACAATATTTAAATCCTTATATTTCTATTGTTCCTATAACCTTAGCAGATTATAGCCAAAGATTTTTAGAAGACTTGATAAATAGCATTACTTTTGCAGTAAAAGATGGAGATGTCTTAATTATTGCAAGCTCTGATTTTACTCATTATGAATCTTATAATTCAGCAAAAGAGAAAGATCTTTATGCTATAGAGGCAATTTTAAGTCTAAATCCTGATGAATTTTTAGAAAGAGTAAGAAAAAGGAAAATTAGTATATGTGGAACAGGCCCTATTTATATACTTATTTCTGTTTTAAATAATTTAGGAATAAAAAATGCAAAACTTGTGGACTACAAAACATCTGGGGATACTACCCAAGATTTTTCTGCAGTAGTTGGATACGCAGGTATAGTTTTCTTTTAAATGCTTGAAACATTAGCAATTATTGGTTTAGGAAATCCGGGTTTTGAATACTCTCAAACTCGCCATAACATAGGTTTTATGGTTGTTGATTACCTACATGAATATTTTAGATTTCCCAAATGGCATAAATCAACATATTACCATCTATCTAACATTGAAATTTATGATAAAAAAATATATCTTGTAAAACCCCAAACATACATGAACTTAAGTGGAATTGGTGTAAAAAATTTTGTTTTAGATTATTCCGTAGATTATAAAGATCTTCTTGTAGTTCATGATGACTTAGATTTAGATCTTGGAAGAATAAGGATAAGATATAATGGAAAAGATGGTGGACATAAAGGAATTAAATCTATAATCTTAGAGTTGAACACTCCAAATTTTTATAGATTCAGAATTGGAATAGGACGACCTAAGGACTGTAATGTTATAGAATATGTCTTATCAAATTTTGAGACAGGTGAAAAAGAAATGATTGAAAAAATTTTAAAATTATCTCCTGAGATTATTAAAGTTATTCTAAAGGAAGGGTGGGAAAAAGCTCAAAATCTTTTTAACAGAAAATGCATATTTTAAGTAAATTTTTAGAACAAGACAAAGATTTAATAGAGTTATTAGAAAGAATTAAAGATAATAAAGATATTAATTTATATTCAGTCTGTGATGGTGCTATCCCATTAATTTTTTACCTTATTTATCAGAACACTAATCATCCTATGATATGGATTATTAATGATGAAGATAGATTAGAAGAATGGAGTTTTCTTACAGATGTTATAGATGAATTTTATATTTTCCCTCCTTTTGTTCATCTTCCCTATGAAAAACCATTAAGATCAAAAATAGTAGAAGGGAAAAGAATGACAGCAATAGAGAGAGTTTTAAAAGGAAATAAATTCTTTATACTCCTCTCTATAAAATCTTTAATTTACCCTATGCTAACACCTGAAAAATTAAAACAAAATTTCATATTTTTTAAAAAGGGTGTAGAGGTTAAGAGAGAGAAAATATTAGAATATTTAAAAGAAAATTCCTATGAAAGGGCAGACAGGGTAGAGAGAATAGGACAATTTGCTATAAAAGGAGGAATTATAGATATATTTTCACCATCATATTCCTATCCTTTAAGAATAGAATTTATAGGTGATGAGATAGAATCATTAAGATTTTTTGATCCTGAGACTCAAAGGTCAATAAAAATTATAGATGAATTTTCATTAACACCAATAAATGAGTTATTAGGAAAAGAAAATGAAGAAAAATTGTTTAAAAACAATATTGAGAAAACTACATTTCTGAACTATTTACCTGATAATACTTTATTAATTTTTGAAGATATAGATAAAGCAATTAAGTTATTGGAAAGTTGGGAAAAAAGAGGGATAGAAAATTTTATTAAAAGAACCCAATATAAAGAAAATCTTCCCTCTAATCTATACTTAACTAAGGAGCAATTTGAAAATTCAATTGTAAAATTTAAAAAGATATATATGAACTCAAAAAATCCAGATATTTTTTTAACTTTTTATACACCACCTTCTTACAGAGGTAAAAGGGAATTTTTAGAGAAAGACTTAGAAAAATATTTAAATTATGGATGGAAAATTTTCATAAAAACAGAACATAGGGAAATTTTAGAAGAAAAAATATATAAGTTTCTTGATAAAGTAAAATTTTTAATCTCTGAGGAACTAAAAGAAGGATTTATTTGGGAAAAACCTAAAATTATTGTTCTTACAGATAAAGAAATCTTTGGTATTAAACATAGAAAACCAATTAAAGTCTCTAAAAATATAAAACAGGTAGATATTAGCAACTTTGAGATTGGAGATTATATTGTTCATATAAATTATGGGATAGGAAAATTTTTAGGATTAAAAACTTTAACCATAAATAATGAAACAAAGGAATATATTCAATTGGAATATGCGGATCAGACTTATGTCTTTATACCATTGGAAGAAATGCATCTTATTCAAAAATATCTATCACCCAGTGAAAATCCCCCTCAATTAAGTAAGATTGGAAGTAAATATTGGGAAGAGACAAAAAAGAAAGTAAAGGAATCAGTTAAAGAAATAGCTCAAGAGTTAATAAAAATGTATGCAACAAGAGAAATAGAAGAGGGTTTTGCATTTTCAAAAGATACAGAATGGCAAGAAGAATTAGAATCAAGCTTTCCTTACGAAGAAACAGAGGATCAAATTAAGGCTTTATGGGAAATTAAAAGAGATATGGAATCTAAAAAACCTATGGAACGAATTCTTATTGGAGATGTGGGCTTTGGAAAGACTGAGCTTGCTGTAAGAGCAAGCTTCAAGGCGGTTATGGATAATAAACAGGTAGCGGTTTTGGTTCCCACAACTATACTTGCATATCAACATTGGAAAGTATTTCAAAATAGGTTAGATATCTTCCCAGTGAAGGTAGAAGTTTTAAGTAGACTTAAACCTCAATCAGAACAGAAAAGAATATTAGAAAGATTAAAAAGGGGAGAAATAGATATTCTTATTGGAACCCATAGAATATTACAAAGGGATGTAGAATTTAAGGATTTAGGATTGATAATTGTTGATGAGGAACATAGATTTGGTGTATTTCAAAAGGAAGGATTTAAGAAAAAATATCCTAAGGTTGATATTCTTTATCTATCAGCAACCCCTATACCAAGAACTCTCTCCATGGTATTAAGTGGAATAAGACAGTTTTCAATTTTAGAAACTCCTCCTCAAAATAGATTACCTATAGAGACTTTTGTAGTAGAATATAATCCTCAAATAATACAAGAAGGGATAAAAAGGGAACTTGAAAGGAATGGACAAGTATATTATATATGCAATGAAATTCCTAAATTACCTTCAATAGCTGAGATGATTAAAAGATTAGTTCCTAATGCAATTGTAGAGATTGTTCATGGAAAGATGGAAGAAGAAAAATTAACAAAAATTATGAGTGATTTTTATGAAGGTAAAATAAATGTTCTTGTAACTACAACGATTATAGAGTCAGGAATAGATGTTCCTAATGCAAACACATTATTTGTTGAAAATGCTGAACATATGGGGCTTGCTCAATTGTATCAATTGAGAGGAAGAATAGGTAGGTCATCAAAACAGGCATATGCATATTTTCTCCATGCACCTTTAAAATCTCTTTCTCAAGAAAGTATAAAAAGACTTGAAGCATTAAGAGAATTTTCTGCATTAGGTTCTGGTTTAAGATTAGCACTAAGAGATTTAGAAATAAGAGGCGCAGGAAATATTCTTGGTAAAGAACAACATGGACATATAAAAGAGGTTGGATTTTATCTTTATATGCAACTTTTAGAGGATGCAATAAGAGAACTAAAAGAAGAAAAGAAAGAAGAAAAAAGCATTTGCAAGATTTCTCTACCTTATACATTAATAATCCCTAAGGATTATATACCAAATAGTAGTGAAAGAATATATTTTTATCAAAGACTTGTAAATATTAATAATTTAGAAGATATTAATGAAATAAGAAAAGAAATGGAAGATATCTATGGAAAAATACCAAAAGAAATGGAAGATCTATTTTTATTATCAAAGATTAAATATTTGGCAGAGAAGATTGGAATCTCTAAAATTGATATAAAACAAGAAAAGGCTATATTTTATTTTAAAGATGGAGTAAAAGAAATTTCCTTACCGTCTAAGAATTTTAATATTCAAGGTAATTTTATATTAAAGTTTCTTCAAGAAATATCTCTGGTTTATAGAAAAAAAGCATGATATAATCCCAAAAGATTAGAAAAATCTTTAATGATGAGGTGATAGAAAAATGAGTCTAAAAAAAGTATGCCAAATAATATTTATTGTATTTGTAATCATATATGCATTATTAGGTATCTCAGTTGCATTCATTTATTATCAAATGAATAAGTATCCAGTAATAAAAGTTAATGGGTATCCAATTTCAAGAGAGGAGTATAGGAGCCATTATAAAATACTAAGAGACCAATACATTATAACATTTGGTGTTGACTTTACTACAACAGATGGCAAGAAATTATTACCAAAAGTTAAAGAAGAGACAATTAAAAATTTAGCTCAATGGAAAATTATAGAGGTAGAAGCAAAAAAAAGAGGTATAGAAGTGAGTAATAAAGAGATAGATAAAAAATATAAAGAAATTGAATCACAATTCAATTCTAAGGCTCAATTTGAAATAGCATTAGCTCAGTATGGTTTAGATCCTAAAACCTTTAGAAATGAAATAAGAAAAAGCTTAATATCTTCAAAATTAATGGCAGAAATTGGAAAAGATGAAAAAGTAAGTGAAGAGGAGATGAAAAAATATTATAAAGAAAATCTATATCTTTTTGAAAATCCAAAACAGTATAAAGTTTCAATCATTTTAGTTAAGGATGAGAAAAAGGCAAAAGAAATTGTTAAAGAAATAAAGGATAAGAAAATTTCATTTGCTGAAGCTGCTAAAAAATATTCTGAAGATACATCAACAAAAGATAAAGGTGGAGATTTGGGATATATAACAGAAGGAGAACTTCCACAAGAAGTAGAAAAAGTTACTTTTACTTTACCTATAAATCAAGTAAGTAATCCTATTAAGACAGATAAGGGATATTATATTACTACTGTAAGTGAGATAAAAGAAGCTTACACTATTCCTTATATTCAAGCAAAACAAGAAATTGAAAAAAGAATCCTTGATGATAAGAGAAGTAAAGTATTTAACAAATGGATAGAAGAACAATATAAGAAGGCAAAAATTGAGAAGGACTTCTCAGACAAAGATATATGGATGAATCTATGGAGAAAACTTATTCAATTTCAACAAACTTTCTATAGAAAAGAGGAAAGAAAACCATTACCATCAACTGATAATATAGATTAAGAATAAAGAAAAAATCAAACTCTTTTAAATTAGATTTTATTTATGTTTTAAGTTTTTTTCTCCTTAAAATGGAGAATATCTCTTGTCTTTTTTTATGTCCATGCTATAATTATAGTCAAAATCAAGGATATTTTTGTCAGAGGTAAAAAAGGTATATTCAGATGGAAGAACTATGTAAAGAATTTATTGAATTTATAAATATACTTCAAAGGGTTAGAAGGGAGTGCCCTTGGGATAAGAAGCAAACTCCCTATTCACTTCTAACATATTTTTTAGAAGAATGTTATGAACTTGTTGAAAGCATTCAGAGTAATGCAAAGGATAATATAAAAGAGGAATTAGGAGATGTATTTATTCATATTGTTATGCAAAGCCTTATGGCAGAAGAAAGAGGAGATTTTACATTAACTGACGTTCTAAAGAATGTAAATAATAAACTTATTACAAGACATCCTCATGTATTTGGAGAAAAAGAAACAGAAAGCGTGAAAGAGATTCTTTATAATTGGGAAAATATTAAACAAGAAGAGAATAATAAAGGTATTTTGGATGGAATACCCAAAATTTTACCATCTTTAATAGCATCTTTTAGAATTCAAGAAAAGGCTTCACATGTGGGATTTGATTGGAAGAATGCAAAAGAAATATTTTATAAATTAAAAGAAGAAATATCTGAACTGGAAAAAGCTATAGAAGAAAATAACAAGGAGAATATTGAGGGGGAAATAGGAGACCTTTTATTTACTATTGTAAATATTTCCCGCCATTTAGGAATCGATCCAGAACTTGCTTTAAGAAAAACTAATCTAAAATTTGTTAATAGATTTAAATTTTTAGAAAGAAAAATTAAAGAAGAGGGGAAAAAATGGGAAGATGTAACTATTGAAGAGATGGATAAATGGTGGGAAATATCAAAAAATAGTTTTTAAAACTGCCTCGGAAAGGGGGTGAAAAAACATGAAGAAGGCAGAATTTATTGCCAAAGTAGCCGAGAAGGCAAAAATTACAAAAAAGGAAGCAACTAAGGTTGTTAATAGTGTGATAGAAACAATTACTGAAGCTCTTGCAAAAGGCGAACCTGTTCAATTTGTAGGATTTGGAACCTTCTCTGTAAGAAAGAGAGCAGCAAGAGAAGGAAGAAATCCACGTACTCAGCAACCAATTAAGATTCCTGCGACAAAAGTTCCAGTTTTCCGTCCAGGAAAAGAGCTTCGTGAAGCAGTAAAGAAATAGATTTTTTTAACCTCAGGCTGGGGAAATTCCCCAGCCTGAAATATCACAAGGGAGTGAAAAAAATGGCAAAGCGGCTTTTTTTAGAAGAAGAACATAAAAAATTAAATCCTCGTTTTATAGAATTTTCTGGTTGGATTATGCCTTTGGAATATAAAGGGATAATCATAGAACATCTTCATGTAAGACAAAAGGCTGGAATTTTTGATATATCCCATATGGGTAGAATTAGAATAAGAGGAAAAAATTCTTCTATTTTTCTTCAGAAACTCACCTCTAATGACATACAAAAATTATATAAAGGAAAGGCTCAATATTCCTTAATCTTATCTCCACAGGGTACAATCTTAGATGATGTTATTTTATATATGATAGATGAAAATGATTTTTTATTAGTTGTAAATGCGGGTAATAGAGAAAAGATTTTATCTTGGCTTCATATAAATTTAATTAATAATGTGGAGATAGAAGATCAAACTGAATCAACAGTTCTTATAGCTCTTCAAGGTCCTATTAGTGAATCAATTCTTAATTCAATTGTTAAAGATAATCTTTCTTCCTTAAAATACTACCATTTTTTGGAAACAGAGATTTTTAAAGAAAAAGTATACATTTCAAGAACAGGATATACAGGTGAAGATGGTTTTGAAATTTTCATATCTAACAAAAAAGCAATTGAACTTTGGAATTATCTCATAAACAAGCAAGATATTATCCCATGTGGGTTAGGTGCGAGAGATACATTAAGATTAGAAATGGGATATCCCTTATACGGAAATGAATTAGATGAAAATACAACTCCATGGGAAGCAAATTTATCTTGGGTTGTTAAATTGGATAAATCTTCTGATTTTATTGGAAGAAATGCATTAATTGAACTTAAAGAAAAGAAGAAGAAATATCTTATTGCATTTGAAACATTAGAAGGAATTCCAAGAAAGGATTTTAAAATTTTTCATAATAATGAAGAAATAGGGTGGGTTACCAGTGGGACTTTTTCACCATCATTAAAGAAAGGAATTGGTCTTTGTTATTTAATCAAAAAAGATTTAGATAATTTAGAGCTTGAAATTAGAGGTAAAAGAGTTAAGATAAAAGTAACTGATCTTCCATTTATTAAAAATACTTCTCTTAGGAAAGGAGGAAAATAAGGTGTATCCAACTGATAGAAGATATTCAAAAGACCATGAGTGGGCAAAAATGGAAAATAAAAATGCTATTATTGGAATAACATATTATGCTCAAAAAGAATTAGGAGATATTGTATATATTGATCTTCCTCAAATAGGGAAGGAAGTTAAAAAAGGAGAAGTTATTGCTGTAGTAGAATCTGTAAAATCTGCATCAGATATTTATTCTCCTCTATCTGGTAAAATAATTAAGATAAATGAAGTTTTAAAGGAAAAACCAGAACTTTTAAATGAAGACCCATATAATAATGGATGGATAGCAATATTGGAAGTATTAAATCCTGATGAATACAATGAACTTCTGTCTTCAGATGAATATAGGAGTTTGATAGGAGAATCATAAAATGCCATATTTCCCTCACACACCAAAAGAAATAGAAGAGATGTTGAGTTTCTTAGGTAAAAAATCTATTGAGGAACTTTTTGAAGATATACCTGATGAGATAAAAAAAAGAGCAAAAGAAAACTTTAAATTACCTCCTCCTATTTCAGAGATAGAGATTTATAAATATATTGAAGAGATTTCAAATAAAAATGAAGGAAAAGATTATTTATTATTTATGGGTGCAGGAGTATATAATCATTATATTCCCCCCTTAGTTAAAAAAATAATTTCTTATCCTACATTTTATACTTCATATACACCATATCAGCCTGAGATAAGCCAAGGAATACTTCAAGCTATGTTTGAATATCAAAGTTTAATTTGTGATTTAACAGGAATGGAAGTTGCTAATGCATCATTATATGAAGCAGGATCTGGAACTGCTGAAGCAAGCTTAATGGCATATAGAATAAATGGAAGAAGGGAAATTTTAATATCTCAAGGTGTTCATCCAGAGTATAAAGAGGTATTAAAAACATATCTTAATGCTTTAGATCTTATATATAAAGAGATACCTATTAATGAGAGAGGCGAAACTGACATTAACTTTTTAGAAAAAGAAATTTCTGAAAATACAACTTGTTTTATAATACAAAATCCCAATTTTTTTGGAGTTATAGAGAGTAGACTTAATGAGATTTCAGAGATAGTCCATAAAAATGATTCTATATTTATATATATTTTCTATCCAATAGCATTAGGAATATTAAAACCTCCTTCTGATTACAATGCGGACATTGCTGTAGCAGAAGGACAATGTTTGGGAACACCTATAAGCTTTGGAGGACCTTACCTTGGTATTTTAGCAACAAAGTATAAATTTATTAGACAGATTCCTGGAAGATTAGTAGGAGAAACAAAAGATATTGAGGGGAAAAGAGGTTTTGTTCTTACATTGCAAACAAGGGAACAACACATCAGAAGGGCTAAAGCAACATCAAATATCTGTAGTAATGAAGCTTTAACTGCACTTTCTGCTGTTGTCTATTTAGCCCTCTTAGGAAAAAAGGGTATAAAGAGAATTGCAGAATTATGTTTTGATAGGGCTCATTATGCAAAAAGAAAAATATTAGAAGAGATAAAAAATGTTGAATTAACATATCCTTCATATTTTTTTAATGAATTTGTTCTTAAATTCCCAAAGCCAGCTTATGAGATTTTCAACAAGTTAAAGGAGAAAAAAATTCTTGCAGGTATACCTTTAGAAAAATTTTTTCCTGATAGAAAAAAGGAACTTCTTTTATCTTTTACCGAAATGAATATTAAGAAAGAGATAGATATTTTAGTTGATAATCTGAGGGAGGCTTTAAAATGAAAGATATAAAATTGCTTTCTGAACTTAGTGATGAAGAAAAATCATCTATTTTTCTTCCTAATGATATAGAGTTTTATCCAGAAAAAGAACTTCCTGAAGAGCTTTTAAGAAAAGAAATACCTCTCCCTCAATTAACAGAAGTTGAGGTTACAAGACATTTTACAAATCTTTCCCTAAGAAATTTTGGTGTTGACATAGGTTTTTATCCCTTAGGTTCTTGTACTATGAAGTATAATCCAAAAATAACAGAAGAACTTGCAAATTTGCCTGGATTTACTAAAATTCATCCATATACACCTGAGGATTTATGTCAAGGATGTCTTCAAATAATATATGAATTGGAAAAATTACTTTGTACTATATCAGGCATGGATAGATTTACTTTTCAACCATCAGCTGGAGCTCATGGTGAACTTACTGCTCTTCTAATAATGAAAGCATATTTAAGAGATAAAGGAGAAAATAGAAATATTGTATTAGTGCCAGATTCAGCCCATGGAACAAATCCTGCAAGTGCATCTATGGCAGGATTTACTACTATAGAGATTCCATCGGATGAGAGAGGACTAATAAATCCAAACATTTTAAGAAAGTATATGAATGAAAATACTGCTGTTTTAATGCTAACAAATCCTAATACCTTAGGTCTTTTTGAAAAAGATATATTAGAAATATCAAAGATTGTTCATGAAAATGGAGCTCTTTTATATTATGATGGTGCAAATTTAAATGGAATAATGGGTTATGCAAGACCTGGAGATATGGGCTTTGATGCGGTCCATTTAAATCTTCATAAGACTTTCTCAACACCCCATGGGGGTGGAGGACCTGGTGCTGGTCCTGTTGGAGTAAAAAAATATTTAATTCCGTATCTCCCTAAACCTCTTGTGGATTTTGATGGGGAGAAATATTATTTAAATTATAATATTCCAAAAAGCATAGGAAGAGTAAGAAGTTTTTATGGAAATTTTTTAGTTTTGATTAAAGCCTATATATACATAAGATTGTTAGGTGATGAAGGTCTAAGAAAGACAACTGAAATGGCAGTTCTAAATGCAAATTACTTAAAAGAAAAACTAAAAGATATTTTTTATCTCCCCTACCCTTCCTTATGTAAACACGAGTTTGTATTATCTGGAAAAAAACAAAAGGAAAAAGGGGTAAAAGTTCTTGACATTGCAAAAAGAATTCTTGATTTTGGTATTCATCCTCCTACAATATATTTTCCATTAATTGTTGAAGAAGCTCTCATGATTGAGCCTACAGAGACTGAAGATAAAAAAACATTAGATTATTTCATAGAAGTTATGGAAAAGATAAACAGAGAGATTGAAGAAGATATTGAAAAAGTTAAAAACTCACCTTTTACTACTTCTGTAAGAAGATTAGATGAAGCTTATGCAGTTAAAAATCTTAAAGTAAAATGGGAATAATTGTTGTAAAACCCTTTAGAACCCTACCACTAAGTATTACAGGAGATTCATGTTCACTTCTTTGTGATCATTGTAAAGCAATATATCTTAAAAATATGTTTAAAATATTTGAGCTTAATGAAAGATTAAAAGATAACTATAAAAGCATATTAGTAAGTGGAGGTTTTGATAAGGAAGGTAAAATCCCATATATTCCTATAGAAATTATTAAACAATTAAAAGAGAAAGGATTAAAGCTAAATTTTCATTTAGGTTTAATTAACGAAGAAATATTAAAAGAAATATTAAATTATATAGATGAAGTCTCTTATGATTTGATTTTAGATGATGAAGTTATAAAAAATATATTTCACTTAGATAAGACTTCTGAGAACTATAAAAAAACCTTTGAGCTTTTGTATAAATATGTTAGTATTAGTCCACATATAATATTGGGTATTAATAAAGGAAAAATAAAAAATGAATATGCTATCATTGAATATTTAGAAAGGTTTAAGATTAAAAAATTAATCTTTATAATATTCACACCTTTAAAAAATACTCCATTAGAAAAACTTAATCCCCCTTCTATAGATGAGCTAAAAGATTTCTTTTTATTTGCAAGAAAAAGATTACCTAAAATTGATTTTTATTTAGGCTGTGTAAGACCTAAAGGTGATTATAGGGAAAAAATAGATTTTTTAGCATATGATATGGGTTTTAAAGCTATTGTAAACCCTCATTTTAAACTCATAGAATATCTTAATAAAAATAAAAAAATAGAGGGATATTTTGAAGAATGTTGTGCTCTTCTAAAATAAAAATTGGAATTTCCTGTGGAAGCTTAGAAGTTTTAAAGAGTGGAAAAACAAGAGAAGATTCACCTAAGACTCTTTATTTATTAACCTTAGGAAAATGTGAAAATAATTGTTCATTTTGTTCTCAAGCGAGAGAAAGTAAAACAAATAACTTATATCTTTCAAGAATTATATGGCCACCAATTGAAGAAAATAAACTTTTTAATCTCTTAATGGAAAATGGAAAATTTTTTAAAAGAATATGTATTCAAGTTACAAAAAGCTATCTCTGGAAAGAATTTACAAAAGAATTAATAATAAAACTTAAAAATTTTAACATGCCTATTTCTCTTTCAGCTCCAATTGAAAATTTAAATGAAATTGATGAGTTTTTAAATTTAGGTGTTGAAAATATAAATATATCACTTGATGTAGCAAGTCCAAGGTTATTTGAGAAATTAAAAGAAAAATCTTTTAATGAAAGAATAAATCTATTAATTTTAGCAGGGAGAAAATATAAAAAAAGGATTACATCTCATATAATAATAGGTTTAGGAGAAGAAGAAAATGAAGCATTAGAGATTATAGACAAATTAATAGAAGAAAATATCAATATAGCTTTATTTGCCTTTACGCCAATACCAGGAACAAGATTGGAAAATTTACCACCTCCTGACTATTTAAAATATAGAAAAATTCAAATCATTTCATATCTTCTAAAAAGAAAATTAATAAAATTTTCTGATCTAAGATTTAAAAATGGAGAGCTAATTATTGAAGAATGGTGGCTAAATTTAGCAAAACCTTATTTCAATGAAATATTCCTAACTTCAGGTTGTCATAATTGTAATAGACCTTATTATAATGAAAGTCCCAAAATTACACCATATAATTTCCCAAGACCTATAAGAAGAGAAGAGCTTAAGGAAATATGGAGAATTTTAACATTAAATATGAATTATTAAAAATTTTATCTATTCTTCACTATTTATCATATGATGTAAATATCTATCTTGTAGGAGGATTTTTAAGAGATTATCTTTTAGGAAAAGAGAGTAAAGAATTAGACTTTATCATAGCACCTTTTTCTTATGAAACTTTAAATACATTTTCTAAAATTCTTAAGGGAAGAATAATTCCCTTGGACGAAGAAAGAAAATATTTTAGAATAATTGCCAATATAAATAATAAAGATTATATTTTTGACTTTACAACCCCATTAGAAAAAAGTCTTTTAGATGAATTGAAAAGAAGAGATTTTACTATAAATACTATACTATTTGATATTAAAAATTTAAAAGTTATAGATCTTTTAAATGGAATTAAAGATTTAAAAGAAGGAAAATTAAGGATTTGCTCAGAAATTAGTATAAAAGAAGATCCCTTAAGAATTCTTAGGGCTTTTAGATTTATTTCAAATTTTGGATTTAGATTAACACCTGAAACAGAAAGGGAGATTTTAAATAATAAAGATAGATTGGCTAATATTAAAGGAGAAAGAATCCATGAAGAAATATATAAGATTTTAAAAGCATCTTTTACAAAGGATATATTTATCAAGATGAATGATATGGGAATATTAGAAAAAATATTTCCAGAATTAAAGGAATTAGAAAATATTCCCTGGAACGCACCTCATCATACAAATCCTCTTTTACATTCTATAGAAGCCTTAGGTAAATTGGAATATTTTTATTATTACTATAAAAATATTTTTCAAGATTATAAAAATTATATTGAAGATTATCTAAAAGAGAAAATATATTCTGATTTTACTAAAAAAGAGCTGATTAAACTTGCTGTATTGCTTCATGATATTGGAAAAAGTAAAACATTTTTTATTGGAGAAGATAAAAGAGTTCATTATTATGGGCATGAGAACTTAGGATCTTTGATGATAGAAAATATTGCAAATAGATTAAAATTAAGCAAAAAAGAGGAAATTCTTTTAAAAAAACTTATTAAAAATCATCTTTATCCATCATTCATTTTTAAAGACAATAAGGCAAATAGATTAAAGATTATAAATAGATTAGGAGAAGATACTATAGGATTAATATTTCTTTTTTTAGGAGATCAGTTCTCAATAAGGCCATTAAAAGACTTAATCATTTTTTCTCAGGAGATATTTGAGCTTTATATTAATAGAAAAGAGATAAAACCAATTCTTTCTGGAGATGAAATTATGGAATATTTCTCATTAAAACCTTCACCACTAATTGGAAAATTAAAAGATCTATTAATTAATGCTCAACAAGATGGAAGAGTAAAAAATAAAGAATCTGCAATAAAATTTATAGAAGAGATATTAGAACATGAAATTAATAGAAAATAAAATAATTGAAAAAGTCCTAAAAGAACAACTTAATAATATAAAATTTCCATTTCTTTGGGGAATTGAGACATTGATATTTATAAATTATTATCAAAAAGGTGAAGAGGAATTACTTTTAAATTCATTCTATGAAATAAAAAGATTTCAAGAATGGATGGATAAAAATTTTTTGATATTTAATGAATTTTTGACTCTATTACAAGAAATAAGAGATTTTAGAAATAATTTACTAATAGATGAACGATTGAATCTTGAGGATAAAAAGATCTTAAAAATATGGGGAATTATTGAAAATTTTGTTATTTATAACAAAATTCCATTATCAAAAGACCTTCTTATTTTACCCAATATTAGTTTAGGATTAAGAAATTATATATGGGAAATAATCTCTTGGTATCTGAAAGTTATAAAATTTATTACATTTTCCATAAATTTTGACAACTTTCCACATCTTAATTCCCATTTTTATTTTGAAGGACACAAGATTTATAAAATAAATAAGGAATATTATTTAAAAGATGAATTATCTTTTATTTCTAATCTTATAATTAACCTATCAGGCTTTCCTTCCAGGGAAGGGATTAAAAATTTCTCCCTTCCCCAGAATATTATTATAAAAAATTCAATTGAGGACTATTTTGTTTTTGATAAAGATTTTAATATCATCTTTTATCTGTCATAGGTTGTAATCTCTATATATCTAATCCATAATTCACCACTTGCATCATTATCCAATTTTATCTCAATTTTATTTGTCTCTCCTTTTATCCAGTGAGAGGTAATATCAAAAGATGGAGAAATGTAGCTATTACTCCCTAAATCCCATCCTCGGACAACAATTTTATCATTAACAAGTATAGAAATGGGAGTAAAGCTCTCAATATATGGAATATAAGGATTCATTACAACTAATTTTAGAATTACTTTAATAGGTAGCAATTCTTTTGTTACAGGCGTATATATTTTTAAGAAACTTTCAGGTCTTATTAGGGCAAGATGGAATTTACTATCTTCTCTCTCTATTCTTGCACCCTTCGAAATTTCATATATTAAATTACCTAATGGAGTTTCTTTAGTAAAATCTAAAATATATACATCTTTTGCTATCCCTAAATTTATAATTAATAAAAAAAGAAAACATATTATAATAAAATTCTTCTTCATAGAATACCTCCTATCTTAATCTTTATGTGCCCGAGGATGAAATTTTAAATATACTTTTTGTATTTGTTCAGTGGTAAGATGGGTATATATTTGGGTTGAAGAAATTCTTACATGCCCCAATAGCTCTTGTACAGATCTTAAATCTGCTCCCCCCTCTAAAAGATGAGTAGCGAAGGTGTGACGTAGAGTATGTGGGGTAAATTTTTTATTAAGTAGCATAGAATATTTTGAAATTATTAATCTTACTCCTCTATCAGATAATGGCTTTCCTTTTGCATTAAGAAATAGAATATCTGTTGAAGTCTTTATAATTTTAGGTCTTACTTTCTCATAATATAATTTTAAGACATTTAATGTTATCTCTCCGATAACTACAATTCTTTCCCTTTTTCTTTTTCCAAATACTTTTATCTCTCCAATATTCCAATTTATATCTTTATCTCTTATGTTTACAAGCTCTCCTACTCTAATTCCTGTTGCATAGAGGAGTTCAATTATTGCTCTATCTCTAATTTCTAAAAGTTTATCTAAGGATGGTAAAGATAATAGTTTTTCAATTTCTTCTTTTTGTAGAAAATTTGGTAGTCTCCTATCTATCTTTGGTGTTGATAAAAATAAAGAAAGGTCATCTCTTAATTTTTCATTTTTAAGTAGATAATTAAAAAAATTTCTAAGAGTTATAATTTTCCTTGCAAGGGTTGATCTCTTATATCTATTCTTAGAAAGATAAATTATGAATTTTCTTAATGTTTTCCTATCATTAAAATTTAATTTATTCTCAACACAAAAATTATAAAAATCTATAAGATCCCTACCATAACTTCTAATGGTATTTTCTGAGTAGTTTCTTTCAAATCTTAAATATCTCAAAAATTCTTGTATTTCTTCAAATATTTCCATAATTATATATTGTATCTTTTTATTATATCATAAAGAGTATTAAGAGATCTTTTAGCAAGAATTTCTCTTTTAATCTTTTTATTTTTAATAGGCTTTTCTAAAGGTGGTAGAAGACCAAAATTTGCATTCATAGGTTGAAAATCCTTAGGAGGGATAGGGGTTGTAATATATGATATTAGGGAACCAATAATTGTCTCTGGAGGAAATATTATTAATGGTTTACCTTTTATTAATCTATATGCATTTATGCCTGCAACAATTCCCATGCTTGCAGATTCCATGTATCCTTCTACACCTATAATCTGACCAGCAAAAAATATTCTTTTATCTTTTTTAAACTGAAGGGTTGGTTCTAAAAATTTTGGTGCATAGAAATAAGTATTTCTATGCATAACTCCATATCTAACAAATTCAGCCCTTTCTAATCCTGGAATCATACGGAAAATTCTTTTTTGTTCTAACCATTTCAGGCGTGTTTGAAATCCCACAAGATTATATAATGTTTTATATTTATTCTCTGGTCTTAATTGGACCACTGCATATGGTTCCTTACCTGTCCTTGGGTCCACAAGTCCTACAGGTTTCATAGGACCAAACCTTAGAGTATCAATTCCTCTCTTTGCCATTACCTCAATAGGAAGGCATGCTTCAAAGAATCTCTCCTCTCCTTCAAAATGAGAATTTACAACATCAGCTTTTATTAATTCTTCAACAAATCTTTTATATTCTTCTTCTGTCAAAGGAGCATTAAGATATTCTTCTCCTTTACCATAACGAGATGCAAAAAATAATTTATTAAAATCTAATGAATCTGCAGAAACAATAGGTGATACTGCATCAAAAAAATATAAAGAATTAGTATCTAAAATATCTTGTAGACTTTTTGAAAAATCATCTGATGTTAATGGACCTGTTGCAATAATAACAATTCCTTCCTTAGGAATATCCTTAACTTCTTCTCTTATAATACTTACATAGGGACTTTGAGAGAGAATCTCTTCCACTCTTTTAGAAAAAAGTTCTCTATCAACTACCAATGAAACTCCAGCTGGTATTCCAGTCTCCTCTGCAACTTTTAGAAGAAGAGAATCTAAAAGTCTCATTTCTTCCTTTAAAAGTCCACTGGCATTAGTTATTTCTTTTGATTTAAAAGAATTACTACATACAAGTTCTGCTAAATATCCTGTTTTATGCACAGGTGTCATAACAGAGGGTCTCATTTCATAAATTTCTACAGGTATCTTTCTTTTTGAAAGTTGCCAGGCAGATTCACATCCTGCAAGTCCTCCACCAATAATTTTTACGGGCATCATTTTTTCTTTCTTTTCTTTGTCCAAAGAATGTAATCACAAGATAAATTAGAACATTTTAAAAAGTTTTTACCTTTCAAAAGGACACTTCCACATTTAGGACAATTTTTATCTATTGGTTCATAAGGAGATGCAAAAGAACATTCAGGATATCTACTACATCCCCAAAATTCATTATTTTTCTTATTCTTCCTTGCTCTTTTTTTAATTACTTTTTCTCCACATAATGGACAAGGGCCTTTTGCAACTTCAGGTATTGCTTCTATATATTTACATTTTGGATAGTTTGAACATGAATAAAACTTTCCATATTTATTTTCCCTAATAAGAAGAGGACTTCCACATTTTGGACAAATTTTCTTTGTTTTCTCAGCTATTGAGACTCTTTGAGTTTCTTCATAAGCTTTATCTAATTCTTCTTTAAATGTAGGATAAAATTTATAAAGGATCTCTTCCCCATCTATTTTACCTTCTTCAATTTTATCTAATTCTTCCTCCATTATTGCAGTAAAATTTACATCAATAAGACGAGGAAATTTTTGCACTAAAAGATTATTAACAATCTTACCTAAGGTGGTAGGAACTAAAAATTTCTCTTTTAATTCAACATATTTTCTCTCTTTAAGAGTAGAGATTATCACAGCATATGTGCTTGGTCTTCCTATCCCATTTTTTTCTAAGGTTCTTACTAAGGTTGCCTCAGTATATCTTGATGGTGGTTGTGTAAAGAATTGTTTCGGTTCTATTTCTTTTAAATATAACTTTTGATTAATTTTTAGAGGGAATGGAAGAGTTAATTCTTCCTCTTCTTCGTCATTATATATAATTAAAAATCCTGGAAACTTTAAACTTTTCGCATTTACTTTAAAAAGATAATCTCCGGCTGATATCTCTATCTCTAATACATCATACAATGCAGGTGACATTTGACTAATTAGAAATCTTTCCCAAATTAATAAATATAGTTTATACTGATCTTGTGTTAGATATTTCTTGACACTCTCTGGATCTCTATATAAAGATGTGGGACGAATTGCTTCATGAGCTCCTTGAACACCTAATCTCTTTTTCTCTTTTCTCTCCTTACCTAAATAATCCTTTCCATATCTTTCTATAATATATTTTTCAGCTTCTTCCCTTGCCTCATCAGCTATTCTCGTGGAATCTGTTCTCATATATGTTATTAATCCAACTCTCTCTTCGCCAATATCAATTCCCTCATATAAACTTTGTGCAATTCTCATAGTTTTTTCTACAGGAAAATTAAATCTTCTACCTGCTTCCTGTTGCATAGTGCTTGTAATAAAAGGAAGGGGCGGACTTTTCTTTTCTTCTTTTGGAATAAGATTCTTTACTATAAAATCTTTATTCTCAAGATCTTTTATTATCTTATTTGCAGTCTCAAAATCCTTTATTTCTATTTCTTTATCTTTATAAGAAATGAGTTTTGCTATAAGCTCTTTTTTCTCATCTTCATTAGTTAAATGAGCAAAAATATGCCAATATTCCTCTGGAGTAAAATTCTCAATCTCTCTTTCTCTCTCACAAATAAGTTTTAAAGCAACAGATTGAACTCTTCCAGCAGAAAGACCTCTCTTTACTTTACTCCAAAGAAATGGACTTAATTCATATCCCACAAGTCTATCCAAAATTCTTCTTGTTTGCTGAGCCATTATCTTTCTCCAATCCAATTTTCTTGGAGAATCTAATGCTAATTTAATAGCTTTTGGTGTTATTTCATGAAATTCTATCCTTGAGAATTTCTCCTCCTTAAGATTTAATACTTCACTTATATGCCATGCTATTGCTTCGCCTTCTCTATCTGGATCAGTAGCTAAATATAGATGTTCTGCATCTTTTGCAACCCTCTTAAGAATTTTTATAATTTCTTCCTTTCCAGGAAGAATTTTATAAATTGGTTTAAAGTTTTCATCAATCTTTATCCCCATCTCTTTCTCAGGTAGATCTCTTATATGTCCATAGGAAGCAAATACCTGAAACTCTTTTCCTAAGATTTTCTCTATAGTTTTTGCTTTTGCAGGAGATTCAACTATTATAATTTTTTTACTATTTTTCTCTCTCATCATTTTCTTCTCCTTGCATATCTTTGACCTGGATATTCATCAACAAGCCCTTTAGCTTGTAAAGATATCAATAAAAAAATTAATCTTGATACTGGCATATCAATATCATGTAAAATATCCTCAATAAATATAGGGTCAAAAGACAATTTTTGCAATACCATATTCTCTTCTGAAGACAAATTTATATCTTTTTCTTCATTCTCCTCAATATATGGAATATTAAACTCTTCTAATATATCTTTTATATTTAGCACCATTTTAGCACCATCCTGAATCAATTTATTAGTCCCATAACTCTTCTCATCTATTATTCTTCCTGGTATAGCAAAAACTTCTCTTCCTTGATCTAAAGCAAAACTTACAGTGATTAATGCTCCACTTTTCTCACCTGCTTCAACTACTAATACTCCTTGAGATATTCCACTAATAATCCTATTTCTTTGAGGAAAAGTATAATATGATGGCTTTGTATTTAATGGATATTCGGATATTAAGGCTCCATTTTCTTTAATTTTATCAGCTAAAGCTTTGTTTCCATTTGGGTAAATATAATCTAAGGAACTTCCAAGAATTGCCCAAGTTCTTCCATTTTCTAATGCTCCTTTATGAGCATAAGTATCAATACCATATGCAAGACCACTAACAATGATAAAACCAAGACGAGACAACTCTCTTGCAAAATTTTCTGCAATCTTAATTCCATATGATGTTGGTCTTCTTGTTCCAACAATTGCAATAAATTTATCGCCTTCTAAACTTCCTTGATAGAGAAGAAAAATAGGTGGATTTTTTATTTCTTTTAAAAGTGTTGGATAATCATTATCCCCTAAAACTGTCATTTTTATTTCTCTCTTTATTAAATCTTCCCAAAGATTTTCCCATGAATTTCTTCTTCTAAAAATTAGAAATTCTTGAATAACAGATGAAAAAGAGAATAATTCTAATATATCTTTCTCTGGAAGTGTAAATAATTCTCTAATAGAAATAATATCTTTCCATTCACTCCATCTTCTAAAAAGAGGAGAGAAAAAACTTAGCGCATATAAAAAAGGTTTATCATTATAAGAAAAGATCATAAAAGATTAAATAAAATCCTCAAGACCCCTATAAGATACTGCTTCTGCTAAATGATCAATTTTAATATTATCACTACACTCTAAATCTGCAATTGTTCTTGAAACTTTTATTATTCTATCAAGTCCCCTTAGGGATAGTTTCATTTTATCCATTACATTTGTAAGAAAGACTTTTGCTTCATAGGATAATGGACAATATTTTTTAATAAGCCTTGGAGTCATTTGAGAATTTGTAAAAATATTATCTTTTTTAAATCTTTCTTCCTGTATCTTTCTTGCATTAATAACTCTTTTTCTTATCTCTTCAGAATTTTCACATCTTTCTTCTTGAAAAATTTTATCTTTTTCTATCCTTCCCACATATATTCTCAAGTCAAATCTATCAAGAAGAGGTCCTGATATTTTATGCCAATAATTTTTAATTTCATAGAGAGAACAAATACATTCTTTTTCTTTATCTCCAAAGAATCCACATTTACATGGATTCATACTTCCCACTAAAATAAATTGAGCAGGATAAGAGACTGTATATTTAGAACGAGACACTACTACTCTACCCTCTTCCAATGGTTGTCTTAATGCTTCTAATACATCTCTTCTAAACTCTGGAAGTTCATCTAAAAACAAAACTCCCCTATGAGCAAGACTTACCTCTCCAATCTGAGGTGTGGTACCTCCTCCTATAAGTCCTGCATAAGATATTGTATGATGAGGACTTCTAAAAGGTCTTTTATGGATTAAACATTCATCATTTAAAAGACCAGCAACACTATAAATTTGTGTCACCTCAAACGCCTCTTCATAAGTTAATGGGGGAAGAATTGATGGAAGTGATTTTGCAAGAAGAGTTTTTCCAGTACCAGGAGGTCCGACTAATAAGATATTATGACCACCTGCAGAGGATATCTCCAAAGCTCTCTTTGCAATTTCCTGACCCTTTATTATTGAAAAATCATTTTCAAAAGAAAAGTTATATGTGGGAATTTCAAATTGTGAAGGCAAGATATCTATTTTTCCAGTCAAAAATTCTATAACCTTAGTAAGATTTTCTATAGGATAAATATCAATATCTTTTACTAATCTACATTCTATCTCATTTTCCTTAGGTACTATAACTTTTTTAAAACCTTTATTCTTAAGACCCCAAACCAAGGGAAGAATTCCTTTGCCTTTTCTTATTCTTCCATCTAAGGCTAACTCTCCTAAAAAGGCAATTTCATTAAGATTAATCTTAAAATTATACTGAGTTGACAAAATTCCCATAGCTATAGGTAAATCAAGCAAAGGTGTATCTTTTCTAAGATCTGCTGGGGCAAGATTTATCGTGATCCTTTTTAAGGGAAACTCAATATTGCTATTCTTTATTGCAGATCTTACTCTCTCTTTTGCCTCTTGGACTGCTTGTTCTGCTAAACCTACAATATTAAAATTAGGAACTCCTGATGATATATCAACTTCAACCTCTATTTTAAAACATGAAAGTCCCAAAAGAACAGCAGAATAAATTTTAGAAAGCATTAGGAATATGCTCCCATGATAAAATTTTATTATTTTTATCTAAAACAATTAAAAAGACATCAAATCTTATTTGATATGATCCTTTTAATTTTGATAAATAAAAATTTGCTAAGAATTTGATTTTTTGTTGTTTTCTTTTATCTATTGCCTCAATAGGTTCTCCAAAATCCAATGATTTTCTTGTCTTCACCTCAACAAATATTATAAGGTTTCTTTTCTTTGCAATAAGATCAATCTCTCCAAATCTTGTCCTATAATTTCTTTCATAGATTTCAAATCCATTTCTTTTAAAATATTCTAAGGCAAATTCTTCTCCTATATTACCTAAGTTTCTTTTATTCATTATATTAATTTAAAGGTTTTTCTATGAATATCTGATGGACCAAAACAGATTATATTTTTTCTATGTTCTTTTGTTGGATAACCTTTATGTTTCTTAAACCCATAAATAGGATATTTTTCATCAATTTCTTCCATAAATTTATCCCTTAAAACTTTTGCAACTATTGATGCACCAGAGATACTCTTACACAATCTATCCCCCTTAACAATAGCTTCTTGAGGAAAAGGAAGATCAGGAATTGTTTTGTTTCCATCAACAATAACATAATCAGGTTTAATTTTTAAATTTAAAATTGCTCTCTTCATTGCTAAAAAAACTGCATTTAAAATACCAAATTTTTCTATCTCTTCTACTAAAGCATAACCATAACTCCATGATATAGCTTTTTCCTTTATTAAAAAAAATAGTTCAATTCTCTCCTTAGGTGAAAGAAGCTTTGAATCTTTTAATGGTAAATTAGAAAAGGGAGGGAGAATTACAGCTCCAGCAAAAACAGGACCTGCTAATGCCCCTCTTCCAGCCTCATCAACACCTGCAATTATTTTATATTTTTGCCAAAGCTGTAATTCTATATCCTTTAATGAACAATTTGAATTCTTTGTGGTGGCCATAATAATAAAATAGCTTGCCCAACAAGATTTTTTTTAGGAACAAATCCCCAATACCTACTATCTACACTTACAGGTCTATTATCTCCTAACACAAAATAACTATCCTTAGGAACCTTTATAGGTCCATAATTATAATCATCCTTCCTTTTAACATAATCTTCCTTTAATAACTCTCCATTAACATATACATTTCCATGCTTTATCTCAATAGTATCTCCAGGAAGTCCAATAAGTCTTTTTACATATTCTTGAGAAGGATTTAGAGGATATTTAAAAACTATTATTTCTCCTCTTCTTGGTTCCCTAAAATAATATGGAATTCTTACTACTAAGACAGCCTCACCATTATTTAATGTAGGGATCATAGAACCTGTAGGTATATATGATATTTGCAATATAAAACTTTTAATAAGAAAAGCTAAGATAAAAGCAAATAATATGGTTTCCACAAAATCATACCATTCTTTCCCTTTTAATTCCTGCCTTTTTGTGAGTAGAAAATTTACTTTATCTTTAATCCAAAATATTACAGATTCTAACTTTTCTCTCATTCTTCCACCTTCTCAGCAATCTTTGCTTTCTTACCACTTCGTCCTCTAAGATAATATAATTTTGCTCTTCTAACTTTTCCTCTTTTAACTATCTCTATCTTTTCTATAAAAGGAGAATGGATAGGAAAAATTCTTTCTACTCCAATTCCTTGAACAACCTTTCTTACAGTAATTGTTTCTCTAATTCCTCCATGTTTTCTTGCTATAACAATTCCTTCATATACTTGTATTCTTTCCTTTTCTCCTTCTACAATCTTATAATAAATTCTAACAGTATCTCCAGGCCAAATTTCAGGAATCTCTTTATTCTTAATCATTTCTTTTTCCACATTTTGAATTATTAAATCCATAATCTACCTCCTTTCCTAATTCTTCTTTTATTTCTTTTAATAATATCATGTCTTCATCAGTAAGAGTTGCCTTCTCTAATAAATCAGGCCTTCTTAAAAGTGTTCTTTTTAATGCCTCCTTCCTCCTCCATCTTCTAATTTTCTCATGATTTCCAGATAATAAAACTTCTGGAACTTCCATACCCTCAAAAACCCTTGGATGAGTATATTGAGGATATTCTAAGAGTCCATTCTGAAAGGACTCTTCTTTTAGCGATTCTGGATCACCTACAACTCCTGGTAAAAGTCTTACAACAGAATCTATAACAACAAGAGCAGGAATCTCTCCACCACTTAATATATAATCTCCAATAGATATTTCTCTTGTAACAATACTTCTTACTCTCTCATCTATTCCTTCATATCTCCCACATATAAATATTAGATGCTCCTTCTTTGATAATTCTTCTGCTATCTTTTGATTATATACTTCCCCTTGAGGGGTAAGTAGAATTACTTCACTATTATCCCTTTTCAAAGCTCTTACACATTTAAAAATGGGTTCTGGTTTCATAACCATACCCGCTCCACCACCATATGGATAGTCATCAACACTTCTATGTTTATCATCAGTATAATCTCTTAAATTATAAATATTTATTTCAACTATACCTTTTTCTCTTGCTCTTTTAATAATGCTTATATTCAAAGGATCCTTAAATATTTCTGGAAATATTGTTATAATATCAATTCTGATCATATTTCCTCTATTTGTTTTATAATAATTTTCTTATTGCTTATATCTATTTCTCTTACTACATCCTTTATAAATGGAAATAACAATTCTCCTTTTTTACCTTCAACAACAAAAACATCATTGCTCCCTGTAGAGATTATCTCTTTTACTACACCTAAAAATTCTCCCTCCATATTAAAAACTGAAAGACCTAAAATTTGAAAAGTATAATAAAATCCATTAGGAAGTGAGGGTAAATATTCCTCTTCTAACAAGAGCCAATTTCCCCTCAATTTCTCCACAGAAGTTCTATCTTTATATTCTTCAAAATAAATTACATATCCTTTTCCATGTTCCCGAATATCTTCAAGAATTACTTCTCTCTTTATAAAATCTGTATCACCTTCTGATATATAAAGTTTTTGACCTTTTTTTAATTCAAAAATAAGATCATAAAAGGGCCAAATTTTAATTCCCCCTCTTATTCCAAAGGGTTCTCCAAATTTTGCTATTCTAACCAACTTTTTCTTATGCATTTATTGCAAAACTTCAATAACTACTTTTTTTCCCTTTTTTAAACCAGCAACCCTAATGATAGTTTGAAGAGCTTTTACTGTCTGTCCCTGCTTACCAATCACTCTTCCCCTATCCTCAGGAGCGACTTTTACTTCTAAAATAACAGATTTTGTTCCCTCTACCTCCCTTACCTCAACATCCTCAGGATGCTGAACAATAGCCTTAATAATATATTCCAAAAGCTCTTTCATTAAAACCAGATCCCCCTTTTATTACCAAAGGTTTTTAACTTAAAACCCCTAAATTTTTTAAGATTTTCTCAACAGTTTCAGAAGGTTGAGCTCCAACACTAAGCCAGTATTTAATTCTATCCTCTTTAATTTTTATAGTTGCTGGTTCGGTCTTTGGATCGTAAAATCCTAAAATTTCAATAAATTTACCATCCCTTGGTTTTTTACTATCTATAGCAACAATTCTATATGCTGGCTTATTTTTTGCTCCAATTCTTGCAAGGCGTATTTTTACCAATCAATTCACCTCCTTTCTAAATAAATGGAAAAATGGAAGATCTTTTTCCTTTTGAAAATTGCTTTATTAATTCTAATGTCTGGAAATACTGTTTTAAAAGTCTATTCACATCTTGAATTGTTGTTCCACTACCTTTGGCTATCCTTTTTTTTCTACTTCCATCTATTATAGACGGATTTTTTCTTTCTTCTATTGTCATTGATTCAATTATTGCTAAAAATTTTTTTATTTCTTGTTCACCCAACTCAGGCTTTATTTTATTTTTAGGAATTCCAGGAATCATATCAAGAATTTGCTCTAATGTTCCAACCTTTCTTATTTCTTTAAGCTGTTCATAAAAATCTTCTAAATCAAATTTTGCCTTTTTTAACTTTTCTTCTAATCTTGCTTGTTTTTCCATTTCTATATTTGCTTCTATTTTTTCTACAAGTGTTGTTATATCACCCATTCCTAATATTCTTCCTGCTAATCGATCGGGATAAAAGTATTCTAAATTCTCAATCTTTTCTCCAACACCAATATACTTAATAGGTTTACCTGTGATTGCTCTTACTGATAGTGCTGCACCACCTCTTGCATCTCCATCAAGTTTTGTAAGAATAATTCCTGTTATTGGAATCCTTTCATTAAATTTTTCTGCAATATTGACTGCATCTTGTCCTGTCATTCCATCCAAAACCAATAGAATTTCTGAAGGATTATAAACATTTATCAAATCTTCTAATTCTTTCATCATCTCTTCATCAATATGAAGTCTTCCAGTTGTATCTACTATTAAAACATCCATTAAGCTTTCTTTCCCTTTTTTAATAGCATTTCCTATAATTTCCATTGCATTTTTACCTTCTTTTGCTACTGGAATTTTCAATTTCTCACCTAATACTTCCAATTGTTTTATAGCTGCTGGTCTATAAGTATCCCCAGCAACAAGCATAACTCTCTTCTGCTCCTGTAAAAATCTATATGCAATCTTCGCACAAGTAGTGGTTTTTCCAGAGCCCTGAAGACCTATAAGAAATATTAATGCGGGTTTTGTCTTTCCTAAATTAATTCCAACTCTCTCTTTTCCTAAAATCTCAATTAATTCTTCATATAAAATTTTCAAAATTTGTTGAAAAGGAGTGACACTTTTAAGAACTTCTTCCTTTAAAGCTTTTTCTTTAACTTTATTTAAAAGGTCTTTAACAACCTTATAATGTACATCAGCTTCTAAAAGAGCTTGCCTTATCTCTCTTAGAGCTTCCTCTACATCCTTCTCAGAGAGAAGTCCTTTTCCTCTTAATCTTTTAAAAATGTTTTGTAATCTTTCTGTTAAGTTCTCAAACATACTTGAAATACTATAGACAATATTAAAGTTCTTGTCAATTATTTTTATTATTTCAAAGTTTTTATGTTAAAATATTATTAATTAAAAGAGAGAAGGGAGGTTAAATTTTGATAAATAGAGAATATTCAGATGAAATTTTACAAAATGTTTCAGAAATATTAGGGACTTTAGCACATCCTTTGCGTCTAAAAATTATACTACACTTATCTCAAGAACCTTCTGCAGTTTCTGACATGATAAATGCTCTTAATGTCAGACAGCCTAACCTTTCTCAACACTTAGCACTTTTAAAAAGACTTAAAATATTAAAAACAAAAAGAGAAGGAAGAAAAATCCTTTACTTTTTAGCCTATCCAGAGATTAAGGACTTTATAATAAAAACTATTGAATTTTTTTCAACTTCTAAATTATAAATTCAATTTATCCAAGGAGAATTCTACGCCAAATCTTTTTAATAATGTTAAAGATAAAATAGTATAAATAGGAACCTCTATTAAAAGAGCGATTAATCTTGGAGGAATTAAAGTTAAATAAGGTAAATTGAATAAAACATGTATAAATATAACTATTAAAAATGATACTATTATTTTTGTGATTAAAAAAGTTAAAAATAAATACAAGAAATTTTTATTTTCTCTAAATAACCATAAGAATAATAGACCTGGAATTATTCCTTTAAGAGCAGATGTTAAAGTAAAGTGAGGCATATAAGGTCCCATTGGACTTATAATATATCCAATTATATCTGCAGATATTCCTGCCAAACCTCCCCAAAATGGACCAAACAAGATACCTGATAACATTAAGGGAAAATCACCAAAACCAATTCTTATACCTTCTACTCCTCCTATGGATACTCTTATACTTAGAATTCTTGATAAAACAATACTTAAAGCAATAAAAATAGATGTTAATGTAATATATTTAGATCCTTTCATTAACAGTCTCCCATAAAATTTTTGAGTATAATAACAATTTTAGACATATTTTGTCAATTAATGTTATAATTATTTAGTTAAAAATTTTAGGAGGCTTATATGAAAGATATAAAATTTTGTGTAGTAACAGATACAACCTCAGATATACCTGAGGAAATTGCAAAAAATTATGATATAAAAATAATTTCTTATTATGTTCATATGAATGGAAAAGAATTTAAAGAGAATGAAAATATAAAACCTGAAGATGTTTGGAATTATTTGAAGAACAATGTAAATCATTTGCCTAAAACAGCATGTCCAGGTGTTGGTGAATATTACAATATTTTTAAAAGTATTTTGGAAAAAGGTAAAGAGGTATTAAGTATCCATATAACATCTTGGGGAAGTGGTGCCTATCAATCTGCATGTAATGCAAAGGATATCATAAAAAATGAAAACCCATTAGCAAATATTGAAGTTTTTGATACTAAAACTGTATCCTTAGGAACAGGGATTTTAGCTATAGAAGCTGCAAAAGCAGCATTAAAGGGATGGAATATTTCTGAAACATTAGAACATTTAAAAAATTTAAGGAAGAACTTCTTTCAAGCTCTAACAAATGACACACTAAAATATCTTGCTGCAGGTGGAAGAATAGGAAAAGCAAAGACTTTACTTGCAGAAGTTTTAAAAATAAATCCTATCATATCTATTGATGAGGAAGGAATAATCTTTGCTTTAGATAAAGCTATTGGAAGATTAAAAGCTTATCAAAAAATAATAGACCATATGGAAGAATTCTTCAAAAATAAAATACCATTAAATCTTGGATTAATTCACGCTCAAGCATACGAAGAACTTGAAAAATTAAAAATAGAAATATTTAAACATTTTGAGATAAAAAATGTTATAATGTCTAAATTAGGTGCTGCATTAAGTGTTCATGCAGGACCTGGAACGGTAGGAGTCCTTGCCTACCCTTCGCACCTTTCTATAAATAATAAATAATTATTTTTAAGGTATACTACCTTCGGGGCAGGGTGAGAGAGCTTAGTCTCTCAATTCCCGACCGGCAGTGATGATATCCTAATAATTAGGATATCTAAGCCTGCGAGCAGGTTTTTATACCTGCAGATCTGGTGAAAATCCAGAGCCGACGGTATAGTCCGGATGGGAGAAGGTAGATTTATTTTTGGGAAAAAAATGCCCCAAGGTAAGAAAACCTTGGGGTATTTTTTTTAATATTCTTTTAGGTAGGAGGTATAAAAATGTCTACAAAAAAGTTAGTTCTTACAAGTCTCTTTATTGCTCTTGCGCTATCTTTATCTCTATCAATATATTTCCCAATTCTTCCCCAAGCACCATACCTTTTATATGATCCAGGAGATATTCCTCTTTTAATTCTCTCTCTTTTTATGGGAATTTCTGAAGGTATATTAGCAACATTAATTGTATCCATTCTTATGGCTTTAATTACAGGACAAGGAGGACCAATAGGAGCTATAATGCATTTTATTGCTACAGGAACATTAATCACTGTTACCAGCTTTTCATATAGAAAATTTAAGAAATTAGAGATTTCTTTACTTTTAGGAACTGTCTCAATGGCTGTTATAATGTCAATTGCAAATTTGATTTTCACTCCTATTTATCTTGGAGTTTCTGTGAAACAAGTTTTACCCCTTATAATTCCCGTTATTATTCCTTTTAATTTAATAAAAGCAGGAATAAATTCTATTATTACCTATTTATTAACAAAAATTATTCCTTTTTCATCCTATTTAAGTTAGAAAATTGGGGCAGGGATAGAAAAAGAGCTAATAATATAAGAATGGCTCCTATCCACTGCCCCACTCTTAAATTTTCTTTAAGAAAAATCATTGCAAATAAAGATGCAAAAACAGGTTCTAAGTTGTAAACTATTGCTGACTTTGATGGTGAGAGATACTTTTGCCCTATAAGTTGTAATGTAAGAGTTAAACTTGTAGCTACAATTCCTAAATATAAAATTGGTAAAAAAACAATAAATATATTTGTTAAAGAAAAATTTTTATACTCTGTAAAAGCAAAAATAAAGGAAAGAATTGATGTTAAAAGAAGTTCCCCAAAAGCTATATTTGATATATCTCCTTTTTGAATTACATAAGAAATATAAAGAATTTGAAATGCATATGTAATAGCACATAAAAATACTAAGAAGTCACCTAAATTTATCCCTTTAAATTCTTTATAGTCTAAAGTTAAAAGAATAAGACCTAAAAATGCTAAGATTACAGAAATCCATATATTTTTTGAAATATTATTTTTAAATAAAAATTTTTCCCCTATAGGAACAAGAATAACAGAGATTCCAGTTATAAAGGCAGTTTTTGTTGCAGATGTAAACTTCAAACCATATGTTTGGAAAGCTATAGCTAAAAAATTAATAATCCCTAAAATTAATCCATATTTTGATATTTTGACTTTTTCCCTTAGAAAAAACTTTATGTAAAAAAATAATGAAATTGTTCCAATAGTAAATCTTAAAAATAATAAAATTATAGGAGAAATATAATTTAAAGATATTTTTGAAACAGAGAAAGTACTACCCCATATAATTGTTACAAATATTAAAATTAATATTCCTTCTACTTCTCTTTTATCATTCATAATGTTAAAATTATATCAAAAATATGGGGGGAGATTTATGAAAATTAAAGGAAAACCAGCAACAATTTGGTTAGGACTTCCCTCTGATCTTTTATTGGGAGAAGCCTTTTTAGAAATTCAAGAAAATTATATCATTGAAAGGAGAAAAGTATTTTTTGAAAATAGAGAAGTCATAATGCCAATTTTAGAAGTTGAAGGCGTAGAGATAACTAAAAAGGGAGATAAGATTTTTTCTATTCTTTTTATAGCTCTTCTTATGGGCAAATTTTTAATACTATCTCTTATTCCCCTTATTATTTATCTTTTATGGAGACCTACCTTCTTGATAATACATGGAAAAAATCTACAGATAGGCATTTCAATTAGGGAAAAAAATTTAGAACCTTATAGAGAATTTGCTTATGAGGTTATGAAAAAATGGAGCTCAAAAAACCTTCAACCTTAATAAAACTTTATCAGATTTACAGTGAAATAGAAAGTGGTTTTTATCCTGATAATAAAAAATTACAAAGAAAATTAGAGTTAAGTGAAAAAACAATTGATAGGTATATAAGATATTTAAGGGACTTTCTTTATGCACCTATTAAATATGATAGAAATAAAAAAGGATATTATCTCTCTCAAAAATGGACCTTTCCCTTTCCAAAACTAACAGAGGGAGAGATTTTCTCTCTTCTTATTTTCATAAATCTTATCCATCAATTCAAAGGAACCCCCTTAGAGGAACCGCTTAAAACTCTTGAAGAGAAAATAAAATTATATTTACCTCAAGAAGCTAATTTAAATCCTCATGAGATTGAAATGATGCTTTCTGTAAATTTATCTCCAATAAAGTTAAAGATAGATATAAAAGATGTATTTGAAAAGATTTTTTATGCCATAAAAGAAAGAAGAAGAATTTTTATATCATATTACAATATTGAAAAAAATGAAATAACAGAAAGAAAAGTAGATCCATATCATATATTTAATTTTGAAGGGGTCTGGTATTTTTGTGGTTTTTGCCACTTAAGAAATGAAGATAGAATCTTTGCTTTAGATAGGATTAAGAAGATAAATATTCTCAAAGAGAAATTTAAATTACCTGAAAATTTTGATATTAAAGAATATTTTTCCAAAGCATTTAGAATTTATAAAGGTGATACTCAAAAGATTAGAATTCTTTTTGACTCATATCAAGCAAGATGGATAAAAGAAAGAATATGGCATGAGAATCAAAAGATAGAAGAACTTGAAAATGGTGAAATTATTTTTGAAATAGAAGGAAATATAGAAGAGATAAAAAGATGGGTATTATCTTATGGAAGACATGCAAAAATTTTAGAACCAGAAAGTCTAAAAGAAGAAATTAAAAAAGAAATTCAAGAAATGTTTAGGGTCTATAAATGACCTTTTAAAAATGTATTTATAAAATTAGGTGATATTATGAGGATAAAATTGGTCTATGAAAGTTTAGATGATAAAGATATAATTTTACCTTGTCATTATAATTATGTCATTCAAAGTTTAATTTATAATACTTTTTCTCTTAAAACTGCACAAAGGCTTCATGAGGAAGGATTCTTATATGAAAAGAGAAAATTTAAGCTTTTTACTTTTTCTCGTATTCTTGAGAAGGGAGATTTAATAATCAATAAAAATAATAAAAGCTACTTGAAATTTAAAAGAAAAATTACTATTTATTTTTCATCACCCATTGATGATATTGTTATTGATTTAGCTCAAAGAGGTTTTAGAGAAAGAGAATTTACACTTTTGGGAAAAAAAGTATGTATTTCTCAATTAGAAATTATCTCTCTTCCAAAAATAAAAGAGAAAATTAAAATAAGATTTTTATCTCCAGTAACTATATATAGCACTTTTGAAAAGAAAAATTCTAAAAAATTTATCCATTATTATAAACCTTTTGAGAGAGAGTTTTCAGATCTTATTAAGAAAAATGCTCTAAAAAAGTATCAATTAATTTGTGGGGAAAAAGCTGAAAATCTTGATCTTTCTATAGTTCCTTATAAATTTTCATTGAGGGAAAATTTAAAAATAATATATTTTAAAAATACACCTATTGAATGTTATACAGGAGTCTATGAACTCACAGGAAGCCCAGAATTAATTTACCTTACTTATGAAACAGGCTTAGGAAATAAAAATTCAGCAGGATTTGGAATGTGGGAAATATGGAGAGGAAAGGAGAGTGAAGAAGATGCTTGATGCGG
>Ga0078972_1000268_pt1 | contig 218015 bp, 197 predicted proteins | sample YelNatPaOPGAMG01_FD_67568 | JGI IMG/M metagenome (GOLD analysis project Ga0078972, IMG submission 67568) | Hot spring thermophilic microbial communities from Obsidian Pool, Yellowstone National Park, USA - OP-RAMG-01 (SPADES assembly) (version 2) | ecosystem: Environmental > Aquatic > Thermal...
AATTAATGAGCGGCCGCGGTCGGTATGAGAACAGGAACCAGGAAATTAGCGCGCTTTCCCGAGGCTTGAAGCTTCTGGCTAAGGACCTTAAGGTGCCGATGCTGGTGCTCTCGCAGTTGAACCGCGCACCGGAGACGCGTCCCGGCGACCACCGGCCGCAATTAAGCGACCTCCGCGAGTCCGGATCGATTGAGCAGGATGCCGATGTTGTGGCGTTTATCTTCCGGGAAGAGGTCTACAAACCCGACCGCGAAGACCTTAAGGGTGTCGCGGAGTTGATCGTCGCCAAACAGCGCAATGGTCCGACAGGTAAAGCCCAGCTTGTTTTCCTCCGGCACTTTACGAAGTTCGAGAACCGCTTGGCGGACCTTGGCGAGGAACCTGCCCCTGAGCAAGAGCAGTAACGCCGTTCACCGGGGAAGGGCAAGGACCTGGAATTCATTGGTACACTGGCTTTTCCAGTGCTGTTGGAGCTACACAACATTCAAAAGCGCTTTGGTGGGGTCGTTGCGCTTCGCAACGGCAACCTCGACGTCGATAGCGGCGAAGTTCATCTCTTGCTGGGTGAAAACGGCGCTGGCAAGTCAACGCTAATGAAGATTGCAGCCGGCATGCTGTCTGCTGACGGGGGCCGGATACTTTGGCGGGGAGACGAAGTACGTTTCGGAAGCCCGAAAGAAGCGGTTGCTATAGGCATCGCCATGGTGCATCAGGAACCGCTTCTCGCCCCTCATTTGAGCGTAGCAGAGAACATCTTCCTCGGCCGGGAACCTCGCCTTCCACTGGGTTTGGTGAATAGGGCTCGCGTGAGGGAAGAAGCTGAGAGATTCATCGAGAGCCACCATTTCCCGCTCAAGGCGGACTGGCAAGTGGCAAAACTCAGCCCGGCAGGCAAGCAACTGGTAGAAATTTGCCGTGCTGTGCGTCAAGGTTCCAGCTTGCTGATCTTCGATGAGCCCACTGCGTCACTTTCCCAAGCCGAGACTGAAGAGGTATTTCGCATTGTCCGCGCATTGCGTGAGCGCGGAATGGGAGTGATTTATATTACTCACCGGCTACAGGAGCTGCGCGCTCTGGGAGACCGCGTCACCATCCTGCGCGACGGTGAGACCATCCACACAGCGCCGTTAGAACAGCTTTCGACCGAGCAGATCATCCATTACATGGTCGGCCGTGAGATGGTAACCATTTATCAACGGGAACCGCTGTTGCGGGGTGGGGAACTGTTGAGGGTGGAAGGTCTAACACGCCGCCCGTTGCTGAAAAACATCAGTTTTACACTGCACGCCGGCGAAATTGTCGGTCTTGCCGGATTGGTGGGCGCGGGGCGAACGGAGTTATGCCGCGTTCTGTTTGGACTCGACCCCGCTGATTCGGGGCGCATCTTTGTGGACGGTCATGAGGTCCACATCCGTTCGCCCAAGGAGGCAGTGGAAGCCGGACTTGCCCTCATTCCTGAAGACCGCCAAAAGCATGGTCTGGCGCCCCTATTGCCGCTATCCCACAATGTCACGCATGCGGCACTACACAACATCAGCCGCTTTGGATTTTTGAACCACAAAGCCGAACGGCAAGTGACGGAAGAATTCATTAGTCGGCTGCGGATCCGAGCCAGTTTTTGGAGACAACCCGCAGGAAGGCTCAGCGGTGGAAACCAGCAAAAAGTGGTGATTGCTAAATGGCTCCTCCGGAGGGCGAAAGTGTTTTTGTTCGACGAGCCTACGCGCGGCATCGATGTGGGCGCTAAGCTGGAGGTTTTTCAGCTCATGGATGAACTGGTGCGGTCAGGAGCGGCGATTCTCATGGTCAGCTCAGAGTTGCCTGAGCTGATTCAGGTTGCGGATCGTGTCCTGGTCATGCGTGCGGGTGCAATCGTGGCCGAATTACCTCCCCACCCGGACCAAGAAGAGGTTATGCGTTATGCAGCCCTGGATAATAGCGCGCCATAACAAACGGGAGAGGAAGCAATGATTCAACGGTCGTTGCCTGGGCTGAGTCTGATCGCATTATTCATTGTGCTATCCATCGCTTCGCCTTACTTCCTTACTGTGACCAACTTGTCCAGCGTGGTGAGGCAAACCGCTGTCATCAACATCATGGCTCTCGGCATGACCATGGTCATCATCGCTGGCGGCATTGACCTGTCGGTTGGGGCGATCCTAGCCATGGGCGGTGTTCTCGGCACCATGGCTATGGAAAGGGGTTGCTCGATTCCGGCGGCGGTTCTTGTGGGGGCTCTAGCTGGCTTGTTTTGGGGGTTAGTCAACGGCCTGTTGACGACGCGCCTCAATGTGGCCCCGTTCATCGTAACTCTTGGCACACTTGGCATCATCCGGGGTCTCACGTTAATTATGACCAACGGCGTGGCGGTCCACAATATCCCTGCCGGTTTCGCTTATCTTGGAGAAGGCAACCTGCTAGGAGTTCCCTTTGTACTGTGGATACTCGTTTTTTGCGCCATTGCAACCCACGTTATTTTGGAGCACACCCGCCTTGGCCGGTACGTTTTCGCCATTGGGAGCAATGCGGAAGCAGCTGTGTACGCGGGCATCCCCGTAGTCTTCCATACCACGGCTGTTTACGCAATTTGTGGATTATTAACCGGCTTGGCTGGAATGATTGAGGCCTCACGGTTAATGACTGGTCAGCCTACAGCCGGCCAGGGCTACGAGCTACAAGTAATCGCCGCTGTGGTCATCGGAGGCGGCAGCCTGCGTGGCGGAGAGGGCAGCGTGATCGGAACGCTCATAGGGGCCTTTATCATGGGGTTGCTGTCCAACGGCAGTGATTTGCTGGGGATCTCCCCGTACTTACAGCAGGCCATTATCGGGGCGGTCATAATACTGGCCGTTACAGTCGACGAGATTAGAAAGAGGAAGCTGAACCAGTAGATTCAGTCGACCAGGCCTTTCCTCATCGCAAAACGCACGAGTTCGCTTGTTGTGTGGAGGTTCAGTTTTTCCATGATTCGCCCGCGGTGTGCGTCGACCGTGTATACACTTAGGTTGAGCAAGGTAGCGATTTCTTTATTCGTCTTGCCCTCGGCGATCATTTGTAGTACTTCGCGCTCACGGCTCGTCAGAAGATCTAACGGGTCACTGACGTGTTTGCGGTAGTCTTGGAGAACCGCTTCCGACACAGCCGGACTAAGGTATCCTTCGCCTCTAGCGACGGCGCGGACCGCATTCACCAAATCGCGGTCGATGGCTTCTTTGAGGAGATAACCTCTGGCGCCCGCGCGGAGGATCTCCCGCACGTAGACGGAATCTTTGTGCATGCTCAGCGCGAGAATGCGCGTCCTGGGAGACGTCGACGCGAGCCGGCGCGTTGCCTCAATGCCATTAAGCTCCGGCATTGCCACGTCCATGACCACTACGTCCGGCTCCAGACTTTCTGCCAGTTCGGCAGCTTCACGCCCGTTAGCGGCTTCTCCCACAATCTCCATGTCGGGTTCGGCTGAGAGAATCAACCGAAACCCCTGCCGTACCACAGCGTGGTCGTCAGCCAGCAGAATTCTGATTTTCTTTTTCATGACTCGTGGCGCGGGCTGACACGCTGACCTCAACGAGGACCCCCTCGCCTGGGGAGGAGCGGAGTTTTAATTCACCGCCCACGCTTCTGGCCCTTGCCCTCATACCAATCATACCCATACCGCCGCTAGTGATTTGCTTCTCATTGAATCCTTTTCCGTTGTCCTCAATCGACAGCCGTAGCATTCCGTTTCCGGAAACCAACTCTATTCGTGCGCGGGTTGCTCCAGAATGGCGCGCGACGTTGGTCAGAGCTTCCTGCGCAATGCGAAACAGATGCGTTTCGGTCTCCTCCGGCAACCTGCCCTTGAAGTTCGATTTGTACTCCACTTCAATTCCAGTCCGTTGCGCGAACCGTTCGGCCAGCCAGTGAAGACTGGCGTCCAGCCCGAAGTCGTCGAGCAAGGTAGGGTGTAATAACTGCGACATTTCGCGAACATTACGGATGGCGTCATCCACCAACTGCAGGCAATCATCTAACCGCTTCTCTTGTGACCCCATCGTGCGCAAAGAAACCAGATTGGCTTTTAAGGCGGTCAACGATTGACCTAACTCATCGTGTAGCTCATGAGAGAAACGCCTGGCCGTGGTCTCCTGATTCTCCAGCATGTGCCATGAGACGCGGCTCAATTCACTCGTCTGCCATTCCATTTTGCGGAGTAAATCGGTGGCGGTCCGCACCGTCCCAATTGCGAAAAAAAGCGCCAGAGTCAGGCACGCGGCCAGCAAAACAAGAGATTGCGTCACCAGCTTGCGAGATTGCTGATCAATACTCTGCTGCGCCGCTTGTGCCCGGCGCTGATTTGTGGCTATCAGATTGCCCACAATACCCAGCACCTGACGGTGGCGTGTGAAAAGGTCGCGCGACAACCGGGTAGGAACATTATTTAAAGCCAGCAGCCTTTTAGCCTCCGCCGAAAATGCGAGCGCTGCCTCCCTGAGCTCTTTGCCGAGCGGCTCCTCTGGGGTATCCTCGGTTTCGCTCATAATGGCATCGACGTTTTCATTCACCGCATTGAGCTGGGCAAGTACCTTTTCCCGGTCGACAGATTGTGGATCGCGGGCAAGGTTGTAGAAAACGGCACTTAGGGCTGCCTGCTCGCGTTGCACTTCTTCGATCAGATCCGTGGTCTCGCGTTGTTCATCAACTAGCGTGGCGGCATTGGCTTGGATGGAACGGATACTTTTGACCCCTACAATCCCGGCTAGCGTAAGTAACACGATGACCAGCGTAAAACCTGCCAGCAGGACGCGGAGGATGTTTCGGTGAGTAATCTGATCAGTCGAGACCATGGTTCGAGGGCTCACGCTTTCATCCGTGTATTGCGCTCGTGCCAGGGCAATGCCGGCGATCCAGGACAAAGGATTCTTCATCTTCTTGGCCCCACGTCCACCAAAATTATTAACTCATAAGAGGCCTCGATGCCTATAGCCTTCGGGGGCTACCTCACATACCAAAACGGAGGTACCGACACCAGGATGCCCGACGTTCTGCTAGGCGAGGGGATAGCCAGTGCGGCGAAACAATCCCCCAATTTGGAGTAAGTTCCTAGCCTGCGCAGGCTATTCTTTCCCAGGCTGTTGCCGGCGCAAAATGAATGATGTGCGGGCACGAGTTGGGTGATAGCTCGCCACAAGGAGAATTAAAGCATGAGGAAGCTGATTGTTGCACTGACCTTTGCAGGGTTAGTTCTTCCCGGTGCAATTATGGCCCAGGAAACTCAAACCCAGACGAAGGAAGAAACAAAAAAGGTAGAGAAGAAGAAGAAGGTTCCCAAGAAAAAGAAGACAGAGAAAAAGGAAGAGGAGAAGAAGAGCTAGGCTCGACTTCGCCCTTTATGCGCGGGAGAGGCTGAGGCGCTTGCCGGGTGTGGGAGGTTTCCGGCCGGAAGGCGCGGATGCTCTCTCGCATTTTTACTGAATCCTCATTGAACTTCCAGGCGACAAACGTCAGCACCAAGCGGAATGCAGCTTTGTTTGCACGAACGCGCGCCTTCCTTGAGATTCCCATGGGAGCAAGCCGGGGCGGAAATTAGACGCTGGAGGAGGGGTTCTCTTGCTTTTGAAGGTCGCGCAGCTCATTCCATGGCCTGTTTCCATCTGCTGTCAAAGCAACCTGCGCACTTCACCCAAAAACTGCTTGGCTACGACCGGTGCGTCGAAGCAGGTTACTCTGTCGCGCCCTGCTGTCACGAGGGCGGCTCTGCGCTCCGGATCGCGATAGAGTCGCTCAATCGCCTCTGCAAGTGAGGCTGCGTCGTCTGGTTCAACCAGTTCCCCTTGAGGAATAACTTCAGGGATTGCGGCTGCGCGGGTCGCAACGATGGGCTTGTCAGCCGCCATCGCTTCCAAAAAAACTATTCCAAAACCTTCCTGCACGCTCGGAAGACAGAATAGATGGCAAGCATTGTATTCTTTTGCCAGAGATTGCTGTGGTAAATCACCCAGGAAGGAAACCACACTTTCCAGTCCGAGTTTGCGCCGGAGGCGTTCTAATAAACTTTTTTCTGGACCTCCACCGACAATCCGCACCCGTAGGCCGGGGATCCGCTCGCGCAGAATACCAGATGCGTGCAAGAGTACAGGCAGGCGTTTGCGGGGATAGAACCTGCAAACGGTAAGGACGGTGAAACTCCCGGGTTCAGGTTCACCAGGATTGCGGCGGAACAGCTCCTTCCAGCCGGCCAGATCGATCAGTTCTGGGACTACGCAGATTGATCCCGGGACGCCATATAGCTCTTTCAGACGCCTTGCGGCGTACCTGCTCGTGGCCATAACCATACTGGCGCGCCGCACGTGGCGGCCTTCACACAGGGCCTGAAGCCACATGGTCAGACGGGTAAAACCGCGCTCAAAACGCATCTCATCGGCGATGACACCCTTAATTGCAGCCACGTGGGCCCTTCCGGGACGGCCGGCTACGGTGTAGCCATCCATGTCAAACCCCACAATCAAATCGCACTCGTTCCAGTCCATGCGCCGGAGCTGCTCATTGAACCAAAGCCGGCGGAGCGTGTAAATGGGACAACGGAAGGCTGGAACAATCATTTCCACCTCGACGCTGAGGCGGCGTAAAGCTGCGGCAAGAGTAGCAATGCCGGCAAAGGTGCCGCTTCCCTGAGTGGCGTTCATTGGAGTTGAAGTTATAAACCGGATCCGCATGCTGCTAGCGTGTCACTATCCCATCCGCAACCGATCCCGGCGGTTTGTGCCTGGTGGTTATAATGGCAAAAAGCCCACCGAATGCGTCCCGAAACCGAAGCACTTACCCAGGTCCAGGAACTTGCCGGCCGGCATACAGCACGTACTGACCTGATGTCCCTCGTGCTGCTATCCCTAGGGCACTTTTTCATTGATTTGTACTCCGGCGCTTTGGGCGCCTTACAACCGCTGTTGGTCGACGTCTATAAGCTCAGTCTGACACAGGCGGGCATGCTCGGCGGGCTGCTGGTTTGCTCTTCCTCGGTCCTGCAGCCCGCTTACGGATACCTTTCAGACCGCTTCCGGACCCGCCTGTTCACCGTGCTTGCCCCTGCAACCGCTGGCATCTTCATCTCCTGTCTTGGGCTTGCGCCCGACTATGTCTGGTTGCTGATCTTTGTGTGGTTCGGAGGAGCTGGAGTGGCTTCCTTCCATCCTCAGGCTTCATCTTGGGCGGTTCGGATTCTGCGGAAACGTCAGGCAGGGGCGATGGCGGTATTTATCAGCGCAGGGACGCTGGGGATGGCGCTCGGCCCCATATTTTTCTCACAACTTACTGGCCGCTGGGGTGTTATGGAGTTGCACTGGGCAGCTTTACCCGGTATTGTGATGGCGGTCGTGCTTGCACTTATGTTGCCCTCCTTGCCAGGTCAGTCTAGCCCGGCTAAGGGTGGCTTTGATTGGAGGCCGCTCAAAGCCGTTTGGCGCTCCATGACAGTGTTATATTTCTTGGTGTTCATTCGCTCGATTTTGCAAATTACCTTTGCGCAATTGTTGCCCTTGTACTTGCACAGAGAGCGTGGATTTTCTGTTACAGAGGCGAATGTCGTTTTGTCCCTGTACCTTACTTCTGGGGCGCTGGGAGGATTTGTGGGCGGATATCTTGCGGATAGATTCGGGGAACGACTGGTCATCCTTTTTTCCATGATCGCTTCGGTACCTTTTCTGACTTTATTTTTCCTTGGGCATGGGGCTGTAGCGATTGCCGGACTGGCCTTGGGCGGATTCATCCTGCTGTTTACGATTCCGGTTAATGTTGTCATGGCGCAAAGGCTGGCTCCCGCCCAAGCAGGCACCGTGTCAGCATTGATGATGGGATTCGCTTGGGGCATGGCGGGTCTGATTTTCATCCCGCTGGTGGGCTGGGCCTCTGACATCTTTTCGCTCGGCCCCGTACTGGCGAGCCTTTTGGCGTTCCCGATTGGCGGGTTTTTGCTGGCTTTGAAACTTCCAAAATGAGTGAAGCACGCAAAGCTGTCTGTTTATTGAGTGGAGGACTGGATTCTTCCACGTGCCTGGCTTACGCCAGCAAGCAGGGATACGACTGTTACGCCTTGTCTTTTGATTATGGACAGCGGCACCGGATAGAGCTCGAGGCGGCAGCCAAGATAGCGGCCTCTCTCGGAGCAAAAAAGCACCTCATAGTTCGGATTGACCCGCGGCTGTTCGAGGGTTCGGCTTTGACGACAGGTCCGGAAGTCCCCAAAAGCCGTTCCGGGGATGAAATTGGAAAAGAAATCCCTGTGACCTACGTCCCGGCGCGGAATACGGTATTTTTGGCTCATGGACTTGCTTGGGCTGAGGTTTTGGGGGCCGGAGATATATTCCTGGGAGTAAATGCCATCGATTATTCCGGATATCCGGATTGCCGGCAGGAGTTTATCAACGCCTTTGAACAGATGGCCAATCTCGCTATCAAAGCGAGTGTCGAAGGACGGCTCAGAATCCGTATCCACACCCCACTGATCACAATGTCGAAAGCGGAGATTGTCAAACTGGGGGCGCTGCTGGGTCTGGAGTTCCGACTCACTCACAGTTGTTACGATCCGGATGCGTCCGGCCGGCCATGTGGGCGGTGTGACTCTTGCCTGTTGCGTAGAAAAGGTTTCCGGGAGGCGGGCATTCAAGACCCGCTGGAATATTTGGCGTGAAGATATCCGAGATTTTTTACTCCATACAAGGGGAAGGCATTCTGATCGGTACCCCTAGTCTGTTTATCCGCACTAGCGGGTGCAACCTGCGTTGTGAGTGGTGCGATACCCCATATGCCTCCTGGAAGCCTGAAGGAGAAGAGCTGACGGTTGATGAAATTCTATCCCAGGCTTGGCGCTGTGCGGCACGCCATGTCGTGATTACCGGCGGAGAGCCTCTTATTGCTCCCGATATAGTTAGACTTACTGAACTACTGGCCCACGCAGGGCTACACATAACGATTGAGACAGCTGGGACGGTGTGCGTTCCCGTGAAGTGCGACCTAATGAGTATTAGTCCCAAGCTAGCCAACTCGACCCCACGTTACAAGGAAGGAGGCCGCTGGGCAAGGCAGCACGAACGCTTTCGACTACAGCCCAATGTGTTACGGACTCTCGTGTCAGATTATGAGTACCAGTTGAAGTTCGTAGTGCAGAACCCGGACGACATCATGGAAATCAGAGATCTCGTGGAGCAACTTCAGGCGGATATAAACCGGGTGGTGCTCATGCCGGAAGGGACTGATCCCGTTTTACTCCGGCAGAAAAGCCTGTGGCTGGTTGAGCTTTGTAAGCAGGAAGGCTATAGGTTCAGCCCGCGCCTTCAAATCGATCTGTACGGAAATCGCCGCGGCTTTTAGCAAAAGGGCGCTTCAACTTCCATTCTGCTGTGAAGCGCCACGGCGGATTAAGGATTCGAACGCAAGCCCTAGAATTCCAGCCGCAAGCCGAAATCTATTTCACGCGGAGCAGGAGCGCCTACCACAGCTCGCGCCTGGCTATTGATAGTTCCTACGGTGCTCCGGGAGCTGATATTTGCCCGAGGATTCGCAAAATTCGGGTGATTGAGCGCGTTGGACATCGTCATGCGGAACTCCAACCGCTTGTCTTCCTTGATCGGGAAAAGTTTCAATAGCGCAAAGTCCATGTTCCGAATCGGAGGGCCGGCAATGATATTCAAGCCCGCGTTCCCAAACCTGCCAACGTTAGCGGGATTACTACACACCGGGTTGGAGGCCGGGCACCCCGGAATCGCAAAGGCGTTGGGGTTGAACCACATGTTCACGCTCTTGTTAGAAGGATACAGGCTAACTCCCGGAACCACATCCGGCCGGCCTCCAATGGTGTTCGTGTTGGAGGGATCGAAGCCGGAAAACGAGGGTGTAAACCACTGGCCGGATTGCAATATTACAGTCCATACCGTCTGCCACCCGCCAGCGATCTGCTGGAGAGCTCCCTTGGCATCGGAAAGGAAGTATTGCCCATGGCCCAAAGGCAATGTGTACACGGCATAGCCGAAAATCCGCTGCGGGAGTGAAACTTGGCTGTTAGCCTTCTCGCATCTGCGGCAAAACTGGTTTTGAATTATCTGGCCCCCATAGGTCGCGCCTCCGCCACCGGTGTCCTGAGTGTCGGTGAGGTCTTTTGCCCATGTCCATCCCGTATTGAACGTCAGGTTTTGTCCGAATTTCTTCTGCGCGGCAAGTTCCAGAGCGTTGTAGGCCTCATAGCCTCCGTTATCGGCATAGATGACCTGGTTGAAGATAGGATAAGCGCGCCGGTCGGTCGAAAAAGGAATCGTGCTCGGCGGCGGCTGGTTGAGGTTGCGGCGGTACACCAGATTGACACTCCGGGTTCCCACATACGAAGCTCTTAAGCCCACCGAACCTACTTGCCGTTCGATCGTCAGGTTCCACTGCTGTGTGTACGGCGTTTTCAGACTAGGATTCACACCGTTGACGTTCTGAACAGAAGTCTTCCCCGAGGACAAAAACGGAGATGGAAAGCTGAATAGAGGGACTCCGTTCACGATGGCGTTGGTATAAGTTACAGTTCCTGAGAAGGGTCCGCCTGTCATGAAGCTGCGTGCCAGCTCGCCGTAAATGAGGTTACCGTAAATGCCGTATCCGCCCCGGATCACCGTTGCATCGCTGCCAAATGGCTTGTAGGCAAATCCGATTCGAGGCTGAATGTTCGCCAGCCCCGTCTTATTAAAAGTGACCAGGGAATTCTGCGGATATCCAGCCTGGGAGGCAGGAACCACAGTTATGTTTTTGGGGTAGAGTGGGTTGAGCCTGTTCATGCCCTTATCGGGCACCACAAGCCAGCCGGTGTTGGGGTTGAAACTGTATGTAGCGCCGATATTGCTCGCGTACGGGCCCTCCAGCTCCCAGCGAATTCCGTAGTTCAATGTCAAACTGCGACTCACCTTGAACTGATCCTGCGCATAAAATCCGTAAGTCACCCCACGGATGTCTCGCGATGGGTTGGGAAGTCCCACTGTGGTGGTTTGAGGAATGCCAAGCAGAAAATCCGCATACCCAAATCCCGTGTAAGCGCCGCTAAAGCTATAGGAACCGTACACGTTAGAGGAAATATTGTTGCCGAGGTACCGGTCCCGGATGGCATCAAAACCGAACTTAAGAAAATGTCGCCCGTGGGTCCAGCTCAAGTTATCAATCCATTCCATTCCTATGGAGGGATTGTCCTGGTATGAGTCACTCATGGCATCAAGGTCTATGGCGGTAACTCCAGTAATGTTGATGATAGGAGCGTCGTGAATGCCGGTAGTCGAAATTCCCTGAATGCCAAACTGTTTCACCAAATCGCTGCCGACAACATCCGCTTGATAGAAGTTTCGATGATAAGTACCACCAAAACGAAACTCATTTACCACGGTTGGTGAAAAGGTGTGGTTCCAAGTGAACACTCCGCTCTGCCCATGGCGCAGTTGTGTAACGTGGAGTGGGTAGATGTCCGTGTAATCGAGCGGTAGACGGCGCCAGCTGATACGACCAAAAATCAGATCTTTGTTACCAACGTTGTAATCCACGCGCACATCGAGATGGTTGTACCGGGTAAAGCCAGTGGTGCCGGGATACTGTGCGCCCCAGTTGCTGGCCTGAGCTCCGGGCGCTCCACTGTTCGGTAATGGATAGAAGTACGCCTGGATCGCCTGTGAGACGGGGCTGAGCATGCCAGGAGGAATCCGGTTGTTATCGAAAGGTTGCCCGGTGAGAGGGTTTTTGATCACAATGTTCTGCTTGAGCAAGCCGCTGAAGTCTCCGTTCCGCCATTCGGGCAGCGGTACATCTTCAGTCAGAACGGTGGTTGCCGATTCTCGGGATCCCTCAAAAGCTGAAAAGAAAAATAACTTGTTTTTCACAATGGGCCCGCCGCCGGCTGCTCCAAAGTTGTTGTAAACGCGGAAAGGCACCTTGGCGCTGAAAAAATTTCGAGCATTCAAAGCGTTGCCGTTATAATCCCAAAACGCGACGCCATGATATTCATTGGTGCCGGACTTAGTCACTGCACCACGGCTGCCAGGCGTGGCAAACTCCGGTGGCGCGACCGACTGCTCGAAGGTGAGTTCCTGAACGCTCTCTATACTGGGCTGCACAGGGCCCACACCCTGCATGTAGGACATGATCGTGATCCCGTCTCGGGTGGGTGCGCTGCCACTGTACCGCGTGCCTTGGAGATATACGTAGCTGCTGGTGGGCACGGTTGAGGCGCCAGTGTTAAATGCGAAATAGGTATTGATTCCCTGATCGCCATAATGCCGTGTCACCAGCGGCAGTTTCTGGACCGCCTCGTTGGTCATGCTGCCAGAAATCGTACCTGTTTCGGTCGTAATAGTTGGCGTAGCTGCTTGAACTTCTATTACCGAAGTGGTTGGTCCCACCGCTAATTGCACATTGACATTGAGAACTTGGTTGGCGGCGAGGTTAAGGCCTGACCTTTGGTACGTGGTGAACCCTTTTGCGCTCACGCGGATCCGGTAGCTGCCGACGTCGAGGTTGGGCACGTTGAAGGTGCCCAGGGCACTGGTGCTTACTTCGCGAACTGCGCCGGTCCCCTCATTGGTCACAGTTACCTGGGCGCCGGGTACAACGGCGCCGCTTGGATCTGCCACGATGCCGGTGATAGAACCGAAGGTACTTTGCGCCAATGCGGAGGAGGAAAGCAACAGCAGCCCAGCGCACATTGTGAGAGCTCTGTGTTTCCGTTGTTGAAACATCACCACTCCTTTCTTCCGAGCAAGCCTGCCCGGCCGTGAACAAGTCTTAATGTTTGGAGCCCCGATGGACAGAGCGTCCAATAATCTGCCTGTGGATATACTACAGTGGGGCATTGATGTCAAGCCGCAACTACGCAACTATATGTCAACTTGTCCGCCTCCGCGTCCCCGAGCCTGCGGCGAATAGGCCGGGATCATCTGTACACCCAACTCTCTCATCGCCCTCTCCACCTGCGTCAGCCGGTGTTTATCCACCTTCTCGCCCGCCCTTCCGCGATGCGCTTTCTGGCACACCTCCAGCTGATCGCGTTTCAAAAAAGGCCCAATACTCCTTCCCTAAGCGCGTTGGTCTACCCTGTCGAGGGCAGCAACGCCCAGGCTTCCGCCCACACCCGCGCCCACAGTCGCCGCGCGTGATAAATCAGCCCGCCCGGTGAGCAGAAGGTCTGAAGCCGCAGCCGCTTCGGCCGTGCCCGCAGATACTCCGGTGGCAATGCCGCTTTCTTCAGGCCCGTCAGCACATTGTGCGTCATCACCGTCAAGCGCAGCCACGCCGCGTTGGCCCCAAAGCGAGCACACGACATCACCCCAGCCGTTACGGGCAGATTACGGGAGGGCCGGCGAACGAGACACTCGCCGCCTGTTATTGGATAGCGTGGGAGCTGGTAGGTATGGTTGTGCTGGCGTGCAAACCCAAATTATGAGCCCCTGCAAAATTTGTTTTCCTTTGCGAGCCCTGTCAGACCTACCTCTTCCGGGAGCAGCAACGTTACATTACGATCATTCTTACACACTACGATGGTTCCTACACACTTATGCCGCCCGTTATGCAACTGCGGCGGAACCTGAACTGCGATAGCGAATCGGAATTGGAACTCAAACTTTGGTGACGTTCTCTGCTTGCAAACCTTTCGGACCCTGTTTGACTTCAAATTCCACTTCGACGCCATTGTCTAGGGTGCGATACCCTTCCATCGCGATAGCGGAATGGTGTACGAACACATCCTCGCCGCTAGCCCGCTGTATGAAACCATAGCCCTTAGCGGCGTTAAACCACTTCACAACTCCTCTTTCTTTCACTACCGATTCTCCTAATACCTGTGGCTCGCAAACGCCACACAACAAAAGTTACAACCGCCTACGAGATTTTCTCAGAACTACAGCTTGGGGTCAAGGCTGACGTCAACCTGGTATTTATGGGGGCAAGCGAGCAGCCCGGCGTTTAGCAAGACTCAGCCAAGCGCACATGGTCCGGCGAATTTTCGATTGAAAAAGGATGTCTGCCTTTTCGGTATACTGGCCGATATTTTCCGAGCTTGACCGACGGGAAGTGGACTGACTGGCGCGAAAGAACATGGGATGGGGCTGGTTGTAAGATGGAACAAGGAAAAGGAGCTATTCAGCGCGAAGAAAAGAAAAGGAAGGAATACTTTATGTTGGCGGTGGGGGGTGCAAACTGGCTTGATTATGGTATGCTATATGTGAACGATTAAGAGATAGAGAAGACAAGGAGCACCCACTGTAGATGGCCCTGGCGGCAGACGTCAAAAACGAGACGATAGGGAAGTACCGGGTCCACAACACGGACACCGGATCGCCGGAAGTGCAAATTGCGCTCTTGAGCCAGCGTATTGCTGAGCTTACCGAGCATTTCAAGACGCACAAGAAGGACCATCACTCGCGAAGAGGTCTGTTGTCGTTGGTGGCTCGGCGTCGCCGGCTTTTGAGATATTTGAAAGAGAAAAGTCCTGAGCGATATCAGACTTTGATTCAAAGGCTCGGCCTTCGCCGGTAGTGGGGCTCTCAGGCAGGAGCGGGCGAGAGCCCATTGAGATTCGTCATCCAACCCGAACTGGGAACTTGGAGAACGCCGGGGTTCCTAAGCCGCAGCGCGGCATCCCGGACGGGGATGTCTGCGTCACTATTGTCAACTCCAGTCTCACATTGCAGCCAATCCTTGCGATTGAAGCCATCACCGTATGGCCGGATGGACCGTCCGGCTGAGGTTGGAGAAGATCCTAATGACACAGAAAGTAGACATCGATTTGGGTGGTCGAATTATCACCCTGGAAACAGGCAAAGTTGCCAGGCAAGCCCACGGAGCAGTGGTAGTTCGTTGTGGCGATTCCGTGGTGCTAGTTTCCGCGTGTAGCGAAGAGCAGCCAAAAGCTGGCGCCACATTTTTCCCGCTGACCGTCGATTACCGTGAGTATACTTATGCGGCGGGGAGGTTTCCCGGTGGATTTATCAAACGGGAAGGCCGTCCCACCGAAAGAGAAATTCTTACCAGTCGCCTCATTGATAGGCCGATACGGCCCTTATTCCCCGAAGGCTATTCCTGTGAGACGCAAGTAATCGGTATGGTGCTATCGGCGGATCCGGATCAGGATCCGAGCACACTTGCTATCGTAGGCGCCAGTGCAGCGCTGGCTATTTCCGACATTCCTTTCCATCACATTCTTGGAGCCGTTCGTGTTGGCGCCAAGGATGGACAAGTAATCGCAAACCCATCGTATTCGGAATCTCACGAGTCGAAACTCAATATCGTCGTGGCGGCCACAGACGATGGCATCGTGATGGTGGAGGCAGAGGCTGCCGAGGCGAGCGAGGATGACGTTCTTAGGGCGATTGAGTTCGGCTACGAATCTTGCCGCAAAGTCACGGCTGGCATCCGTGAACTGGTGGCAAAGGCTGGCAAACCGAAGAGATCGTTTGTCCCGCCACCGATCAATCAAGCACTGTATGATGAGATCGCCTCAGTGTACCGCTCCGAGCTGGCGGACGCATTGAATACCGCGAAATATGCGAAGCTCGAAAGCTACTCACGGGTGGCTGCTCTGAGGGCCAAAGTGATTGAGTCCTACCCCGATGAGCAGAAAGAAGAAGCGGGACTCCTGTTTGACCGCCTGAAAGAACGCATTTTTCGAGATGACATTATACACAACCACCGGCGACCTGACGGCCGTGCCTTTAACCAAATGCGTAATATCGAAATGGAGGTGGGGTTGCTCCCGCGCACGCACGGCTCAGGGTTGTTTACGCGCGGTGAGACGCAGGCTTTGGTTACGGTAACCTTGGGCACCAAGGAAGACGAACAGCGTTTGGAGTTGCTCGAAACAGGCGAGACCTCCAAGCGCTTTATGTTGCATTACAACTTTCCTCCGTTTAGCGTTGGAGAGGTGGGATTCATGCGGGGGCCCGGACGGCGTGAAATTGGGCATGGCGCCTTGGCCGAGCGAGCGCTGAGCGCGGTGATCCCGGACGAAAGCACTTTTCCTTATACTCTCCGGGTAGTGAGCGACATTTTGGAGTCAAACGGGTCCAGCTCAATGGCTACGGTATGTGGAGCCAGCCTGGCGCTGATGGATGCCGGTGTGCCGATACGCGTCCCAGTCGCGGGCATCGCCATGGGCTTAATCAAGGAGAGCGATCAGTACGCTATTTTGACCGATATCGCGGGAGCCGAGGACCATTACGGCGACATGGATTTCAAGGTGGCCGGCACCCGCATGGGCATTACTGCGCTCCAAATGGACATCAAAGTTCCCAACGTCACTACGACGATTATGCGGGAAGCCTTGGAGCAAGCACGCGAGGCGCGCTTGCTAATCCTGGACAAGATGCAGGAAGTGATCGCTCAGCCGCGGGTGTCTTTGTCGCCTTATGCGCCGCGGGTATATACCATGAACATTCCGCAGGAGAAGATCCGGGAATTGATCGGTCCCGGCGGCAAGGTGATTCGCGGTATCGTGGAGCAAACCGGCGTAAAGATTGATGTTGAAGACGATGGCACTGTGAACATCTTCGCCTCCGACGGCGACTCCGCTAACCGGGCGATGAAAATGGTGAGCGACATTGCAGCCGTGGCGGAGGTCGGCAAGACTTATCTTGGAAAAGTCGTGCGCCTTGTGGATTTTGGCGCCTTTGTTGAGATTTTCCCCGGTACCGACGGCTTGTTGCACATCAGCGAAATTTCAGAAAACCGGATCCGGAACATTCACGACGAACTGAAAGAAGGCGATCAAATCCTTGTTAAGGTTCTCGCCCTCGAAGGGAACAAGATCCGATTGAGCCGCAAGGCTGTTTTGCGTGAACAGCGAGAAAAGCTCAAAGCTGCTAAACAGCAAAGCTGACTATGCCCGGAGTCCCGCGAGGACTCCACGCATATACGCGAAAGATTTCTGCATTCCCGGCAAAGGATTGTCCGCGTCAACTTCGTACTCCAGCATCACGCCTCCCTGGTAATTGAGCTGCCGGAGGAGTTTGAACATAGGCGCAATCGGCAAAACTCCTTCGCCCACGGGCACTGCCTCCCCCTTTACAGAGGTGTCCTTCAGATCCTTGACATGCAGATCCAGCAGCCGCGGGCCGGCCTGCCGGATGGCCTCTAAAATGTCTATGCCTGCCCTAGCCGTGTGACCGATGTCGATACACAGGCCTATCCGCTCGTCCATATGTTTTATGGCCTCTAAAGCGCTTTGTGGTGTGGGGAAATTGCGATCTCCAGGCCCGTGGTTATGGATGGCCACTTTGATATCGAATTCCTTGACCATAGGCTCCAACATCGGCAGAGTTTGGTGAGTGGGGCCGGCTATAATCATGGGCATGCCGGCGCCCTTAGCGTACTCAAAAAAGGAGCGGATCCGGCCGGGTTCCTCAAAGTATATAACCCCGCCACTCAATACCTTCAGCCCAGCGTCCGCAAATTCTTTCCGGGCGGCTGCGAGCTGTTTAGGTGTACTGTTATATGGCAAATGGACATCTTTGACGGACAGATAGATAACTCCAAGCTGCCGGACCATATCGATCATTTGAGCACGCGTGAACTTCCGGAAAGAATACGTTGCCACACCCAATTTCAAATCGTCCTGCAAACGAGCTGTTGCCGCCGGTAATCTGCGCACACCAGCGAGCGCCATGCCGCCGGCAAGAAACGTCCGCCTGCTGCTTAAATGTATTGCCATTCAACTTTCTCCTATTCGTTGATCATAACGGCGCCGGGCTCTGCATTCAATGACGGCGGCGCCAAAATCGCGTTATCCACTTCTCAAAAAGTTCGCGCCAGGATTCTGTTGAAGACTCGCTCAGCTCCGGCGCGCTTGCCGCCGGACGAGTAAATAAGGGCTCGGAGAAATTCACTAGCTCCTTGTTTATCAGTCGGACGCGAAATCCCTGAAATCCATAAGTGCGCCGGTATGTTCGTCCGTCTTTTTCACGCGTTATGATTGAAAACCCGGAAAAATCCTGTGGGGCCGGGCTCCCTCTGTTGATCGGCGGCTTGTTTGCCGCGCTTGGCGGAAGGACCACAACGGGATAATAGCCCTCGAGGTTCCGCTCGATATAAGAGGTCTCGTAACGGTGACGCCGGAGGCTCCACACAAAAACACGGATGCTGTCGAATTCATAGGGTTGTTGGCCGCCTGCAATGGTGGTCCACAACCAGACCGGTTTTACCTTGTCCGTGTCTTTTACTTCTCCAAGTGAAAAATACGAAGTGATCAGATGACCCTCGGCGTATTGAGCGACTTCGTCAGGAACATTCATGGTGAGCATCCGGAATAAGGCCCACCCTGCCTTGCCATCCTTTGTTCGCACCAAACTCCAGTCGTCTGCCGGTCCCTGAATGCCCGTTTGCAAAGACTCTTTGAGAGCCTGTGACAGGTTCCGCGGTGTAAGCCGGTGAGCCACCACCTCCACGTGCTCGCCTTCTCTCATTTGGTAAAAGCTAGGGGCCTGCCGGCTTGGCTGGGTGTGAAGGTTCAATCGCGTGTAAGTCGTTGCTATGCCTTGGCAGGGTAGCCTGGCTGCCTGTTCCGCTAGCCAACGTAAGTCCGCCATTTGTTCTGGGGTAAAAAGCAATCGACCATCTGTCCAGCCTTCCAGTCCGGCAGAAGTGCGAACCTTTACAAACACGCGCCGTCTAGCTAACACTTGAAGCCGCTCGCCCCGCTTAGCTGTGGCGACCACTTCATGGTTTCCGGAGCTTAATTCCCGGCGCAAATTGATGGTTGCGGGCGCAACATACGCTTCGCCGATTGCCCGCTCCGAGCGTGAGCGGGAACCACATCCTCCCATTAGAAGGATAGATGCCAGGCCAGCAACAGCACGTTTCCACATTACATTTCCACTAAAGAATTTAGTCTAGCAATCCGTTGCGAAGCCACAGCGAAAGATTGTGCGGGGAACTTGCAAAAAAGTGTACAATGCCCTTCCTGGCCTGACCGGCCGGTTCACAAGCGCGTAAAGCCACCAGGAAAGCTCCACAGTCAGTGTGGTAGGTTGGGCGCACCTGGCGCATACGCACAAAGTTATGCCGTGAAAAGGAGTTGCCCAATGAGACCTGCACTAGTGTGGGGAATGATGCTGTGGTGCGCCGCTATTACTCTGGCAGGTGGCGGGGAAGGAAAGACCGAGGTTACCAGTGCTGAAGACAGGCTCTGGTTGCCGCACAATTTTGTGCGTGGTTATTTTGAGTTCCAGGTAGCGCCGTCGCACAACGAAGTGGATCTGGGGTTATGTACACCTGGTGTTGCAACCGACCCCTCTGTGCCCGAGTGCGCCGCGTACGCGCGTTACATCTGGAACGGATACATTGAAGCTCAAGTATTCGGTCGGGGACCATTGCGCCGCTTGTTCGTCTTCACGGAGCCAAAGGTTTTCGGCGGAGATAATCTTCCGCAGCAGCGGTACACGGCAGCCGGCTCAGCTATCCTTTGGGAAGATACTCTAGGTGGAGGCATCAAGCTCCCGCGGCAGTTTGAGGTGCGCGTGACGCACCACCGGGTACGGCTGCTAGGTAGATATGGAGACTCACGCAAGGCTGTCACCTCGCGTCCGGACGGCCCCTACGGGCTGAATACCACCGTTGGGGTAAGGTGGTACTTTGGCGGTTACGGCAGTGCTGGATCCCATTAGGACGGCAGGAAGGCGCGGAGTGCCACGATAGGTGTGCCTGCAGTGATCACGACTTCTTGCTGAGTTTCAGGCAGCAGCCATACGTCACCGGAGGATACCACCGCCTCACTCGCAGTCCCGTGTCCTTCTAGCACGATAAGCAAATCGCAACGACGCGGCCGCAGAACCGTCCTGTCATTCGGTTCAAGCCGAATGCGTTCGGCGATAAAATAATCACAGGAAGCCAGTTGACTGCCTTCGGGCATTATCGGTCCGGGATAGGGCTCTAAGCTGGCGACGCCCAAAGCTTTTTCCAAATGGAGCTCGCGCGGTCGTCCGTAGTCGTACAGGCGATAAGTAATGTCTGCGTTTTGTTGAATCTCACAAACAACGATACCTGCTCCCAGAGCGTGAAGCGTACCAGGCGGAATGAAATACACTTGATCTTTTGTAACCGGGAACCATTGAAGCAGGTTCTCAATCTCTCCACTGGTTGCCGCCTGACGAAGCTGTTCGCGGGTTACCTTCGTTTTTAACCCCATGGCAAGCTTTGATCCTGGATCAGCTCTTAGGACATACCACATCTCCGTTTTTCCGGATAGGTCGCCACAGGCCTTGGCGTAGGCATCGTCGGGATGGACCTGTACAGAAAGCAATGCGGAGGTGTAGATAAACTTTACGAGGATGGGTAGCGGAAGAGGCTCGGGAGGAAGAAACCAGACTTCTCCGATACGCTCCGGTCGCGGTGCAAACCACGGCCTGAGGTCGTTCACTCCCCAGATTTTTTCTCGGAAAGAAGGGCTCAGGCGGATCAATCGGCTCATACCGATACCTTCCCAATGAAGTCATGGATACGGGCGAGTCCGCGATCCAATTCTTTCATGGAGGCGGCAAACGAAATCCGTATGTGGTCCGTTGTCCCGAAGGCCTCCCCGGGAACTACAGCTACCCGGCCTTCATCCAAGAGTCGTTGGGCAAACTGCGTGGTATCTTCGCATTGCGGCCTGCCCAGTGCGCACCGGATATTGGGATAAGCATAGAAGGCGCCTTTCGGTTCTCTACACTGCACGCCGGGTATCGCACGCAGGCGCTCGACGACAAAGTCGCGCCGTTTCCGGTATTCGGCCAGCATCTCCATGACGGATTCTTGAGCTCCGACGAGAGCTTCGACAGCCGCTTTCTGGGCGATGGAATTCGGGTTGGAGGTGGACTGACTTTGTAACACGGCAATTGCAGAGGCAACTTTGGCGGGAGCGAGCGCATACCCCACCCGCCACCCCGTCATTGCGTAGGTCTTGGAGACTGAGCCGGCAACGATGACCGTACGGCGCGCGCCCGGCAAGGAAGCGATGGAAAAAGGCTTGCCATCATAAACGAGGTGCGCGTAGCATTCGTCTGTTAGCAACCAGATGTCCCTCTGCGAGGTTGCTCGGTAGATTTTGCTGAATTCTTCAGGGTCAACCACTGCTCCGCTGGGGTTGCACGGTGAGTTGATAATCACCACCCTCGTTTTTTGTGTGATATGTCTCTCCACCATCGAGGCGGTCAGCGAAAAGCCGCTATCTTCATCGGTGGGAATAAAAATTGGGATCCCGCCCGCGTAGCGAACCACGTCCGCATAGGTCACCCAGTACGGAACGGGAATGATTACCTCGTCGCCTTTGTCGACGAGGACTTGTACCGTGTTAAAAATTGCATGCTTCCCGCCGCAACAGATCACACACTCTGGAGTAGTATAAGAGGTTCCAAATTCTTTGGCGTGTTGCTGGCAAACGGCTTCCTTTAACTCATCGGTCCCGCCGGCGGCTGTGTACCGGGTGAAATTTTCTTCAATAGCCCGTATGGCGGCTCGCTTGATGTTTTCTGGCGTTGGGAAATCCGGCTCGCCGGCGCTCAGGTCGACAATGTCAACACCCCTGGCCTTGAGTCTAGCCGCGCTCTGAGCCGTCCTCATGGTCTCCGAAACACGAATCCGCGATATTCGCTTTGACAATTCGATTTCTGCAAACATAGCGCTGCTACTTGGCTTGCGGGATACGTTCCTTGAGGCGCGCTTCGACTACTGGGGGTACGAGTCCGGAGATCTTGCCACCCAAGCTACAAACTTCCTTTATCACCCTGGAGCTGATAAAGGAATACGCCTCACTGGACATTAAAAATACGGTTTCCAAATCGGGAGCCAGACGGCTGTTCATCAAAGCCATTTGCAACTCGTATTCGTAATCGGAAATCGCTCGAATCCCGCGCAAAATAACTGATGCGCCTTTGGCGGCGGCATAATCTACCAGCAAGCCGTGAAAGGAATCGATCTCCACGTTAGGTAAATGGCGTACAACCTGTTTCAGCATCGCGATTCTTTCCTCCACGCTGAACAGCGGTTGCTTGCTCTCGTTAATAAGAACCGCCACGAGCAAACGTTCGAAAAGCCTGGCGCCTCGTTCGATGAGATCCAGATGTCCGTTGGTTATCGGGTCGAACGAGCCCGGGTAGATTGCGAGGAGGTGGCGTGGTCTTTCTTCCAATTCTTTTTGCCCTTCCTGTCGATGTGAATCCTCATTCTAGCAAGACGCCCAAAAGCGGTCGACTTGAGGGTGCGGGAATGAGGCGTTCTGGGAGATGGTGTTGCCGCCTTCGGTGGTATTGGTCGGAAAGCCCTTCGTGCTGAAAGCGGCGACTCTCTCTTTTGCTATGATGAGTAATTATCCCGCTTGAAGAATGCTTGTCGAGACTCACTACGTCCGGTTCGACCAACTGGCGCTTGATTGTGGGGAAACGATCGGACCGGTGGATGTGGCTTACGAGACCTGGGGCGAGTTGAATGCCGATAAGTCCAATGCGATCCTGATCTTGCACGCACTTTCTGGTGACGCCCATGCCGCCGGGATCAGCCGGGAAACGGGAAAACCCGGCTGGTGGGATAACATGATCGGACCGGGTAAAGGGTTTGATACGAGTAAGTACTTTGTTATTTGCTCGAATGTCTTGGGGGGATGTCGTGGCACTAGCGGACCGAGCTCAATTAATCCTGTTACTGGACGGCCTTACGCGTTGGCGTTCCCGGTTATCACAATTGCGGACATGGTTCGCCTGCAGAAAATGCTCATTGATTATTTAGGGATTCCCAAGTTGTTAGCGGTGGCGGGTGGGTCAATGGGCGGCATGCAAGCCCTCCAGTGGGCTGTTGAGTATCCGGATTCGGTGGCCGCCGCCATACCGATCGCGACCACTGCAAGACACAGCGCCCAGCAGATCGCGTTCAACGAGGTGGGGCGGCAGGCCATCATGGCGGACCCGGATTGGAACGGTGGCAACTACTATGATGGGAAGCCTCCCGCGCGTGGGCTGGCGATAGCCCGGATGATCGGCCATATCACCTACATGAGCGACGAATCCATGCGCGAGAAGTTTGGTCGGCGTCTGAGACAGAAAGAGAAATACGGTTTTGATTTTTCGGTCGATTTTGAAGTGGAAAGTTACCTGCGCTATCGTGGCACTCAATTTGTCGATCGGTTCGATGCTAATTCCTACCTTTACATTACTAAGGCGCTGGATTATTTCGACTTAAGCAACGGTAAGCCTTCATTGGCCGCCGCGATGGAGAGAGCCACGGCGAGGTTCCTGGTAATCAGTTTTACTTCAGATTGGCTCTACCCGAGCTATCAGTCTCTTGAAATCGTCAACGCTCTACGCAGCCATAACCGCGACGTTGCCTATTGTGAGCTTGCCTCCAATTACGGGCACGATGCCTTTCTGGTGGAAGTCGGCGAGCAAACCGAAGTCGTCAGAGGCTTTTTGGCGAGCACCTTCCGGGAGAAAGGCTGAGGTGGCAACCCTGACGAAGATTTCGAAGCCGAAAGGGCCTTCTGTACGCGAAGTTCTGGGTCGCAGCGATTATGCGATCATTGGCGAGTTGATCCTGCCGCGCACCAAGGTTTTGGACCTGGGTTGTGGCGACGGAGAACTGCTACAGTGGCTCTCGGAAAACAAGGAGGTGGATGGTCGGGGCATTGAGATCAACGGCGCCAAGGTGCAAAGAGCTATTGCACGCGGTGTTTCGGTGTATCAGGGGGATATCGACCAAGGGCTGGAAGATTATCCGGACCAGGCTTTCGACTACGTAATTCTGAGCCAGACACTCCAGGAAACGCGGCAACCACTAAAGGTACTCAGCGAGATGTTGCGTGTCGGCCGCCATGCAGTTGTCGCGTTCCCGAACTTCGGCCACTGGTCCGTGCGGCTAGCCCACCTTTTTAGCGGGCGCTCGCCCAAAACGAAGCTCTTTCCTTACGAGTGGTACGACTCGCCAAACATCCACTTCCTCACTGTGAGGGACTTTGAAAGCCTTGCGAAAAAGGAAGGCTGGGTTGTGGAACGAAGGATTTTTTTGGCCGGGCGCCGCGGCATCACCTTTTTGCCCAACCTAATGGCTGAGGTAGCCGTGTTTCTGATTCGGAAACGGAGCGAAGGTTCAAGAGAACTGGATTGATTGTTCCGCATCGGCCAGCACGGCTGCGGCATCCTGCTCCGTATAAGTCTTCACTTTGGCTGAGATATTCATGGAGCAAAACTTGGGACCGCACATCGAACAAAAGTGTGCATCCTTGAAACCCTCCTCCGGCAGTGTCTCATCGTGCATGGCGCGCGCAGTTTCTGGATCCAGAGAGAGTTCAAACTGACGGTTCCAATCGAACTTATACCTTGCCCGGGAAAGTTCGTCGTCGCGTTCGCGCGCCCCAGTTCTGTTTCGTGCAACATCGGCCGCGTGTGCTGCTATCTTATAAGCGATAATGCCTGCTTTTACATCCTCACGGTTGGGCAGGCCGAGGTGTTCTTTCGGAGTCACATAGCAAAGCATGGCCGCCCCGTACCAGCCGATCATTGCGGCGCCAATAGCGGAGGTGATGTGATCATACCCCGGGGCGATATCCGTCACCAGCGGCCCCAAAGTGTAAAACGGAGCTTCGTGGCAAAGCTCTCTTTCCTTAATGACTTGCAGCTCAATCTGGTCCATGGGGACATGCCCCGGCCCCTCAATCATGACCTGTACGTCGTATTTCCATGCGATTTCTGTCAACTCTCCGAGCGTCTTCAGCTCGGCAAATTGCGCTTCGTCACTGGCATCCGCCAGTGACCCTGGACGCAGTCCATCACCCAGCGAGAAAGTGACGTCGTATTTTTGGAAGATCTTGCAAATATCGTCAAACTTCTCGTAAAGAAAATTCTGACGGTGATTCCTGACCATCCATTCAGCTAGAATTGAGCCGCCGCGGCTGACGATGCCGGTGACGCGCTTTGTGGTCAGGGGAATGTATTGCACCAGAATTCCGGCGTGAATGGTCATGTAATCTACGCCTTGCTCGGCCTGTTCTTCAATGACCTCCAGCACCAGTTCAGGCGTAAGATCTTCGACACGCCGAACACGGTTTACGGCCTCGTAGATCGGCACGGTTCCCACGGGGACCGGAGAGTTCTCAATGATAGCCTTGCGGATGCCGGCTATGTCCCCCCCCGTAGATAGATCCATGACTGTATCCGCTCCGTACTTTACTGCGTAATGGAGCTTTTCCAATTCCTCGTCGATGTTGGAGGTTACCGCGGAGTTGCCGATATTGGCGTTGATCTTGCACCTAGATGCCACGCCGATGCACATCGGTTCCAGGTTGATGTGCCGGATGTTGGCAGGTATAATCATCCGGCCCCGGGCTACCTCGGAGCGAACCAATTCTGGCGTGAGTCCTTCGCGCTGCGCCACGTACTCCATCTCCTCTGTGATGAGTCCACAGCGTGCATAGTGCATCTGGGTTCGCACCGCGTCGTTGACACGTTTCTTTATCCACTCCGATCTCATGGGTTAACTCCTATGATGTCTCCTCGGATTCCCTCGTTTGATTACTCTGATTATGTCACATCGGGTTGTGAGTCTGGGGCTTCCCCTTTATTGCCTCCTCATGTCTACGAATGTCCTTGAGGACGGCGTTCCAGCCGCATTCCCCTCTCCGGAGCTGATGTGGGTTTTCTTCGAAGACAAAAGCGGCATCCATGCAGCTGCCAGGCTCCAGCTCCTGGAGACGATCGATAAAATTCCATGCCCTGCACGTCAGTATCTTGCCGTGCTGGCGCAGGGAAACCAGCAGGTGTTTATCTTTCCAAACGGTCGGAGGAGAAGCGACTTCCACACTCGTGGCCGCAAAAACCGGCGGCGGATTGCCGCACCCGAAAGGCGCCAGAGTGAACAGCTCGCAAACGGCTTTGTCAGTGATTTCTTCAAAATCTAGTAACGCGTCGATTTCGATACTTCCTGCCAGATCTTCCGGTTTCAACCAATTGGCCGCATAGCCATTCAATCTCTGACGAAATTCTTCAATCCGGTTTGCTGAGATCACTACGCCGGCAGCCTGTCTGTGCCCGCCAAACTCTTCAAAGAGGTCAGCCATGGACTCGAGTGCCTCGAGCAGGTGGAGCGCCGGAATGCTACGTCCGGATCCACGGGCATAGCCTGTCTCAGGGTCTTCACTTAGAACAAAAACTGGACGGTGAAATTTTTCGACCAGACGGTTGGCTACAATGCCGATCACGCCGCGGTGCCATCCGGCACCAGAGAACACCAATGCCGCTTGCTCGTCGGTTACAGGCGTTTTATAGCATTCTTCCAGGATAGAGTGAATAATCTCAGCCTCGGTTTGTTGCCTTTCCTGGTTAAGACCGTGTAATTGCTCGGCCAGTTCCCGGGCGCGCACTATGTCTGTTGTGAAAAAAAGTTCGATGACACCGTCGGCGGACGCCATGCGCCCGGCTGCGTTGAGACGCGGTGCGATGCGAAAGGCGACCTGCGCCGCCGACGGTATGTCGCCTTCTGGCAAGCCGGCCACATCCAAAAGCGCCCGGAGGCCGAAATTTCGCACAGTACGTAGGCCTGCCAGGCCATGTTTGACGATAACTCGGTTTTCCCCGATAAGGGGAACTACGTCAGCTACCGTAGCTATGGCTGCCAGTTTGATGAAAGAGGCAAGGATGCGTTCGCGCTTTGCGGCGGTCCACTGTAAGGAGGCAAACAACGCCTGGATCAGTTTGAGGGCCACGCCGGCGCCGCACAGGTGTTTGTTCGGGTACGGGCACCCTGGCTGGTTGGGGTTGACAATAGCATAAGCCGGGGGCAGCTCCGCCTCAGGCAAGTGATGGTCAGTCACAACCACGTCAACGTTCAGCTGCCGGGCCCGCGCAACTACATCCCCCGACCGGATCCCTGTGTCCAGCGTGATTACAAGGCGTACACCTCTTGCGGCTGCCGCTTCAATCACTTCGGTGCGCATCCCGTAGCCGTCCTTAAGACGGTTCGGTACATGGAAACAGACGCGACCTCCAGCGAGCTCTATTGCTTTCTTGAGAAGTACGACGGCCATGGTGCCGTCTACGTCGTAATCCCCGTAAAGCAGGATCTCTTCGCGGTTACGGATGGCGTCTAGCAGCCTTTCTACGGCTGCTTTCATACTTCTTAACAAGAACGGGTCATAAAGGTCGTTGAGACTAGGTTGAAGGAATTGGAGCGCCGCTTCTGCGTCCCGATAACCCCTCCGACACAGTACCTGGGCTAGGGGGAGATGCACACCCAAGTCTTGTGCCAACCTGACCGCTTGTTCTGTGTCTGCTGCCGGAAGTACCCAATGAGCTTTTACGGGCATCCTTGGCGCGGCTCAATTCCTGGAAAAGTATCCCCCAATCGGGTCGTCACCGTCTTCTTCGCTATCGTTGTCGGGGGCATATCTTTGAATATCTTCGGTGGTTTCCAGAAAATCCAGGTACCATTCAGTGTGGAGGTCGTAGATATACGTTCGCCCCCGGTAGTCGAAAGACAATTCCAGAGCACACGTAAAACCCTGGTAGGGAAGGAAGTTTCGCAATCGCCGTTCAAGGGAGCGTCTTTCTTCGGGAGAAACCTCACTCTCTTCCAGTTGGTCCATCGCACTTTCTACCGCCTCGCTTTTGAACTCCCTGTGATGAAAGGCGATCAACTTCACCCCTGTCGAGGAGGCTACTGCTAGGAAGTCCCTGAAATCTGGATACCGGATTGTGTCCCAATAAACCGCATCCGCGCCAGAATCCGACATTCGGGAATAACCGTGGAAAACGATGAAGCCCTCTTGCTGAAGGGCTGCCAGAATTTCTGTTTTCAAGGTGTCGAGATTTTGTTTCATTCGCGCTGCGCTTAGGATCGCGGCAAACCCGGTTCGATTCTTCACGGTACCACACTTTTTCGCCTGCTGAAACCTGTCCAGGAGACCTTCATAAGGAGTATTATTTCATTGGGCTTCGTGTTCGTATTCAAGACACGCGTATGGTCGGACATGGCAAAGCTGCTGATTCTTCGCAGCCGGTGGAGTGCACCACGCCGGGCGACTAAATGCGGGCGTGTAATCTTGCCGGCGCCATTGCCGTCCTTGCTGAAGTACAGTCGAACTTTAGGAGGTCAGGGCGATGAATATTCGTGCGGTGAAAATCATAGTGTTACTGGTTGGAGTACTGCTGGTGGCAGCCTATGCAGCTGATGTGACAGGCAAGTGGGTCGCTCAGGTGCAAGGGCGCAACGGGCAGGTTCGTGAGACGGTGTTCAACTTTAAAGTTGAAGGGGATAAGTTGACGGGTACGGTATCAGGACGTGGAGGTGAGACTCCGATTTCCGACGGAAAAATCTCGGGCGATGAAATCTCCTTTACCGTGGTGCGAGTGTTTAGGGGGAATGAGTTTCGGACGCTTCACAAGGGTAAGGTCGTTGGTGACGAGATCCGGTTTACCATCGAAGGGCCCCGTGGAAGGACTGGCACGGAATTCGTGGCCAAAAGGGTAAAGTGATTTCGGCCCGGGAGCTTGAAAAAACGCGCCGGGTCATTTGACCAAGCGTAAGCGCACCTGTGCCAGGTAAAGTGAGCCTTCAATCCGCACGGTGCCCGGAGGCCGGCTGTAGACCAGCCGCAAACAGGCTCCTTGCGTAGTGGGTGTAGTCTGGAAGCGGAGGATGTTGTGAGCCCACCCGGCGCTCGCCAGATCTCCTGAGGCAGCCAGGATGCGAGAGCTTGTTAGGGCATCGGCGACCTGCCAGTAAAGCCCGGCTTTTGCGGGCGCCCCATCGATACGGTAGCAGGTCGTTAGCTCGTATGGAGATGATGGGAGCAGGGGCACGAGCTGCCATAGCAGGGTAAAACGTTCCGGTTGGTCTCCTGTAAAGGTGATTCGCAGTGAGCGGGGAGCATCCGCGCGGGCGAGCAATACGCCGGTCGGAGGCGTCAGTCTCCAGTCGAAGCCGTGAGACAAAGGGACGGCTCGGAAATCTCCATTAGTCAGAGATTGTCCTGTTTGCGGTTGGAGGGGTGGATAGGGGATCAGCCGCCGTTGAGCGAGTCCGTCCCAGATTTGTTCAGCTTTGGAAAAGCGTCCGGCAGCAAGAAGGTTATCACAGCATGCCAGCAAAGGTGGCAACTCCTCCGCGCTAGCCAGGGCAAGTAGCTTTTGTGCAGCGGTCGGGGCGGCTTCTAGCCTGCCAGTTCGCAACAGAAAGCTCACATACTGGGCTAGCAACTTTTTATTCGGAACTATTCCCTGCGTCAGTACAACCTCAGGGTCTTGCGTTGCGCGCCAGCATAGATCAAATAGTGCGCTTTGATCGCGATAGGCCATCTCGCTTGTCCGCTTTGCCCAGATCCAGAATTTGGGCCAGTCCTGGCGCCGGAAATAGTAATTGGCCAGGGTCCACCGCGGGAGGTATGTTTTATCCACCTCAGCAGCTTTAGAGAGACAGTATTCTGCGCTGTGAATTTTTCCGGAAAGTTCGTACTGAAGCCCCAACTCCACCCATCCTTCAGACCAATAGTGGTTCAGCGTCAAGGCGTCTTTTAGTGCTTGGACGCGCTCAGATGATCCCGGCAATGCCCGGAGTGCGCGTAGCGCGGCGTCTTCAGGCGAGAGATTGATGGCGCGCAAAATTCGGCGTTCAGAATTGCTTCGGCCGAGCCAGTCAGCTACGGCGAGCCGTAATGACCAGTAGACGCTGAGAGCCAAAATGACTAGAAGGGAGATTCCTGCCAAGCGTTGTAGCCGACGTGCGATTTGCATGGCGCCTTTCAATAAGTATGTAACTCTCACAACAAATTGTTGCTCCTGGGGCTCTAGTTTCTCAAAGGAGCAGCCGATAGAGAGGTTAGAGTGGCGGTCGGAATAGCACGCCATGAAAAAGTGAAAACGTATTGAGACGGAGAATTTGCCGTGATTCGCTATCTGTTCAATCCCATTTTTGTGCTTTTGGCAGTAAGTCATGCGACAACGACCTTCGCTTTTTCGACGACTATTGGAATTGCAATTGGGAATGGAGAGTTTCAGGTTGGGGCTTCTACTGTGTCGGGGAATGCGACGCTGTTTGAGGGAACGGTAATAGAAACAGCAACAACACCTTCACTCCTTCAACTGGTGGATGGGGCGCGGATACAGCTGGGCGCAGCCTCACGCGCCATGGTGTATCGGGACCACCTGCTTCTAATTAGAGGGGAAGGGGTGCTCGAAAGAGGTGATGGGTATCGCCTTCAAGCCGGTGATTTAGAAGTTCGCCCAGCTTCCCGCAGCGCATCCGCTCATGTGCGAATTCAGGGGGACGAACGCCTGCAAATTGTTTCCCTGAAAGGCAATCTTCATGTTTTCAACCCTGCGGGGGTGTTAATTGCACGGCTTGATGAAGGGAATGGGTTGCTGTTTGACCTGAAGGGTAACCAAGCGGCGCCGCCATATGCCGTCAGAGGTTGCCTTCAAAAATCGGGTGGAAACTACTTTGTAAAGGATCAAGTTGCGGGTGTCGTCTTGCGACTCAAAGGAGAAAACTTAGATGCAAACGTTGGTCGTCTGGTAGAAGTCGCTGGCAAAGGTGGAGGTTCCGATAATACGATCTTGGTTTCCCTTGTGAGGACAGTAGAGGGGAGTTGTGATGCTGAGTCCGGTAAGACGCAGACCAACGCCCAAGACGGTGCCGCGAATTCCTCCAGTTCCACTTCGCCGAGGTCAAAAGGCATGAGCCGCACTAGAAAAGCGGTCATCGGTGGTGTAGCCATCGCAGGAGCGGCTGCCGGCACTACTGTCGGGTTGATCGGAAGGGATGAAACAAAGAAACCTACAATTAGCCGCTAGTGTCCTATAACTCTAGCTTCTTGATTTAACTCACATTAATTACTGCTCCACCCCGGCCCTAACCGGGGTGTTTTGTATGGAAACACTTTTCTCACCCGGCTCTACAACTTATCTGCTGTCTATCTCACGAGGTTTTCTTAGGAGCAGACCTTCTATATGCAGGGAGCGCCCTTCTGTTGCTAACCGGTTCTTTGAGAAGTTGCTCGATCATGACTCTCATATTCTTCTCTTGCTCTCCGGGAAGGAAAAACTTGTCGTCTCCCATGTACTGCCCCCGGATGACACCGTTTCTGTCAACAAAAACCAGGATGGGCACATAAGTCCTTATCGCCGGTGACCAGCTCAGGTATTCGAATACGGGATCCCGAGCATCGTAGCCCACTGGAAAGGTCAACCCGTTCTGCTTGATAAAATCCGGGACTAACATGGCGGCCATCGGGTTAAAAGCTACGGCTAGTGCTTGAAACCCGCGCGGCCCGTACTCTCTACTCAACCTTTCCATAAGCTGGCAGGTCTGCTGGCAATGTGGGCATGTAGTTTGAACGAACAGAAGGCCAACTACTTTACCCCTATACTGGCTGAGTAAAAGTTGTTGGCCCGTGGTAAGCCGGATAGCATATTCGGGAGAAATTCTCGGGACTTTTGGCTCCGCGGCGGCTACGGCCATCCCTATTAGGCAGAACAAAATCGGCAAGTTACGCAACGAAAAGCCTCCTGCTACTTTCAGTTTATCGCAGGGTGTGGTGAACTACATTTCGGGTTGGCATCCCCTCGATACTTTTGACGCAAGCGCCCTCGACTGTGAGCAAGAACTTTCCGTCGTCACCCTCGCCGGAAACAGTGTTCTCGCTCTCGGAATCTATGCGCATATTCTTCCATTTGGCTTTCAATACGCTCTGGTATAACGAAAAATAACGGCGTGCGATGGCTGGGTTTTCCCATTGCACAGCGTAGAGCAAAACCACATGATCGCCCGTCTTATCTGTGAGCAATCGGTACTGTCCGCCCCGCCACAGCGGGCTGAGCTCGTTGGCTTGTTGTTGTCCTACATACTGTCGCAGAAGGATGGCATGATCGAGCTCACCGACTGTCCCGTTTATCAACTCCCGATAATCACGCTCGGTGTCAAATGTCGGCAATGGTGGACGGACTGGCTTGACTCCCGCAAAATACTTGTCGGGGTGTAAAATTTGCTGCGAACTGACCGGTGGGCGGCGAAACACTTCAGAGAAGCCCTGTTTACCGAGCTTTTCTATAACGGCATTTTGAAAAAGCATCCCCTGGGAATAAGGAAAAACAAGAGTGTCCTTGATATACAAAGGCGCGGAATCGAAGACCGGGAAATGCCCTCCGGTCATACTCATTTTCATTGACTGGTCAAGCCACTGGATCAAGGCGGGTGAGTCCTCTAGCGATTGGCCAGCACGGCGCGCCATGTACTCTGACATCAGCCAAGTGGCCTGCCCCTCCATTACAGCCAGCCTCGCCGTGGATCCGTCATCGCTTTTGTTGCCCTGTTCGACAAAACGCTCGAGATTAAAGTGTTGGTCAGCCAACGCGTGTGCCAGTTCATGAACTAGCGCAAGCTGCTGCATTTCTGCGGGCGCGGATTCGAGCACAAATAGCTTTTTCCTCCTGTAGTCATAAAAAGCCGCTGCTTGTTCGGTGAGAAGTTCCACTATTGTGTTTTTCAGATTGAAATCGGCGGGAACGAAACCGAATTTCTTCAGCGCCAGCTCCTCAGCACGAACCTCCTCCGGCTTTACCTCCTCTCGGATGCGATCTAGGAGAAACTGGTGAATGTGTTCCTTGTCGATCAGGTCGTACTGAATGCTGCGGAGAGGCTTGAGCCCGGAAATATTACCTAACTCAGCGACGATCTTCTCGATATTGCCGAACAGTTGCCCGGCCTCCTGGCTGTGGTCCGCTTGACGACTTCTTGCGATGCCTACCCAAGGAACCAGCAAAAGAAAACAGATGGCGAGCTTTTTCATGAGCTTCCGATGGACGTGCCTGCCGAGAACCGCGGGCTCTAGCAACCGCAGGGGCCCGTTGCTTTCAGCATAACCCAACGGGAATTGCAGTTCAGGGCGGTCGGTTGAGCATAATGCATTCTCAACTTCGCGCGATAGCTGGGCGGGCGCGCTCTGGAGTCATAGGAGGTTGGAGCAGCCTTGCGCCGGTGGCGCCATAAATTGTATTAGCTATTACGGCGCCCATGGTGACGATGCAAGGCTCCCCGCTTCCTTGTGCTGGCGTATCGGGGTTTTCTATAAAAATTGTTTCTATCCGTGGTAGCCAGGAGAATCGCTGGATGTGGTAGGTATCGAAGTTACGATCGAAAATCTCCCCATCTCTAAAATGAATCTCTTCGGTCAGCGCGTATCCCAGCCCCATCGCCATACACCCTTCCATCTGTTACCGCACACCTTCAGTGTTTACAGTCACGCCGTTATCTTGAGCCGAAACGACACGCAAAACTCTTACCTCACCGGTTTAGGCGTCGACGGATACTTCCGCCATCATGGCCACGTATGTGCCCAGGTAAATGGGCGCACGCCACTCCCATGCCGCGCCCGCGGTTCTCAGCAAGTGCTCAAAGATGGTTGTATCATCCGTGCCATGTTGCGGGCGTTGGAACTGTGCCTTAATTCTCGCTCGCGCCGCTTCCGCCACGTCCGGTCGCTCATGAATCACCGCCACTGTCTCGCCATCCTTGACGATCAGCACGCCGGGGATTTTTTCAGCGTCGCCGGTTTCCACGCGCGACGGCGCAGCCCCGTGCGTGCAGCATGTTGGGAAGCGCCACATCGGCAAAGGTTGCCCTCCATGTGCTGTACAATGTCCTCTGTCGAAAGCCGCTGTTTTTCAGTAGCAACGCGTAGGCGCGTTGAGGATCATCCCGGCGTGCAGTAGCCGCACTGAAACGCGTTGTGTTTCAGGAAGGCTTCCTGGAGAGGGTGTAAGCGGCCGTTGCTCATCAGCCCTTCAATTGTCAGAACTTGTTTACCCTAAACGTCCTTGAGGAGCGTCGAGCACGACCTCACGGCCTGATTATCCACCAGAACCGTACAGGCGCCGCAACCAAATTTGACGCTGGTGACTCCCAGATCACTTCTCAGAACCCATAGCAACATGCGCTCATCGTCAGCGGTTACCTGCTGGGGCTTATCATTCAATGTGAACGAGACCGTTCGGAGCATGGCAACCTCCTTTACCGGGATAGCGGTTATATGCCGGGCGGAAATGGCGACCTTGGCGAGTACAAGACGTTTTTTCACGCCGCGTTGCATTCGTGCAAGTATCGTTTCGCCGACGCTACATTATGCTACTGCCCAACGTCTCCAAAGGTGAACGGAGGGAAAACTGACCCTCCTGGTCCTGCGGTCCGGCGCGCTTGAATTTCTGAGACTATAATGTGAGCAGAATGCTTTAGCACGGATGGGGTCCTTTATGTCAGGTCCGCAACAGGAATGCTTCGAAGTCCTTGTGAATGGTGAACAGAGTCATGCCACCACGGGGCAGACTCTGCTTGATTTCATTAAATCCCTGGGGTTGGATGAGACACGCGTCGCGATTGAGATGGATGGCGTGATTATTAAGAGAAACGGCTGGGCGAACGCGCTTCTGCGTCCAGGGTCTCGCTTGGAAATTGTGCAGTTTGTGGGAGGCGGTTAACCGTCTTCTCCCCCCATATGTGGACGCGCTATGCGACGCTCTCTGTGCCTTGTAGTTTTGTTCATTTTTGCAATGTCCTCCTGTAAGCGACAACCCGAGTGGGAAGTCGCGCGGGATGTTCATTCCTACTCCAACCCTGCGCAAGTTCGCATCCGGCATATCGATTTAGACCTTGACATTTTGTTTGATCAGAAAATCCTTCAGGGCTCTGTGACCCTCACAGTGGAGCGCAATCGCCGTTTCCCGGAGGCGCCTCTGGTTCTGGACACAAAGGATCTGCACATTGTCAAAGCGGAGATTGCCCCGGAATTCGGTCCTTTTCGAGAAACAAGTTTTCAACTTGGCCCCAGGGACCCTATTCTTGGCTCAGCGCTGACAGTAACGTTACCCAAGGCCGCAAGACGGGTACGGATACAATATGCGACCTCTTCGCACGCTACCGCCCTCCAGTGGCTAGAACCGGCGCAGACGGCCGAGAAAAAACATCCGTATTTGTACACGCAGTCGGAAGCCATTCATGCCAGAAGCTGGATACCCATACAGGACTCGCCGGCGGTGCGGGTGACGTATTCCGCGCGGATAAGGGTACACCCGGCTCTGCGGGCGGTCATGAGTGCGGAAATGCTGCCGGAAATGGGGCCAGATGGCGCGTTTCAGTTCCGGATGCCGGAGCCCATTCCTTCCTACCTGATTGCGCTTGCGGTTGGAGACATCGATTTCCGTCCTTTGAGTGTGCGGACAGGTGTATACGCCGAGCCCAACGTCGTGGACGCGGCAGCCAGGGAGTTTGCGGATACAGAAAAAATGATCGAGGCAGTTGAGGAACTTTACGGACCCTATCGCTGGGGGAGATACGATCTGCTGGTGCTGCCGCCAAGCTTCCCGTTTGGAGGGATGGAAAACCCGCGCGTGACTTTTACGACTCCCACCATCATCGTTGGGGACAAGAGTCTTGTATCGCTGGTAGCGCATGAGCTAGCGCATTCTTGGGCCGGAAACCTGGTCACAAATGCCACCTGGAGTGACTTCTGGTTGAACGAAGGGTTCGCCGTTTACCTGGAACATCGCATCGTAGAAAGAATCTATGGTCGTGAGCGCGCCGAAATGGAAGCGGTGCTTGCTGTTGAGGCCCTCAACAGGGAGCTAGCTACGTTGCCGGAAAAAGATCAGGTTCTCCACATTGATTTGAAGGGACGCGACCCGGACGATGGCATGACCGAGGTCCCATATGTGAAAGGGGCGCTTTTCCTCCGGACACTTGAAAAATCCGTAGGTCGAAAATCCTTTGCCGCCTTCCTGCGATCCTATTTCGATCATTTTGCATTTCGAAGCATTACCACTCAGGACTTCCTGAATTACCTGAAAGCCAACCTGCAAACCGATGTGCCTGTAACCGATTGGGTCTATAAGCCTGGTCTTCCGGCAAAAGCCGATCTGCCCCGCTCGGAGGCATTGCAGAAAGTAGCCGAGGCAGCGTCAAGCTGGATGGCTAACAAAGTGGCGCTGAAATCCCTCCCTACCTCAAGTTGGTGCACGCAACAATGGTTGTATTTTTTGGAGTCGCTTCCACAGGACTTGTTGCCGGCGAGAATGCAGGCACTTGATGCCGCCTTTGGTTTCACGCGTTCGCAAAACGACGAAATTCTCGCCCAGTGGCTGATAATGGCGGTGCGCGCGCGGTACAAGCCGGCTTACGGGCGCCTGGAAGAGTTTCTCACGACCGTGGGCCGCCGCAAGTACCTTAAGCCGATTTATCAGGAATTGGCCAAGACTCCTGAAGGAATCAAATGGGCCAGGGCCATTTATGCCAAGGCGCGCACGAGTTATCACCCAATCACTGCGCACACTATCGACGAGATTCTGAAAGAGCGGGTCCATTAAGACGAGGCCAGCAGCGGGCTCATTCCACAGTCACGCTCTTGGCAAGATTGCGCGGCTGGTCCACGTCACAGCCGCGCCGCAAAGCAATCTGGTACGCCAGCAGTTGTAGAGGGACAATCTCGAGGATGGGTAAAAGCAGGTCTTTGGAAGATGGTATTTCGACGATGGCATCCGCCATGGCTGGTACCTGCTGGTCACCTTGCGTCACCACGGCTATGACCATTCCCCCTCGCGCTTTGACTTCCTGGATACTTGCAAGCGTTTTCTCGTATAGCAGCCGGCTGGCTGAATCGGCTGGGTCTTGCGCGGACAGGATAACCACGGGCAAATTCTCGTCGATGAGAGCGTTCGGCCCGTGTTTCATTTCTCCGGCCGGATACCCTTCGGCGTGGATGTAAGAAATCTCTTTGAGTTTCAGTGCCCCTTCCAGAGCAATGGGGAAATGCACTCCCCGGCCTAAAAAGAGGAAATTGGTTGACCGAAACAGTTTTCTGGCCAAATCTTCATAAAGCGACTCTTGAGAAAGCACAATCTCAAGCTTGGCCGGGATTTTTTGCAGCTCTTGGGTCAAATCCCGTGATGTCTCGGGGGCGAGCACCTCGCGGATTTGGCCCAGGTGCACGGCCAGCAGAAACAATGCAGTGAGTTGTGTGGTGAAGGTCTTAGTAGAGGCGACGCCAATTTCCGGTCCGGCGTGTGTATACAGTGTGCCCGCAGCCTCCCGCGTGATCATCGCTCCCGGCACGTTGCAGACAGCCAGAGTCTTCGAACCTTTGAGTTTGGCCTCGCGCTGTGCGGCTAGCGTGTCTGCGGTCTCCCCGGATTGGGAAATCAAGACTGTGAGGGTTTCTGGGGAGATAATGGGGTCACGATACCGGAATTCGCTACTATAATCCACCTCCACGGGCAGTCTGGCGAGTCTTTCGAGCATAAACTTTCCTGCCAGAGCGGCATGCCAGCTTGTTCCGCAGGCCACGATACGCACATGCCGGAAACAACGGAACTCCTCGGGGGTGATGTCCATCTCATCAAGGAAGATGCGTCCCGACTCCGGTTCCACACGCCCGACAATGGTGTCGCGGACGGCCCGCGGCTGCTCGTAAATTTCCTTCAACATAAAGTGCTTGTAGCCGCCCTTCTCGGCCATGATGGGGTCCCAGAGAATACGTGTGACCGTGCGCTTCACAGGGCGACCTTCAAAGTCGCTGAGCCTTACACCCTCGGGGGTGAGCACGGCAATGTCACCGTCGCTCAGAAAAAACATGTCGCGGGTATGATTTAAAATGGCCGGCACGTCAGAAGCTACGAAATACTCGCCGTCACTAAGGCCGATCACCACCGGCGGGCCTGAACGCACCGCCACAATCTTGTTTAGATCCAGCCGCGACAGGATTGCCATGGCGAAAACGCCATTAAGTTGTTTTACCGTCTTGCGTACAGCCTCTTCCAGATTGCCTTTAAAGTGCTTCTCTACAAGGTGGGCGATCACCTCGGTGTCCGTCTCGGTTTGAAAGACATGCCCTTCAGCCCGCAGTTGCTGCTTGAGGACAACGTAGTTTTCGATGATGCCGTTGTGCACGACAACCACATCACCTTTGCAATCACGGTGTGGGTGGGCATTTTCCTCAGTCGGGCGTCCATGGGTTGCCCACCGCGTGTGGCCTATGCCATAAATACCCTCGATCGGCTCTATACGCAGAACGTCCTCCAGCCTGCGGAGTTTCCCTGAGACCCGCCGTACAACCAGCCGGCTTTGTTCGTCGATAACGGCAAGGCCTGCGGAATCGTAGCCACGATACTCCAGCCGGCGCAGCGCGTCCATAAGCACGGGTACAGCATTGTGACCGCCGATATACCCTACAATCCCGCACATAAGGCGTCCGCCTATTTCTCGATTTCTACTTTGTATTCCTCAATGACCGGGTTAGCCAACACGTCCTGAGCGATCTGCTCCATTTCGGTCCACACCTGCGCCGGATCAGCGTCCGGCTCCAAAAGGATATCGAAAAACTTGCCTTGCCGGACGTCGGCGATGTACTTATGCCCAAGACTTTTGAGGGCAGAACAGATCGTCTGACCCTGTGGGTCCAAGACAGTGGGTTTTAAAGAAACATAAACGCGAGCTTTCATGGATGATTCCATTGTAGACAAATACTTCATTGAACTTGCGGGTCGGACAACTTGTGGGGACGTGGCGCCAATAATGGAAATCGCACCAGGATGCTTCTTTGCGCGAAAATGAAATTTCCCAATAAGCGCTTTTGTGAACCCCAAGCGGGTTACCTTTTGAGGTGGAAAATGAAAGTTGTTGCGTTTAATGGAAGTGCCAGAAAAGATGGGAATACCGCCATTTTGCTTCGACATGTTCTCGCTGAACTTGAAAACAACGGTATTGAAACGGAACTGATCAATTTGAGTGGAGCTAGAATCCATGGATGTTTGTCTTGCAGAAAATGCTACGTCCGGAAAGATGGTCGCTGTTCCCAGCACAATGACATGGGGAACGTTTTTATAGAGAAGATGGCTGCCGCGGACGGTATTTTACTTGGTTCTCCGACATATGTCGCGGATGTTTCCCCAGAGATTAAGGCGCTGATTGACCGTGCCTGCCTGGTTTCACGCGCTAACGGCGGGATGTTCCGCCACAAGGTGGGGGCGGCCGTAATAGCGGTACGAAGAGCGGGGGCCATACACGCCTTTGACACGTTGAATCATTTTTTCCTGCTCAGTGAAATGATCATACCGGGCTCATCGTATTGGAACGTCGGCATCGGCAGGGAACCCGGAGAAGTCGAAAAAGACGAAGAGGGCATCCAGACCATGAAGGTGCTGGGGCAAAACATGGCTTGGTTGCTCAAAAAGATATGCTCCACATGACCAGACGCTTGTAAAAGCTGAAGGGCCTGGATGCGGCCTTCGCGACCCCATATTAGCTGCAATGACTCATTACAAGAGGGTACTTGTTGTGAAGACCGTTTCCTGATACAAGAGAAATTCCGGGAGGGCGTCATCCTTAAGATCTGCGTACTGGCGAGCGGCAGTTCGGGAAACTGTACCTTCTTTTCCACGGGACGTACTCGTCTTCTAGTGGACGCCGGCCTAAGCTGCCGCGAAACGTTCCGCCGTCTAACAGCCATCGGCGAAGATCCGGAGAAATTGGATGCGATTTTGATCAGCCATGAACATGGCGACCACGTTTCCAGCCTCCCGACTCTGGCAAGGAAACTCTCGATTCCGGTTTATCTGTCTCAGAAAACTGCTCCAACGATAGTATGGAACGGATGCGAAGCGATTGTTCAAGCTTTTCAGGCCGGTAAGCAGATTTCGATCGGAGACCTGGATATATGCACTTTTACGGTGCCGCACGACGCAGTAGACCCTGTTGGCTTTACCTTTCATTCCCAAGGGCTGAAGATTGCTCTGGTAACAGATTTGGGTTACATCCCCGAATCGGTGAAATATCATCTGCGAGCGGTGGACGTTCTAATTCTTGAGTCAAACCACGATCTTGAAATGCTGAAAGTGGGGCCCTATCCATGGTCTGTAAAGCAGCGGGTGATGAGCCGCAACGGTCACCTTTCCAACGAGGTGGTTTCAGAATTCATTCGCTGCGACATGGATTCATCCACGTCTACCTTGGTTTTGGGACACTTGAGCGCGAACAATAACCACCCGGCATTGGTCCGCATGGTGTGTGGTGAGGCGATTGCCAGCCGGCATTTGGGAACGAGGCTCGTGGTCGCTGAACCGCGCTCTCAAACCGAAGTATTTACTTTGTGATTTCGCATGAATCAGGAAGGAAACCATGATCGCGAGGTACATGCGGCCTGAGATGGGCCGGATTTGGAGCGATGAAAACAAGTTTCGTTGCTGGCTGGAAGTGGAACTGGCGGCCACGGAAGTGCTGGCGGAGTTGGGGGAAGTACCCCTGGAAGCGGCAAAGTTATTACGGCAACATGCGGGATTTAGTGTCGCGCGGATTCACGAGATCGAACAGGAAGTCAAGCACGACATGATCGCCTTTACCACAGCAGTGTCCGAGACCATGGCCACTGCCGGACATGCGGAAGCCGCGCGCTGGCTGCACTACGGTCTGACCTCCAACGATGTGGTAGACACTGCTCAGGCTCTACAGGTTCGCCAGTCTTCTGAGTTGTTGGTGGATGGACTCGACCGTTTGTGTGCGATGCTAAAAACCAGAGCTTTCGAGTTCAAAGACACCGTGCAGGTAGGCCGAACCCACGGAGTCCACGCCGAGCCCATCACCTTCGGTCTGAAACTGGCTCTTTGGTACGACGAAGTGAGCCGCAACCGGGGTCGATTACTCGCTGCCGCCGAAGAAATGCGCGTGGGTAAGCTTTCCGGAGCCGTTGGCACTTTGGCTCATATCAGCCCTCAAGCTGAACAAGCAATTTGCTTGAAACTTGGGTTACGCGTGGCGCCCATCAGCTCGCAGGTACTTAGCCGGGACAGGCACGCGCATTACGTTTCCACTTTGGCTTTGATTGCAGCGGCGTTAGAGAAAATCGCCTTGGAGATCAGACACCTTCAGCGTACCGAGGTCCGGGAAGCCGAGGAACCATTCACCGAAGGTCAAAAAGGAAGTTCCGCTATGCCACACAAGCGGAATCCCGTTACCTGTGAGCAAATCTGCGGGCTTGCCCGGGTTGTACGGTCCAACGTGCAGGCTGCTTTTGAAAATGTCGCCTTGTGGCACGAACGAGATATTTCGCATTCTTCTGTGGAACGGGTAATCCTGGCGGATTCCTGCATTCTTACCGATTACCTGCTGGCGAAAACCGTCTGGCTGGTGGAGAAAATGCGCGTTTACCCCGAACGAATGCGCCGTAACGTTGACCTTACGCGCGGCCTTATTTTCTCGGGGCAACTGCTGCTCGACCTCGCGGCCGCCGGTATGTTGAGAGAAAAAGCTTACCGGCTGGTACAACATCATGCCATGAAGGCCTGGGAGGAGGATGGGGACTTCCGCGCGGCCATCCAGGCGGACCCCGACATTGGAGCCATTCTTAGTCCCGAACAGATAGCTTACAGTTTTTCCCTTGAAAGGCAACTCCGAAATGTAGATCAGATTTTTCACCGGGTGTTTGGAACAGCATAAGCCTCTTTGCAGTTCGTAGCTTCACCGCACATCGATTGATTTTCTTTATAAATCTTCACGTTACGGGTGATGACGGTTTATGGAGTAATCTTAAGATAGCGAAATATCAGGATACCCGGCACTGAAATTGGAGTATATTGGATATATAGCAAAAGGAAGATAGGTCGAATGACCTTGAAGGCTGGAGTTTTGACGGAACGTCCACTGGTAGAAGTAGCCCGTGTTCTGCTCGTGGATGACGATCCCACCTCCCGGTTGACTTTACAAACCGTTCTTGAGGCAGGCGGCTACCACGTGGACGCAGCTGCCTCCGCCGCAGAAGCCGTTGGGAAACTGGAAGAAAACGAGTACGAGCTGGTTCTTACCGACTTGCACATGGAATCGCCTGAGGCTGGACTTCAAGTTCTCGCTCATGCCAGGATGGTGGACTATAAGCCTGCTACTGCTTTGATTACCACCTATCGAGATGGGAAACCTTCGCGCGGCGCTAACAAAGGGCGGAAGGCAGTGCTCATCAAGCCGGAAGACGTTCCTGAGCTATTGTCCAAGGTGGCAGAACTGGTGAGCCAGAGAGCGACCCGGAAGGTTGAGCGGGAACTCCGGCAGGTCTGACGTTGCCTTTGGCTAACGCGCTGCTAGCGGGGGGAGCCCACGCACACTGACAGTTGCACCGCGCACGGTCACACAGTCCGGTAGTTGGTGAACTGCATGTCGATGCCGAAATCGTGCGTTCGCAGCATCTGAATGATTTCCTGCAACACGTCGCGGTCCCGGCCACTGATCCTGACGAAATCACCCTGGATCGAGGCTTGCACCTTTTTCTTGCTTTGTTTGATCAATTTGACGATCTCACGCGATTTTTCTGTGGGAATACCCTGTTGAAGAACGACCTCCTGGCGGACCGTGGATCCCGCAGCCGCAGTAAGGTGGCCGTAAATTAAGTTCTTCAGGGGCACCTTCCGTTTTGCCAGTTTCTGTTCCAGGACTTCAGTTACCGCTTTTAGTTTGAACTCGTCCTTGCTGAAAAGAAGGATTTTGTTTTCTTTGTCCTGGAAGATGATCTCAGAGCCGGAATTCTTGAGGTCAAAGCGTGTTGCGATTTCTTTGCGAGCTTGCTGGATAGCGTTGTTTACCTCGGCGAAATCGATCTTGGACACGATATCGAAGCTGTTCTCAGGCATGGATTCATCTTCTGGCTGTTAATGGCCGAGCGCTACAAGGACTTTTTCGGTGATCTCGTCTATCATCGCTGGCAGCGCAGCGTCAAGTGCCAGGGTGATCGCAGCTCGAATGGCTTCCGGGTCGACAGTTGAGAGAGTTGCAGGAGGAGGTGTAGCGGGCCGGCTATCGCTATGCTGTCCTTGTGCTTCCGGAAACACTGGCGCTAGTTCCGGTTGCTTTCTGGCCTCTTCGGCTGCCTCCAGCAGCGGGCGGATCGTGCTGATGAGGGCCGAGGCCTCAAAAGGCTTTCGGATCACGGCATCGGCCCGGACACGTCGCGCTTCTGTTTCGTCGATGCTTTCAAGGGCGCCTGCGGTCAAAACCACACGAGTGTGGCGGAATTTGGAGCTGCTTTTGATGTGCGTACAGATTTCGTAGCCAGACTTTTCCGGTAGGTAGACGTCGGCGAGAACGAGATCTGGGTCGAAATCCTCCAGCCGAACCAATGCAGATGCCCCATCGGTGACGATCACCACCTCGAAACCCTCCTCCCGGAGTATGCGATCGCCCATCCGTTGCGCGTGCAGGCTGTCATCGGCCAAAAGAATACGGTTCATTAGAAGGTGGCTTCAGTTGGTTACGCCTGTGGTCTGACCCTGTTGGCTTGCCGGAACCTTTTTGATTTTCGGAGCTTTTTGTTTCTTTTTGGGGTTCGCTTTGCGGTTAGTGGGTAGCGGTGTGTTGTCTTGCCGGTTATCCGCCCGTGCAGCTTTGGCTTCCGCAGGCTGGCCCTGATTAAGCCTTGCATCAGGTTGCGTGTCGAGAGCGGATGGACCGGTTACAGTAGACGCAGAGACTTCTGCCGTAGGGCCACCACCCGCCGCAGCGGCCATGGCGGGAGGAACACTGGCCGGAATTGTCGGCTGGAAGACCGTCATGGTCGGCGTGCCCGATTTCGCAGCCCCTGACACGTCGGGCCCTCTCCGGAATATACCCCAGAAGTGGCTCATCAGACCGGGCTTGTCATAGTTTTCTAATTCGTACTTCATGCGAGCCAAGGCCACGGGATCGGGTTCTGGTATGGGCTTTTCCATCGCCGTGAGTTTCTTTTTGGCATCACCCGCCAGCGGACTGAGCGGATAATCTTTCACTAGGCGCGTGAGAGACTCCGCGCTCTTGTCCCTGAACCTGGGTCCCATATTGGCGTACGCTTCTCCAAGCTTCCATAAAGCCTGGTCCGCTTTACTATAAAGCGGAAAATGATCCACCATGGCTTGCAGGCGATTCGCGCCTGCCGGATAGCTCCCCTTCTGTACATAGAAGGAACCCACCCGATACTCGTGCTCGGCGAGAACCTCCTGGATTTCACGGAGCTTCTGTTGTGCCAAGGGAGCAAATTTGCTGTTCGGGAACTGCTCGAGCACAGCGCGGCACTCCGTCTCCGCGCGAAGGGCGTGCGTGGTGTCCCGGTCGGCTTTCTCCATTTGCCTGTATTGGATATCACAGATCTTCATCTGCGCCTCAGGCGCTTCTTCCATGGTGGGGTAGAACAGGATAAAGTCCTTGTATTCGGCTTCGGCCTGCGCCAGGCCGTTTGCGCCGCCCTCGCGGAACCAGCTATCGGCTATGGCTAGTTTAGCCTTGGCGAGATACTCGCTGGTGTCGTAAGCGCTGATGAGGGTGTGGAGCGTAAGGCGAGCGACGTCATAGCGCCCGTGCTCAATGTAGTTGATCGCTTTGTCGAAGAGAATTTTGTCTGGCTGCGCCGTCTCTTTGGTAATGGGATTCTCGTACTTCTTGTGGCGGCATCCGGAGACCGCCGCAAAGCCAGAAATCAAAACAGCCAGGGTTAACCCCCTGAAAATGATGCGCGGCTGCTCAAACATATACCACCATTTCTTTCAAAATCTTTTAGACGCGTACGCCCGTGGCAAGTTGCGCAACTCTCCGCATCTCGGCTACCGTAGCTCCGGGATCCGGGCTCAAGAACACACTAGCTCCTGCCACAACCCAATCTGCACCCGCCTGAATCACATCCTGGAGATTTCTTAGATCCACGCCTCCGTCAATCTCGATTGCGAACTTCAACCCTAACTCCTGCCTCTTTCTAGCCAGAGCTCTCACCTTGCCGAGCGTCCGCGGTATAAACTGCTGTCCTCCAAAACCCGGATTTACGCTCATCAGCAGAACAAAATCCGGTAGCTCGAGGATATCTTCTAACATTGTATTAGGGGTCGAAGGGTTCAGTACGACGCCTGCCCTTGCGCCTTCGCTCTGGATCAGCCGGAGAGTCCTGTCCAGGTGAGGGCACACCTCTTGGTGTACGGAAATCAGGTCCGCACCTGCTTCGATGAACGCGGGCACATACCGGTCAGGGTCGGTGATCATCAGGTGGACATCGAACGCGAGCTTGGTGATTTTTCGGATAGATTTCACCACCGGAGGGCCAATCGTGAGGTTCGGGACAAAGTGTCCATCCATGACGTCCAGATGAAGCATTGTGGCGCCACCGTTTTCAACGCGCGCGATTTCTTCTCCTAGACGTGCAAAATCAGCAGATAGAATAGATGGAACGATCTCAGGCATTTGCGGAACTAGCCTGATGGTATCACAACAGCAAAAAACCCGTCACCCGGATCCTTTCCCGGAAGACGACGGTAGATTTTTTCTGGCATGCTACCCAGAGCCTCCATGACGACTTCGTCGTTTTCTTCAGGCTCCAGAGAGCATGTGGAATAGACCAGTTTGCCTCCAGGCGCGAGGACCTCTAATGCCCTTGAAAGCATTGCGACCTGTTTCTTGTGATACTGTGCAAGATCCGTCTCCCGAAGTCTCCAGCGAATTTCGGGATTTCGCCCGAGGGTGCCTGTTCCCGAGCAGGGTGCGTCCAGAAGAATCCGGTCGAAGAGTGGGCAGAAAGGCAAGGGTTGAGTTGCGTCCAGAACTACCAAATTGCACGGTAACTGTTTTAACCATGAAAGCCGGACAGGGTGTATGTCACAGGCCACCGCCCACACGCCCTTCTCCAGAGCCTGCGCCGTTTTGTTGCCCGGTGCGGCACAAAGATCCAGAAACCTATGCCCCTCCTGAAGTTCTAGTAGTGAGACTATACTCTGAGAACCGATATCCTGAATCCGAAAGCCCTGTGGTTGCCCAGACAAGAGTTTGAAACAACCTTCAACATCGGTAGGTTCCACACTGAAGCTGTCCGGCGTTGTGCCGTGAGGGATGTGTACATAGACTGCCGGCGGCTCGAGAAACGCACGTGCTATGGTTTCGGCAATATCGCGCCCGAAATGCTTTTCCCAGCGATCAAGCAGCCATGCAGGCTGGCAAAGAGCAACAGCCCGATCCGGCCAGATCAAAGGCACGTCGACAGCTTGCCGTAGTAGGGCATTTACGAATCCTGCTGCGGATCGCCTGTGCGCCTGTTTGACGAGTTCAACGCTTTCATTTACGGCAGCATGCGGGGGTATGCGGTCCAGAAAGCGGAGCTGGTAAATGCCCATCCGCACAGCTATCCTGACTTCGGCGTCCAGTGTGGCAGGCGTTTGGCCTGAGAGGCGCGTAATCAAATGATCCAGTTGAGCTTGCCGGCGAAGACAGCCAAACACAATTTCCGCAGCGAGACTCGCATCCCTGGGATCAAGCCCTTCTGAATGCTGCCTCAGCAGATCCGAGGCGTGGCCCCCGCGTTCCAGTTTTCGAAGAACCTGTAAGGCAACTTTTCTGGCGGGTGAGATTTGAGTCCTGGATGGTTTGCTCAGGCTGTCCTCCTTCGGCAGTTCCTATAATAAAATTTGGATCTGGAAAAGGTCATACTCCGCAAAGTGGGAGACGCGATCGGGCGCTTCCGTATGATCCGGGAGGGTGATCGCATCGCAGTGGCTTTATCGGGGGGCAAAGATTCCCTTACGCTCCTGGAGGCATTGTTGCGCCTCCAGAAAAAGGCGCCAGTAGAATTCTCCGTCAGCGCGTTCACCATCGAGCAGGGCAAGTTCTTAAGACCAATCGAGCCTTTACGTGATTACCTGAAAGCAAACGGTGTTGCCTGGTCTTATTATCAGGATAAGCCTTCCGTACGCCTTCTCCAGCAGAGACCGGACCACGGATGTGATTTATGCAGCCGATACCGCCGGAGGGCCGTATATGAGGCTGTACGCGGGCTTGGCGCCAACGTAATTGCCTTTGGTCATACCGCGGATGATTTTTGTGAGGCGTTTCTTCGCAACGCGTTGTTCACTGGTCGTTTGAGCGCTTTGCCGCCGGTGACATACTCGCGCAATCGCGAATTCAGACTGATCCGCCCGTTGGTCTTTGTGCCGGAGTGTGTGACGCGCGACTTTATCGAGATGCTGGGTGCGCCTGTGCTGCCTTGCGGGTGTTCCCAGAAGGCGGGGACAGTACGCCGGTTAATTCGTGAGCTGTTGGAGAAACTGGAACTGGAGTACCCGCACCTGAAGCAGGCCATGCTCTCTGCGATGGGAAACGTGGAGACCGAACGCCTACTAGATGTGCGCTACCTCAAGCTCGACCACCGGTTGGGAGTACGGCACGCTGACGAGCCTCTGGGGCGAAATGTCAGCGGTTCGGTGCCGGATGGCTCCGGGTCCTTGCCGCTTCCCCCATGCAGCACTCGGCATGTACTGCCTTGACTGCCTTCTCCAGTCCGTCGCGATGTACCACGATGGCAATAGTCAGCTCGCTTGATCCCTGGGCGATAGCGATGATATTGACGAGTTCCCGGGAGATAGCGGTAAAAATCCGACCTGCCAACCCTGGGGTGCCACGCATACCCTCCCCGACTACTGCCAACAGTCCAACATTTTCATCGACCTCAATTGGACGTACGTATCCATGCGCCAACTCTATGGACAATCCAGCCTCGAGCGCCGCCAACGCTTGAGGGGCCTCCGCCTTTCGAAGCAGGAAACAGAAACTCTGCCTGTAGCTTGAACTGGAAAGGGCCAGTACTTCGGCATTGGTGCGCGCCAGAGCATCCATTGCCCTGGCCATTAATAGTGTTGCCGGCAACGCAGGGCTGGCCGGCTCGAGCGAAATCAAAGTTACATCTGCTGTTGAGGTTACCGCTCGCGGTCCTGGATTGCTTTCGGGCCTGGAAATCTTTGGGACAATTTTTGTCCCCGGCTTTTCTGGCGCAAAGCTGTTTTTACTCCATACGGGAATCTGTTTTTCTATAAGGGGGGCAAGGGTCCGCGGATGCAAGACCTTGGCTCCGTTGTAAGCCAGCTCGGCGGCTTCGTTATACGTAACCTCGTCAAGAACGGCTGCATCGGGAACAAGACGCGGGTCGGCCGTCAGAATCCCATCCACGTCGGTCCAGATCCAAAGTTCGGAGGCATCCAGTACAGCCGCAAGGATGGAGGCGGAGAAATCGGAGCCGCCCCGCCCTAGGGTTGTCGGCCGGCCGTCAGCGGTGGCGCCGTTGAATCCGGTTACCACCGGCAGTACTCCTTCTTCAATCAACGGGAGGAGCAGCCTTCGCGTCTTCTCGCGCGTTGGCTCCATAAGTGGCGTGGCATTGCCGAAAACGGCATCGGTAACGATAATTTCTCCGGCGTTTACGGCGATGGCTTTGATCCCCGTGCTTTCCAGATAAGAGGCCATCAAAAGGGCGGAAAGGCGTTCGCCCACAGACACCGCTTCATCCACGGAGCGAGGTGGGCGCTCTCCAAGCATAAAGATGCCGTGGGCGATGCGCTCAAAATCCGCAATCAGCGAATGGATGGCCGCCGTAACGGCAGGCTGGCTTTCAATAGGGAGAAGTTCGCGGCAGGTTTCGATGTGGCGGTCTTCCAGGCGCTGTACGTTGGACTGTAAACCGGCCTGGTCTCCCGCCTCGGCACGGCGTAAGGTGTCGAGTAGCAAATCGGTTACCTTGGCCATTGCCGAGACTACGGCCACCACGGGCTGTTTGCTTATTTCGCCGGTCAATATCGTGGCCGCAGCGCGGATCCGTTCGGCAGAGCCCATGCTCGTGCCTCCAAATTTCATCACCAAGGGGTTGTTCAACTCGCAACGTCCTTTCCGTTAGATGTTCGCTCGTGTATCAGTTTCAGAATAAGGCTTTCAACCTCATCTATGCCAAGCCGGCTGGAATCAATGTAGACGGCGTCTGGCGCCTGCATCAGCGGTGCTTCTAAGCGGTTTCGGTCACGGTTATCGCGTTGTTGAATTTGAAGTGCAATATCATCCTCGTTGAGGTTTTCCCCTCTTTGTCTGAGCTCCGCAAGGCGCCTTTCGGCGCGCACTTCAGGTGCTGCATCAAGGAAAATCTTAATTTCGGCATCCGGGAAAACGACTGTTCCGATATCGCGTCCTTCCATCACCACGCTGGCTTGCGCGCCCATCTTCCGTTGTTTGGCCACCATTGTCCGCCTGACGCCGGGGATCACCGATATTTTCGAAGCAGCATCAGAGACCTCCTCGCTACGAATGGCGGCGGTTACGTCTTCTCCGTTAAGCAAAACTCTCGCATCACGGGGGAATAGCTCAATGGAGGCCTGGTTTGCCAGTTGCTCGAGACGCTGTGCGTCGGTCAGGTCGAGACCCAGCCGGAGAGCCCATAGCGCTAAAGCCCGGTACATGGCCCCGGAGTCAATATAAAGAAAACCTAAACGTGCGGCTACGCGCTTGGCGACGGTACTTTTACCCGCTCCGGCAGGCCCGTCAATCGCTACAACGATTTGTTTATTCATGGTAATTTCCGCCCATGCCGTCCTCCACGGCGGGATGGAAACACGCGTACAATGGTGCCCAGAAAATGATTCCCCGAGAGTTTGACCATCTTGTCGAAAAGGCGTTGCAAAAAATCCCTGCTCGATTTCGCAAGAGGCTCGGCAACGTTGTCTTTGTGGTGGAACAGGAGCCTCCATCGCCCAATTTGCTGGGCCTGTACCAGGGACGGCCGCTCACTATGCGGCAAGTTGGGGAAAGTTTCACCATGCCCGACCGTATCACCATTTTTCAAGGTCCTCACGAACGGCTCGCCAGAAACCGGCGGCAATTGGAGATGCTCCTAGAAGATACAGTATGGCACGAGGTGGCGCATTATTTTGGCATGGATGAAAAACGGGTGCGGATGGCGGAACGACAAAGGAAACGCGGAGCTTATGGCTTGCCGCCTGGAGCGGATCCCGTCGGAAGGGGAACCTGAAACGCAGGTGCAGATGGCTGCCCACCACCCCCAGAAATAGTGGACTGAGGTTGTGCGCCGGGCACAGGCGTTTGTCCTGGCGGGAGTGTCCGATTGTCCAGGCGGAAATCGTAAATAAACTCCCACTCATTGTATTTTGAACGGTCATTGTAGACCTTGATACTACTGCCCTCGAACTTGGAGGCCACGCCGGCAATTCCTCCGATTTGCTGGCCACTTCTTCCGGACAACGTGGGCGGCACGCCGGGCGGGGCGGGAGAGGTCAAAATTTGCTGGATTAGTCGAATTCCAGGGTTTTGTTCCGGTGATGGCTGGCCTCCCCCTGGTGCTTGTTGCCCCGGTTGATTAGCGGGCGCAGAGACAAAGGGAGCCATAGCCTGTGCAGCCGCTCCGGGTTGTATGCCATACGGAGCTGGTGTTCCGGGCACAGGCACAGGAGGTATAAAAGGCGCCGGACCAACAGAGACAGCGGAAGCGCCTGGCTGCTCTGGTGTCGGTTGCGGGGGAGCACCGGCTGGAGGGTATCGCGGTTCTGTGGTATTACCCTGTACTTCGGGCTCTGTCGTGAGCATAGGTGCTGCTGGCGCTCCCTGGGGTCCGACTTCGCTTGGCCGCCGCATCATGGCTCGAGGAACCGTGCCCGAAGGGGTTGCCGCCATGGCGCCGACTTGGGGTAGCTCCGTAATAAACGTGCTGACGGTTTGCTCCGATTTTTGTTGCCCCGGTGGTTTGGTGACCAGCGAATCTGTAAGCACGCCTCCCGGGCCGATATGGACCAACCTCCAGTCATCTTTGCCTGTCATCGGGTCCGGATATCGTCTCCGTAAAAAGCGCATGCCGTTGGTGTTCTCGAGCGCGTCCAGGCTGGGCGGGTAAGTTCCTGTCTTTCGATAATACAGTTGAATTGCTCTACGGTACTGCTCGCCCCGGTCAATCAAGGTGGCTTCAAGCTCGCGTTGCGATTCGAATACCATCCTTGGCATCTCCATGTAGAGGGAAATGGCGATTGCAGCGGCCAGTAGGAACACAAACAATAGCGCGAAGCCGGAGTCGCATCGGTGTGGGACCTGCGTTTGCATGGCTCTCTTCCCCTTATCCAGCTTCGCTCACTAAAGGTAGTGTCTGCTGCTGCTTGGAATCAAGGTCCTCGATGAGTACCGAATTGATGCCAATGCGAACGACTTTGTACCGTTTCTTAACCACGTCGCCTTCAGAGGCAACGAGGATTTCGTCTCCGTCCAGGAAAAATGCGCGCTTTGGGCCTTGCCGGGCCTGGGTTGTATATCCGTAAAACTTCAATGAGACCGGAGGAGTCTGCGGCTTGCGAGGCGGTTCCGGTAGAGTTTGTCCTGGCGTTTTGAGGGCCTCCGCGACAGGCTTCGGAATCACCTTCGGCTCAACCTTGTTGGGTAAAGGCGCGGCCGCGAATTCGAAAAGACTGCGGTTGCCACCCTGCACGTTCACTTGCTGGAGCTTAGCCAGCAGGTCAAGACGTAACCTTGGATCAATCGAGTTAAGATCTGGGGGAGCTTGGTCTTTATTGATCTTGAGCGAGGGACGGAACTCCTGTTGGTAGGTGCGGGGCGCTCTGGGAGAAAACGGCTGGCTGGTTGTGAGGGGCGGCGCAACGGTCTTCGGCTGAGTCATGACCGGAATTGCCGGCGGGAGCGCCGGAGTCCCTGCAAAGGGATTGTTGTAAAACATATACACCGCCAGAGCAGACAATCCCGCCAGTATCAGCAGCCTTTTCGGTTCTGCGCCGAGTTTCATTGTCTGTCGCTTCCTCCTCGCAGATACACATTCAACCGTAAGACAATGTTCAGCGTTCCCTGTGCCTGCTGGGGGGCAGCCTGGAGGCTCTCGATGGTAATAAAGCGCGGCGAACGGTCGATTGCGTTGACAAAGTGAATCAAGTTTGCATAGGTCCCTTCGTAATTTCCCGTAATGATCATTAGACCCAGCGTGTCGCTGCCTTCTATGGGCTCTTCGGAGAAAGAATCACCTCGCGGCTTGATCCCTGATTGCTGAGCAAGGCTATTCAGCTCCGCGAGTATGCTAGGGTACGCAGACCGCCGGTCGAGAAAATAAGCCGTGATAAACCTGCCGACTTCGGAGTTGGCATGCTCTACTGTTTCCGCAAGCTTGCGCAGGCGAGCTACCGCTTGCTCTCTTTGGTGCACAGCGCTCTGTAGTTTCATCATGCGCTGCTGGAGCTGGTCAGGAGAACCTCCCCAGGGCTGGAACACTGCGGCAGCGGCCATAAGATTGGCTACAACCAACAGGGCGAGCACCAGTCGGGCAGTAAACCTAGGATCTTTGCTCAGTTTCTCGCCCAAACGCGTGAATCCGTGATGAGGGAAATGAAAACTAATCGCCATGTGTTCTCCGAAGCTCATAACTGTTGCCGGTAACGTACGCTTACCCGGTAGCGAAACAGCGGCTCGCTTTGTGTCGGCGGAATCCAGTTGTGAACCTCTGTAGCTCCGAACTGCGGAGAACTCTCCATTTGCTTCAGCATTTCGATAACCGGCTCTTTAGATTGAGCTCCCACGATCATGTCTAAAATGACCTGATTTTGCGCGTTTACTTGTGGCCGTATGGAGATCAACCGCACGTTGTACGGCATAACGCCTTCCAGATCCGAGAAAATTCGTGTCCAACTAATGCCCTTTCGGTAGAGCAGGGAATTGATAAATAGCACTTGTTGCAGCACTGCGGCATTCTCAGGACGTTGGAGCATTTGTTCCAATCTGGCCTGTTCGGCGGCGAGAGTTGCCATCCGGCTGTCTAGTTCCGCCACCGTATAACGGGTTTGTGCCGCTTCCCCCCGCTGGAAAACGGCGAGCCACACGAGCATCCCCAACGTCGTCAACAAGCCGACTCCCACAAGAACCGACGCAGCGATCATGGGGCGGGTGCGCTGAAACGGTTGCGAGGAAAGATTGATGCCGATTTTTAACTTCATCTCAAGACTCCTCGGTAGCCTCCAGGTAGCCCAGTATCCCTGCGTTGAACTCTCCGGGGGCGCCATAACGCGACTGCAAGCCGTCCACTGGTAATCCCAGTTCCTTAACAAAGCGCTCCCGAACTTGTTCAAAATCAGAGGCGAAGCCACACAACAGCATTCCATCCGGCTTGACTGCCAGTTCGTCTTCGACGAAGGCCAGTGTGGGAAATAGATGAGAAAGCATCTCGTCCAGTGAAGCCTCTGCTATCTCTATAGTGCGAAGCAACCTGAGGACGCCTGCCTGGAGGACGGCAATGCTGAGCACGCGCCTGCTCCGTTTCACCATAATCTTCAGCCCTCCGGGGGGAACCAGCTCGAGCGCGGCGAGAGCGGAAGTGGAGATAAAACCTGGATGGAAGCCCGCCTCGCGAAACAAAATCTCATAACGTCCGACAATTTCGGCGGGGGCCAGCGCCACAACTACCTCCACCTTCCCCTTTTTCCCTCCCGCGGAAGCTTGCGGCCAGTAGCTAAGTACGGCGGAATCCACATCGAACGGTACGCTGCGTTTTAGGCGAAAACGCAGCAGCGTGGCTTGCTCTTTGTGATCTGAGGGAAACTCGTCGAAATCCACCACGGAAAGGCGGACCGAGTAGTCTGGCAGGAGCACAGCCGCTGGGCGGAGCTTCTTGTTGCTGTTTACAGGTGCAATGACGCGCAGTTGCGCCAGGAAGCCTTCGGGGCGCAATATATTATCGCGAACTGGCGAAACGGCCAACACGTCAGGCTCGAACTCTTGAAAAAACAACCTCGGAGGGTGCAAAAGCTGGGCGCAGGCAATGCCCGCTTCCGAAATCTCGAACGCAAAGAGGGGTGGAGGATCCTTTAACAGCTTGCTCAATGATGGCAAAAGTCGCTTGCTCATGGGATGTGGTCAACCTTCGATAAACGTGACCTTGTTGATTTCCCTCAAGGTAGTGATTCCGAGGCGGACTTTTTCTAAGGCGGATTCCCGCAGAAACGTCATGCCCTCTTCGCGGGCAACGCGGCGGATTTCCGAGGAAGGGCGCTTATCCAAGATCATTTCCCGAATCCGCTCACTCAAGTCGAGAAGTTCATGGATGGCGGTGCGCCCCCGGAAGCCGGTTCCGCCACACTCAAAGCACCCTGCCCCCTCATAAAAGGTCACCTTACGCCAAACCGCTGGCTCCAGACCGCTTTCGGTGAGGTAGGAGTCCGGGTACTCTACTGGTCTGGCGCAATGCTTGCAAATGACCCGGACCAGGCGTTGCGCCAGGATGCAGTTCAGCGCCGAGACGAAGTTATACGGCTCGACCCCCATATTCAAGAAGCGCCCGAGCACGTCCAGAACATTATTGGCATGCACCGTCGTGAAGACCAAGTGGCCCGTTAAGGCGGCGTTAATTGCAATTTGCGCTGTTTCCTGATCACGGATCTCACCCACCATGATCTTGTCCGGGTCGTGACGCAGAATTGAGCGTAACCCGCGGGCGAAGGTCAAACCCTTCTTTTCGTTTACTGGGATTTGCGTGATGCCCTTGATTTGGTATTCCACAGGGTCCTCAATGGTAATGATTTTGTCTTCATCGTTTTTGATTTCGCTCAGGGCGGCATACAATGTGGTCGTTTTGCCAGAACCTGTCGGTCCGGTGACCAGGACCATTCCGTAGGGCTCCTTGATGTAACGGCGAAATTTGGCCAGGTCCGTCTCCGAAAAGCCGACCACATCGAGCGTCAGTTTGGCGAACTTCTCGCTCATCGATTCTTTATCCAGTACCCGTAAGACGGCGTCCTCGCCGTGGATGGTGGGCATGATGGAAACGCGAAAGTCGATCAGCCTGTTTTTATATCGGACCCGGAAACGGCCATCTTGTGGGATTCGCCGCTCGGCTATGTCCAGCTCGCTCATGACCTTGATGCGAGACAGTATGGTGGAATGCCAGTCCTTGGCGATGGGGGGCATGGCGTAATGCAAGACCCCGTCGATGCGGTACTTGATGGCTACCTCCTGATCGCGCGTTTCGATGTGAATGTCACTGGCGCGTCGCTCCAGGGCGTTAAAAATCGTCGTGTCGACCAGCTTAATAACCGGCGCGATGTCGCTGTCAGAGGAGGTTAACCTATCTATTGAAAGAGTTTCGTCCAGGGCCTCTTCTTCGCCGACCACGTCCAATGTAAAGCCTTCGGTTACTTCTTCGAGCACCCGTTGCGACTGCTCAGTCTTCTTCAGCAGCTCAGATATTTGGGTCAGCGTAGCCACTTTTACGCGGAGGCGCTTATTCAACAACACCGCCAGTTCATCAATGAGGCTTAAGTTCCGGGGGTCAGCTAGGGCGATTTCCAGGGTGCCGTTTTCTGCCCGGATAGGGACAAAGTTGTAACGGAACATCAAGTCCACAGGGATGGAGCGAAACAACTCATGATCAATACGAGCTGTAGACAGATCGACATACTCGCAGCGATAGCGCGCAGCAAGTGCGCGCGCCTGAGCAGCTTCCTGTTCAGGGCCTTGCAATTTCACTCTGTCGGTTCCCATAATCATCTCCCCTTTCGGCGCCCCGGCCTATCTAAGTGTGTCCGCCAAAGAGAAAATCGGCAGATACAACGCTACCAGCACGAAGGCTACAAACAAGCCCATGAAAATCATAATGGCCGGTTCGATCAATGAAAGGACAGCCGTCATGCGGATGTTGACATCGTCCTCGAAAAACTCCGCCACGCTGGCAAGCATTGCAGGTAATGCGCCAGTGGACTCGCCCACTTCGATCATATCCACAGCGAGCGGAGGGATAACACGGGTTGCAGAGAGCGCTCTAGACAATGACTGGCCTTCGCTCACCGTTTTCCGCGCTGTAATTAGAGCCTCGCGAAGGAGATCTGAGTTCAGTGACTCGGCAGCCGTCTCCAAAGCTTGGACCAGCGGAATGCCGCCCATCAGCAGGGTCCCCAAAATCCGGGCAAACTGCGAAACCTGGTACTTAGACCAGATGTCGCCAACTATTGGGGTTCGCAGTCTTACAGCATCCATACGACGTCGCCCATGGCTGGTGCGGACCCAGAACCGCAAAATGACCGCGGCTGCAACCAGAAGTACCGCAAATAAAAGAACGTACTGCCGTGCGGAAGTGCCAACGGCGATGAGAAATTGCGTCATGGCAGGCAGACTGGCGTTCATGTTGCTGTATAGCTGGGCAAAGTTCGGCACCACGTAAGTGATAAGGAAAACTACCAGCCCGAAAACCAGAATCACAAGCAAACAAGGATACAGGAGCGAGACCAGGATCTTCTTCCTGACAGCTAGCGCGAGTTTTTGGTAGGAGATGTAACGGTCCAAAACCTCTGTCAGGCTCCCGCTCTTTTCGCCTGCCAAAATGGAGGTGACGTAAATTGGCGGGAATACCTGCTGCCTCCGGAATGCCTCCGAAAGCAAAGCGCCGTTTCTTACCGCATCCCGGACGTTACGAATGTAGGCTGCCAGACGGGAATCGGTCAGCCTGTCTGCCAACAAGTCTAGCGTTTTCAATATGGGCAACCCGGCACGGAGCAACGTGACGAATTGCTGGTTGAAAATGAGAAACTTTTCGAGGTTGAGCTTCCTCCGAGTGCGAGTAATCGCGGAGGGTGCGGAAATCAGGCTTTTTTTGCTCTGGATGGAATAGACCAAAAAGCCACGATCTGCGTAACGTTCCCTAAGCTCTTGTTCGGAAGCAGCTTCCTCGACTTGCTCCCGTATTTCTCCGCGGCGCGTGGCATATTTCAAGGTATAACGAGCCATGGTCAATACCCTTGCTGGTCCCCGCCCGAAGCCTCGACTACCTCAGCACCGGGCGGCATCCGGAATTGGAAAAGGGAAGCGGGTAAAGGGAGATTCACCCTTTCTTGCTCGAAGGTGAACTCCATCAAGGAGTTGTCCTGCCCCACGATCTGGAGGTAACGTATCCGGTGCCCAGCGGTAACGAGGAACTCGACTTTGGTGTACGGGAACCGGTCTGATTTTGGTTCCGCGATGACTCTAACGTCAGGACCTTGTAAGCTCAGAGTGAATTGCCTGAAATCGCGGGAGAAGTCTAACTTCCCGAGCAAAAAGGCCAGAGGGGCGCGTAGATCCTCGCTCTCCCGGAGATTTGTTTTTTCCACCCGGTTCGCTTCGGGTATGTAAAGATACACGTTCTTACCGTCGGCGAGGAAAAGCTTGCCGGCAGGAGACTGATATTCCCACCGCATGCGCCCTGGCTTGAGAAGAAACAGAGTGCCGCTTTCCACGCGTCGTGGTCCTCGTTGCGGTGTATAGGATTGCTGGAAAAGAACTTGTATTGTGCGGGCTGAATTGTAGTGTTTTTCCACGGCCTTAAGCACACCGGAAAGTTCAGCCCCCGCCATTAGCGTCGGCAATTGCACAAGGATCAACACTTGAGCGCATAGCTTCACAACGGTAGTGACGATTTTCAGGCCGCCAACGTGGAACGAATTCCTCGGATAGTCAAACTGGGGCGTTCAAAGCAATTAATGAGGGGGGACATATTCAGCAAACTCGACTTTCTGTAGGGTATTTGTTATTCTTTTAATTAGGAACCCACCATACCAACATGGCAAGCAAAACACCATTCCCTCAAGGGGCGCAAGTTGAGCACCCGAAATTTGGGTTTGGCACCGTGATCTCCAGCAATGAAGAGCACATCGTCATCAAATGGGACGACCACGGGGAGAAAAAGTTTGTAACTCCGATTGTGTTCCCTAGCTTGAAAAAGAGTGACCGCCAGCCTCCTCCGGAAAAACGAGCATCCCGTACGCGGAAGCCCAGAGCTCTCAAGGTGGCCCACGCCGGTTCCAGCTAGGCGCCTTGTAATCCGCAAGGTCCGGGCGGCCGGCGGCCTCATGGTAGACTGAGAGTCTCTGATGCGATTTGCCGTCATTGTTTTTCCCGGCAGTAACTGCGATCACGACGCATGGTATGCAATTTCCCGGAATCTTGGTCAAACCGCCGAGTTTGTTTGGCACGATTCTTCAAGCCTCGGTAATGCCGACGCCGTGATTTTGCCGGGCGGTTTTTCATACGGGGACTACTTACGTTGCGGCGCAATCGCCAAATTCTCCCCAGTGATGAAAGCAGTGCGGAGATTTGCAGCTGAAGGGGGACTCGTTCTGGGCATTTGCAACGGCTTCCAGATTCTGGTAGAAACCGGTTTGCTGCCCGGCGCATTGATCCGTAACCGCGGGCTGGAGTTTATCTGCCGGCCAGTGGATCTGATTACCGTTACTACCAATTCGCCTTTCACTTCGCAGTCTGAGCCGGGCAAGATCTTGAGCCTCCCCATCGCTCACGGGGAGGGGTGTTATTACGCCGACGAGCATACTCTGGATGAGCTAGAAGCCGAAGATCGTGTGGTGTTCCGTTATGTCAACAACCCAAACGGTTCGCTTCGAGACATCGCGGGTATCCTGAATCGCGAGCGGAATGTGATGGGTCTGATGCCGCACCCGGAACGCGCAACTGAGCCATTGATGGGGTCGACCGATGGTTTGATCATCTTCGAGTCTATGGTCACCGCACTGGCCGTAAAGTAAACCATGAGCACCATTACTCCCGACGTTGTAGCCGCCCATCAATTGAGTGAGGCGGAGTACCAAAAGATTGTCTCCTTGCTGGGAAGAGAACCAACGTACACGGAACTGGGCATTTTTAGCGTGATGTGGAGCGAACACTGCTCCTACAAGAGTTCGCGGCTTCACCTAAAGAAGCTGCCCACCCGTAGCCACTTGGTGTTGCAAGGTCCGGGCGAAAACGCGGGGGTGATCGACATCGGCGACGGCTACGCCATCGCTTTCAAGATCGAATCACATAACCACCCCAGTTTTATCGAGCCGTTCCAGGGAGCAGCCACAGGCGTCGGCGGCATCCTGCGTGACATTTTTACAATGGGCGCCCGGCCCATCGCTGTGATGGATTCATTGCGTTTTGGGCCTCTTGACGATCCAAAGGCAGGTGAGCGTAACCGCCGCATTCTAGCGGGCGTGGTTTCCGGCATTGCTCATTACGGTAACTGTTTTGGGGTGCCGACAGTGGGCGGTGAGTGTGTGTTTGAGCCGAGCTACAACGGCAACCCTCTGGTCAACGTCTTTGCGTTGGGTGTTTTCCGCAAGGACCAGATCTTCTACGCCAGAGCGAGCGGGGTTGGCAACCCCGTTATTTACGTCGGCGCCAAAACCGGACGCGACGGCATCCACGGGGCCTCGATGGCCTCAGCCGAGTTTACCGAGGAATCCAAACAGAAGCGCCCGAACGTCCAGGTGGGCGATCCGTTTCTTGAGAAACTGCTGTTAGAGGCCTGCCTGGAAGCCATGCAGACTGGGGCGATCGTGGGCATCCAGGACATGGGCGCGGCAGGTTTGACGTGCTCGACTTGCGAGATGGGGAGCCGGGGATGCACAGGCGTCGAGATTGACTTGCAGTACGTGCCGCAGCGGGAGGCAGGCATGACTCCTTACGAGATTATGCTTTCCGAATCCCAGGAACGCATGCTGCTGGTAGCTGAAAAAGGGCGCGAGAAAGAAGTCTTCGATATTTTTCGCAAATGGGGGCTGGATGCAGCCATTATCGGACATGTTACTGCGGACGGCTTGTTACGAGTCAAGGACCACGGCGTCGTGGTGGCCGAAATCCCAAACGGCGCCTTGGCCGATGAAGCGCCCCTTTACGACAGGCCATACACCCAGCCATTGCGAAAAGCCCCGATGGATGGCCCAGCCAATTTCTCCAGCCACAACCTCGGGGCGGACCTTGAAACGCTGCTTGGATCGGGGGACATTTGCTCCAAGCGCTGGATCTGGGAACAGTACGACTACATGGTCCGGACCAACACCATACAGGGGCCAGGCGGCGACGCAGCCATCGTGCGAATCAAGGAAACTGGATGCTCTATTGCTATGGCCCTGGACGGCAACGGACGCTACTGCGCCCTTGCGCCGCGGCAGGGAACGATGCTGGCTGTGGCTGAATGCTGCCGGAACCTGTCTACGGTGGGAGCTTTGCCTGTAGCGGCGACTAACTGCCTGAATTTTGGCAACCCGGAGCGTCCTGAAATCATGGCCCAGCTTGTCGAGGCTATTGAAGGACTTGGAGAAGCTTGCCGGTTTTTCGAGACACCGATTACAGGGGGTAATGTAAGCCTTTATAACGAAACCCTCGGAGATGCCATCGACCCTACCCCGGTGGTAGGTGTGGTTGGGTTGCTTAAGACGGGCCCGCCTCTGACATTAGACTTTAAGCGTCCGGGGATCTCAGTAGTGCTGCTGGGCGGGTTCGGGCGTTGCGATGCCAGGCAGTTCGGCAGTACTCAATATGCTAAGGTTATCCTGAATCAAGTCTGGGGCATGCCTCCCGAGCTGGACATGGATTACGAAAAGCGCGTTCAAGCTGCAATGAGGAAGATTGCCGGTCAGGGACTGGCTGATTCGGCCCATGACCTGAGCGACGGAGGACTCGCGGTGGCTGCTGCAGAGTGTTGCTTCGGGCCAGCAGAAGTCGGAGCCAGGCTGCACGTCACAGGCGATCTGGCCCCTGAGTTTCTCCTTTTCCACGAGGGGCCTTCCCGGATTCTTATATCGACCAGTTGCCCTGAACAGGTCCTACGGATCGCACAGGAATATTCTGTGGAGGCTCCTGTCATTGGGACGACCGTTGAGGGGCAGCTTCAGGTCTCTGGTCCCCAAGGAGTTTTTTTGGATTTTCCTGTGCAGCGACTGCGCTTGGTTTGGGACAGAGCGCTTGAACGGGCGCTGAAGGGGTGAAGAAAAATGTGGGATAAGCTTCATGAAGAGTGTGGCGTGTTTGCCATTTACGGACACCCTGAGGCCGCCAACTTAACTTACCTGGGTCTGTACGCTCTACAGCACCGCGGGCAGGAAAGCGCAGGTATTGCTAGTTGCAGTGGGGGACAAATTTACTGTTACAAAGCTATGGGCCATGTGGCGGAGGTTTTTACTCCCGAAAAACTTGGCATGCTGCCCGGGCACATGGCCATCGGCCACACCCGCTATAGCACTAGCGGGGATACGGATCTCACCAATGCCCAGCCTTTCTGGGTGACATGTAACAAAGGGCGCATTGCTGTTGCACACAACGGGAATATGACCAACGCTTCGGAATTGCGCCGGGAGTTGGAATACGAAGGCTCCATTTTCCAGTCATCCAGTGACACTGAGGTCATCCTGCACCTTGTGGCCCGATCGCGAGAAAAGACTTTGGCCGGCGCCTTACGCGAAGCCCTTTTGCAATTGGAAGGGGCGTTTTCCCTGGTATTTTTGGCCGAAGACCGGATCATTGTGGCGCGGGATCCTTACGGGTTCCGCCCGATGGCCATGGGGCAAATGGAACTCTCCGGAGGTAAGAAATCGTACGTATTTGCATCCGAAACTTGCGCCTTCGACTTACTCGGCGCGGTGTACTTGAACGACGTCGAGCCAGGTGAAATGGTGATTGTGGGTCCAGAGGGGATGACCCGCGGCAGGTATGCCCCCGAATGTCCCCGAGCACAATGTGTGTTCGAGCACGTCTACTTTTCCCGACCGGATTCGATCGTCTTTGGACGCTCCGTGGCTGAATCTCGGGAGATGCTCGGGCGGTTGCTCGCCAGGGAATGCCCGGTACAGGCGGACGTGATCGTGCCTGTGCCTGATTCCGGAGTCTCAGCGGCCATAGGTTACGCCGCAGAGTCTGGAATTCCTTTTCGCCAGGCGCTGATTCGGAACCATTACGTCGGGCGGACGTTTATTGAACCTTCGCAGGCAATACGCGATTTTGGGGTGAAGCTCAAGCTGAATCCTGTTAGAAGCCTCCTCGAGGGCAAACGGGTGATTTTGGTAGATGACTCGATTGTACGGGGCACCACCAGCAGGAAAATCGTGCGGATGGTGCGCAGTGCAGGCGCCACGGAAGTCCATCTGAGAATTTCCTGTCCACCAACGATTTCCCCGTGCTTTTATGGCGTGGACACCCCCACTAAGCGCGAGCTGATTGCCGCCAACAACACCGTGGAGGAGATCCGCAAATTTGTGGAAGCCGACAGCCTCGGCTATTTGCCGCTTTCAGCGCTGCGCAAGGCAGTGGCCGATACAAGACACGAGTACTGCTACGCCTGTTATACAGGAGACTATCCCACCGAGCTGGTGAATATTGATGAGCTAATGGCTGGCAAATCTTCGCGGCGCTGACTCGATGACTCCTCAAATAGCCCCCTCAGCACAATCCGTGCCGCGTTCGCGAATTCGCGAGCTCGCCGAAATCGCCATGTCCATGGAGGGGGTCATCAAACTCTACTTCGGGGAGTCGAACCTGCCTACTACGGACCGCATAAAGCGCGCCGCCGTCGAAGCATTGCACTCCGGGTACACATTCTATACGGAGAATGCGGGTCTGCCTTCGCTACGGCGGGAACTGGCCGCTTACTACAGCAGGCTGCATCTTGTGGAACTCGATCCGGAAAGCGAGATCGTCGTGACAGCCTCCGGCGTACAAGCCCTTTTTGTAGGCATCCGGTGTTTACTTGACCCTGGCGATGAAGCCATCATATTAACACCGGCGTGGCCGAACGGGGCTTCGATTATCCGGATGGCAAACGCGGTAGCCCGGGAAGTTGCTCATCCCTTGGAAGGCGATCGCTATGGAGTTGATCTGGCAGAGATTGAGAAGATCATTACACCTCGCACCAAAATGCTTTTGTATACCTCGCCTTCTAACCCGCTCGGTTGGGTGGCTACGGTGGAGATCCAGCAGGCGTTGCTCGATCTATGCCGGAAGTACGGTCTGTGGCTAGTGGCGGACGAAGTGTACGAGCGGCTATTTTATGAGGGTGCAGCGCCAGGGGAGCCCGCGCCGTCCATCCTTCGCCTGGCTTCCCGCGATGATGCTGTAGTGGTGATTCAATCATTCTCCAAAAGCTACTGCATGACCGGCTGGCGCGTCGGCTGGCTGGTTGCAAGATCTGATCTGGCAAGGCGCGCAGCCGAACTCAACGAGTTCATCATCTCTCACGCGCCAAGCTTCGCTCAGAAAGCAGCGGAGACTGCCCTCCGGGAGGGGGAACAGGATCTGATGCACATGATTGCGCGTCTCAAAGAAAACCGTGACTTTTGCGTGTCGGCGCTGGCGCAGATGCCGGGTATCCGGGCGCCGAAGCCGGATGGTGCTTTTTACGTGTTCCCCAGGGTGGAGGGCTTGAAGGATTCTTTTGCATTTTGCCGGCGGCTGTTGCTGGAAACCAAGGTGGGCTTGGCGCCTGGAGTGGCATTTGGCTCGGGCGGTGAAGGAGCTGTGCGTATTTGCTACGCAGCTGAAAGGTCTATCCTCGAAGAGGCTATGGAGCGGCTGATGAAGTTTTTGAACCGTACTGAAAATATCCTATGATTCACGCACTCCTTTGGCCTGTGAGGCGGCAACTGGAGAATAGGTTCTCCGGATCACGCATGTTCCTCTTTTACGGGAACCGGTTGATTTTGCTCCCTGATTTGTAACAGATCGAGAATCCGGTGGCGAACTTGCTGTGTCAGTTTTCCACGGTCATGGAGAGTGAGGCCTTGGGTAGGAATCGGATCGCCCACTCGAAGAATAGCTCGCCCTGGACGGACATGCACAGATCCGACCGGGAGGATTTCGCGGGTTCCCGAAACCGCTACGGGGACAACCGGAACTCCGGCCTTGATCGCGATATACGCCACCCCTTCCTTAAATTCCTGGAGCACTCCGTCTTCTGAGCGCCCACCCTCGGGAAATAGGAGTACCGAGACCTGATACTCGCGGATGATCTTCGCTGCCTGGCTCATAGCCATCAAGGATCCTTTGGGATCCTCCCGAGGGATTGGAATGTGCCCCGCCCGGCGCAAATGATGTCCTATAAATGGGATGCGAAAAAGGCCTCTTTTAGCCAAGAACCGGAATTGCAAAGGGATATAGGCTAGCACCAATGGCGTGTCCATCAGACTCAAATGATTCGAAGCGATCACGTAACTCTGCCGAAGGGAGATCTTCTCAATGCCCTCGGTTTTCACCTTAACCCCGCTCACTGCCAGCAGCATTTTGGACCACGCCCTGGCTATGGCGTGCGGGATTCTGCCGGTTCTGTCGACAAATGATGTTGCCAGCGAGAGCGTCCCCATAACAACGGTGGCTAGGACGATCAACGGATCAATCAGTAAATAGGCTCGGAGACGGCTCAGCAGCATAAGGTAGTCGGCGATGCCGCTCATTATTTTACGAACAACGCCCTAGCTTCGCCTACCAGGTACAATGAACCAGAAATGAACACGATGTCGCGGGTAGAAGCGTCACGGAGCAGTTCCAATGCCTGTGAAAGATCCGGGGCTACGCGGACACTGGGGTGGTCGATGAGATCCCGGAGTGCTTCCGGTCGAAGCGCCCGGCTATTGGCGGGCGCGGTGAGGATCAGGTGGTCAACGTGTGGAAACAGAATTCCGCCAATTTCGGTGACTGCTTTGTCACGCATAGTGCCGTAAACCATCCAGACTGTTCTATTGATACAGAATTGCCGTATGTAAGCGGCGAGGGCCCGAGCACCGGCAGGGTTATGTGCCCCGTCGAGGATGACATCCGGGCCAGTGGAAACAAACTCCATTCTTCCAGGCCATGACACGTTGCGAATGCCTTTTTGGATTGCAGCCGCCGGGATTCCCAAAGTGTGCATGGCAGCGATAGCAGTCAGGGCGTTTTGCACCTGATGTTCGCCGGCGAGCGGACACTCGACGTCGAGGAGAGTGGGCCCGGAGGCAATGAACCGGCTGCCACGCATGTAAATAACGAGATTCTGCGCCTGCCATGCGCCGGCACGAGTAACAGGACAGCCTAATTCGGAAGCCCGCGCCTCGATGAGCGCGCTCACTTCAGGTTTTTGAGCAGAGACGGCTACGGGAATCCCGGGCTTTAAAATCCCCGCTTTCTCCTGGGCGATCATTTCCAGGCTCTTGCCCAGGAACGCTTCATGATCGAAGTCCACAGGGGTAATGACGGTAAGCCTGGGCGTCACAACATTAGTGGCATCTAACCGGCCACCCAAGCCTACCTCTAAAACGGCAGTGTCGACTCCCTGTTCCTGAAACAGTACGAGCCCCATGGCAGTGATGGTTTCAAAATATGTCGGGTGACACTCCAGCGCTCCTTCGGCAACCAGTTGCTCTGCAACGCGGTGGACCCGCAAAAAAGCGCTCGCGAACTGGTTCTGGGTTACGGGTGCACTTGCTATGCGGATTCGTTCAGTGGGTTCTTGCAGGTGCGGCGAGGTGAAAAGTCCCGTGCGAACGCCTGCGGCGCGCAAGCCGGATTCAATCATGGCGCACACGGAGCCTTTGCCGTTTGTCCCGGCTACATGGACAAAATGGCAAAAACGGTGTGGGTTGCCCAAGCGGTCCAGCAACAGAGAAATGCGATCCAGACCAAGCTTGGCTGTCTTGATCTCGTTACCCAGGGCGTAAAGATAGCGGACTGACTCGGCATACGTCATGCGGGTGAATGCTAGCGTAACCGCCATTTTACAGGGTACGGCGCGTGACTTGCGACAACGCCTGTCGTGCTACACTCGGTGCTAGTGACGGCGGTCGGCGAAGTTTCTGGCCCTTGTAAGGCGCTGGGCGCAGAATTTGAGGAGGTGAACAGGTGCGATGAGAACCACCGGCAGGATTGAGTCTCTGAGTTACGGGATGATTTACCTTACGGGGTCCGTCGTGGCGCTTATGCTTTCTTTATCGCAGAATGCGCCCTACCGGCAACTGATAGTTCATGCTGCCATGTCCTGGGGATATGTAATTTATTGGGTTTGGCACTATTAGGCTCCACTTGCGGGTTCCCTCCGAGCTTTTTTTGCAATACACTGAGTGTGAACTTCCTCGGGGGAGGTTTTGGCAGGGCCCGAGGCGCTGTGCGAGGAGGCGAATATGCCTATGTTGCAGAAGTTGCTTGCCTATCTCAATGAGAACGGCGTCGAGTATACGCACCACTCCCATCCCACTGCATACACGGCGCGCGAGGTGGCATCGTTGGAGCATGTTTCCGCACACAAGGTGGCGAAGGTGGTGGTTTTTTTTAGCGAAAACGGTTACGGCATGGCGGTGTTGCCCGGCGACTGCATGTTGGATTTAGAAAACTTGAGGAATTCTCTAGGTGTTTCCCGCTTGCGGTTGGCCACCGAAAGCGAACTCAGCGACCTGTTTCCGGAATGCGAGCTTGGCGCAATGCCTCCATTCGGAAACTTGTGCAATCTGCCGATATTCGTTGACAATAGCTTGGCTGGCGAGGAAATGATCGCATTCAACGCGGGTACACACCGCGACGTCATCTACATGAAGTATAAGGATTTTGAGCGTTTGGCAAAGCCGAAAATTATGGGACTTTCCCGGCACGCTGCGGCATGAGTGAGGCTGCCTTTGATGAGTCTATGCTGCTGGTCTGCCTGGAGTGGCAGACTTTTTCGGCCCGGCGCGCGTCCTTGAAAATGGAGCCGGAGACTTGATCTTTCGGGAAATCGAGGATCCCGAACTGGTGGCCAAGGCGCGCCGGGGGAAGGTGGAAGCATATAACCTCCTTGTCTCCCGTTGGGAGAAACGTGTCTTCAATTACCTGCTGCGACTGGTTGGAGATCGTGAAGATGCGTTGGATCTCAGCCAGGAAGCTTTTCTCAAAGCCTATCAAAAACTGGGCCAACTGGAAGACGGAGCACGTTTTGGTTCGTGGCTTTTCCGGATTGCGCACAACGAGGCCTACTCCTATTTGCGGAAACGGAGACCTGAGGATCTGCTGGACGGGCGGGGGCTTGTTTCAGGCTCTACGTGCCAGCCGTTGTCCGTCGAGCTGAGACTGGCCGTAGAAAGAGCTCTTTCGCTTTTGTCCGCCGAGCAGCGCGAAGCGGTGCTGTTAAAGATCTACCAGGGGTTCAAATTCGAGGAGATGGCTGAGATCCTCGGATGTCCTGTCTCCACGGTAAAATCGCGCCTTTACGCGGCCTTTGATGTCCTGAAGGAGGTCTTGGCTCCGATTGACGCGCGGGGTGTGGAATGAACTGTTCTCAAATCGATTTGAAGGCATACTTGCTGAGTGAACTGAGTAATTCAGAGCGCTTAGCGGTGGAGGAACATTTAAGCCATTGTGAGGTCTGCCAGACCGAGCTGGAACGATTACGGGCGGTGGGGGCGGCGTTGTCAGCCCTTGTGGAGGAGGAAATTCCCCGGCGCATCGCCTTCGTATCGGATCCCGTGTTCGGGCCAAGTTTTTGGACACGTTTATGGAACTCCGCTCCGCGGCTGGTGTTTGCTTCTTCCGTGGTGCTGGCCATAGCCATCGTGATCCACGCTTTTGTCCGCCCGGCGCCAGTGATTCTGTCTGCGCGCGGCGTCGATGCCGCAGCGTTGGAAGCGCGGGTGGAGGCGGCGCTCGCTGCCAAGCTCAAAACGACGGCCGAGGAAACGGCTGCTCAGGCAGCTGCCAAACAGTTCCAAAAAACGGTTCAACTGGTGGCTGCCGCAGAAAAGCGCTTGGAGAAAAAGCGCACCGCCGAGCTGGTAGCCGTTGAGGAAAGGCTTGACTACCTTCGCAAAAAGATTGGAGTGATGACGCTGGCCAGCAATCAATCCGGAGGAGTCAGATGAGGCGGACGCTGCTAATAATCTTCCTTTTGACCGCTACCTGTATCTGGGCGCTTGCCGCAGGAGGAGTCAAAGTTACGCGGGCGGCTTTGGAGACTTTGGAAAAGAGCTTTGACGAGCGCATCATAAGGCTGAACGTTACCGAGCCGTTTGATCTACTTGGAGCCACGCGCGGGGTTTACCTGGACGGATATGGAGTGGTTTTCACCACTGAGGTCAGTCTTATTGTGACGCCATCCCCCACGCCTTTCCGGCCGTCGATTTCCGCGGAGGAAATCGCGAAAGTGCGCGAGCGAAAGCTGGCGCAATTGCCATTGCTGCGGCGGGCGATGCGGGATATGCTCATTGCATCCGCAGTGGCCCTCGATATTTTGCCGGCAGACCAGCAAATTGTTGTGGCAGTCACATTGTTCCATTATTCCTGGGAAGATTCCCGGGGGCTCCCCGGGCAACTGGTGATGCAAGCGCCGCGCAAGACCCTGCTGGACCTTCAGGCTGGACGGCTCTCCGGAGACGCTCTCGAGACCGCAGTTCGTATTGAGGAATTCTGAACCATGCGTCTGGGAGAGATGCTGATCAGCCGCGGTTTGATCGAGCTGCAGGATCTGGAACGGGCTTTGGAGATTCAACGCGAGCGCGGGGAAAAGATCGGCAAGATCCTTGTGGACCTAGGATTTGTCGCCATGAAAGATGTGCTGGCGGCGCTTTCCGACCAGCTTTCCGTGCCGCTGGTGACTATTGATGGTCCCCCGCCGGCGACACCCGAAACAGAGGGGTTGCCGCCCAAGTTCATGCGGGAATGCAAGTTTTTCCCCCTTGCGGTGAGGGATTCCACCTTGACTGTTGCCATGTCTGACCCGCTGGATTTTGAGACGGTCACTAGTGTCCGGGCTTTCACCGGGCTCAAAGTAGAGCGGGCGCTAGCGGCCGAGCAAGAGATTCTCGACGCTATCGACAAATACTACGGCGAGGTGGATAAGAGTGGTCGGGAACCGGGATTGGATGAAGAGCAGTCGGCCGAGGACCTGGAACACCTCCGCGACATGGCTAGCGAGGCTCCGGTTATTCGCTTGGTAAACGCCATGATTGCGCAGGCAGTGGAAAAGCGCGCTAGCGACATACACATCGAGCCCTTTGAGAAAGAGTTTCGTGTGCGATTCCGTATCGATGGCGTGCTCTACAACCAGGAGCCACCGCCACGCGAACTGAAAGCGGCGATTGTCTCCCGAGTCAAACTGATGGCAAAGTTAAACATTGCCGAGCGCCGCCTTCCTCAGGACGGACGCATCAAGCTCAAGATCTTAGGGCGCGAAGTGGACCTCCGCATTTCGACTTTGCCGACTCTTTATGGGGAAAGCGTTGTGATGCGGCTTCTGGACCGCTCAGCGGGTGATTTTTACGATTTAAGGCGGCTGGGTTTCGACGAAGCAATGCTAGCGCGCATGGAGCACTATACCTCGCTGCCTCATGGAATCCTTTTGGTGACCGGGCCCACAGGCAGCGGTAAATCTACGACGTTATATTCGGCGCTGAAACGTATTAACCAGACTGACAAGAAAATCATCACCGTCGAAGATCCTGTCGAGTACCAAATGGACGGGATCAACCAGATTCACGTAAACCCGCAGATCGGTCTGACTTTCGCCACCGGGCTCCGTCACATTGTCCGCCAGGACCCGGACGTAATTATGGTGGGGGAGATTCGCGACCGTGAAACTGCGGACATCGCCATCCGAGCTGCTTTGACGGGACACTTCGTTTACTCGACGTTGCACACTAACGATGCTCCGAGCGCGATCACGCGCTTGACGGACATGGGGGTAGAAAACTATCTCATCAGTTCGTCGTTGGTGGCTGTACTGGCGCAGCGTCTGGTGCGCCTGATCTGCAGCGGGTGCAAAGTTTCTGATGGAGTGCGGACTACGCCGGAAGGCGAGGTAGTTCAATCGTGGCGCGGAGCAGGTTGCGAGCGATGTTTTGGCACAGGGTACTCCGGCAGGATGGGCATTTTCGAGCTCATGGAAATGAATGATGAGCTGCGCAAGCTTGTCATGCGCAACGCGGATGCATCTGCAATTACAGCCGCTGCCAGACGGCATGGCATGCGAACACTGCGCGAAGACGCGTGGAGGAAAGCTGATTCCGGCCTGACCACCGTCGACGAGGTGCTGCGTGTGACACAGGAGTTTTGATGGCCAGCTTTTACTTCAAGGCTGTAGCCGCGGATGGAAAACTACGGACCGGGACGTTAAGCGCGCCAACAGATAAAGCCGTAGCCAGTGAGCTGAGACGTCAAGGTTTGACGCCGCTTTATGTTGGCGTAGCGCCTCCCAAGGGTTTTCAGCTTAAGTTGCCCTCCTGGATGTGGGGACGCCGCCAGGATGTGCTGTTTTTCACGCAGGAACTTTCCACGCTGTTGACGGCCGGAGTGCCGCTCGACAGGGCGCTGACAATTACTGCCGAGCTGAGCGAAAGACCGAACTTCCGGCTGGTTGTACTGGACGTTTTGCGCTTGCTCAAAGGTGGGAAGTCGCTAGCTGACAGCCTGGGCGCCCACCCGGAATATTTCTCCGAGCTGTTCGTGAATATGGTGAGGGCTGGAGAGGCGAGTGGATCGCTTGCTCCGGTCTTCGATCGCTTGACGGCTTTCGAACAATCGCGCGATGAATTGCGCGGGTATATCATCTCTTCAATGATTTATCCCACCCTGCTTGCGATTGTGGGGGCTGGCTCGATCGTTGTGCTGATGAATTTTGTGGTGCCGCGCTTTGCGGCGGTTTTCGAGGAGTCTCACATTCCCATTCCGGGGCCCACCCAGGTGATGCTGGAAGTGAGCCGTGTTCTGCGATCCTACAGTTGGGTGGCGGCATTAGGGGCGGTTGCATCTGTCGTCGCATTGCGCTCTTTTGTGCGTACCCTAGCGGGGAAACTGTGGTGGGACGGAATTCTTCTCCGCCTGCCCCTGTTGGGCGCTGCGTTGCGGCGGGCGGAGACAGCCAGGTTCGCCAGGGCCATGGCCACGCTGGTAAGCAATGGCGTTCCGCTGGTGCAATCAATCAACATCGCCAGGGCCATTCTGAAAAACCGGATTGTGGCTAATTCGCTCGAAACCGTGGCGCAAGGCGTGAAGCGAGGTGAGGGCATTGCAGAACCGCTGAAACGGACAGGGCAGTTTCCTCCCCTGGCAGCTCATCTGCTGGCGGTCGGTGAAGAAACCGGCCGTCTGGATCAGATGTTCACGCGGATGGCGGAGATTTATGAGACGGAAACCAGGACCGCTATTAAACGGTTCACGGCTCTGTTTGAGCCGCTTGTGATTCTGGTGATGGGGATCCTGGTGGGTGTTTTGATTTTAAGCATGCTGCTGGCGATCACCAGCATCAATGACGTGGCGGTGTAAATGATGAAACAAGGAAAACACAAATCGGAGGCGGGCGTCACTTTGATCGAGATGCTCGTTGTTGTGACCATCATTGCGCTTTTCGCGATGCTGGTAGCTCCCCGGCTGCTGAAGAAAAGCGATACGGCGCGGATTACGGCTGCCCGAGCGCAGATCAATGCATTTATGACGGCGCTCGGGGCTTACAAGCTGGACACGGGGGTCTTCCCAACGACCGAGCAGGGACTGGAGGCGCTGCGTACTCCTCCTGCCGGTGTGAATCAGTGGCAAGGGCCTTATTTGCCGCAAGAGATACCCCTTGACCCCTGGGGGCATCCCTATGTTTACAAGTATCCCGGTGAGCACGGCGATGAACCGGACATTATCTGTTACGGAGCGGACGGTAAGCCCGGGGGCGAAGGACTCAACGCGGACATCGTGAGTTGGAAAAGTCAATGAGCGGAACGCGGCGTTCGAGTGACTCCAGAGGCGTCACTCTGATTGAGATGCTCCTGGTGGTGGCGCTCATCGGGCTGCTGGTTAGCCTCAGTTTTCCGGCCGTTTCTTCCGGCGTAGACTCACTACGGCTCACGTGGGCTGCCGACTCGACAGTGAGCTTTCTCCAGACCGCATTGAACAGGGTCGAAAGGCGCCAGCAAGCCATCGAAGTGACGATCTCAAAAGCTGAGAATGCCATCTGGCTCCATTCATCCGAACCAGGATATGCACGCAAGCTGGAGATGCCCGAAGGCGTCTACATTGCCGCCGTGCTTCCGGCGCTTCTTCAGGAGCCGGATGAGCAAAGACGTTTTATGCTGTACCCCGGAGGAACCGTTCCAGCTTTTGGGCTGGAGATACATAACGCGCGAGGGGCAGGACGGATTGTGCAAATTGATCCCATCACGGGAACGCCGCAGGTGGAACGAGTGGGGCTCCGGTGAGGCAACGCGGCTTTACATTGCTAGAGATGCTGGTGGCGACGCTGATAATGGGGGTTGCCGTGGTTGGCTTATTGTCCAACCTTTCGACGTCCCTGAGTAATGCCGCCCGGCTGACTGATTACGACCGCGCGGCGCTGCTGGCAAAAAGGAAAATGGACGAATTACTGCTTGATCCTCATCTTCCCCGGATGGCCGTTCTGGAAGGCAAGTTTGATCCGGCTGTGGCTGGCGGGGTTGAAGCAGGATGGAAAGCGCACATTTCTCCGTTTGAATCTCCCCCGGAGGCTAGTCCTGGGATTACGATACTGGATCGCGTTGAACTGGAGGTTTGGTGGCAGAGCGGCGCATCCAGAAAGAGTTTCCAGATCGAAGCCTACCGGCCGTTTGTGATTCCCCAACCGGTTGCGGGGGGCGGGGCATGAAAAGGAAGGCCAGTTCGGGTGTGACGCTGCTCGAGCTGCTGGTGGCGGTGTCTTTGCTCAGTCTTCTGTCTACGGGCGTGCTGGTGGCGTTACGCGTCGGGCTGAACGCCATGGCGAAGGCCAACGGAAAGCTGATGGAAAACCGGCGCGTAGCCGGCGCTCAAAGGATGCTCGAAAATCAGATTGCCGGCTTAATGCCCGTGATGGCTGAGTACCGCAGCAGGGATGGCCCCGGGTGGACCAGGATGATGTTTTTCCAGGGTGAGGAGCAGTCGATGCGGTTTGTTTCGGCCTATTCGATCCGGGAAGCCTGGAGAGGTTATCCCAGGATTCTAGAGTTCCGGGTGATTCCACGACCAGAGGGTGAAGGAGTGCGCCTTGTGGTGAATGAACACCTATATACTGGCGCGCGCAGCGCGGGCGCTTTCTGTCTCGGAGTCGCTCCGGATCCTGTACTGGGTGAGCCAGCTCCTCGTTTTTTGCCTATCCAGGTGGGTCCGTCTTCGTTTGTGCTGGCCGACCGGCTTTCGTACTGCCGTTTCTCGTATTTCGCTCCGGCGCCTCCACCTGCCGGCCGGCGCTGGGTCACGCGCTGGACGGCGCCTGAGTGGCCTTTGGGGATTCGCATCCAGATGGCTCCTCTGGCTTCCGATGTTGCTCGCATCGAACCTCTGACGATTGTGGCGCCAATTCGTGTCGATCCCATCCCCGGTTGGCGTTATGCGGACTGAGAGAACAAGTGGATGTCCAGCGCTTGCTGACGAGCGCGGTGGAGCTTTGCTGCTAGTTCTATGGCTGGTCGCTGCTCTTTCTGCGATTGCCTTCTCGGTAGCGCACAGGGTGCGTGCCGAGACGGACCGCGTGTCCACGGCGCTCGATGGCGTACGAGCCTACTACCTCGCTACCGGCGCCATAGACCGGACTTTGTTGTACATGCAATGGGGGCCGAGGTATACTTTGCCGGACGGGTCCTCGCGGTACTACTCGCCGTGGATGACGAGACTAGTTTTGAACTTCCCGGCTGGAGAAGCAACCGTAGAGATTGTTCCTGAGAGCTCCAAGCTAAACATCAACACGGCTTCATTGGATGAGCTGTACCGCCTGCTAATGGCCTTGGGCGCCGGCCCGGAGCGTGCACGATTGATCGCCCAGGCTGTTCTAGATTGGCGCACGCCGAAGCCAGAAGAGGAAATGAGCCCATTCGATCGGTATTATCTCTCCCTAAGTCCGTCTTTTCGCGCTCCGCATGCGTCTTTTGAAGAGATTGAGGAATTGTTGCTGGTTCAAGGCATGACTCCGGAGCTCTTTTATGGGAACTATGTACGCGACTCAACGGGGCGACTGGTGCGCGGTGGCGCCTTGAGGGATTGCGTGTCGGTATGGGGATCAGGTGGCGCTGTGGATGTTAATACCGCGCCTCCGGCTGTACTGGTAGCCGTAGGGCTCAGACCCGAGACCGTTGCGAGCGTTGTGCAAGCCAGGAGCGTGCGCCCCTTCCGTACGGCTGAACAGATTGCGGCACTTGGACTAGCACCCGGGCAGGGCGCGGAGCGTCTCAGGATAGGCGGAGGATCGATTTTCACGCTCAAGGCTACGGCTCGCCTGAAGGCCGGCGAGGGGAATCTCTCCGATTTGAAGCGGAGTGTTGCGGCAATAGTCAAAATCGGCGTGAGCGGGGATAAACAGTACAGAATATTGCGCTGGCAGGAGAACGCGTGGGCAGAGTGAATTCCATAGACCTCAAGAAATTGCTAGCGTTCGGGACCGGTGTGGGTATCGAGATCGGGCGCCAGGATCTCCGTGTGGTGGCGGCGCGTGTACGCCCTGACGGCGCCGTCATTACGGGGTGGACTGTAATTGCCAGCTTCCGCGAGCGTGCTGCGGCGGATTGGGGGGCGGAGTATCTGAACTTTGTCAAGCGTGTGGGGGTGTCCCATTTAGCGGCTACGGTGCTTCTGCCACGCTCGGAAATTATCGCCAGGGTTTTGACTTTGCCCGGCGTGCCTCGACGGGAAATGGGCGCCGCCGTGCAATACCAGGTTGACGCATTACATCCTTATGGGGATGGCGAAGCCCAGTATGCTTGGGCGCATATTCCAGGCGCCTCAGCCGCGTTGGTAGCCATTGCCAGGCGTGAGGAGGTGGAACGCTACGCGGCATTATTCAGTGAGGCGGGCGTGCGGTGCCGGGCATTCACTTTTTCCGCCGCCGCCCTTTACTCTGCTGCTCGGCTTTTAACGCAGCCGCCTGATGGTGGATTTGTGGCGGTTGCGGAATCTGGTGGTGAAACGGAAATTTACGGGGAGAGTGCCGCGCGCCCTATTTTGACAACCTTGGCGGACGTTGCCGCCGAGGAAGCGGTAAAGCTGGCTATAGCGGAACTTCGCATCGACCCGGAGTGCAAGGCTCTGGCGCCAGCTGACCTGCTTCCGAAGCCCAAAGCCGCGCCGGAAGACTGGGACGTATTCAGCGGGGCAACGGCTTACGCGGCCGCGCTAGTGGGCGCTTGTTTCAGGCTGGCGCTGCCTCTGAACCTTCTGCCTGCCGAGCATAGAAGCACCAGTTCCAGGGCCATTTACATTCCCACAGCAGTTCTGGCCTCGGCATTGCTGATACTGGCTGCAGGGCTCGCCGCTGAAGAAAAGCTTCAGGAACGCAGGTACTTGGCCAAGCTGGAGGCGGAAATTGCCAGGCTGGAGCCTCAAGTCATGAAACTGCAACGGACCGAACGCGCGATAGAGACGATCCGGGAGCGCGTTCGGCTACTCGATGAATTCCGGCGGAGGACCCAATCCGATTTGGACGTGCTTCATGAGTTGACCAAGCTGTTGGAACCACCCACGTGGATTAACACGCTTGAGCTTACACGCACTACGGTAAACATTGCCGGTGAAACGGATCAGGCGGCGGTTTTGCTGAAGATGCTCGATCAATCGCCTTTTTTCCAGAACTCGGAATTTACGACGCCGATTTCGAGAACCGCCAAGGGTGAGCTTTTCCGTATCCGGTCAGCGCGGGAAGGGGGCAGACAGTGAATCTACAGGCGCGCGACAAGAAGGCGCTGGCAATTCTGGCGGCTGCATTTGTGGTGGTTCTGATATTGCGCGCCGTATTATCCAACGAAATGCCAACCGCGGTGGTTCCTCCCACTGAGTCAATCGCTCTGGTGGAACGTCGGCTAGCGGCGCTGCGCCGGCAAGCTGCTTTACTGCCAGCCAGCGAAAAAGTTCTAAGCGCTGTTTCCGCTGAAGCCGCTGCGCGGGAGAAGGGCGTGATTCAGGCGGAAACGGCTGCTCAGGCGCAGGCGCAGCTTTTGCAGATTTTGCGCCGCGTGGCTTCGGGGCAACCGCAGCCGATAGAACTGAAGACCGCAGAAATCGGTAACCTCCAGCCGCTCGGCGATCAATACGCGGAAGTTTTCCTGCCGGTAGCTTTTCAATGCCGTATCGAACAATTGTTGAATTTGCTAGCGGATCTCACGGCGCAACCGGAAGCGCTTGCCACCAGGGAGATAAGGATCTCTGCGGCTGAACCAAAGCAGAAGCTGCTCGGCGTCCGGCTTGTGGTTTCGGCGATCGCTCCACGGAAGCTTTTACCACGGAAGACGGAGGCGCCGTCGTTATGAAAAAAAAGCTTCTGGCTTTGAATCTCGTGCTCGTTGCGCTGACGGTGCTGGCATGGTGGCGTTTCCGGGAACACCAGCGGGCCTGGAGCGAACGAGAAGCAAAAGTCCTCCGGACAGCCCCGAAAGCGGCGCCTGCCGCGAGTATCCCTCCGCAGCCGGCGCCGCAGCCGGTGAAAGCTGCTTCTTACATGGATGTGGCTCAGCGGCTGCTGTTCGCCCCTGACAGGAATCCCAATGTGGTGATTGAAGTCGCGCCTCCCAAACCGCTGCCGCCGCTGCCCGTGTTGCACGGGGTAGCCAACTTCGGTGACGGCGTGCTGGTTATTCTCAGCGAAAAACCAGGCGCGCCGCACAAAAGCTACACGGCGGGTGAAAAAGTAGGCGAGTTCACGCTGGTGGCCGTGAACCGGGATGAAATTGTTTTGGATTTTGAGGGGAGAAAAATTACCAGGAAGTTTTCCGAACTGATTGACCGAAACGAGCCCCCAGCAGCTGCAGCAGCTCTATCACCTGCTGTGGCGCCATCCACTGTGGGGGCGGCTGCGCCGGAGGAACCGAAACCGCAGGCGGCGCCTGCGCCATCCACGGTGAGCAATGCTTCTAGCAGCGGCCCGGGAGTGACTTTGTTCGGGCAAGTGAGAGCGTGCGTTCCAGGGGATACAACCCCTCCTGGAACAGTAGTGAATGGCTTGCGGAAAGTTATGACCGAAACGCCGTTTGGGAAAGTTTGCCGGTGGGAACCGGCGCAATGATCCAAACCGAAGCGAGGAGTCTGAGGATGATATTACGGATTGCAATGCTAGGTGTTGTTGTTCTGACGGCGCTTCAAGCGCAGCAAGCTGGCGTGAAAGCCGCCAATACGAAAAGCGCCCAAAAAAAGGCCACGTCTCAAAAATCAGCGCCTTTGGCGGTGGGCATTCCGGCGGGCGCCAGGGAGATCGAGCCGAATACATATGCTTACACGGACAAGGACGGTAAGAAGTGGATCTACCGGCGCACTCCGTTCGGGATCGTCCGTATCGAGGACAAACCGCAGCCCAAACCGGCTGAAGACGCCACTCATGACGTTAAGGTTACCGAGGATGGCGACGTCTTGCACTTTGAGAGTCAGACTCCTTTCGGACCAGCGAAGTGGTCCCGGAAAAAAACGGAATTAGATGATTCCGAACGAGCGGCCTGGGAACGTGCGCTAAAACGACAATCCAGCTCCGCGCCTGAGGGACAACGTAAAGCCAATAAGGAGGTGAAATGAGATCGTCGATTCGTCTCAGCATCGCCGGGGTGGCGGTACTCTCTTTATTTGCCGGGCAACAACCGGCGCCGGCCCCTGCCGAACAGCCCGCCGTCCCATCGGAGGTGACCCAGGCGTCCGGATCTCAGGTCACTGCTGCTGCAAAGCCGCAGAATTCTCCCGGTCTGGTTTTGAATCTTCAGAACGCCTCTCTGACGCTGGTGATTGACGAACTGGCCAAGCGTCTGAAAATCAACTACATCCTCGATCCGCGCATCAAGGGCAGCGTGACGGTCAATACCTATGGGGAACTCAAGGAGGTGGATGCCCGGGCGCTGCTGGAGCTGATCCTGCGCATGAACGGAGCCGCCATGATTCAGGTAGGGGAGATTTACCGGATTGTGCCTCTGGCAGAGGCGGCCCGGCAGCCGCTCATGCCACAGGTGGAGCCGAAGACCATCCCCGAGGACGATAAGCTGGCTCTCAACCTTGTGTTCCTGAAATATGCCAATGTGACAGAGCTGGCTAAACTGCTCGAGAAATTCGTCGGGGAAGGCGCCACGATGATCACATACGAGCCGGCGAATCTCCTGCTGTTGCTCGATAACAACCGCAACATGCGGCGGATCATGGAGCTGGTCGGCATGTTCGACAGCGACGTGCTGGCGCGCCAGAGGGTCCGGCTGCTGGAAGTCAAGTATGGCAGGCCGAGCGATATCGCACGGGAGCTGGACACCATTATGCGTTCAATTTCTTTGGGCGATAAAAGCAGCGCCGTGAAATTCATGCCCGTTGACCGCATCAATACGATCATTGCAGTAGCGCCCAATCCCGGTGTGTTTGAAGAGGTGGAGAAGTGGTTGAAGAAACTTGACGTGGAAGTCAAGGTAACGGCAGGCACCGTGGACAACTATGTGTACCGGGTCAAGTATGGTCAAGCGGATGCTTTAGCGGCGGCGATCACGCAGCTTTACTTTGGCGGCTATGCCGGTTACAGCGGTTACGGGATGGGGTATGGAGCGGGGTTTGGATTCGGCGGTTCCAGCCCGATTAGCGGGGGCTATACGCCCTATGGGTCAGCCGGCTATCCCGGTTACGGGTACGGCGCGGCGGCGCCCGCAGGCATGCCAGCAATGAGCTTCGGCTACGGTGCTTATCCGGCAGGGTATGGAGGCTATCCCCGGCAGCCGTTCCCTCCTTATAGCCAGGGCACAACGCCAGCGGGAACCACTGGCGCCGGAACGACGCCTCAAGGGGTGCAAAGGCCCACCGATTTGACTGGCAGCTACTTGGGGGCGGGATTCGGTCTGGGCTATGGGTATCCCGCAGCGGAAGGGATGCCGCGTGTGGTTCCGAACCCACTGGACAATACACTTCTTATCCAGGCTACGCCGCAGGATTACCAGCAGATTTTGAAGATTTTGCGCAGCTTGGACGTGCCCCCACGCCAGGTCCTGATAGAAGCCAAAATCTATGAGGTGAGCCTTACCGACAGCTTTGCCAGCGGGGTGGAAGCATATCTGCAAAAGCGTGGTGGGTCGGGCAACGGATCGCCCAGTCTCGCAACCAATCTTCTTCAGGGCTCTGTTTCCCCAGCAGGATTGACGTTGACGGCGGGAGCGCTTGTGGGTCGCAGCCGCGAGTTGCTGGCGTTTTTGAGCGCTCAGGAAGATGTGCGGCGGGCCAAGGTAATCTCAGCCCCTAGCGTGATTGCCACCGACAGCATCCCGGCCAGCATAAACGTAGGGCAGCAGGTGCCGACTCTAACCTCTCAAGCCATTACCGGAGCTCAGTTGGGAGGCAGTTCTCTGTTTGCCAACACCATTCAAAACCAGAATTCCGGGGTGACGTTAAACGTTCTGGCGCGTGTGAACCCTAGTGGGATTGTCACCCTCTACATTAACCAGGACGTAAGCGCGCCTGTGGCGCCGCCAGCTAACGCAGCCATCCAATCGCCATCTTTCACCAAGAGGACTGTCCAAACGCAAGTAACGGTACAGGATGGAGATACGATCGCTATCGGCGGCATTATCCAGGAAACCGATACGCACAGCAGCTCTGGAGTACCCTTGTTGCACCGGATTCCGGTACTGGGCGGCGCATTTGGCGCCAAGTCCATGACGAAAGACCGCACAGAGCTGATTGTTTTTTTGACGCCACGGGTGATTTATGACACCAACCAGATGGTCGAAGCCACCGAGGAGCTGAAATCCAACCTTAAGCGGCTGAGGAATGTGCTGAAAGAGTAAGAGGTGTCTTTGTAGAGTCTAAGCCCCCAGGCCGCTGTTCAAGGGCTGAATCCCGCCGCTCGCTGCAAAGAAGTTGCTTTGGGCGCGTCTTTTGTGATCTAATCGCGGCGGTGGACGTTTTTCTAACAGGCTGGGTTCAGATTCTGGATGGTGAGTTTGCATTTTTTACTTGACTCCGTCTGTCCACCAATGTTATGAATGATTTGACCGCGTCCGGTTGTAATAGCGGCATTTATGTGACTGGATCCCGCGAGCACAGGGATCGAACAAGAGGTTAGACAAAGCAGTGGAAGCGAGCTCGAACAAGAAATCTGCCGGGACCGAAAGCCGTGGAGTTAGAAGGCTGGGGGATGGCGAAGCGTTCGGGTCGCGAGGATAGTGTAGAGGCTCAGGTTGAAAGAGACCTTTCATCAACTCAAATTCGAAACTCACAAGGAGAAGGAAATGGCAGATTTTCGTAAGTTGTTTTTGGCGCTCGTTGCGGTGACGCTGCTGTTCGGCACCGCCGCTAGCGCTGTAGCGCAAAACCCGTATTCCTGCGATGCGACTGCCGTGCCCACGCTGGTGCGCTCGGAAGGCATTGCGGAACTGGTGGGAGACATCCTGTTGACCTGTTCAGGTACAGTGCCGGCTAGCGGCATTCAGGCGAACATTAGGGTCCAGCTCAACACCAACATTACCAGCAACGTTTTGAGCGGCTCCACGCTGGAGGCGACGCTGGTTTTGGACGAGAGGAATCCGAATGCCACGCCCTGGAGAGGTTACTACAGCACCTTCCCAGATTATAGGCAGAACGTATTCCAAGGCACTAAGATTTCGGACACCGAAGTGGAGTTCGACGGCGTCGTGCTGGCTGCTGCGGGGTCCAGTGCGGGTATTCCTACCATTCGCATCACCAACCTCCGGGCTAACGCTCAGGCCTTGGGGTTGAATGGGACGGTTTACGCGATCGTCAATATCACGGGCTCCACAACAATTCCGGTGAACAATGCTCAACTACGCGTTGCTGATACCCGCCAGGGCTTGAAGTTCAGCGTGACCCCGAGTACTTCCAAGAACTGCCAGTCTGGACAGTCTTTCAGCGTCAGCTGGCAGGAAGGCTTCGCCAGCGCGTTTCGCGCGAAGGGTTTAGTGACAGACCCCGCGCACCAAGTCCCCGGCGGTTCGTATGGAGATGAATCCGGGTTCAATCCATCTCCATTAGACTCTAATACGATTCTGACGGGCGCCAGCTCCATCGGTCAAGCCAATCAAGGAACACGGCTGTTAGCCCGCATGTCGAATGTGCCGAGCGGCGTAACGCTGTCGGCGACGGCCGGCACCCCGTTGTCCAGTGGCTTAGCGTTGCAGGCAGTGACGAGCCCAAATAGCGACTGGAGTGGTGGAACGCTGACGTCTCCCAGTGGCGTGACTGCTACCAGCTTCCTGTTACTTGAAGTGACAGCCTCGCCCAGCTTGAGTTTGGCCACTATAGATACGGTTACGGCGACTGTTGCTGTCAGTTACACTGTACCTGGTCCGCTTGGGACGGGTAGCGTCACCGGCTCGTTTGCTCCGCTGTCGACAACCTTCACCGCTTCTTCATCCGCTCCTGAGCCCAGGTTCATCGACACCGGCGTGGCGGCTACTGCATTCACGATTGGTCCTTGCCGAACGATTCTTTTGTTCCCGTTCGTCACGAACCAAGCGGGATTTGACACTGGCATTGCTATTGCCAACACCTCGATGGATCCGTTGGGGACGACAAACCAGTCTGGCGCTTGCACTCTCAACTATTATGGGGTGACTGGCCAGAGTGGCCCGCCTCCTGCGGCTCAGACCACTGGTACGGTGGCAGCGGGCTCGGTTGCGGTTGGCGTGCTTTCGACTGGCGGTGCCATCCCGGCGGCTCCTAATTTCCAGGGATACATTTTCGCCATCTGCAACTTCCAGTATGCTCATGGATATGCGTTCATCAGCGATTTGGGAGCGCAGAAGCTGGCGCAAGGGTATCTGGCTCTAGTGGTGCCGGATAAAACCGGTGGCCGACAACCGGCTGACAGCAGCCTAGGCGCCGCAGTTAACGAAGGCGAGCAGCTCAGCAATTAACGCGGGCAGTTTGCCTTGGCGGCAATTCCGCGGCAGATGTAAAAACGGAGGGGGCGCTGCCCCCTCCGTTTTTTTTCGATTCAACTGGTGTATACCATGGTAAGATCAGGGATGAGTCCCGCGTCCTGAAAGTATCTCGAACCAAGCGTATACGTGCGTGAAAATCAATCTGAGGTCATCATGAAAGTCATTGAGCGTATGGTGTTGTTTGTATTGTTGCTGGCAGCTTTTGGATTGGAGGCAGCCGGCGCGAACTTGTTTGTGGTTCCTTCCAACCCGATTGAGGCGACCCTGGCGGCATACAGGGACAACCCCTTTCAAAGTGTTGGCGTTGTCCCCGCTGCCCCAGCGACAGTAGCGATTTTCGCCAAGCCGGATGGCTCGAAATATTACGTGATTTCGGGTACGACCCAGGGAACCGTTTTGATTTTTGACAGCACGCTGACGACGGTGCGGCGGCAGTATGACCTTAGCCAACCTGCCACTGCGGCAGCGATGAGTCCGGATGGCAGGCGGCTGCTGGTTCTGGCAGGGCAGTTGCACATTTTCGATACGACTACGGCCAATGATGACGAGATCGCTCTGAATCCGCCCCCGGATCTAGGTGCTAGCCCCAGTGATGTAGCGATTAGTTTCGATTCGCGGCGGGCGTTTATATTGAGCGATGCATCGGAACGGCTCACGATGTTTGACCTGGCCACTAATCAAGTGATCGGAACCCCTGTCGAGAGCCCGACTATTAGCGGTGATTTGACGGGCTTGGGATTTGCGCCGAACGGCCTACTGTATCTCAGTGGCGTGAACCGGTTTTATGAGTTTGACGGCTTCACGGGGGCATTGCGAGGGCAGATTGCACTCAGCGCGCTTCCGGATAAGCCGATCTTCACAAGAGACGGTCGCTACGCCTTTCTTCCAAACAAAACTCCGCAGACATCGGCGGGCTATGCCATGCTGGTGGATTTGCAAAACCGCTCGGTTGTGGGGACCATCCCGAATTCGGGGGCCAATGCAGGCCTTGCTTTGAGCCAATATACTCTCGTAGACGACAACACGGTATATGCGATTTCGGGCAACGGGAACCGGCTGGTAAAGATTAGTTTGCCTTCTCTTCAGGTGCAAACTTCCGGATTTGTATTCGCTAGCCGTTCCGGGCTGCTTGCGCTGGGAGCATCGGCTGAATTGCCGTCGGCACAATATCTGTTTGCGGCAAGCTCCGGAACGATTTCCCGCGGCGTTCTGGCCAATTCTGCTACTTCGGACCTGCCGCTGGCAGTACAGCCAGGAAAGTTGATGGTTGCGCCGGTTCCTAGCATGTTCGCACCGGTAAATTTCAGAAAGTTCAATGACCAACAGACTGTTCTGGCGAACGCTACCACGCAACCACTCATATTGCAGGTTTGGGACAGTAACGGATTGCCAGTGTTCAACCGCGCCGTGCAGTTTTCGACTAACGCAGCAGGGGTCACCATCGAAACACCGGCGACGGTGACCAATCTCGAGGGGTACGCCGGCACTCGAGTCACGGTGCCTGCTACACCCAGCACTGTTACCATTACGGCCGCGGTGGATGGCTTGGCCGCGCCGATTACATTCCAGGTTGTTGTAGCTGGCGGCGGTGGTGGAGGGGGAGGCGCTACAGGCGGCCTCTCGATTTATTCCGGCAACGGGCAGCTATTGCCACGCGGATTCCGCACGCCCAGCCCACTGATGGTGGTTGTCAAGGACGCGAATAATCAGCCCATAATCGATGCGACGGTCAGTTGGACTGTGAATGGGGACGGGATGCTGGCGGCAGCGGACGATAAAGGGACTGTTACCGGAGAAAAGACAGGCACAAGTAGGACGGATACTAGTGGGATCGCGCAAATGTACTATGTGGGTCCGTCGCTGATCAATTTTTCCGCATCCTGGGTGCAGTCCACTGTAACAGCAAGCGCGCCCAATCTGAATTCCGTCGACTTTACGGTGACGACATATCCGACGCTGCTCGATGGGACGCCGGCAAAACCCACGGTTCAATTGCTGGCGCCTCCTCCGGAAAACCGGAACATCACCGGGCAAGCGGGGCAGACCTTGAGCGGTGCGGTACAGTTTCAGGTAACAGCCATCTCCGGCTTCCAAACGGGTCAGGGCATTCCGGGCGTAGGAGTGGAAGTCAGCACTGGGCTGGATCCGCAAACGGGACCGACAGCCTCCTGTCAGGGTGGGGCGGCTTTATCGAATGCTTCGGGAATCGGCGTGTGTAACGTCGTCTTTGGAGCAGTTACAGGTGGGCCGGTGCCGATGTTGGTTCGCGTCGGCGGCGGCGCGGCAGAGTATCTTGTAAACCTGACTGTGACCCCGGGGCCTCCGGGGCTGGTCCAAATCACCGCAGGCAACAATCAGTCCGGCGGGCCGGGTCAAACGCTGCCAGTTTCTCTTACAGCCCAGATCAGCGACGGCTTCGGCCATATTCTCGCTGGCGTTCCTGTGGTCTGGACGGTGGTTGTGCCCGGTACTGTTACCTTAAGCAATACCAGCTCCGTATCGGATGCCAATGGTATGGTCAAAGCTACAGCGACGCTCGGTAGCACTCCGGGGCAGGTCCAAGTACGGCTGACGGCGGGAAGCGCGCAGGCAGTGTTCACGCTGAACGTGAATGTGCCGCTGTCGGCGCCCAAGAAGATTTCCGGTGATTCACAGACGGCGGTTATCAACACTCCCTTTGCGCAGCCGCTTGTGGTGGAGGTGGATGACGAAAATGGCAGCCCCGTAGCCGGGCTGCAAGTGGGCTTCAGCGTAACAAGCGGAAGCGCTATGCTGAGCGCCACCTCGGTTGCAACGGATAGCCATGGAAGGGCTTCGGTGACGGTGACAGCGGGAAATACTCCGGGACCAGTTCAGGTTAATGTCAGTGTCCCGGGACAAGGTGCTCTGACGTTTACTTTGACGGTTGTTCCCCCCGGACCGGTCGTATCCGCAGTTGGGATTGTCAATGCCATTAGCGGGGACCAAGGAGTGACGCCGGGTGGCATTACAGCGATATACGGCGCCGGGCTGGCGCCTGGAATTCAGGGCTCAGTAACTGGGACCAGTTTTCCCGTGGGCGCCCTGCCGACCAGCTTAGCCGGCGTTCAGGTGTTGTTCGGAAACATTCCAGCTCCGATCTACTCGGTAAACAACGTGAACGGGCAGGAGTTTGTGGTGGTGCAAACCCCGTTTGAAGTAGCGGCGCCTGGTGCGGTGGACATCACCGTTACGGTGGGTGAAGGTTCGACGGTGGTGCACAACGTGCCAGTTAAAGCTTACCAGCCGGGTATTTTCGAGACTGGTCCGGTGGGAGGACGGTACGCGATTCTGATCAAACCTGACGGCACATTTGTAGGACCTGACAACCCTGCGCACCGTGGAGAGCGGTTGAAGATGCTTTGCGCAGGCATCGGGCAGACCGATCCGCCCTTGCGCACGAACTCTTCTGGGGTATCAGAGCAAAAGGTACTTGCTCCGTTGACTGTGGGGATCAACAACGCGGGCGTACCCGTGATCGCGGCGGGGACCTTATTCGGCACAGTGGGTATTTATGTGATCACGTTCGATGTGCCGCAAAGCGCACCCTCCGGTTCGCATGTGGGTTTGGTGTTCGCGGTTTCCCCGGCAGGCGGAGCGCCGTGGACATTCTCTAATAATTCCTCCATCAATATCCAGTAAGAAGACAACCGACCCGCGGAGCAACACAGGGCTCCGCGGGTCACAAACCGGTCTTGATGCCTCCTGTCTTGCGCCTTTGGGAATTTGCAGCGGGTTTTTTAAGCGTCTTTTGCCAGGGTGAGTTGGGAAAGTAACAGCGAGGCGGCATCCTGGTCTCTCCACGCATCGTAGTGGTAGAGCGTGAGGGCGCCCTCGCAATCCGGATCCAGTTGAGGTAGCCGGATCCGCGCCATCAGGGGTTGAGCGAACAATTCACCAGGTGATTGCTCGAAAGTAACCTCCGGCTTGTATCCCATTTGTTCGAGTCTGGCTGAAACTGAGGAAACCCAACTGTGAAAGGCGTCATTTCTGGCGGCTTGCTGGGTGTTGATGCGGGTGATATCCCAAGCCGGGATGGTCAGGTCAAAGGGCACGTAGGGAGCGGAATCGGTAGGGGTTTGCACGGGGCTACCTATAGTGACAAGGAATTGCCGCGACGACGAATTTTGGGCGCTAGCCTCCGTTTGTCCGGAACTAGCGACAACGCGAATACTTTCCGGATTTACGCCCAGAGAACTAGCTGCTTCCTTCAGCAAAGAAAGCAGTTTTGTATCGAAAGTTTCGGTGGTTGAAGGCGCTGCCTGATCCGGTAAGAGGTTTACACCACCTTCGAGTAAATCTGCGAAAGGAATGGATCCGGTTGGTTCGACCATAATAACCAGTTTCTCCTTTCGTGTGAAGGCAACTTGGGGGCCAATCCGGGGATTATTTCAGCGAGTTGCTGCGGGAGTAGAAGCGGCCGGGAAAACAATGCGTACAGGGATACGTTGCTGCGTTGGCATGACGAGAACATAGACCGTGAGGTCCGCTTTTGGCCTTCCGCCCGCTGGATTAAAACGTACCACCAGGTGAGCTTGTTCTCCGGCTTTTAATTCGGTGCGTTCCAGCTTCAACTCCAAACCTGGCGCGCTTGGCGGGTCTTCCAGCGACAAGGTAACGGATCCCGGCATTCGATTGGTGATGGTTACCAGCTCGCTAGCAGGTGAGGCGGGATCGAAACGAACTTCCTCCCGGTCAGCCTTCACAAGACCGGCGACAGCATCGAGGCTGACAGGAGCGAAGATCGAACCAGAACCAGAAGCGGTTGTTGCGCCGGAGGCTGCGTTGCCGGGGTGCATGCTGCCAAACGGGGTCTGCCTGCTGTTTGGATCGCTGGGAGGCGCGTACCAAAACCACCGGCCGTTTTGCAGCTTCCAAAAGCTGGCTAGGGGCATTTTAACGGCGATTTTGCCGGCCATGGGCATCAAAACGTCGGTATCACAGGTTACAACGGCTGAAGCCCGCGTAAAGTTGTCGGTGTAGTTTACCTTAATGATCTCGAAACTCCGGCAACGCCTCTTGTCTGCGCCAAAGAAAATATCCTTGCTGTCCTCTGCAACGTAGGCGTCGGCAGCACGAAACTTTCCTTCGACATGCGCTTGGTAGAACTTCGCAATAGTGTCTCGCAGGGCCTTATCTATATCCGGAGGAGCTTTGCTGAGCAAGTCAGCAAGGTTCTGCGGCGATGCAGGTATGAGGCAAAGCAGGAACACGAGGAGAAGGCTCGAAGTATTGTACCGCATGGATCCGTTCTGGCTGGGAGGCAGGGATTCGAACCCCGATAAGCAGATCCAGAGTCTGCCGTCTTACCGTTAGACGACCTCCCAACCCTTGAAGTATTTTATCAAACAAAAACACTCACGCGTTTTGCTACGGCCAATATTCCCACCGCCCAGCGGCGATGACATACGCGCCAAGGCAAGCGTTGGTGATAGCGTGGGCGAGGGTACAATCGCCTAAACTTTGAGTGCGGACGATCCACCAATTATACATCAATCCTCCCAACAAGCCCACGTCCCAGTACGGGCCATGTTCCAAGGCAAAAAGCACGGCAGAGAGGCAGAAAGCCAGCGGTGTTGAAGCGCCGAGAGGCACTTTCAAAAAATCCTTGTGGATCAGGTAGCGCATCAGCCATCCTCTCCAGAAAATCTCCTCAATCACCGGGATGAGGACTACAGAGCCGGCTAAGTGCAGCAAAAAAAAGTATGTTGTTGTCCGGGATGGATCTGGCAAATACAGACCGGCAGGCTTGGTGAGTCCGTTATGGAAGACCCAATGTTGGTGGTAGCCGGGGATAGCCAGGTCCGGGGCTACCCAGATTGCGAATACAGCTATTCCCCACACCACGCTAGGGAGTGTACTGGAAATACGGAAACGCAGGAGCCGACCGGAAAAAAGGGCCAGAGTGGCGCATGTAACACCCAGCCGCGCGACGTAGCTGTATCGCGGCAGGTTAAGGTGTTGTTCAAGAGCCAAAAGAAATACATAAACGGCAAACGGAGCCACATAAGGCCATGCCGGATGTTTGTGGATTGCGATGCGCATAATGGGAGCGTGAACAAACGCAACGCACTAACCGATTTTGGTGAGTAGCTCCCGAATCTTTCCTTCCTCAGCTTTGGACGGGCGGCTCCGTAAAGCCGCTTCCAATGCCCTACGGGCTGCTGTTTTGTCCCCTTTTTGGAAATATGCCATGCCAAGGTGGTAATGGAACGTCGGATTATTGGGAACTCTGGCGACCAACGGTTTGTATACTTCGATCGCACTATTGCTCAGGTTTTTCTTTATATAAATCCACCCTAGAGTATCTGCGACATTGGGATCTTGTGGGAGCTTTTGTTTGGCCTTTTGGACGTAGGTGAGCGCAAGATCAAGGTCCCCGCCAATTTCCGTAATGACATAGGCCAGATTGTTCAAAACCACCGGGTTATCCGGCTGGAGTTTCAAGACCTGCTCGTAACACTGTTTGGCCTCCTGCTTGCGGCCTATTTCATCGAGCACCAGCGCGAGCGGGATGTACGCCCGTGGATCGTTGGGCTGGAGATCTCTGGCCTTCTTGAAGTTCTCAATCGCCAAGTCTGTATCGCCTTTGCGGCGATATGTTTCCGCCAGTCGCAGTTGGATCTCCAATGACTTGGGTTCTTTGGCGAGTAGCTCCTTATAGATGTTCACGGCCATGTCGTAGTTGCCGGACAGAACGGCGGTATTGGCAATCATGGTGCGGATCTCAGGCTGGGAAGGTGTTTTCTTGGCTGCTTCGTTCAGAACCTGCATGGCTCGGTCGTACTGTTTCTGCGAGTTGTAGGTTTGTGTGAGACCGACCACGCAACGTACGTCCGTCGGAGGAGAAAAAGCTATACACCTAGAGAAGGAGTTTTCGGCCTCTTTATAGTTTCCTTGCTGCAGCTCGAGGATGCCGAGTTGCAAGCGGGCATCGATCGCGTTGGGATTGTTTTGAACAAGCGCCACGAGTTCCTTGCGCGCCTGGTCACTGTCTCCCATTGATCGAAGAGCTAGCGCCCGGATTAGCCGTGCTTGAAAATTGTCCGGCTGGTACTTCAGGGCCTCCTCCGCGGTTTGAATTGAAGCTCCGTAATCGCCACGGAGGCGTTCCACCTCCGCGAGCCATACCCGGGGGGCCACATAGTCAGGTCTTAACTTGATGGCTAACTGAAACTGCATCCTGGCCTTTTCAAGGTCTCCTTTGGCACAGTAAGCGCGGCCGAGATTAAATCGCACATGAGGGCTGTTCGGCAGCTTCGCCAGAGATGCCTGCAAATCATCAATCACGGTTTTGAGCTGTTGTGGGTTGCCGGATTCGAGCATGAGCGTGGCTTTCATGGCTTGTGCAACGGGGTCCTTGGGGCTAGACTGAAGGATCTCATCCACCACTTTGGCAGCCTGTTCTTTCTTGCCCTGCGCAGCAAAGATCTCAGCTATGTTTTTCTCATAGTCGAGCTTTCGTTTCGGCTCAGACTTCATGCCACGGGAATAAACCTCGAGGGCTTTATCGAACTCCTGCGCTCTGCGGTAAAAGTTGCCAACCTGCATCCAGCGGTCGGGAAAATCCTTTGGGTTGGAAAGGATGCCCTGTAGGACTCGCTCGCACTCCTCGTTCTTTTTGGCCAAGCGGTAGAAATTGGCCAGCTTGAGGGCATATTGAATTTCCTTAGGATTGTTGTGTACTAGAAGCTCGAAAACAGCTTGCGCGTCGGCAATACGATTCTTTCCGGCATATTGATAGGCAAGGAAGTCATAGATGGGGCTGAAAGATTTTTGGTTTTCGATTAGCGCCCGGGCGAGCTGTTCAGCTTCCGGAAACCGGCCTTCCCAGCTTAAAACCTGGCACAGCGCCAGAACAACATCGGGATTCATCGGCCGGACAGAATTGGCGGCCTGAAATCTTTCAATAGCGCGTTTTCTGTCCCCGTCAATTAAGGCCAAATACCCTTGCAGCCGCATGCCATCGAAAGAACGCGGGTCAGCAGAGAGGATATCTCCGGCCAATGCTTTCATCTCGTCGTAGATGTACTTTGGACGCTTGGGGTCAAAAAAATACGCAGCAAGGTAGAGATCGGCCAGTTTACCCCTACCATCGTCGACTTCCGGACCTTTCCTCCGCTGCTCCTTCCACAGCGAGACAGCACGTTGCAGCGAACGGGTTGCCTGAATCGGCTCATTCAACTTTAGAAACGTCAACCCCAGCCGGTAGTAAGCCTCCGCGTACCGTTGATCTTTCTTCAATGCGCTCCGGTACATGATGGAGGCTTCTTTGTATTTTCCTCGTGCGAAATACCTGTTGCCGTTTTCAACGTACTTCCGCTTAACCACATCGGGATCCCGGCTACAAGAAAAGGAACCGAGAACCGCAAGCAAAGCCAAAACGCTTGTCAACCTTTTCATAGGCCACCACCCAAATACCCAACCGCCCTAGATATCATAAACCAGATACCTCAGCGAAAAATCAGAAAGTTGCCGCAGGCCAAGCCAGAGGCAAGTTGATTGAGGCAACGGCGCAGATCATGGCAGGGCTGCCAGCAGTTCGCCGGTTTGTCCGAGCAAGTTCAGCCTGGCCTTTTCCAACGAGTAGTGGGCATCTAGGAACGCCATCCATTTCTGGTCCTCAACGAAGCGAGCTTCCTCAACCTGCTGTAAAGAAGCTCTACCTTCCTCGAGTTGGGCTAAAAGCACGGAAAGCCGTTCGCGCGCGACTTCAAGATCCAGCTTGGCCACTTCGGCTGCGCTTTCCGCTTCGCGGACCAGGTGGTAGAGGCGATGGGTTTCCAAAGCGAGTGTGCTTTTTGCGTTCCGAAGTTGTACCCGGAGCTGGGCCGCCTCCGTCTCGGCTTGGGATACCCGGGATTCTATGCCCGGCTGGGGGAACAGAGGAATCCGAAAGGAAATGCCGAGTTGGCCGTTGTTCCGCTGAAATTTTCGAAAAAAATCCTCGTAGTTGTTGAAACGACCGAGTAAGGCATATTGAGCCACCAAATCCACTTGCGGCAGGCGTTCAGCCCGAATAGACCGGATTGCGAATCCCTTTGCGACAAGCTCCGATTCCAGTCTTTTCAATTCCTTGCTGGAGGTGAGAGCCGAACGCACAGCTTGTTCTTCACTGAGCGTTAGCGGCAGGGGATGGCGATCCTCTGCGGCAGGCTCAGCGCGTTCTTCCGCAGAAAAGCCAAGAACAAGCGCCAGGGAATGTTCGTGGTAATCTTTCTCAAAATCGAGGGACACAGCTTGCTGGCGTGCTCTTGCAAGGTTGAGTTCAGCCTCCTTCACTTTAACGGGCAATTCCCGGCCTTCCTCGGCACGCAAGCGAACAGCAGCGAGAATGCGTTCCATGCTTTCGATCTGGCGGTGCGCTGCCGCCGCCAGTTTTCCGGCTCTCTCAGCGTCGAGGAATAGGAGCGCAGCGCGGAGCGCCACTTGCTCTCTTTTGGCCTCCGTGTCCAGCGAAGCCGCGCGGCTGTTCTCGCGGGCTTGCGAGACGAGGTAGCTTTGCGGGCGATTAAAGACCAACCCGCTGGCCTGAGTTTGCAAGATCGAAGGAGTAGCTCCTTCGATGCTCATTGGAAAGCCGTTGCTGTAGGCAAGACCGCTGCCTGCGGTGATCGAAGGAATGAAGGGGGATTTGGCAACCCGGATAGCATCCAGAGCTCTTCGCTCATTCAGGCGTGCCAACGTAACATCCGGGCTCTGTTTGAGAGCAAGCTCGATGGCCTCATGCAGCGTTACAGTATGCACTTGAGCTGCCAGCGAGCAGGAGGAGATCATCAAAACGACAAGAAAGTTCCGCATCAGATAAGCACCTCAGAAATTTCTTACTCGTAGCGCAGGGCTTCTGTGGGGTTCAGGCGCGCCGCACGGTTAGCGGGCAGCATCCCGAAAACGAGGCCCACAAGACAGGAGACCGCAAAAGCAACCACAATGGAAGTGACGGAAATGGGAATACGAACCGTCTCGAATATCGAAGCGGCAGCAAGGGGAACTGAGACGCCGGCGATAATTCCCAACAAGCCTCCAGACAGGCTAAGCAGCACCGCTTCGAAAAGGAATTGCTGTAGGATATCTCTGCGGGAGGCTCCAACGGCCATCCGGATACCGATTTCCCGTGTTCTCTCGGTTACGGTTACCAACATAATGTTCATAATACCGATGCCGGAAATGATCAGTGCGATTGCCGAGATCATTATCAATACGATGGTTAAGACAAAAGCAATGTTTTTGGCGGCTTCCAGGATGCCGGTCAGGTTTTCCACCAGGTAGCGCGCCCCGGGACGGTGCCGGCTAGCCAATATCTCCCGGACACTGGCGGTAACCGCTTCTACATCAGTTGCCGAACGCACCTGGACGTACATGGGGTCTATTCGTTCGACTGGGGCAAAGTAGCGGATCACAGTAATAGGTGCTAAAACGGTTTCCTGCGAAAGTTCGGAAAGGCCGAAACTTTGCACGCGTTCTTTGAAAGTTCCAACGATAGTGAATTGTAGTCCGTGGATTTTCAACTTCCGGCCAATGCTGGCCTGCTGGCCGCCAAAAAGTTCCTGAGCTAACCGTTCAGTCAGTAGCGCCACCTTAGCGCGTAGCGCAACATCGCCTGAATCCATGAACCTGCCGGCCAAAAGGACAAGATTACGGACCTGCGCGTAATACTCGTCGGAGCCGATGACCCTTACGTCGCGTTGCTTCCCCTCAATAGGCAGCGGCGCATAGATGGTGATTACGCCTGTAGCCGCCTGAATACGGGGAGCGAGCTGGCGTCGCACTGCTTCTACGTCTGCCATTTTGACGAAGTCAGCCTCAACTTGCGGCGCGGACTCGCCAGCGGTTTCGTAATAGGCGTAAATGATGTTGGACCCGATTCCGCGGATTTGCTCCAATATATAATCCCGGCTGGTGAGAGATATTGTTACCACAAGGATGACGGAAGCATTGCCGATCATCATGCCGAGCGCAGTCAGGAAGCTGCGCACTTTGTTAGCGCTGAGCGCGTGACAACTGAAGCGAAGCGATTCGGCAACGTGCATGAGCGGGGCGTTCAGCCGGTGGTGGCCAGTTTCAGCAGCCGTTCCGCCTCCTTCGGCGAGGGGTCTTCCGGAGTCAGAGGCATGCTCAGGTAACGTTCCAAGAGCTCCTTGGCCAGCGAAAGATTGCGATTGGCTCGAATGTATTCACTGGCTTGGGCGAACAGAAGCTTTGGGTCATTTGGGGCGATTTTATGGGCGTCCATAAAGACGGAATCGCTCTCCTGATAACGCCCTTGCTTAGCCAAAAACTTAGCCAAATCGATAAGCCTTCCTACCTGGCGGGGGGCCAGTTGAACCGCCAGTCGGAACTGCTGCTCAGCTGTAGCGAATTGTTTCCTCTTCTCCGCCAGCCTGGCCTGGAAATAGTGGTATTCTGCCGGGTCCTTCTCTTTAATGCGCTCCGCCAATTGGGCGGCCTTGTCAAGGCCACCTCCGAGGAAGCCAGGAGCCTCAAGGTAATATTCGAAAAGATCTCCAATCGCTTCGTAGTTTTGAGGATCTAACTCTACGGCGCGCTGGAAAGCCGCCCGGGCTTTGGATGCATAGCCCGGCGCGCTCAGAAAATTAGCCTGTTCTGCGCGGCGGCCGTAAGCCTTTCCCAGCCAGTCGTAGGCTTCGGAGTTAAGTGGTTCAGCTTTGACGCTTTTTTCCAGAGCTTCTGTAGCCTTTTTGTAATTGCCAAGATGATAATAACACTTACCAGCGAGTTTGTAGACCGCCCCATTTTTTGTAGGTATTTCTGCAAGAACAGCTAAAGCTTCTTCGTAGTGAGTTTGTTCGTACAATCGTTGTGCCTGAGCGAAGCGGTAGTCCTGCGCAAACGCTGAGGCCATCAGAAGCACCAGTATCTCCAATAGCTTCTGCATGCTGTACGGTCCAGATTCATCCATTGTAGACTAGATTGGCTTGTATAAATTTAGATGCATAATCAGGCAGGTCTGATACCTAGCAAAAGCGCAATCGTGTTCCTGGTGGGCCTTTTAGGATGCGCTTGGCGGAAGACCGTTGTTGTATGCTGAATAGTGAGGCTACAAGTCAGATTGGAGAGCGCTCATATGAGTCTTTTTTTACGCAAAATCATGTTTCTAGCGGTTCTGGTCTGCCTGTTCGGGGTGGGCTTGGCTTCGGCGCAGACCACCTTAATTGAGGGGAAAGTTATTGGTGAGGACGGCAAGCCGATGCAAGGGGCTATCATTAAGATCGATCGCCTCGACATCAAGGGTCATTATCAGACCAAGACCGACAAGAAAGGGCATTACATTTATGCCGGTCTGCAAAGCGGGCAGTATAAAGTAACGCTGGAGGTTGGGGGCAGGGACGTCGATTTCAAGAGCGGGATCAGGGCAAACCTCAACGAACAGCCTGTTGTGGATTTTGATCTGCGGGAGATTCGCAAGAGGCAGGAAGAGATGCAACGGGCTGCTGAATCGGGACAGTTGACCGAAGAGCAGCAGCGGCAGCTTTCGCCGGAAGCCAGAGCGGCGCTTGAAAAGCAACTGAAGGAACGCGCTGCGGCTATAGCCAAGAACAAAGAGCTGAACGACGCCTATAACGCCGGCATGACAGCCATGCAGGCCAAACAGTACGAAGCAGCGACACAATCATTCGCCAAGGCCGCCGAGATTGATCCCAAGCAAACGGCAGTGTGGGCGCAGCTTGGTGAGGCATACTCCAGACTGGCGGAAACCAAGATCGGCGCCGAGCAGGAACCGATCAACGCCAAAGCTATTGAGGCGTATCAGAAAGCGCTGGAGTTGAAGCCTGACGACGCTCAGGTCCGGAACAACTATGCTTTAGCATTGGTCAGGGCTAAGAAACTTGAGGAGGCGCAGGCTGAGCTCAACAAAGCGGCCCAACTGGACCCTGCAAACGCCGGGCGTTACTATTACAACCTCGGCGCGGTATTGATGAATACAGGCCAGACTGAAGCCGCAGGGGAGTTTTTCAAGAAGGCGGTCGAAGCGAATCCGAATTATGCGCCTGCGCAGTATCAGTACGGTCTTTATTTAATTGGCAAAGCGCAGACGACGCCGGACGGGAAGGTGGTGCCGGTGCCTGGCACCAGAGAAGCGTTTGAAAAGTATCTGCAACTGGAACCGAATGGACCAAACGCTGACTCGGCCCGCGCCATGCTACAGAGCATGGAGACCACTATTCAAACACAGTACACGAACCCTGAAGCCGCCAAGAAAAAGGCGTCCACATCTTCGAAGAAGAAGTAACGAGGCAGACGTTGAGGGGCGCTGACAATAGGCGCCCTATCCCATGATCCGCGCTGTCCTATACATTCTGGTCGCGCTTCTCCTCATAAGCTTTTTGCGCCAAGTTATTGGTCTGATCGTGCGAGCGCTTGGGGAGCTACTGGGAAGTAGCTCTGGGAGCGGCTCGGGCGGTTCTGCGAGAACCCCTACAGTGGGCGAACTAAAACGGGATCCGGTATGCGGCACTTACGTGGCGACTTCGTCGAGCATTAAGGCTACGGTAGGAGGCGAGGTTTTTCATTTTTGTTCGGAGGCGTGCCGTAACAAGTATCTTTCTGGGCGGAGCTGAGGGCCAGGAAGAGACCTCGTAGCGCACAGTGACAAGAACACTGTAATCTGTAGCCATGAAGTTACGCGAACTTGCATCCCGGTTAGGGTGCCGTATTGACGGAGATGAGGATCTTGAAATTACGGGTGTAGCTGGACTGGAGCAGGCGGGTCCTCACGATCTCACTTTTCTGGCAAATCCAAAATACGTTCCGAAGGTGAAAGAAACCCGTGCAGGGGCGGTACTGGTGTCTGAAGACATAGAGGATGTTCCCGCTACACGGGTTATCTCATCGAACCCTTACCTGGATTTTGCGCGGGCGCTCGAGTTTTTTTACCAGCCACCGCAGCCGAAGCCGGGCATTCATCCTCTGGCTGTAGTGTCTGCCTCCGCGCAAGTGGGAGAGGGCGCTTCGGTTGGACCTTTTGTAGTGATCGGCGATGACGTAATCATCGGCAGAAATGCGACTCTGTATCCGCACGTCGTGATTTATCAAGGGGCGCGAATTGGAGACGATTTTACCGCGCACGCGCACGCGGTGGTGCGTGAGTTCTGCCAGATAGGGGATCGTGTGATTCTGCAAAATGGAGTAGTGGTAGGAGGGGATGGCTTCGGGTTCGCGCGGCGGGCCGACGGGACACATTACAAAATTGTGCAATCGGGCAGAACTGTCATTGAAGATGATGTGGAGATTCAGACATTAACTTCGGTTGACCGCGCTACGGTCGGCGAGACGCGCGTAAAGCGTGGCGCCAAGATTGACAGTCTGGTGCAGATCGGACATGGTTGCGTGGTAGGTGAAGACGATATTCTTTGCGCTCAGGTGGGGCTGGCTGGGAGTTCGATTCTGGGCAAAAATGTCCTGCTTGCGGGTCAGGTCGGGGTTTCCGGTCATTTAACGATCCATGACGATGCCGTAGTGTACGCCCAGAGTGGGATAGGAGGAGACGTGGAGGCGGGCGCTGTGGTCTCGGGTTCTCCTGCCTTTGAAGCGCGGCAATGGTTGCGTGCCGTCACTGCTTTTCCAAAACTGCCGGAACTGGTACGCACGATAAGGGAATTAAAAAAGAGGATAGAGAAGCTAGAAGGAGGCTCTCATACTTAGGAAAGAAAGAAGGATCATGACACAGACCATACCTAGACCGACGCGACGTCCCAAAGCGTACAGGAACGAGGAATTTTTGAATTCAGCGGATGCGCGCCCGCTACGGATTCTCTCGGAATATCTGGAGCCGCTCTCCCATTTCCGAAAGCAAAAGATTCATGACACGATCGTGTTTTTCGGCTCTGCGCGGATTCAGGAAAGTGGGCCGATGGGGAGGTATTATCAGGAGGCCCGGGCACTGGCCCGGCTGGTGACCGAATGGTCCAACCACCTACAAAACACCAGCCGCCGGTTTGTGGTATGCACGGGCGGTGGGCCGGGGATTATGGAGGCCGCCAACCGCGGCGCTTTGGATGCGGGGGGTAAGACCATCGGACTCAACATTGGTCTTCCCAGTGAGCAGTGGCCAAATCCCTTTATTACTCCCGAGCTTTCCTTTGAGTTCCACTATTTTTTTATGCGAAAGTTCTGGTTTGCTTATCTGGCGAAGGCTCTAGTGGTGTTTCCGGGTGGATTTGGAACCTTGGACGAGTTGTCGGAACTGCTAACGCTCGCCCAAACAGAAAAACTGGCGAAAAAGATCATCATCGTTCTATATGGGACGCAATTTTGGAGGGAGATTCTCAACTTTGACGCATTAGTGCGTCACGGCATGATTTCTGCAAGCGACCTGGATTTGTTTCAATGGGCGGATGATCCGGAGTCAGCTTTCCGCCTATTGCAAGAGGGATTGACTAAGTACTATTTGCAGCCTGAAACGGCATTTCCATTACCAGAAACAGAGACTCCAGCTATAGCGAGATCCAGAGTCTAAAGAAGGCAGGTGGAGCGTAAGCGGGAAGGGCTAAAGGGGGCACTAGCGTGATTCGGCCCTAGAACCACCTACGGCCATGTTGAGCGGAGCGAAGACCATTTATAAACGACTCGGCCGTGCGGAAAGAATCTCGCTGGTTTTGCTGGTGCTGTATCTCGTGGCGCGCATCGCTCCACTGGGTAAGGGTACTCAGATACTTGCGGGAGTAGCACTGGCGGTTGGGGTCTTTATCTCAGCCTTTCGTGTGCTCCGCAGGTCGCTTGACAAGACATTTTGGAAGCTGCGCAACAGGTTGCTTATCACCTACCTGTTTATCGGCATCGTTCCGATTGTTCTTATCCTCTGGCTGGTTGCCGCTGGGTTATACGTGCTGGGTGGACAAGTGGCAGTTTACCTTGTGCGGTCCGAGTTGGAACACCGAGAGCAGACGCTATCTGGAGTACTGCAGGGGCTGTTGGCCACTCCAGAGACGTTACGCGCCGAACGGTTTCGTTGGACTGGGTTCTACTTTAGCGAGCGTCTGCCAGGAGTGGAAATGTTGTTAGTGCAAGACGGCAGGACGTGGCGCTATCCGGAGGAGGCGAATATTGCGCTACCACCGCAGGGGTGGCAGCAGGCGAGCGGACTGGTTTACAAAGGCGGATCCATGTACGTTTGGGCATATTATGCCGGTACGACAGGCCAAGCTTTGGCTATGGTTCCACTGACACGGCAGTGGCTTGCTGGAATTGTGCCAGGTCTTGGTGAAATCAATTTTCTGACGCCTGATGAACTACCGTTACCGGCAGGCGGACGCGGAGTCAGACGAACCATGAAAAGTGGCGCCGCCGCACAGTACCCTGTAGAAACGTCTGCATCGCCCCGTCACTTAGATTCGATTACATGGTCCAGCTTGGTCCGGGTAGATTTGTGGGAATCGCCCGGACACAAAGCTCGTGCGGCCATTGGCGGCGTTACACGATTCTCGACAGTGGTCCGAACGTTATTCAGCCAGCAGCTAGACATGGTCAGGGAGTTTTGGCTGCCTCTGGGCATTATCGTCGCAGCGCTGGCGCTGGTTGCAGAACTGGCTTCTTTGGTTATCGGGGTGTTAATGACAAGATCCGTGACGCGAGCGGTTCATAACCTGTCCGAAGGGACGCACAAAGTCATGGAGGGAAGTTTTTCTCACAGGATCCAGGTGCGCGGGGGTGGCCAACTGGCGGAACTAGCGGTATCGTTCAACCGCATGACGGAAAATCTTGAGAGGCTGGTGAAGATCGAAAAGGAAAAGGAGCGGCTGCAATCAGAACTGGAGATCGCGCGGGAAGTGCAAAACCAGTTGTATCCGAAGAGCTCTCCGAGTTGCCGCCATTTGGAGCTCGCTGCGATTTGTCATCCTGCCCGCTTGGTTTCCGGAGATTACTATGATTACTTGGTGCTGGATGGTTCGCGCATCGGTTTGGCTATTGGAGACGTAGCGGGTAAGGGGATCTCAGCAGCGCTTCTGATGGCCACCGTCCAGGCAACCTTGAGGACACAAATTCTAGCGGGTTTGGAGGCGCTGAGGGAAACTGGCAGCAACAGCGGGGAGAAACGTTTTCGGGAAACGCTTTCTACTGCACGACTAATTTCCCAGTTGAACCGGCAGCTTTACGCGTATACATCGCAGGAAAAATATGCCACGTTTTATTTTGGCATTTACGATGATGTGACAGGCGCGATCACCTACACCAATGCAGGTCACCCGCCGCCGATTCTGCTACGCGGAAACGAGATAACGCGGCTGGATACGCCCGGCATGATTTTAGGGGCATTTTCCACTGGGGGGTACCAGGAAAGCCGGATAGAGCTTCTAAGCGGAGATTTGCTGGTGTGTTTTACCGACGGCATCACAGAACCGGAGAATGAGTTCGGGGAAATGTTCGGTGAAGAAAGACTGATCGAGCTACTGCGGATAAATGTTCGGGGCGAGCCAGAGCAAATTATCTCTTCTGTTATCAATTCGGTGCAGCAATGGAGCAACTCCCCGGAGCTTCAGGATGATATGACACTGCTGGTTGCCAGGAGGATATAGCAAGAGCATGAATAATCTGGCCCGCCGTCTGGTTTACGTCGGGGTCGCCGTCGTTGTCACTCTGGTAATCGGTACAACCGGGTTTGTCGTTCTGGAAGATTTCCCTCCTTTTGAAGCCTTTTATATGACGCTTATCACGATAACTACGGTGGGCTATAGCGAAATCAGGCCACTCAGCCATACCGGGAGGGTATTTAACTCGCTGCTCATTATTTTCGGCGTCACCACCATCTTTTTCGCCATCGGCGTGATGGCGCAGACCATTATCGAGATGGAACTCAACGAGTTTTTCGAAAAACGACGGATGAAACGCATGATCGACAAGCTGGAGAACCATTACATTATTTGCGGCTATGGGCGCGTAGGTCGGCATGCGGCACAACAGCTGCTTCGGACTGGAGCGCCGTTCGTAGTCGTGGAGCGGAATCCTGAGAAGATAGAACATGCGATCCGCGCGGGTATGCTGGCCGTGCAAGGGGATGCTACCAAAGATGATACTTTGATTGAAGCCGGTGTGAAGCGAGCCAAGGGTCTGATTGCGGCTTTGGATACCGACGCTGATAATCTCTTCGTGGTAGTCTCCACGAGAGCACTCAATCCCTCTGTGCTGGTCGCCACCAGGGCTGCTGATGAAGAAGCGGAAACAAAACTCCGGTCGGCTGGCGCCAGCGCGGTCTTTACTCCGTACATGGTAACCGGCCAAAGGCTTGCACAGGCGCTGCTGCGGCCACACGTATATCAGTTTTTGGACTTGACGACCAAGCAGCTCGGACCGGAGGTATCGATAGAGCAGGTGTACGTCACCGAAGGTAGCGAGCTTGCATCCAGGTCTCTTAAAGAGATTCAAGTCCATCGCAATTTTGGTGTGATCATTCTTGCCATCCGCAGGGCTGACGGACGCATGATATTTAATCCGCCCGCCGAGGCAGAAATTATGGCGGGGGATTATTTGGTCGTGATGGGAGAACCCCAAAATTTAGAGAAGCTCGAACGGCTACTGACGGAGGTGCGTCCATGAAAGTTCTCACAGCTTCCCAGATGCGGCGCGTTGACCTGCTAACGATGGAACTGGGCATTCCGGGTCTGATCCTTATGGAAAACGCGGGCCACCGCGTAGTCGAATTTTTGGCTGAGACCTTCGCTCCGCTCTCAACACAACACGTGCTAATTTTTTGCGGAAAGGGGAACAACGGAGGGGACGGTTTTGTGGTGGCGCGGCAACTTTGGACACGTTTCCGACCTTGTGCAGTTGAGGTGATGATGGCGGCGAATCCTGAAGAACTGCGCGGCGATGCAGCGGAAAATTTTCGGATGCTCAAGGTCTGTGGGTGTCCCATCCGTACGGAGATTACGCCGGGGATGCGCATGGCCACGGTCGTGGTCGACGCACTGCTGGGGACGGGATTGAAAGGGCCGGTTACTGGTCCTATCGCGGAACTTATCAGGGAGATCAATACGGGATTTCCACGCGCCAAGATCGTGGCGCTGGATATTCCGTCCGGCCTATCGAGCGATACAGGAAGAATTGATGGAGAGACAGTTAAAGCTGATTATACGGTGACGTTCACCGCGCCTAAGGTGGGCCAAGTCTTGCCACCTGGGTGCGACCGGGTAGGCGAATTGCGTGTTTGCCCGATCGGGAGCCCCCCAGAGATTTATGAAGATGATGGTTCTATCTATCTTTCGCTAGTTGAAGTTTCCCAACTGCGCGATTTGTTCAAGCCCAGGGCGCGCGGGGCACACAAAGGGGACTTCGGTCACGTTCTGGTGATTGGCGGCTCGGTGGGGAAAACAGGCGCAGCGGCAATGGCCGGCATAGCTGCTCTGCGCGCGGGAGCGGGGCTAGTTACGGTTGCGTCTCCGAATTCGGCAGTGCCGGTTATTGCCGGACACGCCGCGGAGTTAATGACAGCGCCTTTACCAGAGACGGCGGAAGGTTCCATTTCTTTGAAAGCTGTTGATTCGGGGCGCTTAGCCGCGCTGGCTGAGAACAAGACCGTAGTGGCTTTAGGGCCTGGAATCGGAACACACGCGGAAACGGTGGCGCTCGTGCGAAAGTTTGTGGCCCAGACAACTAAACCACTGGTCATCGACGCGGACGGACTGAATGCACTGGCTGGATCGGCTATTAGAACCTACACCCCAAACCTTGTCCTAACGCCACACCCGGGTGAAATGGCCCGGCTTACCGGTATGAGTACTGCAGACGTACAGGCGGACCGTGTTGGTGTGGCGCGTGGCTATGCAACCGGACGGAATGTGACCGTGGTGTTAAAAGGCCAGCGCACGATCATTGCTTTTCCCGACGGTAGGGTTTGGATAAACCCCACTGGAACGCCAGCCATGGCGACGGGTGGATCTGGAGATATCTTGACCGGATTGATCTCTGGTCTGTTGGCCCAGTTTCCGGACAAAGCTGAGCAGGCTATTGCCGGGGCAGTATACCTGCACGGCTTGGCGGGCGAACTGGCAGCGGCGGAACTCGGCGAGAAATCGATGATCGCTACAGACTTGCTCGAATTCCTGCCGGAGGCAATGAATGAATGTGCAGGTGTTCCGGACAAAGTCTGAAGAAGAAACGGTGGAGGCAGGTCAGAGGCTGGCCAGACTGCTAGGCCCGCGAGAGGTTGTCCTCCTGATTGGTGATCTCGGAGCCGGTAAAACAACCTTTGCCAAAGGCGTTGTGCATGGCCTTGGCGCAGCTGCGCCCGAAGATGTTGTAAGTCCAACGTTCACTTTGATTCACGAGTATGGCTCGGAGCCGAAGATCTATCACATTGATTTGTACCGGATTCAGAATGAGCACGAGGCTTCGGCGCTCGGGCTGGAAGAACTGCTCGATTCCGAGGGGATTATCTTGGTGGAATGGGGTGAACGGTTTCCTTATCTGTGGCCTCCGGAGCGCGTCGAAGTGCATTTCCAATGGCTGTCGGAACAGGAGCGTGAGATCCGTGTGCTTGCGCCGCAGCCAACCGGGGATCCGCGTCGTAGGGATACAATGAGCCCATGAGTTGGGAAAAGGAACTGGCGGCAGCGCGGGAAGCTGCCGCGAAGGCAGGGGAAGTTGCTCTGAGGTACTTCAGGGATGGAATTGTCGCAGAGGACAAGCCGGACGATTCTCCTGTTACGCTGGCTGACCGGGAATGCGAACGCATTATCGCGGATCTTTTATCAGTAAGATTTCCCGAGGATGGGATTCTTGGCGAGGAGGGTTCGCGGAAGTCGGCCGTTTCAGGGCGACGATGGATTATCGATCCCATCGATGGCACGAAGGATTTCGTCAGAGGGATCCCGACTTGGGCGATATTAATTGGCTTGGAAGTGGATGGGGAGGTAACTACTGGCGTTGCTCATCTTCCGGCTTTGGGGGAAACTTACTTTGCCATGCGCGATGGCGGCGCATTCCTCAATGGATCTACGATCCGTGTTTCGGGGGTGACGTCTTTGTCCCGCGCGATCGTATGCATGGACTGTTTGAACAGAATTTCCGATCACCCCATAGCCAGGGGTCTTGTTCCATGGTTGTCCCAGTTCTGGGCCATCCGAAGCTTGGGAGGGATTATGGACGCTATGCTCGTGGCCTCCGGAAGGGCGGAAGCCTGGATTGAGCCTACGGCCAAGGCGTGGGACCTCGCCCCCATTCAGGTCATTATTGAGGAAGCCGGTGGGCGTTTTTTGAACTTCAACGGCGACCGGAGCATTTACGGAGGGAATTGTGTAGTTTGCACGCCGGAAATCGAGGCTGAATTACACAAGTTCCTCAATTTCTGAATGTGAGTGTGGCATTATTTAACCTTGATAGTTAGCCGCGCCGTTTCCTTGCGGCCATTGGGCGCTACCGCGGTGAGGGTATAGGTCGTGGTCTTCTCCGGCGAAACGACAATGCAGTATCGTTCCACGGGCTCTAACGCTTGTACCGGTGGGTTGATGCTAACGGATTTCGCGCCAGCCAGGCTATAGCAAATCGTCGCGTTTTGCCCTTTCTGGATCTCCGGCGTCCCGGTGGTAAACAGCCGGATAATCGACTCCGGCTGTCGTGGAGTGCCCGCCACTTTGACCGTAACGGATGCAGAGACGGTTTTTTCGTCAAAACCTTTTGCTATGAGCTGATAGGTGGTCGTCTTTGCGGGGCGAAGCTGGAAACAGCGATTCCATGCTGGTTTTAATTCCTCGACAGGCGGCTCCAGCCGTACAGACTGGGCATTTTCGACTCCGTAACAAACCGTTACCGATTCTCCTTTCTGTATCTCTCCTGTGCTGGCATAAAATTGTGTAATTTTAACAGCGGTGGAGGTCTGCTTTTCCACTGCCTTTTGTTCGACGGAACGCTCACGGCAGCTAAGCACTGTAAGTAAGGGGGGCAATGTAATGAGTAGGGCAATTCGCATATTGTCACGCAATCTGGAAGTTGGTTTGAATTTCCAGGCTGTCTTTATAACCTAACCGGCATGCTTTTACGCGCAGTGTCATGCTCCGGTCAATAAGGATTTCTTTAGTGTACAAGTTCCAGTGGGCGCTGGCACTCTGCTCTGTGGTGTAAGCAATGGACGCCCCTTCGGTAGCGCAAACTATTTTCACGCTTACAGGTCCTCGAAAAGATCCCCCGGCGGGACTCAACACAGGCGCCGCAGTTTGCACCCAAACTCCTCCGGGCCGCATGCGCTCTTTTAGTTCATCCTCCGGAATGTCCCCCAGATCGCCAGTCTGCTCGCGCCACTGTTGGAGCACGGTCCTCATCCGTTTCAACACCTCTCCGTATTCCGGCAGACTCATAAGGTTGTGAATCTGATGGGGGTCTGAGGTAACGTCGTAAAGTTCTTCCGGAGGTTTTTCCGGGAGAAAAAATAGTTTCTGTGGTCCAACAAGAGTTCCCGCTTTGTTGAGGCGGCGCATTTCGCGCATCGTCTGGCCTTTTTCCATGTAATCGATGTATTGTGCGTAGGGCTTACAAGCCTGGAAATTGCGGATGTAATGGAACTTTTTGTCGCGCACGGCGCGGATAAGATCGTAAGCCTCATCCATCCTGTCGCGACCCGCAAAAATGTATTCCCGAGGAGCTACAGCTTGGGTGCCCAGGAATGGAAGTCCCTGCATGTATTTGGGCACGGGCACCCCGGCGATGGAGAGTACCGTTGGGCCTAGGTCCATCAAGCTGACCAGCCGGTCACTGACTGTACCGGGCGGAATCACATCCGGCCAGCGGACGATCAAAGGCACGTGGATACTGGCGTCATAGACCCAGCGCTTGGCTCGGGGTAAACCTCTGCCATGATCAGCCCAAAAGAATACCACTGTGTCATCATTAAGGCCGTCCTCTTCGAGCTGCCTCAGGAAATTCCCTACCTGCTGATCCATGACGGTGACCAAGTCGTAATAATTGGCCCAATCGCGCCGGGTGAGCGGAGTGTCCGGATAGTAAGGCGGCAGTTTAGCCTGTGTAGGGTCGTGCCTGTATTCTGGAGGGAGTGCGGCGGTAGCTCGGGGATAGTTTTCCGGCCAGATTTGGCTTTCATGTGTGGTGACGATATTAAAAACAGAGAAAAAGGGCTGGCCTTTGGGCCTGTTACGCCAATGCGCCTTCTGACTACACTCATCCCACGCAGTGAGAGGCGCCGGAAAGTTGTAGTCCGTCTTCAGATTATTGGTGCAATAATAACCGGCTGCCCGCAAGTATTCCGTGAAGCACCGGACGTAAGGTGGTGGCACCGCTTCCGAGCGCATGTGATGCGTGCCGATGGTGGAAGGGCACATGCCTGTGATGATGGAAGACCTGCTTGGTGCGCAAACGCCGTAAGTCGAAAAAGCGTTCGTATAGCGCGCCCCTTGCGAGGCGAACCTGTCCAGATTTGGTGTCCTGGCCCAGGCGTCCCCATAGCAGCCGAGGTCGGGATTTGTGTCCTCACAGCTTATCCACAAGATATTGGGTCGTCTGGCTGCGGTACCGGGAGAAAGAAGACAGCTAGCTGTGCCTAGACTGGCAGTGTGTATGAAGCGCCTGCGGCTCACAATTCTGTGGTTGGTAGTAATATCCTGAAAATTGCCCATTTTGCCGATTGTATCCCGCTAAAGACCGAGATTGAAGCACCGAAGGCACGGTTGCGGTTTGAAGCGGACGTGGGCTAGAGTAGGATCGGAGGAATGGCCGAGTGGTCGAAGGCGGCGGTCTTGAAAACCGCTAGCGGCATAAGCCGCTCGGGGGTTCGAATCCCTCTTCCTCCGCCAAGAGCTTTTTTCTAAGCTGACCCGCAAAAGGAAAGGCGGCGCTTGTGGACGCGAGGGAGTTGCCTGTGCTTCAGGGGTTTTTACTTTTGACTGCGAGGAGAGTGCGTGCTTCTGAGCTTTGTAGACACAATCCCGAATTCTCTGCGAATTTTTCTTGACGCGGCCGAGACAATCGTGTAGGATTCTGTTTTAAAACTGGCTAGTATCTGTATGACATTCAAGGTGGGAAAGTCCGTCCTCATCCAGTTTGGTAAGCAGCACCAGCCCACAGAGCTTCAAGTTGCGAGGGGCTGCACGGCGCAGGCGCCATGCGCAGGTGATCACCGTAAGCCGATTCGAGAACGTCTGGAAGAGGCAGTAAAAATTCTGGATGCCATTGAGCAAAGAAGGGCTGTTGAAGGCCGGCCACAATTAGGATGGGCTATCGAGCAGGCAATCATTAATCGCGAGCTGCAGCAACTGGAAAAGGATTTTCAGACAAAGTTATCTCTTTCATAAGGGCAGCTCGAAATGAACACTAACGCCCTATATTGAGACAGGTTTGTAGTCAGACAATTTGAGTGCGGTTGCAACTTCTGCATACGCCCAGAGTCCCTCTCGTCATATAATGGGTTGCTTCACTTCAATGTACGATCTGGAGTGCACGATGACCACATCAAGGAGATCTTTTCTTTATTCAGCCGCAGTCCTCAGCCTTGCGCGGAGGGAATTTTTCGGTGCTGTCCAGTCCCTCAGCGGGTTGAAAATCGGGGTGACGGACTGGAATCTCAGACTGGCGGGAAAATTGGACGCGGTGTCGCTGGCAGCCCGACTTGGGTTCGACGGTGTCGAGGTAAGCCTGGGTCGCAATCCTGTTGACGGAAAACTTCCTCTTGGCGACCGTGAGCTTCAGGATCGTTACCTTGAAGAAGCCAAAAAAAACAAAGTAGCCATTGCCGGTACCTGCCTGGATATTCTGCACGTGAACTATTTGAAAAACGACAAGTTGGGGCAGAAATGGGTGGCTGACGGTATTCCGATCACTCGAAGACTTAACGCACGGGTGATGTTATTGCCCTTTTTTGGCAAAGGGGCGCTGACGACCCGTGCGGAGATGGACTATGTCGGGGATGTTCTCAGAGATCTTGCTCCTGAGGCAGAGAAGGCTGGTGTGACTTTGGGACTGGAGGACACGATTTCTGCCGAAGATAATGTCCGGATCATGGAACGTTCGAAGTCCCGGGCTGTTCGCGTGTATTACGACGTGGGGAATTCCACGGCGAACGGTTTTGACATTTTTAAGGAGCTCCGGTGGCTGGGCAAGGATCGAATCGCCCAAATGCATTTCAAGGACGGGCGGGATTATCTGGGAGCCGGTAAAATAGATTTTCCTGCGTTGTTGCGAACTATTGCGGAGATTGGGTTCCAGGGCTTCGCTAATCTGGAAACGCCCGCGCCTTCCGGGGACGTTGAAGCTGACATGCGGCGCAATCTGCGCTATATCCGGTCGTTAATCCGCCAAACCCTAAAAGGATAAAAGGAAACCACAGCAGCGGATTTGGTTTGGACAGGAGGCCAGCGACCTGCAACTCGGTGACTGCGTTAGTGTCAGCGAAACTTCAGCCGCCCAAAGAACAGTGAACAACAAGCGCAGTGAGATGACGTGATCAGGGGACGGCTTGGAGGGGTATTTGCGGCGTCGATCTGTGTTGAGTCAGCAGGCCCATCCGCTGGACGTTTTGCCGGCTTGATTGGAAATGTGCAATCGCAATCTGCGTTTTTTCTTTAAGCCATATCCAATTTCACGTGCCACTTACGAGCTGTTGACCCTCCACTCGCCCTGCGCTAGGATATAGATGCGGGGTGGAGCAGTCTGGTAGCTCGTTGGGCTCATAACCCAAAGGTCGGTGGTTCAAATCCACCCCCCGCAACCAAGTCCTACTCGCCACGGCTATACGTCAATTGCGGGGCAACCCCGATCCCAGAAGCAGTTTAACCACATAAGACCTGCACTCGTTGCCTGTAGTTTGCGAAGTTGCGGAAGCCGAAGGCTTGGCGGTTGAAGAGCTCCATCTTGTTGTGAAAGCCTTCGGTGATGCCGTTGCTGCAAGTCAAGCGCCACGAAGAACTGACCTGTCACCAGGCCTTCTTGCTCCGCGGCAGAGCCACCTAGTAGCCCCCGCTTTTTTCTGGGGCAGGGGTGTTTTGAGCTGGCGCGAAGGATGGCCAAATTGAATTACACTGGTGGGGTCGCGATGGCGACGCTAAACGGAGGAGAACATACAATGTCAGAAGTTAGCACGCGACTGCCGCTCATCGGCGAGCCAGCTCCAAGCTTTGAAGCGGAAACGACACAGGGGCACATTCGCTTTCCTGACGACTACAAGGGCAAGTGGATCATCTTGTTCAGCCACCCGGCGGATTTCACGCCGGTTTGCACCACCGAGTTCATAACCTTCGCCGCCATGCACGAGGAATTCCGCGCGCTGAACTGTGAACTCGTCGGGCTGTCAATCGACAGCACATTCAGCCACATTGCGTGGTTACGGACCATTAAGGAGAAGGTGCAGTTTCGCCACATGAGGGATATCGAAGTCACATTCCCTGTGATCTCCGATCTGACTATGGAGGTCTCCAGGAAGTACGGAATGCTTCAGCCGGCCGCCAGCACAACTCAGGCTGTGCGCGCGGTCTTTTTTATTGATCCGGAGGGCAAGGTGCGCGCAATTCTTTACTACCCGTTAAGCAACGGGAGGAATTTTCAGGAGATCAAACGCCTTCTAATCGCGATGCAGACTACGGATGCCCACAAGGTCGCAACGCCGGCAGACTGGCAACCCGGTGAAGAGGTGATCGTGCCCCCGCCGGGTTCCTGCGGAGCCGCGAAGCAGCGTATGGAATCCAAGGACCCGTCCATACGGTGCGTCGACTGGTTCCTATGCTTTAAGAAGCTCAGTTAGATAATGCTAGCATAACGCTGGGGCGCCCCGGTGCATAGCAAGTTATAGCTCAGAATTACGGTGGAGGTAATTAATAGCCCTGTCGATCAGCACGCCGTGTCGGTACTGAGCAAGCTGCATGGGCGGTGGTCCAGTTCGTGACTGGCAGGCGAAGGCTACAAGCAGGGGATCTATCGTGTCTGGGCAATATTTTTACCGTGCTCGAGGCGATTATTCAAAATCGCCGTTCACAATGGGTGTGTGCTTTTTTGATACTTTCAGCACAACAAGATCCGTCCGTGTCACTTACTGGAGAACGCGGGTTCTCGCAATTCTTTGTGTAATATCGAAGCGAGAACACCTGGGAGAATTACACTGCCTGAGCGAATTTATAAGCTACAACCCAACCGCACCATTCAATTAGGCGGCTTTGATGGTCTCGGTGCATCTGCCGCGTTGCACTCTGCTACTGAAAGCAGCTTCAAAGTAAGTGGCATCTTTCGAGATCCCGCAGATTTCGCCGTGCTGGTTCTTTATGATGCGGACAACTTTTACGAACATCCTCATCTGAAGTACCTTCCCGATACAGACTTTTCCGGGCTTACACTAACCTTTGATGTTCACTACAAAGGGCTCATGCCGCTCGATTCCCCCAAGTACGCCACGATCGATTGGCCCTACCTGGATGTTATACGTCCTGATGGAAGCACGGCACGTGTTCGTCTGTTCGAGCATGCCGTTCTAGTCGGCGGTTCGTACACTGAGGCCGGCGCCATATTTACTGTAGTGGACAACGGGCTGGAGCCATACGACAGGCTCACCCTGTGGTATCTGAATTACGCATTTGACTACATAGTGCCTAACAATCCTGGCCCGCTTCCTACTGCCGCAGACGTAGCTGCCGCACTAGCCGCCCAGATTAATGCTGTCAACTGGACTGCTGTAGGAACCTTGATCCCCTTGAGAGCTGAGGCGGATGAGAACAGGCTCCATCTCACCGCAGACAGAGCCGGCGAGGACGGTAACATGATTACGCTATATGCCGTGTCGAAAAACTCACGGCTTACAACATCTGAACCTACGGCCAGGCTTGAGGGTGGTTCCTCGGACGCCACTTGGCGCATCACGCTGGATTTTGAAGCCCTGGGCATTCCAGAGATCCGAAAGATGTGGCTGACGTTCGCTCCAAAGCTCGCTAATGGCGCTGAGTTTACCGATACGGAGTGGGAAGCAGTCTTTACCAACTGGACCGTGAGCGGTTTGGAAGAAAGACGGGCGCTGATGGTGGCAGGACCAGGAAGCGTGCGTATCGAAGAAAACGATTCCTGGTGCACATACACGGGCACGTGGACAGTTGAAACAGGATTTTACTCGCAGGGCTTTGCAAGCAAGGCGTCATCGGCGGGAGATTCGGTCACAGTGTTCTACGCCTGTCATGAGATGCATGATTTATATATTGGAACATCGCTCTACCGCGACCGTGGAAAGGTCACAATCAGTCTTGATGGAGACCAGGTAACGGAGCTTGATTGCAAGCTGGAAACCGACCAAGAAGTTGTGACGCGCCGCAAGGTACGTTCGGGAGTGGCTCCCGGCGCCCATACGGTCAAAATTTGCCTCAGCAGCGCTGGCTGTTTCTACTTCGATTTTTTGGAGGCTGCCGTGCCTTCCGATGTGCCAGAATCCGCTGTGACGCTAGAAAAAGTTTCACCCGCTCTGGACTACAGCACAGATCATACTTACAAGCTTCCGCCCGCTCGCATTCTATGGATTTTGGACAAGCTCGGTTATGCGGGACCGATGAATGAGTATATTGGCGTCTTCTGGTGGAATCAACGGAAACGCATTAATGCACATATTCCGAGCGTGACTGTAACATTTGCGGGGGAATTTCTGGATGGCGATCAAGTGTTCCTGAAAATTGGGGGCCAGGTTTGTGGGAAGACAGTGTTCCCGAACGAAAATGCGGAAATCATCGCCAAACATTTTGCGTACTTTATTAACGCAACTTACGTGGGCGTATGGGCTGTAGCCGACAGTAACGTGCTGACGATTACAGCACGGTCTCCACGACCTGCATATTCGTTCTCCTTTGATACCTGGAAAGAAACGGTGGCTGGGTCGAGCGGCACTGTAGCGTTCACGGGATTGCTTTCCGGGGGCTGCGAGGGTGAGTGGGCGGTCGACCCTTCCCAGACCGCTTCACTCAATCGGGGAGCTCGCGACTGGCATGCGGATTTGTTGAGAGAATGCAAAATTCGCGACCGCGAAATCACGCTTGCCGTTTCAATGGAACTAGTGAATCCTCCCGAAGGCTTTGCAGCAAAGTTTCCAGACGGCGAGCCCGTGCGTACGGCGGTGGGATTCGGCAATCTGGTTTCGACGCATTGTTCCTTTTCAAGAGCCGTGCGAGAGTACCAGCAACAGGTGTATGCGGATCTGGCGGCGCTAATGACTGACGCAGGTCTTGCGCCGCGACTTCAGTTTGGAGAATTTTGCTGGTGGTACTTTTCCAATTTGAGCGAGACCAATCCGGGAGGTGGAATGGCGTATTACGATCCGGAAACCATGACTGCGGCGGCTGAGGCACTCGGACGTCCGCTTCACCTTTTCACGTCCCCAGATGATGATCCAGGTGTGAACGGGTTCGCTGATGCAACATTTTTAAGGAACCGGCTGCGTGACCATGTCGCGGCCATTATGGGGCACGTCCGCGGTATTTATTCTGATGTCCACTTTGAAGTGCTATTTCCCTACGACGTCAATTACCCTTGCCCGACAGGTGTTCACCACCTTGGCGGGCGGTTAAACCGGCTTGTCAACCTTCCAGCGGAATGGGAAAAAAAGGAAACCAGTGGTCTTGACTGCTTCAAGACCGAAGCTCTGGATTTCGGTGCTTGGTGCCGAAACCTTGACTTATCGCGGGAAGCTATACTTTTGCCGTTACAAACAGGCTGGCCCAGAGAATCGGTACGGCATTTGACGCCAGTCTTTCGGCCTGGCTACGCGTGGCAGAAAGAATGTCTGCAGGCCTTGAATGAGCAGCTTCAGGCTGTGAACCTTTGGGCTTTTGATCACGTTTGCCTTTTCGGCCTGAATATAAAAGCACAAACAACGGGTTCGTCAGCCAGGCGGCTGGGTTAACATCAGGCTGTCTGCTCGACAAGGCGATTGCACATTGCCAGCGCCAGCAGAGGGAAGTAGTTCCGGTACATATGGTAGGTGAGGAAGAAAACGTTAGGGAACCCCGTTCCCGTAGCTAGGTCTTCTTCCCATGTGCCATCGGGCTTTTGTGTATCGAGGAGGTAACGCATGCCCCTGCGGAGTGAAGGCGCGGAAGCATCACTACCGGCAGCCACCAGCCCAAGAAGCGCCCAGGCGGTTTGCGAAGGAGTACTCGGTGCGGGAACGAAGCGGTTCTGAGCGTAACTAGCGCAACTTTCACCCCAGCCTCCATCACCATTCTGCACACAGACCAGCCATTGGGCAGCTCTTGAGACGGCAGGACCAGCCCCGGAAACCTGAGCCGCCCGGAGTCCCCGCAGCGCAAGAAAGGTCCCGTAAATATAATTCACCCCCCATCGGCCATACCAGCACCCTTCTTTCTCCTGGCAACCGAGCAAGTACTTTACTCCCTTGGCTACTACTGGGTCCGCACTCGTAAGCCCTCTGCGACATAGTGCTTCGAGCACACGCCCTGTGATATCCGGGCAAGTCGGATCGAGCATGGCATTATGGTCGGCGAATGGAACTTTATTCAGGATTTTCCAGTTGTTGTCCACGTCGAAAGCTGCCCAGCCGCCGTCGGAGGATTGCATATGGATGAGCCAGTTCAAAGCGCGGCGCTCGCAGGCTGCCTGTCGTGCCGGATCGGAAGCGCGGGCGTGTAATAGCGCGAGCAATACCATGGCCGTATCGTCTATATCCGGGTAGTATTCATTAGCAAATTCAAAAGCCCAGCCCGAAGGTTCCAGATCAGGGCGCATGACTGACCAATCGCCTTTACGGCGTACTTCCTTGCTAATAAGCCAATCTGCTGCTCGCTTCTGGCTGTCTGGATGCGCCTTTCCAGCTTCACCCAGTGCAAACATTGTGATGGCCGTATCCCAGACTGGGGACAAGCATGGCTGGAAATACAGCTTGTCTTCTTTTTCCACCAGCAGGTTGTCGAAGTGACGGATGGCTTCGATCAGATCAGGGTGATCTCTTGGATAGCCGAGGGCGTCGAAAGCCATGATGCTGTACATTATGGCAGGGTAAATTGCCCCGAGACCCTCGGTGTAACGCGTACGGTCCAGTATCCAATGTTCGGCTTCGCGGATCGCCGAGGTGCGCAGGTCCTTCCAGCCACGCTTTTCCCAAAGCTTGAAAATCTTGTCCATGTGCAGGAATATGGCGGATAAACCATCGCGCTCGGGCATGGCGGGTTTCTTTGCAGGCAGGAACAGCTCTTCGAGAGTCACTCCTTTGGGGACCTTTCGCACGCCGCCGCGAGCCTGCACTATAGAGAGCGGTACAAGAATGGTGCGAGTCCAAGAGGACATCCGGTAGAGTACGTCGCCAGGCAGCAGGACGATCTCGGGAGGGATTGTGGGAACGAATTTCGAGGGGTAGAGTCCGAACAGGCTCAGATTGATTTTGACGTAACTGTTGGCGTTCTGGACGCCTCCCAATCGAAGAACACATTCGCGTGCACGGATCATGACCGGGTCTTGCGGGTCATAACCTGCCAGCCGTAGGGCGGTATAAGCTTTGACTGTTGCACTGATTTCCGACGGACCCTGTGGGTAGATATTGAATCCCCCGTCAGGCAACTGACGCGCAAGAATGGAACGACAAGCTTTCTCAATCCGCGGGTGCGTAGGCGGATTCCAGATGCCGTCTTCCGGAGGGTAAAGCCAGAGTTGGAGCAGGACATAGTCGGATTCGAGAGTGGTATCTGCGGTTAGTTCACCACACCAGTATCCCTCCGGGTTTTGTAAGGTGAGCAAGGCTTCGGCAGATGAATTAATGCCCTTGTGGAGTTGCTGAGCAAGAGCCCTCGCCTCTGTACGACTAGTCTGGATTGCGCGGCTGAAAAGCTGCGCTGCCGCAGGTTCAAACCATTCGTAGCTTCCCATGACAGACGTATATGTAACTTACTACTTTAGCGAAGGCGTACGGCGGCCAGCAAACCAGCTACAACCCAGACTGGCTTACCATATATGCTCCTTGGCAACGGCGCGTCGGGCATGGCTGTCGAGTACATGGACTACGCGAATCTTCTTCAGTTTTTCCGGGGAAAGCTGGCCCAGAGGGATGTAGACGATTGTCTTACCCAATCGCGATGCAATGGTCCGGAAAACCGAGCGGGGTGGTCGCGCGGCGACATAAACCACATAACGGTGCAGGGAGTAGTCTAGTCCTGCCAGCAGAAGGCGTTCAGGCTTGCTGGTTGCAAAATCGTAATCTTGGTCGGTCCATACGTCGATCATTCGGAGTGGCGGGAGGCTCATTAAAAATCCGCCATACTCGGCCCTTCCTATTCCGGGACCAACTAAATGGGAAAACGGGTCGGTGGAATAAAACGCCATGTCCGACTCGTTTTGATGCTCGCCGAGCCAGGTGGTCAGATAGGGATAGCGGTCATCGCGATCCTCGTCAAAAATCACCACAACGGAACCCACGTCTGCGGCGACTTTGTCCTGCTGATGGACGTAGATCTTGCTCTTATACCAGTTACGGATGGTTTCACGAATGTCGATACCATCGAGCAAAGAGGTAGTAAAAGGCTCCGTGCGGGTGCGTTCCTCTGAAAGGATCGTCTTCGCCTTTTTTTGCAGGAACCGCCCGAAGTTTTCCACGACGATGTCTTCAGGCGGATAGGAGCAAATGGCGTTGCCATTAATCTGCCGCGCCCATTGTCCAGAGTAGAGCTCCTTTTTACGCGGCTTGAGACTAAGCGGCCGAAGACGTTGCTTAGATCTTGGCAGCCGCCTGCGCAGGCGTATTTTCCTTGTATCCAGCCAAACTTCTTCGCCGCTGAGGTTCACTGTCTCCAGATCGGTGGCGATCTTTTGCGGTGGGTATGTTCTTACCGTTTCCCAGACCTCCCACGCGTAATTGTCGTCGACGACGGACCGGGCTGCTACGGTAAGGTCGAAGGACCCGGCTGTGAGGTCGCCGCTGGTCAGCGCAAGGTTGCGTGTATAACGCGCCAGCAAAAGCCTCTGCCAGTGGGTGACCCGCTCGCCAGTGTTTTGTTCGTACGATTTTTCCGCTTCCTGGAATAACGCAAGCTGGACGCGCCTGCGGTCAGGGAATAACTCCTCGGACATAGTGCTTCTAAATAGCTCATAGCGATATTCGAGGAACGGGTATTCGATGATAACCTCAGCGAGACAATCCGGGTGCAAGTTGAGAACCCTAATTCCTGAAAGCCGGCCACGAATCGCAGGCTGGGCTTGAGGTTCTTCCATGGCATCCAGAAGCGGATCGAGCAGGTTCAAAGAAACAACTATAAAGACACGTGCCAAAGGGTCTGCGCCCTGAAGTTTCCAAGCCATGCCGGCAGCATAATCGGCCAGCTCCTGAGAACGAGGCTGAGGGTAGACGCGGTAAGACTCGATAAACTTTTCAAGACCTATGTAGCGAATCGAATAGGAATCCGGATAGTGATCCGGGACATGTGGTCGTTCACCCAATCCAGGCTCCAGAAAAAGGATCTCGGCCCCTAGCTCCACCCCTGTGCGGACTGCCTCAACAAAAGGATCAGTCGGTTCTATTGGAATGTAAACGGCGCGGTCATCTTTGTCTTCTGTCTCCTCCGGGTAGAGGACGACCGACATTTGAGGAAGACGGGCTATGGCGCGCCGGAAAGCGGCTTCCAGTGGGGCGGGCAACTCCACCGCCACCACGTCAGGCTTTTCAGTGTGCAGTGCTCGGCGAACCTCAGCGGCAAATTCAAGGCGCCCCGGGACTACAGGGAAATACCGAAGCCTGCCTCGACGCAAGCTCCCCGGATCATAAATTTCTGTATCATGGCCGGGGTCAGCTCCTTGGGACATAGCGCATAGCCTCCTCACCCAGGGTCTGGAGGATGGCAATCTCGAGGGCCTTATAGTCTTGTAATCCGTCAGTCGCGAGGTTCTTGAGCTTCATTGCAAAGCGCACGATGTTAATGCCATCACGAACCGTGTAGCGTTCGTCGGCGGCGTGCGCCTGCTGCAGAAACTCCGTCACATACTTAAGAATGGCTTCCTCCCCGAAGGGCAGGTTCTCCTTCAGGATTTGGTATTCTTCATCGCGCTCGGGAAAATCAATGAGGATCTGAGGCTGTAAGCGTGAGTGTATGTACTCGGGCAGGTCAAAAGTCGATGCATCGTCGTTCAAGGTAGCCACGAAACGGAACTGAGGATGGGCTTTAATCTTTATCCCGGCGACGATAGATTCCACATAACGCCGCGTGTCGAGCAAAGGCGCAAGACTGGCCCAACTTTTCTCACTCATGCGGTTGCCTTCATCCAGGATGACTACGCCACCCCGGATCATGGCTGTCACCAACGGGGATGCAACGTAGCGTAGGGCGCCCGCACCCTCAATTACGGGCGTGATCAGCAAGTCCTCAGGGCGCGTATCCACTGTGGCTTGCATGATGTAAACTTCGCGGCTTAGCCGCTTGGCTGCCGCATAGGCGAGGCTTGTTTTGCCAACCCCCGGCTTGCCAACCAGCCGGGGATTCATAGGCACGTCCTGAGGGTCAATCACCAGCCAGGCTGCAAGAAGCTGGCGCATAGTTTCCTCTTGCCCTACCCATCTTACGGGCAACTCGTCCGGGTGGCATAGGTGAAGTGTGACACCCTCTATTTCGACCACCATACCTCTTATTGTCCTAAAAGCCGCCCGAGAGGGGAAAATCACGCGCCGCCCTGGCAAGAGCTGCAATATTGGCTTTCGGCATACCAGGACTAACTCCACCTCCCAGAGAGAGAATGCAATTGCGACCTCCCGTCTTGCGGAGAACTTCTAGGGCTGTATAGCGGACCTGGTCCGGACTACCGCGTACGCCTGTGTCGAGCGGGGCCACATTCCCCATCAGGCATATCTTCCCACCAGTTTTACTCAGAGCTTCGGCAACGTCGATGTTGTGGGTCCAGTTCAGAACGTGGAAGCCGGTTTCAGGCAGCTCGGAAAGAAAAGGCCGGATATTGGCGTCGTTGTGGTAGACTTTGATCCATTCGGATGGGAACGCACTGCAGATTTGCTTCAAGTACGGGTGAGCAAATTCCAGATATGTGTTGCGGGACAGTAACCCGGGTATATCATCCAGGACCAGCATCCCTTCAACGCTGTCGCCAATCACCTCAGCCTGCGCCTGCAACCAGCGGATCACAGCGTCGGTAGCGAAAGTCAGTAATTTGTGTGTGGCGGCGGGACTTTCCATGATGTCGACCATGAAGTTGGAGAGACCGCGCAGGAAGGCTGCAAGGCAAAGCGGACCTCTGGCAGCCACAAGCGGTAGGGTGTGGCCAGAGTCCAGGATTCGCTGCTTATGCATGCGATATCGTTCCAGAGCTAGGGCCATCAACCCATCCGTATATGGATTAACGGGAGAAAGATCTTCAACCTCCCCGGGACGCCGGAGCACAGGGGAAAGTGAGGGAGGCTGGTCTGGCAGGAACGTAATCCGGCAGCCGAGTGCGGACGGTTCGATCGCCATGCCATACTCCACCCACCACGAAGGCAGGAAAATTATGTCAGGGAATTCTTCTGCCAGCGCCAGATTTGATTTAAACCAAAGCTCAGCGTCTAGGTAATAGCGCAGGTGGGTAATACCGAAGTACCCAGGAATCCATGGGCTGTCTATGATTAAGGCGACCGGCATAGTGCCCGGAAATTGGCGCCGGGCAGCTTGCTTAAAGATTTCCCACTGATGTGGCTTCATGTCGCGCCAACCGTTTGTTCAAAGGTCAGGTAGTAATGGGTCTTATCCCTTTTGCCAACTCTCAGCACGTATGTCAAACGCGCGGGCTATTCGGTGTTTGCTCAGCGAGCATTTGCATATAGCGAGCCACAGCCTCAATGCCGCGAAAGAAATTCGGAAGATGGAATTTCTCGTTGGGTGCATGGAGATTGTCGTCCGGCAATCCAAATCCCATAAGCACACTGGGGATGCCCAGCCATGTATCGAACAGGCCCACAATAGGGATTGAGCCACCTGAGCGAATGTAGACGGTCTCTTTGCCGAAAACTTCTTTCATTGCGGCGGCGGCGGTGCTGATGAAGCTGTTGTCTGGCTTTACCAGTGAGGGGGCTGCTCCGTGTACGGGTTTAACTGTGGCGGTAACGCCGCGCGGGCAGACCTGATCTACAGCTTGCCTGAATTGCTCTAGTGCTTCTTGCGGCTTTTGATCTGCGACCAACCGCATGCTGATCTTGGCGGTAGCGCGGGCCGGGATTACGGTCTTTGCCCCTTCGCCTATAAAACCGCCCCGAATCCCGTGGATCTCTAAAGTTGGCCGGGCCCAGACTCGCTCAAAAATGGATACTTCAGGCTCACCCACTAACTCCCGGACGCCAAGCTCCTTCCTGTACTTCTCCTCATCGAACGGTAGCCTGGCCCAGGCGGAGAGCTCCTCGGACGTAGGAGGACGAACGGCATCGTAAAAACCAGGAATGAGAATATGGCCATCGCGATCTTTGAGCGCGCACAGAATTTCGGCGATCGCCTGGATGGGGTTGGGAGCGACGCCGCCGTATACACCTGAGTGAAGATCGTGATCGGCGCCCCGGACTTCAAGCTCCACATAGACGATACCCCGTAGCCCAACGCACAGCGTCGGTAAATCGGGAGCAAACATTTCGGTATCACAAATTACGGCAGCATCTGCCTTGAGCCGGGCGGGTTTGCTGGACACATAACTCTCAATGTGCTCACCTCCGACCTCTTCCTCTCCTTCAACCAGGAACTTGACGTTTACGGGAAGTCGGCCGATGGTCTTCAGATACCCTTCGACGGCTTTGATGAGGATGTAAGTCTGGCCCTTGTCATCGCAGGCTCCACGGGCAAAGATATCTTCTCTCCGAATTGTGGGTTCAAAAGGCGGAGATGTCCATTCCTCCAATGGATCGGGCGGCTGTACGTCATAATGGCCGTACATGAGGAGGGTTGGTTTGCCAGGCGCGTCCGTCCACTCGGCGTAAACCAGCGGGTTGCCGGGACCTTCGATCAGTTCGGCGTGCTGTAAGCCAGCCTGATGCAGTTCATCGCGCACAAATTCGGCAGCACGCCGTACATCAGGTTTGTATTCAGGTAAGGTGCTAATGCTGGGGATACGCAGAAAGGCCTTAAGTCCCTCCAGAAACGCGTCACGATGCTCCTGATAGTAGTTCATATTTCTCGATGATACGCCTAAGGGCTTTTCAACGGGCAGAAGCCGGTGGAACTGGCCCGTAGGGGCGTACACTGGAAGCAATGCCGATCGATGCCGCACATAAGGCGCCGGGCATATGGCCTGAGGGAGCAAACGCCAGTTGAGTGCGGCAAAATGACAGCCGAGAATGGATATGAAACATAAGCTTGTTACACTTGACCCGGGTCATTTTCATGCCGCGTTGATCCAGAAAGAAATGTCCCCTGAAGTCTCTCCCAGAGTAGCTGTGTACGCGCCCCTGGGACGGGAGATCATCGATCATATGAGCAGGATCGCGCGGTTCAACAGCCGCGCGCAAAACCCCACCAGTTGGGAGCTGGATGTTCATTGTTCTGCGGATTTTTTGGAGCGGATGCTGAAAGATCGTCCCGGCGACGTGGTGGTGTTATCCGGGCGTAATCGCGGCAAGATCAACTACATCAAAGCCTGTCTGGAAAATGGACTTCATGTACTGGCAGACAAGCCATGGATCCTCACCACGCTCGAATTTCCAAAGCTGCAGGAAGTTCTGGAGACAGCTGAACGCAACGGCTTAATTGCTTACGACGTCATGACCGAACGTCACGAAGTCACTTCCATATTGCAAAGAGAACTGGTGAACAACGAGGGCATTTTCGGCGCTCTCCTCAAAGGAACGCAGGATGAACCCGCGGTGGTGATGGAAAGCGTTCACCATTTATTGAAGACGGTTGCCGGAGAACCGCTTCTGAGACCTGCATGGTTCTTTGATATCGACCAGCAGGGCGAAGGACTTTCCGATGTCGGGACACATCTGGTCGATTTGGTCCAGTGGACACTGTTACCTGAGCAGGCAGTGGACTTTCGGAAGGACATCGAAGTAATTGATGCTTTGCGCTGGCCTACCAGATTGACTCTAGAAGAGTTTCAGCGCGTAACAGGAGAGAACACTTTCCCTGGGTATCTCAAAACTGGCCCAGGCGGTCTAGACTACTTTTGCAATAACACGGTGCACTACAGGCTTCGAGGCGTACACGTCAAAGTGACAGCTTTATGGAATTACCAGGCGGCTCCTGGCGCAGGCGATACACACCTTGCCATGTATAGAGGAACGCGGTCTCGGGTGGAGGTGCGCCAAGGGAAACAGGAGAACTACCGTCCCGAATTATACGTGGCGCCGAACAGAACTGATGAGAAGCCTGCGGTTTACGCTGCCCTACGGCAAAAAATCGGGAAACTCGTGCAGCGGTTCCCTGGACTTGGAATCGAAGATCGTGGCCCGTCCATGCGGATCCTGATCCCAGATGAACACCGGATCGGACACGAGGCTCATTTCGCGCAAGTGGCCAGACAGTTTTTCGCATACTTAAACCGTCCCGACTCGCTGCCGGCTTGGGAGAACCCGAACATGCTCGCGAAGTACTACGTTACGACAAAAGGGATAGAATTATGCAAGCAAAGGAATTGATGGCAACCACAAGCACACACATGAACCGGAGAGAATTTTTGGAGAGCAGCGTGGCGGCTGTGGGATTGGCGGCCTGTCGGCGGCGAGACCGGCGGCCAAATGTAGTGTTCATTTTAACTGACGATCAGCGGTGGGATTGCCTGGGTGTCGCCGGCCATCCGTTTCTAAAGACCCCAAATCTGGACCGTATCGCTAACGAGGGCGTACGGTTTGCGAATATGTTCGTAACCACCTCGCTTTGCTCGCCAAGCCGCGCCAGCTTCCTCAGCGGCCTGTACGCGCATACGCATGGAGTGATCAGCAATTTCACGGAGTACCCTGCCAATTTGCCGAGCTATCCAAGTGCTTTGCATGCAGTAGGTTACGAGACGGCTTACATCGGCAAATGGCACATGGGTGAGAATAACGACGAAAAACGGCCGGGTTTTGATTATTGGATCAGTCACAAAGGTCAGGGGAAGTATTACGACAACATCTTCAACGTCAACGGCAAGCGACAGCAAATCAAGGGCTATTACACGCACGTGGTGACAGAGATGGCCGTCGACTGGATTAAGAAACCTCATCGCAAGCCTTTCCTGCTATGCCTGGGTCATAAGGCGCCGCATGGCGTATGGATTCCCGAGCCTAAATACGAGCATGTGTTTGATAACATCCAAATAAACCGTCCGGCTACAGCGAATGATATAGGTCCCAATAAGCCCAGTTTCATCCGCGAACGCATTCGGACATGGCACGGCATTGAAGGAAACCTTTATGGGCTGAATGACTTTGAGAAGTTTGTACGCTATTATCACGCCACCATTCTTTCAATAGACGATAGCGTAGGGGCGATCTACGACGCTCTGCACTCCACGGGCGAGCTCGACAACACACTCCTTGTGTTTTCGAGCGACAATGGGTTCCTTTTGGGAGAGCACGCTTCGATCGACAAACGGACCATGTGGGAGGAGAGCATACGCGTGCCTTTACTGCTCCGTTACCCGAATCTGGCGCCAGAGCCAAAGGTGATCAAGGAAATGGTGCTCAACATCGATGTTGCACCAAGCATCGTGGATATCTGCGGCGCGAACGGACTGGCACGGGTTCAGGGGAGGTCGTTTCGCAATCTTGTGTTAGGACGGGCAACGAACTGGCGTCACTCTTGGTATTACGAATACAATTTCGAAAAGGAATTTCCTTACACCCCAAACGTTCGGGGAGTGCGAACAGACGAATGGAAGTATATTCACTACCCTAACGGTGACGGGCAGCCCGACAAATACCTAGCTGAGCTTTACTACCTGAAAGAAGACCCACTGGAAAAAAACAATCTGATAAACGAAGCGGCTGCTCAAGAGCAGCTCACCAAACTTCGGGCGGAGTTGGTACGGCTGCAAGTGGAGACAGGGGCGTTACCAGATCGAATGCCTATAAATCCGGAATTGCGAATGGAACTTCCGGAGCCATCGATCCGATAGGTTTCCTCTTAGATATCAACACGATGCATAGAATTCCGGGATAGCATAAAGAGGTGTTGACGTGCACGCTTTATAATGGTATGCTTATTATTGTTGATAGGAGCGCACTAAGATTATGGACGTCAACAGACTCACTGAAAAAGTGCAAGCTGCTCTTCAAGCAGCCCAAGCCAAGGCGGTCCGCTACAGCAACCAACAGATCGATGTTGAGCATTTGCTGGCAGCCTTGCTCGAGCAAGAGGCTGGACTTGCCCCTGCCATTTTGAACAAGGCCGGCATAGACCATGCCCAATTGAGCGTACGTCTGGAACAGGAGTTGGCCCGCCTGCCGAAAGTTACGGGTCCTAGTGGTGCTCCCGACCAACTGTACATTACTGGTAGGTTGAACCGGCTATTAACTTTGGCTGAAGACGAAGCCCGGCAATTCAAGGACGATTACATCTCAGTGGAACACCTTCTGTTGGCCATGACGGTGGACACGGGCACCACCGGGCGGCTTTTCAAGGAGTTCGGAATCACTCGTGAGCGTTTACTACAGGCGTTGCAGGAGGTGCGCGGCAGTCAGCGAGTCACTTCGCCAACTCCGGAATCGACCTATCAGGCCCTGGAGCGCTACGGACGCGACTTGACGCAACTGGCCGCCCAGGGGAAGTTGGATCCGGTGATCGGCCGGGATGAGGAAATTCGCCGTGTCATTCAGGTTTTGTCGCGGCGCACCAAAAATAACCCAGTGCTGATTGGCGACCCCGGCGTAGGGAAGACAGCCATCGTTGAAGGGTTGGCCCAGCGCATCGTGCGCGGCGATGTGCCCGAGGGGCTGAAGAACCGGCGTGTAGTTGCCCTTGACATGGGCGCGCTGATCGCGGGGGCAAAGTATCGCGGAGAGTTTGAAGAACGGCTGAAAGCCGTGCTTAAGGAGGTACAGTCTTCCGAAGGCGAGATCATTCTGTTTATCGACGAGTTACATACCGTGGTAGGCGCGGGCAAGGCCGAAGGCGCCATGGACGCTGGGAACCTGCTGAAACCCATGCTGGCCCGCGGAGAGCTGCACTGCATTGGCGCCACGACCTTGAGCGAATATCGCAAGCATATTGAAAAGGATGCTGCGTTGGAGCGCCGTTTCCAGCCTATTCTGGTTGACCAGCCCTCGGTCGAAGATACGATTTCAATTCTTAGAGGCCTCAAAGAACGTTACGAAGTACATCACGGTGTGCGCATCAAAGATACGGCTCTGGTTTCTGCCGCCGTACTTTCCAATCGTTACATTACGGACCGGTTTCTCCCGGACAAGGCGATCGATTTAGTGGATGAAGCAGCGGCGCGTCTGCGCACCGAAATTGATTCAATGCCATCCGAACTGGACGAGAAGCTTCGCCGCATCATGCAACTGGAGATCGAGCGGGAGGCTTTAAAGAAGGAAACGGACCCTATGTCTCGAGAGCGGCTGGCAAAGCTGGAGAAAGAGCTGGCAGATGTCAAGGCCGAAGCGGATGCCTTGAAAGCGCAATGGCAGGCGGAGAAGGAAGCAGTGCAGCATTTGCGCGGATTACGGGAGCAGATAGAGCAGGTCAAGCTCCAGATAGAGCAGGCGGAAAGGCAGTACGACCTTAATAAAGCCGCTGAACTGAAATACGGCAGGCTTATCGAGCTGGAGCGGCAGCTTGCTAAAGAGCAAGCCTCGCTGGCCAGCAAACAAGGCAAAGTGCGGCTGCTGAAGGAAGAAGTCGATGAAGAGGACATTGCCGAGGTGGTGAGCCGCTGGACAGGCGTTGCAGTTTCCAAGCTGTTAGAAGGAGAAATGCAAAAACTTCTCCATCTGGATGAAGAGCTTCACAAACGGGTAGTTGGCCAGGATGAGGCCGTGCAGGGGGTGGCAGAGGCGGTAATGCGGGCGCGCTCTGGTTTAAAGGATCCCAACCGGCCTATTGGGAGCTTCATTTTCCTTGGTCCGACCGGTGTAGGCAAGACGGAGCTCGCGCGGGCTCTGGCAGAGGCGCTTTTTGACGACGAACGGGCCATGATTCGCATTGACATGTCGGAGTATCAAGAGAAGCACACGGTGGCGCGGTTGATTGGCGCACCCCCGGGCTATGTGGGCTTCGAAGAAGGTGGACAGCTCACAGAGGCGGTCCGGCGCAAGCCGTATTCGGTCATCTTGTTTGATGAGATTGAGAAAGCACACAGCGACGTGTTCAACGTCATGTTACAGATCCTCGATGACGGCCGCCTCACTGATGGACAAGGCCGCACAGTTGATTTCAAGAACACGATCATTATCATGTCCTCCAACATCGGGAGCACGCGCATTTTGGAATACAAGGGTGCTTTCGAGGGTCTGGCATATGAACAGATGAAAACTGCCGTGCTCGAAGAGATGCGCCGTTATTTCCGGCCTGAATTTCTGAACCGTGTCGACGAGGTCTTCGTCTTCCACGCTCTTTCAGAGGAGCATCTGGAGCGGATTGTGGAAATTCAGTTGGACCGGCTGCGGAAGCGGCTGGCGGAGCGCAATATATCGCTGGAGGTGACAGCCGAGGCACGCCGGCACCTCGTCGAGGTTGGCTATGATCCCAGCTATGGAGCGCGCCCACTCAAAAGGGCAATTCAAAGAGAGGTTGAGACCCCGTTGGCCAAGCGCATTTTGCAGGGCGAGGTAAAAGATGGCCAGACGGTGGTGGCAGATCTGGATCAGGCAAGGGACGAACTGATCTTCCGGGTGAAAACCATTCCCCAGGAGGCTAGGGTAGTGGCAAACTAACAGCATGGGAGGAAAACCCAGGCATCACCCATTTTTCTTTCTGCCCATCAGCCAGGAAGAAACCATCTGGCATCCCAGGACGGATATTTACAAAACAAGAAATGGCTGGTTATTGAAGTACGAACTGGCAGGCGTCACCTCCGATGATGTAGCGATTTGTGTGTCGGGGCGGCAGATTACGGTGAGTGGCACCAGGAGAGATTGCGTGGTCGATGAAGGATGCAGTCACTATTCTATGGAGATCTCCTACAATCGCTTTGAACGGACTATCGATCTGCCATTTGATGCCAGCCGAGCGCGTATCCATACGGAATTCAAGGATGGAATCTTGCTTGTGAGCATTGAGACGGAAGAACCGAGGTGACTATGGGCCAGATTTCGAAGACACTGCCGATGCTGCCGCTGAAAAACAGCGTGCTTTTCCCTCATTTACTAATGCCCCTTTCGGTTGGCAGGCCGACTTCTCTGGCCGCTGTCGAAGCGGCTCTTGCTAGCGAAGAAAAGGAGATCGTGGTCGTGGCACAGCGCAACCCCTCGGTGGAATCTCCGGGTTTAGCTGAGCTTTACAACGTCGGCACGAGAGCGGTCATTAAGCGGATGACGCGGCCCGCGGAGAACGCGATGGAGCTTATCGTGCTTGGGATGGACCGCGTACATATCCTTTCGCTGGAATCCACCGAGCCCTTCTTAAAAGCGATCATTCAACCCTACCCGTTGCCTGAGGATACTGGCCCAGAGGTGGAGGCCCTGCACCAGGAGGTTTTAGAGCTTGCCGGCAAGGCGCTGGCGTTGGCTCAACCACAGGCGCCTCAGGAACTGCGAAATCTGCTGGTCGGCACAGAGGATCCTCTGCGGGTGGCCTTTTTGCTGGCATCGATGTTCAATCTGGAGCCAGACAAGGAACAGGCGCTGCTGGAGGCGCAAAGTCGCGCTGATGCTCTCAGGCTGACTCATTCCTACCTGGCGCATGAGGTCCAAGTGTTGGAGCTGCGCAGCAAGATTGCCAGCGCCGCACAGACTGAGATGGGTAAGGAGCAGAGGGAGTATCTTTTGCGCCAGCAGTTGCGCGCTATCCAGCAGGAGCTCGGCGAAAAGAACCCAGAACAGGCCGAAATCGAACTATTGCGCGAGCGCATTGAGAAAGCCGATCTTCCCGACGAAGTGCGCAAAGAAGCCAGACGCGAGCTTTCGCGGCTCGAAAGGTTGCCCTCCGGAGCTCCGGACTATCATGTAATTCGCACTTACCTAGACTATGTCCTCGAGCTGCCTTGGCGGGTGAGCACGGTGGATCAGCTGGATATTGCCCGCGCGCGCCAGATTCTTGACGAGGATCACTATGATCTGAAGGAAGTTAAGGAACGGATTTTGGAACACCTCGGAGTGTTGAAGCTCAACCCGCACGCCAAGGCGCCCATTTTGTGTTTTGTCGGCCCGCCGGGCACAGGCAAGACATCGCTCGGTCAGTCGATCGCGAGAGCCTTGGGCAGGAAGTTTGAGCGGATGAGTCTCGGGGGGCTTCACGATGAAGCAGAACTGCGCGGACATCGCCGCACATACATTGGAGCCATGCCGGGGCGTATCGTTCAGGCAGTCCGGCGTGCTGGCGCTAACAACCCAGTGCTGATGTTGGACGAAGTAGACAAGCTCGGGCGAGACTTCCGTGGCGACCCCGCAGCAGCGTTACTGGAAATTCTCGATCCAGAGCAGAACAAGGAGTTTCGGGACAATTACCTCGATTTACCGTTTGATCTTTCCAAAGTGCTTTTCATCACCACAGCAAATGCGCTCGACACCATTCCGCGGCCGCTGCTGGATCGCATGGAAATGCTGCGCCTTGCTGGCTACAGCGAGGAGGAAAAACTGGCCATCGCGATGCGTTACCTGGTTCCGCGGCAACTCAAGGAGACCGGGCTGAGTCCTGAGCAGTGCATCTTTACGCCAGAACTGATCCAGGCGATCATTTTGCGTTACACGCGAGAGGCGGGGCTGCGACAACTGGAGCGGGCCATCGGTCGGGTTGCACGGCGTGTGGCGCTGCGCTTTGTCGAAGGGGACAGTAGCCCGGTTACGCCGAAGCCCGAAGACCTTCCGGATATGTTGGGCCCTGAACGCTTTTACCCCGAGAAATTGCGAAAAGATCTACCACCCGGCGTAGCCGCCGGGCTGGCGTGGACCGAAACCGGTGGCGAAGTGCTCTATGTGGAAGCCACACTTTTGCCGGAAGGCAAGTCGCTAACTCTGACGGGGCACTTGGGAGAGGTAATGCAGGAATCAGCCAAGGCCGCACAGAGTTACATTTGGTCACATGCTGATGAGTTTGGCATCGAGCGTTCGCTTCTGAAGGACTCTGGGGTGCATATTCACGTACCTGCCGGGGCGACACCGAAGGACGGACCTTCTGCGGGAATCACTATGGCGGTGGCCTTAGTTTCCTTGTACACAAAACAGCCGGTACGCAGCGATACTGCAATGACTGGGGAAATCACGCTCACGGGGCTGGTCTTGCCGATCGGAGGTTTGAAAGAGAAGGTTCTGGCCGCACGCCGTGCAGGCATTCGCCGGATAGTTTTACCCAAGGCCAACTACGAGGCGGACCTCCGTGATCTGCCGGAAGACGTTCGTGCGGAAATGGAATTCATTCCCGTAGAGCGCATTGAAGAGGCACTGGCGGCCACAATTCCTCAACTTGTGGCCGCACACTGATGACGCCGTTTTGCAAACGCGCACCTTGATACCGGCCTGTCGTTACTTATCGGTGAGCGCGGCGACTCCCGGTAGCTCGATGCCAGCCAAAAACTCCAGCGATGCGCCTCCACCCGTGGAGACGTGCGAAATTTTGTCCGCTACGCCGGCAGCCTTTACGGCTTTTTCGGAGTCACCTCCGCCTACAACCGACACGGCATTTGCGGCCGCCACCGCTTTGGCTATTGCAACCGTGCCTTTGTCAAACGGTGGTTTCTCGAAGACACCCATGGGACCGTTCCAAATGATGGTTTTTGCCACGCTGATTTCTTTTTCATAAACCTGGACGGTCTTGGGCCCGATATCCAGCCCCATCATTGTCTCGGGGATCGTCTCTACAATCTGGCAGTCCGCACCTTCTTTAAGTTCCGCGGCCACCACATGATCCACCGGCAGCATGAGCTTTGAGCCAGCGGCAGCCAGTAGGTTCTTTGCCAGGTCCACTTTATCTTCTTCGACGAGCGACTTGCCCGTAGGCCTTCCTTGGGCTTTCAGGAATGTGTATGCCATCGCGCCGCCAATCAGGAGACGGTCCACAAACTTGATCAAATTTTGGATTACTTCAATCTTGTCGGAAACTTTGGCTCCTCCAAGGATGGCGATACAAGGCCGAGCAGGGTCCTTGGTCGCCTTGGTCAAGTACTCAAGCTCTTTGTCCATCAGCAATCCCGCAGCCGCTTGGGGCACATAACGAATGATCCCAACTGTGGAAGCGTGAGCGCGGTGTGCGGTGCCGAAAGCGTCATTCACATAAACGTCGCACAATGATGCCAGCTTACGCGCAAATTCGGGGTCATTTTTCTCCTCTTCGGGATGGAATCTGAGGTTTTCCAGCAGCAGCACCTCTCCGGGCGCAGGTTTCATGGCCTCAACCTCGGGACCGATGCAATCAGGCGCCATCTTCACAGGGACGCCGAGCAGTTCCTCCAGGCGCCTGGCGACGGGCTTCAGGCTCATTTCCGGGTTCACTTTGCCCTTTGGCCGGCCCAAATGACTTGCAAGAATAACCCCCGCGCCTTGCTCGAGCGCATAGCGGATAGTCGGCAGAGCCGCGCGGATGCGCTTGTCGCTGGTAATTTCTTGGCCCCCGGGAGCAAGCGGCACATTAAAATCCACTCGAATAAAAACACGCTTCTTCTTCAAATCCAGATCGCGAATCGATAGTTTTGCCATAAGAGCCTCTAAAGGTCTGATCGTAACACGTTGGCGGAGCTACTTCTCATGCTGCGGCTGGCCCTGGATTTCCGGCGCAAGGCCCTCGGCGCGGTATGCCTCGATCAGCGCTCCGGTGGCTGGTCCGTACGTTGGAGGGCCACAGCGGCACCCTTTATGCATCTCGATGAGCATGCGGAAATGCTCGAGCAGCAACCGGGACCGGAAAACTCCGCCAAGATAGGCAACGCAAACCGCTTCACCTTCCTGGAACAGTTGACCGTGCACAGCCGCGGTAAGTTCGGCAAGTTGTCTCGCAGCATTTTCCAGGATAACCCTGGCTACGATGTCGCCCTGCTGTGCCTCTTCATCCACCAAAGGCGCAAAAGCGGCGATTTTGTGTCGCGGGAACTCTGCGGTATAGAAGCGATGCATGAGTTCGTTTGCGCTCGCGGCGCTGCTTGCCTCCAACATACGTGGCAGAAGAGTAGTTGGCGGGCCCCAACCTTCCTCAAAACGTAAAGCCCCTCGTAGAGCTTGCCGCACAAGGTCGAAGGCGCCACCTTCATCGCCAAACAGATATCCCCACCCGCCCGCATGTGCGGTTGTGCCCCGACAATTCCGTCCGAAAGCGACAGAACCTGTGCCTGCAATGGTGATGATTCCGGGCTGGCCTGCGGTTGCGCCTGCAAGCGCGGTGACGAAGTCTTCAACCAGGATCAGTTTCCCGACCGAAAGCAGCTTCTCCAGTATGGGACGCTTTCCCCGAGGACCACCGCTAAGGCCGAAGCAGGCTGCGCGGAAATGGGTTCGCGACGGATCCAGACCAGCTTGTGCGCAGGCCTGATGTAGAGATTCCATCACTGCGCGAGTAAACTTTTCCCGTCCTTGCTCGGTGCCGGCATGGTTGCAGGGCCCGCTTTTTCCGCAGCCCAGTACGCGGCCCGTTTCATCGCCGATAAGTAAGGTGGTGCCAGACTGTCCCCCGTCCACTCCAAGGAAATAATTGCTAACAAAGTTCATGCTTCCGGCTCCGCTCGAGCGCAGTGCGCTGTCTTCTGGTTGCGCGGAAGTCAAATCGAGTTTTTGCTATGGGTACACCGGCGACTTCAATGCGCCGCAAGTCTCGTGTCCCTATGCCGCGCTGTTCAGCCAGAAACAGTGTGCTATCGCAGGTTTCAAAAGGTGGACTGCCGCGTAAGGCCATGGGGTCAAAACCCATCACCGCAGTCGCCACAGCATCTGTGGTCACAGGGTTCGTGCCAGCTAAAAGAACATTCGGACGAACCGGGAAGCAGCCGGGAATCCAAGGTCCTTCACCAGCAGCCATGGTTCGTACCCCGTCGACGACAGCCAGATGAATAGGGCGAGCTGCGACGAGGTCCACTATAATGCGCGGTACCCGGTAGCCCCCCTCGCGCGGCGAGGTAGGATCTATCTCGGGTGGCGCGCTCTTGGGTGGTTGTCGGTATCCGTTGTGGAACATGGTTCTTCCACCCTGCGGGAACCGGCTGGGCTCGTCACTTCCGGCGCCTTCCCCATAAATAGTACACGGAGTAATACCGAAGCAGTTCTTCATGGAGAGAGTGACGCCCGTCGTGGCGTGCTCCTTGAGCTTCGCTAGTGAGACGAACACGTCGCAGTCTTCGTAAGAATGGTTTAGGTCGAAAGCATCAAAAATGTAACCACCTCCTGGGACTTTAAGGCGTGAGTACTGCTTTGCTGCACCCAGATAGTTTGTATTCTCGAACTCCACCTTCGGTGCGGCGCTCAGAATCAACTGCGGATCCCAACCGGCCGCCAGCATGTATTCTTCGAGCGGCTCAGCAGTGGACCATGGGCTTTCAAGGAGTCTTATACGGTGCGCGCCGGCTTTACCCAACAGGTGTACCGTGGCGGCAATGACTTTCGGATGCACCCACTGCGCCTCGCCTGCCGGGGCGAATCCTAGCCGCAAAGTCGGGCTTCCGGTGAGGTTCAGTTTAATGGCGACTATTTTGCCTTTGACTAGCCGCCCGAGCCCACCGATCTGGTCGAACATCCGGGCAAGCACGGCTAATACTTCATCGTATGAGAGGCACTTGGCTATAGCCACTGGCGCAGTGGGCGCCTTTGCGGCCAGCACGCGGATTGGGCGTTCGGGAGCGAGAATGTTGGCCCCCAATCCACCAAGCAGCTGTCTTCTGGTCAGGAACCCGGACATCGTCCCTCCACGGACTTATTTTTCCAATTCTACGGCAGCATATGCCGGTAGGGGCGGAAGCTGAATCTCTGTTGTTCCTCTCCCAATCGAGAGCCGGAGTGGGACAGGTCGTGTCTGTTCCAACAGCCAGAGACGGGCTGAGCGATATAGGTCACAAACCTGTAAACAAACGTCCTTAGCCGTCTGGTTGTAGTAATTGACAAGCTGAATCAGGCAGCTTCGGCCTTTAAAAGACGTCAGGCAGAGAGAATTTATAGTGCCGGCGTTCCATGCGCGAAGCAGGTCATGAGCTCGGCCGAAAATTGTGTGCGTATCTGCGGCAATAACATATGGGTCCGTTTCCTGTTCCCGCGCCACAGCCACACGCCCTTTGCCCAAAGAGTAAACCTGAAATCGCGCGTAGCGTTGTCCTGAGAGTTGTTGCTCCAGCCCGAGTCCTTTGATCCACACGGGACAAATCAACACTCCGCCGCTTTCTATCCAGGTAGTTAGAGTGCGTCTTACGGCTGGTTGTGGCGGCTCCTCGTCGGGATAAAGAATGGCTTGAAGATCCTGAAACTGAAAAGACGCATTTAGAGGATTTGTCTTGTCCAGTATGCGAAATGGCAAATGACGACGCGAGAGCAGATTGACCACTTCTATCGAAAGAAATTCATTGGCTCCGGAAAAGTCGGAGAGAACTGCCAGCCGGCCGATCTCTTTGTACTGGTTACGCCACTGCTTATGGTTCTCAAAGAATGAGAGTGCGCCCATAAGTCGTTTCCATGCTTGCAAAAAGTGAGGGTTTCCGGCAGCCAGATTATTCGCGAACTGCGCACCGAGACTTATGACCCAGCGGCCTCCTGCTGCGGCTGCATCGGCGATGGCGCATAGGTAGGAATCGGCAGTGAAAGTTCCCTCCTTCGCGGGTGGATCCGCGAAGATCCAAATGATCTTATCCGGGGAGAGAGCTCGCGCTATCCGTACAAACCACCCGTTAGCGTCCACCCAAGGAATCCCGGTCGGTCCCGCTTCAACAGAGTTTCCACCGGAAAGCACTTTTCCCCGTATGCCTGGCCAGACATTACCGCGGATTGCAAGGATGGACCCTGAGTCGCTGCTGCGGACTCGCGATCGATCTGTGAAAGGGATTACAGGAAAATCGATGGGAGTTACCGGCGCCGGAACAAGCAATGTCGCTAGTCCGGCAATCCGTGCCATGGCGACCGCTTCCGCCATCGCATCCATGGTATCCATTAGACCGATAACGTCCAAACCCCGGCGCCGCGCTTCATGAATCAGGGGCAAAAACGCGGCACGCTCCTCAGAGGGATTCCAGTCGATTATGAGACAGTTGAGTAAAGTATTCTGAAGCAATTTCAGAAAGCCCGGATCGCGCCACCCGGCTGGCCACCGCAGCGGTATCCAAACGCTCGGCTCCGGCATTGTTTATCCCTCGTTATTTACCAACTGGATGAGGGCCTGGATATAGCCAAAGCAATACGCAAAGGCTTGCCGGCCTCCTTCGTCTCCCTGGATCTGCGGGACATGATCGGGCATGATCATGCCGTCGTAGCCTACCTCTTTCAAAACACGTATGGCATGTATCATGTCCACGTCGCCGTTGTCGGGGAGGGTTTCCTGGAAGTTCAAAAATCCACCCTTGATGTTTCGGAAATGTACGTTGAAGATTTTTTTCCGCAGGCCGAAGTAGCGTATGACGTCATAGATCTGTTCCCCCGGTTTTTCGAGCATCTCGGCAATGGTGCCCAGGCAGAAGTTGAGACCGTGATAACGACTGGGAGTGATTTCAATGAACCGTTTGAGTCCTTCAACGGTTCCCAGCACGCGTTCGATCCTGCGAAAGCCACCGCGAGGCATACCCGGATCATGCGGGTGGCAGGCCATTTTCACCTTGTACTCTTCCGCTACTGGTATAACGCGCTTCAGGAAATAGGTAATGCGGTCCCACATCATCTGCTCGGTTACGCGACCGGCTTCGGTGAGTGGTGGATCCTGTTTGGCCTTGTCATAAATAAACGTACTGTAGCCTGCTCCGCCGCGGCCAAGCGTCCTTCCAGTCCTCACGACACCGAGGATGGTGAGGTTGTACTTCACTGCCGGGATGCCAGCCTTTGATACATTCCGGATCATTTCGCAGATGGCGTCGATCTCCCGGTCGCGCTCGGGACTTTTACCAAGCATGATGTTCGGATTTTCCGCCCGGCTGATATAGCTCGAGCTCATAGGAAGGGGGACCATCTCCAACCGGATACCGAAGGATTCAACGCGTTCACGTAACCCCAAAAGCCCTTCGATCGACCAGTTCGAGTCCAGCCTTCTGGATGGCAGGGTGCTACAAATGTGGTTGACACCAAAGGCTGCCAGAACACGCAGAATCTCGTCTGTAGAGCCATGTTGTGTGCCGGCTTTCATCAAGGCTCTTTGACGGGTAGGTTTCTGCGGAGCAGAGATCGCAGGCATTAACGCCGAACCAGCGGCTGCCTGCACAAAATCACGGCGATTCATGCTTTTCCCATGGGATTCTGGCGGGTTTGAAACTCCTGCCGGATTCTGTCTCCACCGGCATGGCAACTGTGGTAGTGGTCATGCCCGGGCCTTCGCCGCTTCAACGGCAATGAAGCTGGCATCCAGAAGCCGGGCGAACTCATCTACGTCCGCTTTAGTGATATTGAGCGGCGGTGTGATGCGTAGTACGTTTCCGAATAGACCGCCCCTGCCGAGAAGAATACGGTTTTCCCTTGCGGCTTCCATCACCTGCAAAGTCTCGGTTGTGGCTGGCTCCTTTGTTTTGCGATCACGGACGAGCTCTATGGCCTGCATGAGCCCCATACCTCGGACCTCACCGATCAAAGGATGCTTGTCTTTCAACTCCTCTAGCTTTGAGCGCAGATAAGCGCCCGTTTCTGCGGCGTTAGCTAGCAGATTGTGTTCCTGTACAAACTCGAGCACGGCACCAGCGGCGGCTGTAGCGACCGGGTTACCTCCAAAGGTTGAAATGGTTGTGCCTCTCATTGCGTCGGCAATGTCGGAGCGTGCGATGGTAACCCCGATGGGCAAGCCGTTGGCCAGACCCTTGGCGCTGGTGATAATATCTGGGACGACACCATACTGCTCGATGCCGAACCACTTGCCACCCGTCCGTCCCCAGGCCGTCTGAACTTCGTCACTAATAAATAGCCCACCGTGCTTGCGCACGATGTCCACCACTATGCGGAAGTATTCTTTGGGAGGGGTAATAAAGCCACCCACACCCTGAATGGGCTCGGCGATAAGGCAGGCTACGCGCCCTGAGGTGGTGGTTTGGATGAGTTCTTCCACGTCATGAGCACACTTAACTTCGCAACTCGGATATATCAGTCCGAAGGGACACCGGTAGCAATATGCGTTGTGCGCATGTACAACACCTGGCTGCGGTGTACCTCCGAGCCGCCAGCTCGAATGACCGGTCATGGTCATCGTGAGAGCTGAGCGCCCGTGGTAGGAATGCCGCAGGGCGATAATCTCATTGCACCCTGTATAGCAGCGGGCAGCAACCACAGCCGTTTCGTTAGCTTCCGTACCGCTGTTGGTGAAAAAAGACTTCGTCAGCCGGCCTTCTGGCGTGATCGAGGCAAGTTTTTTCGCCAACGCAACCTGGGGCTCGGTTGCAAACACCGTAGAGACGTGGTGGAGCCGGCTGAGTTGTTCCCTGATCTTGCCGTCCACATAGTCATTGCGGTGTCCGACACTAATGGTGACGATACCGCCGAAAAAGTCTAGGTACTGATTCCCGTCCGCATCCCATACGTGTTGGTCCTTGGCGTGCGTGAGCACCAGTGGTTCTTTGAAGTAGTGAAAAACACTGGGGAAAATAAATTCTTTCTGGGCGAGGATGATCTCTTCCTTGGTCATGGCAGTCTAAGCCATTCTTATCCGGGAGCCTCCGTCAAAGCAACCCCTTTTTCCTAAACTGCCTCCAGGAGCTGGATAGATAGGATCAGTGCGCGCGGCAGATGGAACGGATCCTTCACCGGAAGCGCAATTACTTCGGTGACTGGTTCACCCCGCCGGTTCAGCCTCTGCATCCATTCCCCGACATCGGGCATGGGATAATGCGCCATGGCCCACTCATAGACCTTTCCAAACCACTGGGCGCACCATTTTTCGCGAGTCAGCTCATGCGCTAGAAGAAGGCCGTAGATTGCTTCCGTGTGCGGCCACCACAGCTTTTTTTCCGAATGGGGGAGGTATGGCTCGCCTCCCTCAGCGTCAATACCCAGGAAAATGCCACCGTATTCTTTATCCCACCCTGCTTCGAGGTGCCAGCGCATGACTTCGGCTGCGCGAGCAACCAAGTCAGGGTTATTACGCCGCCGGGCAAGATGCATGATAAACCACATGGATTCGATAGCGTGGCCTGGATTGACGAAAGTGCCTCTGGGCGGGGGCAACTCGTGGTAGTTGCGGTCCAGGTTCTCCAACAGCAGCTTTCTGTGAGGCCGTACAAAATGATTCATCACTCTGGCGGCATACTCGTCGGCGAGATTTTCGATGTCGGCGTCTCCTGTAGTCTGCGCCAGCTCGTTAGTGACCTCGGTGAGGATCATCGGTACGCCATGGGTTCTTTGACCGGGAGGAAGCTCGTAGGGCGCGGTTTCATGGAAGTCGGGTTCTTCAATTCGCCGGCACGCAATCTCAAGAGTCGACAGAGCGGCTTGCTTCACCTTGTGCTCGGGCACGGCGCGGTAATACTCGCTGAAGCCGTAGACGGCGAACAGATCTGAATAGATGCTGATCGGTCCTTCGATCACGTCGCCCGTCCGAGTGGTGTGGTAAACCCAGCGTCCCTGAGGATCACGTCCGTGAGCCAGCAAAAACTCGATCGTGGCGCGCGCCGTGTCAAGAAATCGCCTTTGTTTGTCTATCCGGTTGTACAGTGCCGACAGCGTCCATACGAATCGTGCCTGCGACCAAATGTATTTGTCTTCGCTAATGCGTTTACCGTCCTCCGTCATGCAGGAGAGAACACCCCCATACTCGGTGTCCACTCCGTACTGGTACCAGAATGGTACTACGCCATCCATAAGGACTTCCTTAAACAAGTTGCAGAGTTTTCTTTTGTTCATCGTGTTCCGGCTCAGCGTGAAATGGGGAGAGTGCGTTCTCCGTTAGTAAGTATTCCGCCCTTCGGGCGGGGATTTTCAAGGCATGGGGGTCTTTCGATCCGATAAGTGTTGGACGGGGCGCAGGGCAGTGCCCGCACCTCCCATTCTCATCGTCTCGATGAGCCCACCAAGCTATCCCTCGGCAGGGTTGCGTCTCCGCAGAGCCCGCTTCCGTTTCACTTGGCAAAGCCATTGTAACTTGAGTTCTCATGCCGCCTGCTGGCGGTGCAGCTGCCGCTGCCGCCGGGCCTCCTCCAACTTGCGGTCCCGGGCGTCGTGGATCTGTTTCTGGCGGCCCGCCAGCATGTTGGCCGGGGTTACGAAGCCAATCGCGCTGTGCAGCCGCACAGTGTTGTAGTGATCCACGTACCGCTGAATCCGCCGGCGGGCATCCTCCGGCGTGAGCGGCGTGCCGGGCCGGAGGCACTCGCCTTTCAGGGATTTGTGCCAGCGCTCGATCTTGCGGTTCGACTGAGGATGGTAGGGCGCGGTGCGCACATGGGTCATGCCTGCGATGCGGATGAACTCCTTGAAGTCCCGGGCCATGAACTGCGGCCCGTTGTCGGAAATGATTTGCGGCTTGGCCTCCGGGTAGCGTTCGCGCGCCGCCTCAAGGATGATCTCGATGTCGCCCTCCGTCATCGTCGGCCGCAGATCCCAGTACACGATGAACCGGCTGGCGCTGATCTGGCTGGCCTCCGACCAACACCGCACGAAATCCACAATCTGGTCGCGCACGTTGTGCGGTACCCCCAGCTCGTCACAGAGCTTCAAGACCGGCTCCTGCTCCAGCAAATGGTGCCTCAGCATGGCGACCTTGCTCTTCAGCAATGTAGTGCTTTCGTTGTTTTTTCGCGCATCCTCTCCGTTATCTTAACGGCAGAACGCTCTCTCCATTTCCAACTGAGGCGGGACAATCGGTCCGTATTGTATCCCGGCACATTCTCCCAAGTGTTATTTTGGAGTAAAGTACTGGCGCACCCATGTTACGATCGAATATCCCGCCTGAGGGAGATATCAATCCTTCTGAAACCCAGGAGTGGGTGGAAGCGCTGGAGCAGGTGATTGGGGAATCCGGTCCTGACCGCGCCGCTTACTTGCTAAAGCGTTTAACCGAGCGTGCGTACGAGGATGGCGTGACGCTTCCATTAAATCTTAACACCCCATATCTCAACACCATCCCTGCCTCCGAGGAAGTTCCTTATCCGGGAGACCGGGAGATCGAAAGGCGCATCAAAAGCATTGTGCGCTGGAACGCCATGGCCATGGTCGTGCGTGCCAACAGGTTTGATCCCGGCATCGGTGGCCATATCTCCACTTTTGCTTCCATGGCGACTTTGCAGGAAGTCGGCTTCAATCACTTCTTCCATGCCAGTTACGATGATGAGCCGGGTGACTTGATTTATTTTCAAGGCCATGCTTCCCCAGGAATTTATTCCAGGGCTTTCCTTGAAGGGCGTTTGTCGGAGAAACATCTGGAAAACTTCCGGCATGAACTGCGGGAACAGCCTGGACTTTCTTCCTATCCCCATCCTTGGCTGATGCAGGACTTCTGGCAGTTTCCAACTGTGTCCATGGGTCTTGGTCCGATCAACGCTATTTACCAAGCCCGGTTTCAGCGCTACCTGGAAAATCGTGGAATCATCCCTCGCACTCCCCGGAAGATATGGGCATTTCTTGGGGACGGCGAGACAGATGAGCCGGAGTCGTTAGGTGCATTGACGCTCGCCTCGCGTGAGAAGCTGGACAACCTCATATTCGTGGTCAACTGCAATTTGCAGCGGTTAGACGGTCCTGTACGCGGTAACGGCAAAATTATTCAGGAGTTGGAAGCGATTTTCCGGGGCGCGGGCTGGAATGTCATCAAAGTGATCTGGGGTGAAGACTGGGATCGTTTGCTGGAAAAGGATATCAGTGGGTTGCTGGTCAAACGGATGGAAGAATGTGTTGATGGAGACTACCAAAATTATGTAGTCAGGGGCGGCGCTTATGTTCGCAAGCACTTTTTTGGGAAATATCCGGAACTGCTGGACCTGGTTGCGGACCTCACGGACAATCAACTGTTCAAACTCCGCCGTGGCGGACACGACCCCCAAAAAGTCTACAACGCGTACAAGCGGGCGGTAGAGCACACCGGATCCCCAACGGTGATTCTGGCCAAGACGGTGAAAGGATATGGAATGGGGGAAGCCGGTGAAGGCCGCAACGTCACCCACCAGCAAAAGAAGCTGAATGAGCAAGAACTGGAAAATTTCAGGCGACGTTTCCAGATCCCTATCCCGGACGAAACCGTGCACACCGCTGCATTCTACAGGCCACCGGATGATAGCCCTGAGATACAGTATCTTCAGGAACGCCGTAAAGCTCTCGGTGGGTATCTTCCGGCCCGGCGGCCTCGCTCGATCACAATCAAGGCTCCGCCGCTCGAGCTGTTTGCTGAAACACTGGCTGGATCTGAAGGCAGGGAAGTATCGACTACCATGGCCTTCGTTCGCGTGCTGAACTTGCTCCTTAAGGATCCGTCTTTAGGCCGTTACATCGTGCCGATCATTCCGGATGAAGCCAGAACTTTTGGCATGGAGTCCCTGTTCCGGCAGGTCGGCATCTATGCCAGCCAGGGGCAACTCTATGATCCCGTGGATAAAGAGATGTTCCTTTACTATAAGGAGGTTAAGGACGGTCAGATTTTAGAGGAGGGCATCACCGAAGCGGGTTCCATGGCCTCATTTACAGCCGCCGGGACCGCTTATGCCAACTATGGTGTACCCATGATTCCGTTCTTTGCCTATTACTCCATGTTCGGCTTCCAGCGCGTGGGCGATTTGGTCTGGGCTTTTGCCGACGCGCGCGGCAAGGGCTTCCTTATGGGTGGTACTGCCGGCCGGACCACCCTGTCTGGAGAAGGTTTACAGCATCAAGACGGCCACAGTCATGTACTTGCCAGCACAATACCCACTTGTGTCTGTTACGATCCCGCCTATGCTTATGAAATCGCGGTGATCATTCAGGACGGTATCCGGAGGATGTACGAGCTCGAAGAAAATCGGTTTTACTACCTCACGATGTATAACGAGAACTACGTGCAACCTCCCATGCCGGAGGGGTGTCGGGAAGGGATCTTGCGCGGGATCTACCTGTTGAAGCGGGCCGAGAAAGGCAAAGCCATGGTCCATTTGTTCGGTAGTGGTCCCATCCTGAACGAGGCTCTGCGAGCCCAACGCCTTCTGACGGATCGCTACGATGTCGCGGCGGAGGTTTGGAGCGTGACCAGCTACAACCAGCTCCGGCGTGACGCTCTGGCCGTGGACCGCTGGAACCGTCTCCATCCAGCGGAACCGGAAAAGCGGGCATATATTTGTGAGGTCCTTGAAGGAACAGAGGGCCCCATTATCGCGGCTACCGATTATATGAAGATCGTTGCTGACCAGATCGCTCCGTGGTTGGGTGGCAGGCTCTTGTCGCTTGGCACGGACGGTTTTGGTCGCAGTGACAACCGGCAATGGTTACGTCGGCATTTTGAAGTGGACGCTGAATCCATCGCTGGCGCCGCTTTGTGCCGTCTGGCACGCGACGGAAAATTCGCGGCAGAGAGTGCCCGGCGCGCTCTGGTGGAACTGGGCGTTAAGCCGGACGCTCCCGATCCGGTGCAGACATAGTGGAGAACTTTGTTAATCGCATGGAGCCACGTCGGCGCCTGTTGATTCTATTGGGTCTGGCAGGACTTGCTGTTCTCACATACCTGCCGGCGCTCACTCAGCCGTTTATCGCGGATGATTACGGGAATATCCTGTTGGCTAGGGCATACGGTGCTGTAAGCCGATGGGGAGCCTTAGCCTCTGACCCGGTGCAGAAGTACAGGCCGATTTTTATGGTCCTTACTTACTGGATCGATACAATTTTCGGTCCCTGGCCTCCGGCCTTTTATCTGACTAGCATTCTTCTTCATGTGGCGAATACATGGTTGGTTTTTGCGCTCGGAGTATGGGAGCCGCTTGGCTGGAGGGTTTCATCTCTTGCCGCCATTTTTTTTGCCGTCTACGAAGGGCATCAGGAGGCCGTGATGTGGTATTCAGCGGCTTATGAGCTGTTGCTACTATTTTTTGGCTTGACTGGCTTTCATTTTTGGGTCCGCTGGCTTCAAACCCTCCAGGGACACGCCCTTCTGTACGCGAGCGCATTGGTGTCTTTCGCGCTCGCGCTGCTCTCCAAAGAGTCCGCCGTGGCGCTTATCCCGTTGTTCGTGCTTCCGATCATTACGCTGCACAACAACCGCCGGCGAGGGCTAATTGGTCTCATCCCGTTTGTCTTGTTAGCTTTATTTCTGATCGCGTGGGTTTTCGGCGGAACCAATCCGAGTCCCAGACTTGCCGATGGGAGTTTTTCCCTAAGTGCGCCAGTAGCTACCAACTGGCTGAATAGCTATGCAAGGCTTTTATGGGTCTGGGGTTGGTTGAGCGTCGTAGCGCTGATCGCCTGGGGCGGACCCAGGTTACGCAATGCCGGCGCTTTAGGCATGCTCTGGGCAGGCATCTCGCTGGTCCCGTATTGTTTCCTTACATATATGCCACGCGTGCCAAGCCGGCATACATACTTGGCCAGTGTCGGAGTTGCCTGGGCGGTTGCTGCTGGGCTACTCGCGTTAGGGGAGAAATTCCATGGATCGCGCCGATTGGTGACCTACGGCGTTGTGCTGCTTCTATTGGCGCACAATATTGGTTATCTGTGGGTGCGAAAACACCGCCAGTATTTGGAACGAGCGGAGCCGACCGAAGCTTTGGTGGAATTAAGCCGGCGATCCCAAGGGCCCGTGTTCGTACACCGCTTCCCGTATCCGTTAATCGTAGCGCAGGGAGCAGCTATTGTGGGGGCGGGAAAGACAGCCGAGTCAATTGTCTGGGCGCCTGACGGGGTGAAGCCTGCAAGCTTACGGGACTTCCGGTTTTCCGTCGGTGGAAACACGCACGCGAAGACGCAAAAAGCTGTTCCCTGACGCACCGGCTTAATCTTGCGCGGGCATCTGCTGCTCGACTTCCCGCCATGCACTGATCTTGAGGCGGCGGCATACCCAACAGAGTGACTCAGTGGAATTCGGCGAACACGATGCGCCGCAGACGACGCACTTCGATGAACGCTTCAATTGGTCGCTCGCCATCGACTTGCGAGCGCCGTCGAGGATCTCCTTAGAGACTATGCTGGGGGAAGCAGCCGTGTTTGCTTTTCGCTTCATGCTTTCCGCTTGACACTCTCGTTACTACTATAAGCCATCACCGGTAGGGGCACGCAAGTCCAATTTCGCGGCCCAGCCGGCTTCAGGCTGCCTCGGGCACCTCGAGCACGGAAGCCGAATCCAAAGATGAAGCACAGCGGGGGCACTTCTGCCCACCTTTTACGAAGACGCGCCGCCCCCCGACAACCACATCGGCCTCTACGGCACGAGTGCAGATCGGACAGTATACCATCCCCCGCGCGATCTGCCGCTGCGTCGCCGGAACTATCATTGTTCCTGTCATCGCCAACCTCCCCTACTCACTCAAACAAGTTTGACGCAACAGGGGACCGAAAAGATTTCAAAAAATTGTAGAACTTAACCAGCGTCCCCATCGAGCACCATCCACTTGGTACTCTAACCATTTATGAGTAAAGTCGCGTTTGTATTCCCCGGGCAGGGATCTCAGTATGTCGGCATGGGAAAGAGCCTATGGGAAAGTTTTCCCGCCGCCCGGACCGTTTTCGAGCAGGCAGACCACTTACTCGGCTTCCCGGTTTCCCGACTATGCTTTGAAGGCCCGGAAGAGGAACTGAAGATGACGGAAAATACGCAGCCTGCTTTGCTGACTGTTTCGGTGGCGGCTTTAGCAGTACTGTACGAAAAGGGCTTGGAACCTGATTACGTAGCGGGCCACAGCCTCGGAGAGTATTCCGCTTTGGTGGCGGCGGGTAGTTTGCGGTTCGAGGACGCTTTACAGCTTGTCAGGAAACGCGGTCGCTATATGCAGGAAGCTGTACCCTCTGGAGTGGGTGCAATGGCAGCATTGCTTAAACTGCCGGATGGAAGCCTCGATGCCATTCTGAAAGAGGCTGCTCAAGGTGAGGTTGTGATGGCTGCAAATCTCAATTCCTCTGACCAAGTGGTGATAGCCGGCCACGCGGGAGCTGTTCAGCGGGCTGTAGAGTTGGCCAAAGCTGCTGGGGCGCGGCGAGCCGTAATGCTGCCTGTAAGCGCTCCTTTTCATTGCCCGCTTATGGAACCTGCTCAGCGACGCTTAGCTGAGGACTTAAGCGCTATCCAGTTCAACGCGCTGCGAGTCCCATTGGTGAATAACTGGCAAGCCCGGGAAGTTCGGTCCGGCGATGAGGCCAGACGCGGCCTGATTGAGCAAGTTCCCAACCCGGTTCTTTGGGCGGACTCCATACGTTATTTGGCTTCCCAAGGTGTCAGGATATTTCTCGAAGTAGGCGCAGGGGGTGTTTTGACAGGAATTTTGCGAAGTATTGATGCTTCGCTGGCAGGCCTCCGGTTTGGCGAGGCGGCGGATCTGGCGAAACTCACTCCAGTTTTCCCCCAGCTTCTCCTGTAGAATGGGTCTCTGACTATGACCCCATCACGCGTGCTTGTAATCTGCTTTCTTGTTTCGGGCGCTCTAGGCCTTGTCACTTGCAAAAAATCTCCGCCGGCCGACGTGGCGGCAACGGTCAACAACCGAGCCATCACCTACCAGGAGCTTGACAAGCTGTACCGAACCCGCTTCGCACAACCTACCGACCAGACCAGTGACGATTTGGTAAGCATCAACAAGCTCGAGGTGTTGCGTGTGCTGATCGACAAGGAAATTATGTTGCAGCGGGCCGAAAAACTTGGCTTGATGGCCGTCGACGCGGATGTGGAGGCGGAATTTAATAAACTGAAAGCCCCTTACACGCAAGAGGAGTTCCAGAAGCAATTGGACAACTGGAAGATGACGGTTGAAGAACTGAAAGCAAATCTGCGGCGCGATCTGAGTATCCAGAAACTCCTCAACAAAGAGATTACTTCACACATTGCCATCACGGACAAAGACATCGCCGATTTTTACTCTGCAAATAAGGATCGTTTCAATTTCGCCGAGCCTCGAGTGCACCTGGCCCAACTTTTGGTCACTGCTCACCCTGACCCGAACGTTCGGAATCTGAAGAACGACAAAGCGCAGAACGAACAACAGGCACGACAAAAAATTCAGATGCTCGAGGCACGGCTCAAGCAAGGTGAAGATTTCGCCATGCTGGCCCAGAATTACTCGGAAGACCCGGACTCGGCGCCCAACGGGGGGGATTTGGGTTTTCTGCCAGAGTCTGCCCTGGAAAAGGCTAACGTGGAGTTGCGTAAGATGGTGATGCAGCTACAACCAGGCCAGATTTCCCCTATCATCCGTACCGGCGACGGGTATCGTATCCTGAAGGTAATTTCTAAAGAGCCAGCAGGCCAGCGCGATCTGAACGATCCGCGCGTACAACAGGATATTCGCGAGACCCTCATGGCGCGCAAGGAAGGACTTCTTCAGGCCGCTTATTACGATGCCGTGCGCAGTCAGGTGAAGGTAGTCAATTATTACGCGATGAGCGTGCTCAGCAAGCGCGGAATTTCCGTGAAATAACAACTCAGTGTCTCTCGCGGGCAGGCATCTTCCGGACCTCGACAAAGTACTGTTCGACGTAATCCTGAAAAATCAACGGGACTTCATCGCGATAAATTTCGCCACTAGCTTCCCGGTGTGTGGCCTTGATCTGGGAATATGGCGTTTTTAAGTCCTGAGCTTTACTGGAGGAAACCTCGACGGTAACCTCGCCGGTCAAGCTCGCGGATCGCTTGCCGAGGATCTCGCTGATTTTTCCCATTGTGGCAAGCTGCTCAGCTTCTTTTACGTCCTTGGCTCCTTCTTCTTTACCTGCGCCGCTTCTTTCCTGTCCGCTGATTTTTCTTCCTGACCCGCTCGGATCAGGTTTGCCGTTGGCTCCTTGTGCAGTGCTTTGACCCTCCGGGTCCGCTTGCGTGTCTCCTGCACCTCCTCTCTCTTCTGGTCGCTGTTCGGTTCCAGTCTGACCGTTCTCTCCAGCCGTTCTTTGGCGATCGCCCGCACGCAATCCTCCCCGAGGGTCAACCTCAGAACTCTGCGGCGTGCCCGGCTTGGGTTGGATCTTGAGTTTGGCGAGCAGATCGGCCATCGCGTCCCTGAGTTTGTCCATCAAGCTCGAGTCGGACACGGGCTTTTTCAAAAGTCCAGGGCTTGACGACTTATCCTCCGGGAAACCGGGCGGACTGCCTGTGTCACCGAGTTCTTCCGGCAGTGCAGATGGGCCACGACCTTCTGTGTGGTTCTGTGCTACCGGTGACCTGCTACTGGTTTTGTCTGCTGGGGTGCTCGCGATGTCTGCTTCAGCCGGATGCAAGCTGTAGTCGGGAGGCAGTGGGTCTCCGCTATTGGTCGCTTCATGCGGAAGAGCAATGCCAATTTCCTCGGAATGTGGATCCGCGGCATTCGATTCCCTGTTGTGTCTGGCGGTATCGTTTTCCGGGTGTGGAAACCTTTTGAATGTGTCGAAAGCTGTCACGCTGACGATTGGAGGGTGAAGATCCAGTGACCTGGTGATCCCGTAACGGAGAGCAATCACAGCGAGGGCAGCCGCGGCCAGAAATGCGCCTGTAGACATAGCCTTTGGGGTTTTAAGAGGCAGCGCTTGTTGAATATCTACCGTGCGGCACACCTCCTGCGCTCTGCGCCGTTGCGCTTCGATAAACCGTCCGGAAGCGCGCTGGTCCTGGCTCAGACTAAAATGAAACGCCGTGGAAAGCGTATCATGAAGACCCAAACCTTGGTCCACCAACACGGCAGTTGTGTATGCCGTCGGAAGATGGCGGCATGTTCTATAGCAGCCTACTGCAAAGGTCCCCACAGATACGGCGACAACCCACCGCCAGTCAAAAATGTCTGCCCCCACGATGAGGAGAGCCAAAAGACCTGCTAGGGCGGCGCAGGTGCCGACCGCAACTTGAGAAACCGCGAGGTTAAAGAATATGCGCAGGCGAGCACGCCTCACCATCTCCTCGAGCTGGACGCTCTCACACATCGCGTTGTTTCTATTATCCCAGAAAGAAGCTGCCATACAGACCAGAAGGCCGATTGGTATCGTCGGCGCACAGTTTGGTCCAGGTTTGCCATGGGCCTTTATGAAAGTTTTTTTGTCGAGGCGCGAGGTCGTTGAAAGTCTCTATGTAGAAGTCTTAATGTTTGATACCAGATCTACAGCTAGGCGTACCGCATCCTCTCAGTCTTCATATTTTTTGGACACACAAGGATCGTATCTGTTGATAATATTAGGAACGCGAGTTATGGTGGTTGATTTGCTTGTGGTTGTTAAGCTGATCCAGGCTAGCAGAGGTTTCTTACCACAGCTAAACCATATCACGTAATCGCGTAGGCTACTTTGCAGAGAGGAGATTTTAAATGACAGCAGTTCTGAGCAAAAAGAACGTGCCGCTTTGGGCTGTGGCCTTACTTCTCCTGTTCACCGTGTCTGCTTTAGGGCAGGAGCGCTTCGGCACACTCGTAGGTGTGGTCACCGACCCTAGCAAAGCGGTTCTGCCGGATGTTACTGTGACCGTTACCAACAAGGAGACGAATCGCGCGACGGTCGTCAAAACCCGCGGAGACGGTACTTACACCGCGCCAGACCTTGAGCCTGGCCGTTATGTAATGGTTTTCGAGAAAGTCGGCTTCTCACGCTTTGAGGTTCCTGATGTTCTGGTGATTGTTGGGAAGACGCTGAAAGTTGATGCGCAAATGAAGCTTGGGGCTCTTGAGCAGACCGTTCAGGTTTCAGAAGCGGCGCCGCTGATTGACACGGGCAGTACGGCCATTGCCCACGACATTACTAGTGAGGAATTTGACCGTATGCCCAAGGGGCGCAGTTTTCAAACCCTAATCGTCACCTCGCCATCTGTGAATAGCGGAGATATCGAGGGAGGCTTTCAGGTCAATGGAGCCAGTGCGGCGGAGAACCAGTTTGTTATTGACGGTATTTCCACCAACAGTTTGATCCACGGGCAATCGCGCGAGAATGCGCCGTTCGAGTTTCTCCAGGAAATTCAGATAAAGACGGGGGGGATCTCCGCCGAATATGGAGGCGCGATGGGAGGCGTGATCAGCGCCGTTACCAAATCCGGCGGCAATGCTTTTCATGGAGATGTGCACTATTACTATTACGGGAACGCGATCAGCGCCAGCCCTGTGAAAAGACTCCTGCTCGACCCAAAAACACAGGTAAAGGCTTCCTACGTCCAGGACGACAAGCAACAGGATGACAGCCATGAGCCTGGGTATAGTCTTGGTGGCTACTTCATCAAAGACAAACTTTGGTTTTTTAGTTCGGCATCCCCCCGGTACCGGCACCGTGCCAACGACATCACTTTTACAGGGCAGGCTAATCCGGTAACCAACACGTTTTCTTCCAAGCTGAGTTATTATGAAGCCTTCAACAAGATTAGTTTGGCGCCAACCTCCCGGGTACGGATGAATTTCGGGTGGTTGTGGTCGCCGTTCAAGCAGGTAGGCACTATTCCTGCTTACAACTATGGGCCGAATCAGAGTACAACTTCTCTGGCCAGCAACGAGGCTTTTCGCAAGCAAGGATTTTTGAATCCCCAAACCAACTACACTGGACAGGTCGATATCACCCTTAGCAGCACTGCGCTACTAACAATTCGGGGAGCGCGGTTTTGGGACGATTACAAAAGCATAGGTGTTCCCGCAATTACCAGCGTGACATACCAAAAACCAACGTCGAATCTGCCTCCCGCGCTGCAAGCTGACATACCTCCAAATCTTGTGGGTGGAATCGGCTTTTACAACACACCCAGGACGCGGATCACCTTCCATGACCTGGCCACACGGACCTACGGTCAGGCAGACTTTAGCCAGTTCTTCAGCCTCGGCGGATCCCACAACCTGAAGCTGGGCGTGGGACTTCAGAAAAATGTAAACAACGTGGACATTAGCTATCCAGGGGGATTCGTTTACATATACTGGGGCGCATCGTTCACCAGTAATGTGACAGGCATTACGGACACTGGCAAGTACGGTTATTATGAGGCCGACAACCAGGGAACACGCGGGTCTGTTGGCGCCACTATGGTAAACATGTACATTAATGACAACTGGCGCATTCATCCGCGGTTAACTCTGAACTTGGGGCTTCGCACGGAGAACGAGAGTATTCCCTCTTTCCGCCGGGACTACCTGGATCCGGCCTTCAAATTCAATTTCCAGGACAAGCTGGCCCCTAGGCTGGGCGCCACCCTGGATGTGTTCGGGAACGGGAAGATGAAGGTGTACGGCAGTTGGGGTCTTTACTACGATTGGGTGAAGTACGAACTGTCCCGCGGGACTTTCGGCGGCGACGTCTGGACCATCAAGTACCGCTCGCTGGACACCACGGATGTATTTTCGTTGAGCTACAACAATGCTCCTGGACGCAACCTCTGGTCCCCCGATCCCAATTCGGTGCGTGACCGGCGGGTGCCGAGCTTCAAAGGCTTAGTCGATCCGAATATCAAGCCGATGAGCACAGCTTTGATTAACGCCGGCATTGAGTACCAGATTAGGCCGCAGACGGTGGTGGCGGCGCGTTATGTACATAACGGCCTCCGGCGCACGATCGAAGACCTCGGCGCTTTAGTGAACGGAGACGAAGTATACGCTTATGTCAATCCCGGTGAGGGGATGGCGAAGACCATGGCAGTGAGTGGCGCCACATGTTCTTCTCCGTCAGATCCTTGCATTAACGGCGGTATCCCCACGCCGAAGCCCAAGCGGGACTATGACGCCCTGGAATTGACCTTGACACGCCGGTTTAGCAATGGTTGGTTTGCCAGCGCTAGCTATGTTTTCAGCAGGCTCTATGGGAATTACCCCGGTTTGTGGAGTTCCGATGAAATTTTGGCTCCGACGACTGGGGTAGCCTCGGCCACCGCCCAACAGAATACCGGTAGCATTGCTCGCGCCGGTACCAGCGGAAGCAGGGCATGGGATTTAGATGAGTACGTATTTGATTCGCACGGCCACCTTGATGTCCTCGGCCGCTTGCAAACCGACAGGCCGCACGTTTTTAAATTTTACGGCTCCAAACGTTTGAAATGGGGAACGGAAATCGGCGGCTGGTTTGAAGCTGCCAGCGGGACTCCGCTGAGCACTTTTGTCAACACCATTAACCAAATCGAGGTTTTCGTGAACGGCAGAGGAGATCTTGGCCGCACCCCAGTATTGACTCAGACCGACCTCATGGTGGCGCACGAGTTCAAGGTGAACAAGAACAACGAGGCGCAAAGACTTCGCTTTGAGTTCAACGGTATCAACATCTTTAACCAAAAAACCCCCCGTTACAAATTCACTGATGTCAACCGCGGGGCCGGGGTGCCTGTGCAGAGCTCAGCTATTGTGCTAAGCAACGTCGACCTTTTCAAGGGGTATGACTACATGGCCCTAATTGCCGCCACACCGGACGCCAAGACTCCTGCCGGTGCGCTGGATCCCCGTTTTGGCATGTGGGATTTGTGGAACGCACCCTTTGCAGGACGTTTCGGCGTGAAGTTCCTGTTCTGAGCAAGCCGCGCTTGTAAAAGCGAACGTACTGAAAGAGGCAGCCGAATAGGCTGCCTCTTTTTGTATTGTCTGGATTTTCAGGGGCGACGGGACATTACACCGTATTCACGGGTCGCCGGAGCCCCCGCATCAGCAGCATCAGGAAACTCTGTAGCAAGCAGGTGCAGAAAAGCTCGCCCCCATCTGCGTCCGTTATTGTGCAAGTGCGCCGCACGCTGATAAAAGACGAGCACGCCGAGGAGGTCGCTGTCCCGTATTGTTTCCATGCCGAGTTGTCTCCGACGCAAACGCAGGAATTCTTCAAGGCCCTGCGTGAAATTGTCACAGATGGCTGCAGCAATAAAATTGGCGGGGCGCGTGTGGTAAATTAAGCCGCTTTGGCGTGTCCTGTAAGTTTGAACAAGTGCTGCCAGTGCCTCTTCCACATCAGCGTCGACCGCGTCTCTCACAGTCAAGCCAGCCTGTTTCAGAATCCGCCCTGCAATAACCGTAAGATCCTCGTGCTCACGTAAGAAACTCTCAGTTACCTGGATGTCCTGGCTGGGGAGTTTACTAGGGTCTGTGCCCGGGAGTTTTTCATGCCGCCTGGCATCTTGGAGATATGTGCAGTCCAGGGGGCAGCGTACCGTTTCTTCACGCTGTGTGCCACAGCAGGTCGGACAAATTTTTCCTCGGATACCTGGGCAGTACCGTTTTGGGCGGCGCTTTTCGCACAGTTCACAGACCATGAATAATTTCTATCGTATCAGGCTTGCAAAGCTGGCTGCGGGTTCTCATTCCGGAAAACTCTCCCGAAGTTCGGGGATTGCTTGCCATGTGCGCTCGAAGAACCCGTCTGTCATGCCGGCAATGTAGTCGCAAACAACACGGTGGACTGGCTGGATGGTTGTCTGGTTACGGTAAGGATGGGGCAATCTGTCTGGGTGGGCGAGATAAAATTCAAACAGCGCGCCCAGCCTGGCTATCGATCTTTGTCTTTCAGCCTGAATGGCCTCGGACTCATACACTTTGGTTCGGAGAAAATGCTTCAGATGCACTGTAATCTCTTTGGCGGGACGCGTCAGCATAGCTAGGCGCCAAGGGTGCTTTCGCACATCCTCGACGGAGTTGACCCCCGCTTCCACGGCTGCCTCCCAAGTGCCTTCGATCAATCCGGAGACCAGCTCGTCTATAAGACTCCGCAATGTTTCCTGGAAGCGTGCCCGGTCGGGGGCGCCGGGGAACCGGGTTTCGATACGGTCGAGGATCGTGGCGTAGCCGGGTACAGATGTGGCGATGTCGTCAAGCGAAAACAAATTGGCAGAGAATCCATCGTCTAGATCTGCCGTGTCGTACGCAATTTCATCAGCAAGATCAATCAATTGTGCCTCCAGCGGTGGGCGTAGTTCTGGTAAATACTCATCAAGCTCTGGGTTGCTGCCGGGCGTAAGGTCTCCGGAGTGCTTTACGATTCCTTCACGGACTTCAAAGGTCAGATTCAGGCCGGGAAAGCGCACATAGCGTTGCTCGAAAGATTCCACGATATGCAAGGCGTGTAGATTGTGGTTGAAGCTTTCTCCAAACTTTGCCATCTGCCGGTTCAATTCTTCTTCTCCGGCATGGGCGAACGGAGAATGACCTATGTCATGGGCCAAAGCCAGAGCTTCGGTAAGATCTTCATCGAGTCCCAGCACAGCAGCCACCGTGCGCGAGATCTGGGAAACTTCGATTGTATGAGTGAGCCTGTTCCGGAAGTGGTCGGAAATGCCCGCCGGAAAAACCTGCGTTTTATCCTCTAAACGCCGGAAGGCGCGTGCGTGGACCACCCTGTCGCGATCCCTTTGGAATTCGTTGCGGTACTTGTGTGGGGGTTCTGGATAGCGGCGCCCCCGGCTTTGTGCCACCGGGAACCGCAGCCTGCGGAGCGCCTGTTTCATCCCGCTCCTGAAATCAGCTCCGTTTCCTGGGCAACTGATTTAACACACTGAATGCAGCGCGACTGACAGGAGGCGGTTGCAACGTGAGGGGCTCGACGAGCTTCCGGGCTTCATCCGGTTTGCTGGGACCGAGCAAGCGGGCGAGCGTGAGAGTAGCTTGAGCCTTCGAGACAAACAGAGTCGGTTTGGCGATAAGGGCGCGAAGTAATTTTTCCGCGTCACCCGTTTTGCCTTGTGCCGCGTATACCTCAGCCAAGGAGAGCTGCGCAAGAGAAGCATAATCTGGATCCTTTGCACGAGCCACCTCCGTCAGCATCCTCTCGGCTTCGTCCAGCCGGCCCTCGTGCGCCGCTGCTGTTGCCAAAAAATAACGGGCAATGATTGCTTCTTTTGAGCCTGCATATTTGCGCGCGACTTCGGCGAAAGCCTTTTGAGCTGCGGCTTCGCGTGCTTGTTCGGTCGGATATGTTTGGGACGAAAAACCCGAGCCAGGCGGTCCAATAGGCGCTTGTTCGATGGCAAAAGCAGCAGCCAGCGCTTGTGCCCTGTGCGCGGCGCGCCATTTGCTTCCATAGTAGAAACCCACTGCCAGCAGCAGCACGGCGAGCGCTGCCACACCATAGCGTACTGCCTGCTGTTTGTGCTCGCTTATGTACTCTACCGCATGTGTGACTTCTTGTGTAAAGGTGTCCTTCTTCAGTTCCTTGCGAGTAATTCTAGCCACATGAACCTCGAGGAGAATTTTCATCCTAGCACAGCTCTCAGCACGGTGAGGCCTCTGCCGTGCCATTGCTTATGGATGCAGAAACCGGTGTATGGCTGCCCTCGTCTTGCCGCGACTTCTGGAGCAGCATCCAGAAAATTCGTTTCTCTGCTAGGACTCAAGCCATTAAGGACGGCCTCAGCGATGAACAGTTTTCCTCGGAAAAACTTGGCCTAGTTATCCGAGACGACAGATAAATACTACCAACTGACACTTCGTCGTAAAGATGAATCGCCGCGGCACCCTCGCTCTGCTATTGCCGACTGCGGCCGCGGCGTGTCGCTTTTGGTCATCCGCCAATGTTTCCCGCCCTAAAAGGTCAGGCGAAGCTTTGAAGAGCGCGGGTCTCGTCGTCGAAAACCTCGAAAACGGTATACAGCTTGGTGATCTGTAGTACGTCCTTGACGCGTTTTGTAAGATTGAGCAGCTTGAGCACGCCGCCCTGATTGGTCACCGATGTGAATGCCGAGACCAACTCTCCAATGCCGGAGCTATCTATGTAAGAAACTTCGCCGAGATTCACCAGGAGTTTCTTATTACCTTTGGCGAGCAGCCCACGAATGGTCTCCCGCAGTGTGCTGGCTCCTTCGCCGAGAGTAATCCTACCTACTACATCAATCACGCTGACATCCCCAACCTGGCGGGTTGTGACTTGAATACTCATATATCTTCGTCCTCCTCAAACAGAATTTGAAGCTTTTTCCGGCGGACGATGTGGTAGGTATTTTATCAGCCTGACCTGGGTCCCGCCGGCGGCAGTTCGGCATATCTCCAACTTGTCCACGAAAGCACGAACCAGCAGCAACCCCCTGCCGGATTGCTGGAGCAGGTTTTCTTGAGCGAGTGGATCGGGCAAGGCCGAGAGATCAAAACCGTTGCCTTCGTCCTGAACCGTGACCGCGAGGTGATCCGGCGCTTTGAAGATCCTAAAGCGCACTCGCTTATGTGCGCTGTAACGGTTGCCGTGAACAACTGCGTTAACCACTGTTTCCCTCACCGCCATGCCAATTCTGTGTAACTCATCTTCCTCGAAGCCGAGCTTCTCTGCGGCCTCGAGGACCAGTTTTTCAGCCCAGTCCGCGCTCTCTAAGGTCGACTCGAGAAATATGTCGACCGTCATGATCTCTTGGTCTTCCCTAGACTCCATGCTGCGTGGTTCAGCTCGGGCAAGTTGAACCGTCACCATAAACCACTCATCTCATTAAAGTCAAGAACGACCTCGGCTGCAACGGCAACAAAAAGAATGGCCGCTGGCGAGGTATCATCAAGCCAAGGTGGATAAACCATGGAAAAGAACGACTCGAAATCAAAAATCCAACCTGGGGAGCTTTCCCGCAGGAGTTTTCTAGGGCGGACAGCGGCGGCTGCTGGCTCGGCCGTGTTACCCATGACTGCGCGCTCATACGCGAGAATCGTGGGCGCTAACGACCGCATCCAGATTGGTCAAATCGGCTGTGGGCACAGATCAGCCGGATTACGGAGGATGCTGAAACTGTCCTCCAAAACGGATCCCAATTTCGATTTCCGCAGCGTGTGCGACATTTGGACCGTCAACGCGCAGAGAGCGGCGGATCACGCCCAGCAATTGTTCGGCGCCCGCCCCAAGATCTACAAATACTCCGAGGAGATGCTGGCGGATCCGGAGCTGGATGCTGTCATGATTGCCTCCGGTGACCACCAGCACGCTAAATTGCTGGTGGAGGCGGTTCGCGCCGGAAAAGACTGCTACTGCGAAAAGCCAATGGCCAACACGCTTGAGGACGCCAAATTAGCGCGGGACACTGTAAAAGCCAGTAAGCAAATCGTTCAAATGGGTTCCCAGTGGCTGAGTTGCCCATACCAGCACCAGGTACGTGAAATTATTCGAAGCGGAAAACTTGGCAAGATCACGCGAATCGAACAAAGTTGGAACTTTAATGGGCCGCGGTGGCGAAACCCGTTCGACCCCAATATCGCCGACATCCGCGAGAAAGACACCGATTGGAATCGGTGGCTGGCGGGACGTCCGTGGCGGCCTTTTGATCCGCGGTTGTATTTCGAGTTCCGGTTGTACAAAGAGTTTTCCGGAGGAATAACCGATCAATGGTATAGTCACGGCTCGGGTTTGGCTCATTTCTACCTTGACACTTTTATTCCTGATAACACGGTGGCGAGTGGGGGCATTTTCATTTGGCACGATGGAAGAGAAAACCCGGATACTTTCTCTTGCCTGTCCGTATTTGCGGAAAAAGAGGTGCTTTACAGCTTCAGCGTCTGTTTTGGCAATGGTTATGGCGATCACACAATCATCCGGGGAAACCGGGGAACATTGTACTCGCCGGGTGGGGAAGGTAGCCCGCAATGGTGGTACCTGCCGGAAACCCGGAGTGCCTGGAATGCGAACGTTGTGTTCGACTTGAAAATTTCCCGGAAAGACGTGAAGCCCGAGCCTGTCCTGCTGCCGGGCGATACGAAAATTCCTCCGGTGTCGCAAAGCGATGATCTCGCCTACCATACAAACAACTGGCTGGCATGCATGCGCAGTCGCAAGCCCACAAACGGAAACATCGACACCGGGTTCGCGCACTCAGTGGCCGTTGTGATGGCCAACCGCGCATATTGGGAAGGAAAAAAGGTTTACTGGGATAGGAAACGGGAAGAAATTGTTGATCACCCCCTTTAGCTTGACGAAGTAGACAGAGTAGGAAAGCCTTGAAACTGTCAAGACCAGAGCAGGAATACGGTATGCGAGAATAATGGCAGTCGCATGGTTTTAGATGGCGTGCTGTACGCTTTGGCCTTTGGGGCCGGGGGCGCGATGGTCTCTTATCTCACCCGGCCCGTGTATGGGTTGCCGCTCTATTTTTTGGCGGTGTTTTGCTTGTATTTTTTCCGTGACCCGGAACGGCCGATTCCGGCCGGCCCGGTGGCTGTTTCTCCGGCGGATGGAAAGATCGTGTGCATCCGCAAACTGGACCCATACCATACGCGCATCAGCATTTTTATGAACCTCTTTGACGTTCACGTCAACCGTTCTCCAGTTTCTGGAACAATTACAGAAGTCTGCTATCAGCGGGGAAGGTTTTTGGTGGCTAGTCGCGAGCAAGCATCGACGTCGAACGAGCAGAACACGGTGACCGTACAAGGCAACGGAACCCGTGTGGTGTTCAAGCAAATTGCCGGTGTGATTGCCAGGAGAATAGTTTTTGATAAGCAGCGTGGGGACTTTGTGCAAGCAGGTGAAAGAGTCGGCCTCATCAAATTCGGTTCGCGTGTAGATGTTTTTCTGGGGCCGGAGTGGGTCCTCCGGGTCCGCGAGGGTCAAAGGGTCAAGGCAGGTTCGAGCGTGTTGGCCTTGCGAGCGGATCTAACCTCTCCGGTCACTTCAGCGAGTGTGCATTTAGCCACAGATAACTTGGAACCAGGGTGGGTAAGTTGAATCTGGACCAACGCATGCCCGATCCAGAATCGCGTGGAAAGCGTCCGCGAAGAGCCGCCTATGCGCTGCCAACATTATTTACGGCAGGCAATCTTTTTCTGGGTTTTCTCGCCATTATGAAGTCATTCCAGGGTGCTTTGATGGATCCGACTGGGGCTTCCGGGCAAAATCCGCATTTTGAGCTGGCCGCCAAGGCGATCGGCGTGGCCGTGCTTTTTGACGGGCTGGATGGCCGCATCGCGCGCATGACCAATACTACCAGCGACTTCGGCCGTGAAATGGATTCACTGGCGGATGTGATTACGTTTGGAGTTGCTCCGGCACTTCTCGCTTTTGTTTGGGGCGTGCACTTTTCGGATGGTTCGCTTGGTCCTGTGGTGTATGATCATCTCCGCCGGGCAGGATATTTCGTTTCCTTTCTGTTTTTGCTTTGTGGCGCTGTTCGTCTGGCTCGCTTCAACGTGCAGAAAAACCCTGTGCCAAAGAATCCGGGGCGGCCAGACAGAAAGTATTTTGTGGGGCTTCCCATTCCCGCCGCCGCAGGTTTAGTGGCCGCTATTGTGTTTGCCTGTCATTCCACTGCCATACGCTCCTGGGTGTTCTCGGTTGCTTGGCTTGTTTTGCTGGCGATGCTGAGCTTCCTTATGGTAAGTCGCTGGCGCTACCGCAGTCTTAAGGATGTTCAGTTGTTGCGCCCGCGGTCGCCTTTGACGGTCATCTTTTGGGGAGTTTTCTTTTACCTGATCTGGAATTTCCCTCAAGCAGTGCTGCTTGGGATGGCGGTGGCTTATGTGGGCAGCGGAATGGTGATTCGGATTGGTGGAGTGTTGCGTCGCCACTTCCGTATGGCTGTTGGGCACACTGAACATCAGCCGGGGATGAGCGGATGAAAGACAAACCTGTATTCATCGTCGGTGGTGAGTCGCTTATAGGCCGCGAGCTACGCGATATGCTACAACAAGCGCCCCATCCTGTGGAGTTGAAGCTCGTTGGTGTGGACACTAATACGATGACGCTGTCTGAGCAGGACGGTGAACCGATAGTGATTACGCCGATGGAGGAAGGGGATTTACTGGATTCTCAGGTTACCCTGTTGGCTGGTTCCCGCGCCTCGAGCGAGCGGGCGCTTCAGTTGAGCAGAAAGCAGGGCTCTGGACCGGTATTCATTGACCTGACGTACGCTCTCGAGCAAGAGCCCTCAGCGCGCCTGCGAGCGCCCATGGTAGAGCCTGCTGGATTTCTACCCCAGCGGTCAGATATCCAGGTAGTAGCCCATCCGGCCGCCATCGCCATCGGCTTGTTTTTGACCCGGCTGCAGCGTATGTCCGCCATCCGCCGGGCCACCTTTCATATTTTCGAGCCGGCCAGCGAGCGGGGCCAGAGTGGGTTGGACGAGCTGCGAGAGCAGACTGTGAGCTTGTTGTCGTTTCGTCCGTTGCCAAAGAATGTCTACGATGCGCAGGTGGGGTTTAACATGCTCTCAAGTTTCGGTCGTGGAGCGCCGCTTGCCCTGGAGGAAATCGAACTCCGGATCGAACGTCATCTCGCGACATTACTGGCGCTGTGGGAGGACGTCCCCATGCCTTCCATCCGGCTCATCCAGGCGCCCGTATTTCACGGCTACAGCATCTCTGCGCACGTGGAATTTCACGGGAAACCGAATATGGCGCAGCTTACTGCCTCGCTGGCTTCCGCGGAGGTGGATGTACGTGATCAAGATCAAGAACCCCCGACGAATGTGGGTATTGCCGGTCAAAGCGGCATTGCGGTCGGGTCGATCTCGGGGGACCGCAACTTGCCATCGGCGTGCTGGTTTTGGATTGTGGCCGATAACTTTCGTCTGTTGGCTGACAACGCGGTGAAGGTGTTACGGTCCCTGATGGAACTAGGTGAAAACGCGTGATTCGGAATTTGAGGCGTGTAGTTCTGATCGCGCTCGTGTTCTGCATTGCAGGGTTGACGGCGTGTGGTTACCATGTAGCAGGAAGAGCCGACTTACTGCCGAAAAATATTAAGACAATCGCCATACCGGCTTTTGGAAACGTTACGATCCGATACAAGTTAACCGACAAGCTTCCCGGTGCAATTGCGCGGGAGTTTTTGTCCCGTACCAGGTACCGAGTGGTCACCGATCCCGCGGCGGCTGACGCTGTGCTGGAAGGAACAGTCATCAGCTATAACGCTTACCCTGTTATTTTCGACCCCGCGACCGGGCGCGCCAGCACGGTACAGATGAGCGTAGTAATGGACATTGTTCTTCGAGACCGCGTTACCAGAGCCATACTTTTCAGCCAGCCCCGTTTGGAAGCCCGCGAGCGCTATGAACTCAGCGTGGACCAGAGAGCTTACTTTGACGAGAGCGATATTGCGCTGGATCGGCTTAGCCGGGACGTAGCGCGTACAGTCGTCAGCGCTATTCTCGAGAAGTTCTGAGAGTCATGACGCCCGAACAGTTTTTGCAACACATCCAGAAGCAGCAGCCTTCTCCCGTATATTTGTTTCTAGGTTCCGAACCGTACCGTTTGAGGGCATGCCGCGAGGCTCTTCTCCAACGATTTTTTTTGCCGGAAGAGCGCGAGGCGGGTTTGGCGCGCTTTGATCTGGCGGAAATTCCTCTCGAAGTGGTTCTCGATGATGCACGCTCCTTTTCCTTGTTTTCGTCCCGGCGCCTGATTTGGGTTGCCAACGCGGAGGTGGCGGTTCCCCGCGCTCGAGCAGGCGGAGAGGCGGAAGGAGATAGCCGTTTTACTGCTGCTGTAAGCCTGTCCGGCTATGCAAAAAATCCTACACCCGGCGTCGTCTTGGCGCTGGAAGCCAGCCGCTGGAACCTGGAAGGAGAGGACAAGGAAAAAGCAGAGCGGGTTGCGAAATTCTATTCGTCGTTTGCGACAGTGGTGGAACTGGCGCCATTCACCATACAGGCGGCACGGCGGCTGGCTTACGATCTAGCGCGACAGGTAAAACTCGATATCAGCCGCCAGGATCTCGACCTTCTCGTGGAAACTGTAGGGGCCAACGCATTACAGATAGCCACAGAGATCGAAAAGTTGAAGCTTTACGCAGGTGTGGAGGGGAAGATTCGGGCGGAAGACATGGCCGCAATTGTCCCTGACAGCAGCGGGTCCACAGTCTTTGCCCTGGTAGATGCATTAGCATGTGGGGACAGGGAGCGGGCTCTCGCGCTTCTCAGTGTTCTGACCAGGCAGGGGGACTATCTTCCGTTGGCTCTCAGCTTCCTGGCATCCTTGTTCCGGTATGCTTTAGCTGCTAAAGAGCTGAATTTGAGAAGTGTGTATGAAATCCAGAGGCAGTTGTCGGAGCCCGGCAGACCTATTTGGCGGGCAAAGGCCGAACAAATCCAGCGGACTGCGGCAGCTTTTTCAAAGACACAGATCGAAACGATATTACAGAAGATTCACTTGGCGGACCGAGCGCTTCGAGATGCCAGACCCGACGACCGGATCGTCATGGAAGATTTCGTCTTCCGAATGACGAAGTGAGCGAGCCAGCAAATCAAGCAGGAGTTTCGTAGCACGGGCGTTAGCTTACTGGGCTGTCAGGGCCTTCAATCGCAAAGATATCCTGGACTTATAACGGGCTGCTGTGTTCTTTTTGATGATGCCCCATTTTGCCGCCCGGTCGATCAAGGAAAACGCCCGAGGCAAAAGGGCTTGCGCTCCGGCAACATCTTTGTTTTCTAAAAGACCTCTAATAGTGCGGAGCTGGTGGCGAAAACGGCTCTTGCGAGCCTTGTTAAACGCGGTTCTTCGAGCCGTCTGACGGGCCCGTTTCAGCGCAGAAACGGTATTAGCCATCTAACTGAAGTTTCACTCCTTGGAACGAGCTGATAAAAGAAAGCATACCGTAGGAGCTTTGACAAGGTCAAATAGCCTGTGGGCAACCTTCGCAGGGACATGGGAAATTTCCTTTTGTGCAAAGTAGAATGTTCCTCTGGCCAAGCAAGATTCTGGGCAGGTGAATGAGAACTGATGCTTGTGAAAGCTGAGTGAGAGCGGTTGAAGGTGTGTGACGAGGTTCGCCGGGGCTATTCAGGATTTATCGATGTCGCGATGAGTGGTTTTCACGCGAAAGCCCGTGCGCACGAGCCGTTTGCGAATTTCGTCTGCGATCATGACCGAGCGGTGCCTGCCACCGGTGCAGCCAAACGCTATGGTCAGGTAGCTTTTACCTTCGCGGATGTAATGCGGCAATAAGTAAACAAGCAACTGGGTGATTCGTTCGATGAATTCCGCAGTTTGCGGAAAAGAACGAATATAGCGGGCGACTTTGGGATGCCTTCCACTCAGCCGCTTGAATTGAGGGATGTAATTGGGGTTTGGCAGAAAGCGGACGTCGAACACAAGGTCACTATCAGGTGGAATTCCGTGACGGTAGCCGAAACTCGTCACATAAATCATAATCCGTGCCTCATCGCGGCCGCCCTGAAATTTCTCCGCAATCAGTTCCCGCAGCTCATGTACGTTGAATTTCGAGGTATTAATAATGTGATCCGCCAGGGCGCGAATTGGCGCCAGCCGTTTTTGTTCCCGGCGTATGCTGCGCAACACCGATTGGTTTTTGCCTAATGGATGAGGGCGGCGCGTTTCGCTAAACCGCCTGACCAGAGCCTCTTCATTGGCCTCAAGGAAAACCAGGGTTGTGGGTAGAGTCGCTTTTATCTTGCGGTACAGCGCAGGGAATTCCTGTAACTGTTCCCCCTCCCGTATGTCGACAACCAGCGCGGCATGGTGGATGTGCGGGGAGTCCTGCAACAATTCAGCAAACTTCGGGATCAGAGTTACGGGTAGATTATCTACTGCGTAGTAGCCCCTGTCCTCCAGGCACTTGAGCACTGTACCCTTGCCCGAGCCGCTGAGCCCGGTGATGACCACCAGTTCGGCCTGGCGGTTTGTCTTCTTATTACTGCGATGGTCTTTGAGAACCGGCATCCAAAACCGGGATCAAGCTTCGATCAAGTCGAAGTTTCCGTCGCGACGCCTGAGCAGCACGGAAATGCGATCGGTATCCGCGTCACGAAAAACGAGGTAGTCCTGATCCCTTCTTATGGTCATCAGAGCTTCTTCGAGCGTCATGGGCTTGTGCTGATCGTGACGACTCACCCGGAAGACTTTGCTCTCCTGAGTGTCCAGATCACTCTCGGATTCTGGGGATCCCGATTCCGCCTTGAGCAAAACTTCCTCTTCCCATTCTGTCTTTGAGACTCGTTTGGCGTCCCCCCACTTCTTCCGCAACTTGAGAGCTTGTTTCTCCAGCTTCTCGATCGAGCCCGTGATGGCTGTAAAAGGATCTCCTCCCGTAGCGACTCCTACGAGGGAGTGATTGTGGAAGTGAACCGTAATCTCTGCCCGCTGCATATGGCGCTCGGCGGTGAGGATCACATGGGCGCTGGATTCCCCCTTTCGTTCAAGTAGCTTGGCCAATTTCGAAAATTTGGCCGTGAGCTTCTTTTCCTGAGCTGGTGATAATTCTGTTTGAAAACCTGTGTATGTGACTTTCATCCGGCTCTCCGTCCATGACTTAGTTGCGAACCCGCCTGTGATGCGTGGAGGGAATTTTCATATCTTCACGATATTTCGCCACTGTGCGTCGCGTAACGTAAATCCCTTCGGCCTGTAACCTCTTGGTTATTTGTTCGTCCGTCAGCGGATGTGCAGGATCTTCTTCGGCGATCATTTTTTTTACCCGCCTCTTGAGTAATAACAGAGGCGTTGAGCTCCCAGAAGGCCCTTGTACAGCTTCCGAGAAAAAATACCGCAACTCGAAGACCCCTTGTGGGGTATAGGCGTACTTGTTGGCTACCGCCCGGCTCACGGTTGATGGGTGCACCCCGATTTCCTCCGCGATCTCCTTAATCATCATGGGCTTCAAAAAATCGATTCCGCGTTCGAGGAATTCGGTTTGACGCTGAACGATTGCATGGCATACCTTCAGGATGGTCTGCTTGCGCTGCTCAATGTTCTTTATCAACTGGATGGCTGAAGTGTACCGTTCTTTAACGTAATTCCTCACTTCTTTATTCGCCTCTTGACCTCGATCCAGCATGTGGCGGTACTGGCGGTTGAGCCGGAGCTGAGGAATGTCCTCATCATTCAACTGGATGATGTACTCATCCCCTTCTTTGAAAATGTATACATCCGGCTCAATGGCGCGAGCACCGGCGGCGGAATAGCGTAGTCCCGGCCGGGGATCGAGCTCATGAATCACGCGATCGGCAATCTGAATGTGTTCGAGAGGCCTGCCCAGAAGTTTAGCCAGTTCTTTATACTGCTTAAGCTCGATCATCTTCAGGTGATCCGATACAATTTGCCATGCCAGACTGCCCCGGGCGTTGCGGCTCTCCAGTTGAAGAAGAAGGCATTCACGAACGTCGCGGGCTCCCACGCCAGCCGGATCGAGAGACTGAATTACCTTCAGTGCCTCTTCAAGCTCGGTCACCGAGCTCTCACCTGGCGCTGCCAGCTCCTCAAGCGATGCCGACAGATAGCCGTTCTCATCCAAGTTGCCAATAATTAATTCGGCTGCATCGCGGATAGCATCTGAAAGTACGAGTACGCTTAGTTGAGCGTGCAGATGGTCGGACAAAGTGACAGGGGCGGACAAAAAAGTTTCGAATGACGGTTTCTCGGAAACCTCGGAAACTGGGCTCCGGTAGCCAGGATCTAAATAATCGTCAAAAAAGCTTCCAAAATCGATCTCCTCAAAAGGGTCCGTTGACGGTTTGCTCTCCAAAGTTTCTGTGACATCTTCCTCGGCGGCAGTGGAAGCACCAACTGCGTCAGCGCCTTCGGTTTCCGTTTCGGGGACCGCAATTCCTTCTGATAGCTCGGCCGCTTTATCGACTGCCTCCAAAATTCCCTGATCGGCCGGAGCCGGCTCAACCGGATCGCGTTCTGCTTCAAGCAATGCCTGGATTTCTTCGGGAACCAGTTCCTCGGTCCCGTCGTCAACCGCCTCCTCAAGAACCGGGTTCTGGGCAACCTCTTGGGCGATCAGTTCCTTTAGCTCCAATTTGTTCAACTGGAGCACACTTACCATCTGTACGAGGCTGGGGGTGAGGATCTGCTTTTGCGCGACTTTTAATTGCAGTCTGGGCGAAAGCATACTCATTGGCCATCATTTTACCAATCTTAGGGGTAGGCCAGCCGGCTCGTAGAACAAAGACCTGACCGCAGCTCATAATCGGCTGGTGTCCAGTGCATCCAAATTGAAGCTTTCGCCGAGGTAAATTCGCTTCACTTCCGGATCGCGACCTAAGGCTTCGGGACTGCCTGCGCGGAAAATGCTGCCGTTGTTGATGATATATGCCCTGTCAGTTACAGCCAAGGTTTCGCGGACGTTGTGGTCGGTGACCAAAATGCCGATTCCGCTACGTTTCAAATCGAAAATAATGCGCTGTAATTCGAGCACCTGGATGGGATCAATCCCGGAAAACGGTTCATCCAAGAGCAAAAACACAGGATCAATAACCAGCGACCTGGCGATTTCTACCCGCCGGCGTTCGCCCCCTGAAAGGGCGTACCCTTTGTTATTCCGAACCTTCTCTAAACCCAATTGCTCGATCAAAGCCGACAACCGCGTCCGGCGCTCGCGCGCGCTGAGCGACAACGTCTCCAGAATCGCCATCAGGTTCTCTTCAACTGTAAGCTTGCGGAAGACTGAAGGCTCTTGCGGCAGGTAGCTGATGCCCCGGCGTGCGCGTTGATACATGGCCAGATGCGTTATGTCCTCATCGTCTAGCAACACCCGTCCCGAGTCCGGGCTTACGAGCCCGACGATCATGTAGAACGATGTTGTTTTTCCGGCGCCGTTGGGCCCCAGCAGGCCGACAACTTCTCCTTGCTCTACTAGCATGGAGACATCGTCGACCACCTTTCTCCCTCGGTAGGCTTTCGAGATTTCGCAGGTTTGGAGTTTTCGCACTGGACTTATTTCCGGTGGATCATGCTGAGTGATGGCTGTCCATTGCTGCCATTGACGAGCAGCCTATCATCGTCAGGATATAAGGTCAACCGGTTACCTCGGGCATAACCCCGAAGGCTGTCCTCCAATTGCGGCTGTCCTCCGAACAGAACGAGCTTGCCTTCGCTTGCGTAATATGCAGCATGCTCAGCAATGCCTTTCTGTGTTCGTCCCTGGGTTGAGCGAATGATCTGGACGCCGCCGTCGGCATATGCCTGATCTAATCCAGAGCCGGAATCCGGATCCGACAGCACAACACGTAACTCCGCAGAAGTGACTCTCAGGTCTTTACGAATGAGCGTCACGCCCCCCTGATAGTGGGCGGTCCGCGTCTCATCAGCGTAAACCAGAGACGGCGCTTCCACAACACTGAATACAGGTTGCTGCTCGGAGGTTTCTTTGGCGTTGGTGCGGGTGTCTAGCAACTGGTTCCTGACGTGGCCCCCGGCACTCAGCCGCCTGTCGCGACGGTCAATTTCTACCCAATCGGCTTCTATCCGGTTGCCGCCCTGCCAAAGTACCGCGTTTCCCTCATACCGTGAAACTCGCTTGTCCCCACTCAGCTTGATGCGCTGGGCCCTAGCCTGGATTGGTTGCTCTTCGGAAAGCAAAGCGGATGGCTTGCCGCTTGCTTTTGTCGGCATTCGCATCGCGGCAGCGTCTCCTTCCGCCAGCGTATCTCCTGTCTTCTGATCCAGGATGATCCGCTCAGCTGAAACAGACCCTTCCGGATCCCACAGGCGAGCTGAGCCATAAAGAGTAATTCTATTGACTGCAACTTCAAGAAGGGCTTGCTTTGCCGTTCCCTTGCGGTCACCCTGCTCGTAATGAAAATCTCCCGACTGTGTAAGCCGACTTACATCTCCGGTCTTGAGATCAAACTCCGCGGTTAACTCTTTGCTGCGCGTGAAGGTGGGAGGAACGGAGCGTTTTCCGGCGGATAAGGGCGCGTCTGTGCGCGTTGAAGCGTTGGTGGCTGTCAGCATTCGAATTCGGTTCCCTTGTGCGTAAGTAATGACGAGGCGCTCGGCTTCGATGAAACGCCGCCGCCCCGTAGCTTGATTAGGAATAAACTCGATCGAGGCGGGTGCATGTGTGCGCACGCTTTCAATTTCCTGTCCTCCCGGCAGCATGTGTAGCTCGATAGTATCGCTGCGCAAAACCCGGGTATCTTCGGCGCCTCTGTCTGTTCTACGAACAGGTTTAGACTCTACTACTACGTTTCCGTGACCCAGTGCGCTCGCTAGGCTACTTTGCTTCCCATCGATTGTAAACTTCAGTTCGAGCTGGTTAGACCATATCGTGGTGGATACTTCATCCTTGACGGAAGACAACCGCGCCTTGCCTTCTCCTTGAATGGTCTCCACAAAACCGCCGTTTGCGAACTGGAGGGTAAGGTTGTCGGCCGCGTAGTCGACCCTCCGTTCTCCGTTGTGTTCGAAACCATGAGCAGCTACAGCGTCCACGCGCCGAATATTGCCTTTGTCGATGGTGACGGTTGAGACGCCGGCTTCAAGCATCATGTCGGCGCGCACCATCCGCGACCAGGGTGAAAGTACAACGATTCCTGAACCTTCCTTGTAAACCGCTTCGTCGGACTCTACCTTCGTCCACCTGTCCGCAGGAGCAGATCCCTGGAAAAAAAATTCTGCGGCCGCCTTTAAATGAAGTTCCCGAGCGTTCGGATCATAAGACGCCCCGCGAGCCTTACCGTGACCTTCCTCAAAAGTGAACTCCACAGGTTGGTCGGTGTATATCATGCCGGTCTTGCTGTCATATTTCAGACCTGAAGTTTTGATAAAAACTAACCGGTTCTTTTTGCGACCGTCGGCAGGCAGACCCATCGTGATTTCCGCTACGCCTTCCGAGGACAAAAGACTCGCCTCGATGTCGAACTGCGCTTTAGCGCTCTTGACCTCGTCGAAGCTCTTTCCATTTTTGTCAAAGACCCGCACTCGCACTTTTTCGAGTTCAAACCGTGACGGACCATTTAACTGACGAAAACTCCCGGCGCGAACCTCCCAGATTGTACGAGACCCTTCCGTTTTGGAGCGCACCCAATCATTTGCGGTGGCATTCATGTTTTGGGGTATGGACTGGGGCAACGGGGGCGCCTGTTTTTTTTGCAAGCTACGCTGGAAATAGTACGAAGCGCCGACGGCGGTCAAGATACCGGCAATTGCGAACAGGAGAAGCGGGCGGATCCGCCGCATTCTGCTCTCACTGTAGCAAATTTATCCGCCAGGTTGCCCGAAGGGGCCTGCCGGGAGGCGGAACAGGCGCGCTTTCGCGAACCAGCCGCTCATTGCTGTGAAGATATCTCTTTAATTAGCAAATACTTAGAGACAGATCTTGTCACTCCTCAAGCAAGTGTGCTAATAATTAGATTCGGGCTGTAGTGAGCTCTAAAAGCCCGTGTCTCAAAGTCAATTCCACTTGGGAGGGTATGATTCATGAACATTCGGCCGCTTTATGACCGCATCATGGTCAAACGGATCGAAGAGAAAGAGACCGTGCAAGGCGGGATCATCATTCCAGATACCGCCAAAGAAAAACCTCAGGAAGGCGAGGTTGTTGCTGTTGGTCAGGGCAAGCGCCTGGAGGATGGGAAAATCGTCCCGCTCGATGTTAAGGTCGGAGACAGGATTCTCTTCGGCAAGTATTCCGGAAGTGAAATAAAGCTTGACGGTCAGGAATATCTGATCATGCGCGAGGACGAGGTCCTCGGAGTGATTGAAGCAAGCCCGAAGAATAATAAAGCTAAGGCATAAGCCAGGAGGAAATACAAATGGCAGCAAAACAGATTGTTTATAGCGAGAATTCCCGGCAGGCGATTTTGCGAGGGGTAAACCAACTGGCAGACGCGGTAAAAGTTACCCTGGGACCGAAAGGCCGCAATGTCGTTCTGGAGAAGAAGTTTGGCGGACCAACGATCACCAAGGACGGCGTCACTGTTGCTAAAGAGATTGAGCTAAAGGATCCACTCGAAAACATGGGCGCTCAGATGGTTCGCGAGGTAGCTTCCAAGACCTCGGATGTGGCCGGCGACGGCACGACCACCGCGACCATTCTGGCGCAGTCGATTTTCCGCGAGGGCGTCAAGAGCGTCGCTGCTGGCGCCAACCCTATGGCTTTGAAGCGCGGCATTGAGAAAGCCGTGGAAGTTGTTGTACAGGAAATCCAGAAACTGAGCAAGCCAGTCAGTGGGGAAGCCATCGCCCAAGTCGGCACCATTTCGGCCAATGGGGACACGACCATCGGCGAAAGGATTGCCGAGGCGATGAAAAAAGTCGGCAAGGACGGCGTAATCACGGTCGAAGAGTCCAAAACCCTGGAAACCACCACAGAGATGGTGGAGGGCATGCAATTTGACCGTGGCTACTTGTCGCCTTACTTCATTACGGACCCGGAGCGGATGGAATGCGTCCTCGAAGATCCTTACATCCTGATCCATGAGAAGAAGATCAGCAGCATGAAAGACCTGCTGCCATTGCTCGAGCAGATCGCCCGTTCCGGAAGGCCTTTGCTGATTATCGCCGAAGAAGTAGAGGGTGAGGCGCTGGCCACCCTGGTGGTCAACAAGCTGCGTGGCACGCTGTCGGCTTGCGCGGTTAAGGCGCCAGGTTTTGGGGATCGCCGCAAAGCGATGCTCGAGGATATTGCGATCCTGACCGGTGGCAAGGCAATCATGGAGGAGACTGGGATCAAGCTGGAGGGCGTCCGGCTGGAGGATTTGGGACGCGCCAAGCGGGTTACAGTCGATAAGGACAACACAACCATCGTAGAGGGCGCCGGCAGCACGAAGGCCATCGAAGGCCGGATCAAGCAGTTGCGCGCTCAGATCGAAGAGACTACTTCGGACTACGATCGTGAAAAGCTTCAGGAACGCCTGGCTAAGCTGGCTGGCGGCGTGGCGGTGATCAAGGTCGGTGCTGCGACCGAGACCGAAATGAAAGAGAAAAAGGCTCGGGTCGAGGACGCGTTGCACGCCACTCGTGCTGCGGTTGAGGAAGGAATCGTGCCCGGAGGTGGGGTGGCTCTCTTGCGCGCGGCCACGGCGCTTGCGCAGCTGAAGGTCAGCGGGTCTGACGAGCAGATCGGCGTGGACATCGTGAAGCGGGCTTGCGAAGAGCCTCTGCGGCAGATTGCTCAGAACGCGGGTTTCGAAGGCGCGATCGTGGCAGAAAAGGTCCGTTCCAGCAGTGATCCGAACTTCGGTTTCAACGCGCAGACCGGCCAGTACGAAGACTTGGTCAAAGCCGGCGTGATTGACCCGACCAAAGTGGCGCGGACCGCACTGCAAAACGCAGCCTCGATTGCCTCATTGATGCTCACCACGGAGGCCCTGGTGTGCGAGATTCCGGAGAAGAAACCGGCTCCGGCGCCCGGTGGTGGCCATTCACCTGACATGGATTACTAAGCTGCATGACAGCATAGCTGTGCTCTGCCAGGAGCCGGCAGAATACGGTTCCGGAGAAAGGGTGGGGTGTAGCCCCCACCCTTATTTTTTGGGTTTGTTCTGAAGCTTCGTCTCCCAAATGTTACGATGATCCGGATGGTGTCAGGTTACGTGCGTTCATTCTGGATGCCCCTCGCGGTCCTGTGGGTGACTCTCGGCATTTCCGGTATCCTCTACGCACGCTACCTTGGTGCGCCCCCTATGGTGGCGACCGTCGTTATCCTCGCTTTTCTCCTGGAAAGCTCCTTTTATTTTGCTACCGGCGTTGATCAATTAAGAAAGAAAATCGAAGCCTGCCTTCGCCCGCCGGTTCTATCACTTGTTCTGACCTTGAGCGGACTGGTGCCCTATTGCACTTACAGCCTGCCGACGGGCAACTTCCGGTGGAGTGCTGTGGGGGTGTTGATCGTGGTTTCGGGCAGTTTATGCCTCTGGTATGCTGTTCTCCCGCGCACCATGCTTGTCGATATTAGCTTCTTGTGTTTTTCCGGTGGGATCGCGCTCAGCAAGGTGCTTTCTGTTGTGTACACACACCCGTACCCTGGGCTCCACGTCGAAACGCTGGGGCAGTTGATGTGGATCAGGCTTGGCATATCGGCGGTGTTGTCTATGCGGAAGCTGGAAAACGTTGGTTTTGGATTCTTGCCGAGGAAAACGGACTGGCTGATCGGATTACGGCACTATGTGTATTTTCTTCCAGTCGGGCTTCCAATAGCGCTCTCTATCGGGCTGGTGCGTTTCCATCCCATGGAGGTTGCATGGTGGAAAGCGGTGCTCATAACCACGGTTACATTCTTCGCCATGTTGTGGGTCGTCGCTCTCGCGGAAGAGTTCTTTTTTCGCGGATTACTCCAGCAATGGTTGACTCGCTGGTCGGGCAGTAGCGCCGCAGGGCTTGCCATAGCATCGCTTATTTTCGGGCTGGCGCACCTGAACTTCCGTTTTTTCCCCAACTGGCGTTTTGCTCTGCTTGCTGGCATTGCGGGGACTTTTTATGGGAGCGCCTACAAGCGTGCTGGGAGCATACGAGCAGCCATGGTAGCCCACGCCCTTGTCAACACCACCACCCGCATGCTGTTTAGTGGATGAAAAACAGCCGGCTGTCGGGTTCCTGACGCCGGGCTTTTAAAAAGGGTGTGCTTTGTGCCAGGCTTCCAGATTCACTAGATTAGGCGGTCGTCTCCCTTCAAGAGCGGCGACCGCGTTTTCTACCGCCATCATGCACATTTTGCGCCGGGTATCCACCGAGGCGCTGCCGATGTGAGGGGTCAATACTACGTTATCTAGTCGGAGCAACTCAGGATGAACCTCCGGCTCTTTCTCAAAGACGTCCAAGCCTGCGCCTGCGATCACATGTTTGGAGAGCGCTTCCGCCAGGGCTGCTTCATCTACCACCTGCCCCCGAGACGTGTTCACTAGAATAGCGGAATGCTTCATCATGTGCAGTTCTGTAGCGCCGATCAATCGCCGGGTGGATTCGTTCAGCGGAACGTGCAGGCTAACAAAATCCGATTCGTGCAGGAGCGTCTCTCGAGAAACGAATTCGAGGCCAAGTTCTCGTTCCACAGCCTCCGATGCCCTTTGCAAGTCGTAGTAAATGACACGCATGGAAAAGCCGTGCGCTCGCCTGGCGACGGCCTGGCCGATTCGACCCATGCCAAAAATTCCTAATGTTCGATGATGCACGTCATAGCCAACCAGCAGATCGACGGCCCAGTGTTTCCATTGCCCGGAGTGTACATAAGAGTGCCCCTCGACGATCCGCCTTGCAGTCGCCAAGAGCAGAGCAAACGCCAGATCCGCTGTTGTGTCTGTTAAAACATCGGGCGTGTTCGTTACTAGGATGCCTTTTGCAGTTGCGGCGGGCACGTCGATGTTATCGTATCCTACGGCGACATTGGCCAGCACACGCACGCCGTCCAATTTGTCGATGACCTCACTGGTAAATTTGTCCGTTAGCTGGCATACCACACCCTGCTTGCCGCGCATGCGCTTTTGCAGCTCTCCGGCAGGAAGTGGAACGTCGGTCATAATGTACTCAACCTCGGCATGGCACCGAAGGAACTCAATGGCTTCAGGGTAAATCCGTTTGGTAACCAGGACAGATGGCTTCATGGTAGTATTTCGTGTTATTTCTGTAAGGACTCAGGCGCAAATTGTCGCACCGCTTCTCTACATCGTACAATGGCGCCGCACTGTTGAATATTCCGGAGGAAACTGTGGCGAAACTGGCATTTCTAGGATTGGGGGTTATGGGTTATCCAATGGCCCGGAACCTATTACGTGCAGGACATCAGGTGGCCTTATGGTCCCATACCCTCTCAAAGGCGAAACAACTGGCCCAGGCAGAAGGTGGGCTTTTTTGCGAGACCCCACGGCAGGCCGGGGAGTTTGCCGATTGCGCTTTCTTGTGTCTGGGCACCACCGGAATGTCGGAAGCTGTAATTTTAGGGGAAGACGGGTTGGCCTCCGGAACGAAGCCAGGAGCAGTTGTGGTGGATACCAGCACCATCTCTCCGTCCCGCAGCCGCCGCATAGGCACTCAGTTAGCTCGACAAGGGGTTGGCTTTTTGGACGCGCCATGTACAGGTTCTAAACCTGGAGCCGAGGGCGGGAGCCTGACGTTTATGATAGGCGGCGAAAGAGAGGTGTTTGAGCGTGTAAAACCATATTTCGAACCTTTGGGGAAACGTCTTTATTACTGCGGCGGGCCAGGTATGGGCCTGCACGCTAAGCTTTCGCAAAACCTGATCCTTGCCAATATCATGCAGGCCTTCTGTGAGGGGCTGGTGCTCAGTACAAGGGCTGGTGTGGATCCAGAGTTGATGCTGGAGATCCTGACTAACAGCGCGGCCAAATGCGGGTTGATTGACTACAAGGCCCCGTTCATTCTCTCGCGTGACTTCTCGACCAACTTCGCCTTGAAGTGGATGCAGAAGGACTTAGACTTGATCCTAGATTCTGGTAAAGAGCTCCAAGTGCCTTTGCCCCTGACTGGTCTTACCCAGCAAGTGTATCGTGTCGCGCTAGCCGCAGGACTTGGAGATGAGGATTATTGCTCTATCATCAAGGTGTTAGAAGGTTGGGCAGGGGTCCAGGTGAAGCTGCCAAAGCAAAAAAAATCCAAAAAATGAAATTTTCCCTTGCAATTCAGGATTCCATATTCTAATATTGGAAGTAGGCCGGGGAGGCAACTCCCACCAAAGCGAGACTAACCTCTAAGATAAAGACCCCTGAAGCAATCCTCCCCGGCACCCCACAAAATCGGAGAAGGGAAAATAAAGCAACCTGGCGAGCGCTTCCAAGGCTGGCATTTTGGTACTCAAGGATTTTTTCCCCAGTAAAAATTCTGATATCATGCGTATTGGTGGTCTTCCACAAAGCCCCATCCTCATGAAAAATCTCACCATACTCGGTTCTACGGGCTCTATCGGCACCAACACGCTGGATGTGGTTCGCCATAAGCCCGAACGGTTCCGCGTATTCGCATTGGCGGCGGGCAGGAATATTGATGTCCTGATTCCACAGATAATGGAGTTCCAGCCTTCGATGGTCGTGGTTGCAAATGACCAGGTTTTGAACAGCCTGACAGACCGGTTGCGTGAACATGGGCTGGAACCGTCACAATGGCCCGAACTAGACTGTGGCAGCCAGGGACTGATCGCCGCAGCGACAGCGCCCGAGGTAGACTTTGTGATGTCGGCGATTGTGGGTGTCGCCGGACTTGAAGCCACACATCAAGCGGCAAGGCGTGGAAAGACTATAGGCCTTGCAAACAAAGAAGTTTTGGTCGCCAGTGGAAAGCTGCTGATGGAGACTGCCGCCAACAGCGGGACAGAGCTTATCCCTGTGGACAGCGAGCACAACGGAGCACATCAATGCCTGCGTGCCGGCAAGCGAAAAGAGGTTGCTCGCCTGCTGCTGACGGCCTCCGGGGGCCCATTTCGCGACCTGCCCAAGGAAAGGCTCGTTTCTGTGACACCCGCCGAGGCACTTCAGCATCCTACATGGAGGATGGGACGCAGGATTACGCTGGATTCAGCGACGTTGATGAACAAAGGATTTGAAGTTATTGAAGCCTGCTGGCTGTTTGGCTTTTCCGCGTCTGAAGTGGAAGTGGTAATCCATCCCCAGTCCACGGTCCATGCTATGGTGGAGTACCTTGACGGGAGTGTGATTGCGCAGATCTCCGCTACGGACATGCGCATGCCTATACAATATGCGCTAACCTACCCGGAACGGTGTGAAGCTCCAGTGTCCCGCTTGGATTGGAGCGTAGCGAGAACCTGGGAGTTTCGTCCTCCAGATCTCGAAAAGTTTCCATTACTGAAATTGGCTTACGAAGCCTTCAAAGCCGGTGGCTCGGCGACCTGCACTTTGAATGCAGCCGATGAGGTGGCTGTGGAGGCCTTTGTCAACGGAGAAACAACTTTCCCCGGCATCGCCGAGGTTGTTCAGGAGACCCTGTCGCTTATGGGAAGCCGAAAAGCTGATTCGGTGGGCGAAATATTGGAAATTGATCGTCAGTCGCGGATAGTCGCCCGGGGTGTGATTCACAATAAGGAGAGCCGTTCGAGGTCGGTGGCGGTCACCGCTCGCGGGAATATGTCATGGTAATCCTCCAAAACGCTTTATGGTTGCTGATCCTGCTCGGGGTCATGATTCTGGTTCACGAGTTGGGGCACTACGTGGCGGCACGTTTTTTCGATGTAAGAGTGGAAACCTTCAGTTTCGGTTTCGGGCCGCGGCTTTTCGGTTTTCGAAAAGGTGAAACAGACTTCCGTTTCTCGGCCATAATGTTCGGCGGCTATGTGAAAATGGCCGGTGAACAGCCGGGGGAGGACAGCATAAATGATCCTCGATCTTTGCTTGCGAAACCCCGCTGGCAACGCGTTGTCATCGCCTTTGCAGGACCTTTCATGAACCTTGTACTGGCCCTGGCTGTGCTCACGGGCCTGTTCATGTACAAGTATCCCAAACCGATGGCGGCTGATCTGTCCGGAGTCGTAGGCCACGTGCTGAAGGACTCGCCTGCGGCCAAAGCTGGAGTAAGAGACGGCGATCGGATCGTGCGCATCGGCGACATCGAAAACCCGACGTGGACAGACATTACCATGAAGGTGCTGGCGAGCGCTAACCACCCATTGCCTGTGACATTGGAAAGGAAAGGCCGACTGATTCACACTACGGTGACACCGACGTTGCTGGAAAATGCTGGCGTGGGTTTTGTGGGTTGGTCGGAAGAGGCAGAGATTCAGATCATTGAGGTTTCCCCGGGCATGCCTGCGGAAAAAGCGGGTTTCCGTAAAGGCGACCTGCTGTTACGGATCAACGGGATTCCGATTCACTCCAGTTACAAGGTGCATGAGCTGATCCGCGCCAGCAACGGGTCACCCGTAACCATCGAATATATGCGCGACGGGGAAAAGAAGGAGACTACAGTTACTCCGGTGTTCGCAGATTTAGATGGGCAGCCACGGTGGATGGTTGGTTTTATCGCTGACCGCCGCGTGGTGTACACCAGCCTGGACTTTCCTCATGCCCTGTCTGCTTCTGTCGATCAGAACATGCGCATGACGACGTTGCTGTACCAGTTTTTGCGGGGCATCGTTGAGCGGCGCATGTCAGCAAAATCGATCGATGGTCCGATCCGGATCGCGCAACTCTCCGGTGAGGCAGCGCGGGAAGGTCTGGACGCTTTTCTCGGCTTGATGGCCGCGGTTAGCCTGAACCTTGCCGTAATCAACCTTTTGCCAATACCCATTCTCGATGGTGGAGTCATCTTACTGCTGCTGGTTGAAATGATTATGCGACGCGACCTCAGTGCCACCGTCAAAGATGCGGTGTTCAAGTTTGGTTTCGTTTTCCTGGTGGCCGTGATGGCTTTCGTTCTGTTTAACGACCTTAGCAAGATTCTGCCCTCCGGTTGAGCCCCGGACCCTTAAGTTTCGGTTGCCGGCTCATCTCCTGTTAAAATAACTGGGATTGCCTTGGGAATAATGGCTGTGTCGGGGCACTCCTCTCAGTTTTCCGGCCGTTCGGTTTAGGAGCTGCTTGCTGGCCACGCTTGAATGATCAAAACCTTGGCGTAGACGTACGAGAAGCTGGGCATTGGATTGTTTCACAGCTCCTGAAATTCCTACTGGCGGAGGCTGTTTTATGACGATCGGGCTGTTTTTTCTACTGCTCGCCGGAGGTGATCCGCAGGCTGATACAACGGCTGTGCCGCCGCGCCGGGACGTCATTGTGGTTACTGGCACATATGAACCGGTTTCTCTGGAAGAGATGGACCGGTCAGTGAACACCGTAGATGTACAAAGTCTGCGGCTGTTATCCGGTTCTGTCGCCGACTTTTTACAGCTCGATCCTTCCCTGGATCTGCGCGAACGCGCGCCAGATGGGGTCCAAGCAGACCTATCCATTCGCGGCTCGACATTCGGACAGACGCTGATTCTGCTGGATGGGCTGAGGCTAAACGACGCTCAAACCGGACACCACAACCTTGATATTCCCGTGCCTCTCAATTCACTAAGCCGTGTAGAAGTTTTGCACGGCTCGGGATCTGCGCTGTATGGTTCGGATGCTGTCGGTGGAGTGGTGAATTTCATCACGCGGTCGCCACAGAAGGCCGAGTTCCGCCTGCGGTCGGCTGCCGGGAACTTCGGGGTGAACCGTGAAGCAGGGGAGCTCTCTGTTCGCCAGCGGGGTGTTTCTCAGCTATTTGCATTTTCGCGAGACTTTTCTTCCGGCTTTATTACGAACCGGGATTACCGCAATCTCTCTATCACGTCGAGCACCCATTTGAATTCCCTGTGGGGACCGGTGCACATACTGCTTGCACACACGGACCGTCCTTTCGGTGCACAGGGGTTTTACGGGGACTTCAATTCCTGGGAGCGTACGCGCACCTGGTTTGTAGCGCTTCATCAAAGCCTGGGCGCGAAGACAGAACTTTCCCTTGCTTTTCGGCGTCACACCGACCATTTCGTGCTGTATCGTGACCAACCGGAAAAATTCCAGAACCGGCATGTGACCGAAGGATGGCAGGCTTCATTGCGCCGCCGGGATCCGGTCTCCCGGAATTCCGTTCTTCATTACGGAATGGAGGGATACCGGGATTCGATCGACAGTACGAATTTGGGCACACATGCGCGGAACCGTGGCGCTGCTTACTTAAGCTACGACGTCCGGGCGCTACGCCGCTTTTCGTTTACGCTCGGGGGACGTCAGGAAGTCTATAATTCGACCCGAGGTCAGTTTAGTCCTACAGTAGCAGCAGGTGTCTGGTTATCTCCTCATCTCAAACTGCGGGCATCGGTGAGTAGGGCGTTCCGGCTGCCAACATACACGGATCTTTACTACCACGATCCAGCAAACCAAGGTAGTCCCGATCTCCGGCCGGAAAAAGCTTGGGACTACGAAGGCGGCTTTAGCTGGAATGCTGGACGGCGGGTTCGCGGGGACGTAACGGCCTTCGAGCGTAAGGATACCGACGGAATTGATTACGTGCGCAGGTCTGTATCGGACATCTGGCGAGCTACGAATATCCACAGATTACGCTTCACTGGGGTGGAGAGCGCGGTAACCGGGGAGATCAGGCGCTCCCAACGGGTCGAATTCCGCTACACGGCTTTGCGGGGCTCTGGTGACGCACTTGCCGGGATTATGTCCCGCTATGTTTTCAACTACCCGTCCCATTCGGCTGTGGCATCATGGGTTGGTTGGTTTGGAGGCGAGGTGGCGGCGAGGGTCCGCTTGGGGGCTCTGCAACGGTTGGGACGCGACCCCTATGCCTTGGTAGATGTTTCCGTGGCCCGGACCAACGGGCGATTCAAGCCTTTTGTGCAATTTGCGAATCTGACCGGGACAAGCTATCAGGAAATTCCAGGTGTCCCGATGCCAGGTCGCACATTTGTGGGTGGCGTGGAAGTGGTCGTTTATGGGCCACATAAGTGAGCTAAACTGAGGGATGAAGCAAGGCAGGAAAGATTGATTCGTTTTTTGCTCGCAGCAAGCATAATATTTGTGTGCTCTGCAAAGGCGGCGGAGCAAACTCAGAGTCAACTGGACGCGAGCCGTACGCTGTTCTCGGTGCTTGCCGCCATTAATGTGGCCGGTTACAACGCGGATCTGGAATCTCCTGCTAATCATCCATTGCGCGCGGCGGTGCGCAAAGAGCTTGGCTCGAAAACGATTCCGTGTCTTGCTGAGCTGAAGCGGTTTTATGCTGAACACCATCAGAAGGATTGGACTGCCGATTTGAGCCAGTATATCTCCTACGCCCTTCTTGTAGACGGGCCGCCCAAATTTGCATTCCGGCTCCGGTTAACCGATCTCCCCCCTGACGTGATTCCTCTGGAAGGGCTTTCGCCATTAATGGCTCGGTTTGATCAGGAGGCGGGCATTGAGGCTTTATGGCAGAAAGCCCAGCCTGCGTTTGAAGAGGTGATCGCCCGCTATCATGAGCCCGTTACTCGAGCGGTGACGGAAGTGAACGCATACTTGCGGAACGTCACTAGTGGCATTTCTGGCAGCCACTTTCAAATTTATGTTGATCTGCTCGGCGCACCCAATCAGATTCACATGCGCAGCTACGCGGGTGACTACTATATAGTACTTACTCCATCCCTCGAACCTCAGGTGGAGGATGTCCGGCATGCTTATCTGCACTATCTTCTGGATCCTCTGGCGACCCGGTACTCAGACGAGGTGATGAAGAAGAAGGCTATAGGGGATTATGCTTTGGCCGCGCCTTTTCTAGAGGACTACTACAAATCGGACTTCCTTCTGCTGACTACTGAATGCCTTATTAAGGCAGTAGAAAGCCGCCTGCTTAGCGGACCGCTGCAGGCCAAACAGACCTATGTACAGAAAGCTTTAAATGAAGGCTATATCCTGACGCCTCATTTCGCCGAGCAACTGCCCGCTTACGAAAAACAAGAGCAGTCCATGCGATTTTACTTCCCCAAACTCATAGCCGCGATTGACATGGCAAAAGAAGAACAGCGCTTCGCGAACTTCGAATTTCCTGAGGAACGACCCGTACGAAAAGCCAAAGTTGTACCTGCGGAGCGTAGGGTAGAACTTCCTCCCGCCTACAAGATGATGGAAGAGGCGGACAAAGCGTCTCGGGAACGTGATTTCGCTAAAGCCAAACAGGGCTATGTGCAAGTCTTGCAACAAACAACGGACAAGCCGTTGCAGGCCAAAGCATATTACCGATTGGCGCGCATAGCGGCTTTGGAGAATGATCCGGAACTGGCGGAGAAACTTTTCCAGAAAACCCTGGAGCTTTCTCCAGATCCCCAAGCCAAAGCTTGGTCGTTGGTGTATCTCGGGCGTCTAGCAGACCTTGCCGGCGAACGCGAGCAGGCTAGTAGGTACTATCAGAATGCATTGACGGTGGAAGGCGCTCCGGAAGATGCAAAAAAGGCGGCCGAACAAGGGCTGAAAGAATCTTTTAAAAGACAAAGCAAGTGAGATTATTCTATAGGGCAAGGAAGGGAATGAGGAGTTATCAATGAAAAGACGATTGTTTTACCAAACAGCGCTCGTTTTGGCATGCATGGCCGGTGCAGCGCTGAATTTTGGGGCGGCTCAAACGCAGCAACCGCCCGCTGAACCGGCAAAACAAGCGGCGCCCGCTTACCAGGGCCCGCGGGTGAAATCGCAAGCCGAAGCGCAAGCGCTTCAGGCTATAGGCCAGGCACAGACGCCGGACGAGCGAATCAAGGCAGGCATGGCACTACTTGAAAAGTTTTCAGACACGGAATTCAAGGCAGTCGTTCTTCAAATCATCGCTGCGTCATATCAGCAAAAGAATGACATCCCGAACACCATTGTATTTGCTGAGCGTACCCTGGAGGCGGATCCAAAAAACTATAACGCGATGCTAATGCTGGCTACAGCCATCACGCAGAGCACGCGGGAATTTGACCTCGACCGCGAAGAAAAGCTGGCCAGGGCCGAAAAGTATATTTCCAAGGCGCTGGAACTCATCGATGCTGCGCCAAAACCGAATCCTAATCTCACCGATCAGCAGTGGGAAGACGCCAAAAAGGACATGAAGTCTCAGGCTTACGAGGCCAGGGCTATGGCCGCGATGGCACGCAAGAATTATCCTGCGGCCATTGCTGAGTTTAAGAAGTCTATCGAGGTCGCTGCGGTCCCGGACCCGGCTACGAAGGTACGGCTGGGGAATGCATATACTCTTGCAGGGCAATATGACAACGCCGTTGCGGTGCTTGATGAGGTGCTGAACACCCCTAACCTTCACCCGACTATCAAGGCGGTCGCGGAGGCTGAGAAAGCCCGAGCCTTACAGGCGAAGAGTGGCGGCGCCAAACCATCTGCGTCCGGACCTGCGGCAGGCGCACCTCCTGAAGCGAAAAAACAGTAGGAGTTTTCTCCGCCAGCGCCTATGCTCCCGGGGCTCGAGTCGCTTGAAACCGTTGTCGGTTACTGTTTCCGGGATAAGGATCTTTTGCGCCGCGCACTGACTCATCGCTCTTACGCGCACGAGCAAGTAGATGCGGGACAGATAGGTGTGGAGGCCAACGAGCAGCTCGAGTTTCTTGGTGATGCCGTTCTCGGTTTGCTTGTCAGTGAGGCTCTCGTCAGGAGGTATCCCAGTCTTTCTGAAGGGCGCCTTTCCAAGCTCAAAGCTCACTGGGTTAGCGCAGCGCACCTGCATGGTGTCGCCCGCAAGCTTGACCTCGGACGATACCTCTTATTAGGCCGAGGCGAAGAAATGAGCGGAGGAAGGCAAAAAAAAGCCTTACTGGCTGACGGTGTGGAGGCGCTGCTTGGCGCTTTGTATTTGGATGGGGGGCTGGAGCCTGCCCGGGCGTTTGTAGCGCACCATATTCTCGGGGAGTTGCCTGAGCTCCCTGCCGCCGACAGTCCCTTGTTCACTGATTTCAAGAGCGCGCTTCAGCAGGTGGCTCATGTCCGCAAGATGCCGCCGCCCAAGTACACCACAGTACATGAACAAGGTCCCGAACACTCGAAGAAATTCACCGTCGAAGTAACTATCGGGACGCAATGGAGCGGCCAAGCTGAAGCCTCTTCCAAGAAAGGCGCTGGGCAGAAAGCTGCTCGCCTATTACTGGAAAAGTTGATGGCAAATAGTGATGCAAAGTCCGGCTCTTCGTCACCGTCTATCTGAGAAGTTCCAGGATAGCCTTTAGCTCCTTTCGGACCTCATCCAGGGTAAAAGGAGCAGTCTCAAACAAGGCCGCTTGTCCTGAGCGGGCGGGCTGTCTGGCTTGGCGTTTGGCGTTTGGTTTTGAGGCTAGGTATCTTCTTGCTCCTTCGATAGTCAAACGCTTTTCGTAAAGCAGGTACTTTAACTCGAGCAACAGTTCAACATCTTTGCGCCGGTACAACCTGTGCTTACCGCCCGATTTTTTGGGAGAGAGCGCAGGAAACTGTTTTTCCCAGAACCGCAGCACGGACTGTGGCAGTCCTACAAGCCGACTGACCTCACCAATACGAAAGTAAAGTTTGTCAGGTATTTCTTCCGTTATGATCAGTGGGGCCGGGTCAGACATTTCTAACGGCACGACATTCGTCATCCTAAGAGAACGAACTGCCTGCGTCAACTGCTTTTCGGTGTTTCAGCGTGTGGCCGGTCTGTCCGAAGGCGCCTCCAGGACAAATTCAACGTTTTGTCTCCCCCAGTCTAGCGCCCATCCTGCCTGCTTTTCGACTTTCAACGGCACCTGTAACCGGCCAACCGCATATCGCAGGTCCGTCTCCGGAGCGTTTCGATACGGGTTAAAGGGTAGCACTGGCCAGTTCAGGTGCGCTGTGGACGGAACCTTCAGCGTCCAGCCGCGGTGACGTATCCAGCCACCGATTTGTTCCGGACTCAGTTCGATGGGATTCTGGTCCAATATGACCCTCCTGTGGGCGGTTTCCAGTACCTCTCCTGGCTTGAGGACCAGTTGTAAATTGATGCAAGCTTCCCCCATCCGGTTTGGTCCGACTTCAGTAATCCGGAACCAAAAAGCCATGCGGTCGGGCTGCGGGCGGGGGACTTGGAGGTCCACGAAAAAGGTAAGGTAAGCCATGCCTATGCGGTCGAGATCGTCACTCATTCGCAACCGGCTGCTTCGAGGAACGGTGGTCACTGTTCCTTCGGCCTTTTCCATAATTGTCGCCAGTTCCGGCTGATACTTTGACCCGGCGCCTGTGATAATCATGCCTAACCTGTCGTGGTAGATGCTCAGGTTGCCCTGCCGGTCAAGCGTGAACTGACTGCTGGTTGGCGGGTCGTATAAGCCTGACAAACATACGGTCCAGGGAGCGGTACGGCGAATACTTGCCGACACTGGCATCTGGTGTGCTGCTTGGGTCTGGTCTTGAGGAATTGGCGCCGTGGGCCCTTCGTGATAATAAAGCGCATTTTGGGAAATCCGCCCCAGGTCTCGTGCAGATAATTTCCCAGGCGTGAAGAATTGAAAGAGAAATTCGGCGTAGCGTCTCCCATCCGGCCAGTGCGAAAAACCGAAGGTCCCCCAGGGACTGACACTCCAGTACCGGTTGCGGCCGTTAATTGTTTCTACAGGCTCGCCATTGGGCCAGGTGAAATACTTGTGGAAAGTGGTCGAGCGGCGTAGAGCTTTAAGTGCGCCCGTGTCCAGGCTATGCTCGTAGTATAGGGCCACACAGTTCATGGTGATGTAATCGTATCCTGTGGCCGGTCCATTGTCGGTGAACTCACCCCAATACCCACCTGGCGCTTGCTCTTCAGTCGCCAGCCGGTGCATGGCGCGCATGCCAAGTTCCTCCCATTCCTTTTTCTTCAGGACGCGACCGGCAAGGTAAACTGTCGAGGCAAACAGCGCATAATGATTGGTCGAAGTCCTGATGAACGGCCCTTGATAGCGAGGAAAGTCCAGACGTGCTTCTGTCTGGCCTGCAAACCATTGGACATTGCGTTCCAACTGTTTCCTCCACCGAGCCCGGCGTTCCGCAGATAGCTTCATTTCCAGCAAGCGATAGGAATCGAGCCAGAAGTGAATCTCCCATTCGTAATCCTGGCGATCCAAAGAATTGTCTTTTTCGCTGTTTTGAGCTGTTAAATCACCGAGCTTCAAAGCGAGATTCAGAAGCTTTTCTTCCCCATACCAGGGGTTGGCCGGATGCTGCTTGGCGTACAGCACCGCTGCGGCGAACATGTAGCTGCAAGAATTGCGCAATTCAGGGGTAGCTTTTACAGGCTTCAGCTCAATTGCCATCAGCCGGAAATACTCATCCGGAAGTCCGGCGCTTAAGGCGGTTTCCAAAGCTCCTGTCAACCCACCTAGCACAATACCTATGACAACGAGGCGACCAATTTTCATTTGATTCTCCCAATCTCCAGGATTTGGAAAGACAATGCACTGCATGCCGGCTTTTACGGCTTCTTGGCAACGTTGTATTCAGCCTCGGGCCGCGCCTTTAAAAACATCGCAGATTATATCTGTGTCCGAAGGCTATCGCAACGGGGTTCACATTTATGGTGATGCTAACCAGAGACCAAGGGAGTTGGTGGATGTTGCAACAACAGTGCAGACGTCCGCAGCGTCAGCGGGAAGTATTGCCATGGGGGTAAGGCTAACGACTTAGTACGGCAGATATCTATTGCTCTATTTACTTATAAGGCATACCTCTATAATCTGGAGTCGTGTCGTATGCTCTTATTGCGTTTTTCTACTTGCAGACGCTCGATGTTCTCACTACTCTGACGTTTTTAATGGTTGGCGTCAAAGAAGCTAATCCCCTGTTTCGGATTGTATTCTCTTTTACCGGCTCCCCTTTGGTAGGACTTTTGGCGATCAAGTCGCTCTCGGGATTGCTGGTTTGGTATTGCTGGAGGAGACAGCGCCGCAATTTGCTGAACCGAATCAATCTGTTCTATGCGGCGCTGGTCGCGTGGAATCTGTTTGCTTTACTGGTCGGAACCGCTGTTATCGAGTGGCCACTCCTCACGGCAATTTAGAGCCCGAGTTCTTTCTTTGCCGTTTCGAGAGCTTGCTCTACTTCGTTCCTGTACTGATTTAGCAATTGTTGGTTGGCGGCCTCGAAACGGAGCACGAGTACAGGCTGGGTATTTGAAGCCCGGACCAGTCCCCAACCTTGGTCAAACACTACGCGGACGCCGTCCACATCGATGATGTTTCTGGTTTTGCGGAAATGTTCTGTAACGTGCCGAACCACTTCGAATTTTACTTCGTCTGGGCAATCTATCCGGATTTCCGGCGTGGACACTGTTGGCGGCCATGATTCTAGTTGGGCAGAAAGAGGGCGACCGGAGGCAGCGACAATTTCGAGTAACCGACATGCGGCGTAAAGCGCATCGTCATAGCCATAGTAGCGGTCGGCAAAAAACAGGTGACCGCTCATCTCGCCCGCCATTTCGGCTTTGGTCTCCTTCATCTTGGCTTTGATAAGGGAATGGCCAGTCCGCCACATGATGGCGTTTCCGCCGAGTCTCCGAACTTCATCGTAAAAGAACTGCGAGCACTTTACTTCGCCAATAAAAGTGGCGCCTGGTTTCCGGGTCAAGATTTCGCGGGCGAAGATCAACAGCAACTGGTCTCCCCAGACGATCCTGCCGTTCTCATCCACAGCACCGAGCCGGTCGGCGTCGCCATCGAACGCAACGCCAAATTCCGCTTTGTGTTCAGCCACTGCGGCGATAAGAGCGTTCAGATTTTTTTCGATCGTGGGGTCCGGATGGTGGTTGGGGAACCCCCCGTCCATCTCAAAGAACAATTCGACCGGTTCGCAGTCCAATTTTTGTAACAAACGGCGCATGACCGGTCCTGCCGTGCCGTTGCCTGCGTCTAGAACGAACTTCACGCGCCGGTTGACGCGGATCTGGCTCGCCACCTCTTCGACGTAGGACGTGATCACATCGGCGGAGCGAAGGGAACCCTTGCCTTGAGCGAGATCACCCTTTTCGATAAGCAGGCGTATTTGCTGAATTTCCGGTCCGTAGATCGTACTTGGTCCCGACATCACTTTGAAGCCGTTATATTCAGGGGGGTTATGGCTGCCGGTGATCATCACAGCCCCGGTGGCTTCCAGATGGTGTACAGAATAATACAGAAGGGGTGTGGGGATAACGCCAAGGTCTGTCACATCGCAGCCGCTAGCGATCAGGCCTGAGGCCATGGCTTTTCCTAACCGCTCCGAGCTAAGGCGGCAATCCCTGCCCAGGTTGACGTTTTTTCCGCTGTGCCGCTGTAAGTAAGTTCCAATTGCGCGGCCTAGTGTTTCTACGTCACCGTCTTGAAGCTCGGAATCGGCAATGCCTCGAATGTCGTACTCGCGGAAAATTGTTGGCTTCAGCATATGTCGAAAGTACCAAGCCCGAAGGCGGCTAGCAACCGTTCAACGACTCACGCTAGGATTCCCGCAAATAAAAAACCGGAGCGGCCAGTCCCGGCAATGACGAATTCCGATTCGACCCCCTGTGGCGACTTCAAAAAATGAGTCCCCGGTAAGCGCCCGTACAGTCAATTCGCCTTGAGTAACGTCCATGCCGTTGTGGCGCCGTGTAATTCCCATCGCGCGGGTTAACTTCCCGGGACCGGAAGCCAGATCGTGGATGCTGCTAGCTTGTGGCCTCCGCCGGAGCATGATGTCGATGCCCGCTAGCGGCTCTAGAGCACGAAGTAAAACACAACCGGGAATTCCATCAGGCTCGGCGACGAGGTTCAGACAGTAATGCATACCGTAAATGAGAAACACATAGGCATGACCTGGAGGGCCAAATAGAACTCGGGTACGCGGAGTAACTCCATGAGAGGCGTGTGCGGCCATGTCGTGCTCACCAAGATACGCTTCTGTCTCCACAATCCTGCCTGCGGTAGAACCATGGATGAGGATTTTGCCGAGCAGGTCGCGAGCCACTTCCACGGTCGGTCGTTCGTAGAACAAACGGTCCAGAATACGGGAAGAGGCCAGGATGTGTGCTAAGGCATTTTTTTGTTGCCTATGCATTGCAATATCAGCAGGTTTCATCCGAAAATGGGCTTCGGCAAGAAGATTAGCATAAGTACCGGAGCCTGCCGCATGCGCTTATTTACGGGGATTAGTTTGCCCTCCGATATTCGGGACAACCTCAAACGGTTGCTTGACCGCCTGCGCCCGCTTGCCCCGGTGAAATGGAGCGCAGTCGACAATCTTCACATCACTACAAAGTTTATTGGGGAATGGCCTGCTGAACATCTCGACGAACTCATTGCTGTGCTGCGAGACGTACCGCCCTGTGGGCCGATACGGATCGCGATCCGCGGATTGGGATGGTTCCCAAACGCGCGATCGCCTCGGGTATTCTGGGCAGGTGTCGATGCACCAGTTGCGCTGGTGGATTTCGTGGCGGCAACCGATAAAGCAGTGGCCAGAATCGGAGCGCCTGAAGAAGCGAGGCCGTTTTCACCGCATTTGACGCTCGCCAGGATTAAGGGGCCCGGGCGCCTCAGCGCACTCCGGCAGGCCGTAGCGAACCTGACTTCCGATGATTTTGGGGAGTTCGTTGCCGATCGCTTTTATCTTTATCTCAGTGAATTGCGGCCTTCCGGGCCACTGTACACCAGAGTTGCGGAATTCACATTAAATCGCACATGAATGCGCTTATTGCTGTAATGTCGGCTTACTTATTGGGTGGTATTCCCTTCGGGTATCTCCTGGTAAAGTGGCTTCGGGGTCGCGACATCCGCTCAGAGGGAAGCGGCAATATTGGCGCTACGAATGTCCTCCGAACGGCTGGCAAAGGGGTTGGTGTGACGACACTGATGCTGGACGTTGCTAAAGGTTACGTGGCCGTCAAAGGAACCGGGTTGTTGACTCGCGACTCGGTTGTTTGGATGAGCGTGGCCGTGCTAGCGGTGATGTTAGGCCACACCTTCCCTGTTTTCTTGAAATTTCGTGGCGGCAAGGCCGTGGCGAGTTGCTTAGGAGCATTTCTTTGTCTGGCGCCAGTTCCTTTGGCCGCTGTCGTTACGGTATTTGTCGTTACCGTCGGCTTGAGTCGTTATGTTTCTCTCGGGTCAATTCTGGCCGCTGCAAGTCTGCCAGTGGCGGTCTGGATTTTTTCCCGTCCGGATTGGCCGGTCGTCCTGTCGGCAGTAAGCGCAGCGGTTCTTATCATCTGGCGGCACAAGTCGAACATTGAGAGGCTACGCTCTGGCAAGGAGCATGTTCTTTCGTTAGGAGGACGGCGGTGAATCATCTCGCCATCATCGGCGCCGGTTCTTGGGGAACGGCCCTGGCGGTCCTGCTGGCTCCCCGTTTCTCCCAGTTGCGCCTTTGGGTTTACGAACAGGATCTGGCCATCAGGATGAGAAAACTCCGGGAAAATGACCTTTATTTGCCAGGCTTCCACTTGCCTGGCAATATTCGCATCGTTACGGAATTGTGTGATGCAGCCGAGGACGCGAATATCGTGATGGGGGTGATGCCCTCTCATCACGCCCGCGAACTGTACCGCCGCCTGCTTCCATATTTAGATCCCGGAGTCATCGTTGTTAGCGCCACAAAGGGGTTAGAGGATGGTACGTTAATGCGCATGTCTGAGGTAATCCGGCAGGTTTTGAGCGAGCGGTTTGAACCCAGGATTGCCGTCTTGTCGGGACCTACTTTTGCTCGCGAGGTGGCTAGGGGGGATCCAACGGCTGTGGTGATCGCTTCAGAAGATCCCCCGGTAGCGACTGCGATTCAGAGAGCCTTTTCAGGCCCTACCTTCCGGTTGTATACAAACACGGACGTCATTGGGGTGGAGCTAGCTGCGGCGCTCAAAAACGTGATCGCTATCGGCGCAGGCGTTTGCTACGGATTAGGGTTGGGTGGAAATACTCTGGCGGCTCTGATTACCCGGGGACTGGCCGAAATTACGCGCCTTGCCGTAGCTTGCGGCGCACGCCCAGCCACGCTGGCCGGACTCGCCGGCTTGGGGGACCTCGTGTTGACCTGTACCGGGGACCTCAGCCGTAACCGCAGTGTAGGGATCAAACTTGCGCGTGGCCATAAATTGGAGGAAATTGTCGCCTCTACCTCGATGGTCGCAGAAGGGATACGTACCACTTATGCAGCCGTCGAGTTAGGCAAGCGCTACGGCGTGGATTTGCCGATCACCAACCAAATGTATACCGTGCTGCGGCATGGCAAGCCCCCCCGTGAGGCACTCCGGGAGCTCATGGAACGTAGCCTGAAACCTGAGTAAACCCACCGTGGTTCTATTTCACGGCGATAGTGGTCCGGCCCATTTCCGACGATGCATCTTTACTAAACCTACCGTTGTAATAGATCAGGATATTGACTTCATTACCCGGCGCAACTGACTCGGGGATTTTTACGTCGATCTGCCAGACTTCTACCAATGTCGGCGTCAGGCCGGAATAGGTCACGTTGGCATCCGGTACAAGGCTCCCCCCGATGTACACGAGGGGTTTTTGCGGAGTCCATTCGGCACTTTCTGCCGGCATGCCGTCTGGGGGAGCACCCGGTATGAAGCCCGCTCCCGTGCCATACAGGCGCAGCGTTTTTCCCCTGGCGATCGGGTTAGATGGAGAATTTATGGTCCAGTCTTCGTTCCGGGCCCGAACTTGTCCGACCCCGGTTGTATCGGCAGTAAAAAGTGCCGGCGCGGCTACGTCGGTGGACAAGCTACCACTTTGACAGGACCAGATTTCTGGGTTCTGGGATACCATAGCCGCGTCGCAACCTACGGCTATGACTTGTCCCGACGATTTCCTAACCACCTCAATCTGGACTTTACCGGAACTTAGGGCCGGGTCGTTCGGTATCCAGAAATTGATCTGGCATGGGGAGACAAAATGGATCGGAGCCGGGGTGCCGTTAACCAGCACTTGCAGGTCGGCTATGGTGGTAGCCACAGGCGGATAAGGCAACTGATCGAACACCACTGTCTCGGTGGTGAACTTTTGAGAACAAGCCCCTGTGGTGCTGTTCCTGTCCAGCGGCCAAAGAGTACTGATAGCTGCAGGAGCAAGGCGGGGTAGGTAGTTCGCGGAGTTGACTGCCCGGAAACCACGGAAATAGAAAGCAATCCTGTTAGTCGCGTAAGCCACTATGGGATTGCCGGCGCCGTCTAACGCCAAAGCAAGTGGAGGTTCTGCGGGATTGAGCGGCAGAACGTCACCGCCGCCGCTGAACGAGTAACGGATGTACTCCGGCAGCCGCCAGATTCTGTAAAGGTATGGCCAGGTAGCCTCCTGACCACCAACCCAAATCTCTCCCTCAGCTCCTGGAAGGCTGTTGACAATTACGGTCACAGGCTTCTGTAAGCCGCGCGGAGGTTGACGCAGAGTTACAGCAGCTACTCCATTCTGTGCGTGGACAGCATCTTCGAAAACCTGGACACGGTTATTGTTCATGTCGGCCACATACAACCGGTCACTTGAATCGGTACTGATGTGCCGAGGGCTGTTCAGTAAGGTTGCTGTGGAACCCGGACTATTGGATGAAAAGTCGGGTTGGCCAAGGACCGTATCGGCGGGCTGGTAATTGCGGAATGGTTTTTGGAACAAAAGTACCCGGTTGTGGTACACGTCGGAGACGAACAGATGACCTTCCACGGTGAAAGCCAGGCCGTAAGGCGCGAACATATCCTGACGGGTGGGGTCCGGCACTCCGCGAGCGGTAGTGAAGTCTTTTTGTCCCAGGACCAGATCAGCGGCGGCTGCCTGGGTGAGTGGCTGGTCAAATGGCCGAGGAAATCGCAGTACGCGGCCATTACCGGTGTCGGCGACATAGAGGTTTCCTTCCGCATCCACTGCCAATCCGGTTGGCTGGTACAGGCTCTGACGGCTTGGGGTCTTCGCATTCCCAGTAGGGCAATTCACTAACCATCGGTACTCATCCGGGGCGTTAGTGCCTTGGTTGAACTGGCCGATGATAAGGTCAGCCCTATCCCCGGGGTGCACTTTGCGAGCATCGCGGTAACCTAGAACACGGTTATTCAAGGAATCCGCCACATACAGGTGCGGGGGATCAGAGTGGTAGTCCATCACCACTCCGGCATTGGCGTTCCCGGTATCCGTACCCAGATAAAGGCCGCGGCCGTCCAGCAGGTTCGGCCCGTTGGTGTCCAGGCCGTGCTGTCCCACGACGCGGCTGGGCGCCATTGTCGCGCCGGATCCCGGAGCTGGCTTTGGCAGCACCAGAATGCGGTGATTCATGGTGTCCGCTACATAGAGGTTTTGACCAGCTACGGTAGCCTGGGCAGGCAACGCCAGAGTGACCTTGTCTGCCGCCGGCTGGACGCCGCCGCGGTTGATTGTGCCTACGGTGTAGTCATTCTGGCCGATCAGGTCAGTCGCTTGAGGCAGCGTGGTTCCCCAGGAGTCGTAGGGCTCGAATCTCAAGATGCGGCTATTCCATGTGTCCACAACGTAAGGAGCATCATCCACCAGAAAAATCCCACCCGGGGATAATAGACTGGTTGCCTTGGGCGATCCTGAAGGCTGGGATCCGTCTCCAAGCCATCGTGAGGCATATTTCCCTTTTTGAAGAGGCGGCTCGTAGACGAGAACGCGATGACCGGTATCGCTCGCGAAAACGCGCCCCTTGGAGTCTATGGCCAACCCAAGAGGCTTGTAAAGCGAACGGAGGGAGTCGGCGGCATTCACAGGGGCACTTGGGGAAACGGCGGGCGATATATTGAAGTCCAGTTGCCCTAAAACTAAGTCCGCCTCAGGATCCCCTGTAGCATCCGGGCCGATCGAAACAGCCGGGAAACGCAAAACCCGCTGGTTGCCCGTGTCCGTGCACCAAAGGTTCCCTGCGGTATCGATCAGCAGAGTGGTGCGGAATTGGAGAAGACCACTTGCAAGGGAGGTATTGACAAACAGAGACAACGTTTTTGCGGACGGAGGTCCTCCTCTGTTTGGGTTTCCGGTAGTGGTGTCCGCCTGTCCGATCACAAGATCAGGCAGGAGGACCTGATCGCGAGCGGCGGCGTACGGCCTTCGGAACCGAAGGATGCGGTTGTTGCCAGTATCTGCGACAAACAAGTTGCCATAGCTGTCAACGGCCAGACCGGTGGGGTAGTAGAGCCCGCCATACAGTTGAGCGCCGTAAGAATTCTGGCTTATGGCCACAGGCCCTTGGGGGAACGTGGTGTATAGGTCTTTCTGTCCAATGACGAAATCCGCTTGCCTGTCATTGGCGACGCTGGTGGCATCAACCCATACGAGCACGCGATGGTTAGCAGTGTCCGCCACGTACAAAACCCAAGGATTGGCGTTGGTGTCCACCACTACCGATCCAGGCTGGTACAACTCGCGACCCTCGACTAGGTTCGGATTAACCGTACTCAAGGTCAGGCGGGGTTGCCCCAAGGATCGGGCCGGTGACGGGCTCAATGTAACCTGGGCTACAAGCGCAAAGGTTCCTGTCAGGATAAGCGCAAAAGCGTGCCAGAACAATTCTCTCTTCATGGGCTTGACCAGGGCACACGCGGGAAGTGTCCCACCCAAAAATACCATGACGCCGCAAACCGTGCCAAACCATTTCTATGTGTGGGCTACAATAAGGGTTTGAGCCTGGCAGGTCATAAGAAAAAATTACGGGTTTGCGCGGTCAGTTACTTGAATACTGTTCCTTTGGTGTGGGGCATGCTACACGGGCCGCAGCGGGGCATCTTCGATCTTGAATTCAGAATCCCTTCCGAATGTGCAGATCGCTTGGCCGCAGGAGAGGTGGACATCGGAGTGGTTCCCTCGGTAGAGTACGACCGGCTGGGCCTGGATCTGATCCCCGGGGCAGGGATTGCCTCCGGCGGGGCCGTCAGAAGCATCCTTTTGATCTCTCGGACGGAGCCTTCCAGAATTCGGAAGCTGGCTGTAGATTCAAGTTCCCGTACGTCCGTAGCACTTGTGAAAATTATTCTGGCTCGGCGGTACGGAGCAAGGCCATCTGTGGTTTCTATGGCGCCCAATCTGGCGGCCATGCTCGAGCAAGCGGATGCTGCTCTGATCATTGGAGATAATGCACTAAAGATCGATCCTTCGACGCTGCCCTACCGTAGCTATGATCTGGGCGATGAATGGACATCAATGACTGGCCTTCCTATGGTGTTTGCTGTATGGGCGGGCAGAAAAGGGTGCAAGACTCCGGACCTGAGTCATATCTTTGTCGAGTCTTGCCGCTACGGACTGAAGCACATTGACGAGATTGCTCGCGCAAGCGCTGCGGAACGTGGTTTGACGGAAGCAATGGTGCGCGATTACTTTGCGCACAATGTTCGCTTGTTGCTGCACGAGCGTGAGCGGGAAGGGTTGGCCCTATTTTTGAACTATGCGCGCGCGTTGTCTGACACGCCCGCTACAGGGATGTAAGGCATGACTCACCGGGAAGCAGTCGATCTTCTCCGGGATCCCGACCTGATCGGCATCGGCATGGCCGCCGATGCTTTCCGGAGCAAGTTGCATCCCCACAGAGTGGTCACCTACATCATAGATCGCAATATCAATTACACCAACATCTGTACGGAGTATTGCAGCTTTTGCGCGTTTTATCGGCCTGTCGGACATGCTGAGGGGTACATTCTATCCAGGGAAGTCCTTTTCCAAAAAATTCAGGAAACCTTAGACCTGGGTGGTACCGGCATCCTGTTACAGGGGGGACTTCACCCCGAACTGAAAATCGAATGGTACGAAGATTTGCTCCACTCGATCAAGCGGCGCTTCCCGATTCATCTCCATTGTTTTTCATCGCCGGAAATATTGAACATTGCAGAGGTCAGCGGGATTTCCCTTAAGGAAACGATCTTGCGTCTGCGGGAGGCGGGGCTGGATTCCATTCCGGGAGGCGGAGCAGAGATTCTCGACGATACAGTTCGTAGTCGCGTCAGCCGTTTGAAATGCTCAACCGCAGAGTGGCTGGAAGTGCACCGGGTCGCGCACTCACTCGGGATGCAGACTACGGCGACGATGATGTTCGGCTGCGGAGAAACGTTCGAACAGCGAGTCAACCATCTGGAAGCAATACGGCGGCTACAAGAGGAGACGGGCGGTTTCACGGCTTTTATCCCTTGGACCTTCCAGCCTCGTAACACGTCATTAGGCCGCTTTGTTCACCGGGAAGCTTCAGCGGTTGAGTATCTGAAAACTCTGGCTGTTTCCCGGCTCTATCTGACAAATATTCCGAACATACAGGTATCATGGGTCACACAAGGATTCAAAACCTGCCAGCTCGGCTTACGGTTCGGGGGCAACGACGTGGGCAGTGTCATGATCGAGGAGAATGTCGTTGCAGCTACTGGGGTGCATCATTCTACCAGCGAAGAAGCCCTGAGATGGATTATACGTGATGCCGGATTCGTGCCAAAACAGCGTGACACACTTTATAGGATGTATTTCCTGAACTGAGCAAGGGATGAATGATGGTGACAGCCTAGTAAGTTGTCCTGCTGTGACGGAAGAATGTTTCGAACAATGGAAGCAAACCTTCGCTAAACTGTACGGGGACCCTTTCTTGGGACCCGGAGTGGAAGAGACCGAGGTACTACGAAAGTTTTACAGGACGCCTTCTGAATCAAGCTTCCATGAACTCTTATTCCACGCGCATGCCCGGTTCGCCTCTACCGTTCTTGCAGAAGCTGAGCGCCGTAGCTTTCCGCTCAGCGTCCCTGTCACTTTTGTTTACTGCCGCCGCAACGACGAAGACCAACGGGCTCGCATGGAGCCGTGTGATTCCCCAGACGCTTTCAAATCCCTATACCAGTCGCTGGTGCCTCGCAAAATCCGGCATGCGCTCGGAGAATACTTTACACCAGACTGGCTGGCGGAACTGATTCTCGATGAGGCAGGCTACGATGGGGCGCCGGGGAAGCGATTGCTCGACCCCTGCTGCGGGACCGGAACCTTTCTCGTATTAGCCATCCAGCGGGCCAAGCGTTATGGACGGACGCACGGCGAAGCGATCGAGGATACCATCCGGCGTGTACGTGCCGAGATTCGGGGCATCGAAGTAAATCCTCTGTCCGCACTAGCTGCTCAGGTCAATTACCTGATGGCGCTTGCCGAGCCAGGTTACTGCATAGAGGAGCCGGCGCCTGTTTTCTATCAGGACGCCATCCTAGATCCTTTACTGGAGGAATCGTTCGACTATGTGGTTGGAAATCCTCCATGGCTGCGGTGGGACTACCTGAGTCCGGAGTTCCGCCAAGCGACGGCGCATCTGTGGGAGGCCTATGGACTGTTTTCTTTGCACGGTTTTCAGGCGTGGCTGGGAGCAGGCAAGAAAGATCTCTCCATGTTGTTTACCTACTTTGCCGCCGACCGATATTTGAAGCCCGGCGGTACATTAGGGTTCCTTATTACGCAGGAGGTATTCAAATCCAAAGGTGCCGGTGAGGGGTTCCGGCGTTTCCGGCTGGGAGAGAGCGGGGAATTTTTGCAGGTAATAAAGGCGCACGATTTTACAAACCTTCGCCCTTTTGAGGGAGTTAGAAATAAGCCGGCCGCAATCTTTCTGAGTAAAGGTAGGGAAACCGACTATCCGCTGCCATATTCCCTGTGGGAACGTAATGGGGAGGGACTTGTCAGGCGGCCTGCGCTTGCCCGGCCAATGGGTTCACCGACGGGTCCATGGCAGACTGTGGCAGTCGGACAACGAGCAGAATTATTCGACCGTCTGGATGGAAATAATCCTTATCAGGCGGTACTGGGCGCCAATGCGAATCCTTACGGGGTGTTCTGGTTGAAGCTGGAACGAGTGCTCGCAGACGGCAGGATCTGTGTCCGCAACCTTCCGGAGATGGGGAAAAAGGCTATTCCCGCCGTTACGGCAAGCATGGAAGGGGAACTCGTGTTTCCGGCTGTTCGCGGACGGGACATTTCGCGCTGGCGCGCGCGCTCTTATGTTTATGTACTGTTGGTACAAGATCCGCAGACCCGGGCTGGGTTTGCGGAGAGCACGGTGAAACGGCTATGGCCGGGGGTCTATCAGTACCTCGTCCAGTTCCGTGACGAACTATTGAACCGGGCTCTGTACAAGAAATATCATGCGCGGAGCAGCAAGCCATTCTACAGCCAGTTCAACGTTTCGCCCGCCACTTTTTCTCCGTACAAAGTGGTTTGGCAACGCATGAGCAGTGACCTGAGAGCTGCGGTGATCGCGAGGCAGCATGGGGTATTGGGGAGCAAGATAGTGGTTCCTCTTGAGACGACAGCTTTCATCGCTGCGGCAAGTGCCGGGGAAGCGCACTATCTTTGCGCTGTACTAAACTCCGCGCCAGTACGGGAGTTTGTCAAGACATTTTCTGCTAACGGAAGAGGCTTTGGGACGCCATGGGTCGTCAATCGCATCAAGATACCGCCTTTTGACCACTCAAACCCCACACATCTCGAATTGGCTGCTATATCGAATAGACTTCACAGGCAGGCAGGAAAGGCCTGCGGTGATCTGCAACGGATGGAAGCAATGCTGGGTTCCTTGGTTAAACGCTGCCTGTGAACTCGCGGCGAGGACAGCTCTGTAGGTGTACCCCCACGGCTTGGACCTAAGAGGGGAATCGCCCTATATCTAGGGCCACCACCGAAAATGTAAATCCTTATCACAAAGTGCTTGCATTTGATGTCGATAGTGATGCATAATCGGCTGTGGCCGAAAGTGGCCCAAAGTGGTTTTAGATGGATCAGGCGCCTAATCCCGGCAAAACCATCGATGCTCCGCGCGGCATCTTTCCAGCTCGCGTGGACGAGAAAGGGCGCTTGAAACTGCCCTCGCCTTTCCAACAATATTTGTACGCGTTGGGCGAACAAAAAGTTTTCATTACCACTTTAGATGAGCGCACAGCACGAATTTACCCTATTTCGGTATGGAAGGAAAACGAAAACTTCTTCGACCAGTTCGCCGATGACCCGGCGGCTGCTGAAGACGTGGCTTTCGTAGCGAACGATTGGGGCGCGGATTCGGAACTGGACAGTCAGGGACGGCTGCTGGTTCCGCAGGAATTACGCAGGGCATTGGGAATTGAAAACCAGCCTGTCTGGTTGCACTGTTACAAGGGCAGGATCAACGTTTACAGCAAGCAGGTTTACGAAGAGCGCAAGAGTAGAGCCAGTCAAGGTCTTGCCGAAAAGGTGCAATTGCTCGAAAAGAGAGGGCTCAAGTAGGCATGTATGCATATTCCTGTTCTGTGTCAGGAGGTGCTGGAGTTGCTAGCCGTGCGCCCGGACGGCATCTATATCGACGCGACAGCAGGTTTGGGGGGCCACACGGCCGCAATTGCACAACGGTTGACAACGGGGATGGTGCTTGCCACCGACAGGGACAGGGAGTCGCTGGCTCTTGCCCGCCGCAACACGGAGCAGTGGGCAGAGCGGATTCGCTTCGAGCAGTGTACGTTCTCGGATTTGCCAGCGGCTATATCCGCTGTGGGAGTCACAAAAGTCGAGGGGCTCGTAGCCGATTTGGGCGCGAGCCGTTATCAATTGACGGAAGGCGAAAGAGGCTTTTCTCTGTTTGCCGACGGGCCTTTAGACATGCGCATGGATCGCAGTCAGGGCCTGACGGCAGCCGAGATTGTCAATACGACTGCCGAGAAGGCTTTGGCCAGCTTGATATGGGAGCTTGGCCAGGAAAGGAGGGCGCGGAAGATTGCCAGAGCTATCGTTCGGGCGCGGCCGATTCAAAGCACACTGCACCTGGCCAGGGTAGTGGAGCAGGTCGCGCCCCGAACGGGACGCCTTCATCCCGCTACACGGACGTTCATGGCGTTAAGGATGGCGGTCAACGACGAACAGGCACAACTGGACAGGCTGCTGGAGATAGTCCCCGAACTGGTCGCACGCAGGGGGCGGATCGTAATCATCTCTTTCATGTCACTAGAGGACCGGAAAGTGAAGCGAAGCTTTCAAAGCTTGGCCCAGCAAGGGCGGGCGAGGCTGCTGACCAGGCATGTGGTCAGACCTTCTGAGGAAGAAGTTCAGCGGAATCCAGCGAGCCGGAGCGCGAAACTCCGGGCGCTCGAGATTGTTTAATTGGAGTCAGACGGATGGCAACGCAAGCAACGTATTGTGATTATTCCGGCCAGGTCAGGGAAAGCCAGGCAGTAGGCAGAAGTATTCGGGCCGATAAATACCGGTTGCGCGAATTTCCCCACGAAGATGTTTACCTTTACCGGAAAGCGATCGATAACTCCCGCGTTGTGCGGCAGAGCGATCCCCAGGCGCGTAAGCGGTGCGTTAGCGTTATCGGTGTAACATGCCTGGCTACCTTAGTGCTGGCCAGCTTACTATGGCCCAACGTGGCCGGGATGCTGGCGGGCCACGAAATCGAAATGCTGAAACAGCAGCAGCAAAAGTTGCTGGCTGAACGGGACCGGCTGGAGGTGGAAGAGGCACAGCTATTAAGTCCGCAGCGTTTGGAGGAACTGGCCCGGATTCAGCAATTTATCGATCCGGCGCCAGGGCAAGTGATCTACCTCAACCCGAAGCCGGACGGATCCCTAGCCTTTAACCGCGCACCGAAGTAACGTTTGTAACAGTTTGCCTGCCGTCGGTAAAAGACTCAATGGGGGCAGGCAGACGCACGAGGGGCGATGGCAGGAGCCGAACTGAGATGGAGCGGTGGGGCGCAGTCAGAGAGGCGTTTTGTCGTTTTGATATGTTTGGTGGCGTTGTGGATAGTGGCAATCGCCGCACGACTTATTCAATTACAGGTATTTCAGCATCAATGGTACCAGCAGCGAGCCGAACGCCAGCAAAGACGGGTGGTAGAACTTCGCGCCCCTCGAGGAACGATTTTTGACAGGCAGGGACGTCCCTTGGCAATAAGCCTGACAGTGGACTCTGTTTGTGTCAACCCGTTGCGTTCGCCGGAGCCTACGGTTGCCAGCGGGGTGTTGTGCCCAATTCTGGGTCTCGACCAGGGTGAGTTTGAGCAGAAGATGCGATGGGCTTTGGCGAACCACCGCGGGTTCCTGTGGGTGAAACGCAAAATCTCACCGGCAGAATCTGAGAAACTCCGCAGCTTGGGTCTGGGCTGGATCGAATTTCGCAAAGAAAGCATACGGCGCTATCCGGACGGCGCCCTGGCGGCACACGTGTTAGGTGCGGTGGACCACATGGAGAGAGGCAACGCAGGGATCGAACAAGCCCTAGACGAAGAGCTGCATGGCCGTCCGGGACGAGCGCGGGTTCTTACCGACGTGCGGCAGAACGGCTTTGCCACACAGATTTCTGCCAGTGTGGTGGCTGGTGAAAACGTTGGCCTCAGCATCGACGAACGCATACAGTTCGTCGCGGAACGAGAGTTGGAAAAGGCTGCCGTAGAAAATGGCTGCCAAACGGGCAGCGTAGTGGTCATGAATCCACGCAATGGCGATATTCTAGCACTGGCCAGCTATCCCACCTTTGACCCGAGCGCGCAGGTCAACTCGCCGGAAGATCTGGACCGTAGAGCCAATCATGCAGTCTCAGTGCCGTTTGAACCGGGATCGGTCTTCAAAGTCATTACGCTGTCAGCGGCTCTTGAGGTCACCAATCTCAGACCGGAAACTATAATCCCGTGCGGTAATGGCAGGATCAACCTTTTTGGGCGAGTAATTCGCGACCACCACGCTTACTCGGCGCTCAGCATGGCTGATGTTCTGGCAAATTCCAGCAACATAGGCGCCATCCAAATTGGTTTACGTGTAGGCGAGCATAAGCTTCTCGAATACGTGCGGCGCTTCGGGTTCGGCACTAAGACTGGCATTCCCCTGCCAGGCGAGTCGGCAGGTATGGTTCGCGATCTCCCGTATTGGAGTAAGAGCTCGATCGGCTCAGTAGCCATGGGCCACGAGATCAGCTCGACGACCGTCCAGCTGGCGCGGGCGTGTGCGGCCATCGCCAACGGCGGGCTGCTGGTAAAGCCAAGGCTAGTTTCGTGGCGGCAGCGGCCTGGTCAGGCTTTGCAGTGGGAGACGGTTGCACCGGCCCCGCGCGTGATCCAACCGGAAACAGCGCTTACCATGCGACAAATGATGGAAGGGGTTGTTTTGCACGGCACAGGCAGGAAGGCCCGCCTGGATGGATATACTGCGGGAGGCAAAACTGGTTCGGCCCAGATTTTCGATCCGGTCGCCAGACGTTACACCCACACATACAACGCTTCTTTCGTGGGCTTCGCACCGCTGGGAGATCCAGCGGTGGTAGTGGCCGTGACGCTGAACGGCGCACGGCTGTTCGGGGGAGCTGTTGCCGCGCCCGTTTTCCGACAAGTAGCAATGACAGCCTTGAGGCTGTTGGATGTGCCAAAGGATCTTCCCGATAGCCCTCCGTATCGGGAGGACGAGCCGGTCGAATTGAACGACTTGGCAATCGCCGACCTGGGGTCTCCGGCTTCCACGCTCCCGGAGCCGGAGACCCCCGATCCGGGCGGTGTGATGGAAGTCTTTGGTCCAAAGATCCCAGATTTCCATGGCAAGACCGTGCGCGCCGTAATTGAGGAAGCTTCTGCGAGCGGCTTGCCTGTGGAACTCGTGGGAAGCGGTATTGTACGGGCCCAAGTTCCACAAGCAGGCGAAATTTTACCCCAAGGCGGGCGGGTACGAGTCCTATTTTCCCGCTAAGCTGAAGTCGCACCACATGACGCTCAGAGAAGTACTCCAAGGAATCGAAATCAAAAACACTCTGCCTGAAGAATTAGGGCGAAAAGAAGTTACAGGGCTGGAGTACGACTCCCGGAAAGTGTGTCCGGGATACGTTTTCTTCGCATTCAAGGGTCACAAAGTGGACGGGCGCCAGTTTGCGGGGGCGGCCGTTGAGCAAGGGGCAGTGGCGGTGGTCAGTGACCAGCCCCGGTGGAAAGATTTGGATGGCCTGTGGATCGAGGTGGAAAATGGCCGAGTGGCGCTGGCCTTGGCTGCCAGGAACTTTTACCGCGCGCCTGACCGCCGTCTGCGCATTACCGGGATCACTGGCACCAATGGAAAAACCACTAGCTGCTATCTTGCGCACTCGGTGCTGGAAGCAGCAGGATACATGGCGGCGATGATAGGCACCATTGAATACCGTGTGGGCGGGACCAGGCGGGAAGCGGTAAACACTACCCCGGAGTCGCTGGACCTCTACCGCCTGTTCGCCGAGTTAGAGCAAGCGAGCGGAACGCATGTCACAATGGAAGTTTCTTCTCACGCACTGGCGTTGGGAAGAGTTTACGGAATACATTTTCATACCGCCGTTTTTACGAATTTGACGAGAGACCACCTGGACTTCCACGGGAACATGGAAAACTACTTTGCCGCCAAATGCCTGTTGTTTGAAGGCCAGCAGAGCGAACCGCCGCGTTTTGCCGCAATCAATCTTGACGACCCTTACGGGTGGAAGATCCGGACAAGCCTTCAGACTGCCCGTCTGTCCTATGCCATTGATTCAGCGGCCGATGTACGGGCGACGGGCATCGAGATGAGGCGGGAGGGTTTGTGCTTCGAGGTGCAGTACGGCGAGATCCGGATGCCTGTACGCTCCCCGCTTGTAGGCAGGATTAACGTGTACAACATCCTGGCGGCTTGTTGTGTTGGCTTCAGCTACGAATTGCCACCGGAAGTGATTAAACAGGGCATAGCGCGGTGCGAAAGTATCCCTGGCCGCTTCGAGAGGGTGGATGAGGGTCAGCCGTTTTTAGTGGTGGTCGATTACGCGCATACCGATGATGCGTTACGAAACGTATTACGCGTGGCGCGGGAACTCACGTCGGGACGTGTAATTACTGTGTTCGGCTGCGGGGGCGATCGCGACCGGACTAAACGACCTCTAATGGGTGAGGTGGCGGGCCAGTTGAGTCATCTTGTGGTGCTGACTTCCGACAACCCGCGCTCGGAAGATCCACTTGCCATCATCAACGACGCCGTCGTCGGGCTGCAACGTTACGAAACTCCTTATGTGACCGAACCGGACCGGGAAAAAGCTATCCAGCGCGCGATTCGAGAGGCACGTGAAGGAGACGTAGTCGTGCTAGCCGGCAAAGGGCATGAACGGTACCAGATTGTGGGAGACCGGAAGATTCCCTTTGATGATCGTGAAGTGGCTCGCGAGGTTCTGCGTGGTTTCGGCTACAGGCGGAAAAGCCGATGATATTGGCGCTTGGAGACATTGCCGGAGCTTTGGGTGTCCGGGCTTTGCTGCCGGCCGCAGACGTTACTGGCTTCAGTATTGACTCGCGGGCGGTCCAGCCCGGGGATCTGTTCTTCGCCCTGCCCGGCCAAAGACACGACGGACACGATTATGTGAAGGACGCGTTTCGAAAAGGCGCTGTGGCTGCGGTGGTGGAAAAGGAAGTAGAGGCGCCGGGGCCACTCCTTCGGGCGCCAAACACCCTCCAGGCGCTTCAGGATCTCGCGATGTGGGCCCGGCGGAGATGGTCTGGAGTGGTGGTGGGCGTGACGGGCAGCGCTGGAAAAACGACCACCAAGGAAGCTATAGCGGCGGTTCTATCCACCCAGATGCGGGTGGGGAAGACTACAGGCAACCTGAACAATCATCTCGGCGTTCCGCTATCGATTTTGCGACTCCCCGACCAGGCTCAGGTGGCGGTGCTCGAAATCGGCATGAATCACCCGGGAGAGATAAGGCAACTGGCGGAAATTGCTGGTCCATCGGTTGGAGTAGTGACGAACGTAGGGCGGGCGCACGTGGAGTTTTTTAGCTCTGAAGAGGAAGTCGCGTTGGCCAAGCGGGAACTCATCGAGTCTCTTCCCCGGGATGGCGTAGCAGTGCTGAATGCCGACGATCCTCGTGTTGTGCGCTTTCGGGAGGTTTATCCGGGCAAGCCAGTCACCTTCGGTTTTTCCCAGCAAGCCGACGTGCGCGTCGAACAGGTGCAAAACAGCCCTGAACGCGTGCGTTTTCTGGTTAAGGACTGCGGCTGGTTTGAGAGCTCTCTAATAGGACGCCACAACGTGATGAATCTTCTGGCAGCCATCGCCGTAGGGCGGGTATTTGGGATTCCGACGGAAAAGATGCAGGATGCTGTGCGTTCTGTCTGCCCGGGGCACATGCGTGGTATGCGTTTTCAGCATCGGGGCATCACGATAGTGGACGATTGCTACAATTCCAACCCTGACGCCGTCCGGCTGATGCTTGAGGCGCTTGGTGAGCTGCCAGCCCGCAGGAGGCTGGCGGTTCTCGGGGAGATGCTGGAGCTCGGGCGCCACTCGGAGAGCTTACACCGCGAGGTGGGACGTACCTCAGTAGCCTGTGGCATCGATATCCTCATTGGGGTTCACGGCGCAGCAAGATACATGGTGGAGGAAGCGGTTCATTGTGGAATGCCAGAGACTTCCACATTTTTCTTTGAGACTCCCGAAGAGGCGGGAGATTGCGCCAGGAAGCTGGCGGAAGAGGGTGACGCCATTTTGTTTAAGGGCTCGCGCGGAACGCAGATGGAGCGGGCTCTGGAGCGGTTTTTAGCATAGGTTGCTCATGTTTTACTGGCTCTTATACGAACTTTCATATCCCAGCGTGATACCCTTTCCGCTTTTTCGCTACGCGACCTTCCGCACGGCGTTCGCCAGCCTCACGGCGTTGTTTTTGTGCATCGTTCTTGGCCCCTGGCTCATCCGGCTGTTGCGGCAGTTACAGATTGGCCAACACATCCGAACTGAAGGGCCGAAGTCACACATGAAGAAGGCTGGAACACCCACCATGGGCGGCGTTCTGGTCATCATTTCGATTGTGGTCCCCACGCTTCTATGGGCGAATCTACGTAATCCTTACCCCTGGGTGGCGCTTTTTGGCCTGGTGAGTTTTGGCGCCATAGGCTTCTGGGATGACTTTCTGAAGGTCCGCAAGCGGCAGAATCTTGGGTTGACAGCCAGGGCAAAGTTTGGTCTGCAAATTCTGGCGGCCCTGCTGGTGGGAGGGCTTTTGCTCATCCTGCATGCCACTGGCATGTATTCCACCAGCATGAATGTTCCATTTTTCAAGCAATTCAAGCCGGACCTGTTGATTCATTCCCTGCTCGACAACCCCTTGACCTATCCGCTGGCGTTTATTTTCTTTTTCGGATTCCTGGTTTTGGTCATCGTAGGTTCTTCTAATGCCGTGAACTTGACCGACGGACTGGACGGGCTGGCAATCGGGCTGATGATTATTGCGTCAGGCGCCATGACGGTGCTCGCCTATACGAGTGGACACGCGCAGTTCGCAGCCTATCTGGATCTGGTGCGTCTGCCGGGCGCCTCGGAGCTGGCTGTTTTCTGCGGTGCGATGACGGGGGCGTCTCTCGGCTTTCTGTGGTACAACGCACATCCTGCGGATATTTTCATGGGCGATGTGGGATCGCTTTCGCTGGGCAGCGGGATGGCCACGGTTGCAATGCTGATTAAACAGGAGATCCTACTGCTTTTTGTAGGGGGCATTTTCGTACTGGAAGCCCTATCGGTGATCTTACAGGTAGCCAGCTATAAGCTCCGCGGGAAGAGGATCTTCAAGATGGCTCCGTTGCATCACCATTTTGAAGCGCTGGGCTGGCAGGAATCCAAGATTATCGTGCGTTTCTGGATTGCAGGATTTGTCATGGCGTTGTTCGCTCTAACAACCTTGAAGTTGAGGTGAAGAATTTGGAGTTATCGCGGAAACAGGTAGTCGTGGTAGGGATGGCCAAATCGGGTCTGGCTGCTGCGGAACTGCTGGCGAGCCGTGGAGCGGTTGTCCGTGCCACGGATATATTGCCCGTTGAAAAACTGCCGGGTGCGAGGGAGGTTTTAGAGCGGCTCGGGATTCCGTTTGAAATCCAGAATAAAGACACGTTTGCGCACGCCGATCTTGTAGTCATTTCTCCGGGAGTAGCTGCGGATCTGGAAATTCTCCAGGCGGTCCGGCGCCGCGGTGTAAAGGTGGTGGGTGAAATTGAACTAGCCGGCTGGTTCCTCCAAGGTCCGGTGATTGGGGTGACTGGGTCGAACGGGAAAACAACTACTACGAGCTTGACCGGCCGGATCCTGAACGAATGTGGTATTCCCGCTCAGGTGGGAGGCAATATCGGAACAGTTCCGGCGGCAGCACTGGTAAGTACTTCGCGACCTGAACAGTGGAATGTCCTCGAGCTTTCCAGCTTCCAGCTCGAAACCATCGAACGCTTTCATGCCCATATAGCGGCGGCTATCAACGTGACGCCGGATCATTTGGATCGCCACGGAACTTTCGAGGCTTACGCAGCCGCCAAACAGCGTCTGTTTGAAACACAGCAGCCTGGCGACTATGCGGTGCTCAACGCAGACGACCCAACCTGTTTGCGATATGCCGACGCCGGACCAGCACAAACCGTGTGGTTCAGCCTCAACCGGTCCGTCGAGCGGGGACTCTGGCTTCAGGGAGAACAAATTTACTTCGACAGCCAGCCATTTTTGAAGGTCTCAGACATTCCCTTACGCGGCAGGCATAACATCGAAAATGTGATGGCCGCTGCTGCCTGTGCGCATCTGGCAGGGGCGCCGCCTGAAGGGATCGCTGCCGCGGTCCGGACGTTTCCAGGCGTGGAGCACCGGCTGGAGTTTGTGCGCTCAGTGGGAGGCGTGGATTTCTATAACGATTCAAAAGCAACGAACGTGGATTCTGCGCTGAAGGCAATTGAAGCGTTTTCAGGGCCTCTGTGGGTCATTCTGGGCGGAAAGGACAAAGGAGGTTCCTATCAACCCCTGGCTGCGCCTCTGGCGGCCAAGGCCAAGGCGGCATTGCTCATAGGTGCAGCCGCTCCGATCATCCGTGCACAACTGAAAGGGGTGGTGCGCCTGATCGACTGCGGCACGCTGGAGAATGCTGTGCGGACGGCCTATGGCGAAGCGGCGCCCGGTGACACGGTGCTGCTTGCCCCGGCATGCGCAAGCTTCGACCAGTTCGACAACTTCGAACACAGGGGCAGGGAATTCAAAAGGTTGGTAAACGAATTAGCTGGACAAACGCAGAGGTAAGGTTCCGGTGGCTCAGAAAGTAAAGACCGATTGGATCCTGTTTTCCGCCGTCGTGTGTCTGGTGGCGTTCGGCTTGTTGATGCTCTACAGCGCGTCTTCCATCATGGCGCAGGTGCGCTATGGATCGAGTTACCACTTTGCGCTGCGCCAGGCTGGCTGGGCTGTGGGGGCGCTCGGCGCCATGATGTATCTCAAGGCAAAGGATTACCGGAGCTTCAATGCGCCCATGTATGCATTCGCATCCGTCGCCGTCGTCCTCGCTTTACTAATTTTGGTGTATTTTCTTGATCCGCGGGCGCACCGTTGGCTGCGGCTTGGCTCGCTCAACCTTCAGCCGTCTGAGTTCGCCAAACCTGCCCTGGTCTTGTTTCTCGCCTACTTCGTGACGCGGCGCGCTTCGGCCATCAACGAGAGGCACACTCTGATGTGCGCGGCGCTGGCAGTGGGCTTGATGACAGGCCTGGTAATTATTGCCGATCTGGGGACCGCCGTAGTTCTGGCGATTACATCCGCGGCCGTTTTTTTTGTGGCAGGCCTGGACTGGAGGCGCATCATGCTCGCCGGAGCCGTCCTGATGCTGTTGGTCACCGCGGCCATTGTCTCCAAACCATACCGGGTGGTTCGGTTATTCGGGCACTTCGATCCCGACTACAGGCTTCTTGATATGAGGCTGGTGAAAACTTTGGATCCTCAGGGGAAAATCAAGGACTGGCTGGCACGGGCCTCAGCCACGCGGGATCCCGACTATCATATCCGCCAGTCTCTGATAGCGGTTGGCTCGGGAGGAGTCCTGGGGCTTGGCCCCATGCAGGGTAAACAGAAGTTGTTTTATCTACCCGAAGCGCATACCGATTTTATCTACGCCGTTGTGGCTGAGGAGCTGGGGTTATGGGGAGCGCTGGTGGTGATCGGCGCGTTTGTCATAATCTTGTGGCGCGGGCTTCGCCTTTATTCCCGGGCGCCGGATGATTTCGGCAAATACATCGCCCTCGGTGTGACCATAACGGTGGTGGCTCAGGCCTTGATGAATATGAGCGTTGTAATCGGGATTGCGCCAACCAAAGGAATACCTTTGCCCATGATCAGCTATGGAGGAAGCTCACTGCTGAGCACTCTTATATTGCTGGGCATGTTGCAGAGTGTCGGCGAGCATTCGGGATGAGCTGTACACTGAGCATCGCAATGGCAGGCGGTGGAACCGGAGGGCACGTGATCCCCGCACTGGCTGTTGCGCGCGAACTGCGAAAGCGGGGCCATGCTCCATTTTTCATCGGAACCAGGCAGGGAATAGAAGCCAGGCTCGTGCCACCGGAGGGTTTCCCCATAGAATGGATCCGTATCGGCGGGTTGCAGAAGGTCGGAATAGCACGGGCGCTTCGCACTTTGTGGCAGGTGCCATGGAGTACCGCAACCGTGCTTTCGATATTCAAATCAAGACGGCCGCAGGCCGTCTTCAGCATGGGCGGTTATGCTGCGGCTCCGGTCATGCTGGCGGCCGGTATCAGCAGAATTCCGGTAATACTTATGGAGCCGAATGCGATACCGGGGCTGGTGAACCGGTGGCTAGGCCGCTTCGCTGCGCGTGCGCTTCTAAGTTTTGATGAAGCGGCCCGTTATTTTCCGCCCGGGCGTACGGAACAAACTGGCCTGCCTGTGCGCGAGCAGTTCTTATCTGTTCCTGCAAAGCACAGGGGGGACACGTTGGTTTTACTAATCACAGGTGGGAGCCGCGGCTCACGCCGCCTGAACCAGGCTGCTCGAGAAAGCTGGCCATTATTTCGTCGGTCGAACTTCCGTATCCGCTTCATCCATCAGACAGGCGCGGAGGAATACGAGGAACTGGCCTATGAATTCAGGCGCTCAGGCCTCGAGGGTACGATTGCACCTTTCATAGAGGACATGGCAGCCGCCTTTGCCGAGGCTGATCTTCTGGTATGTCGTTCGGGAGCCGGCGCTGTAGCTGAGCTGGCGGCAGCCGGCCGGCCGGCCATTCTGGTTCCTTTCCCCTTCGCCGCCGACCAGCACCAGTTGCGAAATGCTGAAGCTTTTGCCAGAGCCGGAGCAGCAAGGGTTGTACCCGATGCCGAATGCACAGGCGAGAGGCTGTTCCGTGAAATTACATCCCTTGCGGCAGAACCGGGTCTGCTCGAGCGTATGGGCCTGGCGGCAAGGAACTTCGCGCGTCCTGGCGCGGCTGCGCGGGCGGCGGATCTGTTGGAGGAATTTGGCTCCGCGCACTTACGGAGCCGGATGAAAGCTTCGATTGACAGCAGTGAAAAAAGCCGAAACAATACGATATAAAAATGTTTTTTAAGCCCCAGCACGTACACTTTGTCGGAATTGGCGGGATCGGGATGAGCGGTATAGCCGAGGTGCTGCTTAACCTTGGCTATGAGGTCAGTGGATCGGATCTCCGTCTCGGCGCCACAACGGAAAGGCTAACGCGGTTGGGCGCGCGTATTTATGAAGGTCACGCTGCGTCCAACGTCGCTGGCGCCAAGGCAGTTGTGGTCAGCTCCGCCATCGATAGCCAGAACCCGGAGGTGGTTGAAGCCCGGCGCCTTCAGATCCCTGTTATCCCCAGGGGGGAAATGCTGGCGGAGTTGATGAGGCTGAAGTACGGCATCGCGGTGGCCGGCAGCCATGGAAAGACTTCCACTACGTCCATGATCGCAACGATTTTGCATCAGGCCGGCCTGGATCCTACGGTGGTGGTAGGCGGCCGGGTCGGTATCATGGGCGGATCAAATGCCCGGGTGGGCAAAAGTGATTTTATGGTTGTCGAATCTGACGAAAGCGACCGTTCTTTTCTGAAATTAGCGCCCATACTGGCTGTGGTCACCAACATCGACAGAGAGCACGTGGATTGCTATGCGAGCCTGGAAGAAACCCGTGCGGCCTTCGTGGAGTTCATTAACAAGGTCCCCTTCTACGGAGCAGCCATCCTGTGCCTTGATGACGACAATGTGCAGCAGATTCTTCCTTCGGTAAGCCGCCGGACCATCACCTACGGGACGGCGCCTCAGGCGGATCTGGTGATCATAGACACGGTCCTGAACCCGGAGTCAAGCGAATTCTCGCTAAGCTTCAGAGGGCGGAAGGCGGGACGTTTCGAGTTGCATGTGCCCGGATTTCACAACGTGCTGAACGCCTCAGCGGCGGTTGCCGTTGGGTTGGAGCTCGAGATCTCTCCGGACGTGATCCGGCAAGCATTGGCTGGTTTTGGCGGCGTGGAACGCAGGTTCCAGCTTCGCGGACGCGAACGGGGTATTACAGTGGTGGATGATTACGGTCATCATCCCAGTGAGATACGCATGACGCTGGCTGCCGCGCGGCTGGGAAATTACCGGCGCATCCACGTGCTGTTCCAGCCTCATCGGTACACGCGTACGCAACATCTCATGGACGAGTTCGCAAGGGTATTTCACCAGGCGGACACGGTGTTTGTCCTGGACATTTATCCGGCCAGTGAGAAACCAATCGAAGGCGTTACTTCTCAAGCGCTCGTAGAGCGCATGCGAACCTTCGGGCACCGCGGAGCTTATTACGCCGGCACGATTGAACGGGCCGTAGAATCGGTCAGCAGGGTGCTCGAAGAAGGGGATCTGGCGCTCACGCTGGGAGCCGGAAATGTCTGGCAGGCAGGCGATATGCTTCTCAGCCGGCTGAAGAGCGGGCAGTGAAATGAGCCGGAAGCAGGGCCCATCAACGGAAGCGCGTATGCGGGGTTGGAGAACGCCGCTGGGATACGCTCTGTCTGTGCTGGCGATTCTGCTTGTGATTGCCGGGGGCGGGTTCATACGGTATCGCATCGAACAGTTTCTGATAAGCAGCCCGCGTTTCTGGCTGCCCGGCGAGCCGGGCGAGAGCACACCAGGCATCGAGGTCCAGGGAATTGCACACGCCTCGCGGCAGAAAATCCTGAACGTATTCTTTGCGGACTATGGCCGCAGCGTTTTTCTGATGCCTCTGGCGGAGCGCAGAAAAGCCCTGATGGCTCTCGATTGGGTCAAAGACGCCACCGTTTCCAGACTCTGGCCAAACCATGTGGTGGTCAGAATTATTGAAAGAACGCCAGTAGCCTTTGTCCGAATACCTACAGAGGGCGGAATGTTTCGCATCGCCCTGATTGACGCGGAAGGCATACTGCTTGATCCTCCACCGAAGGCTCGCTTCAGTCTTCCGGTGCTGACTGGAATCAGTCCGGGCCAGAGCCTCGCCATGCGGAAGGAGCGCGTCCAGGTGGCTCTTCGCCTCGTCAGAGAAATCGGCGCCCTGGCGGACAAGCTTTCCGAAATTGACGTCCTTGACCCTGAAAATGTAAAGGTCACACAGCCAGTCGAGGGGCGCGCCCTGACGTTAATGCTGGGGGACAGGAATTTTCTCTCACGCCTTCAAAATTTCCTTAACCACTACGTAGAAATCCGCCGGCGGTTGGAGCGGGCGACAACCTTTGATTTGCGGCTCGATGACCGGATCACGGCAATCGAGGAGGCTGACAGCAGTGGATAAGCTCGCTATCTCCGTGGGACTGGATGTGGGAAGTTCCCGTACGCGGTGCCTGGTCGGTGCCCTAGAACAAGGCCGCCTGCGGTTTTTGGGTTATGGAGAATCTGCCTCCTACGGATGGTCAAGAAGCCGTATTGCCGACCAGGAGGCGGTAGCCGAAGCGGTGAAGCGAGCGGTTGTCGAAGCGGAGAAGAACGCCGGAGTTTCGGCAGAAGCCTGCGTTGCGGGAATGGGTGGGAGCACCATCATGGGGCTCAACAATCGCGGGCTGTATGAAATGGGGCGGCCGCGCGAGATCGCCGACGTCGATATGCGCTACGCCGTTAGCCTGGCAGCTCAGTTGCACTTGCCTGCCGACCGGATGGTGCTCCAGTTGTGCCCTCAGGATTTCGCCGTTGATGGTCGCGCAGAATACCGGAGCGCGAAAGGCGCTGTGGGTTCCCGGCTGGAATCCTTCGTGCACGTCATCACTGTCTCAACCCAAGAACACCAGGCGCTGGTTGGCGCGATCAACATGGCCCACGTGGCCGTCGAGGAGACGATTTTCGAGCCGGTGGCGGCAGCCTATGCGGCGGTTTTGCCTGAGGAGCGCGAGGAAGGGATTGCGCTGGTGGACATCGGCGCGCATTCCACGGACCTGGCCTTGTATTACGGCGACGCGCTGATCACAGCGGCGACGCTCCCCATCGGCGGTGACCACTTCACGCGGGACGTTGCCCACGGATTGTGCGTGAGTTTCGAAGACGCGCAACGGGTCAAGGAAGAGTGCGGGTGCGCCATGCTGGGACTTACAGCCGATAACAGCCTGATTGAGGTGCCATCGGCTCAGGGACGCCCGGCTCGTGAGGCGACGCGGCGCGATCTGAATGTCATCCTGGAAGCACGAGCCGAAGAGCTGTTTCTGTATGTCAGGCGCGAAATCAGCCGGGTGAACATGGAACAGGCGCTCATCAACGGTGTGGTGCTGGCTGGAGCAGCGGCTTCGATGCCCGGCATGTGCGACATGGCCGAGCGGGTGCTCAACTGCCAGGCGAGAAATGGGCTGGCGGTCGGGATTGCGGACTGGCCTGCTGAACTCGATGCCCCCGCCTGGACTACGGCCGCCGGCCTGATGATGTATTCTGCCAGGCTCAAGTTTCTTACAGGCAAAGGCGTCCGGGATGGCGGATTTCTAAGCCGATTTTTCCGCAGAGATTTCTAATGTCGATGGTAGGGCAGCTCAGCATTTGGAGGTCGCTATGACGATTGAAGAAAACGGAGAGGGGTTGAAGTTTGAAATCGAGGAAGAGCCGCGCTTTGGCACCCGATTCAAAGTCATCGGCGTGGGAGGCGGCGGCTCCAACGCGGTAGCGCGAATGATTAACGAGGGACTCGAGGGAGTGGAGTTCTATGTCTTAAACACGGACGTTCAGGCGCTCGAGGCTTCGCCTGCACCACACAAACTCGCCATAGGGACCAAGCTGACCAAAGGCCTTGGCGCCGGGTCGAATCCGGAAATCGGTCGCCAGGCTGCGCTTGAAGACACGGAACGCATCCTCGAGATACTGGAAGGCGCAGACATGGTGTTTGTGACTGCGGGACTAGGCGGCGGGACAGGGACGGGCGCCGCGCCGGTGGTGGCTTCTCTGGCTAAAGAGCTGGGCGCGTTGACCGTGGCGGTGGTGACCAAGCCATTCACCTTTGAAGGACCGCGGCGGATGCGGCAATCGGAAAAAGGCCTCGCCGAGCTGGCCACTACAGTGGATACGGTGATCGCGATCCCTAACGACCGCCTGCTCAACCTGTTGCCGCGTGGGACCAGCGTTTTTGATGCTTTCAAAACCGCCGACGACGTTCTCCGCCAGGCGGTTCAGGGCATCAGTGACATCATAGTGACCCCTGGATTGATCAACCGCGACTTTTCCGATATTCGCGCCACCATGACCGGCATGGGGTTCGCCATGATGGGGACAGCCGTCGCCAAAGGCAAGGATGCGGCTGTCGAGGCGGCACGCCAGGCGATCAGTTGTCCCTTGCTTGAGGAAGGCGGCATTGCCGGCGCTCAAGGGATCCTTATCAACATTACTGGATCTAGCAAACTCGGTCTCCACGAGGTAAATGAGGCCTGTTCCATGATCAGGGACGCTGCGGCTTGTCAGGATGTACAGGTGAACTTCGGCGTAGTCCTTAACGAGTCTATGGGTGATGCCGTAAAGGTCACCGTCATCGCTACAGGTTTTCCGCGCGGCGGGCAGTCGGGTATTGAAGTGGCTCGCGCGGAATCCGGACCCTGGAGTGAACCCAGGCGGACGGCGGAGCCCCAGCCCGCCGCCCCTCCCGATCCGCCGCTTCAATCGCCTGCCGAAAACCTGGAGGACGACCTGGATACCCCCGCATATCTGCGCCGGGAGAAATTCCTGTTTTAATCCGGCAAACCGCAAAACGGCGGTTTTCTTTTTCGTCCAACCTCTGCCCGGCAATTAAAATATATAGATGTAGACAAAAGGAGGAGCCAGGGATGCATGTAGACCGTGGTCATCCTTTGCATAAATTTTTTTCGAAGCTGGTCGTCCGGCGTTTTTATGGGGACGCGCAAGTGCGGGACGCCCGCATCAGCGACTATATTGCCAACCTGCTGACCGAATTCACCCATGTGGACAATCTCTACAAGATCCGCGACGCCCGTGGCAAGCGGCTCGAAGAGGTGGGCGAAATGCTGATAGAATCCAATCCACTACTCGAAGGGCGCTCGTTTGAGCGCGAGCGGGAGGTCAGAAAACACATAGGGGATTACACCCTGTTTCTGACCGGGCTTTTCCCCGAGTATGTGGCTTCGCTGCCACGCCGCGGGCTCCGGCTTGATGCGTTTATTGATTACTTAAAAGTCGGCAAAGAGTCCTACCGTATCGTTTCCTGCTTTGACCAGTTCGAATACCGCGACGAGGCGCCTTTGTTCCGGGGCCTTGCGGATTCATTCGAAGCCTGCGTCTATGGTCTGAATCTTGTGAAACAGGATCTGGAGGCTTTCCAGCGGGACTATTACGAGCGCGTCCGGGCCATGCTCCAGTAAGAGTTAGGGTATCGAGCGGGCTGGGGCGGAGGGGTGTATCCGGGTACTGTTAGGGATCTGCTACCCATACACTAAAGAAGCTTCGTGTACACGCTCGCAAGTTTTATCTTGCATTAGCGAAAAATTTTCTTTTAATATTGCTTTGGAAGTGTCATTCTATTTGAGTACTAGTGTTTCTCTCATTTTCAGATTCCTGTTAATGAAAAGGGGCAAGCATTAAAAAGGGCTACAGCATGCAGCAGTGGGAATTCCCGGCTACTCCAACCCACTTGGATTACGAGTCCGGCTTGCTGAAGGCTTTGACCAGAGAGCATCTGCTCGTCTGGCCTGAGGTCGACCCTGTGCTCCTACACAATGCCACAATCATGACTATCGAAGACCGCCCCAGTTTCATTGAATTTCTAATGGGGGTTTTCCAACAGGGCGGTTATGATAACTTTCGCAACATTTCTGACACCCGTTTGGTGCTTTCAGTTTTCCAGGATTTCAAACCCGACCTGGTATTGATTGGAATGCACGTATCGCAGGCCATAGGCGGATTGGAGATCATCCGGCAGATCCGCGCACGCATACCTGCGGCAGAGTACCTCCCGATCATAGGCTTTGCGAATGACTGGACGCTAAAAAACTTTAGAGCAACCCTTGTCGCCGGCGCCACGGATGTTCTAAGGGAACCCTTGCACCCTGAGGTGCTGCTTCTGAGGGCGAGAAATTACCTACATACCCGTCTGCTCTATCTGGGTTGGCAGATTTACAGCCAAATGCTGGCAAAGAAGCTTGCCGTTTTGACCCGGGAGCTGGAGCAGACCAGGGAGGAACTGCTCGAACGGCTGGCGCTCATCGCAGAATACCGCGACGACCAGACGGGAGAGCACCTCCGTCGCGTGGCGGAACTGGCCGGACGGGTGGCGCTGGAATTGGGCTTGCCCGAGGAAAATGCCAAGGCAATTTCCCGGGCCGCCTTGCTACACGACCTCGGCAAGGTGGGCATTCCCGATTCGGTTCTCTTGAAACCCGGGAAACTGGATGGTTTGGAAATGGAAATGGTCCGGCGGCACACCTCAGACGGAGCCAGAATCCTTGCCGGTGTATCTGGTCCTTCGCTCCAGCTCGCCGAAGAAGTCATCCTCTACCATCACGAGCGCTGGGATGGCAAAGGGTACGCTGGGCTTCAAGGTGAAAGCATTCCCCTGGCAGCCCGCATCGTGGCTGTGGTGGACGCTTTCGACGCCATGACGCACACACGTCCCTACAAAAAGGCGCAGTCCGTCAATAGGGCAATAGTCGAGCTGCGCCAGGAAAGCGGCAAACAGTTTGATCCGCAGGTTGTCGAGGCTCTGGTCGCCGTTCTGGAACGAAAACAGTTACCTGCACAGGCAGGCGAGTAAGCCACGACAACGCCGCGCCTGGCTCATTGTCGTGGGAGTTTGCCATCAAAACTAAAAGGTTGACGTTCAACACACCGCTTTTTCTGTTGAAAATTTTAGTGGATCCATGGTATATTACATGGACCTAATGGTACATTGGTCCTAGGATATTGCCTGGAGATAACCATGGGGAGTTTTGGTGATTTTTCTTTAATGCGATGGCTTTTCCCAATAGTTTGCTCCGGAGGGGGGTGGTGTTTGCCAGAAACCCTTCACCCCTAGGTCGCCTGTGAGGAGCCAATGGATCGCGATTCCAGCCCACTCAAGAGCCTGATACGGGAGAATCTGCTAACTTGGCCCGAAGTTGACCCCGCCGTCCTTCACACCGCCGGTATTATGGTCGTCCCGGAACTTCCTACTGAATGGGAATTTTTCAAAGCTACCTTCCAACAAGCAGAGTTTACGAACCTTCGGATCGTCCCGGATGCGAGGCAGGCGATTTCTACTTTTCGGGAGTTTAATCCGGATTTGGTTGTTGTTGGATTGCGTACTTCTCAATGCATGGGAGGGCTAGAAGTCATCCGGGATATCCACTCTCGGACCCCCGCTACGGACTATCTACCGATATTAGCCTACACGGGGCAGTGGACGTACGAAAATCTACAAGCAGTCGTCGCCGCGGGAGCCAAGGAAGTGCTAAGGATGCCGTTGGACCCTCGTGTGGTGCTTCTTCGCAGCAAAAACCTGCTAGAGACGCGCTTGCTGCATCTGGGCTGGGAGCTCCAGTGCAAGATGCTGGCGAACAAGGTTGCCGTTTTAACCCGGGAGCTGGAGCAGACCAGGGAGGAGCTGCTCGAGCGGATGGCGCTCATTGCAGAGTACCGGAACGATCAGACCGGACAGCACATCCGGCGTGTCGCGAGACTGGTGGAGGTGGTGGCTCAAACGCTGGGACTGCGTGAGGAAACAGCCAAAGCGGTTTCGCAAGCTGCTCTGCTACACGACCTCGGCAAGGTGGGCATTCCGGACTTGGTGCTATTAAAACCGGGAAAGTTGGAGCAGGAGGAAATGGAAATGGTCCGGCGACACACAGCGGACGGAGCGAGGATGCTGTCGGGATTAAGAGGCTCTGTGGTCCAGCTCGCCGAAGAAGTCATCCTCTACCATCACGAGCGCTGGGATGGCAAGGGGTACGCGGGGCTTCAAGGTGAAAGTATTCCCCTGGCAGCCCGCATCGTGGCTGTGGTGGACGCTTTCGACGCCATGACGCACACACGTCCCTACAAAAAGGCGCAGTCCGTCAATAGGGCAATAGTCGAGCTGCGCCGCGAAAGCGGCAAACAGTTTGATCCGCAGGTTGTCGAGGCTCTGGTCGCCGTTCTGGAACGGAAACAGTTACCTGCACAGGCAGGCGAGTAAGTCGTGAAAACGCCGCGGCCGGCTTCTCGGTTGCGGTTGCAACGCCGCCCTGGCTGCATGCATAATCACGCCGATGGGACGTGGTTGGGCAATGCTGCTCGGCGCAGCAACGGCAGCCTTCGCCGCGCTGGTTCTCACCTTGAATTTTGCGGATCCCGATATTGCTTTCCGCGCGGGACTTTGCCCCGAAAAACTGGAGCTCGAACGGGCGCGCCGGCTCGTCCTGAATGGCTCGCCGCGGGCGGCAGCCACCCTCTACCGTCGTCTGGCCCTGCGGAATCCCGGCTCCCCCTACTTGTGGTGCGATCTGGGTGATGCCTATCTGGCGGCCGGCGACCATGCCCAAGCCCGCCGCAGCTTTGCGATGGCTGTATCCGTGGGCCCGGCCATCCCGCAGACGTTGCTCCGGGTCGCCGGCTTTCATTTCCGTTTAGGCGAAAACCGCCGTGCCCTGGAGTACTGGGCCCGCGTGCTGGCTTTATGCCCGGATTATGACCGGCTGATTTTCAGCTATTACGAACGCACTGGCGAGGACCTGGACGCCATTCTCCGCTACGGGATGCCAAGGCAGTCGCGCCCGGCTCGCTCGTATTTTTCCTACTTGCTCGCATCAGGGGAAGCGGACCTGGCCGCCAGGACCTGGGCGTGGCTCTCGTCTTTGGGTTTTCAGGACGCGCCTCTTGCCGGCGCTTATTGCGATCTTTTGGTACGTAACCGCCATTATTCGGAAGCGGCTTCAGTTTGGGATGCGTATCTCAGTGCGCGTTCTTCTGGCGCTTCCCACGGGCTCCTTCATAACGGCGGGTTCGAAAGCGAGCCTCTGGCCTCGCCCTTCGACTGGCGCATCCTGCCCTGCCCGGCCGCCAGCGTGCGACGGGATACGGAGTTCCGACACGGCGGAGACTGGTCGCTGCGCATCGAATTTTTGGGCAACGAAAACGTGAGTTATCGCCACATCACGCAACTCGCTGTGATCAAGCCCGGGACGCTGCGCTTTGCGGCATACTGCAAAGCCGACAATCTGACCACCGATCAAGGCGTAGCCTTTCGCATCGTGGATTTCGAAAATCCCAGCCGGTTGAGTGTTGAAACGCCCCAGGCGCTCGGCAGCTTTGAGTGGCGGCGGTTCGAAGTCACCTTCAATGCGCCTCGAAGCACCCGTGTGCTCGAAGTCCAGATTGTGCGCAAGCCGTCATGGAAATTCGATAGCCGCATCAGCGGAATTATTTGGGTGGATGACGTTTGTCTCGAAACTGTCGGTAATTATTGATATTTTCTCAGGAAAATCAACTTACTTAGCGAAAGAAAGTTTTCGATCTTTTAACATAAGGTAATTTTTTTATTGACAAAGGTAGGACAAAACGAGTATATAGATTGTTCACCGTACAATACCCTCAGGGTGAATGGGGGTACTGATCTGGGACTTTTATGGCGGCAGCCTATGCCTTTTTGCGCCCCGCAGCCCAACACAGCACTTCACGCTTACTCAGGTGGTAGTCAGTTGCAGAGGTACTGGTACGCCATACAGACTAAGACGCGTTTAGAGAAAACCGTCGAAACCTTACTTGTTCGCAAGGGCTACGAGACATTTCTTCCTCTATACAAAGTGCGACGTCAATGGTCGGACCGCATCAAAGAGCAGGAGTGTGCCCTATTCCCTGGGTATCTGTTCAGCCGGTTGGTGGACGGCCAGAGATGGTTGCCCATCTTAACCACGCCGTATGTGCGGGAGATCGTTGGCATAGCAGGTCGTCCCGTGCCCGTGCCGGATCACGAGATCGAGGCTGTGCACACCATTGTGGCCTCGGGTTTGCCCGCCTGCCCTTGGCCTTTTCTGAAGGTGGGGCAGAAGGTGCGCATCGTTCACGGTCCACTGGCCGACATGGAGGGCCTTTTGGTGATGATTAAAAAGCAGCACCGGCTGGTGATCTCGGTAGAGATGTTGCAGCGCTCGGTTGCGGTGCACATCGACATGGCTTGGGTGAGACCGGCAACGTAGGCCCAATGGCGCGCAAGATCTCCGGTCAATCTCCATAACCCGGGTGGCGAAACCGTCCGCCCGGCAAATCAAGGTTGCATATGGCGATCTTCAGAACAAGAAGTCGCATGTTGTACGTCCGGCTCAGCGAGGAAGAGTACGAGGAACTCCGCCGCCTGGCGGAAGCCAAACGCGCGCATAGCACTTCGGAGTTAGCCCGGCAGGCTTTGTCGGAATACGTAATGCGCGAAACAGCGGCCAACGGGCTGCCACTCACCGCCGAGCGGCTGGCTTTGTTAGAGAGCGAGGTGCGGCGCATGGGCAGGATGCTGGACTCGCTCAAGCGCGCCTCCCAGCCATCTGGTAACTGGAGTGGAAGATGAAAACAGCGGCGTTGTTCCTGCTTGTGTCGGCGCTTTGCATTGCGGCGCAGGCTCCCCCCATGGCGCCTGTAGCGGGTGAGAACGCTTACATTCTCGGCCCGGGCGACGAGCTGCTCATACAGGCTCTCGAAGCCGAGGAAATCACCAAAAATCCCGTGCGCGTAGACATGTCGGGTTACATCCGGCTGCCCATGGTGGGGCGCATCAAGGCCGGAGGGCTCACCGTCGAACAGCTCACCGGGGAGCTTACCACGCGCCTGAAACAGTACATACAGGACCCGCAGGTCTCCATCACTGTCACGCAGTTCCGCAGCCAGCCCGTCTCGGTGATCGGCGCGGTCAAAGAACCGGGTGTGCACCAACTGGAAGGCCGGAAAACATTGATTGAAATGCTGTCGCTAGCCGGCGGACTGGCGCCGGAAGCAGGCTACACGGTGACCATCACCCGGCGGTTGGAGTACGGGCGTATTCCCTTGCCGGGCGCGCATGACGATGAATCCGGCCGTTACAGCATCGCTGAAGTTGAGCTCAATTCCGTCATGGAGGCGCGCGATCCGAAGGCCAACATAGAGATCCGGCCCTATGACGTCATTTCCGTGCCACGCGCCGATCTGGTGTACGTCATCGGGCAGGTGAAGCGCGCGGGCGGGTTCCCGCTCAAGGCAAAGGAGTCTATCACTGTGCTTCAGGCTCTCGCGCTGGCCGAGGGCCTGGATAGAGTCGCCGCGCCACAGGCAGCGCGGATTTTGCGCCAACCCACCGGGGGAGGCCAGCGGATCGAGCTCGCTGTAAATGTCAGGAAGATTCTGGAAGGCAAAGCGGACGACGTGGCGCTCCAGCCGCAGGACATCCTGTTCATCCCCGCGAGCGCGTCGAAAGCAGCCAGTTTACGGGCTGTAGAAGCCGCTGTCCAGATTGGAACGGGCGTGATCATCTGGCGGCGCTAGGTGCGCGCCTGTTCGCGCCAAGGAGACTATCTGCCGATATGAAACAGTTGCCCGAACCGGAATCACCGGGACGTGAGATGTTGCCGTCGCGGTATCAGTACGTGGAAGTGCCTCCGCCGGAGGCGGCCGAGCCGGAAGGGCCGACGCTGCTCGACTACTGGCGAACCCTTATGCGGAACAAGGGCACGCTGGCCTTGTTTGCTCTGGGCGGGGTGGCTGCCGCGTTGCTGTTTTCGCTGCCCCAGACGCCTGTCTACCAGGCAAAGATGACGCTCGAAGCGCTTAATCTCAACCAGAACGTTCTGAATCGCAGCGAACTCGAGCCTACCGAGGCGCCTGCCTCTTCCCCCGATCTCGATATCCGCACGCAAGTTCGCATTTTGCAGTCTGAGTCGCTTGTTGAGCGCGTACTGGCCGACTGGAAAACCAAGCACGCCCCACCGGCCGAGCGCAGCCGGATTGCGGCCTGGAGGGAAGCTTTGGGACTGAAAGCGCCTGAGAATCCCAAGGAGGCCCAGGACGTGAAGAAAGTGCTCGCCAGGCTGAAAGCCACGGTTGTGCCCCAGACGCGCCTTGTGGAAGTCAAGTTCGACTCGGTGGATCCGCAGGAAGCCGCCGGTTTTCTGAATGCTCTGGCGGATAAATTCATAGAACAGAACATGGAAGCGCGCTGGCAGACCACGCAGGCGACCGGTGCGTGGCTGACCCGGCAGCTACAGGATCTGAAGATCAAGCTGGAGCGCGCCGAAGACGAGCTCCAGCAGTATGCCCGCACGGCCGGCCTGTTGTTCACCGCCGAAAAAGACAACGTGGCAGAGGAAAAGCTGCGCCAGGTGCAGGAAGAGCTTTCCAAGGCTCAGGCGGACCGCGTGGCCAAGCAGGCGCGCTACGAGCAAGCCCGCAACGCGCCTCCGGAGACCTTGCCGGAGATCCTGGAGGACACTACGCTGGCCAGGCAGAGTGACAACCTCACGGATTTGCGGCGGGAACTGGCGGATCTGGAGACTACGCTGACGCCTTCGCATCCCAAAGTGCGCAAGGTGCGGGCGCAGATTGCGACTCTGGAGGCTACCTTTGAACGCCAGCGGCGCAACGTGCTAGAGCGCATCCGCAACGAGTTTCAGGCAGCCGAGCGCCGCGAGAAATTGTTAGCGCGCGACTATGCGGCGCAATCAAAAGTGGTGAGCGATCAGGCGCAGCGCGCGGTGCATTACAACATCCTGAAACGGGAAGTGGATACGCAGCGCTCGCTGTATGAAGCCATGCTCCAAAAGGTGCGGGAGTACGGGATAGCTTCGGCCATGCAAGCCTCGAACGTGCGCGTAGTAGACAAGGCCAAGCCGCCGCGGTTCCCATACAAGCCGAACTATCCGCTCAACGGCGCCTTGGGCCTGCTGCTCGGTGGTTTCCTGGGGACGGGGTTCGTGCTGATCCGCGAGCGCGCCGACCGCACCATTCAGGCGCCGGGCGAGATTTCTCTCTGGCTGGACGCGCCGGAGCTGGGGGTGATCCCCTGCGGGCACGCGCGCAGGTTTCTTTCCGGCTACTACCCTCGGCGCGCCGACAGGGAAGCGGACAAGAGCACGGCCGTGGAGCTAGCCACGGTGCGTCACAGCGGCGCTTTGCTGGCCGAAAGTTTCCGCGGCACGCTGACATCCATCTTGTTTAGCGCTCGCAACGGCGACGCGCCCAGGGTGATCGTTTTCACCAGCCCGAATCCGAGGGAAGGAAAGAGTACGATGGTGAGCAACCTGGGGCTGGCCCTGGCGGAAATACACAGGCGCGTGGTGGTGGTGGATGCCGACTTGCGCAAACCGCGGCAGCACGACATTTTTGGGACGCCGAACTCCGCCGGGCTGAGCGAGTTGCTCAGTGGAGAACTTCCGGCTGAAGAATACCGCAAGCTGTTACTGGCGACCGCGTATCCAGGATTATTTGTGCTGCCTGCGGGAAAGGGCTCGCCGAGTGCGGCCAACCTGCTGTATTCGCCGCGGCTGCGCGAGCTGCTGGAGCGCCTGCGGGAGGAGTTTGACGCGGTGCTGGTGGATACTCCGCCGGTGCTGACCATGCCGGATGCGCGCGTGGTGGGGCGGCTGAGTGACGGGGTGGTGCTGGTGGTGCGTTCGCGGCAGACCACACGGGATATGGCCCAGGCGGCCGCCCAGCGCCTTGCTGAAGACGGCACGCCGCTTTTGGGAACGGTTTTGAATGATTGGGATCCGAAAGCGTCCTCGCGGGGTTACTACGGCTACTACCGCGGGTATTATTACCGGCCCTATGGCCATTACTATCGCTCGGGCGGCAGTGGCGGTGGTGAGGGAGGGCCGGGCGCTTGAATGCGCTGTGGTGGCTGCCGCGAACAAAAGGCGGGCTTTAGTAGCTGGGTTTGCCGGTGCGGGTATGGTAGCGCAGCACCGGGTCGTAGGCTTCTACGGAGACGGCGCAAGGCGCGCCGGTGCGGAGAGCAGTCTGGACGGTGTGGATTTCCTGGATGTGTTTTTGGCGCGCGAAGGCTTCATCGATGCTGATGAGCCCCTGGAGGGCGTCACCGTGGTAGGTGATGCCGGTGGTGGGATCCGGTTGGGCGCCGGTTTGGGGCATGCGCAGTCCGGGACCGCGCTTGTTGAAGTAAGCGTTAACTGACATGAGAATATCCTTTCTTTGGGGCGGCAGGCAGCGGCCGCCGTTTCCAAGCCGAGCCTACACCGGCCGCGGGGCATCCGACCCGTGTCACCGCAGCCAACCCTATGAGGCAGAAGGAGAAAAAACCCGCCCCAGCCCCGTGACCGCCAACTCACTCCACCTTCCGCCAAACGGAATTGGGGGAGAAGGGGAAGGAAGCGGCCAAACGATTGTGGGTTGAGAGGGCCTTGGCCGGCGTACATTCAACTGATGAGGGACTTCGAATGGACAGTCT